>JAESFZ010000048.1_pt1 | contig 461357 bp, 448 predicted proteins | sample 9269561 | NCBI WGS metagenome assembly JAESFZ01 (sample SAMN14515552, study PRJNA621657) | algae metagenome | isolation source: Tildeniella nuda ZEHNDER 1965/U140 and co-occurring heterotrophs from wet... | place: Switzerland: Stansstaad, Zurih | collected 1965-01-01
TCCACCAGCTTCGCTGGTCCCCCTCCCCCGCCCCGCGGGGGAGGATAACGGTGGCTCACCGACAGCCCTGCTGGTTGAGCGGCCATCCTCATGCGATCACGATCTCTTCGATCCGCCGCGGATAATGCGTCATGCTGTCCGGCCCCTCCGCCGTGACCAGCACGGTGTCGGCAATGCGATAGCCCGCGAACCCCGGGATGGTGATCGACGGTTCGCTCGAGGCGATCATTCCCGGCTCGAGGATGGTCTGGTCGCCCGCCTCGATCCATGGCGGCTCGTGGAACATGATGCCCATGCCGTGCCCGACCCGGTGCAGGGCGTTGTCCGCCATGCCCTGGTCCTTGATGTAGCCGAGCGCCAGGTTGTCCGAGGAGGCGCAGGTGTGGCCGGCGATCAGCGCCGCGGTCGCCATCTTCTGCGCCTCATAGGCGACGGAATAGTGCCGCTGCTGCTCGGCGCTGGGTTCGCCGAGAAAGAAGGTGCGCTCGCTTTCGGCAGCGCGGCCGCCGACCCGGCAGCCGAGCGACAGGATCAGGCTCTCGCCGCGCTTCACCGGATTGCCGGTGGGCATGCCGTGCGGAAACGACGAGCGGACACCCGAATAGACGAGCCCGGAGGCGAGCCCCTGCACCAGCATCAGCTCGTCGTGCTCGGCATACATGATCGACATGGCGTGCCGCGACACGAAGGATTCGATCTCGATCTCGCTGGGCAGCTCGCCGCCCTTGCGCACTGCCTCGGTGATCAGTTGGACGCCTGCGGTCACCATGGCGTCGGAAATGCGGGCGGCTTCGCGATGCAGCCGGATTTCTTCGGGGTGCTTCCTCAGCCGCATCTTCTGGACGATGTCGGAGGCCACGACGCGCGCATTGGGGAAGGCGGCGGCAATCTGTCCGATGCGGCCATAGGCGATGCCAAAGCTATGCGCCACGGTGCCCGATTGCGCCGGCAGCGCCCGCGCCAGTGCCTCGAACGGCCTGACCACACCGGGAAACTCGAAATAGATGATCGGCTCGGCGGCAATCTCCTGGTGCGCCGCATGACCCTGTTCGAGCCGCGGCAGCAGCAGCCAGGCGCCGGACTGGCTGATGGCGAACACCACCGGCCGCTCGGTCGTGTAGTGCGAGAAACCGGTGGTGTAGATGACGTCGTCATTGGCATCGAGCAGCAGCAGGTCGATACCGGCCTCCGCCATGCGCGAGCGGATGTCGCGATGGATGCGGGCGTAGAACTCTGCGCCGAGACGCTGCGTGAAACTCATGTCATCTCCTCAATGCACTTGTGACGGAGGCCTGCTGCCCCTCACCCCGACCCTCTCCCAGAGGGGAGAAGGGGCGTTGTGGCACTGCCGGTGCACCTCTCGTCCCCTCTCCCCTCCTAGGGGAGCGCGATAGCGCCCCCGGGGGGAGAGGGTTAGGGTGAGGGGCAGTCCGCCCCGACGTTACGTTCGAATGAAAGGATGGCCGGCGCCTGGGAGGGTGGCGCCGGCCGGGCGCGGCTTATTTCTCGAGGCCGATGAGGCCGCGGAAATTGCCGCGCGGGGTGGCTTTCACCTCGACCGGGAAGTCCTTCTTGTAGAACAGCTGATAGCCCTGGTCGGAGATGATGAAGTAGGGCAGGTCGCTGGCGAGGATGGTCGCCGCCGCCTGGTAGGCGGTGGTGCGCGCCGCCTGGTCGAGCGACGAGCGGCCTTCCTGCAGCAGCTTATCCACTTCAGGGTTGGAATAGCCGCCCCAGTTGGTCGAGCCGCCGGTCGAGAGCTGGCCGAACAGCAGCCGGTCCGGGTCGACGATGTTGAGCCAGCCGAGCAGGGCGATCTGGTGCAGGCCCTTCTGCACGTAGTTGGTCGAGAACGACGGCCAGTCGGTGATCTGCACCTGCGCGTCGACGCCAGCCGACTGCATGATGGCCTGGGTCACTTCCACGGCCTGCACGCGGTTGGGGTCTTCGCTGTGGGTGGAGAGCGTCACCGTCAGCTTCTTGCCGTCCTTGTCGAGGATGCCGTCGCCGTCGCTGTCCTTCCAGCCCAGTTCGTTGAACTTGGCCACCGCGCCTTCGACGCTGAAGGTCGGCTGCTTGATGTCGGCCGAGTAAGCCCAGGACGAGGGCAGGATGATCGACGAGGCGATCTCGTCGACGCCCTGGTAGATGTCGTTGACGATCGACTGCTGGTCGATGAGCATCGAGAACGCCTGGCGCATCCCCGGATCGGCCAGCACCGGATCCTTGACGTTATAGTTGATGTAGGTGACGCCGAGCCCCGCCATGATGGCGTTGCCGAAGCGCGCATCGGCGCTGAGCCGCTTGATGTCATTGGGCGACAGCGGCGACTGGATCACGTCGAGGTCGCCGGCTTCGAAGGCCTGGGCCCGGGCCGAGTTGTCGCCGATGATCTTGACGGTGACGTCGGTGACCGGCGCCACGCCGCCCCAATAGGTCGGGCTGGCCTTGAGCACGATATCGCTGCCGCGGTTCCACGACACCAGCGTCATCGGGCCGGCGCCGATCGGATCGGTGGCCGGGTCCTTGCCGGCTTCGACCGCCGCCTTCGACACGATGCCCTTGTCGAGATAGCTCAGCAGCGGCGCGTAGGGCGCCGAGAGCGTGAACTTCACGGTCTGCGGGTCGACCGCTTCCACTGCGCTGATCGGCGTGTAGAGCGCGCGATCCGGGGCGTTGAAATCGGGGTTGATGACGCTGGTGTAAGTGAACACCACGTCGTCGGCGGTGAGCGGCGAGCCGTCCGAGAACTTGAGGTCAGGCCGGAGCTTGAAGATGTAGGTCTGCGGATCGGGCGATTCCCAGCTCTCGGCCAGGTCCGGCACCGGCTCGAGGCTCGGCGTCAGGTGCACGAGGCCCGCGTAGATCAGGTCGGCGGCGCGGTACGCGGTGGTGTCGCGGGTGAGCCGCGGGTCGAGCGTACCGGCATCGACGTCGGCGCCGATGACGATGGCGGTGTCCTGCGCCTGCGTCACGCTCGCCGGCAACAGCCCCAGCGCCACTATGGCGGTGGTCAGCAGTAGAAGTTTGTTCATTCCCGTTCCCCTGTGTGAAGTCGTGTTGTCCGGCGTCGGAGGGCTTTCAAGAAAAGTTGCAGACTTTTCTGGTTCGAAAGCGCGACCACTTCCTTCCTGTGGTCATCCGTTCGCCGCGTCTCTTTCGGTGGCGTCGATCTCGGCGCCACCGCCCTCCGGCGCCGTCTCGTTGACGGCGATTTTACCCCGGCGCAGATCCGCCAGGTGTGGTACGAGCACGCCCTCCAGCGCGCCCGGATCCGGCGCATGCCGGTATTCGAAGCAAGGCACCCCGGGCTGCACCAGGTCCGCCACATGGTCGGCGCCCGAGGCAAAGATCACCGCGTCGCATTGCGCGATGACGTCGCCGAGGTCGGGCGAAGACAGCCAGGTGACGCGGATATCGGAGACGTGCGGCGCGAACTCGCGCACGCTCGGGCGCATGATGGCGATGTATTCCTCGAAATAGGTCACCGCGGCGATGCGGGTGCGCGGGTCTAGCCCGGCCAGCGCCTGCCGGGTGCGCATCGAGGGGATGAACCGCAGCCCCAGCACCCGCGCCTCGGGGATCAGCGCCTGCACCTCGGCCTCGCGATGGAGGAACGTGAGGACGATATCGGCCTCGGTGCTCATGCGGCGCAACTCGTCGGTGACCCTGAGGGAGTCGAGCGTGATCAGCTGGATGGTGTCGTTGGTCGCCAGCACCGGCTTCAGCTGCGCCACGTAATCGCGCCCCGGCCCCTCGAAGATGGCGACGAACACGATCTTCAGCCCGGCCTTGGGGCGGCGCAGCAGCGATTGCGCGTTGATCATCGAATTGAGGGTCAGGGTGGAGATGCCGAGCTTTTCGGCCTTGCCGATCAGCACCTCGATATCGGCGCGCAGCGATGAGACCGGCAGCGTGTCGGGCCCGCGCTTCTTCACATCGGAGACGGCGAAGGCGCCGAGCCCGTGCTTCATCTCGACGAGACCGGCGTCACGCAGCCGCTGATACACCTGCGCCACGGTCATCGGCGCGATGCCGAGTTCGGCGGCGAGCTGACGCACCGACTGCAGGCGGGTGCCATGGGCGATGCCGCCGAACGACAGCGCATAGCTCAACAGTCCATAGAGCTGCGTGCCCACAGGCACGGGCAGGGACTTGTCGATGCTGTTGGCGTCGATCGAGAACATGTGTTCTATCCACCTGATACACCACGACGGTAGCGCCCCCTTTCTTTCATGACAATCGGGTGCGTACAAAAATCATGCAGCTGTGCAAAGGTGCCCAAACGGCATGCAAAAGTGCCAGATATCAGGGACTTGGCGGCCAGATGCTCGGACGATCACCGCCCCTATGCAACGAAAGTCGATCTGGGCCACTGGCGGCAGAGCGACGGATGGTGTTCTAGTCTGCTATGTCAATCAGGGGCGGGGAGAAGCGCGATGAGCATGCAACTGGGACTTGAACTGGCGCGGCTCACTGCCGGCCTCGATCGGCTCTATCGCGATGTGCCGCGCACCCAGAGTTTTCTCGATCGCGAGGGGCTGATCCCGGTCGCGATGGCACAGGTCGAACCCTATGCGCTCCAGAACTATGGCGAGGCGCGCGACCGGCTCGAGGCTTTGCAAGCCCGCATCCCCGGCGAAGCCGAGACCGATCTGCGCCGCGCCTATCTCACCGAAATGCTGGATTCGCTGCTGGCGCTGCTCGACACCTTCGAGGGCCGGCAGATCTCCTATGCCGAGCGGCTGCGCCGGCAGATGCGCGTCGACACCCAGATGGTGAGCGACGAAATCCTCGACGGCTACCGGCGGACCATCCGCGACAACCTCGACGAGCTGGGCTATCGCGGCGGCTCGCTCGCCGAAGATGTCGGTCGCTTCGAAGCCGATACCATCGTGCCGCCCGAGCAGGTGCTGGGCACCATGACCGAGGTGACGCGCGAGGCGCAGCGCCGCACCAGCGAGATGATGTACCTGATGAACGACGAGTGGCTCGAGCCGGTGCGGCTCGACGACGTGCCGTTCACCGCCTATTGCGATTTCCCCGAGCGCAAGATGCGGCTCAACCTCGCCATGCCCTTCACCCGCTCGGCCATCAAGCACCTTGCCTGCCACGAGGCGTTCCCTGGCCATCTCGTCCATATGGCGCTGCGCCAGCGCTATGTCGCCGAAGGCAAGATGCCGCTCGACGGTGCGCAGGTGGTGACCAGTTCCGCCAGCAGCGCGCTGTTCGAAGGCATCGCCGACAATGGCTGGTTCTTCCTCGACTGGATCAACACCCCCGAAGACGTGGTCGGCATGACGCTCGAGCGGTTGCGCGCCGCGCTCCGCTGCAATGCCGCCTGGATGCTGCACGCCGAAGGCCGCTCGCACGAGGAAGTGGCGCCGATTATCGCCGAGGCCGGCTACCAGGATCTCGCAACCGCCAGGAATCGCATCGCTTTCCTGCGCCACGGCCTGAGGGCGCCGTTCGTCTACGGCTACTGGTGCGGCGATACCTCGACGCATGCGGTGTGGGAGAAGGTGCCCAAGGAGCGGCGCAAGGAGTTCTGGGCCTACCTCTATGGCAACATGCACACGCCCTCGACGCTGCGCGATTTCTGGGTGGCCTGATGGCTGAGTTCGACAAGCATTGGCCGGCCTTCCTGGCTCTGGTGCGCCAGCCCGGTTCGACCGAACCGCTGTTCGATTTCGTCGCCGGGCTGATCGGCGAAGCGATCGGCAGCAAACTCACCACCGCGACGCTGTTCGATGTACCGGCCGGCCGGCTTCGCCGCCTCTACACACAGAACGCCGAGGCTTATGCGGTGGGCGGCTTCAAGCCGATCCCCGACAACAAGTGGACGGCAACGCTGATCGGGCGGCAGGAAATCTACACTGCGCTCAGCCTCGAGGCGATCGCGGTGGATTTCGCCGACTGGCAGCTCATCGGGTCGCTCGGCTACGAGTCGATCGCCAACCTGCCGATCGTTGTCGGCGGCCAGACCATCGGGGCGTTCAACCTGCTGCACGAGGCGGGGTATTACACGCCGGCCCGGCTGGCCCGGGTCGGCGAGGTGATGCCGTTTGCGACGATGGCGTATCTGGCGGCGGTGTTCGGGGAGCGGACCGGCAGTCAGCTCTAGGGGCCGATCCACAGCAATTCCCCCAAACTCGGTGTCATCCCAGCGAAAGCTGGCACCCATTTCACCGCTCGCGCTGGCGGATAGTTGGGTCCCAGCTTTCGCTGGGATGACAGCCGGTGGGTAGGCGAGAGCCTGCCAGAACGCCGCCCTATTTCTTCCGCTTCATCGCCTCGCTGAGCATATCCCCCAGCGACCCAGTGCTCCGCGGCGCCGGCTGTGGTGCCCGCTGGCTGTTGCGCACCGGAGGATCACGCGGGCGGTCGCGCGGCGCTGAGCTGTCGATCTCTTTACGCATGCTCAGCCCGATCCGTTTGCGCGGCACATCGACTTCGACGACTCGCACCTTCACCACGTCGCCGGCTTTGACCACCTCGTGCGGATCCTTGACGAATTTGTCGGCCAGTTGGGAGACGTGCACCAGCCCATCCTGGTGCACGCCGATATCGACGAACGCCCCGAAGGCGGCGACGTTGGTGACGGTGCCCTCCAGCAACATGCCGGGCTTGAGGTGCTTGATGTCGTCCACACCCTCGGCAAAGGTCGCGGTCTTGAAGGCCGGGCGGGGGTCGCGGCCGGGCTTTTCCAGCTCGGCGAGGATGTCGCGCACCGTCGGCAGGCCGAAGCGCTCATCGACGAAGCGCTTGGGATCGAGGTTCGCAAGGGCCGACTTGTCGCCCATGATGTCACGCAGATCCCGGCCGCAGGCGGCGACGATCTGGCGGGCTACGCCATAGGCTTCGGGGTGCACCGAGGAGGCATCGAGCGGCTCGGTGCCGCCGGTGATGCGCAGGAACCCGGCGCTCTGCTCGAAGGTGCGCTGGCCGAGGCGCGGCACTTCAAGCAGCCCTTTACGCGAGCGGAACGGGCCATTGGCGTCGCGGTGCGCGACGATGGCTTCGGCGACGGACGGGCCAAGGCCGGAGATCCGCGCCAGCAGCGGCGCGGAGGCAGTGTTGAGGTCGACGCCCACGGCGTTCACGGCGTCTTCGACGACCGCATCGAGCGAGCGGCCGAGGCGGTACTGGTCCACGTCGTGCTGGTACTGCCCGACGCCGATCGACTTGGGCTCGATCTTGACCAGTTCAGCCAGCGGGTCCTGCAAACGGCGGGCGATGGATACGGCGCCGCGCAGCGACACGTCGAGAGCGGGGAACTCGGCCGCTGCCAACTCCGACGCGGAATAGACTGACGCACCGGCCTCCGAGACGATGACCTTGGTCGGCTTGGGCGCCGGCAACCGTTCGATCAGGTCGGCGACCAGCTTTTCGGTCTCGCGGCTGCCGGTGCCATTGCCGATGGCGATGAGCTCAACGCCGTGGCGCTTGATCAGCCCCTGGATGGCGGCCTGCGCCCCCATCACGTCGTTGCGCGGCGGGAACGGGTAGATGGTTTCGGTGTCGAGCAGCTTGCCGGTGGCGTCGATCACCGCGACCTTGACGCCGGTGCGAATGCCGGGGTCGAGCCCCATGGTGGCGCGCGCCCCAGCCGGAGCCGCCAGCAGCAGGTCCTTGAGGTTGCGGGCGAAAACACCGATGGCCTCGAGCTCGGCGCGCTCGCGCAGCTCGACCATCAGGTCGATGGAGAGCGTGATGCGCAGCCGCGTGCGCCAGGCCCAGCCGGCCACCTCGCGGAGCCACTTGTCGCCCGCGCCCTGGCTCTGCGCGTTGAGCGCACCGGCGACGAAGCGCTCGGCCGGCTTGATCGGATCGATGACGTCGGGATCCACCTCGATCTCGAGGCTGAGCACCTCCTCGTCGCGGCCGCGCATCATGGCGAGGGCGCGGTGCCCGGCGACCTTGCTCCAGCGTTCGGAGTGGTCGAAATAATCGGAGAACTTGGCGCCGGCCTCTTCCTTGCCTTTCAACACCTTGGCAGTGAGCATGGCCTTGTCGCGCATATAGGCGCGCAGCTGGCCGAGGAGGGCGGCGTTCTCCGACAGGCCCTCGATGACGATGTCGCGGGCGCCTTCCAGCGCCTCCTTGGTGCCGGGCACCTCCTCGGTGATGTAGCCCTCGGCGAGCACCAGGGGATCGGCGCTGCGATTGGCGAGAATGGCTTCGGCGAGCGGGCCAAGGCCGCGTTCCCGCGCGATCTCGGCCTTGGTGCGGCGTTTGGGCTTGAACGGCAGGTACAGGTCCTCGAGCTCGGCTTTGGTAGCCGCGCCGTTGATGGAGGCGGTCAGCTCGCTGGTGAGCTTGCCCTGTTCGTCGATGGATTTGAGGATCGCGGCGCGGCGCGCTTCGAGTTCGCGCAGGTAAGTCAGCCGCTCGGCCAAGAGGCGCAGCTGGGTGTCATCAAGGCCACCGGTCACCTCCTTGCGGTAGCGCGCCACGAATGGCACCGTGGCGCCGCCATCGAGCAGTTCCACGGCAGCCCGGACCTGGTCGGGGCGGGCGGCGACTTCAGTGGCGATCTGGGCGGCAATGCGGGTGTCGAGTTGAGACATGAAGCTACTTCTTGATTTGGTCGGGGCGACCATAGTCGCCTCCGGCCGGAGGTCACACCCGCCACGGGACGATTTCCCTGATTTGTACGAGCGGTGATACGCCGCGCTTCGCCCGACCACAGCCGCTCGGTGCGACATTCCCTGTGCGATTGCTGACGCCCCGGCACTCCGTCCGCGCTGAGATCAATCCTTAGCCGCCCCTTCGAGGAACTGACCATGCCCCGTTACTGCCTTGACCTCGATACCCCGGCCGCCGGGTTCATCGACAGCTTCCTTATCGGCAATGGCTGGCTTGGCGCGACGCTGGGCGGTGGTGTCGGCAGCGAGCGGTTCGACCTCAACCTCGACACCGTGTGGTCCGGCGGCCCATTGCAGCCCGAGGCGGGGGAGGGGGCGGTACACCTGGTCACGGAACTGCGCCAGGCCATCGGCCGGGGCGATTATCTCCGCGCCGACGAGCTCGGCCGGGCATTGCAGGGCAAGGCCTGGACCCAGTCCTACCAGCCCCTCGGCGCCATCGAGTTCGGCTATGCCGACGATGACGCAGCCGAGTACCAGCGACGGCTCGATCTGGCGCAGGCAGTGGCCAGCACCGTCCATGGCGGGCGGGCCGAGAACGCGGCGCGTCTCGACAGTTATGTCTCCCACCCCGATGGCGTGCTGGTGGCGGTGGCGTCGGGCCGGGGTGTGCGGTCTGTGGCCGAAGCAACGCTGACGTTCCGTGCGGCGCATCCCGCTACCGACGTGTCGATCTCGGAGGAGCATGGCACGCTGTGGCTGGTGGCGACGGCGCGCGTACCGGTGCACGTGCTGCCCAACTATGTCCCTGCCGAGGACCCGGTGCGCTATGACGATGCCGAGCCGACTGCCGATGGCACGGTGGCAGCGGGCATGGGCTATGCGGTGGTCGCGGCGCTCCACAGGGATGGCGACAAGCTGCGCCTCATCGCGTCCGCTGCCTCGGGCTTTCGCGGGCATGACCGGCGTCCAGGTGCCGACTTCGCAGCCCTGGTGCTGGAGGCGCGGGGCCGGGTGGCCAAAGCGCTGGAGCACAGCACTGAAGCCCTGCGCGAACGGCACATCGCGGACTACCGTCGCCATTTCGACCGCGTCGACCTCGACCTCGGCGCTTCCGGCCCTGCCGCCGCGCGGGCCGAGCTGCTGTTCCACTTCGGCCGCTACCTGCTCATCTCGAGCTCGCGCCAAGGCACCGAGGCCAGCAACCTGCAGGGCATCTGGAACGTCGATGTGCGCCCGGCCTGGTCGAGCAACTACACCATCAACATCAACACCCAGATGAACTATTGGCCGGCCGAGGCGACGGGCCTCGCCGAGCTCGGTGCCCCGATGTTTGCGCTCACCCGCGAGCTGGCCGAGGCCGGCGCCGTTACCGCCCGGCGCTATTATGGCGCCGCCGGGGCGACGGCCCATCACAATGCCGACCTCTGGCGCTTCACCGCGCCGGTCCCGGGCATTCCGCAATGGGCCAACTGGCCATCCGGCCTCTACTGGATGGCGGCGCATCTCCAGCACCATCTCGACTATGGCGACGCTCCCCAGGGCTTTGCCGCAGAGACGGCATTGCCGGTGTTCCGCGCCGCCTCGGAATTCGCCCTCGACATGCTGGTCGAGGATGCCACCGGAGCGCTGGTCGCCAGCCCTTCGACCTCGCCTGAGCACAGTTTCGTCGTCGGCGATGCCAAGGTCGCCATCACCCAGGGCACAGCGATGGATCAGGAGCTGATCCGCGAAACGCTCGAGAGCTTTGTCGGGCTCGCCGACGCCGCCGATCCGCTGGCAGGACGGGCGCGGGACGCCCTGGCCCGGCTGCGGCTTCCGCTCATCGGCCCAAATGGCAACCTGCTTGAGTGGGACGACGACAGGCGCCCGGCCGAGCCGGGGCATCGCCATCTCTCCCACCTCTACGGACTCTATCCGGGCATCCGCATCACCGAAGCAGGCACGCCCGAGGCCTTCGACGCGGTGCGGCGCGCGCTCGCGCTCCGCCTCGACAACGGCACCGGCTATACCGGCTGGAGCCAGGCCTGGGTGCTCTGCCTCGCGGCACGGCTGCGCGACCCTCGACTGGCGGAGCACGCGATCGCCGGCCTTCTCGACCAGTTGACCTCGCGTGCGTTGCTGGTGCTCCACCCGCACGACGGCTGGCCCGAGGGCAACATCTTCCAGATCGACGGCAATTTCGGCGCCGTCGCCGGGCTCGCCGAGCTGGTGGTGCAAAGCCACGAGGGCGCCATCAGCCTGCTGAAGACACTTCCGCCGAGCTGGACGGCCGGCAGTATCCGCGACATCCGCTGCCGCGGCGGGCACCAGGCAAGTGTCAGCTGGCAGGATGGGCGGCTGGTATCGGCGAGTGTCCTCGTGGGGCGCGATGGCGAGATGGTGGTCGAGGTGCCGGAGGGTGCGGTGAGGGTTGCCGATGCGGCCGGGCCGGTGGCGGTGCGGACGATTGCCGGTGCCGCAATTGGCCGGCAGCGCGTCGCCTGGGATGCGCAGGCGGGGGGGCGATACAGCGTTCTGGCGTGAGGGGGCTGTACAGTCGAACTCTGAGGACGCCCGCGTCAGTTCACCCCAACCGATAGCGTCGCGCCATCACGGCGAGGCCGATGGCGGCTGCGAGTGCGCAGGCGGCCGGGATGAAAAAGACGTGCGGCAGGCCCAGCGTGGCGACACCGAGGCCGCCGGCGAGGCCGCCGAGCGCCATGCTGAGGGCGGTGGAACTCATGAAAATGGCCGAGGCCGTCGCCACCGCGTTGGGCAGCAGCCGCTGCGCGACGATGATGCCGAGCACCATGAAGAACCCCCAGACGCCGCCCATCAGGATCTGCCCTACGAACATGCCGACCACATCACCCCACAGGGCGAAGCAGAGATTGGCCGCAAGGCCGCAGAGCGCGCCGATGGCAAGCAGGTTCAGGGTGCCGACGCGGCGCGCCAGCACGATGCTGAACGGCATGATGATGAGTTCGATCAAGGGCTGGATGCCGATGACCGCGCCGCGTATCGCCGGCTCGAGCCGCAGCTGCTCCTCCATGTAGATCAGCAGGAAACCGTATTTGATCGCTTCGCCGGCATAGACCAGCACGAACAGCCCGGTGAAAGCCAAGAGCGGCAGCATCTCGGTGAGGCTCGGGCCGCGTTGCGGCACCGGCTTCGCCTCGGCAGGATTCGACCCAGCCGACCGCTTTGTTCCCAGCGTTCCGAGCGCCGCGATCTGGGCCAGAAAGCAGATGGCGGTCAGCCAGATCATCGGCCTCAGCCCGAAGCCCGCGGCAACCCAGGCGCCGATCACCGGTCCGATGACCCAGCCGGCGGTATTGGCCATGCGGATGATGGCCACCACGCTGTCGTTGCGCTCGGCCGGGTTGGCCACCTGCTCGTCGTGCACGGCGGCGAATAGCTGCGAGAACGTGGCGTTGGAGAAGGCGAGGATCACCGCTCCGACGAGAAACGGTACCCAGATGGCGGTGGCGAGCGCCATCAGCGCCCAACCGACAAAGCCGGCGAGGGCGCAGAGCCGGAACAGGTTGAGCCGATTACCGGTGCGGTCGGAATAGCTGCCGACGAGATACCCGGCGAGCGGGCCGGCAAGACTGGTGAGATAGTAGAGGCCGGCGAGTGGCAACGGCGCGCCGAGATCGCGGACGAGGAACAAGACGATCTGCGGCGCCGCAGCCGAAGCGCCGATGCCGGCGAGGAACAAGGCGATGGCCGAGCCGCGATAGAGCGGCGACGCCAGCACCTGCTGCAGCGCCGGCGGACGCCTCGAGCCTGCGACACTTGCTTCAGTCATCTTTCCCTCGACAGAAACCGTTTACTGTACCAGATATTGGGAGCTTTCGATGGCGTCAATGCGGAGCGTGGAGAGGTGATGCGCCGAGCTGTAAGTGGATCCGCCGGCATCCGTGATGTAGCGCGGGCCGCGGGCGTTTCGGTCGCTACCGCTTCCCGCGTCATGGCCCGTGCCGACTATCCTGTCGCCGAACCGACCCGGCAGCGCGTGCTTGCCGCGGCCCGGGCGCTGAGCTTCGTGCCCAACGCCCTGGCGCGGGGGTTGGCGCGCGCCAGGACCGAGACCATCGGGGTGGTCGTCCCCTGGCTCGCCAACCCCTACTATGCCGGGATGACCGAGGCGATCGACGGCGCGGCGCGCGACCGTGGCCTCACCATGCTGCTCGGCCTCACCGGCGGCGACGAGCGACGACGCGAGAGCATCATCGACGAGCTGATCGGTCGGCGCGTTGATGGCATCGTCATTTGCGCCGGAACCGACGATCACCTTGCCGGCCGTGCCCCCGATGCGCTGGGGGTGCCAGCCGTGCTGATCGGGGCGCAGGCAAATGCCGGTTTCCCGATGGTACAGACCGACAATCGCCGGGCCGGGTACGAGGCCGCCCGGCACTTATGGTCACTGGGGCATCGCAGCTGCCTCTACCTCACCGGGCTGCCGACCTGGCACGATTTTCACGCTCGGGGTGAAGGCATGCGGGCATTCCTCGCCGAGGCCGGCGCACCTGCCGCGCTCGAGGTGTGTGATGGCCTGCTCGATGAGGCGGACGCCTATCGTTTCGTGCGCGAGGCCTGTGCGGAGGGAATCTCGGCTACGGCGATCGTCGCCTCCACCGACCGCCATGCCCTGGGCGCACTGGCGGCCCTGTCCGACGCCGGCCATGAGGTTCCCGGCCGGATCTCGGTGATGGGCTTTGATGACTATGTCAGCAGCGGCTACCTTCGCCCCGCCCTCACCACCATGCAGATTCCCGCCGCCCAGATGGGGCGCCGAGCGATCGGTCTTTTGGTCGAGCGCATCGAGGGGAGGGCGGTCAGCGACGAGACCCTGTTCGACGCTACGTTGATCGCGCGCGCGTCGACCGGCCCGGCTCCCCACGCGGGGTAGCCGCGTCCTTGACGCCTAGGGCGTCTGATCGTCGATACTCAGGTGCACGCCGGAGGCCTGGTCGAAGCGGACCGCTACGTTCCGGCCGCCGACCTTCACATTGCTGAGTGAGAAGTGTTCGAGCCCGATATCGAGTGGATCGGCGCTTACCGTGCCGTCCTCGGCGATATCGAGGCCAGCGACGTGGCGGATGATCAGGTCGATCAGGTAGGAGTGGTTGTAGTCCACCTCGTCGCTGATCGGCTCGCCGCTCAGGCTGTCATAGTGCTCGACCAGGTAGGGGGTGACCCCGTCGCGCTGCTGGAAATGCAGCAGCGCATATTTCCAGAAGAAGTGGTTGAACAGCGCGTCCTGCGCGTGGCCATTGGCGCGGCTGACCTTGCCGATGGCGTCGAGCACCACCGAGTTGGTGTATGGCCAGGTCGGGCCATCCCACATGCAGCCATTGCGGCCCTTGAAGAACTGCCCCTTCCAGCTGCCGCCGGGTTGGAACACCTCGCATTTCGGCGACACCGAGGGGAAGGGGTTCGGCGTATCGAACTCCTCAGGGCCGAGCGCGGCGAGGAGGCCACCCAGGTGCTCGGGTCCGGTGATCCCGGCCCACCAGGGGTAGAAGCCGACGATGTTGCGGACCATCGCCTTCTCGTCGGTGGCGTGGTGCAGGTCGTAGAAGAAGCCGGTGGCTTCGTCCCACTGCTTGCCGAGCACATCCCCACGGATCGCGTCGGCCAGCGCGTCGAACTCGGCGGCCTCGGGGTCGCCGGCGAGGCGGCAGAGCGCGGCGGTGCCGCGGGCGTTGAGATACTGATAGATGGCGCGGTCGACGCGTTTGAGCGGCGTGTAGGTCGTCTGGTCGAACGGGTCGTCGGGATAGCCATGAAAGTACCAGTAGCTCGGCTGGTATTCCTTGCCGGTGAGCTGGTGGCGCTGCTGGATCGGCAGGTTGTCGCCGCCGGTGGCGAGGAACTTTGCCTCGCCGCGCACCTGGTTCTTCAGCAGTGGCAGCGCCGAGCGGGTGTTGTCATCGAGACCCTTGGCCAGCGCGTACTGATAGGTGCCCCAACCCATGAAATTGGCATAGGGGTGGATAGTGCGCGTCAGCGTGCGGGCGTCGAACTGGCCATCCTCGCGCTGCGTGCCGGCGAGGACCTTGAACAGCCCGTCGATCAGCTGCGGGTCGTGGTGCCAGCGCGCTTCGATGAGATGCATCGGCGTCGACAGCGGAATGAGTTTGGAAAACTCCCAGCCGACCGGCGCCCATGGCGTCTTGGTCATCTTGTGCGAGCGGCCCTCGTAGAACAGGGCGCCATCGAGCGGCGCGAGGCCGGGGCGCGCCAGGGTATGGCGCATCAGGTACCAGCGATAGGCATAAAGCCGGTCGAGCACCGGACTGCTGCTGGTGAACTGCGGCACCTGGTCGAAGAAGGACCGATAGGCCGCCTGCTGGTTAGCAAGCAGGGTTGCCGTCGGCGTCGCGGCGGCCGTCGTCGCCTTGGCTGTGAGCTTCGACCACTCGTCCGACTCGGCAATGCCCACCGCCGCGGCGATGACGAACGCGGCGCTGGCACCTGGGGCCAGCGTCAGGCCGGTCCAGAGCTCCGGTTCACTGCAGGCGATGCAGGTGCGCAGGGTGAAGCCATGCGCTTCGATCGGGCGCTCGCCGCGGGCGGTCGAGCCATCGCGGCTGACCCATTCCGGATCGAGCGTGACGCGCAGCGTCACCGCATGGTCGCCGCTATTGCGCCAGCGCTGCAGCGAAACGGCTTCGTCCTCCCAACTGATGAATCTGCGTTCCTCGAGGCTGAGCGTGCCGAATGCGGTGCGGGTGGTGAGGTGGCTGGGGCGCCACTCCACTTCGGACGGTACCGTCGCCGCGTCACCACCGTGCTCGATGCCGAACAGCAGCGGCATGTTGAGCTTGTGGATGAAGTCGAGCGCACCCGAAAAGCCGGGGATGTCGTCGAGATAATCGGCCCACAGTCGGGCGCCGGTCGAGCCGAGCAGCAGCGTACCCGGCCTGGTGCGGAGGCCGCGACGGCCGGTTTTCAGCAGCTCGTCGATGTTCATCCGGGGAAATCCGCGTCGACCTGGTCGAGGATCGCGCCGAGTTTGCCGATCTGCTCGTCGGTGAGACGAACCAGTGGCGGGCGGGTATTGGCCCAGCTCGCAGTGCCATAGCGGCGCGCCACCATCGCCTTGATGGTCGGGATCTGCGGGAAGCTGTTCGAGGCTTCGCGCAGCGCCACGATCCGCTGCTGCGCGGCATCGACTGCAGCGCTCGCCGACGGATCGGCGAACTTGTCGAACACCGCGCGCAACTGCCTGCCGGCAAGGTTCGAGGTCGCGGTGATGCAGCCTGCGCCGCCCTGCTGCAGCAGCGGCAGCAGCAGCGGGTCAGCACCGGCCAGCACCGACAGGGTTGGGAAGCGCTTCACCATGCCGAGCATGTTGTCGAGCGCCCCGCCCGAGTCCTTCACTCCGGCAATGGTGCCCGGATATTTCTCGATCAGCCGGCCGATCAGGTCGTGGCTGAGCGGTACCTGCGAGATCGGCGGGATGTGATAGAGGATGACCTGCAACCGGTCGTCGGCGACGCTGTCGAGTACGTGGCAATAGGCGTCGTACAGGCCCTGGTCGGAAACGCCCTTGTAGTAGAAGGGCGGCAGCATCACCACCTTGGTGACGCCCAGGCTCAGTGCGTGCTTCGTCAGTGCGATCGTTTCGGGCAGGGCGCAGAGGCCGGTGCCGGGCAGCAGCGCCCCCGGAGCGACGCCACCTTTCACCGCCGCCTCGAGCATCGCCATGCGCTCGGCTGAGGAGAACGAGTTGGCCTCGCCGGTGGAGCCGAGCAGGGCGACGCCATGGAGGCCATCGGCGAGCAGCTGCTTGCTGTGCGCGATCAGCGCGCCGTGGTCGGGCGTCAGGTCGGCATTGACCGGCGTGGCGGCGGCGCTGAATACGCCTTTGATCGATGACATGGCAGGGAGACCTTTGGGATTCAGCCGCGCGAGGCGGCGAGCTTGCGGGCGTAGTCGATCGCCGCGAGCATGTTGACATGTTTGGCCTTGCCGGTGCCGGCGAGGTCGAAGGCGGTGCCGTGATCCACCGAGGTGCGGTCGATCGGCAGGCCGAGCGAGACGTTCACTGCGGTATCGAAGGCGACGAGCTTGATCGGGATGTGGCCCTGGTCGTGGTACTGCGCCACCACCAGGTCGAAGGCGCCCGAATAGGCGCGGTAGTAGAGCGTGTCGGCCGAGATCGGCCCGACCACGTCGATCCCCTCGGCCCGGGCCAGCGCCACGCCAGGCGCCACCTGATCGTCGTCCTCGCGGCCGAACAGGCCGTTTTCGCCGCAATGCGGGTTGATGCCGGCCACTGCAATGCGCGGGTTGTCGTAGCCGATGCGCTTGAGGTGATGGTACCCGGTGCGCACCGTCTCGAGGATGCGCTGCGGCGTGGCGCGGCCGATCGCATCCTTCAGCGAGATATGGGTCGAGACGTGGATCACCTTCAGCTTCTCGGATGCCAGCAGCATGAAACTCGAGCGCGAGCCGGTGAGATGCGCCAGCATGCCGGTATGGCCATCGAAATGGTGGCCGGCAAGGTTCAGCGCCTCCTTGTTGATCGGCGCGGTGACGATGCCGGCGGCGGCGCCCGACGTGGTCAGCTCGACAGCCCTGGCGATGTAGCGATAGCTCGCTTCGCCGCCGACCGGATCGAGTTTGCCGAAGGGCAGGGGCATGCCGGCGACCTCGACATGCTCGAGGCGCAGCAGCCCGGCTGAGGCCGGAGCATCGGCCGGGCCGAGCTTCAGGCCGGCGCCGGTGACGGCGATTGCCTTATCCAGTGTTTCGGCCGAACCGACGACGACGAGCTGCTCGCGGACGGCCTCGGGCAGTTCGGCCGCCGCCTTGACGATCACCTCGGCGCCGACGCCGGCCGGATCGCCCATGGTGATGGCGATGGGTTTGCTGGCCGTGGCCATCATATCTCTCCTCAGGCGGCTTTCACCCAGTCGGGGCGGAAGCGGACGAACTTGATGGCCCGGCGGAACCACGTATAGGCCACGTTGATGCGGCCTTCAGCGTCCGCCGTCACGGTCGGGTAGGACAGTTCGCGGGCCCGTCGATCCGGCTTGTCGAGATTGAGCGCCGGTGGCGGCTCGGGGGCAAGCTCGATATCGCGGATCTCGGGCCAGGTCCGGCCCTCGTCAAACGACAGCGCCACCGAGAGCGGGGTGCGCGGCACGCCCCAGATCGGAGCGCCCTTGGCATCGGCGCGGATTGCCGGTTCGGCCGCCACATTGTTGAACACCAGCGCCCAGCTGCCATTGCCGAGGTCGCGGACCTGGATGGACGAGTTGTTGTTGGGCAGCGCGGTGGCGACTGGCTTGCTCCAGCTCCGCCCGTGATCGCTGGAGCTGGAAACCTGGATATTGTCGGCGTAGCGGCTGCGGAAGAAGGCGACGAGCGAGCCGTCCTGGCGCTCGACGATGTTCATGTGCACGGCGCCCTTGCTGTCGGGTACGGCGTGCTCGGTCCAGCTCCTGCCCTGGTCGGTCGAAATCTTCACCGCGCTGACATCGTTCTGCCCCTTCCAGTCCTCGCCAGGGACGGGCAGGCAGTGAAAGATCGGCAGGATCCAGTCGCCATTGCCGAGCACCAGCATGGGCTGCCGGATAAAGGTGCCGACCTCGTCGAACAGCGTGTCGATCTGCCCCCAGGTCCTGCCGCCATCTTTCGAGATGCGGCGGCGGACGATGGCGGTGGCCTGGTTGCCGAACAGCTGGCCGGTCCACAGCAGCCACAATTCTCCCGAGGGCGCTTCGAACAGCACCGGGTTCTGCTCGGAGCGCTCCGGGTCGTCCGAAACCTTCACTTCCGCCGTCCATTGGCTGGAGCCGGCAGGCAGGCGCGTGAAGTAGATCGAGCCGTCGGGCTTACCTTCCTCCATGCCGCCGAACCAGGTGCAGGTCAGGTCGCCATTGCTGAGCGCCAGGAGGAATGAGGCATGCGTCTGCGCCACCTGGGTAGGGAGAAAGGTTTCCTCGCGATGGGCGTCGCCCGCGGCGGTGCGGATCGTTCCATCGGCCTCGACGGTGGCCTGCGACATGGTTCTCACTCCCTGCATTTCTAACTTGTAAAGTCATTATCACGTGGGTTTTGCGCATGCAAACTCATATTTTAGTATGAAAAATCAACATGATATCTTGTCGTGTCGGATTGTCGCGGCCGACACAGAAGATACATGTTGACAGGATGTCCTTGCGATGATGATCATCCGGCCGCCATCACCGCGGCGGCTTTGGAGCCGGAGGATGCGGTGACCAAATGGGAGGAATTCATGGTCGATAAATCGACTGGCGGCCTGTCGCGCCGCGACGTGCTTCGTGGCGGTGCTGGTGTCGTCGTCAGCATGACCGCATTCGGCCTGCTCGGCAGCGGCGCGCTGGCCCAGCAGCAGCAGACGTTCAAGATCATCCATCCGTCGTTCGACATGAACTGGTCGCCCTACCGCGGTGGCGGCGCCGCGCTGCGCTGGCACTCGCTGTGGTGGGCATCGCCGATGTATTTCGACGACAAGGGCCAGGTGCAGCCCTACGTCTTCACCAGTTGGGAGCCGAACGCCGACTGGACCCAGTGGACCTTCAAGCTCGACCCCAAGGCGGTGTTCTCGGACGGTTCGCCCATTACCCCGGCGGATGTGAAGGGCTCTTGGGAGATGGGCGCCATGCCGCTCACCGCCAGCCAGCGCGTGCCGCTGGTGCTCGCCGGCGTCGTCGGCTACGACGAACTGTCGGCCGGTGCCGGCACCGAGCTCCCCGGTGTGGTGATCGTCGATGATGCCACCATCCAGGTGACGCTCAAGGCGCCCGATCCGATCTTCTACATGCGCCTTGCCAACCACCTGGTGCCGATCTCCAAGGTGTCGCAGTCGCGCGGCGCCGACGGCAACCAGAACCCCGACTGGTACACCCCCGAAGGCGGCGTGATCAGCTCCGGTCCGTTCAAGCTGGTGGCGATGAACCTCGACGAGGGCACCGTCGCCTGGGAGCCCAACGAGAATTTCTTCGGGCCCAGGGTAAAGCTCAGCCGCATCGAGCTGCGTGTCATCGAGGACTCGGTGGCCGCCACTGCGCTGCTGAAGAGCGGCGAAGCCCATGCCCACACCGCGCTGGTGACCCCGACCATCGTCGACGACCTCGGCGTCGATTTCTCCAAGGGCACCGAGATCCCGAACGGCCAGCACTTCTACTTCAACTCCAAGACCGCGCCGTTCGACGACGTCAATGTCCGCAAGGCGCTGATCCTGGCTGTCGATCGGGCTGAAATGATGCGTGCCTCCTTCCCCAAGGGGCCGCACAAGATGGCCGAGCAGATCCTTGTCGGCGTCAAGGGCGTCGACCCGAACTGGGAACCGTACCCCTACGATCCGGAGGCGGCCAAGGCGGCCCTCGCGGCCTCCAAATACGGTTCGCCCGACAAGCTGCCGCGCATCATCTTCGCCGGCATCATCGCGCCGGCCGAGCAGGCGGCAGCCCAGTTTGCCATCGAGCAGTGGCGCCAGAACCTCGGCATCACCGCCATCGAACTGAAGCCGACGCTCGATAACTTCCAGCCTGCCGACGTGCATATCGTGCGCGACGATGCCGGCTCGCGCGTTCCGGATGCGACGGAGTTCCTGCACACCGCCATTCACTCCAGTTCCAGCGTCGCCAAGAACAAGATGAACGGCTACTCCAACCCGGAAGTCGACAAGCTGCTCGATGAAGCCGCACCGCTGCCGGTCGACGACCCCCGGCGCGATGAACTGGCGCAGCAGGCCCAGCGCCTGTTCCGCGAGGATTACCAGCTTCTCCCCTGGTACATCGAAGCGATGTCGCGCTGGGCGCTCGCCAACGTCGCCGGCATGGAGAAGAACCTCGACTGGCAGGTGTTCGCCCCCTGGAACATCGAGATCACCTGATCTCCAGGTTAGACTGGCGGGATCGCGCTACGTGCGCGGTCCCAACCGACGAGGCCGGCAATGTTCACCTATGCTCTCAAGCGGCTGTTGCTGTGGATCCCTTCAGTGCTCCTGGTACTGCTCGCGGTCTACGCCCTGGCCTTTTACGGCGCCGGCGACCCCATCAAGCTGATCTTCCTGCGCGAGCCCGGCGGCGTCGCGTTCGATCCCAACCGGCTGGCGGCGATCCGCGAGGCCGCCGGGATCGATCGGCCGTTCTTCGAGCAGTTCGGCGATTATGTCTGGCGCGTGCTGCACTTCGATTTCGGTAACTCGCTGACCTCCGGTCGCTCGGTAGCGCGCACCATCGCGGCCGCCGCGCCGGTCTCGATTCAGCTCGGGCTGCTGGCCATCGTGCTGACCGCGGTCATCGCCATCCCGCTCGGCGTCATCGCCGCGCTCAACCAGAACCGGGCGATCGACTACGTCATTCTCGGTTCGGCGCTGTTCTTTTACGCCATCCCGGCCTATGTCGCCGGCCCTATCCTCATGGTGTTGCTGATCCTCGTCCTGCCCGGCGGCACGGTGCCCTACGGCTGGGGCGGGCTGTTCGACGTGCGGGTGATCCTGCCGCTGATCGTGCTCTCCATGCACCCCATCGCGCTGATCGTGCGCCAGACCCGCTCGGCGGTGATCGAGGTGCTGAGCGAGGATTTCGTCCGAACCGCCCGCGCCAAGGGACTGCCGGCCGGCAAGATCGTCACCCGCCATATCCTGCGGCCCATCCTGACGCCGGTGCTGACCCAACTGGGGCTGATCATGATCACCCTGGTCAACGGCGCGGTGTTCGTCGAGCTGGTGTTCGGGCTGCCCGGGCTGGGCCGCCTCGCCATCCAGTCGCTGCTCAGTTCCGACTATCCGGTGATCCTCGCCGTGACGCTGATCGCCTCCGCGCTGGTGATGGTCTCCAACCTCGTGATCGATCTCGCCTATCCGCTGCTCGATCCGCGCGCCGCCGAGAGGAAGTAACAGATGACCGCAATCGATCCGGCCGGCGCCGCCAAACTCGAGGAAAAGCCCGCCGGGCTCTGGTCCGACGCCTGGGACCGGCTGAGAGCCAACAAGATCGCCATGCTGGGCCTGGGGGCGATCGTGCTCCTGATCCTCGTCGCCATCTTCGGGCCGCTGCTGACGCCGTACGATTTCCTCACCCAGAACCTCGACAGCCGCAATCTGGCGCCCTCTGCGGCGCACTGGCTCGGCACCGACGAACTGGGCCGCGATGTGATGAGCCGCGTCATCTACGGCACGCGGACCGCCTTCCTCGTCGCCATCGTCGTCACCGCCATCTCCGTGGTGATCGGCGCGGCGCTCGGCGCCATTGCCGGCTATTTCGGCGGCAAGGTCGACGCCACCATCATGTGGTTCACCGACATCTTCATGTCGGTCCCCAACCTGCTGCTGGTCATCGTCATCAATACCTCGCTGAAGCCGCCGCTCGGCCGCTGGATGGATCAGATGTACCTGGCGACCGGCAACACGCTGTTCCGCAACACGGTGATCGTCGATTTCATCATGGTGTTCGGCACCATCGCCCTGGTGATGTGGCCGCCTTACGCGCGCACGGTCCGCGCCCAGATTCTCACCGTCCGCAGCCAGCCCTACGTGCTCGCCGCGCGCTCGCTCGGCCTCACCAGCGGGCAGATCATCTGGCGTTACCTGATCCCCAATTCGCTGGGGCCGCTGATCGTTGCGGTCTCGGCCGGCCTCGGCGGCGCCATGGTGCTGGAGAGCGCCTTCAGTTTCCTCGGCGTCGGCGTGCAGCCTCCCACGCCAAGCTGGGGCCTGATGATCTCCGATGGCCTCAGGACCTGGCAGCAATATCCACATCTGCTGGCGGCGCCGGCCATCGCGCTCGCCATCGCGTCGGTCGCATTCAGTTTCATCGGCGACGGCCTCAACGACGCCCTCAATCCCAAAGGTGCCAAGTAATGTCATCGGGTTCTCCGGCAGCGGCGGCATTGCTGCGCCCGCTTTCCTTCGTCCAGCCGACCCGGATCGAGTATGGTCCGGGCAAGGCGCGGACGCTGGGTGAGCTCGTGCCCGATTGGGCGAAGAAGCGGGTGCTGGTGGTTGCCGACGCGTTCAACGCGGCGCGCGTCGAACTGCTCGGCTTGCCGGAGACGAACCACGTTTTCTCCAAGGTGAAGCCCGAGCCCGACCTCCCCAATCTGGAGCAGGCGCTCGATGAGGCGCGCGGCTTCGCCCCCGACGTGATCGTCAGTTTCGGTGGCGGTAGCGCCATGGACCTCGCCAAGCTGGTCTCGGTATTGGTCGGCAGCGGCAAGGGCTTTCGCGACATCGTCGGGGTCGGCAAGGCCGATCCACGCCGTTGCGGCCTGATCGCCATCCCGACCACTGCCGGCACCGGCAGCGAAGTCGGCGCCCGTGCCCTGGTCACCGATCCGGTCAGCCAGGCCAAGTCGGCGGCCGACAGTCGCCACATGGTGGCCGATCTCGCCGTAGTCGACCCCGACCTCACCCTGTCGCTGCCTGCAGCGGTGACCGCTGCGACTGGCGTCGATGCGCTGGCGCATTGCGTTGAGAGTTTCACTTCGAAGCGCTCGCACCCGCTGGTCGATATCTACGCCCGCGCCGGCATCACGCTGGTCGGCCAGTATCTGCAGCGCGCCGTTGCCGATGGCAACGACGTCGAAGCCCGCGCCGGTCTCGCCATGGCGGCGCTCTATGGCGGCCTCTGTCTCGGACCGGTCAACACCACGGCCGGTCATGCACTGTCCTACCCGCTCGGCACCCGCTACGGCATCGCCCACGGCCTCGCCAACGCCGTCATCTTCCCGCACACGCTGGCCTTCAACGCGCCAGTCGAGGCCGACAAGACGAGTGAGATTGCTGCGCTGATGGGCTTTGGCGACGATCTGCTGGCGAGCGCCTACCGCTATTGCGCCGATCTCGGCATCGAAATGCACATGTCGAAACTGGGCGTGTCCCGGGATGACCTGCAGTCGATGGCCGACGAGGCTCACGGCATCCGTCGGCTGCTGGATTTCAATCCGCGGGAAATGGGCCCGGTGGAGATCTTCGGGCTCTATCAGGCGGCGTACTAGGGCGTTTTGGGGCGCTGGCCGTGACAAGGTCGCCGTTGGGCGCGGCCTGAGCAGCAGGCCTCCCCCGCCCTACAGCGACAGGTCCAGCATCCGTCCCTCGAACAGCCGGTCCCGCGAGCCCTCGAGGTGTTGGCGCATCAGCAGGCGTGCGGTATCGGCCTGACGGTCGCGGATCGCCTCGAAGATCGCCCGGTGCTCGCCCAGCACTTTCTCGAGCCCACGGCCCGGCCCCATCAGCGCCAGCCCGTGCAGCTTCATGCCCACCGCGATGTGGGTGCGCAGCGCCTGCATGGCCGAGCTGTAATAGTGATTGTTGGAAGCATCGGCGATGGCGAGGTGGAAGGCAAAATCCGCATCCTCGCGGTGCCGCTGCTGATCGGTGGCGTTCGACAGCAGGTCGACCACCTGCCCGAGCGAAGCGACGGCCGCATCGTTGCGACGCTGCGCGGCAAAGAACGCTGCTTCCGGTTCGATCGTCAGGCGGAACTCGTAGCAGCGCTGGATATCGGCGATGGTTTCGACCGGCGGGAACCCCAGCGAACGCGGTTCGGTCCGTAGCCGCACGAAGCTGCCGGCGCCCTGGCGCGAGTAGATCAGCCCCTCGTTGCGCAGCCGCTCCAGCGCTTCGCGCACGATCGGGCGGCTGACGTCGAACTGGTCCGACAGCTCCTTCTCGCTCGGCAGCTTGTGGTCGGGTGCGTATTCGCCGTTGGAGATGCGGGTCAACAGCAGCTGGTAGACGCGGTCGGCAAACAGCGTGCGATGCCGTGGCTCGTCGTCGAACCCTGCACCAGCCTGCTTGACGTCGCTCATCGTTGCTCTCCTGCGGATGCGTAGTCAGTAATCGGATCGGCGTTCTCAAAAAGCTTCGAGAGGCGCAGGATGTCCTGAGGTGTGCCGAAGCCGCCGGACTTCGTCAATACTGTGAGGCTGCGATCCCCAAGCGTGGCACGCGTCACCGGAATGCCCGGCAATACTTCGCCCAACACCTCGAGGCAGGTGATGTCGAGCGCCTGCAGCACGGTCTGCGCCGTCTCGCCGCCGCTCAGCAGCACGCCCCCGAAACCGCCATGACGCAGCCGCTCGGCGACCGAACGGCCGAACCGCTGCATCGCCGGCCCGAAATCCTCATCCTGCGATATCACGGCCTGGACCAGTGTCGGTTCTGTGGCCAGTGCGCCAAGCGCCCCGTCGGCGGAAACGACATGCCTCAACCGCGCCCCCGCCAGCGCCACCGCGACCTGCCTCTTCGTGATCGGATCCTGCGATCCGACCACTGCCAGCAAGGGGCCGCTCACTGCCGGTACAGCGGGTGCCGGCCGTTCCGCAAGCCGCTGCCCCAGCGCGACGCCAAGCCCGCTCGCCCCAACCAGCAGCGTGTCAGGAGTGGCGATGCCAAGCAGCTTGTCCAGTGCCGTTGCGTCGGCGGTGTCAGGTGCTTCATACGGCACCTGGCCCATGGCGTCGGCGATGGCGATCGGTTCGCCGACCCCATGGCCCACCACCTGGCCACCGCGGACGACCCGGCCCTGGCTCGGCACGGCAGGGGCCACCAGCGTTCGGTTGCGTCCGAACGCCTGCATCATCGCCGCGACTTCGATCGCCACATGTCCCTTGAGCCGCGAGTCGATCTTCTTGAGCGCCCATTCGGGCTGTGCCGCAGCCAACCGGCGCGACACCTGGCCGACGATCTCGCCGGCGTCCTCCGGCAGTCCTTCACGGCTGGCTGTGTTTACGACGACCACATCGGCGTCCGACTCGATCGCTGGCGCCGCGGCGCCTGGACCTGTCGCGACCACGACGCGCAGGCCACGTGCGGCGAGCGGTGCGCTGACATCGAGCGCTCCCGTCAGATCGTCCGCAACGATGGCCAGCCTCACCTGTCGTCTCCTCTGGCCCCGCTCAGGGCGCCGCACTGCTTGTAAACATTTAGGTGAACATGTCAACAATGCCGCACCGTCGGACACTGCCGACTGCTTCCGTAGGTGCCAGCCAAGTATATGAGATTGAACGTGTTTCGGGTCTGTTATGCTCGGCGTTTACAAGTGCATGATAACTTGACAATTTGATAACGACGTCGCTACATGCGGGAAAGCGCGGACCCTAGGACGCGCCACGCCGGAGGAGTAAGCCATGTCCAACCCTGTGCTGTCCGTTCGCGGGCTGAAGACCTCGTTCCGCAACCGCAACAGGTGGATCGAAGTGGTACACGGGGTCAGTTTTGCGGTGGGCAAGCGCGAGACCGTGGCCCTTGTCGGCGAGAGCGGGTCGGGCAAGAGCGTCACCGCCATGTCGATCATGCAGCTCAACAACCCCTTGAGCACGCGGACTGAAGGCAGCATCCAGCTGGAAGGCGAGGAACTGCTCGGCCTCAGCGGCCAGGCAATGAACGGCGTGCGCGGCAAGCGCATCGGCATGATCTTTCAGGAGCCGATGACCAGCCTCAACCCGGTGATGCCGGTCGGCGAGCAGATCGCCGAGGCGATCATGGCGCACAAGGCGGTTTCGCATGCCGAGGCCAAGGCCGAGGCTGTCCGACAGCTCGACCGTGTCCGCATCCCGGACGCGAAGACCCGCGCCAACGAGCACGCGCATCAGTTTTCCGGCGGCATGCGGCAGCGGGTGATGATCGCCATGGCGCTTGCCTGCGGACCGCGCCTGCTTATTGCGGACGAACCGACTACGGCGCTCGACGTGACCATCCAGGCGCAGATCATCGAACTGATCAAGACGCTGCAGGAAGAGGAGGATATGTCGGTCCTCTTCATCACCCATGACATGGGTGTGGTCGCCGAGATCGCCGATCGCACCGTGGTGATGCGTCGCGGTCTGGTGGTCGAGGATCGGCCGACCGTCGATATCTTCGCCTCCCCGCTGGAGCCCTATACCAAGGCGCTGCTCTCCGCGGTGCCCAAGCTCGGGGCCATGGCCAACGAGCCGCGTCCCCGCAAGTTCGCTATCGCCGATCCACAGACCGGCTTGCTCGGGGAAGCGGCGGCAAGTGCCGACACCGTCGACCACACCGCGGCGCCGGTGCTCGAAGTCAGCGACCTCACCACGCGTTTCACCATCCGCTCGGGTCTGATGGGCCGGGTGAAGGGCAGGGTGCATGCGGTCGAGAAGGTCTCGTTCACGCTGCAGCCGGGCGAGACGCTCTCGCTCGTCGGCGAGTCCGGCTGCGGCAAATCCTCGACCGGGCTGTCGATCCTGCAATTGGTGAGGCCGACCGGCGGGTCGGTCAAACTCGACGGCGAGGAAATCGTCGGGCTGGGCGAAGAGGCGCTGCGCACCCGGCGCAAGCGCATGCAGATGATCTTCCAGGATCCGTTTGCGAGCCTCAATCCACGCATGACGGTGGGCGGTGCCATCGCCGAGCCGATGCTGCTCCATGGTATGGCGCCCCCGAAAGAGGCACCGGAGCGCGTTGCCGAACTGCTGGAACGTGTCGGCCTTTCCGCCGCCATGGCCAACCGCTATCCGCATCAGCTGTCGGGCGGCCAGCGCCAGCGCGTCTGCATCGCCCGCGCGCTGGCGGTAAAGCCCAGCGTCATCGTCGCCGATGAAAGCGTTTCAGCGCTCGACGTGTCGATCAAGGCGCAGGTGGTCAACCTGATGCTCGAACTGCAGGAGAGCCTGAGGCTGAGCTACCTGTTCATCTCGCACGATATGGCGGTCGTCGAACGGGTCAGCCATCGCGTGGCGGTGATGTTCCTCGGCGAGATCGTCGAGATGGGCACGCGCGCCGAGATCTTCGCCAATCCGCAGCATCCCTATACGCGCAAGCTCCTCGCGGCCATTCCGGTCGCCGACCCGACGCAGCGGCAGCGCCGTCGCAACATCGGCAACGACGACATCAGGAGCCCGGTCCGCCAGCCCGAATACGTCCCGCCCGTGCGCTCCTATGCCCAGGTGTCGGACAGTCACTATGTGATGGCAGGCTAGCGCAGGTTCGGGCTGCCCAGCCTACCAGCGCTCCCGAATCCACGCCGCGGCCTCGGCGATCAGTGTCTTGGCCGCCGGCGTTTCGGCGTTCATCACCCACACGCCGTGCACCACGCCAGCCACCTCGCGGTAGGTGACGTCGTTGCCGGCTTCGATCAGTCGCGCTGCATAGGCGCGGCCCTCATCGCGCAGCGGATCGAAGGCCGCAGTGGCAACGAAGGCCGGAGCCATCGCCGCGAGGTTCGGCGCGTGGAGCGGCGCGGCATCGGGATGGTCGCGGTTCTCGCTGCCCAGGTAGTGGCCGATGAACCAGTCCATGGCGTCGGCCGCGAGGTAGAAGCCTTGGGCGAAATCGCGGTAGCTCCGGCTCGCCATGCTGGCATCGGTGACCGGGTAGATCAGCACCTGGCCGGCCAGGGCAATGCCGCGGTCGCGGGCGTGGCGCGCCAGCACTGCCGCAAGGTTGCCGCCGGCGCTCTCGCCACAGACGACGAGGCGGCTGATGTCGAGCTTCAGCCGCCCAGCCTCGGCGACGAGGTAGTCGAGCCCGGCATTCACATCGATGACTGCGGCGGGGAAGGGATGCTCCGGCGCCTTGCGATACTCGATCGACAGCACGTTGGCGGGAGTGGCGTTGGCCAGCGCGCGCGCCGACCCATCATGGGTATCGAGGCTGCCCAGCACCCAGCCGCCGCCGTGAATGAACAGCACCGTGCCGCGTGCGTCGTTGCGGCGGTAGAGACGGGCGCGGATGCGGTGGCCCGCCGACGCAAAAGCCAGCTCCTCGACGGCATCGACCGGGTCGAGCGTGCCCCAGGCCGCCTTGATCCTTTCCTCCGACGCCTCGCGCTCCTCGGCCGCCGGCAACGTGGCGAAATCCACCGGCGGACCGCTATCGGCAGCCTCCAGCATGCGCCGCAATTCCGGCAGCAGCCCCGAGCGATCCGGTGGCGTCATCTTTCCCCTCCAGCAGCATTCTTGACGTTCCCTCGCAATCGGTATATCCATAAATGCATATTGTGGGCAATAGGCAATTATCTGCTCACACAGGGAGGTTCACAATGCAGAAGTTGATAGGGGCAGCTTTGCTGTCGATGACGGTGCTCGCCGGTACGGCGGCCGTCGCCGGGGACATCTCGGGCGAGATCACCGTCTGGGATTGGCAATACAATTCGGAGAAGTGGGGCGCGGCCCTGAAGCAGCTCGATGCCGAGTTCATCGCGGCGCACCCTGGTGTCACCATCAAGCACGTGGCCCAGCCGCACGACACCTATTACCAGCTGATTCAGACCGCCAATTCGAGCCAGTCCGGCCCGGATGTGGCGATGATGCATGCCGGCACCTTCGGCGTGCTCAACTATACCGACGTGCTGGCGCCGCTGAACGAGCGCATCACGCCCGAGTTCAAGGCCTCGCTGAAGGGCTGGGAGTCGGTGGGCGGCAATTTCGATGCGAACGGCCAGATCTATGCCGTTCCCGGTTCGCTCTCGGGCTGGGTCTTCTACTACAACAAGCAGTTGTTCCGTGATGCCGGGCTCGATCCCGACGCGCCGCCCAAGACCTATGCGGATCTCGTCGCCGCGGCCGGTGCACTGAAAGCCAAGGGCATCGTCGCCTTCGGCGGCGGCAATTCCGACGGTTGGGGGAACCTGCAGTATCTCAACATCCTGTTCCCTGGCGATTTCGACGCGGCGCAGTCGGCGGCGCTCGCCACCGGCGCGCTGAAATACAATGGTCCGGAATTCACTGCCCTCAACCAGCACCTCGTCGACCTGTTGAAGGGCGGTTACTTCGATCCGGGCTATGCCTCGACCGTGCACTGGACTGAAGGCGTTGCAGCCTTCCAGGCCGGGCAGGCGGCGATGATCGCCGGCATCGCCTCCGACACGGTGAGCTACAACGAGTTCCTGCCCGAACTGGGCGATGACCTCGGCGTGTTCTACGCTCCGGCCGACACGGTAGCCGCGCCCTATATCCCGGTGAGCTCGGGTCCGGTCTGGACCATTCCCGGCTATTCCAAGAACCAGGATGCCGCCTGGGCCTATGTCGAGTTCGTCACCGGGCCGCGCGGCGCCGCCGTGCAGTATGAGCAGGCCGGCATTCTGCCGATCAATTCGGGCTACACCATCCCGGAGACCGCCCCGGCCTTCGTGCGCAACATGGTCGCCGACATGCAGAAGAGCGAAACCTTCCTCTACGCCTCGAGCCTGATGCGGCAGGACATCGCCTTCGAGTGGATCCGCAAGATCCAGGATGTGGTGAACGGCGTCGCCCCGCTCGACCAGGCGCTGGGCGAGCTGCAGGCCCTGCAGGACAAGCCGCAATAGCGCGACTTCCGGGGCAGGGCGCTGAGTTTCGTCCTGCCCCTTTCATCGCCCGTTTCGCCGCCTTCGTGCGGACTCCACCACGAGCCAGAACGTGACCACGCGTTTCGTCCGCACCCTCATTCCTGCCTTGCTGTTCCTGCTGCCCGCGCTCGCCATTCTCGCGGTGTTCCGGATCGTGCCGATCGGCGAGGCGTTCCACCTCAGCTTCACCCGCTGGAACGGCGTAGGCGAACCCGAGTGGATCGGGCTCGATAACTTTGCCCGCGTGCTCGGCGACCCGGTGTTCTGGGCGGCGTTGCGCAACAACCTGCTGGTGCTCCTGTCGTTGCCGCTCTGGGTGATCGGGCCGCTGCTGATCGCGACCATCATCCACTCGGGCCTGCCGGGCGCCCGGTTCTTCCGGCTGATGGTGTTCCTGCCCGCCGTGCTGTCGCCGGTAGTGGTTGGCGCCTATTACAACGTGGTGCTGCGCTACAACGGCCCGTTCAACACCCTGCTCAAGCAGGTCGGGCTCGATGGCCTCCGCATGCAGTGGCTCAACGATCCCAACACCGCGCTGGTTACCGTGGTGCTGATCCTCATCTGGGCGACACTGGGGATCGGCGTGCTGATCTATCTCGCGGCGCTGGCGCAGGTCGATCCATCGCTCTACGACGCCGCCGAAATCGACGGCGCCAACTGGATGCTGAAGCAGGTGCATATCACCCTGCCGGAGACCCGCCGCACCATCGAGTTCTGGACGGTGATCGTCCTCATCTCGAGCTTCACCACGGTGTTTCCCTTCATCTACACGCTGAGCCGGGGTGGGCCGGGCTATTCGACCTATCTGCTCGACTACTACATCTACGATGCCGCGTTCTTCGGCGGCTCGTTCGGCTATGCCAGCGCCATCGGCATGATCCTGCTGCTGGTCGTCGGCGCCGTCTGTGGCCTCGCGCTCTGGCTGTTCCGTCGCGGGAGGCACGCGTGAGCGCTACCGCCACCCGCAAGCTCGTCCGCTGGACGCCGTCCTGGCTGCTGCTGGGTTTGCTGACCCTCTTGAGCCTTGCCCCCTTCGCCTTCGTCGCGCTTACGGCGTTCAAAACGGCCAAGAACTACGCCAAGGATCCGATCGGACTGCCCAATCCGCCGACGCTCGAATTCCTCGAGCGGGCGCTGACCACCGGCAACATGCTGACCTATCTCGGCAATTCGCTGCTGGTCGTCGGCTGCGCCGTGCTGCTGCTGGCGCTCACCGCCAGCATGGCCGGCTATGCCCTGGCAGTGATCCGCTTCCGCGGCAGCGCTTTGGCCCTGCTCGGCATCGTCTGTCTGCTCGCGGTACCTGCCGCCGTGGTGATGATCCCGCTCTATCGTACGGTCGGCCAGCTCGGGCTGATGAACAGCCACCTCGGCCTCATCCTGACCTACACCGCCTTGCAACTGCCGTTCTCGATCTACCTGATGACCAGCTTCCTCAACGGCTTGCCGCCCGAGATCATCGAGGCGGGTCGGATCGACGGGGCGGGGCACCTCCAGACCTTCCGCCACATCATCCTGCCGCTGTCGGCGCCGGCGCTTGCCACCATGTCGACGCTCAACTTCCTCTGGCTGTTCAACGAGCTGCTGTTCGGCCTCCTGCTGATGCAGGACGATGCCAAACGCACCCTGCCGGTGGGGTTGGCGAGTCTCCAGGGCCAGCACACGACTCCGGTGCCGCTGCTGGCGGCGGGGCTGCTGCTGTCGCTAATCCCGGTGCTGTTCGTGTTCCTCGTGGCGCAGCGCGAACTGGCGCGCGGGCTGACGGTCGGTGCAGTGAAGTGATAGAAGGCCGGGCTATGCCGGCAGTCCCCGAAGCCCCACTCTACCAGACCATCTACGAGGTGCTGCACGCGCATCTGCTGGGCGGCCGCTTTCCGCCGGGGCTGGTCCTCGGCGAGGTCAACGTTGCCCGGGCCTTCAAGGCGAGCCGCATGCCGGCCGCTGCAGCCCTGAAGCGACTCAGCGACGAGGGGCTGATCTCGACCTTCAACGGACGTGGCTTCATCGTCCCGGCTGGCGAGGCGGTACCCACACCGTTGCGGATCGAGCTGGTCGATGCCGGATTGGTGCTGCCGCCCGCGCTCGGGGCCGAGCCGACGCCGCGCAACCTGGCGCAGCGGATCTATCCGGAGGTCGAGCACACGGTTGCGGCAAGCCTCGCTTATGGCCGCTTCCAGCTCGTCGAGTCTGCCCTGGCCGACCACTACGCGGTGAGCCGCACCATCGCCCACGAAGTGCTGACCAGACTGGCCCGCACCGGCGTCATCGTGCAGGAGGCGAACCAGCGCTGGTATGCCGGCCCGTTGACGGCAGCCTCCATTGCCGAGCACTTCGAGATGCGCTGGATCCTCGAGCCGGTGGCGTTGCGGCAGGCCTATCCTGCGCTCGGCGAGCAGCAGTTGCTGGCGCATCGGGCGCGCGTCCTGCGCGCAGCCGAGGGCAGGCGCGGCATCAGCGAAATCGAGGAGATCGAAAGGGAACTGCACGTCGACACCGTCGCCCGCTGCAGCAACACCCAGCTGCTCCAGTCGCTGCAGCGCAGCCAACTGCTGCTGATCGCCACTCACTCGACCTTCGAGCGTCATCAGAGCGTCGAGGAGATCACCACCATGCTGGCCGAGCATCTTGGCATCTATGACCGGCTCCTCGCCGGCGACCCGGATGGCGCGGCGCAACGGCTCGAGGCCCACCTGCGCCGCTCGCTCGCCCCCAACCTCGAGATCATCGGCCGGCTCGGCCCGATGCCGGCAGCGGCGCAGGCGCCGTACCTGCAGGCGGTGCCTGGACGCTGAAGCAACTGCCGCGCGACGTTCACCCGGCTGCCAGCGTGCGGATCTCCGCCAGCGCGGCCTCCTCGATCGCAATGCCGTTGGCGAGGCTCTCGCGCCGGGTGGCGTAGCGGCGGTCGCCGGGGAGGCGGGATTGGCCGGCGTCGTGGATTTCGTCGATCAGCACTTCTAGACGGTCGGCAAAGCTGTTCACCGCTCCGCGCCTGGGATCGATCAGGATGTAGGTCTGGCCGCCATGCGGCGTAGCGGCGCCCGGATAGGCGCTCCAGTCGATCTCGAACGAATAGTCGCCGCCGGCCAGCGCCGCGCCCATGATCTCGATCATCATGGCGATCGACGAGCCCTTGTGCCCGCCGAACGGCAGGAGCGCCCCGCCATCGAGGATGGCGGCAGGGTCGGTCGTCGGGTTGCCCTCTCGATCGACGCCGGTGCCCGGCGGCAGCTGCCGGCTCTCGCGGCGGGCGATCTGCACGTCGCCATTGGCCATGGCGCTGGAGGCCTGGTCGAACACCAGCGGGTCGGCGCCGTCGCGTGGCGCGGCAAAGCCGAACGGGTTGGTGCCGTAGACCTTGCGATGACCGCCATGCGGCACCACCGATGCCATCGAGTTGATCATCGCGAGGGCCACAAACCCCTCATGCGCGAACGGCTCGATATCGGGCCAGACGGCGCTGAAGTGGTGCGCCTTGCGCACGCTGAGGATGGCGATGCCGTTGGCGCGGGCCTTGGCCATCAGCCGCTCACGCGCCAGCTCGAGTACCGGCAGAGAGAAGCCGTTTCGGCCGTCCGCCCTGAGCATGCCTGGCGCCACATCTTCGAGCACCGGTTCCGCCTTGCCGTCCACCCAGCCGCTATCGAGCGAGGCGAGGTTGCCCCCGATGCGGAAAATGCCGTGGCTATGCGCGCCGTCGCGCTCCGCCCCGGCCATGTTCTCGGCGAGGAGCGTCGCGACGGTTTCGGAGCAGGCGTGCTTGAGGAATATCGCTCGCAGCAGGGCCACGAGCTCGTCATAGGCGATATGGGTGGTCACTTGCCGATCCGGGGCCAGGTGTCGGAGAGTCGATAGCCGCCCTGCCAGGGGTCGGACGGATCGAGCATTTCGGTGCGGGTGCCGGTGATCCAGGCGCGGCCCGAAATCGAGGGGATGATTGCCGGCTTGCCCCCGAGCGTCGTGTCCCTCTCGATGCGGCCCAGGAACTCCGACCCGATGATCGAGCGGGCGAGGTAGCGGTCGCCGACCTGCATCTCACCTCTCGCGCGCAGCACCGCCATGCGCGCCGAAGCGCCGGTACCGGTCGGCGAGCGGTCGATCTTGCCCGGCTGGATGGCGACGGCATTGGCCGCGGTCAGCAGGCCATCGCGCCGCTCGAGCGGCGCAGCGATCTGGCAGAACGAAAAATGCGTCCAGTCCGGATTGGTCGGATGGGTGAAGCCGAGCTGCTCATTGGCGGCCCGGGTGATGCGGATGCCGGTCTCGGCGAGCTCGCGCGCTTCGTCCGGCGCAATCCTGAAGCCGAGCGCATGGGCATCGACGATGACGAAACTATCGCCGCCATAGGCGGTATCGACGCTGAGCGTTCCCAGGCCTTCGACCTCGAGTTTTGCCCCGAGCTTGTCGGCAAAGCTCGGAACATTGGTGACGGTGATCCGCTCGGCCTTGCCGTTCCGGCACTCGGCCACCACCTCGACGATGCCGCCAGGCGCTTCCAGCACCAGCCGGGTTTCCGGCTCGGTCATCGGCACGATGCCGGTGTCGAGCAGCACGGTGGAAACGCAGATCGAGTTCGAGCCCGACATCGGCGGCGTGTCCTCGGGCTCCATGATGATGAAGCCCATCTGCGCGCGCGGGTCTTTCGGCGGTACCAGCAGGTTGACGTGCCGGAACACCCCGCCGCGCGGCTCGTTCAGCACCAGGTTGCGCAGCGTCTGGTCGCGCGCGATGAAGCGCGACTGCTCCCACAACGTGTCGCCCGGCGGCGGCGCGACGCCGCCGACGATCACGTCACCGACTTCGCCCTCGGCGTGGCAGCCGACGATTTGAATGGCGCGTGTAGTTCTCATGTAGTCACCCAGAATGTGGTGTCGACCGCGACACCAGAGTCGTCACGCAATCACCTGCACCGGCTTACCCAGCACATCCCACTTGGGCTCGATCCCGAGCCCGGGTGCATCGCTCGCCGTCATGAAACCGTTCTCGCGCTTGGGCGCGCCGTCGGCGATCGACACCGTGACGTAGGAGTTGAAGTCCGTCGCCGTGAAGCAGAACTTCTGCGGCGTCGAGCGGGCGAGGTGGGCGATGCTGGCGGTGACGATATCGCCGCCCCAGGTGTCCTCGATGGTCATCGGAATGCCGGAGGCGACGCAGAGGTCGCGCATCTGGCGCGCCTTGGTCAGGCCGCCGACCTTGCTGATCTTCAGGTTGATCACGTCGAAGGCATCTTCCGAGATGCCTTTCACCAGATCGCCGACCGTACCGATATTCTCGTCGAGCACGAATGGCAGGCTGGTGCGGCGGCGGATCGAGACGCTCTCTTCGTAGCTCATGCAGGGCTGCTCGATATAGACATCGAGGTCGGCGACCGCGTTCACCACCCGCGCGGCGTCCGCCTTGGTCCAGCCGGTATTGGCGTCGGCGACGAGGATGTCGGTGTCGGCGAGGATTTTCCGACAGGCCCGGATGCGCCGGATGTCGTCGTTCGGGTCGCCGCCGACCTTGAGCTGGAATTTCGTGTAGCCCTCGGCGCGGTAGCCGGCGATCTTCTCGGCCATCACCGCGGAATCTTCCTGGCTGATCGCCCGGTAGAGCGCGATCTTCTGCTGCTCGGCTCCACCCAGCAGCTTGTACACCGGCAGTCCGGCGACCTTGCCCAGGATGTCCCAGCAGGCGATGTCGATCGGCGCCTTCACATAGGGGTGGCCGCGTAGCACCGCATCCATGTGGTGGTTGAGCGGCCACAGGTCAGTCGGATCATGCCCGATCAGCTTGGGTCCGATCTCGGCGAGGCCGGCGCGCACCCCCTTGGCATAGGAAGGCAGATACGCCGAGCCGAGCGGACAGCACTCGGCATAGCCGGTGATCCCCGCGTCGGTCTCGACCGCGACGACCGTCGAGTCGAACACCTCCATGAAGTTGCCGCCACTCCAGTTGTAGCGGCCTTCGCGCAGCGCCAGATCGACCTGGTAGACCGATATTGCGGTGATTTTCATCTGCGTCACACCAGCGAGAAGCCGTGGGCGAAGGGGTCGCGATCGTCGATATAGATGGTGTTGAGGCCGGTCTGCCGGGCCCAGCCGGCGATCGAGGGGACGATCCCCTCATAGTTGCCGACCTTCACCGCCCGTTCGACCCGGCCGTTGAACACCGAGCCGATGATCGACTCGTGGTTGAACGCGTCGCCGACCTTCAGCTTGCCGCGGCCATACCACTGCGCCATGCGGGCCGAGGTGCCGGTGCCGCAGGGCGAGCGGTCGATCGCCTTGTCGCCGTAGAACACGGCGTTCCTCGCCGTGTTGGCGGCATTGGTCGGCTTGCCGGTCCACAGGATATGGGTGCAGCCGCGGATCTTGTCGTTCTCCGGGTGGACGAACTCGTAGCGTTCGTTCATCGCCGTGCGCAGCGCCGGGCTCCAGCGTAAGAGGTCGCCGACCGAGACGTCGGCGATGTCGGAGAAGTTCTCCTGGGCGTCGACGATGCAGTAGAAATTGCCGCCATACGCCACGTCGACCTTGAGCTTGCCCAATCCCGGCGCGTCGATTTCGAGGTCAGTGGAGTGGAGGAAGCTCGGCACGTTCGTGAGCCGCACCTTGTCCACATACTCCCCGTCCATGGTGTACTCGGCCACCACCTTGCCGGCGGGGACATCGAGGTTCACCACGCCCGGAGTTTTCGGCGTCATCAGCCCGTTCTCGATCGCCATGGTCACCGTGCCGATGGTGCCGTGGCCGCACATGTAGAGGCAGCCTGAGGTCTCGATGAACAGGATGGCGATGTCGCAATCCTCGCGCGTCGGCGGGTAAAGGATCGAGCCGCTCATCACATCGTGGCCGCGCGGCTCGAACATCAGGCCCTTGCGGATCCAGTCGTGGTTGGCGAGGAAATCGGCGCGCCGCTCCATCATCGAATTGCCCTTGAGCAGCGGGCCGCCGCCGGCGACCAGGCGGACCGGGTTGCCGCAGGTGTGACCATCGATGCAGGTGAAGATATGCCGGGACATGGAAAGGCTCGTTCTAGAAGCGTTGCGGAGAAAAGGGCGTGAGGTCGAGAGAAGCTGGAGCGCCGGTGAGCAGTTCGGCCACCAGCTTGCCGGTGCCGGCCGATTGCGTCAGCCCCAGATGGCCATGCCCGAAGGCATAGACGATGTGGCGCGAGCGGCGCGAGAAGCCGATGGCCGGCAGGCTGTCGGGCAGTGACGGCCGGAAACCCATCCACTGCTTGCCGCCTGATGTCACCAGACCAGGCATGAACATCGCGGCTTTCTTGAGCATGGCGTCGGCGCGCTTGAAGTTGGGCGACAGTTTCAGGCCACCAAGTTCGACCGCGCCACCGATGCGAATGCCGGTTTCGAGTGGCGTCACGACAAAGCCGTGGCCGCCGAACACCAGCTGGCGTTTGAGATCGAAGCTGTAGCCGGGGAGCGTGGTGTTATAGCCGCGCTCGGTCTCGAGCGGAATGTCGTCGCCGAGCGGCGCCGTCAGCCGCTTCGACCAGGCGCCACCCGCCACCACCACCTGCCGGGCGCGCAGCGAGGTGCCGTCGCTGAGCACGATGGTGACGCCACTATCATCCGGCCGCAGCTCTGCCACCTCGGCGCGCCTGAAACTGGCGCCGAGGGCCATTGCCGCCTTGGCCACTGCGACCGCGTAGTCGTAGGGGTCGCTGACGGTCTGCCATTTCGGAATGAACGTGGCGCAGGTGATGCGCGGCGACAGCCCGGGCTGCAACTCGGCCAGTTCGGCGCCCCGCACATGGCGGAACGCGATGCCCTCGGCCGATTTCGCCGCGTCGTCGCGCGCCGTCCGTTTGAGTTCGTCCTCGCTCTCGTAAAGCTCCAGCACGCCGTCGCGGCGGATCATCGGCTCGAGGCCGGCGGCGGCGATCAGCGCTTCCGCTTCGGCGCGGGCGACGCGCATCATGGCGCTCTGCGCCTTGAGGCTCGCCGCCACCCGGTCGGGCCAGCCGGCGCGCCAGAAGCGCAGCAGCCAGGGGGTGATCTGCGCTAGGTATTCCGGCCGGATGGTGAGCGGTCCCAGCGGGTCGCTCAGCCAGCGCGGCAACTTGCCGAGAACGCCCGACGTTGCCATCGGGATCACGTCCGAAAACGCGAAGGCTCCGGCATTGCCGCGGCTCGTCTCCTCGGCAATCCCGGTTCTGTCGATCAGCACGGCCGTCCGGCCCGCCTCCTGCAGTTTGAAGGCGGCGGAAACGCCGATGATGCCGGCGCCGATAATGGCGACGTCGATGCTGGTCGTCGTGGTCAAGTCAGATGGCCTTTGGGCTTACAGTGGAGGTCCTTGGGAGATGCATTCAGCTGCCGAGATAGGCCTGCACGATCGAGGGATCGGCGCGCAGCCTTGCCGCTTCGCCCTCGAGACGGATCACGCCGCTTTCGAGCACGTAGCCGTAATGGGCGAGTTTCAGGGCCAGCCGCGCATTCTGTTCGACGAGCAGGATGGTCGTCCCGGTTTCGTTGAGCCGTTTGACGATCTTCATCGTCTCGAGCACCAGTTTTGGCGCCAGCCCCATCGATGGTTCATCGAGCAGCAGGATCTTGGGGCCGTGCATCAGGGCCCGGCCGATGGCCAGCATCTGCTGCTCGCCGCCCGAGAGCAGCGAGCCGTCGGAGTTGGCGCGCGTCTTGAGGATCGGGAACTGCGCGAACACCTGTTCGAGCCGGTCTTTCCTGAGCGTTGCGTCCTTTACCGTGAACGCGCCCAGTTCGAGGTTCTCGCGCACGCTGAGGCCACGCAGCACATGCCGGCCCTCGGGCACGTGCACGACGCCCGCCCGGGCGATCTGGTGTGCTGCCATGCCGGTGATGTCGGTGCCTTCGAACACCACTCGCCCGGCCTTGGCCCGTACCAATCCGGAAATGGTCTTCAGCGTCGTCGTCTTGCCGGCGCCGTTGGCGCCGAGCAGGGTCACAATCTGGCCGCGCTGCACTTCGAGGTCGATGCCCTTGACCGCATCGATCTTGCCATAGGCGCTGGCGAGGCCTTCGAGTTTGAGGATCACATCAGAGGTCAAGTGCATCCTCCTCGACGCCGAGATAGGCCTCGATCACCCGCTGGTTGGACTGGATTTCCTTGGGCGTGCCCTCGGCGATCATCACTCCGTGGTCGAGCACGCTGATCCGCTCCGACAGGCGCATCACCAGCCCGGTATCGTGCTCGATCAGGAGGATGCAGACATCGCGCTCGTTGCGGATGCGGCGGATGAGGTCGATCAGTTCTTCCTTTTCGCCCGAGGTCAGTCCGGCCGCGGGTTCGTCGAGCAGCAGCAGCCGCGGCTTGGTGGCCAGCGCGCGGGCAATTTCGACGCGACGCTGCCAGCCATAGGGCAGGGTGGTTGCCTCCCGCTCCCAGCCCTCGGTGATCCCGACAAAGCTGAGGCATTCCTCGGCGACCTGCCGGATTTCGGCTTCCTCGCGGCGCTGCGAGGGCAGCCGCAGGATCGCATCGATCACCCCGGCGCGGGTGCGGCTGTGCTGGCCCGACATGACGTTCTCGAGCACCGTCATCTCGCGGAACAGCCGCACATTCTGGAACGTCCGGGCGATGCCGAGCTGCGTCACCTGGTGCGGCTTCAGCTTCAGCATCTCGGTGCCGGCGAGCTGGATCGAGCCCTGCTGCGGCTTGTAGAAGCCGGTGATGCAGTTGAACAAGGAGGTCTTGCCTGCCCCGTTCGGCCCGATCAGGCTGACGATGTGGCCGGCAGGAACGCTGAAATCGACGCCGTCGAGCACCTTGGAGCCGGCAAAGCTGAGGGTTACACCCTTGAGTTCGAGCAGGCTCATCGGGATTTGCTCCGCGCCGGCCAGATGCCGCTGGGCCGGAACAGCATGATCAGCAGCAGCCCCACCGCGAAGATCAGCAACCGCAGATCGCCGAAATCGCGCAGCAGTTCGGGCGCGAGGATGACGATGAAGGCGCCAAGGATCACCCCGGGAATCTTGCCCATGCCGCCCAGGATCACCGCCATCAGGATCAGCACCGACTGGCGGAACGAAAAACTCTCGGGCGAGATCGCCCCGAGATTGGCGGCAAAGAAGGCGCCGCCGATCGAACCGTAGATGGCGCCGACGATATAGGCCGCGAGCTTCACCTTGACCCGGTTGATACCCATCGCCTCGGCCGCATCTTCGTCATGCCGGACATACAGCCAGGCGCGCCCGAGCCGCGAGTTGGCCAGCCGCACCGAGGCGATGACGCCCAGGATCGCGAGCACGCAGAACACATAGTAGAAATCGAGCGGCGTGCGGATGTGCCAGCCGAACAGCCAGGGCGAGTCGATGCCGATCAGTCCGCTGGCGCCGCCGGTTTCCCTGAGGTTGCGCGCCGTGATCCGGACGATTTCGCCGAAGCCGAGCGTGACGATGGCGAGATAGTCGGAGCGGAGCCTGAGGGTCGGCGCGCCGATCACGATGCCGGCGATGATGGCCAGCAGGATCGCCAGCGGCAGCGCCAGCCAGAAATTGAGCCCGAAATGCAGCGTGGTGATGCCCACCGTGTAGGCGCCGACAGCGAAGAAGGCGGCAAAGCCCAGGTCGAGCAGGCCGGCATAGCCGACCACGATATTGAGCCCCAGCGCCAACAGCACATAGAGCAGGGCATTGGTGAGGATCACCGTGCCGTAGGAGCCGAAGACGTAAGGCGCCACAGCCATGGCGACGAGGATCACGGCGATCGCCGCATAACGCTTCTGCGGCGTATCGAGCAGCGTCGCCAACCCGCCCCAGGCACTGGGTCGTTCAGGAAACTGGGCCATCACATGCGCTCCTGTTCAGGCTTGCCCAACAGGCCCGTCGGCTTGAACACCAGCACGAGGATGAGGACGGAGAACGAGAACACGTCCTTCCATTCGCTGCCGACGCCCGGCAGCTGTGTGCCAAAGCTCTCGAGCAGGCCGAGGATCAATCCGCCCAGCATGGCGCCGGGGATCGAACCGATGCCGCCGATCACTGCGGCAGTGAAGGCCTTGAGCCCGATCAGGAAGCCCATGAAGTACCATAGCGAGCCGTAATAGGCGCCGGCCATCGACCCGGCGGCTGCGGCGAGCGCCGAGCCCACGAAAAAGGTAATGGCGATCACTGCATTGACGTTGATGCCCATCAGCCGAGCCATGTCCTTGTCGACCGACACGGCGCGCATGGCGCGGCCATACTGGGTGCGCGACACGAACAGCTCGAGCGCCAGCATCAGCACCGCGGCGACGCCGACGAGGATCATCTGGTTGTAGCTGATGAACAGGTTGCCCAGCTTGATGCCGCCGAAACCGAGCGCCGCGCCGAACGGCACATACTGCCCCTTGGTCAGCGTCAGCATGCCGTTCTGCAGCACCAGCGACACGGCGAGCGCCGTGATCAGGATGGAAAGCCGCGGCGCCGACAGCATCGGCGCATAAGCGACACGTTCGATCACCACGCCGAGAAAGCCGACGGCGATCATCGCCAGCACCATCGACACCGCGACGCCGAGCCAGCCGGGCCCGAGATAGGGCGCGAGGAACGACAGCACCAGGAAGCCGGCAAAGCCGCCCACCATATAGAGCTCGCCATGTGCGAAGTTCAGCAGCTTCACCACGCCGAACACCATGGTGTAGCCGAGCGCCACCAGCGCATAAAACGATCCCAGCACGATGCCGTTCAGCAGCTGGTTCGTGAAGATGTCGAAGATGCTCACCCGCCACCTCGCCCTTCAGTCGACTTGCCCGAGAGACGGACCGGCGCCGGAGCGCCGATCCGCGATTGCACCAGGCGATTACTGCGCCAGCGTCCAGGCTCCGCCCTTGCCTTCGAGCACCACGAAGTTGGAGCGGGCGAGGGTCTTTTCGGGCGTGAACGAGATCGGGCCCGAAATCGAGTCGGTGAAGTTGGCGCCCTGCAGCGTCTCGATCACCTTGGCGGAGTCGGTGGTGCCGGCTGTGTTGAGCGCCCAGGCGAGCAGCTTCATCGCGTCATAGCTCAGCGTCGAGTAGGGGCCGGGAGCGGCACCGAACTGCTTCTGGTAGGCTTCGGCAAAGGCCTTGGCCTCCGGCAGGAACTCGGCGGTCGGGTTGGAGAAGGCGATGACGCCCTCAGCCGCCGGGCCGGCGATCTTGAACAGCTCGGGCGAGTTGGAGCCGTCGCCCACCGCGATCAGGCCCTGGTAGCCGCGCTCGCGCAGCTGGCGGATCAACAGGCCGCCATCGGCATAGTAGGCGGTCCAGAACACCGCGTCGGGGTTGGCCGAGGTGATGGCGGTGACGACCGCCGAGTAGTCCTGCTCGCCCTTGTTGGTGACTTCGAAGTTGGTGACGGTGTTGCCGGCCGCTTCCCAGTTCTTCTTGGTCAGGTCGGCCAGATCCTGCGAGTAGGCATCGCCCTGGTTGATGATGGCGATCTTCTTCACGCCCTTGCCGTTGAAGTACTCGATCGCCTTGGCCACCTGGTCGTTGCCGGTCGAGTTGATCATGAAGGCGTTGCCCGGGTTCTCCGGGATCAGCTTGGTCGAATTGGCCGCCGGGATGATCAGCGGGATCTTGGCGTCGCCGTAGATCTTGAGCGTCGGCACCGTAGCGCCGGAGCAATAACCGCCGACCACGCCGACCACGCCCGAGGCCGCCAGCTTGCTCGCCGCGTTCACCGCCAGCTGCGCATCGCAGCCGTCGTCGCCGATGGTCGAGGTCAACTGCTTGCCCAAGACGCCGCCCGCCGCGTTGATCTCGCCGATCGCGAGGTTCACCGCATTGGCCATGTCCTGGCCATAGGTGGCTTCCGACCCGGTAGTGGGCACCATGATGCCGATGGTCAACGTGTCCTGCGCCATTGCAGGCACGCCCAGCACGATGGCGAGTGCGAGGCCCGCTGCGGTTTTCATGACATTACGCATGTCGTTCCGTCTCCCTTCTCCTCAGATGCATCCTTGCATGCATCTTGTCGGCACAATGCAGCCGCGTTAACATTTCGTCAATCGGGAGCAGACAGGAGCCGGATTGATGAGTGGGTCCTCGCGCGGAACACGTGAGTTTGCGCCACGCGTCAAAGGTTCCGGGGTGCAGAAGGTCTATGAGCAGCTCAAGGCTTCGATTCTCGATCTGTCGCTGGAACCTGGCGCGCCGCTCGACGAGGTGACGTTGGCCGAGGCCTTCGGCATGTCGCGCACTCCGGTGCGCGAGGCGCTGGTGCGGCTTGCCGCCGAGGGGTTGGTGAGCCAGCTGCCCAACCGCAACACCATTGTCGCGCCGATCGATTTCGGCGCGCTGCCGGTCTATTTCGAGGCGCTGACCCTGATGTACCGGGTGACCACCAGGCTCGCCGCTCGCACGCGGACGCGAGCGCATCTCGAGACCATGCGCGTCCACCAGGCGGCCTATGCCAGGGCGGTGCGCGAGGGCGACGTGCTCGGCATGATCGGGCACAACCGGAACTTCCATGCCGCCATCGCCGAGGCCGGCGGCAATCCCTATTTCACCGGGCTGTTCACCCGCCTGCTCGATGAGGGGCGCCGGATCCTCAGGCTCTATTACTACAAGAGCTTCAACGATCATCTGCCGCGCAAATATGTCGATGAGCACGATGCCCTCGTCGCGGCCATCGAGGCCGAGGATGCCGAGCTTTGCGATCGCCTGGCGGCAGAACATGCCAGTCAGATCGTCGCGCAGATTCAACGCTATATCGCCGTCGATCGCACCCGCGAACTGTCGCTCGCCGACGGGGTATAGGCAGCGGCCCGCGGAACCGTCAGCGGCGCGACCCGTTACCGGGGTGCGGCAAAGCCGGTGCCGGAGGACGTGATCGACATCGCTCCCGAGGTGCATCTTCGTCGCCGCCGGCCTTGCCGGCGCGGCACTTTCCATACTTCCCATCAATCCCCCGCAGAGGAGGTGGCGTTGGCAGAGGCAACATCCGAGGTCACCTCGAAGGATGGCACCCGCATTGCCATCAGCCGCTCGGGCGAGGGGCCCGCGCTGATCCTGATCGGCGGCGCATTGAGCGATGGCTCAGGCGCCCAACCTCTGGCCAAGCTCCTTGCCCCCCGCTTCACCACCGTCACCTTCGATCGGCGGGGCAGGGGCAAGAGCGGCGATAGGCCGCCCTACGCCGTCGAACGCGAGATCGAAGATATCGACGCCATCATTACGGCGCTTGGAGGCGCCGCGTTCGTCCACGGCCACTCGTCCGGCGCCGTGCTGTCGCTGGAGGCGACAGCAAAACTCCTGGGCAAGGTGACGAAACTGTCGCTCTATGAGCCCCCCTTCATCACCGACGCCGCCCGCCCGCCACCGCCGGCCGACTTTGCGAGCCATATCAATGCGTTGCTTGCCGCCGGTCAGCGCGGCGAGGCGGTGGAGTATTTCCTGGTCGAGGTGGTGGGAACGCCGGTCGGGGCTGTGGCGCAGATGAAATCGGCACCAGCCTGGCCGGCGCTCGAGGCCTTGGCCCACACGCTCGCCTATGACGTAGCGGTGCTGGGCGATCGTATGTCGGGTAAGCCGCTGCCGCCAAGGGCGTGGAATCAGCTCACCGTGCCGGTGCTGGTGATGGACGGCAGCGCCAGCCCCGCCTGGATCCGAAACTCGGCTTGCGCGGTCGCCAAGCTGCTGACCGATGCTGAGCACCGATCCCTCGAGGGGCAGGCGCATAACGCGGCCCCCGAGGTCGTTGCCCCCGAACTCGAGCGCTTCTTCCTCGGTTAGCCGTTTTACCGACCTGTGCGGCTGGTCCGCGAGTCCTGGTCGAGTCGCAGCGGGTAGCGGCTGGGGTGGTGGGTGGAGCGTGTCAGGTTGAGCGGGCGTTCGTCGCCGTCGAACGCCATCTGCTCGACCCCCAGCACGGCCGCCGGTGGCGGCAGTTCCAGCAGGCGGCTTTCCTCGGGGTCGGCCAGCCTGGCCGAGAGGATGGTGTGGCCGCGCTGCGGCAGGAGGCCATAGCGTCCGGCGAGTTCGGCATAGAGCGAACTGTTCGGCACCGTCCAGTCGAGCTCGAGGATTCCGGGAACGATTGCCGCGGGCATCCAGTCATGCGCGATGGCCACCGGTTGGTCGTCGATCAAGCGCAGGCGGCGCAGTGAGATCACCTGTTCGCCGGCCTCGAGTTGCAGGGCTCGCGCCACCTCCTCGGGGGCCTCGAGCTGCGCCGCGGTGAGCAGCCGGCTGCCCGGCCGGCGGCCATGCGCCACGGCGGTCGCGGTAAAACTGCGCAGCAGTTCGAGCTCATACACGCCGCCCTTGGGGCGGCCGGTGGGGTAGAAGCCCTTGCCGGGGTGGCTGCGCAGGTGCCCCTCGAGCACCAGCTCGGTCATTGCCTGGCGGATGGTGATGCGGCTGACCCCATAGAGCTCCACCAGCTCGCGTTCCGAGGCGAGCTTGGCGCGGGGCGGAATGGTGCCGTCGTCGAGCGCCCGCAGCAGGCGTTCCTTCACCTGCTTGTAGAGCGGTAGGGGATCGTCGCGCGTCACGCCGTTGGCCATGGCTTTGGGGTAACCGAACTGATTGCGCTTTGGAAGCGGGCGCCGCGCCCGCCGACGAAACTTAGCCGTACGATTTCATCTTGCCTACCTATTATGACTGGATATGATCAGTTGTACGGAACGGGGGACGTCAGGGTGAAACTGGTCGTTGTCGGAGGGGGAGGGCTGCGTGCCCCGCTATTCGTCGACTCGGCATTGCGCCGGGCCGCACGGACCGGCCTCACCGAAATCTGCCTGATGGATGTCGATGCCGCGCAGCTCGAGCTGATTGGTGCGCTGGCCGCCGAGCTGGCCCGCCGCGCCGGCGGTGGCGTTTCCATCGCCACCACCACCGACGCCGAAACTGCCTTCGCCGGCGCCAGCTACGTGGTGACCACCGTTCGCCCCGGCGGCATCGATGGCCGCATCGCCGACGAGCGCATCGCGCTGTCGCATGGTGTGCTCGGACAGGAGACCACGGGCGCTGCCGGCTTCGCCATGGCACTGCGTTCGATCCCGACCATTCTCGGCTACGCCGAAACGCTGCGACGCGTCAGTCCCGAGGCTTGGCTGTTCAACTTCACCAACCCGGCCGGGCTCGTCACCCAGGCGCTGCGTGACGCCGGCTATAGCCGCAGCGTCGGTATCTGCGACAGCGCCAACGGCGCGCAGACCGCCGTCGCAAAATGGCTGCGGCTGCCGGAGCGCTCGGTCCGCGCCGAGGTGTTCGGGCTCAACCACCTGTCCTTCACCCGGCGTGCTGAAGTGGCTGGCCGCGACGTGCTGCCCGATGCGCTGGCCGACGATCGCTTCCTCGCCGGCACCGTGCAGCGGGTGTTCGCCCCGCATGTGGTGCGCCGGCACGGCGTCTGGCTCAACGAGTACCTCTATTATTACTACTACGCCGATGAGGCAGTGGCGGCAGGCGCCGCCGGGCCGACCCGTGGCGAAGAGATCCAGGCGCTCAACCAGCGGCTGCTGCCACGCTTGCGCCAAGCCGAGCTGCTAGCCGACCCGGGGCAGGCGCTCGATGTCTATTTCGCCTACGAGCGCGAGCGCAGTGCAACCTACATGCAGCATACGCATGACGATGCCGAGCCGGTGGCCGCCGCGACCGACACCCATGACGGCGAAGGCTATGCCGGCGTGGCGCTCGACCTGATCGAGGCGCTGCAGGGCGGCACGCCGATCCGTACCGGGCTGAACGTTCCCAACGAGGGCGCCATCGCGGGGCTGCGCGACAGCGACGTGGTCGAGGTCAGTTGCGTCGTCGATCACCACGGTATCCGGCCGCAGCCGATCGGCGCCATGCCGGACGCGCAGGGTTATCTCGTCAACTCGGTGAAGCACTACGAGCGCCTCACGGTGCAGGCGGTGGCCGAACGGAGCCGTGCCCTCGCGGTGGAGGCGCTGGTCGCCCACCCGCTGGTGCTGTCCTATTCGCGCGCCGAGCCGCTGGTCGAAAAATTCCTCGCCGCGCATGCAGCCCATGTCGGGGAGTGGTCGTGATGCGCTCCGCTGATGTGCTGCTCACCGGCGAATACTATTGCGACCTGATCTTCGCCGGCTTGCCCGGTGCGCCCAGACTGGGGGCCGAGCTGGTGGCGCGCGATCTCGCGGTACTGCCCGGCGGCACCTACAACATCGCCCTGGCGCTCACCCGGCTCGGGCTCGACACCCATTGGGCCGCCGATTTCGGCTCCGACCTGTTCAGCGGCCTGGTGCTGGAGCAGGCGGCCCGCGACGGCCTAAGCCCATTATTGTTCAACCGCCTCGACCAGCCGCTGCGCCGCGTCACTTCGGTGTTCTCCGCCGGCGGCGATCGCGGTTTCCTCACCTATGGCGACGGCGCCATCGTGCCGCCGCCAGCGGACACGCTCGGCAAGGTTCGTCCAACCTGGCTGCTGCAGACCTTCCGCTTCGAGCCGGAATGGCTGGCCTTCATGCGCGAGGCAAAAGCCGGTGGAGCAAAGCTGTTCGCCGATTGCCGCGGCGGCGACTTCACCCTCGAAACGCCTGGGGTGCGTGAGTTCCTGAGCCTGCTCGACGTGTTCTCGCCCAATGAGGATGAGGCGGTCGCCCTCACCGGCACGCAGCATCCCAAGAAGGCGGCGGCGCAGCTCGCCGAACTGGTGCCGATCGTCGCCATCAAGCGCGGCGCCGCCGGGGCACTGGTCAGCGACGGCGGCCGCTGGATCAAGGTGGCGGCACCCGAAGTGGCGGTCAAGGACACCACCGGGGCCGGCGACACCTTCAATGGCGGCTTCCTCTATGGGCTCTGCTCGGGGCGCTGCACCGAGGAAGCGGCGGAACTCGCGGTGCTCGCCGGGTCGCTGTCGGTCACCGACTACGGCGTCTTGGCGGCGCCGACGCTGAGTGCGCTCAAAAAGTTCGCCGTGGAGCAGGGCAGGGGAAAGATGTTTCTCGAAACAGCCTCGTAAGCCTGGCGCTATATTAGTAGTGATTGTCTATAGGATTTGTAGAGAATAAACACAGACCACAGACAAGGGAGTCCGAGATGACGAAGAAGTGGCTTGCCTACGCCGTCGCTGCTTTAGGGTTGGTTTCTCCTGCGCTTGCGCAGTCGACGATTACTTTTGGTTATTGGGGCGACCCGCCGGAACTGCCGCCATTCGAGGAAATTGTCTCGAAGTATCAGGCGGCGCATCCGGACGTGAAGATCGAGATCCAGCACGCGCCGTGGTCGGGTTACTTCACCCGGCTGGATGCCCAGCTCGCCGCCGGCGCCGGCCCGGATGTGTTCTTCATCACCAATGTGCCGAGCTATGCCTCACGCGGTGCCTTGGCCCCGCTCGACGATCTGATCAAGCAGAGCAGCTTCCCGATCGACCAGTATGTGCCGAGCTCGCTCCTCACCCACAGTTTTGAAGGCAAGCTCTATTCCATCCCGCGCGACAGCGCCCCGAGCGCCCTCTACTACAATTCCGACGCGTTCGACGCCGCCGGCGTCGCCTACCCGAACGCCGATTGGAAGTGGGCCGACCTGCGCGATGCGGCGATCAAGCTGACCACCAATGAAGGTGGCCGCATCACCCGTTATGGCCTGGCGCTCGAGTCGAACGATTGGGCCACTTGGGTACAGCAGAACGGCGGCAAGGTGTTCGACGATCCGCTGAAGCCGACTACCTTCCTGTTGGCCGAACCGGCAGCGGTCGAGGCGATCCAGTATATCGGCGACCTGATCAACAAGGATAAGGTCACCCCGAACTTCCTCGAGGCCGAGCAGGCCGGCGGCACCGCCCAGCTGTTCTCGAGCGGCCAGGCCGCCATGGTGATCACCAACCCGTCGCGGCTCGGCACCTTCGCCGACGTGCCGTTCAAGTGGGCGGTGGCCAACCTGCCTGGTGGTCCCACCGGCATCCATTCCAACCGCACCGGCGGTGCCGGCTTTGCCATCAATGCCAACAGCAAGAACCCGGAAGCGGCGTGGGAGTTCCTGCAATATCTCGCCGGTCCCGAGGGGCAGTCGATCTTTGCCGGCGCCAAGGCGGCGGCGGTGCCGGCGATGACCGGCAACGAGACGGTGCGGGCGGCCTTCAAGGCCCCGTTCGGCGACGTGTTCCTCAGGGAGGCCGATGTCGGCGAACAGTTCCCGCAGTTCCCGCGCTTCGTCGATCTCTCCAACCTCTACATCCAGCCGGCGCTGGATCTGGTGTGGAACGGCGAGAGCAGTGCGGCCGATGCGCTCGGCGCCATCAAGGACAAGGTCAACGCCGAACTGGCCAAGTAGACGAAATCAGCAGGCCACTCTGCTGGCCGGGACGCGATCGGGCGCCCCGGCCTCTCCTCAAAAGCAAACTGGATCTGACCCATGCGCGTCTTCGATGCACACGTTCACTACGGCTTCTGGGACAAGCTGTTCTCGCGCGGCGCCGAGATCGGCTTCCTCGAGGCGCTGTCCGATACCTGCGAGGAATCCGGGATCGAGAAGGTCGCGCTCCTCGCCAACCCCGGCCGCGGCAATGATGCGCTGGCCGGCGCGCTGGAACGCCGCCCGGACCTGATTGTCGCGCTGGGCCGGCTCGAGCTCGACAAGGACCCGGTGACGCTGGTCGAGGATTTCTACCAGCGCGGCTTTCACGGCATCAAGATCTCGGGCGTGTCGCGCAACTACGACGATCCGGCCTATTACCCATTCTACGAGGCAGCGCAGGCGCGGGGCCTGCGCATCCTGTTCCACACCGGCATCCTGGGGGGCCCGGTCGATTACCTCGAAGGCGGCAAGGAGGATGCCTGGAAGGCGATCCCCGAAGGCGCCGATGAGGAGGCGCTGGTCACCCGGCTGTCACGCGGCATCAAGCGCGAGCGCTACGGCTATTCCAGCGCCCGCATGCAGCCGATCTATCTCGATACCATTGCCTTCTATTTCCCCGAGCTGTTCATCATCGGGGCGCATCTGGGCTGGCCGGATTACCGCACCGCCAGCGCCGTCGCGCGCTGGCGTCCGCGGCTCTATTTCGACATCAGCGGCGGCGACGTGGTGCACAACCACATCGTCGAAGGCGGCTATATCGGCAAAGAGATCTCGCCGCGGAAGCTCGTCTACGGCTCCGATTCCGACCTGCGTCGGGTGAAGGGCGATATCGAGCGCTGGAAGGCGGCCTTCGACACCATGGGGCTTTCAGCCGACGACCAGGACCGGATCTTTTATCGCAACGCCGCCTATATCTACGGGATCGACAAATAGTGGCCCGAAGTCGGCTCAGGCTGACCAAGGTGGCGCGCGCCGAGGAGCGCGCCGCCTGGCTGTTCCTCGCGCCCAGCCTGGTGCTGTTCGCCATCTTCACCGCTATTCCGGTGATCTCGGCGTTCTTTATCTCGTTCACCCAGTGGAACCTCTTCAACGAGGTGACCTGGGTGGGCATCGGCAATTACCTCGCCCTCGCCAAGGACGAGATCTTTGCCAAGGTGCTCGGCAATACCGCTTATTTCGTCCTGATCTCGGTGCCGGTGCAGATCGCCCTGGCGCTGGCCTGCGCGCTGGTGCTCAACCGCGGCATCAAGGGCCAGACGTTCTTTCGCGTCATCTATTTCCTGCCGGTGGTCACCAGCACCATCGCCGCGGCTCTGGTCTGGGCCTGGCTGTTCAACTCGAATTTCGGGCTGATCAACGCCGCCCTCAGCCTCGTCGGCGTCACTGATCTGCCCAAGTGGATGGGCTCCACCCGCTGGGCCATGCCGGCCATCATCATCGTCTCGATCTGGCAGAACCTCGGCTATGCCATGGTGCTGTTTCTCGCGGGCCTGCAGAATATCGGCAAGGACGTGCACGATGCTGCCGCGCTCGATGGCGCCACTGGCTGGGACCGCTTCTGGCACATCACCCTGCCGCTGCTCTCGCCCACCACTTTCTTCGTGCTGGTGATCTCGATCATCGGCAGCTTCCAGGTGTTCGAACTGGTGCTGGTGATGACCAAGGCCGGCCCCGCCAATGCCACCAACACGCTGGTCTACTACATCTACCAGAACGGCTTTCAGTTCTATCAGATGGGCTATGCCAGCGCCGCGGCGATGGTGCTGTTCCTGATCGTCCTCGCCTTCACTTTGGTGCAATACAAGCTGCAGCGCCGCTGGGTGCACTATGGGTAAGACCGCGACCGACTGGCTGCTGTTCGTGGTCCTGCTCGTCGGCGCGCTGCTGATGAGCGGCCCATTCGTCTGGATGATCGCCACCTCGTTCAAGCCGGCGGCCGACGTGTTCCAGTTCCCGCCGACCCTGTTCACCGCCGACCCGCAGGTCGAGAACTATCTGCGCATCTTCACCACCATCCCGTTCGGGCGGGCCATGGCCAACAGCCTGGTGGTTTCGGTGCTGGTGACGCTCCTGCAACTCATCACCTGCTCGATGGCTGCCTATGCCTTCGCTTGCTTGCGGTTCCGCGGCCGCGAAGTGCTGTTCCTCATCTACCTCGCGGCACTGATGGTGCCCTCGCAGGTAACGCTGATCCCCAACTTCATCCTGATCAAGACGCTGGGCTGGATCGACACCTACCAGGGCCTGATCCTGCCCTACGCCTTCTCGAGCTTCGGTACCTTCCTCTTGCGCCAGTATCTGAAATCGATCCCCGCCGAACTGCTCGAGGCAGCGCGCATCGACGGCGCCTCACATGCCCAGATCTACCTCACCATCGTCCTGCCCTTGGCGAAGCCCGCCCTGGGGGCGCTCGCCATCTTCACCTTCGTCGCGCAGTGGAACAACTTCCTCTGGCCGCTGATCACCACCACCAAGCCCGACATGCAGGTGGCCATCGTTGCGCTGGCCACGCTGCAGGGCCAGTACAATACGGATTGGCCGTTGCTGATGACCGGCAGCGTCATCGCCATCGTCCCGGTGCTGCTGGTCTTCGTCTTCGGCAACCGCGCCTTCATCGCCGGCCTCACCACCGGCGCCTTCGGCGGACGCTGACGCGGGGTGGTTGAAAAGCCGCAATCGTGCTTCGATTTCGGCGCCCGCTTCGGCTACGGCTGCATGCATTGCCGCGCCGGGACGCCTCCCAAATCATGCTGACCTACCTTGCCGACCTGCTGACCCCGATCTGGGGTCCCGCCCGCCTGCTCTCGTCCTTCGTGGTCCTCGCCACCGTCGGTTCGCTGGTCTCGGCGTTGGCGACGCTGTTCCTGTTGCCGAGGCTATGGGAGGCGCTGCCGCGCGATCGGGGCAGGGCGCATGCAGTCGGCGCCGCCGACAGCGTCGGCAAGCCCGTGGGCGTCGGGCTGATCATGATCCTGATCCTCCTCGCGGTCGTCGCACTGTTCTCGCCGATCGAGCCGCACATCTATTTCTCGATGGGCGCGGTGCTGCTCGCCTCCGGCGTCGGTTTCATCGACGATCGCACCGGGGGTTTAAGCGAACTGACACTGGGCCTTACCGACCTGCTGGTGGCGTTGTTCGTCTGTGTCGTGCTGCTCTGGGGGCAGGACACCAAGCTATGGCTGCCGTTCACCCCGATGGTGTTCGACATCCCGTTCTGGCTGGGGCTGTTGATCTACACACCGGTGGTCTGGCTCTGCATCAACGCGGTCAACTGCAATGACGGGGTCGACGGCGTCTCGGGCTCGCTCTCGGCCGTCACCATCGCGGCGCTCGGCTTCATCCTCTACATGGTGGTCGGCGATGCGGCGAACGCCAAGTACCTGCTGATCCCGTTCCGTGAGGACGCCGCCAGCTGGGCCATCGTCGCCGCCATCTTCTGCGGCGTCATCGTCGGCTACCTCTGGCACAATGCGCCGCCCAGCGCAGCGCTCATGGGCGATGCCGGTTCACGCCCGATCGGGCTGTTCGTCGGCATCTGCATCGTGGTGTCGGGCAACCCGGCGATGATCTTCTTCGTCGCGCCGCTCATGCTGTTCAACGGCGCCACCGGGCTCGCCAAGGTTGCGCTGATCCGGGTTTTCGGCTTGCGGATCCTCTCGTCGATCCGTTTCCCCTTCCACGATCACGCCCGCAAGAACCTCAACTGGTCGAACTCCCAGGTGCTGCTCCGCTTCCTGCTGATCCACCTCGCCAGCCTCTGGTTCCTCGTCATCATCCTGCTGAAGGTGCGGTGATCGAAGGCCTGCGGCTAAAGATGAAAGTCACCCGAAGCTTCCGGTTGGTAGAGGACTTTATCGATGAGGATGCGTCGGGTGCGATCTGAGACCGTCCAGTCGATGCCATCGCCCTCCCGGTAGCCGAGGATCGCAGCGCCGACGTCAGAGAGCACCGATAGTTTACCAGCGCGCTCGTCCGCGTCCTGCGGATAGACCAGCGCCACCTCCATCGCTTCGTCGTCCAGATGCAGCAGCACCCTGGAGTTCATTGTCACGACATCCTTGGCGACATCCTGAGGGTCGACGACGATGGCTCTTTCGATCTCGTGCTCCAGCTCGACACGTGCCGGTCCACGTTCATCCTCGATCAGGTTCGTGAGCCGGGTTTTGTCGATCTCGGTAATGTAGATGTCAGCCGAGTCTCCCATGGCGCCATCGCGCAGGAGTTGAAGGTACCGGCCCGAGGTTATCGACAATGCCTTCAGTGTTGGCGTCTCGCGTTCAGCAAGCAAGCCGCACCGCTCAAAGGCCTTCAGCGAGCGTGTGTTATCCGGGTGGATTTTGGCGACGAGTTTCTCGGCACGCATGTCGAGGAAGGCCAGCTTCATACCTTCGCGGATGGCGCTGGCGCCGAGCTTGCGACCCCAGTTGTCGTGGTCCCCGATGACCAGGACGATTTCACACTCGGAGCCCGTCTTGACCAGGCGGACGAAGCCGACAGGGACGTCGTGTCGATCATAGGCCATGAAGAAGCGGCCGCCCTGGTTGAACAGGTGAGTGAGGATTGGCAGCTGCGTCCGATCAACAGCCTGGGCGATGAAGCGGGAAACGTTGCGGGAGTCGCTGAGGTAGCAGGTGACGCGCTCGTCTTCCAACCAGTCCATCAGGATCAGTGCGTGGGTCCGAGTGATCTCCGGACGCAACGAAACAAAGGGCTTGTTCATCTTCGCCACCTTCGGTCGTGAGAGTGAAAGCCTCTCACGGCCTAAGGCCATGCTGGTTCTTTCGGCTTGTGCTGAATAGGACCGTGCATCCTTAGCAAAGCCCTGCCCCTGAGGCCAGCGCGCCGATCCGCGGAAAAGCTCAGGCCGCCGCGATCAGTGCCTTGGTGTAATCCTCGGCAATGGCGCCAGAGCGCAGCTGCTCGCGGGTCAGCGTTTCCACCGGCTGGGCGTTGCGCATCACCATCAGCCGCTCGCACATGTAGCTGATCACCGCGAGGTCGTGGCTGACGATCACGAAGGTGAGGCCGAGCTCTTTGCGCAGGCGGTTGAGCAGGTTGAGGATTTCGGCCTGGATCGACACGTCGAGCGCCGAGGTCGGCTCGTCCAGCAGCAACAGCTTGGGGCTGAGCGCCAGGGCGCGGGCAATGGCGACGCGCTGCCGCTGCCCGCCCGAGAGTTCGTGCGGGAAGCGGAACTGGAATTTCGCCCCGAGCCCGATCAGCTCGAGCAGCTCCGCGGTGCGGCGTTCCGGGTTGGCAATGCCGTTGATCTTCATCGGCTCGGCGATCTGCTGGCCGATGACATAGCGCGGGTGCAGCGAGGAATAGGGGTCCTGGAACACCATCTGGACCACCTTGGCGAGTTGCTTGCGCGGCGCCTTCCGGACGTCGACACCGTCGACGGTGATGCTGCCGTTCCAGTTGGCGTTGAGCCCCATCACCGTGCGGAGGATCGTCGACTTGCCCGAGCCGGATTCGCCGACCAGCCCGAAACTCTCGCCCGGCTGCACCGAGAAGCTGGTGTCCCGGACGGCCAGCTTGCCGGAGAATTCGACGTTGAGGTGTTGGATACTGAGCATCAGGCGGCTCCTGCCCAGCTGGCGTCGCGGTTGAGCACCGGCAGCGGCTCCAGCGAGCCATCGATCTGCGGCAGGCAGGACAAGAGGCCCCGCGTGTAGGGATGGGTGGCTTCGCTGAGGCGGCTCGCCTCGATGCTTTCGACGATGCGGCCGGCATACATGACGATCACCCGGTCGCAGAATTTCGAGACGAGGTTCAGGTCGTGGCTGATGAAGATCAGCCCCATGCCGCGCCGCGTTACCAGCTCGTCGAGGATCGACAGCACCTGCGTGCGCACCGTGACGTCGAGCGCCGAGGTGGGTTCGTCGGCAATCAAGAGGTCTGGCTCGCGCACCACCATCATGCCGATCATCACGCGCTGCCCCATGCCGCCCGACAGTTCGTGCGGGTAGAGGTTGAACACCCGCTCCGGCTCGCGGATATGCACCGCCTCGAGGATGCCCAGCGCCTTCTTTCTGGCGTCGCCGCCCGAGATGCGGCGGTCGCCGATGCGGATCGCCTCGACGATCTGCCTGCCGATGGTCATCACCGGGTTCAGCGAGAATTTCGGATCCTGCAGGATCATCCCCATGCGGCCGCCACGCAGCGACCGGCGGAGTTTTGGCGTGGCCGACTTCAAGTCGATGCCGTCGAACTGCATCTTGTCGACGCTGATGCGCGCATAGGGCGGCAGCACGCCGAGCAGGGCGCGGCCGGTGAGGCTCTTGCCCGAGCCGCTCTCGCCGACAATGCCGAGCTTCTCGCGCCCCAGGCTGAGCGTCACCCCGCGGACCGCGTCATTGTAGCCGCCTTCGTCGTTGCGGAAGGCGACACGGAGGTTTTCGATCTCGACGAGAGCACTCATTTGCGTTGCCTCAGGTGCGGATCGAGCAGGTCGCGCATGGCGTCACCCAGGAGGTTGAAGCCGAGCGACACGGTGAAGATCGCGATGCCGGGCACCGTCGCCACCCACCACTGGTCGAAGATAAATTTACGGCCGGTGGAGATCATGGCGCCCCATTCGGGCAGCGGCGGCTGTGCCCCGAGCCCGATGAAGCCGAGGCCGGCGGCGGTGAGGATGATGCCCGCCATGTCGAAGGTCATGCGCACGATCACCGAACTCAGGCACATCGGGATGACGTGGAACACGATGATGCGGAACTCGCTGGCGCCGGCGAGCCGCACGGCGTTGACGTAGTCCGAGTTGCGCACCACCAGCGCCTCGGCACGCGCCAGCCGCGCATAGGGCGGCCAGGCGGTGAGCGTGATCGCGAGGGCCGCATTGGTGATGCCGGGCCCGAGCGCCGCGACGAACGCCAGCGCCAGCAGCAGCTTGGGGATGGCGAGGAACACGTCGGTGATGCGCATGAAGATCACGTCGACCCAGCCGCCCACCGTGCCGGAAACCGCGCCGATGATCAGCCCGATCGGCGCCGAGGTGACGATCACCAGCGCCACGATCAACAGCGTCAGCTGCGAGCCGTAGACGATCCGCGAGTAGATATCGCGGCCGAGCTCATCGGCGCCCAGCCAGTACGTGGCGCTCGGCGGAGCCAGCCGGTCGGCGAGGCTCGGCAGGTACGGATCGTGCGTCGCCAAGAGTGGTGCGAAGGCGGCGCACAGCAGCAGCAGCACGACGATGACCAGTCCGAGCACGCCCAGCGGGTTGCGCATGAAGCGGCGGGTGAAGACCTTGAACTCGGCCCAGCGGGCGGCGCGCACCGCGCGCTTCGGATCGTCGACGAGATCGGGGGTGACGCTCATTTGGCGAACTCCCGTGAGCGCGGATCGAGCGCGCGGTACAGCACGTCGCTCAGCATGTTGAGAAGGATGAACACCACCCCGACCAGCAGCGTGCCACCCAGCACGGCGTTCATGTCGGCGGCGAACAGCGAGGAATAGATGTAGTTGCCGATGCCCGGCCACGAGAAGATGGTCTCGATCAACACCGAACCCTCGAGCAGCCCGCCATAGCTCAGCGCGATCACCGTCACCAGCGGGATTGCCGCGTTGCGCAGTGCGTGTCCGGCCACGGCGCGGAACTCGCTGGCGCCCTTCAGCCGGGCGGTCAGCACATACTCGCGGCTCAGCTGGTCGAGCATCACCGAGCGCGTCATGCGCGAGATGTAGGCGAGGCTGTAATAGCCCAGCAGCATCGCCGGCAGGATCATGTGGCTGATGGCGTTGCCGAAGATTTCCCATTCGCCGGCCAGCGCCGAGTCGATGAGGATCGAGCCGGTGACCCGATCGACCACGCCCACGAAAAACACGTCGAGCTGGCCTGGGCCCGAGACCCAGCCGAGCAGGTAGTAGAAGACGAACAGGCCAACCAGGCCGAGCCAGAACACCGGCACCGAATAGCCGACGAGCCCGATGACTCGCAGCAGGTGGTCGGGCCATTTCTCATGCCAATAGGCCGAGGCGACACCCATAGGCACGCCGAGCACGACGCCGATGATGAGCCCGATGGTGGAGAGCTCGAGCGTTGCGGGGAAGAAGTTGAGCAGGTCGGTAAGCACCGGCCGGGAGGTCGAGAACGAGGTGCCGAAATCACCGCGCAGCAGCTTGTTCAGATAGTCCCAGAACTGCGCCCACAGCGGCTTGTCGAGGCCGAGCTCGAGATAGACCTTCTGGTAGACTTCCGGCGTCGCTTTCTCACCGACGATCGACAGGACCGGATCGATCGGCAGCACGCGGCCGATGAAGAAGGTGAGGGCGGCGAGGCCGATGAGGGTGATTGCCACCGTGATCAGCCAGGAGCCGATATCGATGAACAGGCGGAGGGGGCGGTTCATTGGGTTGCCCCTTCAGATGACAGGCCGGCGCGGGAAGAGCTGATGTTCGCCAAGAGCGACTCCGAGCAGAACCGGAGGCCATTGGCCTCCGGTCCGGGATTGTAGGTTATTCCTTGCTCACGCCGCCATAGCGGTCGTCGGAGAAGGTGATGCCGAGCACCACGCCCTTGACGTTCGAGCGCATGGCAACCTTGCGGCTGTCCTGGAACATGAACACGAACGGCGAGGTGTCGGTGTGCAGCCGCTGGGCTTCGTCGTAGAGCGCCTTGCGCTTTTCGACGTCCTGCTCCTGCACGGCCTGGTTCACCAGCTCCGAAACCTTGCCCGAATCCCAGCCGAAGCGGTCGGCGAGGTTGCCCTTGGCGCCATCCGGATCGGACGCGTCATGGTTGCCGAACGCCTTGGCGTTGGAGTGCGGATCGGGATAATCCGGGCCCCACAGGCCGAACCAGATGTCGAGGTCGTGCGAGCGATAGCGATCGAGCCACGGGCCGCCATCGACCACCTGCAGGTCGAGATCGACGCCGATCTGGCTCAGCGTGGCCTGCACGGCCTGCGCGTAATCGGGATAGGGCGGCACGTTCCAGACCACCGTCGCCAGCTTGATCGGCGTCGCGACGCCGGACTCGGCGATCAGGGCCTTGGCCTTCTCGATGTTGAGCGAGTAGGGGTTGTAGTTGATGCCACCGCCCAGGAACCCGTCCGGGATCATGGTCTGGTGCACCTTGATGGTGCCCTTGCCGATGGTGTCGGCGATGCCCTGGTAATCGACGCCATACTTGATGGCTTCCACGACCTTGGGGTTGCTCAGCGCGGCGTTACGCATGTTGAGGCCGAAATAGTACATCGTCGAGGACACGCCCTCGAGGATCTGCACATCCGGGTTGGCCGACACCGCGCCGATATCGTCGGGGCCGAGCTTGTTGGCGATGTCGATGTCACCCTTCTCGAGCGCCAGGCGCTGCGTCGCCGATTCCGGCATGTGCTGCAGGAAGATGCGGTCGACGCCCGGGGCGGTGCCCCAGTAGTTCTCGTTGCGCGAGAGCAGGATCGAAACCTTCGGATCCCACTTGGTCAGCACATAGGGGCCCGAACCGGCCGAGTTGTCGGCCTTCAGCCAGGCATTGCCGTAGTCGTTGGCGCCGGCTTCGGTCTTGCCTTCATGCTGCTTGACGATGGTCGAGTCGACGATGCCGCCGGTATAGCCCGAGAGCACGTAGAGCACGAAGCTCGGGGCGTATTTCTGGTCGACGACGAGCTGCAGCGTCTGCGGGTCGATCGCCTTGATGTTCGCCTCGACGTTGTCCTTGTTCAGGCCGAACTGGGTGAGGATGAACGAGATACGGCTGTCGAGCAGGATGACGCGGCGCAGCGAGTATTCGGCGTCGGCGGCCGTCACCGGATTGCCCGAAGCGAACTTGGCGTTCGGGTTCATCTTGAAGGTGAAGGTCTTGCCGTCTTCCGACACCGACCAGCTTTCAGCGAGCACGCCGGTGATCTTGGTCGGGTCCTTGGGGTCGAAGCTGACCAGCGGCTGATAGATCTGCTGGCTGGCGAGCACGCCGCCCACTTCCGACACTTCGGCCGGATCGAGCGTGATGATGTCGTCGATCGCGTCGGCGATGACGAGGGTATTCTTGGGCGTTTCGGCGATCGCTCCGGACGCGGTCATCACCGCGCCGACGGCGACCGCCATAAGCGTCTTGAACAAACGCATGACAGTCTCCCTGGTTGAAGTCTTTAGTCTCCGGCTGATGCGGCCGGTTGTCGTCGTAGGCGTCATCTCTCGCTAATTCCCTCGAAGGTGAAGGTCAGCGCAGCGATGGGTAGAAGGGTGTCGATCGCGGCGAGCGCCGCGGGCGTGAAGGTGCCGGCATCGCCTAGCAGGGCCACCACGCCGCGTGTCTCGCCTGCTATCACGATCGGGAAGCACGAGCAGGCCCCATAACCCATGGCGACGAGCCCGGATGCCTCGTCGCCGAGGAAGGCCACCATGCCCGATATGTCGTCGCCGATCAGCGGCTGCTGGTCGCGCAGCATGCTGCGGTTCCAGAGGGAGTCATTGACCGGGTCGACGTTGCCGACCGGGAAGTCGGCCGGGTTCGAGGTGCCGATCCGGTGCGTCACGGTCTTGTCCGGCGCTACCGCGATGAAGGTCGCGGTGCGGACGCCCGGCACGGAGGTCAGCAGCTCCGACAGCACGGCGAAAACCTGGGCCGGTCCGGCGGCCAAAGCCGTGCCGAGCTCTTTCGCGATGACGGGGTCGATCACTGTCATTCGGGGAACAACTGCATGGTTCCGACCCACAGCTCGAGCGCCGTGCCGGTGCCGATATTGGTGCCGCGGTGCGGCCGGCGGCTGTCGAAATGCAGCGTATCGCCGGGGCCGAGGCGGTATTCGACGCCATCGACCTCGTAGAGCATCTCGCCCGAGACGAGATAGACGAAATCCTCGCCCTCGTGACTCATCATCTCGGAGGCATGGCCGGGTGGCACATGCGACAGACAGGCATTGAGCTTGGCATCGGGGAAGCCGCGCTCGAGGAATTCGTAGAAGCGCGAGGTGCCGCCGACCTTGTAGGTCTGGCGCTGGCCCGAGTGGCTCACCATGCTGTGCTGGCGTGCCGGCGCTGCCGACACGAACATGTCGACGCTGCTCTCCAGCGCCTTGGCCACGTTGTAGAGCGAAGCCAGCGACGGCGTGGAGATGCCGCGCTCGATCTGCGAGATGAAGCCGACGGTCAGCGACGCCTCTTCGGCCACCTGCTGCTGCGTCTTGCCCAGTTCCTTGCGGCGGTCGCGCAGGCGCTGCCCAAGGCTGGGGTCGATCGGGGTCGATTGCTCGACCGGATCGGAACGCTTTTCAAATTTCAAGACTGGCACGGGCGCCCTCGCGATTTTAGTGACACTAAAGTAGCGCGCGCCCGAGTCAATCCCACCCAAGAATCTGCCCGGCAGGTGATCGTATCGTTGGAAGCTAGCCCTGGCTCAGCTCCCACTCGATGGTACGGCGCAGCGCCTGCTCTTCGGGAACGATCTCACTGTAGCCCAGTTCGGCGCGAATACGAGCGGAATCCAATGTCAGCGGATAGCTGAGGTCGCTGCTGTCGGCGCGGTCGGCGAGCACGCCGCCGGTCCCGGCATCGACCAGCACGATTTCGCTGTCGACGCCCATCAGCGTCAGCACCGTTCGCGCCCAGTCCGCCTGCGTCCGCACGAACGGCTGCGCCACGTTGTAGACTCGGCCCTCGGCCTCGGGCAGCGTAGCGGCCAGCGCCAGCGCCTCAGCCACGTCGTCGATATAGGCATAGGAATTGAGCCAGCTCGCGCCGCGCCGGTCGAGCCGGAACGGTTCGCCCTTCCTGGCGCCCTTGATCGCCCAGGCAAAGCGATGCTGCTTGTCCTCGGGCCCGAAGATCATCGGCAGTCGCAGCACTGTGGCCTGCGGCGCTCCAGCGGCCATGGCGAACTCCTCGATCGGGATCTTGTCGTATTCCTCGAACAGGTCGTCCTCGATCCCCTTGGGCCGGCGCGAGTTCTGCCGATAGGGGTAGCGCAGGGTCCTGAGCGGCGAGTCTTCGGTGGCCGGTTCCGGCCGGATCGCCGGGCTTTCCTTCTTCAAGAGCCCGCCATAGTTGGAATAGACGTCGGTCGAACTTACCAGCACATAGCGTGCTCCGGCCTTGCCCGCCGCCTCGATCACCGGCTGCGTGTTGCGCAGGCTGATGGTGAAAATGTCGATCACGGCGGTGACGCCGTTGTCCTTGAACAGCCTGGTCAGCGTCTCGCCGTCCATCCGGTCGGCCCGCTCGAACCGGACCCCATCGGGCAGCGCCACCTTGTGCTGGCCGCGCGCCACCACCAGAACATCGGCCCCGCGTTCCCTGAGCCGTTTCGCCGTGGCGGTACCGAGAAAGCCCGTCCCTCCGATGATTGCGATGGTCATGCCGCGACTCCTTTTTGCGAGAGAGGCGGGAGGGTGTTCGAGACGGCGGCGGGGAGCAAGGCGTAAGATTGCCGCTCCGGTTGACCACTTCGCCTTCTCGCGGCAAGCCGAGGCAGCGTCAGTTCACCAGCCGACCATGGTGGCGCAGCACCAGTCCGACCGCACCCATGCAGGCGCCGTTGTCGGAAAACTGGCTGGGACGGACGATGGTGCGGGCCATGTCGGGAACGTCCCCATGCTTGACCAGCGTGAAGCGTTCGAAACTTTCGGCCAGCGGTTTCATCAGGATGTCGCCTGCCATCGCCAGCCGACCGCTGACCACCACCAGCGTCGGGTTGAACACCGAGCCGATCAGTCCGAGCCCGTGTCCTCCCGCCTCGCCGGTGCGTGCGATCAGCCCGCGGCAGAGCTCGTCACCACCCAGCGCCAGATCAACGACGTCGGTCAACCGCAGCGAACGGCCGAAATGCCGCTGAGCCTCAGCCAGTGGTTCGCGGAAGCTGGCGTAGACCTCGATGCAGCCGCGATTGCCGCAGCGGCAGAGCGGGCCGTTGGGATCGAGTACCACGTGGCCGAACTCGCCGGCCCCGCCGGCAATACCGCGCAGCACCCGGCCGCCGGCGACAATGGCGCCGCCGATCCCCAGGTCGAGTGTGTAGACGACGAAATCGTCGTACCCCCGCGCCGCCCCCCAGGTCATTTCGGCAATGGCCGAGCAGTTGGATTCGTTGTCGCAGAAGATCGGCACGTCGGGGAAGATCGGGCCAAACAGCTCGCGCATGTCCACCCCGGCCCAGGTCGGCATGCCACCGGCACGCAACACCGTGCCGGTCATCGGGTTCACCGGCCCGCCGACGGCGATGCCGACCCCAAGCAGGCCGTCCTGACGCTGCCACTGGCCTTCATAGGCCTCGGTAATCAACCGGCGCACGTGCTGGATGGCGGTCTGAGGCGAATAGTCGATTTCGAGGTTGATGGTCTTGTCCGCCAACACGGTGTGCGCGACGTCGGCGAGGATCACCTGAATCTCGGTCGAACCGATCAGGATGCCGATGCAGGTGCCGGCGCGCGGATTGAGCGTCAGCGCCGTTGCCGGGCGGCCGACGCCGCCGCCGGATTCGCTGCCGATTTCCACAACCATCTGCGAGCGCCTGAGCTCGGTGAGGGCCGTTGAAACGGTCGACTTGGCGAGCCCGGTGAGCCGCGCAATCTGTGTTGCGCTCAGCGCGCCGCGCTCGCTCAGGGCGCGCACAATTCGCCCTGACGGCGTCGCTAAAGCACTGTCAGCAAGTAGAGATTTGAGCTCGATCCGGTCCACGCTCTCCCCTCCCCAAGCGCGTTGACAAGCCGAATAAGTTCACCATAGAACTAATACGACGGTGTGCAGGAGGATGTGCACCGCCGGGAGAAAAGCGCAAGTAGCCACAGGGGCCGGCAGGGAGAGCCGGGGTGGAAGCGGGCGCTTTCAAGGGAGAGAGAACATTATGACCTTCACGACCAAGGTCGCGGCTGCCGCGACCACGATGCTTGCTGCCGCGCTGCTTTCGGGCACCGCGATGGCTGCCCCCAAGGTGCTGATGCTGCACCAGTGGGCGTCTGGCAACGACGCTGCCTCGATCGCCAAGCTCGGTGAGATGTTCACCGCTGCCGGCGGCACCTGGGAGCAGACCGCCATTGCCGGTCACACCGCCAACACCCTCGCCAAGCTCCGCGCCGACGTCGTCGCCGGCAACGCTCCGGCTGCCGTGCAGCTGAAGGGCCCGGAAATCGCCGAGTGGAACGCCACCGGCGGCACCGCCGACATGGACGAGCTGGCCACTGCCGAAGGCTGGGACAAGGTTGTCGCCCCCGAGTTGCTGCCGGTGATGAAGCCGGAAGGCAAGTGGGTTGCGGCCCCGATGAATATCCACCGCATCAACTGGATCTGGGGCAACAAGGCCGCCATGGAAGCGGTCGGCGTGACTGAGCTGCCCAAGACCTGGGCCGACTTCAACGCCGCCTGCGAGAAGGCCATTGCCGGTGGCAAGATCTGCCTCGCGCACCTGAGCGCCGACTGGACCGACGCCACGACGTTCGAAAACATCGTCTACGGTCAGGATCTCGATCTCTACAAGAAGGCTTTCGTCGACGGCGACGTCGATGCGCTCCGTTCCGAAGGCATGATCAAGGCCTTCGACCAGATGCGCCTGATGGTTTCGAAGTACATGGATCCGGCGATCGCCGGCCGCGACTACGACACCGCCTCCAACATGATGGTCAACGGCGACGCGCTGTTCTTCATCATGGGCGACTGGGAACTGGGCACCATCAAGTCGGTCGGCAAGGAGCCGGGTGTCGACATCCTGTGCGGCCAGGCTCCGACCGATTGGGGCAAGCCGGGCTTCATCCTGAACTCGGACTCGGTGGTGTTCTTCAAGCAGAACGACCCCGACTACCAGGAAGGCCAGAAGCTGCTCGCCAGCCTGATCCTGTCGCCCGAGTTCCAGAAGGTGTTCAACATCACCAAGGGCTCGATTCCGGCCCGTCTCGACGTTGATCTGTCGGACGGTTTCAACACCTGCCAGCAGCAGAGTCAGGAAGCCCTCAAGGCCTCGATCGCCGACGGCGCGCTGGTTCGCTCCATGGCGCACAACATGACCGTGCTCCAGAAGTACCGTGGCGCGATGATGGATACCATCACCGAGTTCGTGAACACGCCTGAGATGACCTCGGAAGAAGCGGCCAACATCATGGCCGACGCCGTCGAAGCTCAGATGTAACTGTCGTAAGGTTGGCCGGCCGCGTGCCTCATCGCATGCGGCCGGTTCCCTTGGCGGCCGTTTTGGAGGGCATTCCGTTGGCTATGGCAGGTCAGTCCGTTTCGACTGGCACGAGTACATGGGACCGCATCAAAAAGTGGACCCCCATCTTCATCATCGCGCCGTCTATCCTCGCATCTTTCATCTACGTCTTCGTCTTTGCCGGCTGGACGTTCTACATCTCGCTCAGCGACTCCACGTTGCTGCCGAGCTACGGTTTCAGGGGCTTTGAGAACTACGTCTCGCTCTGGACCAACCGACGCTGGAGCGTCGCCTACAGCAACCTGCTGTACTTCTCGGCCTTCTACGTCACCATCTCGATGGCCTTCGGCCTGCTGCTGGCCATCCTGATCGACCAGCGGATCCGCGCCGAGTCGTTCTGGCGCACGATCTTCCTCTACCCGCTCGCCGTCAGCTTCATCGCCACCGGTACGGTGTGGCAGTGGCTCTACAACCCCTCGAGCGGCATCCAGTTTCTGGTCAACTCGCTGGGCTGGACCGATTTTCAGTTCGCGCTCACCACCGACCGCAAGAACGCCATCTGGGCGATCATCATCACCGGCATCTGGGGCTCTGCGGGCTTCTCGATGGCGCTGTTCCTCGCCGGCCTCCGTTCGGTCGATCCGGACATCATCAAGGCCGCGCAGATCGACGGGGCCAGTTGGTTCCGCACCTATCGCAAGGTGATCCTGCCCACCATCGGGCCCATCTTCATCGCGGTGGCGGTGGTGCTGCTGCAATTTGCCATCAAGACCTTCGATCTCGCCGTGGCGCTGACCAATTCCGGCCCGGGCATCTCGACCACCTTCCCCGCGACCTACGTCTACGACTTCATGTTCCAGCGTGGTGAAATCGGGCAGGGCGCTGCTGCGGCCATGATGGTGCTGGCGGCACTCGCCATCGTCCTCGTGCCCTATTCGCTCTATCTGGTCTGGCGCAAGCGTCGGGAGGCGAGCAATGGCTGACGCTGTCCTCGCCACCAACGCAGTCGAAGACAAGGAAGCCGCGATCGCGAGCCGTCGCCGCCTCGTCTCGCGCATCGTGATCTACGGGCTGCTGGCCCTGATCTCGATTTTCTACATCATCCCGCTGGCGGTGGTGATCCTCAACTCGTTCCGGACCAATGCCGAGATCGGCGCCAATGGCCTGATCTCGCTGCCCAACAGTTTCCGCCTCGATGCCTGGCCGCAAGCCTGGAACGACTTCTGCATCGGCGGCCAGTGCGAGGGCGTGGCGCGGTATTTCTGGAACTCGGTGTCGATGGTGGTTCCTGCCACCATCATCTCGACCGCGCTCGGCGCCATCAACGGCTACATCCTCAGCAAGTGGAAGTTCCCCGGCTCCGAGATCGTCTTCGGCTGCATGCTGCTCGGCGTGTTCATGCCCGGCCAGATCGCGCTCCTGCCCTGGGCATTCCTGCTCGGTCAGCTTGGCCTTTCGAACTCGGTGTACGGGCTGGTGCTGGTGCACTGCATCCAGGGCCTCAGCTTCACCACCCTGTTCTTCCGCAACTACTACGTCTCGATCCCCGACGACCTGCTGAAGGCTGCCCGTATCGACGGCGCCGGCTTCTGGCGCATCTTCTGGAAGATCATCATCCCGCTGTCGCCGCCGATCATCATCGTGACGGTCATCTGGCAGTTCACCGGCATCTGGAACGAGTACCTGTTCGGCGTGGTGCTGAACTCGGGCTCCAACCAGCCCATCACCGCCGCCCTGGTCGCCCTGTCGATGAGCGGCACCACGGTGCGCACCTATGACGTGATGAGTGCTGCCGTGCTGATCGGCGCGCTGCCCCCACTCCTCGTCTACTTCTTCGGCGGCAAGTACTTCGTCCGCGGCCTTACCCAGGGAGCAATCAAGTAAATGGCATCCTTGACCATCAGGAACCTGCGTAAGAGCTTCGGCGTCGTCGAAGTGCTGAAGGGTGTCGATCTCGAGGCCAATACTGGCGAGTTCATCGCGCTGGTCGGCCCCTCGGGCTGCGGCAAATCCACCTTGCTCGCCATGATCGCCGGCCTCGAGACGGTAACTTCGGGCGAGATCTACATCGGCGATCGGCTGGTCAACTCGGTGCAGCCGAAAGACCGCGACATCGCCATGGTGTTCCAGTCCTACGCGCTCTACCCGACCATGTCGGTCAAGGAGAACATGGCTTTCGGCATGGAGAGCCGAGGCGTGCCCAGGGCCGAGCAGGAAAAGACCATCGCCCGCGTCGCGGCGCTGCTGCAGATCGAGCCGTTCCTGAAGCGCAAGCCCGGCCAGCTCTCGGGCGGTCAGCGCCAGCGCGTCGCCATGGGCCGCGCCCTGGTGCGCGACCCGGCGCTGTTCCTGTTCGACGAGCCGCTCAGCAACCTCGACGCCAAGCTCCGCGTCGACATGCGCACCGAGATCAAGAAGCTGCACCAGCGCATCGGCAAGACCACGATCTACGTCACCCACGACCAGGTCGAAGCCATGACGCTCGCCTCCCGCATCGCCGTGATGCATCTGGGCGAAGTTCAGCAGTTCGCCGATCCCGATACCGTCTACAACCGCCCGGCCAACACCTTCGTTGCCGGCTTCATGGGCTCGCCCTCGATGAACTTCATCGATGCCGAAATCACCTCGGCGGGTGGCGTGCCGGCGGTCAACTTCCCGCTCTCGGGCGGGGGCGTCGCCAGCCTGCCACTCTACAATGGTGTCGCCGACCGGGCGCAGAGCAAGAAGGTGATCCTGGGGATCCGGCCCGAGCACCTGAGCCGGCAGTCCCCCAGCAACAGCGGCAAGCAGGGCATTGCCACCATGTCGGCCCCCGTCGAAGTGGTGGAGCCGACCGGTGCCGAGACCATGGCGGTGCTGCGGTTCGGGGATCGCGAGGTGGTCGGTCGGTTCTCGCCGGACGAAGCGCCCAAGACTGGTGAAAACATGCCGCTCGCCGTCGACATGACTCGCGCCTGCCTGTTCGATCCGGCGACGACACGACTGATTTAGGGATCGCCTGAAATTTCCAAGTTCGCAAAATACCCCAGTCTCGAGGGGCGGGTGGTGTTCGTCACCGGCGGTGCCTCCGGCATCGGCGCCGATATCGTCCGGGCTTTCGCGGGGCAGGGGGCCAAGGTCGGCTTCGTCGATATTCTCGACGAGGACGGCCGGGCGGTTGCCGACGAGACCGGTGCACAGTTCATCAACTGCGACATCACTGATGTCACCGGGCTGAGAGCCGCTATCGACGTGATCAGGAACCGGCTCGGCAACATCACCGTGCTGGTCAACAACGCCGCCAACGACGATCGGCACGAGATCGACGACGTCACCGAGGAGTATTGGGACGCCTCGCTCGATCTCAACCTCCGGCCGCAGTTCTTCGCCGCCCAGGCGGTGCGCGAGCAGATGAAGGCCGAAGGCGGCGGCTCGATCATCAACTTCTCTTCGATCGCCTGGCGCGGCGGCGCCTCGAACATGCCGGTCTATGCCACCGCCAAATCGGCGATCATCGGGCTGACCCGCGCCCTCGGTCGCGGCTTCGGCGTCGACAACATCCGGGTCAATGCCATCGAGCCGGGCGCCGTGATCACCGAGCGGCAGAAGCGGCTATGGTTCAAGGATCAGGCCTCGATCGACCATGTCGTTTCGCGCCAGACCATCCAGCAGGTGCTGCTCGGCGACGAGATCGCCCGCATGGTGCTGTTCCTCGCATCCGACGACAGTCGAATGATCACCAAGCAGTCGATTACTGTAGATGCTGGATTGCGCTAACTCTTACTGACTCGAAGGCGGTAACCCGATGAAACTCACGACCGGCCTCAACCCCTATGGGCTCACCTACTATCTCGGCCTGCAGGGCTCCGGCACGCCGCGCCACAATCCCAACGGCGTCGGTCTCGAGGGCTTCATCAAGCTGACCGAGGAGTTGGGCGGCAAGGCCATCGAGCTGTGGGATGGCTGGCTGAAGGACAAGTCCGATGCCGAGCTCGCCGCACTGAAACAGCGTCTCGACACCCTGGGCTGGAAGCGCGTCGTGAGCTCCGGCCTGCAGCACGGCGACATGGACCAGTTGATCCGCTGCGCCACGGCGCTCGGCGCCCAGTACATCCGCGTCGCCATGACCCCGATCCTCTGCGGCGATCGGGCCGCGGCCGGCCAGAAATGGCATGATCTCGTCGCGTCGGTGCACGAAAAGCTCGAGGCAGCCGTGCCCAAGCTCACCGCCGCCGGCGTCGTGCTGCTGATCGAGAACCATCAGGATTTCACCAGCCGCGAACTGGTCAATTTCTGCGACGAGTACGGTCCCAGCATTCGCATCGTCTTCGACATGGCCAACACGTTCCCGGTGGGCGAGTCGCCGCTCGATTTCACCCGGGTGATCGCGCCTTACGTGCGCCACTGCCACGTCAAGGATTACCGTGCGGTGATCGAGCCCGATGGCTTCCGCCTGGTGCGGTGCCCCTCGGGCGATGGCTGCGTGCCGCACAAGCAGATGTTCGACATCCTCGCCGAGCACAATGACGAGATGGTCGCCTGCATCGAGATCGGCGCGCTCGATGACCGGCATGTGAAGCTCTATACGCCGGAGTGGTGGCACGGCTACGCGCCCAAACAGGCCGAGGATCTCGCCGCCTGCCTGCTCGCGGTGCAGAAGAACCGGTTCGAGCCGGGCGAGGAATGGCGCACCCCGTGGCAGCGCAACGCCGACCACGAATTGATCGACTATGAGCTTGGGCAGTACCGGAAAAGTGCCGCGAACCTCAAAGCACTTGGACTTATGTGATTGGAGGCCGTTGTGGCAGGAAAAGATCTCTCGGGAAAAATCGCTTTCGTAACCGGCTCCGGCCGCGGCCTCGGCAGTGTCATGGCGCGCAAGCTCGCGGCGCGCGGCGCCGATGTGGTGGTGCATGACCTGACCTGGGATGCGCCCGCCAAGTACAACGAGGGCGACAATCTCGGCGTCATGATCAAGACCATCGAGGGTCTCGGCGTCCGCTCGATGGGGGTCACCGGCAATATCGGCGACCGCGATGCCGTCAACAACATGAAGAAGGAAATCGAGGAGAAGTTCGGGCCGGTCGAAATCCTGGTCAACTGCGCCGGTGGCGATATCGGCGCTGCCGGCGGCAAGCCGGTGCCCAACAACATCCTCGGCATCACCTATGACGACCTGATCACGCTGACCAACAACAACCTGATCGGCACTATGCTGGTGACCCAGGCCTTCGTGCCGCAGATGGTCGAACGCCAGCACGGCATCGTCGTCAACATCGCCTCGGTCGCCGCCCATATCGGCGTTTCGGGCGGCGGCATCTACGCTACCCTGAAAGCCGCGGTGACCCACTATACCCGCTGCCTTGCCGACGAAGTGCGCGAGCATGGCGTGCGCGTCAACGTGGTGAGCCCGGGGCCGTCCAAGACTGCCCGCTTCCAGGCGACCCGGACCGTCGATCCGGACAAGATGAACTCCAACAAGGTCTCGATGGACCGCTACGCCGAACCCGAGGAAATCGCCGATGCGGTGGTGTTCCTCTGCTCGCCGGAAGCCAAGTTCATCCACGGCCAGCTGCTGCGCGTCGACGGCGGGTTGCAGCTTTACGCGGGCTGAGTGGCACGGCCACCGGCAGGACACTTGCCGCCGGTGGCCGTGGACCCCCACCCTTGATCCCTCCCCGCAAGGGGGAGGGAGACGAAAGGACCGCGATGCCAGTGTGGGGGTCGCCCTCCCCCTTGCGGGGAGGGGACAGGGGTGGGGGGCAGCCCGCGCCAGCCTGGAGACCGTCTCCCCTCACTTGCTCGCATAGGTTCGCGCCGCTAACGGTAGGCTCCCATCACCCGGAGCGTCCATGCCCACTCTCGGCCTTGCCATTGCTGCCATCGCGGCGCTCGTTTCGTTCTTCACCGCCTGGTTCATCATGCGTCGGGCCGGTAAGCTCGGGCTGATGCAGCAGCCGAACGATCGCTCCTCGCACGTCATGCCCACTCCGGGCGGTGGGGGCGTTGGCATCGTCGCCGGCGGCTCGGTCGCCGGGCTGTTGATGGCGCTGCTGCTGCCCTGGCTGGGCGTACCGGTGATCATGGCCGGCATCCTTCTCGCCTTCATCGGCTATTCCGACGACAAGCGCCCGATCGCCGCGCGCTGGCGGCTTGGGGCGCAGGTGCTGCTGATGGGCGCCATCGTCGCCGTGCTGCCGATCGACCAGCTCGGCCTGCCGGTGCCGGAGTCAGTGCTGCTGGTGATCCTCACCCTCGGCGGTGCGCTGTGGATCAACCTCTTCAACTTCATGGACGGCATCGACGGCCTCGCTGCCTCCGAGGCGATCTTCCTGCTCGTCGGGGCGGCGTTGCTTGCCTTCCTGTTCGAGCCGGGCATCGTCGATGATCCGCGGCTCTGGTGGATGCTCGGCCTTGCCGCCGCCTCGTTCGGCTTCCTGCTGCTCAACTGGCCGCCGGCAAGGATCTTCATGGGCGATGCCGGCAGCACCTATCTGGGGCTGATGACGGCCTTCTTTGCGCTCAGCACCATGCTCAGCTTCTGGCTGACCCCGTGGCAGTGGCTGATCCTTGCCGGGCTGTTCCTCGTCGACAGCCTCACCACGCTCGCTCGCCGCATGCTGCGTCGTGAGCGCTTCTGGGAGGGCCACAAGCGCCACGCTTACCAGGCGCTGCAGCGTCGGTTCGGCTCGCACCTCAAGGCGACGCTGCTTTATGTCGGGATCAACGTGATCGTGCTGCTGCCGCTGGCCTGGTTGGCCGGTGCCTATCGCGACTGGGGTTTTGCGATTGCCGCGTTCACCGTCGTGACGCTGGTGGCCGCAGCCTTGTGGGCCGGAGCCGGAGCCCCGCTAGAGCAAGAGGCTCAGGAAGAAGGCGCCGGCGCCCAGGATCGCCAGTGACGCCGCACTCGCTGCGAACAGCATGTTGCGCGCGTAATGGGCGTGGCGCGCCAGTTCGTGCCGGGTCATGGCGCGGACGTCAAAATGGTCGATTTCCTGGTCGAGCATGATGCGAGCCCCCTGAGCTGCAAGCGAAGGGTGCGCGCTTGCGCCGGGGTCAGCCAGCGCTTTGCAAAATCATGCTTAATTAGAGTCAAATGCCTTGTAGTTCGCCTCGGCTCGCGCAACCGTGTGGAACGCGGCGGTGCAACGCCATTGCAACGCCACGATTGGCGCGCTTCTGCCGCCGCCTTCGCACTGGAACACTCGCCTATGACGCTTCTGCGCAGCGGTCTTCTCCTCCTCGCTTCCCTGTCATTGCTGTCCGCCTGCACCTCGGTGGTCCCGCCGGCCAAGCCGCCGGGCAGCACCACGGCCGTCGCCCCGATCCAGCTGACCCAGGGCGGCATCATGGCGGCGATCAATGGTACCCGTGCCGCTGCCGGCAAGCCGCCGCTGCGCTACAACATCCAGCTCGAGAATGCCGCCCGTTCGCAGGCCAACCTGATGGCCGCCAAGGATACGCTGTCGCACGATCTCGGGGTCACCTTGCGCCAGCGCGTTACTGCCGCCGGTTATGATGGCGCGGTGGGCGAAAACGTTGCGGGCGGGCAATCGACGCTCGACCAGGCGATCAGCGGTTGGCTCGCGTCACCTGCGCATCGCGACACGCTGCTCTCCACCAAGTTCCAGGAATTCGGGCTGGCAGTGGCGACGGTGCCGGCCAACCGCACCAGCAAATACCGCACATACTGGGCGTTCATTGCCGGCGGGCCGTTCGAGGCCTGGCGGTAGTTACGCACCGCCGGTGACAAAGCCGACCCCCACCCTTGATCCCTCCCCGCAAGGGGGAGGGAGACGACAAACCGAGATGTCAGTGTTTAGGCCCCCCCTCCCCCTCGCGGGGAGGGGACAGGGGTGGGGGGGGGCGCACGCGCCGGCTGTTCGGTTCAGGAACTGCTCAGCGTCCGCCGCACCGCGTCGCGCCAGCCCTTCAGCTTCCGTGTCCGCTCGCCCTCGTCCATGCGCGGTGCGAACTGCCGGTCGAGGGCCCAGCGCTCGGCAAAGCCCTTCTGGTCCGGCCATACTCCGGCCTTCCAGCCTGCCAGCCACGCGGCGCCGAGGGCAGTGGTCTCGAGGATGGTCGGGCGGTCCACCGGCGTGTTCAGGATATCGGCGAGGAACTGCATGGTGAAATCCGAGGCGACCATGCCGCCATCCACCCGCAGCACCGTATCGTGGGCACCCTTCCAGTCCTTGCGCATGGCGTCGATCAGGTCGCGCGTCTGGTAGCTGACCGACTCAAGCGCCGCCCGCGCCAGCTCTGCCGGCCCGGTATTGCGGGTCAGCCCGGTGAGCGAGCCGCGTGCCGCCGAATCCCACCACGGTGCGCCCAGCCCGACAAACGCCGGTACCAGGTAAACGTTCTGCGTCGGGTCGGCTTTGGCTGCCAGCGCCCCGGCATCGCCGCTCTTTTCGAAGATCTTCAGCATGTCGCGCATCCACTGCACCGATGCTCCGGCGATGAAGATGGCGCCTTCGAGCGCGTAGGTGGTCTCGCCGTTGAGCCGATAGGCGATGGTGGTCAGCAGCCGGTTCTTCGAGCGCACCATGTCGGTGCCGGTGTTGAGCAGGGCAAAACAGCCGGTGCCATAGGTCGATTTCAGCATGCCGGGGGCGAAGCAGGCCTGCCCGATGGTTGCTGCCTGCTGGTCGCCAGCGGCGCCGTAGATCGGCAGCGCCACACCGAACACTTCGGGGTCGGTCATGCCGAAATCGTCGGCATTGTCCTTCACCTCCGGCAGGATGGCGCGCGGGATGCGGAACAGCTGCAGCAGGTCGTCGTCCCAGGCGCCGGTCTTGATGTTGAGCAGCAGCGTGCGGCTGGCATTGGTGATGTCGGTGACATGGCTGGCGCCGCCGGTCAGCCGCCAGATCAGGTAGCTGTCGACCGTGCCAAACGCGAGTTCGCCCTTTTCCGCCCGCTTGCGGGCGCCCGGCACGTTGTCGAGGATCCAGGCGAGCTTGGTGGCGGTGAAATAGGGGTCGAGCAGCAGCCCGGTCTTCTTGCTCACCAGCTTCTCGTGCCCGGCCTTCTTCAGCTTCTCGCAGAGCTTCGCGGTGCGCCGGTCCTGCCAGACGATGGCATTGTGGATCGCCTTGCCGGTCTGCCGATCCCAGACGATGGTGGTCTCGCGCTGGTTGGTGATGCCGATCGCCGCGATCTCGCTGGCCTTGATGCCGGCCTTCTTGATTGCCGTCTTGGCGCTCCACAAGGCGGTCGCCCAGATTTCCTCCGGCACGTGCTCGACCCAACCGTCCTGGGGAAAATGCTGGGTGAACTCCATCTTGCCGAGCCCGGCGATCTTCTGATGCTCGTCGAATACGATCGCCCGGCTGGACGTGGTGCCCTGGTCGATCGCGAGGATGTTGCCGCTCATTGTCTCTTCCCCATTTCAGCGAGGCGTTCGGCCATGTACCTGGCCAGTTCCGCCTTCTCGTTGCCGTTGAATTTCAGCCCCTGCTTGGACCGCCGCCACAGCACGTCGTCGGCGGTCCGGGCCCATTCCCGGTCCATCAGGTAATCCACCTCGCGCGCGTAAAGCGTGGTGCCGAAATGCTCGCCGAGTTCGGCGGTGCTGGTTGCATCGCCCAGCACCTCGGCCGCCAGCGTGCCATAAGCCCGCACCAGCCGGCGGAGGAACGCCGGATCGAGGTTCGCCTTCTTCGCCGCGAGCTTGCGCACCTCGGCATCGAACGCGGTCGGCGGAAAATCGCCGCCCGGAAGGTGCGCGCCCTTCGTCCAGCGCGGCCCCTTCCGGCCGATCAAGCCGTCGATCTTGTCGACCACCTGCTCACTGAGCCGCCGATGCGTCGTCAGCTTGCCACCGAAGATGTTGATCAGCGGCCCGTTGCCGGCTTCGCCTTCGGTCTTCAGCACGTAGTCGCGGGTCGCTTCCTGGGCGGCGCTGGCGCCATCATCGAACAACGGCCGTACCCCGGCATAGGTCCAGACGATGTCGGCCCGCGTCACCGGCTTGACGAAGTACTCGCTCGCCGCGGCGCAGAGATAATCGGTCTCTTCGTCGCTGATCCTCACCCCGGTCGGGTCACCCTCGAGATCCATGTCGGTGGTGCCGATCAGCGTGTAGTCGCCTTCGTAAGGTATGGCGAAGAAGATGCGGCCATCGGCGTTCTGGAAGAAGTAGCAGCGGTCGTGGTCGAACAGCTTTCTCACCACGATATGGCTGCCCTTGACCAGCCGCACATGGTGCGCCTCGTTCCGCCCGACCGTCTCGCGGATCACCGTGTCGACCCATGGTCCACCGGCATTGACCAGCAAGCGCGCCGACACCGTCTCGGTGCCTGCCGGGCCGGCCAGTTCGATCCGCCACAGACCGCCTTCGCGCCGGGCCGAGATCACCTTGGTCTCGGTCACCACCCGGGCGCCCCTGTTCGCCGCATCACGCGCGTTGAGTGCCACCAGCCGCGCATCGTCCACCCAGCCGTCCGAATACTCGAACGCCACCTTGTGCCCCGGCTTCAGCGGTCGGCCCGCCGGATCCTTGCTGAGGTCCAGCGTCTTGGTCCCCGGCAGCAGCTTCCGTCCGCCCAGGTGATCGTAGACGAACAGCCCCAGCCGCAGCAGCCAGGCCGGCCTGAGGTTCTTCTCGTAGGGCAGCACAAAGCGCAGCGGCCAGATGATGTGCGGTGCCGAGGCCCACAGCACCTCACGCTCCGCCAGCGACTCGTGCACCAGCCGGAACTCGTAGTGCTCGAGATAGCGCAACCCGCCATGCACCAGCTTGGTCGCTGCCGACGAGGTGCCTGAGGCCAGGTCGTGCATCTCGGCCAGCATGACCGTGTGACCGCGGCCCACCGCATCGCGGGCGATGCCGGTGCCGTTCACCCCGCCGCCGATGACGAATACGTCGAACGCTTCTGCTGCGTCGCTCATCTTGGGGGCATTCCCTGGTTTGCAATGTGGAGTTCGACGCCGGCCGCTGCGCAGAGCGCGGCGATGGCAGGGGAGGGGGGCTGGTCGGTGACGAAGACATCGAGCTGTTCGAGATGGCCGATCCGTACCGGCGCGGTGCGCTCGAACTTCATCGCGTCGGCCACCAGAATGGTCTTGCGTGCCGTCTCGATGATGGCTTGCGCCACCTTCACTTCGCGAAAGTCGAAATCCAGCAACGTGCCGTCGGCATCGATCGCCGAAGCGCCGATCACCGCGTAGTCGACCCGGAACTGCCGGATGAAATCCACTGCCGCCTCGCCCACCACGCCGCCATCGGCATGCCGCACCACGCCGCCGGCGATCACCACTTCGGCGCTCGGCACCTCGCGCAGGATATTGGCGGCATTGATGTTATTGGTCACCACCATCAAACCCGTATGACGGCGCAGCGCCATCGCCACCTGCTCGGTGGTCGTGCCGATATTGAGGATCAGCGAGGACTCGTCGGGGATCATTGCCGCGGCGGCAAGCCCGATCCGGCGTTTACTTTCCGCGGCCAGCATGCGCCGCGCCTCATAGGCATAGTTCGAAACGCCGGAGGGGTAGGCGGCGCCACCATGCAGCCGGTTGAGGAGCTTGCGGTCGCAGAGGTCGTTGAGATCCTTGCGGATGGTCTGCGGCGTCACCGCGAACTGCAGCGCCAACGCCTCGACATCCACCCGCCCATGCTGCCGGGCCAGCGCCATGATGTCGTCCTGCCGCTCGGTCAGCGCGTCCAATAAGTCCCCCTGGATATGGGTTCATCTATACGCGGATCAGGTTCGTTTCGATAGCGAAATGTTCGATTTGGTTTCGTTATTAATGCCGACTGAAACAGACGGCCCCCTCCCATCCTCCCCCTTGAAGGGGGAGGTGCCGCGCCGGTGCGTTTGGCACGATCGAAGACCGAGCCTCGACTCTTCACCTCCCCCTTCATGGGGGAGGCCGGGAGGGGGCCGTCTCTCTCAGTCAGGTCATTGACCCCTGACGCATGAGCGTGCACTAGGGGCATACTCCTCCTGACCGGCCGACCATGCTCGCCATTTTCAACGTCATCCTGCCGGTCTTTGCCATTCTGGCCCTGGGCTATGGCGCGGTGCGGCTGCGGCTGTTTCCGTCCGAGGGGGTGCGCGGGCTGGTGGTGTTCGTGAACAACTTCGCCACCCCATGCCTCTTGTTCAACGCCATGCTGAACACCGATTTTGCGACGACGTTCAACTGGGGCGTCATCGTGCCGTTCTATGTCGGCGCGGTCGTGGTGTTCATCATCGGCATCATCGTCTCCGGCCGGCTGTTCCGCGACAAGCCGGGCGAGGCGGTCGCCTCGGGCTTCTCAGCCACCTTCACCAATACCGTGCTGGTCGGCATTCCCGTGGTGCAGCGGGCCTATGGCAATGAAGCGCTGGCCACCGCCTTCTCGATCATCGCCTTTCATGCCCCGGTGCTGATCACCGCCGGCATGATCACCATGGAGCTGCTGCGCCGCGATGGCGCGCCGTTGCACAAGACGCTCGGCGTGGCGCTGATGCGGGTCGTCGCCAACCCGCTGCTCTGGGGTATCGCGGCTGGCGCCGCGGCCAACCTGATGCACGTCAAGCTGGTCGAGCCGGCCGAGGCCTTCATCGACATGATGGCTGCCGCCGTCACGCCTGCGGCTTTGTTCGGCCTGGGCGGTGCGCTGAACGACTACAAGTTTTCCGAAAGCTGGGGCCAGTCGCTCACCATGTCGCTGCTGAAGCTGCTGCTGCAGCCGGCCATCGCCTGGGTGATCATGGTGCCGATCCTCCATATCGATCACGACCTTGCCCGCTACGGCGTGCTGCTGGCCGCCATGCCGGCCGGAATCAACGTCTATGTCTTCGCCACCTACTACAACCGCTCCGTCCACATAGCCGCCAACACCATCCTGATCTCGACGGTGCTGAGCGTGCTGACGGTGAGCGGCTGGTTGTACGTGCTGGGGTTGTAGCGACTACTCGTCAGAGTGCGCTGCTGCGTCCGACACAACCTCGCGGCTGACGTGCATGAAGGTGATCTCGAACGGGGCGGTAACTGCACCGGCGTCTATCTCACCCGCATCAACCTCTCGCCTCAGCTTCGCCTGACTGATCCTCGAGACGATCTGACCCAAGCCATCTTCGAAGCTCACATGCGGCGTTCGATGATTATCGTCAGCGTCAAATGACGAGAACAGCATGCCTACATGCGTCTCGTAGAGCTCGTTGGGGTCCGCTTCGAGGACGCGATTAAGGTCGGCGACGAGCTGCTTCATGGCGAGGCGGGTCATATAGACCGTGACGCCATCGGCATTCACTCTGATCGCGACCTCGTCCGTGGCTGGTTCGACACGCCGCGCATCCAAGACTTACTGCGCCGCCTCGACGCTCATGGTCAGCACTTGCGGCTCCCCGGCGACCGGGATCGAGCGGACCGGCATGGTCGAGGTGGCGTCGAGCCCGACAGCGACTCGAACATGCTTGTCCGTGGGGCAGAGCAGCAGCATCGCGTCGAACCCGATCCAGCCCAGCCCATCGTCCCAGGCCTCGGCCCAGGCATGCAGCGCCGGCTGCTCGCTGTCGCTGCCATTGAGGTATCCCGTGACGTAGCGCGCCGGGATTTCCAGGGCCCGCGCCGCGCCGATGAAGGCATGCGCATAGTCGCTGGCCGGCGCATGCACGCCGCTGCTCTGCGATTGGCTCTGTCCGTCCTGGGTCTGCGTCTGTTCCTCGCCGCCGACCACTTCGGCCACCCGAGCCATCAGGGCATGCAGCAGCGCGATGCGGTCCTGCCCGGTTTTCGGCGCGGTACGGAACTTCGAGGTAATGCTCCCCGCCGCCTTGGTGGCGGCGGTCGGGCGGCGGTAGAGCGCCGGCGGGATATCGCCCGGCACCCGGCCGATCACCCCATTGCGGTCGATGGTCTCGACAATTCCGGCGACGGTGATCGGCAGTTCCGGCTCGGGCCTGATCTGGCTCACCAGCTGCGCCCGGTTGCCGAATGCATCGATGAAGCTTGCCGCCCGGTCCATTCCCGGCATCTCGATCGACCATTCGTGCACCGTCTGCGTCGGCCCGGTCAGCGGGGTCAGCAGCACGTGTTGTACGCCGCGGGCGACGCCAGGACCCAGCGCCAGGCTCATCGAATGTCGGATAGCGATCTTCATCAGTAGAAATTGTAGCTTTCGGCGAGGGCGTCCGTCATGCGGTTGTTGCGGTCGATGAACTCGGTCAGGAATTCGTGCAGACCGTGCTCGAAGATCTTGTCGACGCTCGCATCCATCACCAGCGCCGTCACCGCATCGGCGGCGTCGTGCCCGGCAGTGCGCTCGCCATAGATCTCCTCGAGCATGTCGATGGTGCGGTTGATCCACTGCACGCAGAAGATCAGCGAGCGCGGCATTTCCGGCCTCAGGATCAGGTAGTCGGCGATGTTCCAGGCCTTGTAGCGGTCGTGGTAGACATGCCGGTAGCTGCGATGCGCCGAAGCGGCGCGCAGGATCATCGTCCATTGCTGGATGTCGACGTCCCCGCCCACCATCGTGGCGCGCGGCAGCAGCACGTAATACTTCATGTCGAGGATGCGCGCCGTATTGTCGGCCCGCTCGACGAAGTTGCCGATCTGGCTGAAGGCGTAGCCCGCATCGCGCAGGAACGTCGAGAGCAGGGCGCCACGATAGCGGTGGCTGACCTGCTTCACCCAGAACAGCAGTTCCTGAAGCTTGGCGCCCGAGATATCCCGCGGCCGGATCGCGGAGAACTCGAGCCAGGCCGCGTTGATCGATTCCCACATTTCGGTGGTGAGCGCCGTGCGCACCGAACGCGCGTTGGTGCGCGCCGCGAGCAGGCACGACTTCACCGAGGAATAGTTCTCCTCGTCGAACAGCATGTAATGTGCGACGCTCTGGACGTCGGCCTGCTTGTGCTTGAGGTTGAACCCCTCGTCGGCCTCGGCCGCCTGCAGCATCGAGACGAGGTGCTCGGAGGCGCCACCCTCGCGGCGCGAGGTGAGGCTCATGCGATAGCCCACCTCGAACATCCGGGCGACGTTTTCGGCCCGCTCGATGTAGCGGCTGAGCCAGAACAGGTTCTGGGCGGTTCTACCGAGCATGGTGCACCTCGTGGGCCGGTGCGTGGGGCTCCCCCCTCCCGGCCTCCCCCACAAGGGGGGAGGTGAAGAGGCGAGGCTGTCGCGCGATCGTGCCAAGTGAACGGGTGGGCACCTCCCCCCTTGTGGGGGAGGTTGGGAGGGGGGAGGGCAACACGCTCTGTCTCATCCTCAATCCTCCAGCACCCAGGTATCCTTGGTGCCGCCGCCCTGCGACGAGTTCACCACCAGCGAGCCCTTCTTCAGCGCCACGCGCGTCAGCCCTCCGGGCGTGATCCGGATGTCGTCGCCACAGAGCACATACGGCCTGAGGTCGACGTGCCGCGGCGCAATCCCCTTGTCGACGAAGGTCGGGCAGGTCGAGAGCGCCAGCGTCGGCTGCACGATGTAGTTGTCGGGGCGGGCGAGGATCTTCTTCCGGAATTCCTCGCGCATCGCTTTGGTCGAGGCCGGTCCTACCAGCATGCCGTAGCCGCCCGAGCCGTGCACTTCCTTGACCACCAGTTCCTCGAGATGCTCGAGCACATAGGCCCGCTCGTCGTCATTGGTGCAGTTGTAGGTCGGAACGTTTTTGAGCAGCGCCTTCTCGCCGAGATAGAACTCGATGATCTCGGGCACGTAGACATAGACCGCCTTGTCGTCGGCGATGCCGGTGCCCGGCGCATTGACCAGCGTGACGTTGCCGGCGCGATAGGCATCGAACAGCCCCGGTACGCCCAGCATCGAATCCGGCCGGAAGGTCAGCGGGTCGAGGAAATCGTCGTCGATGCGGCGGTAGATCACGTCGACCCGCTCGGGGCCTTTGGTGGTCCGCATGTAGACTTTGCCGCCATCGACGAACAGGTCCTGTCCCTCGCAGAGCTCGGCCCCCATCTGGTCGGCGAGGAACGAGTGCTCGAAATAGGCTGAGTTGTAGATGCCCGGAGTCAGCACCACGAGGTTGGGCGAGCCGTGCACGCCACCTGGCGCCACGCTCTCCATCGTCCGCCGCAGCGTCTCGGGATAGGTCTCGACCGGCGCCACCTTGTAGCGCTGGAACAGCTCGGGAGCGAGCTGCAGCATCGCTTCGCGGTTCTCGAGCATATAGCTGACGCCCGAGGGGGTGCGCAGGTTGTCCTCGAGCACGTAGAAGTCGTCCGGCCCGGTGCGGACGATGTCGACGCCGATGATATGTGAGTAGACCCCGCGCGCCGGATCGAGCCCCATCATTTCCGGACAGAATGCCGAGTTGTTGAGGATCAGCTTTTCCGGCACCCGCCCGGCCTTCAGGATCTCCTGCCGGTGGTAGATGTCGTAGAGAAAGGCGTTGAGCGCCCGTACGCGCTGCTCGATGCCCTTCGAAAGCCGCCGCCACTCCATCGCCGAGATGATGCGCGGGATGATGTCGAAGGGAATGAGCTTTTCGGTGCCTTCATTGCTGCCGTAGACGGCGAAGGTGATGCCGAGGCGTCGGAACAAGGCTTCGGCGTCAGCCGACATCAGACCCAGGGCTTGTGGAGGCTGCTCTTTCAGCCACTCTTCCAGGATGTGGTAGGGCGCGCGGACAGAGGCATCCGCATTGGTCATTTCGTCAAACGGCGTTGCGGACATCAACTCCCAAGGGCTTACGGCCTATCCCACTCGATTTGCATTGGTACACGTTTACTTGGGGGCGACAAGCCGGGTTCGGCGTGAATGTCTCGCATCCGTCGAGAGCACCGCACCCCCACCAACGTCGCCTTCACCCTCGCGCAAAACTGCCATACAACCTTGCGCCGAAAAGGGATGGGACCAATGCCGGAAGAGATTCTCCAGACTCACAAGCTGCTCGATCGCTGCGAGAAGGCGCTCGCCGAACGCTACACCGTGCACAAGCTGCACGAGGCGGCCGATAAGGAAGCGCTGATCAAATCGGTGGCCGGCAAGGTCCGCGCCATCGCCGGCGGCAATGTCGACGGCGCCCTGATGGACAAGCTCCCCAAGCTCGAGATCATCGCCAATTTCGGCGTCGGCTACGACTCGATCGATACCAGGGCGGCCAAGGCGCGGAACATCCGCGTCACCAACACGCCCAACGTGCTCAACGATGCGGTGGCCGAACTGACATTGGGCCTGATGATCGGGCTCGCCCGCCGCATCCCGCAGGGCGATCAGTTCGTGCGCCAGGGCAAGTGGCCGACGGCGAGCTTCCCGCTGCTCACCGAGCTCAACGGCAAGACCGTCGGCATCCTGGGCCTCGGCCGCATCGGCAAGGAAATCGCCACCCGCTGCCAGGCGATGAAGATGCGCGTCGTCTATCACGGCCGCACGCGCCAGCATGACGAGCCCTACATCTTCTACGACAAGCTGATCGACATGGCCCGTGACAGCGACTGGCTGGTGATCATTGCCCCAGGCGGCAAGGGGACCGAGAAGATCGTCTCGCGTGAGGTGCTCGAGGCGCTTGGCCCCGAGGGGTTCATCGTCAACGTTGCGCGGGGCACGCTGATCGATGAGGCGGCAATGCTGGAACTGCTGCAGAGCAAGAAACTCGGCGGCGCGGCGCTCGACGTGTTCGAAAAGGAGCCGCAGGTGCCAGAGGGCTTCTTCGCGCTCGACAACGTCGTGCTGTCGCCGCACCAGGGCAGCGCCACGCATCAGACACGCAACAAAATGGGTGATCTGGTCGTTGCCAATATCGTCGCGCATTTCGCCGGCGAACCGCTCCTGAGCGCGGTGGTCTGATCATGCTGATCGATCTCAGAGGTAAAGTTGCCATCGTCACCGGCGCCGGCCGCGGCATCGGCCGCGCCATTGCGCGGACCCTCGCAACGGAAGGCGTCACCGTTGCCATCATCGACTTCCGTCAGGATTTGCTCGATGACGCCGCGGTGGAATGGACCGAGGCCGGCTGGCCCGGCATGCGCATTCTCTGCGATGTCCGCGAAGCGGCGCAGGTCAATGCGGCGGTGAGCGCCGTCGACGCCGCCTTCGGTCGGGTCGATATCCTCGTCAACAATGCCGGTGTTGCCAGCGGCGCGCGAGTCGACAAGCTCGCCGAAGCAGTTTGGGACGCCAATTTCGACACCAATACCAAGGGCACTTTCCTGATGTGCCAGGCGGTGGCGCCGATCATGCAGCGCCAGGCGTCCGGGCGCATCCTCAATGCAGCCTCGTTCGCCGCCATCATTCCCTCGATCGGCGGCGCCGCCTATGCGTCGAGCAAGTCGGCGGTGGTGCAATTCTCGCGCGTGCTGGCCGGTGAACTCGGCCCCTTCAACGTGACGGTCAATTCCTACTCGCCGGGCATGGTCCCCACCGAGATGAACGGCTTCGCCAAATTGCCCGATGCCCGGCAGCAGCGCCTGCTCGACACCCTGACGCTCCGTCAGTGGGGCAATCCCGAGGACGTGGCCAACCTCATCTGCTTCCTCGCCTCCGACCAGGCCCACTACATCACCGGCGCCTCGATCGATTGCTCCGGCGGCAAGTACGCGACCCAGTTTCCCTCTGCGGCCTACGAGAGCTGAGGGCAGGGGGCTCTTCCGCGGCGGAGCCTCGCAAGCGCGTTGACCTCGGCGGCCGAGGGGTATTTGCTGGTTGTGAGATTTCCGTCGGAGGTTAGCCCCAATGGAAATAGTCGCTTTGCTGAAGCAGATGCCGCTGTTCCGCGCGATGGACGATGCGGACCTCGAGGAACTGATCCCGTCGACGCGTGTCGAGATCTACGAGCCGGGGCGGGTCATCCTGCGGGAGGGGCGCGTCGGCGCTGCCTTCTTCCTGATCGTTTCCGGCGAGGTTGAGGTCATCAAGGCGCTGGGCAAACCCGAGGAAAAGATCGTCAACCGGCTGGGTGCCGGGGACTTCTTCGGCGAGATCGCCAACATGAAGCACACCACCCGGGTGGCGAGCGTGCGGGCGGTCGCCGAGACGAAGTGCCTGATGATCCAGCGCCTGCACCTCGATTCCTACATCGAGCGATTTCCCACCGTCCTTGCCATGGTCGACCAGGCAGTTGCGGCTCGCGGAGACTGACCCTAACCCCGCACCCGACGCGCGTAGTCCGACGGCGCTCGCCCGACGATGCGGCGGAACTCATTGCTGAAATGCGCCTGGTCGGCATACCCCAGCTCGTGCGCCACTGCTGTCCAGTTCGGCGCCGCGTCGGCCGTGGCGCGGCCCGCCGCCTCGACCAGCCGGTACAGTCGGATCACCCATTTCGGCCCCACCCCGACATAGTGCTGGAACAGATGCTGCAGCGTCCGTTCATTGACTGCGGCCCGGCGTGCGAGTGCCGCGACGCTGACGATCTCCCGATCGGTCCGCGCCAGCTCGACGATCCCGGCAGCGAGCTCGGTATTGGGGTCCGCCTGAGGCAGCCCGCGGCCTAGCAGCATTGCCTCGGCAGTCGCGATCGACTGCTGCCGATCGGGCGCCTCCAGCAACTCGCGCCGGGCCTGGTCCGTTGCCTCTGGAAACACCGCCGTTGCATCAAGGGTCCGATCCATCAGCTCGGCGACCGCCCGCCCATAGAACGGTCGAAACCCGCCCGGTCGGAACATCACGCCGAACACGGCGCCGCGGCCCTTCACTTCATAGTCGTAACGGCCTGTCGTCACCCCGGTGATCCAGCCGCGTTCGCGGGTGAAGGCGAGGTTGAGGTTGGGGTGCGGCAGCACCTCGGCGGGGTACGATACGCCCTCCGGCAAGGACCAACTGACCACCCAGTAGTGCTCGACGAACGGCGCCAGCGCCGGCGAAGGTCGATAGCGGTTGAGCGCATAGCTGCGCGCCGAACCGGCCGGGTCGAGGATACCGGCGAAATCGTCCTGCTTTTCCTCGAATGGCGTTGCGGGTTTTTGCAAGCGCGTCTCCCGGCCTCGTCCCTAGGCTCGCCCGACCATCAACCAGGGAAACCTAACATGTCCGCAACTTTCACGGCCACCACCCGCCTCGATCTGCCCGCGCCACCCGCCCGCGTCTGGGCCGCCCTCACCGACCCGGCGATGGTCAGGCAATACATGTTCGGCGCAGAACTCACTGGCGCCTGGGTCAAGGGCGGCACGGTCACCTATCGCGGCGAGTGGGACGGCGCGCCGTTCGAGGACAAGGGCGAAATCGTCGAGATCGATCCGCCGCGCCTGCTCAAGGTGAACTACTACAGCGCCATGGGCGGCCAGCCCGATACCCCGGAAAACCGGCAACTCATCACCTATGAGTTGACCCCGACGGGCGCGGGGACGCGGCTCACCGTTTCGCAGGCTGGCAACCCTTCGCAGGAGGCGGCGACAGCAGCTGAGGGCAACTGGGCGATGACGATGAATACGCTGAAGGCGCTGTTGGCGTAACTCGGATCCGGCGCGGGCTGACCCCCGCCCCTGTCCCCTCCCCCTGAAAAAGGGGGAGGGAGACGATCGCCTCGATGTCAGTATGAGGGTCTCCCTCCCCATGTTTTAGGGGGAGGGGACAGGGGGGCAGCCCGCACCGGCCGTCCAGTTACTCCGCACCCACTACCGCCAGACCGCCAGCAGAGCCCCCATCAGCACCAGCGCAATCAGGTTGTTGCCCAGGTTGATGGCGATCAGCTTCAGCGGGCGGTTCTCATAGCCCCATAGCGAGATCATCAGTGTCGCCATGAACCCGAGCCAGTTGAGCGCGCCGACTGCCGCGCCGGTGAAGATGTCGGTTGCGCCGGCATAGGTCACCGCATGCAGCAGGATGAACGCCATGACGAGCGACGCAAGCACGTCGATGACGAGGGCCTTGCTCATACCGGCCCGCATCGTTTCCGGCGTCACGCCGGTCAGCGCCTGCCATGGCTTCAGCAGCACGGGTGGAGAATACCACAGGAAGCCCACCGCCATGCGGATGATGGCCGCGACGATCACCGCCAGCCAGTTGATTGGAATCTGCTGCATCTTCGGTCCCCCGGAGCGCCCCTCGCGCTCGGGATAAATTCTACCGCCGAAGCAAACTGCGCCGCAATCGAGGCGGAACCCCTATGCCGTCAAAGCGATTGCCTTTCCGGCGGCCCCTCGCGACACTGCAGGATACGAAACGGCGGAGACTTCGATGACGGATTGGTGGCGCGGCGCGGTGATCTATCAGGTCTATCCGCGCTCGTTTCAGGACAGCAATGGCGATGGCATCGGCGACCTGCCCGGCATCATGCGCCGGCTCGATCACATCGCCAGCCTCGGCGTCGATTGCATCTGGCTGAGCCCGATCAATCAGTCCCCGCAGAAGGACATGGGCTACGATGTTTCCGACTACAAGGAAGTCGACCGGCTGTTCGGCAGCCTCGAGGATTTCGACCAGTTGATCGAGCGGGCCCACGCGCTCGGCCTCAAGGTGATCATCGACCAGGTGCTTTCGCACTCCTCGGACATGCATCCATGGTTCCGCGAGAGCCGGCTCAACCGCACCAATGCCAAGGCCGACTGGTACGTCTGGGCCGACCCCAAGCGCGACGGCTCGCCGCCCAACAACTGGCCCAGCGTGTTTGGCGGCCGCGCCTGGGAATGGAACCCCAGCCGTGGCCAGTATTACTTCCACAATTTCCTGATCGAGCAGCCCGACCTCAACTTTCACAACCCGGAGGTGCAGGATGCGGTGCTCGACGTGATGCGCTTCTGGCTGGAGCGCGGCGTCGACGGCTTCCGGCTGGACACCGTCAACTACTACTTCCACGACCGGCAGTTGCGCAGCAACCCGCCCGCCCGTCGGCCGAAACACCTGCCTTATGCCGTGAACCCCTACGACATGCAGGACCACAAGTTCGGCAAGAGCCAGCCCGAGAATGTCGGCTTCCTGAAGCGGGTGCGGAAGCTCCTCGACCAGTATCCCGGCACCACGACGGTCGGCGAGGTCGGCGACAGCCATCGCGGCCTGCAGCTGATGGAGGAATACACCTCCGGCGGCGACAAGCTGCACATGGCCTACACCTTCGACATGCTCGGCCCGGAATTCACCGCCGAGCACTTCCGCACCAGGATGGCGAAGTTCTTCGCGGGAGCGCCCAACGGCTGGCCGTGCTGGAGCTTTTCCAACCACGACGTCAATCGCCACATGACCCGCTGGGCGCCGTATTCAAGGAACTCGGCAGACCTCGCCCGCCAGGCGGCCGCGATGTTGCTGAGCTTCAAGGGCTCGGTCTGCCTCTACCAGGGCGAAGAGCTCGGCCTGCCGGAGGCCGACATTCTGTTCGAGGAGCTGACCGACCCGCCGGGCATCCGCTTCTGGCCTGAATACAAGGGCCGCGACGGCGCCCGCACCCCGATGCCGTGGGAGGAGGGCGAGGCGCCCAACGGCTTCTCCAGCGTCAAGCCATGGCTGCCGGTGAAGCCCAATCACTCGGCGCTCAACGTCGCCGCGCAGAACGCCGACCCCGATTCGACGCTCAACTTCTATCGCCGGGCGCTGGCATTCCGTCGCGCCCACCCGGTCTTTGCATCGGGTGACATCGAGTTCCTCAAGGTCGCCGAACCCCTGCTGGCCTTCCGCCGCACCGGCAAGGACGGCGCCATCACCTGCCTGTTCAATCTATCGGCCGACTCCATCACCGTAACGCTCTCCGGAGGCGAGGGGGTGGAGCCGCTGGAACTGTCGAACGGCGCGGCACGGCGGAAGAACAAGCTCAAGCTCGAAGCCAACGGTTTCGTTTTCTTCGGAACGGGGCAGATGAACGTAGCATTCGGCGGGCGGCGAAGGCGATCATAGTTACCGACCTGTAAATGCACACAATTCTATCGTTGTTGCTGCGCTGCTACAGACTTCCGCCCAGAATTGGCTAGGATGTCGGCATCAAATTTCTCGCTTGGGTGCAAGATGCTATCTCGTATTGCGTTGGGCGCTGCGGTCGCCTTGCTGTCGACTTCCGCCATGGCCGCGGACCTCATCATCGATGAGCCCGCCGCCGTTATCCCCACCTCCGCCTTTGATTGGTCGGGCTTCTACGTCGGTGCTTACGCCGGCGGGGCCAGCGGCAGTGTGCTGGTCGACCCGTTGGACGCGCCCGATGAATCGACCGCAACTGGTTGGTTGCTGGGCGTGCAGGCCGGCGCGAACGCGCAGTTCGACACGTTCGTGCTCGGTGTCGAGGGTGACGTTGCCTGGTCCAACATCACCAATGAAGACGACGTGACCTGCGGTGCGCTTTGCGGTCTTGTCGATGTGAACTGGATTGCCAGCCTGCGCGGTCGCGCTGGTGTCGCTTTCGATCAAGTGCTGCTGTTTGCCACGGCCGGTGTCGCCGGCGCCGGCGTTGACTACACCGACCTCGACGTTGGCCCGACGCCGACGCTGAGCGACACCCACTTCGGCTGGACCGCCGGTTTCGGTGTTGAAGTCGCAGTGACCGAGAACATCTCTGCCAAGGCCGAGTACGCCTATTACGACTTCGGTGAAGTCACGTACAACATCGGCACCCCCGACGACGTGTCCTTCAACCTGCACACCGTCAAGGCCGGCCTGAACTTCCACTTCTGAGGCCCGGCCGCCACAAATTGCGAAGCCCCGTCTGCGACCGCAGGCGGGGCTTTGTGTTCGCCGGGTGAGGGCTCGTCAGTCCACCTGTTCCCAGGTATCGGGATCATAGTAGTCGCTGTGCCAGGTACCGTCCGGATACTGCACGAAGGCCTCGATGCAGCCATCCGAAGCGCGGCTGACCGAGCGGGCTTCGACACCGCGCTTGCGCAGTTCCATCTTGACGATGTCCTGGTCGAAGCTGTCGCCGTCGCCACCCTTCTTGCCGCCGATCGAAACGCCGAACTCCACCGTCAGCCCCGGGCGGGTGCCGTTCATGTCACAGTTCTCGCGCGCCATCGCCGGGCTGGCGGCGAACAGGGTGGCGGCAACGGCGGCAAGGGCGAGCGGACGCAGCATCTGAATCTCCATGAACCGGGAGGCATGTGCCGGAGGATTTGGGCAGGCTTGCGACCTAAGGCAAGTCCTTGTCGCGAATAAGCATCGCGACGACTGGAATGGCAAACGTCAGCATCAGCAGGCGGCTCACATGGTGCGCCGCGATGAAGGCGGTGTCGAACCCCAGCGCGATGCCGAGCGCGCCCATTCCCTCGAGTGCTCCGGGCGACAATCCGAGCCAGATCTGCCCGAACGGCATGTCGACGAATGGTGCCACCGCGAGGGTCACCACCGTGGCGATCGCGACGGTCAGCGCCGTCCCGGCCAGCCCGCCGATCGCCGCCTGCTTGAATTCGGCGCGGGTAATGCCGTTGAAGCGCGAGCCGATCAGTGCCCCGATCAGGATGAATGTTGCGACCAGCAGCGGCTGCGGCATGGCCCCCTCGAACAGTCCGGCGAACTTGGCAGTGATCGCGACCGCCATGGCCCCGAGCACATAACCGGCCGGCGCCCGCAGCTTGGTCAGGATGAAGCCGGCGACGGCGCAGGCGAGAGCCACCGGCAGCAGCGTTTCGATCGCCATCGGCGCTTGTACCGGTGCGCCTTCATAGTGCCCGATCGGCAGGAACAGCGCCCCGATCGGCACGCAGATCGTGAGGATCAGGATACGGATCACCTGGATGATGATGATCTGCCGCGTATCTCCGACGCCCGCCGCCGCGATCGACATCACGAAGCTGAGGTGCCCGGGGAACGAGCTGAGATAGGCCGTCCCGCGGTCGAGGCCGAACAGTTTTCGCAGCAGGAAGCCGGTGAGCGTGATGATCAGGATCAGCTCCACCGCCAGCGCCGCCAGTGTCACCGGCCACTGGACCATCAGGGTGAGCGAGTCCCGCGCCACCGCCGCGCCCATCGACAGCCCGGTCATCACGAACGTTGCGTCGCGTAGCCAGGTGGGCAGCATCACCTTGACGCCCATCAGCGCCGCGATGGCCACCGCCAGTGCCCCACCCATCAGCCATGCGGCCGGCAGGTTGACCAGCGCCGCCAGGCCGCCGCCGGCCGCCGAAATCAGCAATGTGACGAGCGTCCGGCGGACGATAGTGCCGGCAGGAAGGGGGGCGGTCATAGGGCGGAACGAGTCGAGTTGGCTAGGACGCTAACTATCGACGAGTTTGCCGGGTGGGGGAAGCGGGCCGTTGGGCGAATATCGAGTGCTTGGCGCACCGGCTACCGCCCCGAAGTGCCCTCGACCAGCTTCACGAAGAAGCTCACCCCGACCGGGATGATCTCGTCGTTGAAGTTGTAGGTGTCCGAATGCAGCTCGGAACTCGGGCCGTTGCCGAGGAATACGTACGCCCCCGGCCGCGCCTGCAGCATGTAGGAAAAGTCTTCGCCGCCCATCTTGGGGTCGACATTGGCGTTCACGCGGTCTTCACCCACCACGGTCGCAGCGATCGCCGCTGCATAAGCGGTTTCGTCCGGCGTATTCTCGACCACCGGATAGCCGCGGCGGTAGGTGACCTCGGCTTTGCCGCCGAAGGTTTCGACGATGCCCTTGGTTACAGCCTTGAGCCGCTCTTCCATCAGGTCGCGCACTTCGTCGTTCAAGGAGCGCACCGTGCCGGTGAGTTTCACCTTCTGCGGAATGATGTTGAACGCCTCGCCGCCCTGCATCATCGTCACCGACAGCACGGCCGAGCGGATCGGATCGATTTCACGCGACACGATGGTGTGCAGCGCGGTGATCAGCTGCGCCGCGATCATCACCGGATCCACCGTGTTGTGTGGCCAGGCGGCGTGCCCGCCCTGGCCTTCAACCACGATGTTGAACTCGTCGCTCGCCGCCATCAGCCCGCCGACCCGCGTCGCAATGCTGCCGGCGGCCTGGCCGGGCATGTTGTGCAGGCCATAGACCTCATCGACGCCGAACCGGTCCATGATTCCGGCTTCCACCATGGCACGCCCACCGGCGCCGCCTTCCTCGGCCGGCTGGAAGATCATCACCGCGTTGCCGTCGAAATTGCGCGTCTCGGCGAGATACTTCGCCGTGCCCAAGAGGATCGAGGTGTGCCCGTCATGCCCGCAGGCATGCATGCGGCCCGGCGTCTGGCTGGCATAGTCGAGCCCGGTGCGTTCGAGGATTGGCAGCGCGTCCATGTCGGCGCGGATGCCAATGGTCTTACCCGGCCCGCGCCCCTTGATCACTCCGACGACGCCGCTCTTGGCGATGCCGGTCACCACTTCGTCGACCCCGAACGAGCGCAGCAGCTCGGCAACTTTGCCCGATGTGCGGGGCAGGTCGTACTGAAGTTCGGGGTGAACATGGAAGTCGCGGCGCCATTCGGCGACCTCGTCGGCGAATTCCGCGATACGATTAATGACGGGCATGGAAAACCTGAACGCTAGTAAGCGCGCACTGTGCCGGGGCAGGGCGAGAGGGTCAACCCGCCGAAGGTACGATCTTGCGAGCGACGCCGACACGAAGGCCGGGGGGCTGACCCCCCACCCCTGTCCCGTCCCCCCAAAAAATGGGGAGGGAGACCCTCACACTGGCGTCGGTATTTTGCGCCTCCCTCCCCCTGTTTGAGGGGGAGGGGACAGGGGTGGGGTCAACACGCACCGGCCTCTCCTACGGCGAGAGGCACGTCATTCTCCCAAGCTCCTCGCCAGTAGTCAGAATTTCCCTGCCTGAACTTGCCCCTCCCCGCCAGATTTGCCAAACACCCGGCAACACCGGAGGGACCGATGAAAATCCTCGTTGCCGTCAAGCGTGTCGTCGATCATGCGGTGCGCGTTCGCGTCCGCCCCGATGGATCGGGCGTCGAGACCGAGAACGTGCGCATGTCGATGAACCCCTTCGACAAGCATGCCGTGGAAGCCGCCGTGCAGCTCGGCGAAGCGGGCCACGCCAGCGAGATCGTCGTCGTTTCCATCGGGCCGAAGCAGAGTAACGACGTCATCCTCACCGCCCTCGCCATGGGCGCCCATCGCGGCATCCTGATCGAAGCCGATGGCCGTATCGAAACCCTCGCGGTGGCGAAGCTGCTCAAAGCCGTAGTCGCCGAGGAACAGCCCGATCTGGTGCTGCTCGGCAAGCAGGCGGTCGATGACGATTCCAACCAGGTCGGCCAGATGCTGGCCGGCCTGCTCGACTGGCCGCAGGCGACCTTTGCCTCCGAGATCAAGGTCGCGGGCGATAGCCTTGAGGTTACCCGCGAGGTCGATTACGGCCGCGCCACCGTCGGTGTCTCGGTGCCGGCCATCGTCACCGCCGACCTCCGCCTCAACACTCCACGGAACGCCGCGCTGCCCATGGTGATGAAGGCGCGCTCGAAGCCGCTTGCCGTCCGCCCCGCTGCCGAGTTTGGCGTCGATCTCACGCCGCGGCTCAAGCTCGAGAAGGTCAGCCCGCCAGCTGAGCGGGTCGCTGGCCGCAAGGTCGCCGACGCTGCAGAACTGGTTGCCGCGATCAGCTCCGAACTCACCGAGCTGGAGGCGCTTTGATGTCCGTCCTGGTACTCGCCGAACACGATCTCGGCGCGCTCTCCGCCGCCACTGCCCGCATCGTCGCGGCTGCCGAAACTCTCGGGCCGGTCGACCTGCTGGTTGCGGGACAGGACGTCTCGGCTGTTGCGGCCGAGGCCGCAAAGCTTGCCGGTGTCGAGAAGGTGCTTGTGGCCGACAGCGCCGCACTCGCCAGCCTCTCTCCCGAGGCGGTCGCCGCGCTGCTCGCCCGCCTCGCCGAGCCCTATAGCCACATCGTGGCCGCAGCCGCCGCCACCGGCCGCGACGCCATCCCCCGCCTTGCGGCGAAGCTCGACCTGATGCCGGTGACCGATGTCGTTGCCATCCACGGCCCGACTCGCTTCGATCGGCCGATCTATGCCGGCAACGCCATCGAGACGGTATCGTCGGGGCAGGGCAAGCACCTGCTCACGATCCGCGCCTCAGCCTTCCGCCCGGCCGCCTCGGGCAATAATGCGACGATCCATCCGGTCGATGCCGATGTCGCATCGGTTGCCCGCTTCCTCGCAGCGCACCGCACCGAGAGCGACCTGCCGGAGCTGTCGACCGCCCAGGTGGTTGTCGCCGGCGGTGTGTCGTTCGGTTCGGCCGAAAAGTTCGCGCTGGTTGCCGAGCTTGCCAAAGTGCTCGGCGCCGCCGTCGGCGCCACCCGCGCCGCAGTCGATGCCGGCTACGCCCCCAACGATTGGCAGGTCGGCCAGACCGGCAAGATCATCGCCCCCGATCTCTATATCGCCATCGGCATCTCCGGCGCGCTGCAGCACCTCGCCGGCATCCAGGGCGCGAAGAAGATTGTCGCCATCAACAAGGACCCCGAAGCGCCGCTGATGAAGATCGCCGATATCGCATTGGTGGGCGATCTGTTCGAGGTGGTGCCGCAGTTGATCGCGGGGTTGAAACGGGGCTGACATCGAGCGTGGGGCCACCCCCACCCTTGATCCCTCCCCACAAGGGGGAGGGAGACGCTCACAGGAGCGTCGGTTCTTGCATCTCCCTCCCCTTGATGGGGAGGGTAGCGCAGCTAGGTCCGCAAGGACCGTAGCGGAGCTTGGTGGGGTGGGGCCAGATGCACCAACCCCGACGTGAGCCCCGTTGCAATTCCTCCGCCACCGCCTATAACAGCCCCGCCTCGTTTTTCCCCGGACAGACCTGATGTTTGAGACCCTGAAGAAGGCCACGCTCGACAAGATTTTCGTGCTGATGGCCGAATATGCCACCGATCCCCGCGACGGAAAGATCGACCTCGGCGTCGGCGTCTACAAAGATCCCAAGGGCGTGACGCCCGTCATGAGTTCGGTGAAGAAGGCCGAGCAGCGCATCCTCGATAGCGCCAAGACCAAGACCTACAAGGGTGTGGTCGGCAACAAGGAATTCTCCGCTGCGATCGTCGATCTGGCGCTGGGCGGGGTCGTCGACAACAAGCGCATCCGCTGCGTCAACGGCGCCGGTGGCACCGGCGCGCTGTCGATCCTGATGAACGTGCTCGGTCGGGCGCGTCCCAAGGGCCGCATCTTCATTTCCGATCCGAGCTGGCCGAACCACTGGCCGATGGCCGAACTCGCCGGCCTGACGCCGGTCTATTACCCGTATTTCGATCACGCCAGGCGGCTGGTCGATTTCGACAAGATGATGGGGACGCTCAACACCCTCACCCCCGACGATATCGTGCTGCTGCACGGCTGCTGCCACAACCCGACCGGCGCCAGCCTCACCAACGCGCAGTGGGATGAAGTGGTCGAGAGCCTGAAGCGCACCGGCGCCTTCCCGCTGGTCGATCTCGCCTATCTCGGCTTCGGCGACGGTCTCGAAGCCGACGCCTATGGCGTACGCAAGGTCGTCTCCTCGGTACCCGAGGCGATGGTCGCCTTCTCGGCATCGAAGAATTTCGGCCTCTATCGCGAGCGTGCCGGTGTCGCCATCGCCATCGCGCGGGATTCGGACAGCGCCGATGTCGTGTCCTCGCAGATGCAGAACGTCATCCGCGCCACCATTTCGCAGACCCCTGACCATGGCGCCGAAATCGTCCGCGTCATTCTCGAGGACAAGGAACTGCGCGCCGAGTGGGAAGCCGAACTCACCGAAATGCGGGAACGCATGAAGCGCCTGCGCGTCAAATTGGCAGACGCCATCCGGCAGCGCTCGAATTCGAAGGATTTCGATTTCATCGCCGAGCACACCGGCATGTTCTCGCTGCTCGGCCTGCCCGAGGATGTCGTCACCAAATTGAAGCTCGACGACGGCGTCTACATGATCAATGACAGTCGCATCAACGTCGCGGGAATCCCCGAGGATCGGATCGGCGAACTCGCCGACAAGATGCTCGCGGCGATCCGCTGAGAGTGATCGGGGCGTTGTCTGACGCCCCGATTGTGACTACCTAAAGAGCAGCCAAACCATCTCCCTTGGAGGGGAACGAAATGAAGTTCTTCGTCGATACCGCCGAGATCAAGGATATCCGCGATCTCTATGAAACCGGCCTGCTGGACGGGGTGACGACGAATCCTTCACTGATCGCCAAATCCGGCCGTCAGTTCAAGGAAGTGATCAAGGAGATCTGCTCGATCGTCCCGGGTCCGGTGTCGGCCGAAGTCGCCGCCACCGACTACGACGGCATGATCGCCGAGGGCCACGTCCTCGCCAAGCTGGCCGAGAATGTCGTCGTGAAGCTCCCACTGACCATCGACGGCCTCAAGGCCACCAAGACCTTCTCCAAGGAAGGCATCAAGACCAACGTGACGCTCTGCTTCTCGCCCAACCAGGCGCTGCTGGCGGCCAAGGTCGGCGCCACCTACATCTCGCCGTTCATCGGCCGCCTCGATGACATCAACGCCGACGGCGTCGAGCTGATCGAGAACATCCGGACGATCTACGACAACTACTCGTTCGCCACCGAGATCCTGGCGGCCTCGATCCGCACCCCGAACCACATCACCGAAGTGGCTCTGGCCGGCGCCGACGTCGCCACCATCCCGCCGGCGGTGATTTACAAGCTGGCCGACCACCCGCTGACCAAGGCGGGCCTCGAGCAGTTCGTCAAGGACTGGAAGTCGACCGGCCAGTCGATCCTCTAAGGGTCGGCTGAAGGCAGGGCGCGCACCACACACTCGGAGTCATTCCCGCGAAAGCGGGAACCTCCGTTCGGAAACGCGCCGCACCCACCGCAAACAGAGGTTCCCGCTTCCGCGGGAAATGACCCGGTGACAGCGGGGAAATTCAGGCAAGGCTTTCCCCATGGCCAATGAACTCATCGCCACTGCCGTTCGCAACGCCCTCGCCTCCGTCGAAATCCCCGGCGGCGGCGAACTCGCCGGCTATGGCGGGCTGAGCGAGATCATCGTCACCACAGGCGCCGTGGCCTTCGCGATTTCGGTGGCTCCAGGTATGGAGGCCGCCTTCGGTCCGGCCCGCGTTGCCGCTCAGGCGGCCGCCGAAAAGGTCGCCGAGGGGCGCAAGGTCATGGTGTCCCTGACCTCCGACCGGGCCCAGGCCGCCACCGGCCAGGCCAAAGCGCAGGGCCGCCCTGGCCCCCCGCCGCGCGAAGCCGTGCCCGGCGTCCGCCATATCGTCGCCGTCGGCTCCGGCAAGGGCGGCGTCGGCAAATCCACCGTCGCCGTCAACCTGGCGCTCGGCTTTGCCGCCGAAGGGCTCAGGACCGGCATCCTCGACGCCGATCTCTACGGCCCCTCGATCCCCAAGCTGCTTGGGCTCGAGGGCAAGCCTGCCGTCCGCGACGACGGCATCTTTGCCCCGCACGAGGCCTATGGCCTCAAGGCGATGTCGATCGGCTCGATGCTCACCGCCAACCAGGCGGTGGTGTGGCGCGGCCCTATGGCCACCTCGGCGCTCCGGCAGTTGCTGCGCGAAAGCGATTGGGGCGGGCTCGACGTGCTGGTGGTCGACCTGCCGCCCGGCACCGGCGATATCCAGATCTCGCTGGTGCAGCAGGTGCCGCTGCTCGGCGCCGTCATCGTGTCGACCCCGCAGGACCTGGCGCTGATCGACGCCAAGAAGGCCATGGACATGCTGCTCAGGACCGACGTGCCGATCCTCGGCCTCGTCGAAAACATGAGCTACTTCGTCGCCCCGGATACCGGCAAGCGCTACGACATCTTCGGCCATGGCGGCGCCAAGGCTGCGGCCGCGACCTTCGATATCCCGTTCCTCGGCGAAATTCCGCTGGTGATGTCGATCCGCGAGAGTTCCGATGCCGGCCGCCCGGTGGTCGCCACCGACCCCGATGGCCCCGAGGCGCAGGCTTTCCGCGCCATCGTCCGCACCATCCTCGCCGCCAGGCCGCAGTTGAAACCCTGATCGATGCTGTCGATCCGGCCCGCTGTATCAGCCGATGTCGACGCGCTGATCGCCATCGATCACGTTGCGGTCCATAGCGTTGCGCGTCGCGAGGCGATCGCCGAATGGGTGGCGCTCGGCCAATGTCACCTCGCGGAACGCGACGGCGAGGTTGCCGGCTACGTCGCGCTGACCCGCAGCTTCTTCCGCTCGCCGTTCATCGAAATGCTGATGGTCGGGGCCCGCAATCGCCGCCGGGGCATCGGCCGCGCGCTGATCGAGCACTGCATCTCGACGACCCCGGCCGACCAGAAGCTCTGGACCTCGACCAACGAGTCCAATGCCCCGATGCGCGCCCTGTTGCCGCAACTCGGTTTTGAGCAGACCGGGCTGTTCGAGCACCTCGACGAGGGCGATCCGGAGTTGATTTTCCTGAGGTGGCCCGCCGCAAAGGCCGGCGCGCGCTGACCCTGCCCAAAACTGTCAGTCATGTCTCCGAACAGGCGTCAGCTATCTCCTCGGACTGAACACCTTGCGGGGAGGGGACAGGGGGGCCACAGCCACTGGCCCCTCAACCGGTGACATCCCTCCTTCGCACTGTTATGCAATCGATTACATCGAGCTGCCGATGTCGAGAATCGGCCCCGCCGCCCGACCACAACGAGCGCTGAAGCGCCGCCCCTGTTGAGGAGTGATCCAGTGTTTTCGATTTCGCGTGACGACCTTGGCCCGAACTTCACCTTCGGCGCCGCCACAGCTGCCTACCAGATCGAAGGCGGCCAGACCGATGGCCGCGGCACCTCGATCTGGGACACCTTCTCGTCCACCCCGGGCAATGTGAAGAACCTCGATACCGGCGCCATCGCCTGCGACCACTACAACCGCTGGCCCGGCGATCTCGACCTGATCCGCGATGGCGGCTTCGACGCCTATCGTTTCTCTCTCGCCTGGCCGCGGCTGCTCCCTGAGGGCACCGGCCAGGTGAACCCCAAGGGCCTCGACTTCTACGATCGCCTGATCGACGGCATGCTGGAACGGGGCATCAAACCCTACGCGACGCTCTATCACTGGGATCTGCCCAGCACCTTGCAGGACAAGGGGGGCTGGATGAACCGCGACATCGCCAACCGGTTCGCCGAGTACGCAGGCCTCGTCGGCCGCCATTTCGGCGATCGCCTGCATGCGACCGCCACCATCAACGAGCCGTGGTGCGTCGCCTTCCTCAGCCATTTTCTCGGCATCCACGCGCCGGGCTATCGCGATCTGCGCGCCGCCTCGCGCGCCATGCACCATGTGCTGTTCGCCCACGGCACTGCCATCGATGCGCTGCGCGCCGAGAGCGTCAAGAATCTCGGTATCGTCCTGAACCTCGAAAAGGCCGAAGCTGCATCCGACAAGCCTGACGACCTCGAGGCGCAGAACCTGGGCGATGCGCTGTTCAACCGCTGGTATCTCGACGGCGTGTTCAAGGGCCGTTACCCCGAGGAACTGACCAGCCGCCTCGCGCCGTACCTGCCCGAGGGGTTCGAGAAGGACATGGAAGTGGTTTCCCGTCCGCTCGATTGGCTGGGCATCAACTACTACACCCGCGGCCTCTATGCCGCCGGCCCCAACGGGCTGTTCGGCGCCGAGCGCCGCTCCGGCGATCTCGAAACCAGTGATCTCGGCTGGGAAATCTATCCCAAGGGACTCGAGGACCTGCTGGTGCGCGTCAACCGCGACTACACCAAGCTGCCGCTCTATGTCACCGAAACCGGCATGAGCGAGGCCAACGACGAGCGCCGGGTAAAGTTCTATGACGACCACCTGCGTGCCGTCGCCAAGGCGCAGGGGCAGGGGGCCGACGTCAGGGGCTTCTTCGCCTGGTCGCTGCTCGACAACTACGAGTGGGCGCAGGGCTACACCTCGCGCTTCGGCATCGTGCATGTCGACTACGACACCCAGGTCCGGACGCCGAAAGCCAGCTACAGGGCCTTCCAGGGCATGCTGCACAATACGCGCTGAGGGACGGCCCCCCAGCTCTCAGTCAGGCCTTCTCCCCTTGTGGGAGAAGGCACTCGCCGAGAGATCGAGATCACATCGCCGGCGCCGGCTCCGCCGCATAGGTCACCGTGTGCTTGCCGCCAACCCACGCATAGGTTGCCCAGCACGCCTCTGCCGCGGTCGCCTTGGGGCAGTTGCTGCTGTCGACCCATAGCCGCGCCGTGGTTCCCGTCTCGGCCTGCACCAGCGTCGGCATGCCGCCGAGCGCCTCGATCGGCTCGGCAAACTTCTCCGACGACACCGCGATCAGCACCTGGCAGCCGCCATTGCCGCAGAACGCCGTCGCCGAGTTGCTGCACTGCAGCGGCTGCGCGTTGATCACGTAGTCGGCGACGCCATCGCCATCGAGGTCGGCGCTCAGCAGCCCGGGCCGGTCGGCGCCGGAGTTCAGCGTGCCACCAAGCTTGGTGCACTGCTCGGCAAAGCCCGATATCAGCGTCTCCACCCCCTCGGGGATCGGCGCCGTCACCGGCGGCACCTGATTCTGCAGATCCGAGAATTGCTGCATCGCGACGCCGAGTTGCGTCTTCAGCGCCGCGATCCGGTCGGTATAGGCCTTGCGCAGGCAGGTGATGTCGGCGCCGCATTTGCTGCGGTCGGCGAGGAACGCCTCGGCGTCGTCATGGCGGGCGCCATTGGCGCCCATGAGCATCGGCACCTTGTCATAGGCGTAGAACAAGCCGGCCATCTCGCTGTCGAGCGCCGACGTCACGCCGTCGCGGCACACCGCCACCTCATCGGCCGCAGCCGCCTTGCTGCAATCGAAGCTGGCGGCCTGGCCCGGAGCGGCCACCAGCAGCATAAGCACCATCCCCATCAGGCCCAGTAATGCGCGCATAATTTCACCTGCCGAATGTAACGTGTTCGAGATACTAGTGTTTTTGGCCCCGCGTGACGACGCAACTCTCCGTGCGTCCTCAACGAAGCCTGAACCACCGCCTACGGCGCTTGCCATAGTCACCGGCATTGGCCAAGAAGCAGCCCACCATCCTCAGCACCCTGCGGTGTCGAATGCATGTCTACGTGATCAATCTCCTGCGCCGCCCGGATCGCCGGGCGTTCATGCAGCAACAGGCTGATCGGTTGGGTCTGCAGTTCGACTACGTCGACGCCGTCGACGCCCGCACCGATGCGCCCGAGTTCGCCGAGATCGAGGTGCGCGGCGGTCTCCACGGTCGCATCTCCAGGGGCGACCTCGCCTGTACCCTGAGCCACCGCAAGTTCTGGCGCCTGTTCCTCGAAACCGGTGAGCCCTATGCGGCGGTGCTGGAAGACGACGCCATTCTTGCCGACGACTGCGCTCGGTTCCTCGTCGAGGATGCCTGGATCCCGCCCGATGCCGAAGTGGTGAAGCTCGAGCGCTACGGCCGGCTGCGACCGATGTTCATGGATCGCGATCCCGTACCGGCGCATGCCCGCCGGGTCGGCCGCTTCTATGGCAAGTGCGCCGGCACCGCCGGCTATGTCGTCTCCGCGGCCGGCGCCCGGAAGCTGCTCGATGCCACCCGCTCGGTGGATGATCCGATCGACCAGATGATGTTCAACCCCGGCCGCTCGCCGCTGTTCGGCCAACTGGCGCCTTACGTGCTGGAGCCGGCGATCTGCGAGCAGGAACAGGTGGCGGTGCCCTCCGACATCCGCGGCAGGCGCCAGTCGAGCCGCGGCTGGGTGCAGGGGATGGTCAACGAGCTGCGGGCTGTGCCGCGGCAGTTGGCTCATGCCGTGAGCCTGGTACCGCCCTTGCTGCAAGGCCGGCTCGAGCGCCGCGTCCTTACGTTCCGGCGCTAGTCAGGGGAAGACCAGCAGCTTCACGGCCAGCGCAATCGACACCACCACCACCAGCGGCCGGATCAGCTTGGCGCCGAAGCGGATGCCGGTCAGCGCGCCGAGATAGCCGCCGACGATCTGCCCGACGATCATCGCTACCGCCACCGGCAGCACGACGTTGCCCGAGGGAATGAACAGCGCCAGCGCGCCGATATTGGAGGTGAGGTTGAGCACCTTGGTATGCCCGGCCGCCCGCGTCACCCCAAGCCCGAACAGCGTCACGAACCCCAGCGTCAGGAACGAGCCGGTGCCCGGCCCCAGAATGCCGTCGTAGAAGCCGATGGCGAACCCCATGACCGGCACGAAGATCACCGTGCTGAGCCGCGCGTGGCTGTCCTCGTCGGTGAGTTTGGGCGCAAAGGCGAAGTAGAGCGCCACCGCGATCAGCGCCACCGGCACCGCATATTGCAGCACCGTCGTGTCGATCGATTTCACCGCCAGCGCCCCGAGGAACGAGCCGATGAAGGTCAGCGGAATGGCGATCGCCAAGAGCTGCAGCGATACAAAACCCTTGCGCCAGTAGGTGAAGGCGGCGATCGCAGTCCCCACCACCGATTGCAGCTTGTTGGTGCCGAAGGCCGTCACCGGCGGAATGCCTACCGACAGCAGCACCGGCAGGGCGATCAGCCCGCCGCCGCCGGCAATGGCATCGACGAACCCCGCGAGCAGCCCCACGAAGCCCAAGGCGACGAGGATCGTCAGGTCGAAGGTCACAGCAGGGTGGAGATCCCCGGCGGCACTCCGCCCATGATCGACAGCAGCGCCTCCAGTTGCGCTTTGCGCAGCGGGGTCCAGTCGGCGGTGCGCGAGACGATGAGGTTGGCTTCCGACTTCATGATCAACCCGTCTTCCAGCACTCTGAGCTGGTTGGCAGCAAGGGTCGAACCGGTCGAGGTGATGTCGACGATCAGGTCGGCGGAGCCCGCGGCAGGCGCCGATTCCGTCGCCCCGGCGCTCTCGACGATGCGGTATTCCGCGATGCCGTATTTGGCGAAGTGCCGCCGCGTCAGGTTGACGTACTTGGTCGCGACGCGCAGCCAGCGGCCGTGCCGCGAACGGAAGTCCGACGCCACGTCGGCGAGGTCGGTCATCTGCTGCACGTCGATCCAGCTGTCGGGGATGGCCACCACCACATTGGCTTCGCCGAACCCGAGCCCGCGTACGAACAGCACGTTCTCTTCGCCGTTCTCACTGGCTTCATGGATCAGGTCCGAACCGGTGACGCCGATATCGACACCGCCCAGGATCAGTTCGCGCGCGATCTCGGCTGCCGGGTAGAAGCGCACCGTCACCTGCGGTTGGTTCTTGATGGAGCCGACATAGGAGCGGGCTCCGCCCGGGCGGGCGATGTTCATCCGCGCCGTCGAGAAGGCCTTGCGGGTCAGCTCCTCGAGTCGGCCTTTGCTGGGGATGGCGAGCGTCAGGCCGCCGGGCAAGGTGCTCATTGTTCGGCCTCCCTCTCGAGCCGGTCGACCCAGAGTGCGCAGCCCGATGCCTTGACCGGCTCACCAGCGCCCAGCCGCTCCAGCATGCGATCGTACTCGCCGCCCGAAGCCAGCACCTCGCCATCCGAACCGGTCATCTCGAACACGATGCCGGTATAGTAGTCGAGGCGCGGCGAGAAGCTCGCGTCGAAGATCACGTCGGCATTGGGCGATAGCGCCGCCAGCGCCGCTGCGTGGTTGCGGACCTGGTACAGCGGTTCGTCGAAATCGAAGCCGGCGGCCTTGCACATTTCCGAAATGCGCTCGAACGCCGTTTCGGTGCTCTCGGACACCGACAGATAGTTTTGCAGCAGCGCTACCGTCTCGGGCGGGATTGGCGCCGATTCCAGCGCCTGCTTTTCGAGATAGCGGTCGGCGATCTCTTCCGGCGTGCGGCTGCCGATCAGGCTCAGCCCGCCTGACAGCATGGCGTCGGTGACGATCTCGATCACCGTGTCGCGGCTGTCGGGGGCAGGGGCCTCGACCTTCTGCTCGGGATTGCTGAGGCGTTCCATCAGCCGCTCCAGCGCTTCGGGGTGACCGAAGCGATGCCGGATGCGGCTGCGCCAGGCCGGTGGGATCTGCGCCGCCTCGAGGAAGGCTTCGAACAGCCCGACGCCGCCCAGCCGCACGTTCGGCGCGGTGATGTCGTAGATGGCGAGCGCCCAGCGCGCGAAGGTCAGTACCTGGTCGAGCGCATTGTCGGCGTCGGCCTGGCCCAGCAGTTCGAGCCCCGCCTGCTCATATTCGACCGGCGTCGAGCTCTGCTGCCGGAAGATCGGCCCGAGATAGGTGAAGGCGGCGGGCGCGCCGATCAATCCGTCTTCGAGATATTGCTGCGCGATCGGCAGCGTGAAATCGGGCCTGAGGCAATATTCGAGCCCGTTATTGGTGGTGGTCAGCAGCAGGTTCCGCCCGAATTCCTCGCCCGCGAGGTCGAAATAGGGCCCCGCCGGCAGCAGCAGCGCCGGCGTCGCGCGCGTCACCGTGCGCGACTCGACCAACCGCACCAGCGCCGCATATCGCTCGGATGCTGTCTTCACTTATTGGCGTCCAGGTATGCGGCGACCGCCGGCAGTTCGGCGATGGCCTTTACGATCGCGTCGAGATCGCCGTCGCATTCGAACTGGCCCGGCCGCGCCGCCTTGTACTCGGCGTTATCGGCAATCGCCTTGGCCGCTTCCTTACCGGCAATCAGATCCTTGATCTGCACCTTGCCCAGTTCGCGCTCCTGCGTGCCTTCGATGATCACTGCCGGCGAGTTGCGCTTGTCGGCATAGGCCACCTGCTTGCCGAAGTTCTTGGTGTTGCCCATGAACATCTCGGCCCGGATCCCGGCGCGACGCAGCCCTGAGGTGATCGCCTGGTAGCGCGCCGTCTGCTCCTTATCGAGCACCAGCACCACCACCGGTCCCAGCGGCTCCTCGGCCCCCAGGTTGCCGGTGAGCTTCAGCGCATGGGCAAGGCGGGAGACGCCGATCGAGAACCCCGTGGCCGGCACCGGCTCGGAGCGGAAGCGCGACACCAGCCCGTCATAGCGGCCACCGCCGCCGACCGAGCCGAACACCACGTCCTGGCCCTTCTCGTTCTGCACCTTGAAGGTCAGTTCGATCTCAAACACCGGGCCGGTGTAATATTCGAGGCCGCGCACCACGGCAGGATCGATCTTGATGCGGTCCACGCCATAGCCGGCCGCATCGAACAGCGCCTGCATGACCTTGAGTTCGGCGATCCCTTCATTGTGCTCCGGCTCCTCGCCGCGCACATAGTTCAGCACCACGGCGCGCTGCACATCGCTGAGCCCGGCGCCCTTGGTGAAATCGCCGCTCTCGTCCTTGCGACCCTCGCTGAGCAGCAGCGCCACCCCGTCGGTGCCGAACTTGTCGAGCTTGTCGATGGCGCGCAGCACCGTGAGCTTCTGCCCCTCGTCGATGACACCGGCAGACGCCAGCACGCCGTCCAGCACCTTGCGGTTGTTCACCTTCACCACGTATTTGCCGGCAAGACCCAGCGCGTCCATCGTGTCGGCCATCATCATGCACATTTCGGCATCGGCCTCGGGCCCGGCCGCGCCGACCGTATCGGCGTCGAACTGCATGAACTGGCGGAACCGCCCCGGCCCGGGCTTCTCGTTGCGGAACACATAGCCCGCCCGGTAGCTGCGATAGGGTTTTGCCAGATCCTGGAACTGCTCGGCGAAATGCCGCGCCAGCGGCGCGGTGAGATCGTAGCGCAGGCTCATCCACTGCTCGTCATCGTCCTGCAACGAGAACACCCCGGCATTGGGCCGGTCGGTATCGGGCAGGAATTTGCCGAGAGTCTCGGTATATTCGAGCAGCGGGGTCTCGACAGGGTCGAAGCCATAGCGCTCGTAGACGGCGCGGATCTTCGCCGTCATCGCGTTCACGGCCGAAATATCGGCGGGCAAACGGTCCTCGAAGCCGCGCGGCAGCCGCGGCGCGATGAGCTTCTTCTTGTCGGTCATGGTGTCTGCTGGTCAGAGCCCGGAATCTGAGGCTGGTTCCTAACGGAAAGCCCCCGTCGACTCAAGGAAACCACCTGTGTCTTTGCGGCAACAGTATCATGCGTGGTGCGTCAGCCTGCCGCATCCGGGGTTGGCATTGCTTTCGAGTCGGCGTATCAGCCCCTTCGTTCAACGCCAACCAAAGAGGAGGCGACGCATGATTCATTCGATGTTCGTTTCCGGTCCTGGCGTTACCCCAGCTGGTCTCAATCGCGCCTAAACCGCGCCGGCCCCTCCCCGGGGTCATTTTCTCCAGCTCCTTTTAGCCTCGACTAGCCTTCAGCAACCGGCATCGCCATTCGGCGCCTTCGCGTCCGGATTCCGTCGCCACCACCATTGTCTCTTCAACCAGAGGACCGGGCCGCATTGCGCCCGGACGAGATCATGACTCTCGAATTGCAGACCCGTGCTTCGGCACGTTCGCACCGCGCCCAGGCGCACACCCATGTCGGCGTCGCCGGCGCGCTGGTTTCAGCAGCCGTCACGATGCTTGCCAACGCCCAGCTGGCCCGCGCGGCGAGACGCTACAAGTCTCGCGGCTCGCCACCTGTGCCCACCCATCTCCGTCGCGATCTCGGGCTGATGCCCGAGGTGATGGAGCCGAAAAGCCACTGGGACTATCGGTGATATCCGGCTGCGGCCGCCTCGTGGGGCCGCAGCGCCACCGTTGTTCCTCTGCTTTCACCAGAGGACCGGGCTTCCACCCGGCATTTTGAGATGGTTCTCATCGTACGGGACCGCGCCACATCGCGCGTCCTCAACACGCCCGAATTCGACATCGGGCAAATCGGTCTCATGGGCCGCATCCGTCTGTTCATCGCCCGGCGTCGCGCCGATGCGATGCTGCGACGCGTGCTCCGGCCCTACCGTCGCGGCAGTGCCGCACCCCTGTCGCCGCACCTGCTCAAGGACATCGGGCTGCCGCCCGATTTCCGGATGTAGACGCGAGGGCGCCGGCTCCCCGGCGAGGGTTTCCTCGTTCGGTCCCGGCGAGGGTTTCCTCGTCCGGCTCCGGCGCCCATCACCTGATTCATCATTCAAGGAGCCGGCGCCCGACGCGTCCGGACATGCACATGTTTTTGTTCAAACGCCCCGGTGATCGCCACCGGAAGCCGGAGCCCCGGGCTCCGTTCACACCACGTACACGGCCCGAGGACGGTCTGCCGCTGCTCGGCAACATCACCGGGCTCGAGCTCATGGCCCTGTTCATGAGCCGATGATCCAACGCATCCGAGAGGACGACGCCATGTTCTTCCCCCGCAAGCCCGGCCTGCGCCGCGGCCCGCAACAACCGAAGCAGCAGATCAGCTCGAACGATGCGCTGCGCCCCGATCTCAGACTCTCCAAACTGGAACTGATGGCCCTATTGCTGATCAGGTAATCCGGCACCAAGGCCCCATCTCTCCCGCGAGCGGAGGGATGGGGCATCGAGCCGCTTACCTATCGGCTGGGTCGCTTCAGCGCCTGCCGCTCTACCTCAGCCTCCGCCCGGCAGAAGCAGGCATCCACATGGTCGTTCACCAGCCCCATCGCCTGCATGAAGGCATAGCTCGTTGTCGGGCCGACGAACGAGAAGCCGCGCTTGCGCAAATCCTTGCTCATTGCCTTGGACGCCGCCGTCTCCGCCGGGATGCTCCCCGAGACGATCGGTCCCTGCACCGGCGCGGGTTCAAAGCTCCAGAAGTAGGCGGCGAGCGAGCCGAACTCCTTCTGCACTTCCAGCGCGCGTTTCGCATTGTTGATGGTCGAAGTGATCTTGCCGCGGTGCCGGATGATGCCGGCATCCTTGAGCAGCCGTTCGATGTCGGTCTCGTCCATCGCTGCCACCTTGTCGAGGTCGAAGCCATGGAAGGCCGCGCGGAAATTCTCGCGTTTCCTGAGAATGGTGATCCAGGCCAGCCCCGACTGGAACCCCTCGAGACAGAGCTTTTCGAACAACCGCGTGTCGTCGGTCACCGGCCGGCCCCACTCGCGGTCGTGATAATGCTGGTAGAGCGCGTCGCTCCCCGCCCAACTGCAGCGCGTCACCTCGGTCGGCGTTGACATGGTTAACTCCCGGTAAATAGATGAGCCCGCATAGCGGGACGAGGAAAGTCGCCGACTTTGGTGTCCGACCTCACATCAGGCAACCCGGATCGGACATCCGTACGCTTTGATCTCGCGACAACTGGCGAATCGGCTGGGGGGCCAAACGCCAATGATCCTGCCACAGGACCTCAGGGCGCTTGTCGTCGATGACAATGCGTATGCGCGCGCCGCCGTGGCCGCAACCCTGCGCAAGCTCGGCCTCGTCACCATCGATGAACTTGCCGGCGCCGCGCCTGCCGTGGGCGCCATCCAGGCGACACGCTACGATATCGTCTTCATGGATTGGTACATGCCGGAGATGAACGGCGCGGCCTTGCTCGAAGTGATCCGCGACCCGCGCTTTTCCGCCAATGGTCGGGTCCCGGTGGTGATGGTTACTGCCTATCCCAATCGCGAAACCATTGCCCGTGCCAGGGAACTCGGCGCCGGCGAGGTGCTCACCAAACCGTTCACCGTCGCCCATGCTGCTGCCGCGCTGGGCCGGCTGTTGCCGGATGGCTGGCAGATCCCGGACGAAACGGAAGCCGGGCAGGTATTGCTGTAGGTCTTGACCATACATAACCATAACGTTATAGAACACAAAGGTTATAGATGGAGACCTCAGATGCCTGCAGCCCTCACCGTCACCCACCCGTCCGACAATGCCGTTACCGTGTCGCGCAGCTTTGACGCGCCGGCCGACCTGGTCTTTGCCTGTCACACCCAGCCGCAGCTGGTGCAGCGCTGGCAGCTCGGCCCGCCGGGCTGGACGATGCCGATCTGTGAGATCGACCTGAGGGTTGGCGGCACCTACCGCTATATCTGGCGCAGCGATGCCGATGGTTCCGAGTTCGGCTTCACCGGCCGCTATCGCGAGATCGCCGTGCCGACGCTGATCGTCCACACCGAGGCCATGATCGGCACGCCGGGAGAGGCAGTCGTCACCACCAGCTTCGAGGAACGCGCCGGTCGCACCACGCTCACGCTCACCATGAGCTTTGAAAGTCGCGAGGTTCGCGACCAGGTGCTGCTGACCGGTATGACGGACGGCATGGCCCAGAGCTACGACCGCCTGGATGAGCTTCTGGTCGAGACGGCAGCGTGATTCACTGGCGCTCTGTCAAAGGTTGACGACGCTGGCGTGCGCCCTCAACAGACAAAGACACGGCAGCGCCTCACTTTCACTTAACCACCTTCGTTCACCCACCGTTCGATATTGTCATCAATACTGCGCAGCGCCCGACCTCCCTCGGGCGCTCGCGTATCAATGATGAGTGTGCGCCAATGCTGCGTTCGTCCCGGGCGGTGCTCGCCGCCGCTGCCTGCCTCGTGTCCTTCTCGGTGTTCGCCGATACGGCCAACGCCGCGCAGGGCCTGTTCATGTTCGATCTGCAGTCGCGCCCGTCGCTGCACGATACCAAGCCGCGCCCCGGCTACAAGCTGAAGAGCAACAAGGTGCGCCTCGCGCCCGAGTTCCGGCGCCAGATTGTTGCTTACAAGACCAACCAGAAGGCCGGCACGATCATCGTCAACACCGGCGAGAAGCACCTTTACCTGGTGCTCGGCGACGGCAAGGCGCTGCGCTACGGCATCGGCACCGCGCGCGACGGCTTCGAGTGGAGCGGCACGCACAAGGTCTCCAACAAGCGCGAGTGGCCGGGCTGGACGCCGCCCGAAGAGATGAAGCGCCGCCAGCCGAACCTGCCCGACTACATGCCGGGCGGCATCAACAACCCGCTGGGGGCCCGCGCCATCTATATCGGCTCGACGCTCTACCGCATCCACGGCACCAACGAGCCCTGGACCATCGGCCAGGATGTCTCGTCGGGTTGCATCCGGATGGTCAATGATGATGTCGAGGACCTCTACGAACGCGTCAAAATTGGCGCGAAGGTGATTGTGCTTTAGTTAGGATTTTCAGCGACACTGGCGCCGGAATTCTGGGGGTCTTCCGGCGCCATGCGCAGCTTCTTGTTGCTTCTGAACCGGTTCCGCGCCGACGAGCGTGGCGTCTTCGCCGTCATCTTCGGTCTCCTGGCCATCGTGTTGGTCGCCATGGCTGGCGCCGCGGTGGACTACACGTCCATGGAAACCGCCCGCAACAAGATGCAGATCGCGCTTGATTCAGCGGCCCTCGGCCTTGCTCCCAAGATCTACAGCCAGACCGAGGAACAGCTGCGTAAGTCGGCCGAGGACCTGGTGCTCGAGCGGCTCGACGACGACAGCCTCACCGTCAGCGTCGATTGGGCCGACGCCACCACCACGACCGGCACCCTCAAGCTGAAGGGGACGATCACCGTCCCGATGGCCTTCGTCACGCTGGTCGGTATCCAGGATATGACAACCAGCATCGTGTCGGAGGCGACGCGCGGTTCCGTCAACCTCGAAGTGGCGGTGGCCCTCGATACGACCGGCTCGATGGGCGACACCGGCATCGCGACCCTGCAGACCGCGCTCGCAACGCTAATTCCGCTGGTCGTGCACGACGAGCAGACCCCGACCTACTCCAAGATGGCGCTGGTGCCGTACTCGACGGCTGTCAACGTCGGTACCGCCTACGCTGACGAAGTGCGCGGCGCTGTCACCGGTTCCAAGGCAGTTTCATCCATCGCCTGGTGGGACGTCGAACGCGACATCAGCGGGGCGACGGCCGCGCGGCCAGTAGTCATCACCCAGAATGCCCACGGCTTCAACAACGACGACATGATTTACATCACTGGCGTCAAGGGGATGACGGATCTGAACAACAAGGCCTACGTCGTCAAGAACAAGACGGCGAACACCTTCGAACTCTATACGACGAGCGGGTCGCGCGTTGATGGTCGAAGCTACTCGGCCTATCAGACGAGCACCGCCGACAAGATGAAGCGGTGCATCATTGCGGCAAGCTGCAACCTTGTCGTCACGGCTACCGGGCACGGTTTGGCCACCAACGACTATGTCAGGCTGACCGATGTGTCGTCGAACATGTCATCGCTCAACAACAGCAATTATCAGATTACCAAGCTGACCAACGACACCTACACCATCCCGGTCGCTGGCTACGGGACGACTTACGTGCAGCCCGTCACCACCGGCAAGTCCTGGTGCACGAAGTATGGGTGCTACTACTGGCGGCTGAGTTCGAGCCGTACCTACCTGGCCACTGCTGCCTGCGCGACCGAGCGCTCCACCAACAGCTTCAGCGACACGGCCCCGAGCACGACTGCACTCGCCATTCACTACACCTCCGACGGCAGTTGCGGCAGTGCGGCCAAGATCCAGCCGCTCACCTCCGTCAAATCAAAGCTGGAGGCCTATACCGTCGCCAACGCCCTGAAGCCGAGCGGCGCCACCGCTGGCCAGATCGGCACGGCCTGGGCCTGGTACCTGGTTTCGCCGAACTTCGCCGAGTTGTTTGACGACACAGCCGCGATAGTAGGTGGGGATTTTGAGTCGAAGCCCGCTTCGTACACCGCCCCGAACACGCTCAAGATTGTCATCATCATGACCGACGGCGAGTACAACACCGAATACTGCAAAGGTGTGAGCCCCAGCTATTCAGGCTGCAGCGCTCCCGATGGCACCACCGGCACGATGACCGGCCCGTTCGGCCAAGCCGAGGATCTCTGTTACAACATGAAGCAGCAGAAGGTGGTGGTCTACACTGTCGGCTTCAACCTCGGCACAACAGGCAACGCCGTCGATCTGCTCACCAACTGCGCGTCTGATCCCAGCAAGGCCAAGCTCGCCAACGACAATGCCGGGCTCATCGCGGCTTTCCGTGAAATCGGCGAGAACATCTCCGACCTCAGACTGTCGCAGTAACTCAGCCCTGCAGCACGAACCGCCTGCCGCCTGGGAAGGCGGCGAGCGCGGCGCGCTGCTCGGGTTCGGTGAGCCCCTCGAAGCTGATGGTCATCGGCAGCTCCGGCGCATCGATCGGGGCGATCGCATGGGTCGGGCGCAGGCGCGCATCGTGCGCAGCCGCCAGCCATGACTTCGCCCTGCGGCTCGCAGCGGGGGATGTCAGTCTGGAGACACGGCGATCCATTTCGAAGACTCCATGCGCGCGGGACAAGTCGGTAACGCTGCGACAGCAAGACAGGTTGCTGCGCATCCCTCTCATTCTGCAGTCAAATCCGCGTCAGTTCGAACTTCTGGCAAAGCGCGCCCTTGCAGCCGTTGATGGTCATGGTGTTGCCGTCGACCAGCGTCAGCGTACCCTTGACCACTTCGCCCATGTACTCGGCACTGCCGCGCCACTTGTTCTCGAGTGCGCGCTTGGCGCCCTTGAGCACATAGGAGTTGAGGTAGCTCAGGTTCTCGGCGGTGCGTGCGTCGTCGCGCAGCCACACCAGCCTGGCGCAAACCTCGGTGCCGTCGCCGCACAGCGTCACCTCGAACCGCGATTCGCCGGTGACCGTCTGCCAGGTGCCGGCGGGAGATTGTGCGGCAAAGGCCGGGGCAATCGCCAGCGCGCTGGCGACGATGGCGGCGGCGATCAACGTGAGCGATTTCGACATGCAGGAGCCCCTCGGCAACATGGTGAATGGAGTGTTGCTCCGTGCTGTGCCGCCTGGCGCTTGAACCCGCCGCGAACGCCCTGTTCAGTTGCTGTTCATCGCCGCGGCGGCCTCGGGACCCAGCAGCTTCCGCACCAGGCCGACCCGTTCGTCGACCGGCAGGGCAGGGATCCGCACCAATTGGAAGCCGAACCGGTCATAGGCCTCGATATGGAGTCGCTCGAACCGCATCGCCTCCTCGAGGCTGATCCGCCGCGCCTGCGTGTTGGTGATGAAACCCAGGAGCTCGACGAACAGCACCTGCCGTTCGTACTGCCCTGTTGCCACGATCGCCGCGATCGATTCGATCAGTCCTTCCGGCACCGGGTGCCCCAGATACTCGGCCAGCGCCAGCGTACAGACCAGCGACCGGTCCACCACCCGGACCTCGCCGACCGCCGGTCGTGCCGCCCGCCGCAACTGCAGCGCCGCGATGTCGCCGATGAATTGCGGTCGCCGCCAGGATTCGTCGATGCCGCGCCCCTGGTCGAGCGCGATCACGTCGGTCGCCGCCTCCTCGACCACGTCGATGCCCTGCGCCTCAAGCGCCCGGAGGATAACGGTCTTGCCGGCACCTGGGGCGCCGGTCAGGATGAATTCGCGGGCCATTGCCTCGCTCCATGTCAGAGGGACGCCGGGCCCGGATGGGCCAGCGCTATTCGGTGTCTGCGGGGGGATGTGCTTGGTGCCGGGCCAGTGCGGGAGTGGTACCGCCTCCCCGGATCGAACGGGGGACCTCTAGATCCACAATCTAGCGCTCTAACCAACTGAGCTAAGGCGGCCCGGCAAGCGCGGCGGACCATAGTTTCAGTTATCGCTGCTGGCAAGCGCCGATTTGACCCTGTTTTTCATCGGCTGTTGACAGCTGTCGGCTTAACCATCGGCAGCGAATGCCGGCCGCTCACGTCCGCGCGATATGGACCGGGCAGGAGGCCCGGGATATTTAGAGAAGATTAAATTCCGAGTTCGCTTTGTGTCGAATTGGCACGAGGCAGGAAAAGAGTACGCGTGCACGCTGAGTGGATCAAATCGCCGACGGCCCGGCTGGTGCTGGTGCATTGGGCCGACGCGCGCCCCGCCTGGCTGTGGTCGCAGGATGGCGAAACCCTGCTCTGGCGCAACGACGCGGCGCGCTACTTCCACGGCAAGGTCAAGAAGCACGGGTTGAAGCTCGCCCCCGAGGCGGTGCCGATCAAAGGGCAGATCGCCCGGCTGATCCGGCTCGGCTCGATGGGCCGCTCGAGCCTCAGCCGCATCCAGTTCCTGGCCGGCGAACGGCCGATTTCCACCACCTGCACCTGCACGCCGCTCGAGCTCGAGGGCGGAGAGATCGGGCTGCTGATCGTCGGGGTCGACCCGATCGAGCCCGAACTGCTCGAAGCGCACGACCCGATGCAGGTCGATGCAGTGACCGCCGGACTGCTGCCCGAGGGCGCCGAGTTTCTGCTGATCAGCGAAGATGGCCAGATTGCCGGCGGTTCGCGCCATGCGCTCGAGCATTTCGCGCCGATCATCGAAAGCGAAGGCCTGCCCGAGAGCGCCGAGGTTACGCTGGCCGGCGATACCACGTGGCTGACCCGTTTCCAGGCCAGCCCGCACGACGCCATGCTGCTGCTGTTCGAGCGGCCCGCCGCGGCCCCGCGTAAGATCGCCGAGGTGCGAGCGGAGGAGGGCGTCGTCGCCCGGGAGGATCAGCCGGCGGCGCAACCCCCTGTTGCCCCCGAGTCCGAGCCGCTGCTGCCGCTGGGGCTGCCGGCGGTCGAATACGCCGATGATGAGCCGGTCGTCGCCGAGGAGGACAACTGGGTCGAACCGATCCCCGCCGCACCGGAAGTGCCGGGTACGCTCGCCTCGCTGTTCGATCGCCTCGCCGACGACGGCGGGCTCTACACCGCCCTCAATGCCGGCGACGAGCATTTCGCCGGCCCGCCACCGGCGACGGTGGACGAGCCGCTGGTACCCGATCCGGTCGAGGCGGATGACAGCCTGCCGCTCCCCGAGCTGCCGCCCGAGGCGGCGCCGATCGCGGTCCCGGCACCGCCCGAGCTCGATGTCATCGGCGCGCTCATCGATTTTGCCGACGAGGACGAGACCCCGGCTGACGCTGGGGCGGCTGTGCACGACGCGAATGTGGAGCCGGCGCCGATCGCGGAAGCTGAGGCGGCCGCCGACCAGCAGGCGATTGTCGACGAGGTGGAGGCAGCGCCCGAACCCGAGCCAGAACCAGTCGCCCCGACCGCCTGGCGCGTCATCGGCCGCGGCTTTGTCGCGCTCGCTCCCGATTTGCCCGCCGACGACGAGCCGGCCGAGAGTGCCGCTCCCATCCCGGACGCCGAGACCGTCGAGCGTGTCTCGCGATACAATTTCGACGAGCTGAGCCGCATCCTCACCGATCGCGTCAGTGCGCATCCCGTCACGCCGCCCGCCGAGCAGCCTGCGCCGCCTGCTCCGAGCCACGAGGGCGCGCTGATCAACCTCACCGGCGAGACCTTCATTCTCAACCGGCTGCCGCTCGGCATCCTGGTGTTCCGCGATCAGCAGGTGCTGTTCGCCAATCGGGCCCTGACCGACCTCACCGGCTATGAGTCGATCGAGAGCTTGCGTGCCGCCGGCCTGACCGCGATCTTTCCCTCCGAGGACAGCGCGGTCGCGGGGCCAGTGACGCAACTGGTGCGCCGCGATGGCAGCCTTGCATCGGTCAACGCCCGGCTGCAGTCGATCACCTGGCATGGCCGCCCGGCCCTGATGCTGTCGGCCGGCATTGCCGAAAACCGTATCGGCCACGAAGCCGCGGTCCGTACCTTCGCCGAGCTTGCGGCCGAGACCAGCGATGATGGCTTCATCGCCGCCGACCGCTCCGGGACCATCACGACCGTCTCGCTGCATGGCCGCATCGTGCTCGGTCATGTCGAGGAGGACATAGTCGGCAAACCGCTGGCGAGCTTCATCGAGCCCTCGCAACTGGGCGATCTCAAGCGGTTCCTCGAACGCCCGGCCCGCTTCGCCGAGACGGCACGACCGGCCATCACCTTCACCGGTTCGGTGCCCAACACCCGCCTGACGCTGTTTGCTGAGGGGCAGGCCGGCATCGTCGCCGGCTACTACGCGTTCGTCCGCAAGGCCGCCTCGCCGCTTCCCCCGGCTCCCGTTGCCAAGCCGGCCGAGGACATCGAACCCTCGATGCTCACCCGCATCAGCCGCGGCGTGCGGCGGCCGCTCAACACCGTCATCGGCTTCGCCGACCTGATCCGCTCGGCGTCCTTCGGCTCGATCGAGAACCAGCGCTACCTGGAGTACGCGCAGGACATCAAGACTGCCGGCCAGGAGATCGCCCATCTCGTCGACGAACTCGACGATTACAGCCGTCTGCGCGAGGGTCGCTACCCGGCCGAGGCCAACGATATCGATCTCGTCAGCCTGCTCGAGAGCTGCCTCGCCCGGGTGCGCGGCCAGGCCGGCGAGGCCCGGGTACTGGTGCGCAACGCCGTGTCCGAACGCTTGCCGCGCATCACCGCCGATACCGCCTCGCTCACCCAGGCGATCCTCAATCTGCTCGCCAGCGCCATCGACCAGACGCCGGTTGGCGGCTCGGTCATCCTCTCGGCCCAGCAGGAGGACGATGGCGCCATCATCGTCAACGTGCGCGACGGCGGCGAGGCGCGCCGCGACCTAGGCGAACGTTTCGTGGTGTTCCGCGACGGCATCGGCAAGGACGGCGAAGCGCTGCAGCCGGTGCGCTCCAGCGTCGGCCTCGCACTCACCCGCTCCCTGCTGGCCGTCAACGCACTCAAGTTGTCGGTCGATCCGGCGGTCGGCGTCGGCACCATGTTCTCGCTGCTGATCCCGGCCGACCTGGTGCGCGAGATCGGCCGATAAAATCGCCGGCGCCAGCCGCGTTCACGATCCGGTTTGTTGACTTGCGCGGTCAGAAAAAGCAAAACCCACCCCGAGCGGGAAGTTCCCGCGATCCGGACCTGATCATGACCATGCTTTCGCGCCTTGCCCCCGCCCTCCTGTTTACGCTGGCGGCAGGGCCGGCTTTCGCTCAGAGCGGCGAGGTCAACGTCTATAGCTACCGCGAGCCGGGCCTGATCCAGCCGCTGCTCGACAAGTTCACCGCCGAGACGGGCATCAAGACCAATGTGCTGTTCGCCGGCGACGGCCTGCTCGAGCGCGTCCAGGCGGAGGGCGAGCTGTCGCCTGCCGACGTGGTGCTGACCGTCGATATCGGCAATCTCGCCAACGCCAAGGACTTTGGCATCACCCAGACCATTCCGGCCGAAGCGCAGGCGCGCGTGCCTGCCGCCTACCAGGATCCGGACGGTCAATGGATCGCGCTGTCGCTGCGGGCGCGCGTCTTCTATGCCAGCAAGGATCGCGTCCCGGAGACGGCGCTGACCTATGAGGACATCGCCAAGCCGGAGTGGAAAGGGCGCCTGTGCACCCGTTCCGGCCAGCATGTCTACAATATCGGCCTGATCGCCACCCGGATCGCCCACTGGGGCGTCGACAGGACGCGCGACTGGCTCACGGCCGTGCGCGACAACCTCAACGGCCCGGTCTCCGGCGCCGACCGCGATCAGGTCAAGAAGATCCTCGATGGCAGCTGCGACCTCGCCATCGGCAATACCTATTACATGGGCCTGATGCTCAACAACGACGCCGAGCCCGAGCAGAAAACCTGGGCCGCCGCCGCGCGCATCATCTATCCCGATCCCGATGGCGACGGCACCCAGGTGAACGTCTCCGGCGCGGTGATCGCCAAGTATGCGCCCAACCAGGCCAATGCCCAGAAGCTGGTCGAATTCCTGCTGTCGGACGAGGCCCAGCACCTCTATGCCAGCGGCAACTACGAATTCCCGGTGGTTGCCGGCGTTGCCCCCTCCGACCTGGTCGCCAGCTGGGGCGAACTCAAGGCCGACAAGACCCCGCTCACCGAGATCGCCGCCCACCGCAAGGAGGCGAGCGCGCTGGTTGACGAGCTGCGTTTCGACGAAGGCCCACAGCACTGACCGGACACGTTGCCGCACCAGGCACGCCAAGCGGTGCCACCGAGATCGGCGGCTGCACTGGGGACTTCTTCGGCGAACTGGAACGGTTCTAAAAGACCGTCACAAACCGACGGTTTTGTGCGGCGGTCTATTGTTGACTTTGCGCCTCAGAATTCGTGATTGCGACCTGTCACCGGCGGCCTACGGGGCCGCCGATAACGGGAGACTGCCATGACCATGACGATGCGACTGTCCGCTGCGCTGCTTGGCGCCGCGATGATTGCCGGCACCGCCGGGCCGAGCTTTGCCCAGAGCGGCGAAGTGAACATCTACAGCTATCGCGAGCCGGGCCTGATCCAGCCGCTGCTCGACAAATTCTCCGCCGCCACCGGCGTCAAGGCCACCGTGCTCTATGCCGGGGACGGGCTGCTCGAGCGCGTCGCCGCCGAGGGCGAGCTGTCGCCGGTCGACGTCGTGCTGACGGTCGATGTCGGTAACCTGGTCGGTGCCAAGACCCAGGGGCTGACCCAGCCGATCACCACGGCCGCGCTTACCGAGCGCCTGTCGCCCGAGTTCCGCGATGCCGAAGGCCATTGGGCGGCGCTGTCGCTGCGCGCCCGCGTGTTCTATGTCAGCAAGGACCGCGTCGATGCCACTGCGTTGACCTATGAGGATATCGCCAAGCCCGAGTGGAAGGGGCGCCTCTGCACTCGTCCCGGCGACCACGCCTACAATATCGGCCTTGTCGCCAACCGCATCGCCGCCTGGGGCGAGGACAAGACCCGCACCTGGCTCACCGCCGTTCGCGACAACATGTCGGCTCCGCCGGCCGGCAACGACCGTGCCCAGGTCAAGGCCATCCTCGAGGGGTCGTGCGACCTCGCCATCGCCAACACCTACTACATGGGCCTGATGCTCACCAACGACGCCGAGCCGGAGCAGAAGGACTGGGCGGCTGCGGCGCGCATCGTCTATCCGGACGCCGAAGGCGAAGGCACCCAGGTGAACGCTGCCGGCGCCTTCATCGCCAAGTACGCTCCCAATGTCGAGAACGCCAACAAGTTGGTCGAATTCCTGCTCTCGGACGAAGCGCAGCAGCTTTACGCCGATGCGAACTACGAGTATCCGGCGGTGACGAGCGTCAAGCCGGCTGAACTGACCCAGAGCTGGGGTGTTCTCAACCCCTCGAAGGTCTCGCTTACCGCCACCGCCGATTTCCGCGACGAAGCGGCGGCGCTGATCGATGAGCTGAAGTTCAACGAAGGCGCACAGGCGCAGTAACCAGCAACTACCGCGGAGGCTGACCGATCAGCCGAACGACCGCAGCACTGACGAGATCCGGAACCGGCGGAGGCATGCTTCCGCCGGTTTCGGCCATCCTGCTGCTGGCGCTGATGGGCCTGCCCATCCTCTGGCTGGCAATTGCCGCGCTGGATACCACCGGGGCCGGCGGCCTCGCCGCCACCATGCTGCCGACCGCTCTGCGCGAAACAGCGACGCTGATGGCCTGGGTCGGGCTGATCACCGGCGTCCTCGGCTTGGTGTCAGCCTGGCTGGTGACGCATTTCGACTTTCCCGGCCGCCGCATCTTCGAGTGGGCGTTGGTGCTGCCGCTGGCCATCCCGACCTACCTGGCGGCCTATAGCTACGTCGAGTTTCTCGATTTCACCGGCCCGATCCAGCAGGCCCTGCGCGCCGTTATCGGCGGCGAAACCATCAAGGATTACTGGTTCCCGCAGATCAAGAGCCCCACCGGCGCGGTGTTCGTGCTCTCGATGGTGCTCTACCCCTATGTCTACGCCTCCTGCCGCGCCTTTTTCGTCATGCAGTCGGGCTCGATCTCGGCCGCGGCGCGTACCCTCGGGGCAGGGGGCTTTCGTGCATTCTTCTCGGTCACGCTGCCGCTGAGCCGTCCGGCTCTCGTCGTCGGCATCACGCTGGCCATGATGGAGGTGGTGAACGATCTGGGCGCCGTCCAGTATTTCGGCGTCAACAGCCTCACCGCGGTGATCTACTCCACCTGGATCAACCGCTCCAATTTCGGCGGCGCCGCGCAACTGGCGGTGATGATCGTCCTGATCATCGGTCTGTTGATCCTGCTCGAGCAATGGGCCCGCCGCGACCGTGTCTACGCGCTGCATCGCGACAGTCGCGTCGCCCCGCCACGCGAGCAACTGGTCGGCACCGAGCGCGCGCTGGCGATCGGCTTCTGCATCCTGCTGCTGCTGCTCGGCTTCGGTGTGCCGGTCGGCGAACTGCTGGTGCTCGCGCTCCGCAATCTCGGCCCGGATGCTTTCGGTCTTACGGTCAATGCCGGCCTCACCACGGTGACGCTCGCCGGGCTCGGCGCTCTGATCACGGTGATCGTCGGACTGGTTGCCGCCCGCATCGGCAAGTCGCGCGCCGCGCACGGCCTGATCCGCGTCGCCACCCTCGGCTACGCCGTTCCGGGCACCGTGCTGGCGCTGGGCCTGCTGCAGCCGCTCGGCCAGGCCGACCTGTGGTTCAACCGGCTGACCATGGCCGTCGCCAACTGGCGCCCCGGGCTTATCCTGTCCGGCTCCATTGCTGCGCTGCTCTACGTCTACGCCATTCGCTTCCTTGCCGTGTCGCATTCCACCATCGATGCGGCGATGAAGAAACGCGGCGACACCATGCTTGATGCCGGACGCGTGCTCGGCGTCACTGGTTGGCGACTGTTGTTGCGTGTCGATCTGCCGACTTTGTCGCCAGCTCTGTTGACCGCCGCGACGCTGGTCTTCGTCGAGATCGTCAAGGAACTCCCCGCGACACTGTTGCTGCGCCCGCTCGGTGTCGAAACATTGGCCACCGTGGTCTACGCCCGCGCCAATGTCAGCCTGTTCACCGAGGCCGCACTGCCGGCCTTGACCATTGTCTTGGTCGGGCTGGTCCCGGTGATCCTTTCGACCCGGTTCAGTGATCGGCGCTGAGGCGATACATTGGAAATTAACCAGTCATTGACTAAGCATTAGCCGGTTGGGTCTTTCCTTCATTTGATCGGTTCCTGGGGCCCGGGGCATGAGAGATTACGTCCTCACGCGGCTCGCGTTGGCAGTCGGAGCGGTGCTCGGCGCGGCAACGTTGCTGTTCCTCGTCCTCGACATCCTCCCGGGTGGAGGCGATGCCGATCGATCTGCCTGGATCCGCTTTCTCGGCTTGTTCACCGGCGATACGGGTGCGCCCAATACCTTCGCCGAACGGCTTGCCGTCACCCTGCCGCTGGCGCTGCTGGCATTGATTGTGGCCGGCGTGGCAGGGGCGAGCCTCGGTCTTGTCGCCGGTCGCTTTCGGGGGGGGCCCGATCGGCTGCTGCGCGGCCTTTCGGCAGTGCTGGCGCTGCTGCCGCCCTTCTGGCTCGGCATGCTGCTGGCGCTGCTGTTTGCCGGCCTGCTGAAGCTGCTCCCAGCCAGCGGGTTCGTTCCCTGGAGCAATCCGCTGGGGGCTCTGAGTTCGCTCGTGCTGCCGGCAGCGGCTCTCGGGCTGCCCTATGCCGGCCAGCTCGCCCTGCGCATTCGCCGCGACTTCGGCCGTATCGACGCGCACGATGTGCAGCGCCTGCGCATCGCGGGAGTCACTGCCGCAACGGCTGGCTGGCAATTGGGCCTCGCCCGGGCGCTGCCCGAACTGCCACAGGTGCTGGCGCGCATTTTTGGCTCGTTGCTGATCGGAGCAGCGCTGGTCGAAAGCGTGTTCTTCCTGCCGGGGCTCGGCCGGCAGATCCTCGGCGCCGCCGAACAGCACGATCTGGCGCTGCTGCGGGGTGGACTGCTGCTGCTGATCATGGTCGCGACGCTCGGCATGCTGTTGCTGTCGCTGCTGCGAGTGCTGGTCGATCCCGTCTTGCGCGCCGAGGTGCGCCGATGACCCTTGAAGCCGCGCCGCCGCGCCCCGTCGTCGACCTTCGCGTCATCTTCGGTGCGACACTGGCAGTGATCATCGCTGTGCTTGCCCTGGTTTCGCTCGCCTGGACGCCGCACGGCGCGGCGAGCCTAACGCCCCTCGCTGAACCAGACGCCAGCCACTGGATCGGCACCGATGCCATTGGCCGCGACGGCATCTCGGTGCTGATGGCCGCAACGCTCACCACGCTGCTGCTCTCTGTTTTCGGCACGCTCGCCAGCCTGTTCGTCGGCATTCCCATCGGCGTCGCCCTCGCGCTGCGCCTGCCGGCCACGCGCCACACCGCGCATGCCATCGGTATGCTGCCACCGGCACTGCTGATCGGCATGGTCGTCAGTGGTCTCGCTGCACCGGCCAACCTGACGCTGTTCCTGGCCATTGCCGTCCCCGGCGTCGTGGTCGCCGCCATGGTCAGCCGCCAGGCGCTGGCGCCGCTCTGGCACCGCGACTACGTCACCGCGGCGCGGTTGGCCGGGCTTCGCCCGCTGGCCACGGCGCAGCGCCACGTGTTGCCGCGCCTGTTGCCCCAGCTCGCAGCCCTGGGCCTCGAGCTGCTGGCTATCGCCATCCTTATCGAAGTCAGTCTCTCCTTCGCTGGTCTTGGCGTCCTGTCGCCCGGCGCCAGCCTGGGGTTGATGCTGCGCGACTCCCAGCAGGTCATGACCATCCGCCCGCTGCTGATCCTGGTGCCCGGCGCTGTCGCGGTGATCACTTCGCTGGCCCTCATGCTGGCCGCCAGCGGCCTCAGGGGAGTGCGGCATGGCGCTTGATCTGGCCGGTCTCGGCGTCACCCTGGGAGGGAGCCGGCCGATCGCCGACCTCGATCTCGCTTTGGCCGACGGTGCCGCCATTGCTGTCGTCGGTCGCGCCAGCAGCGGCAAGACGGTGCTGGCGCATGCCCTCGCGGGGTTGCTGCCCGACGGCGCCAGTGTGCATGGCGCCGGCCTGCCGGCCAGGCGCCCTGGCCTGATCGTCTCCGACAGCACTCTCGCCGATCTCGCCGGCTGGCTGGAACGTGGCGCTGACCTGCTGATCTGCGATGAGCCGGGCAGGGCGCTCGGGCCAGCGGACCGAAGCGAACTGCTGACCGCATTGCTGACCGCCAATCGCGACCGCGGCACCGCGCTGTTGATCCTTACTCGCGATTTTCGCCTGCCGCTCGCCATGGGGCTCGAAACCGCCATCCTCAGCGGCGGCAAGCTGGTGGAGCGTGGTCCATCCGCCGCCTTGCAGGAGCGACCGCAACACGCCGTGACGCGCGAGCTGGTTGCCGCCGGCAAGCCCCGCACCCGCACCATGGCGCGACCGCCGATCGGCGAGCCGTTGCTGGAACTGCATGGTCTCGGCAAGCGCTTCGCCGACCCAGCTTCGCGCATCTGGCGGCGCCGGCCACCGGTTGCAGTGCTCGAGAACATCACCATGTCGGTTCGTCGTGGCGAGGCTGTCGGCGTGCTCGGCGCCGCCGGCGCCGGCAAGACGCAGCTGCTGCGCCTTGTTGCCGGCCTCGGCGCCGTCAGCACCGGACATCTGGCCTTCGATCGCACCGCCTATCGCGGCGACGATCTGGCTCGCGAAGCGCGTGCCCGCATCAGCTTCGTGTTTGCCGATCCGCACGCCGCCTTCAACCCGGATCTGCCGGTCGGCCTGTCGCTCACCGAACCGCTGCGTGTCGAAGAACAGCTGTTGATCGACGAGCAGGCGGATCGCCTGGTCGAAGCCGTGCGCGTCGTCGGGCTGGCGCCCGATGTGCTCGACCATCTGCCCCGCCAGTTCACCACTGCCGAGTTGCAGCGGCTCGCTTTGGCGCGGGCCCTGGTCAGCCGCCCCGGCCTCATTGTCCTCGATGAGCCGACTGCAGAGCTCGATCCGGTCGAAGAGGCAGAGTTTCTGGTGCTGTTCAACCGTATCCGCTCGGACTACGGCCTCACCGTGCTCTGCGCCAGCCGCGATTTCGACGTGCTGCGCCTGGTCGCCGACCGCATCCTGGTGCTCGACGCAGGCCACATCGTCGACGGTGGCAAGCCGTCCGAACTGGCCGAGAGCGGCCGTCACGCGGCGACCCTGGCGCTGCTCGGGGCGCGCTACCCCGGCCCGTTGCCGCCGCCGGCTTCGGCGCCGGAGCCAGCGCCAGTCGCCGAGCCGCCGGCGATCCCGGAGGCGCCGATGCCTGCTGCAGAGGCTCCGGTGCTAGAGCACGGCGCCGACAAAGCCGCCGAAGGCGGGCAGGTCGAGGTCCCCGTCGCCGACGGGAGCGGCGACCGAACCGGGAGCGTCGATGCCCTTGACCCCGAGCCCGTCGGGCAGGGGGACGACGATCGGGCCGCCAGTCATGTTGAAGGCACACAATAGGGTTTCGCTCCCGGCCGTCCGGGTGAACATCAGTACCCCCTCGGGGGCGTCGAGCGTCTTGATCGTGCCCTTCACCAACGCCTGATGCTCCCGGCGGAACTTCAGCGTCGCGCGGTAGTGATGCAACAGCGAGTCGTTCTGTTTTTCCTGCAGGTCGGGTGCCTTCAGCAGGTGGTCGCCGGGCACCGGCAGCCAGGCCCGCGGCGCGGTCGAAAAGCCGCCCAGATGCGCTGAGGATTGCCACACCATCGGCGTGCGGCATCCATCGCGGCCCTTGAACTGCGGCCAGAACTCGATGCCGTAGGGATCCACCAGGTCCTCGAACGCCAGCTCCGCCTCGGTCAGGCCCAGTTCCTCGCCCTGGTAGAGGCACACCGAGCCACGCATCGTCAGCAGCATCGTTGCCGTCAGCCTGCCGAACGCCTCGCGGTCGCCATGGCTCATCCAGCGGCTCACATGCCGCACCACGTCGTGGTTGGAAAAGGCCAGGCAGATCCAGCCGTTCGGCGCATCCTTCTCGGTCAGGTCGATCGACTTCCTGAAGTGTCCGGCATCGAATGCCCCGCCCAGATAATCGAACGTGTAGGCCATGTGCAGCTTGTCGGTGCCCGACGTGTACTGCGCCATCACTTCCAGCTGGTGCTGGCTGTCGCCGATCTCGCCAACCGAGGTCCGCCCCGGATACTCATCGAGCAGCGCGCGGATGCGGGTGAGGAATTCGAGGTTCTCCGGCCGGCTCTTGTCGTAGAGGTGCTCCTGGAAATTGTAGGGGTTCACCGCCGGCGCCGTCGAAGCGTTGAAATCCTCGGGCTTCACCACGGGGTTGGATTCGAGTCCGAGCGAGGCGAAGTAGAAGTTCACCGTGTCGAGCCGGAACCCGTCCACGCCGCGTTCCAGCCAGAACCGCATATCGCTCAACACGGCGTCCTGGACGTCCGGATTGTGGAAGTTGAGGTCGGGCTGCGAGGTGAGGAAGTTGTGCATGTAGTACTGCATGCGCCGGCTGTCCCAGGCCCAGGCCGAGCCGCCGAAGATCGACAGCCAGTTGTTGGGCGGGGTGCCGTCCGGGTTCGGGTTGGCCCACACATACCAGTCGTGCCGTGGGTTGGTCCGGTTCTGACGGCTTTCCGAGAACCACGGATGCTTGTCGGACGTGTGCGAGATCACCTGATCGATAATCACCTTCAGGCCGCGCGAATGCGCCTTCTCCAGCAGCCGGTCGAAATCCCCCAGCGTGCCGAAGATCGGGTCGACGTCGCGATAGTTGGAGACGTCGTAGCCGAAATCCTTCATCGGCGAGGTGAAGAACGGGCTGAGCCAGATCGCGTCGACGCCGAGGTCGGCGACATAATCGAGCCGTTCGGTGATGCCGACGAGGTCGCCCACGCCGTCGCCGTTATGGTCCTGAAACGAACGCGGATAGATCTGGTAGATGACCGCGCCGCGCCACCAATCCTTGTCGAGCGGCTGTTCGGGCGTCGATTTCTGCTCCGTCATCGGCGGAACGGCCATCATCGGCGGCACAACGCTCATCGGGAAACTCCTCGGTGGATTTCGCCCACGTTTGGCGCGGCCTGGCGGCTGGAGTCAATCTCGGGCAGATGCGCAGGAGCCTTGCGCGGGAGGACGCATCGCAATCTCGGCGACGCCGAAGGGCAGCCTCCGCCCTGCCGCCCGGCGCTTGTCGTCGCTACTCTGCGATCCGGTAGTACGACACCTCGTCGCAGAGCACCGCCATCATGCACACCTTGAGCTCGAGCCGGCTGGTCTCGGGCAAGGTGATGGTCGCCGGCAGCGCGTTGCCGTCACCAGTGAGGATCTGTCCCGACCAGCCATGCTCGACGGGCGTGAAGTTCACACCAACCTGCTTGCCGGCGAGGCTCGGTTCGCCTGTAGCCGGTCTGTCGGCGAGCACGGTGGCGCACAAGGCTCCCGCCACGTCCGCACAGCCGGCGATCTCGATGGTGCTGTTGCGGTCGGCCGAGACCCAGCGGCCTGTCAGCGCCGGCTCCTCGGCCTTCGCCCACTCGGGCAGCATTGCCAGCAGCAAGGCGATCAGCCCCCAGGCAATCGCTTTCAGCATGTCCCGCTCCGCGCAGCTGTCGTCGATGAAGGCGCGTAGCCGGTGAGAACGCGCGCAAACGCCGGCGCGCCCGCGGCTGACGCCGTGAGATTGATCATCTGTCAGTACCTCAGAAGCCGCCCCGTGCACGCCAGCGGAGCAGGGTGCGTATGAAGCGATAGTCCTGCGTGCACGGCTGGATATGCCGGATCAGATATCGACAGTCAATAAGAATATCACGATAAACGTGAAATCAATCGTCGTCCGGTTGATCATCCTCGGCGTGACGCTCATAGGCCAGCAGGTCGCCGGGCTGGCATTCGAGCACGGCGCATAGCCGGTTTAGCGTCGAAAACCGCACCGCCTTGGCCTTGCCGGTCTTGAGGATGCTGAGGTTCTGCATCGAAATGCCGACCGCGTCGGCAAGGTCGCCCAGCCGCATCTTGCGGTGGGCCAGCATCAGGTCGAGGTTCACGATGATCATCGCCGCCGCCTAGATGGTCAGCTCGGCGTCTTCGGCGACGCGCGCAGCCTCGTCCAGCACCAGCCCGACGACGTAGATCACTCCGGCCGGCAGCAGGTTGGCGAGGTCGATGCCGATCGAGAAGCGGCTCAGCTCATTGGTCACGAGGTCGGTCAGCGGGCCGATCGCCGTGGAGCCGAGCGTAGCCACCAGCAGCGCCACTCCGGCTCGTCGGATCGCCGCCGCGGCGCTCCGCGTCAGGATCTCTCCGGCTGCCCATAATCCGAACAACTGACGCAGGAAGTAGAGCGGCACCAGGTAGAGCCCGACGCTGAGCAGCGCTCCTGCTCCGACGAGCATCGCACTCCCCAGCGACACGGTCGACAGATCCACCGGGTCGGGCGGCCCGACATAGACGTCGCCACCGAACAGCCGGCTCGCCACCAACGCCACCAGCGTCCCCACCGGCAGCGCGACGATCACCAGCAGCAGCCCGACGCCGAACCGCCGGCTCCAGGTCTGGATCGCCTCGATCCGCTCTGTCGTTGATCGCGCCATTTTGCTGCTCCCGGCATTTTGCAGGCGCATATTCCATGCACGACCGCATCACGTAAAGCGATGAATCATTCGCGATAAACGCGATACTGCCAATCTCTGAACCGCCCCTTCACCGGTGGGGGGCGGAAACGTGACGTCAAGAAGAACGAAAGGGCGGCCCAGTGGACCGCCCTCCCGTTCGTGACCTTCGTGAGAAGATCGGATGTCGTCTTTGCCCGCAGGGCCCCGGCCGTGGGCCGCCCCTGCGGAGGTCCAGCGTTCGGGCCGTTGCCCGAACGCGGTGCGGACCGTGAGCGAGAACTTGCTAAGGCGTAAGCCTTAGAAGTCCATGCCGCCCATGCCGCCCATGCCGCCGCCGCCCGGCATTGCCGGCGGAGCGTCCTTCGGCACCTCGGCGATCATCGCCTCGGTGGTGATGAGCAGCGATGCGACCGAAGCGGCGTCCTGGAGGGCAGTGCGAACCACCTTCACCGGATCGACCACGCCCATGGCAACCATGTCGCCATATTCGCCGGTCTGGGCGTTGTAGCCGAAGTTGGCGTTCGAGTTCTCGAGGATCTTGCCGACCACGACCGAGCCTTCGTCACCCGCATTGTTGGCGATCTGACGAACCGGCTCCTGCAGAGCGCGCTTCACCAGGTTCACGCCGGCCTGCTGGTCGGAGTTCACGCCCTTGACGGTGATCGCGTTCGAAGCGCGCAGCAGCGCGACGCCGCCGCCCGGCACGATGCCTTCTTCAACCGCGGCGCGGGTCGCGTTCAGCGCGTCGTCGACGCGGTCCTTGCGCTCCTTCACCTCGACTTCGGTCGAACCGCCGACCTTGATCACCGCAACACCGCCGGCGAGCTTCGCCAGACGTTCCTGCAGCTTCTCCTTGTCGTAGTCCGAAGTGGTCTCTTCGATCTGCGCCTTGATCTGGCCAACGCGGCCTTCGATGTCGGCCTTCGAGCCGGCGCCGTCGACGATCGTGGTGTTCTCCTTGGAGATTTCCACGCGCTTGGCAGTGCCGAGCATGTCGAGGGTGACGTTCTCGAGCTTGATGCCGAGGTCTTCCGAGATCACCTGGCCGCCGGTGAGGATCGCGATGTCCTCGAGCATGGCCTTGCGGCGATCACCGAAGCCCGGAGCCTTGACGGCAGCAACCTTGAGGCCGCCGCGCAGACGGTTGACGACGAGCGTGGCCAGAGCCTCGCCCTCGATGTCCTCGGCGACGATCAGCAGCGGACGCTGCGACTGTACCACGGCCTCGAGGATCGGCAGCATGGCCTGCAGGTTCGAGAGCTTCTTCTCGTGCAAGAGGATCACCGGATCCTCGAGCACCGCCACCATCTTTTCGGCATTGGTGACGAAGTACGGCGAGAGGTAGCCGCGGTCGAACTGCATGCCCTCGACGACGTCGAGTTCGGTCTCGGCAGTCTTGGCTTCCTCGACGGTGATCACACCCTCGTTGCCGACCTTCTGCATCGCGTTGGCGATCATCTCGCCGATGGCGCTCTCGCCGTTGGCCGAAATGGTGCCGACCTGCGCGACTTCGCCGTTCGACGAAATGGTCTTCTTGGCCTTGCCGAGGTTCTCGACGACTTCGGCGACGGCGAGATCGATGCCGCGCTTCAGATCCATCGGGTTCATGCCGGCGGCAACCAGCTTGATGCCTTCGTTGACGATGGCCTGGCCCAGGACGGTTGCAGTGGTGGTGCCGTCACCGGCGATGTCGTTGGTCTTGGAGGCCACGGCGCGCAGCATCTGGGCGCCCATGTTCTCGAACTTGTCCTCGAGCTCGATCTCCTTGGCGACGGTGACGCCGTCCTTGGTGATGCGCGGCGCGCCGAACGACTTGTCGATCACGACGTTGCGGCCCTTCGGACCCAGCGTGACCTTCACCGCATTGGCGAGGATGTTGACGCCACGGACCATCTTGTCACGGGCATCGGTGGAGAATTTTACGTCTTTCGCAGCCATTGGAGGCGCTCCTTACGAGTTGGGGGGAGGGATCGGAACCGGCGGGAGCGCCTGGTTACGAGATCACGCCCATGATGTCGGATTCCTTCATGATCAGCAGGTCCTGACCATTGAGCTTCACCTCGGTGCCGCTCCACTTACCGAACAGGATCCGGTCGCCTTCCTTGACGTCCAGCGGGATGACCTTGCCGGCCTCGTCGCGAGCGCCCGGGCCGACCGAGACGATCACGCCCTCGGAGGGCTTTTCCTTGGCGGTGTCGGGGATGATGATGCCGCCAGCCGATTTCTCTTCGCTGTCGACGCGCCGGACGACCACACGGTCGTGCAGGGGACGGAAAGCCATTTTTGCTCCTATCAGCAACTAAGTGATTTCGCGTCTGTTAGCACTCGTGATCGAGGAGTGCTAACAGCTGGCAGGGGATATAGGAGGGGGTCCAAAGCGAGTCAAGGACGAGCCGAGCCATACGATGAGGATGTGGCGGCTATGCGACGAACGCATGAAACGGGCCTGCTGCCGCCACGTTTGTGGTGCCGAGAGAAACCGTAAACCGCCCCGATGGTAAGTTGCAAAGCGCCGAGCTTGGCAGTACCTGAGGCCTCACAGATACCTCCGGAGCAGACGTGACCGTCGTCCAGTTCGATAGCCACCCCCGCAAATCCCCTGAAGCCTGGGTCGCCCCGCAGCTCGCGGTGATCGTTCCCAGCTACAACGAGCGCGAGAACGTCGCGCTCCTCTATGAGAAAGTCACGGCGGCCCTCGGCGCGACGCCATTTGAGTTCATCGTCGTCGACGATAATTCCCCAGATGGCACCTCCGAAGTGGTGCGCGAGATGGCGCGCCACCACCAGAACGTGCGCGGCATCCATCGACTCGGCCGCCGCGGCCTGAGTTCGGCAGTGGTCGAGGGCATTCTCGCCAGCGCGGCTCCGTATTTCGCCGTCATCGACGCCGATCTGCAGCACGACGAAACCATCCTGCCGCAGATGCTCGACAAGGCCATTGCCGGTGATCACATCGTCGTCGGCACCCGCTATGGCGGCGAAGGCAGCGTCGGCGACGGGCTGTCGCGCACTCGCGAGGCCGGCAGCCGCTTTGCCACCAGGCTCTCGAGTCTGGTCACCGGCAAGTCGCTCAGCGACCCGATGAGCGGCTTCTTCCTGATGCGGCGCAGCGTCTTCGACGAAGTCGCTCCCTCGCTCAGCGACGACGGATTCAAGATCTTGCTCGACATCATTGTCTCGGCCGGGCGCGCGCGTGCCCGCCAGGGCAAGGAGCTGCGCATCGGCGAGGTGCCCTATACGTTCCGCCCGCGCCATGCCGGTGAGAGCAAGATGAGCTCCATCGTCGTGGTGCAGTTTCTCGGCCTGATCGTTTCCAAGCTTTCGGGTGGCTTGCTGCCCACCACCTTCCTGCTGTTTGCGCTGGTCGGCGGTCTCGGCGTCGTGGTGCACATGGCCACGCTCTGGTTCACCCACGAGGCACTGGGCTTCAACTTCGTCTGGGCGCAGGTGGCGGCAACGCTGCTCGCCATGACCTTCAACTTCATGCTCAACAATGAGCTGACCTACGCCAACAAGAAGCTGCGCGGCTGGCGCTACCTCACCGGCATGCTCACCTTCTACGCCGTCTGTTCCATCGGCGCCCTGGCCAACGTCTCGGTCGCCAGCTGGATCTACGCCTATGACGGCCAGTTCTACGTGGCCGGCCTGCTCGGCGTGCTGATGAGCGTCGTCTTCAACTACTCCGTTACAAAGGTGTTCACATGGCGGTAAGCGCAGAACTCGAAATCAAGCTCCGCCGCACCGGTGGCGTCGGCCCCAACACCAAATGGGACTGGAGCCTTGTCGATGCCGAGGGCACGGTGGTGAAGAAGGGCTCGGCGCTGGGCGAAGAGGCTCGCGCCTTTGCGACGGCCAAGAAGGCCCGCGACAAGCTGAAGGGCTAGATCAGATCCCGCGGCGGCCATTGCTGGGCGCCGTGGATTGCGCGAAGCACGACGCACTCGGCGACCACTTGACCCGCACTTACTTTTCGCCGGCGGCGATACGTGCACGAAGCTCAGCCCGCTTCTTGGCGAAGTAGGCCTCGACCTCTTCACCGGGGATCAGTGGGCGTGGGTCGTCGAGTGCCTCTTGGACTTTCGCGCGGAACCACGCGTCGTACTCATCCTCGGGCGTCAGGAGGATGTCGGGAACGACACCACTGTCGGCAATCTGCAAGAGCAGGACGTCGGTCGCGTCTTGAACGGTTAGCCCCTTCTCGGCCAGCAGTGCACGGGCCTTGGCTCTGTCTCTTCAAGACGTTCAAGCAGAGCGGAGGTGTCCGCTTCAATCTCTGCCCAATCTGCGTCGGTCATGTCTGCGTCCGGAGCATGAACCATAGTCCATTGGCCGCCGGATTTGAACCGTTACGCCGCGCCCTTCTTGCCTTCCAGCTCCGCCCACGCCTGCCGCTTGCGATAGATCGTCGAGGGGCTGAGCTCCAGCGCCTGCGCCGCCAGCGCGATGTTGCCCGCAAAGCTCTCGATCGCTTCCTCGATGATCCGCTGTTCCTGTTGCCACATCGGCAGTACGGCCGGACGGACCGGTGAAGCGGCGCGGCGCTCCGTCTCGCCGCCGTCGAACATGGCGACGATCCGGCGAGCTACCCCTTCGAGGTTCTCCGCGCTGCCCGGCAGGTCGCGCGCCACGAAGTCCAGCACCGTCTGCAACTGGCTCGAGGCGTCGACCAGGCCGGCGACTCGCTCGCGTTCCGCCGGGCCGCGGAACGCCCCGGCGATCGGCCGGCCATGCCGGTGTGCCAGCTCGCTTAGTCGCGCCGACAGCACTGCACCGTCCACCGGCCGCGTCACGTGTTCATGTGCTCCGGCCTGCAACGCCGCCAGCGTCGCTGAAACGGAGTTGCCGTCGCTCAGCACCACCACCAGCGATCCCGGCGCCAGCCGGACCAGTCGCGCCACAGCCTCCTCGGCTTCCGCCGAGAGGTCGCGCAGGCTGTCGAGGTCGGCCAGCAGCAGGTCGTAGGATAGCATTCTGAGCCGGTCCGCGGCCTCGCGGCCGCCACCGGCGAGCGCGATTTCCGGCGCGACGATGAACCCCCGATCGAGCACCTCGATCAAGGTTCGGGCGCCCGTCTCGTCGCGGTCGACGAGCAGGATACGGGCGGCGTTATCCAGGCCGAAGCCGGGAGCGGGCATGGCGACAGGTCCTTGCGCACGTGGCTGTGCTGAATGGAGTGTTGACGAACTGGGTAAATAAACCGTTCCAGCCGACGCCTGCACAAACGCGCCGGGCCCCGGGTTAGCCACAGCTGCCGCGTCCCCGCGCCTTTCGGCAGGGCCCGCCCGATGCTATGACGGGATGCGTCGAATCCCGTTGGCCACTCCTGGGAGCCCGAGCGTTACGTGCAAGGCCTCGTCTACATCTTTATCGCGTTGGCCACGCTCGGCGTTGCGGCCGCCGCCTATTTTGGTCTGACCTTTTCGCCCATCGAAGCCTTTGTCACCGCGATTGCCTTCGGCGCGCTCGCCGTCATGCTGATGGAACGTCGGCTGCGCCAGCGCTCGGAAGCGCGGCTCGAGCGAGCCGTCGAGGACCTGGCGCGGCTCCTGTCGACCGATGCCAAGGCCGGGCAGGTGCTGAGCCAGCGGGTCAACGCCATTGCTGACACCAACGTCGGCAGCCGGCTCGACGGCATCGAGGCCGATATCTCGGTGCTTGGCACCGTTACCCGCCAGCTCGCTGAGGCGCTGGCCGAGTTCGAGGAGGCGCGGCGCGCCGACGGAGGCGCACGCCTCGCCGAGGCGACGTCGGAACCCGCCGAACCCGACGACGACATTTTCCTCGATCCGATGATCCCCGAGGCGGAGCTCCGCGCCGCGATCGACGCCAACCGGCTGGTCTTTCATATCGAGCCGGTGGTCCGCCTGCCGGCGCGCAAGCCCCTCGGCTACGATCTGGTACCGCGCCTGATGCAGGATGCGGGCGGGCTTGCCGACGCGCCCGATTTCATGCCGCGGCGCGGCGGCGAGGACCTGATCCGTCGGATCGAGGCGATGGGGCTCGAGGAAGCCGTCACCATCGCGCGCCGCGCCAAGACGGCCGGCCAGCCCATAACTCTGTTCCTGCCTTTGAGCCGCGCCACCATTCTCGACAAGAAGGCGCTGGAGCAGGTGACGGCGACGCTGGTTGCCAACCAGGCGATCACCGCCTCGCTCAACTTCGCCATTCGCCAGACCGAATGGAAGCCGCTCGGCCCCACTGAAAAGCGCGCGCTCTATGAGTTCCGCAAGGCCGGCGCCGGGTTTGTCCTGACCGACGCAACCTCGCTCCGCTTTGACTTCGCCGAGCTCGAAGGTCTCGGCTTCAGCGATGTGCGGTTCGACGCGACCCGCTTCCTGTCGCAACCGCAGAGCTTCACCGATTTCCACACCGCCGATATCGCGCCCTATGCCAAACGCTTCGATATCGAGCTCTGCGGCACCGGGGTTATCGACGAGCAACAGTTGCTCAGCCTGTTCGAGGATGCCATTACCCTCGTCCAGGGCCCCCATATCGGCCGGCCCGGTCCGGTCCGCCCGGACCTCACGGCCGAGCGCCCGCGCGATGCCGAGCGCCGCATCGAGGCGCAAGCGTAACCAGGATAGAGAATGCAGGCACTGGCTGGACTGAGCGGGATCGCCCCCCGCTACGATGTGGTTTTGAGCGACATCTGGGGGGTCGTGCATAATGGCATTGCGGCGCATCCGACGGCCGTGGAGGCGCTGGTCAACTATCGCCGCAATGGCGGCCGCGTCGTCCTCATCAGCAACGCCCCGCGACCGCATGGCCCGATCATTGAAATGATGGACCGGCTCGGCGTATCGCGCCAAGCCTACGACGATGTGGTCACCTCGGGTGACGCCACGCGTGTCGTGCTCGAGCGCTACCGCGGCCAGACCGTCCATTATGTCGGCCCGCCGCACGACAATGACAGCCTGTTCGAGGGGCTCGACATCACCCTGGGACAGGCGGAGGACGCCAAGGCGATCGTCGTCACCGACCTCGATACCGACCACGATACGCCGGACATGTACAATGACCGGATCACTCTGTGGCTCAGCCGCAACCTGCCGCTGATCGCCGCCAATCCGGACCGGGTGGTCGAGCACGGCGACCAGATTCTCTATTGCGGCGGTGCCCTCGCCGACCTCTACGAGGCGCGCGGCGGCATGATCGTCATGGTCGGCAAGCCCTATAAACCGATCTACGCCGAAGCCCTGCGCCTCGCCGAGAAGGCTGCCGGCCGTCCGGTCGATCGCTCCCGCATCCTCGCCATCGGCGACTCGGTGCGCACCGATGCCATCGGCGCGGCCGGGGCAGGGCTGGACCTGCTGTTCATCACCGGCTCGATCCATGCCGCCGAGCTCGATGCCTTCGGCAACCCCGATCCCGAGGCCATACGGCGCCTGGTCGAACCGAGCGGCGCCAATGTCGCCGGCTTCATGCCCAGGCTGAGCTGGTAGTCCTTTCCTTCCTCCGCTCAGCGGGGGAAGGAGCGAGCTGCCGAACTGGCCAGGCAATCACCAACTCGCATACCAGCCTCCAACCTTAGCCGCCTTGCAACCCACTCGGTTTCTTGCCATATCGCCTTCACTCTCAAGGCGGGTACGAATTTGAGCGGCTTCATCAGGCTCGCTGGACTCGACCAGGTTCCGGCGTCGCTGCGCGGCGCCATGGTCGCGATCGGCAATTTCGACGGCTGCCACCGCGGTCATCAGCACGTGTTCCGGGCGCTGAAGGCCCGCGCCGCCGCGCTTGGCGTGCCGGCGCTGGTGCTCACCTTCGAGCCGCATCCGCGCGACGTGTTTGCCCCGGCGCCCTTCATGTTCCGCCTGACCTATGCCGACCAGAAGGCCGAGATCGCCGAAGCGCTCGGGCTCGACGGCATCGTGGTGATGCCGTTCGACCTGCCGTTCTCGCACATCGAGGCGGAGGAATTCGTCACCCGCTTCCTCGTTGGTGCGCTCGGCGTCACCGGCGTCTCGGTCGGCGCCGATTTCCATTTCGGCTACAAGCGCCAAGGGACTCCGGATTTTCTGCGTGATGCCGGCGCCCGCCACGGTTTCGAGGTCGAGATCCTCGACATGCTCGACGAGGGCGACGATCACATCTCTTCCTCGCGCATCCGCGCCCTGCTCGGCGAGGGTGATGTTGCCGGCGCGGCACAACTGCTCGGCTACCACTGGTTCCTGTCGGGTGTCGTGGTGAAGGGCGATCAGCGGGGCAGGGAGCTTGGTTTTCCCACCGCCAATACCGCGAGCCCCACCGGCTTCGGCCTGCTGCAGGGCGTCTACGCGGTTCGCGCCAAGCTCAATGGCCGCCTGCTCGATGGCGTCGCCAGTTACGGCAAGCCGATGTTCAACAATGAACGCCCGCCCTTCGAGACCTGGATCTTCGATTTCGACGAGGACATCTACGGCGAGACGCTGGAAGTGGCGCTGCTCGGCACCGTCCGTGGCCAGGTCAAGTTCTCCGGCCTCGACGAACTGATCGCCGCCGTCAACCGCGACGCCGCCCAGGCGCGGCACCTGCTGCAGTCGACGCTGCCGGTATCGGAACTCGACGAGAAGCTCGGGTTCTTCAGGTAACGGCGTCGGAGCGGGGCACGAGCCGGCCCCGCCATTTGCACTGGCACCCGCCGCCCTCGCTTGCTACAAGCCCGCAACTTCCCTTGAACATCGATCGATGACGATGAACGATACTGCGACCAGCGGCGCCGAGACCGACTATTCCGCGACGCTCTTCCTGCCCGAGACCGAGTTTCCGATGCGCGCCGGCCTGCCGGCCCGCGAGCCCGACTGGCTGAAGCGCTGGGAAGACATGGACATTTATGCCCGGCAGCGCGCCGCCGCCAAGGGCAAGCCGCTGTTCACGCTGCATGATGGCCCGCCCTATGCCAACGGCAACATCCATATCGGCCACGCGCTCAACAAGATCCTCAAGGACCTGGTGAGCCGCTCCAAGACCATGCTCGGCTACAACTCGGCTTACGTGCCCGGCTGGGACTGCCATGGCCTGCCCATCGAGTGGAAGGTCGAGGAGCAGTATCGGGCCAAGGGCAAGAACAAGGACGACGTCGAGATCAACGAGTTCCGCGGCGAATGCCGCAGCTTCGCGCAGTACTGGGTCGATACCCAGCGCGAGGAGTTCAAGCGGCTCGGCGTGGTCGGCGATTGGGCCAACCCCTACCTGACGATGAGCTTCGATGCCGAAGCGCAGATTGCCCGCGAACTGATGAAGGTCGCAGCCTCCGGCCAGCTCTATCGGGGGTCGAAGCCGGTCATGTGGTCGGTGGTCGAGCGCACCGCGCTCGCCGAAGCCGAGATCGAGTACCAGGACTACGAGAGCGACGCGATCTGGGTGAAGTTCCCGATCCACTCGGCCAACGGTGCCTTCGGCACCGGCTCGTTCGAGGATTTCGGCTCGTCCTATGTCGTCATCTGGACCACCACTCCGTGGACCATCCCGGCCAACCGGGCCATCAGCTATTCGAGCAAGATCAGCTATGGCCTCTACGAGGTGACCGGCGCGCCCGAGGGGAACTGGGCCTCGAAGGGCGAGAAATACGTCCTTGCCGACAAGCTGGCCGAGGAGACGTTGCAGAAGGCCAAGGTGGAGAGCTTTGTCCGCCTGCACGATGTCGACTGTTCGAAGATCGTGTCCTGCAACCACCCGCTGCGCGGGCTGGGTGGCGGCTACGAGTTCGAGGTGCCGCTGCTCGATGGCGAGCACGTCACCGACGATACCGGCACCGGGTTCGTCCATACCGCTCCCAGCCACGGCCTCGACGACTTCGAGATCTGGATGTCGTCCGGCCGCAAGCTCACCGAGCGCGGCATCGACACTTCCATCCCCTTCGCTGTCGACGATGCCGGCTTCTACACCGCGGCTGCCCCCGGTTTCGAGGGCGCCCGCGTCATCGACGACGCCGGCAAGAAGGGCGACGCCAACAACCGCGTCATCGCGGCGCTCGCCGAGCGCAACGCCATGTTGGCGCGCGGCCGGCTGAAGCACCAGTATCCGCACTCGTGGCGCTCCAAGAAGCCGATCATCTACCGCAACACCCCGCAGTGGTTCGTCTACATGGACCGGCCCTATGCGGCGGAAAAGATCGCGGCGCTGAAGCTCGCCTCCGACCATCCGGAGCGGGTGCAGATCACGCCTGGCGATACCGTCCGCAGCATCGCGCTGACCTCCATCGAGAATACCCGGTTCTACCCGCAGGCCGGGCAGAACCGCCTCCGCTCGATGATTGCCGATCGCCCAGACTGGGTGCTGAGCCGCCAGCGCGCCTGGGGCGTGCCCATCGCCGTGTTCTACAACGAAAGCACCGACACCATCCTGGTCGATGAGATGGTGAACCAGCGCATCGGCGCGGCTTTTGACGAAGAGGGCGCCGACGCCTGGTTCAAGCCGGGCGCCAAGGAGCGGTTCCTCGGGAACGCCGTACCGGATCCGGAGAACTGGACCAAGGTCGATGACATCCTCGATGTCTGGTTCGAAAGTGGCACCACCCATTCGTGGGTGCTGAGCAACCCGCAGAAGTGGCCGGACATGCAGTTCCCGGCCGGCATGTATCTCGAGGGCTCGGACCAGCATCGTGGCTGGTTCCATTCGTCGCTGCTCGAGAGCAGCGCCACCAATGGCTACGCCCCCTACGCAAGCGTCCTGACGCACGGCTTTACCCTCGATGGCGAGGGCAAGAAGATGTCGAAGTCGCTGGGCAATACCACCGCCCCGCAGGACGTCATCAAGCAGTTCGGCGCCGATATCCTCCGCCTCTGGGTGGCCCAGTCCGACTATTCGGACGATCTGAGGATCGGCAAGGAGATCATCAACTCCACCGTCGACAATTATCGCAAGCTCCGCAACACCATCCGCTGGCTGATCGGCAACCTGGCGCATCGCAAGGCTGAGGAAACCGTCGACTATCGCGACATGCCCGAGCTCGAGCAGCTGGTGCTTTCCAAGCTCAAGGACCTCGATCTGCTCGTCCGCGATGCCTATGAGAGCTACGACTACAAGCGCATCGTCGCCGCCCTGTCGAACTTCATGAACATCGATCTCTCGGCGTTCTACTTCGATATCCGCAAGGACGCGCTCTACTGCGATCCGATCTCCTCGGTTCGCCGTCGCGCCAGCCTCACCGTGCTCGATCACGTGTTCGACGCCCTGACCGCCTGGTTGGCCCCGATCCTGGTGTTCACCATGGAAGAGGCCTGGCTCGAGCGCCACCCGGGCGCCGATTCGTCGGTGCACCTCAGGGAGTTCCCGAAGCTCCCCGAGGCATGGACCGATGCCAAGCTCGACGAGAAGTGGGAAGCCATCCGCGAAGTGCGCAAGGTCGTTACCGGCGCCCTGGAAATCGCGCGCCGCGACAAGGTCATCGGCGCTTCGCTGGAAGCCGCACCGAAGGTTTACATCACCGACGACAAGCTCGCGGCCGCTGTCCGCGGCACCGACATGGCGGAAATCTCCATCACCTCGGACATCGAGATCATCGAAGGCGAAGGCCCGGCCGACGCTTTCCGGCTCGACGAAGTCCGCGGCGTCGCCGTGGTCTTTGCCAAGGCCGAGGGGCAGCGCTGCGCCCGCTCGTGGCGGATCCTACCGGAGGTCGGCAGCGATCCGGAGTATCCGGATCTGTCGTTGCGCGATGCCCAGGCGATGCGCGAGTTGAAGGCGGCGGGGCGGTAAGGCCGGTGCGTTTGGCCACCCCCCTCCCATCCTCCCCCACAAGGGGGGAGGTGCCGGCCAGCGCGCCGGGCTCGGTCGAGCGTCATGCTCCCCTTCACCTCCCCCCTTGTGGGGGAGGCCGGGAGGGGGGAGGGCAGCCCCGATGCCAGTGACCCGCCCCCACCTCATCGCCTCACTCCTCGCCGGGCTCGCCGCCTTCGCCCTTGATCGCGGCCACAAATTCCTGCAGGTCAGCGCCGATTGCATCGGCGCTGCCTCGTCGGTGTGTATCGAGCATCTGGGCTTCGTCACCCCGGCCAGCCCGCTCGGCTGGCAGGGCGGCGAGATCGTGCCGGTGACGCCGTTCTTCGATTACGTTTTGGTTTGGAACACCGGCGTTTCCTATGGCCTGCTCGGTGATCTGCCGGTCTGGGCGTTGGGCGCCATCGCGGTCGTCGCCATCCTGGCCCTGGGCGTCTGGTGGTCGCGCACCTCCGACGTACTGGTGCGCTACGGCCTGATGCTGGCCATTGGCGGCGCCGTCTCGAATGCGCTCGATCGTGTGCTTTATGGCGCCGTTGCGGATTTCTTTCACTTTCATTGGCAGGATTGGTCGTTCTACATCTTCAATCTCGCCGATGTGGCGATCACTTTGGGGGTGTTGCTGCTCCTCCTCGACTTCGTCGGGATCGGTCGCAGGAAGGGCGCTTGAACGCAAAGGCGCCTCAATCTGGCCTTAGGGCCCGGTTGCGTGGGAACGAAAGCGATAACAATTCCGTGCGAATTGTTCGCGGGTCTATGATGGTCTATAAGGCCCGCGCGGGGCGCGCACGGGTCGGGGAAAAGGGAAGTTTCATGCTGAGTGATTTGACCGGGCGGCGGCCCACTCTCAAAGCCGTGACCCGGGGCGGATTGCTGACCGTAGGTCTGGTGCTCGGCCTTGGCCTGAGCGCCTGCACCACCACCGAAGGCACCAATGCCCTGACCGACGTCGGCACCTTCGAGCGTGAAGTGCTGACCGAGACCATGAAGGGCATGGGCATGATGGAGCGCGAGGAGAAGGCGGAGAACCCCGAGCGCCGCGGCCCGCTGGTGCTGCCCAAGTCCACCGCTCTGCCGGCTCCGGCTGACCCCAAGGCTGCCAAGACCGCGCTCATCCCCGAGGATTCGAGCCGCGTGCAGATCGATACGTCGAATATTTCGGAGGCCGACCTGAAGCGGCTGCGCAACGCCCGTGTCGTCGATCTGCGCACGCTGAGCGGTCGCCCGCTCACCGAAGTCGAGACCAAGCAGCTCACCGCGCGTATGACTGCCGCCAAGCTGAAGGGCGGTCCCAAGCCGCTCTACCTGCCGCCGGACGAATACTACACCACGGTCAAGGGCCAGGACATGGTCTGCCTGGCCGCCAATGGCGAGCTGGTACCGCTCACCGACAAGTCGTGCCCGCCGGAGGTCCGTAAGGCCCTAGCCGCGCAGGCGAACTGATCCAACTCGAAAGATGCGCCGCCCCTAGAGGGTCACGCAGGAGTTTTACATGCCCGATATTTCAGCCGTCCCGACGGACGGCGACCGCTTGGCCAAGGTCATCGCCCGTTCCGGCCTCTGTTCCCGTCGCGATGCCGAAGGCTGGATCAAGGATGGTCGTGTTACCGTCAACGGCAAGAAGGTCCTGACACCGGCCTTCAACGTTTCCGACAAGGACAAGATCAAGGTCGATGGCGAGCCGCTGGCGGCCCGCCAGGGCACCCGTGTCTGGCTCTATCACAAGCCTGCCGGCCTCGTGGTCACCGAGAAGGATCCGGAGGGGCGTCCCACGGTCTTTGAGGCGCTGGAAGAGAAAGAGCTGCCACGCGTCGTTTCCATCGGCCGGCTCGACATCAACACCGAGGGGCTGCTGCTGGTCACCAATGATGGCGGCTTGAAGCGCGTGCTCGAACTGCCGGCCACCGGCTGGCTGCGTCGCTATCGCGTTCGCGCCTTCGGTTCGGTCACTCAGGAGCAGCTCGATACGTTGAAGGACGGCATCGAGATCGACGGCATCCAGTATGGTCCGATCGAAGCGATCCTCGAGCGCGCCCAGGGCTCCAACAGCTGGCTGGTGCTGAGCTTGCGCGAAGGCAAGAACCGCGAGGTCAAGAACGTCCTTGGGGCGCTTGGCCTGCAGGTCAACCGCCTGATCCGCGTCAGCTATGGTCCGTTCCAGCTGGGCGACCTGCCGGAAGGCGAGGTCGAGGTGGTGGCGGCCCGCGTGCTGCGCGAGCAGCTCGGCAAGCGCCTTGCCGCCGAGGCCAACACGGATTTCGAGAGCGACATGCCCGAGGTGGCGCCCAAGCGGAAGCCGGCGACCAATCCAAAGCTGCGCGCCGCCGCGCCGGGTAAGGAGCTGAAGAAGGATTCGCCGCGCAAGTCGCGCGAGAACAAATTCCGCTTCGAGGATGACGAGACCGAGGCCGCGGCTGCCGCCGCGCTCGCCGAACGTCCACGCCAGGATCGCCCCGGCCGCTTCGACAAGAAGCCGGCCAAGGCCCCAAGCCGACCGCGCCCGGTCGATCCTTCGGAAATCCGCACCATCCATTTCGAGGATGGCCGCGAGGCCGAAATTCGGGTCAAGCCGCCCCGTTCCGATCGTGATGGCGACGAGCGCGGCAAGCGCTGGAGTCCCGACGACAGCTCGGCCAGAAACTTCGGTCGTCCCGCCCACCACGAGGATCGGCCATCGCGCGGCGCGAAGTCCGACGGCGATCGCCCCCGCGGCGATCGGCCGCCGCGCCCCTATGGCGACAAGCCGAAACTCGGTGACAAGAAGCCTTTCGGTGGCAAGGGCAAGTTTGGCGACAAGCCCCGCAGCGATCGCCCCTATGGCGATCGTCCACCTCGCAATGACAGCGATCGTCCCGCCCGGAGCGGCGGCTTCGGCAAGAAACCGTACGCGCCGCGCAGCGCGGAAGCCGGTGATCGCCCGGCTCGCAAGTTCGGCGACAAGCCCTACGGCGACCGTCCGCCCCGTGGCGACCGCCCCTATGGCGATCGTCCGCCTCGCAATGATGGTGATCGTCCCGCCCGCAGCGGTGGTTTCGGCAAGAAACCGTACGCGCCGCGCAACGCGGAAGCCGGTGATCGCCCGGCTCGCAAGTTCGGTGACAAGCCCTACGGCACGCGTCCGCCCCGGGACGGCGGAGACCGCAAGCCCTTTGGCGGTAAGCCGGGTGGCGATCGCAAGCCGTTTTCCGGCAAGCCTGGCGATGCCCCCCGTGGCGGCAAGCCGTTCGGCAAGCCGTCGGGCGGTGGCCGTCCCTCCGGTGGCTCTGGCCGTCCGGGTGGGGGTGCCGGTCGCCCGTCCGGTGATCGTCCCCGCGGGCCAAAGAAGCCGCGCGAGTAGGCGATGCGCATCGTCGCCGGCAAGTTTCGCGGCAAGGCGCTGCTGTCGCCCTCCGACGACAGCATTCGCCCGACCTCCGACCGCGCCCGCGAATCGGTGTTCAACATCCTCGCGAGCCGCATCGGAGTGCATCTCGATGGCCTGAAGGTTCTCGATCTTTTCGCCGGCACCGGCGCCCTTGGCCTCGAAGCCCTGTCGCGCGGTGCCTCGAGCGCGGTGTTCGTCGATAATGGCGCCGAATCCCGCGGCATCATCCGCGATCACATCGAGGCCTTCGGCATCGCCGGCATCGCCAAGCTGCTTCGCCGCGACGCCACGGCGCTCGGTCCCGCCGGCACCATGGGGCCCTTCGACCTGGTGTTTCTCGACCCACCCTACGCCAAGGGCCTCGGGGAGCAGGCGCTGACCTCGCTCAAGGCCGGCGACTGGCTGGCCCGGGACGCCACCATCGTGCTCGAGGAATCCTCTGAGGTCGAGCTTGTGCTTCCGGAGGGCTTCTCGCTCGACGATCGCCGTGAGTATGGTGCGGCTGCTGTGCATTTCATCCGCGCGCATTGAGGCGAAACATGCAGTTCCGCGCCGTCGTCATCCCGTCCGGCAATGCCACCGCCGTCGAAATCCCTGACGATGTCATGCGCGCGCTCGGCCCCGAAGCGCGCCCGCCGGTAGCGATCAGCATCAATGGCCACAGCTGGCGCAGCCGTGTCGCCGTCATGAACGGCAGGCGCCTTGTCGGCATCAGTGCGGCCAATCGCAACGCCGCCGGCATCGAGGAAGGCCAGACGATCGACCTCGACATCTCACTCGACACCGCACCGCGCGAGGTCGAGGAGCCGGACGATCTGAAGTCTGCACTCGACGATCGCCCTGCCGCGCGGGCGGCCTTCGATAAGCTGCCGTTCGGGCTCCAGGCCAAGCACGTGCGGGATATCGAAGCCGCCAAGAGCGCCGAAGTCCGCGCCCGCCGGATCGGCAAGCTGGTGGAAACGCTGGCTTGAGCGCCTAGCGCGTCCGCCCGAACAGCCGCTCGATATCGGCCTTCTTCAGTTCGACATAGGTCGGTCGGCCATGGATGCATTGGCCGGAATGCGGCGTTGTTTCCATCTCGCGCAGCAGCGCGTTCATTTCTTCGACCCTGAGCCGCCGCCCCGAGCGCACCGAGCCATGGCAGGCCATGCGGCCGATGATCGCCTCCAGCCGGTCGGCCAGCGCCGCCGAGCTATCCCACTCCGCGAGGCCGTCGGCGAGGTCGCGCACCAGCCCATCGATATCGGCCTGTCCGAGCAGTGCCGGTGTCTCGCGCACTGCCACCGCCCGTGGCCCGAACCGCTCGAGATAGAGCCCAAGCCGCTCCAGCGTCGGCGCCGCCTCTTCGAGCCGGCTGCAATCGTCCTCGCTGAGCTCGATCACCACCGGGATCAACTGCATCTGGCTCGCCACCGGGCCCGACGCCATCTGCGCCTTGAACCGCTCGTACACCAGCCGCTCATGCGCCGCGTGCTGGTCCACCAGCAGCAGGCTGTCGCCGTTCTGCGCCACGATGAAGTTGTCGAACATCTGGGCGCGCGCCGTGCCCAGCGGATACTCCACCGGTTCGGCTGCGGGAGGCGGCGCATCATACCGGGCGCTCGGCTCGGCGAACTCCGCAAACCGCGCTGGTGCTGCCGGGGCAATCCCTCCGGCGTGGCGCTGGCGGCCAAGACCAGCATAGGCGCCGGAGGAGGGGGGCACCCAACCTGCCGTCGTCCGCACCGGCGCCGCCTCGTACTCCGGTACCCGGAACGCTTCGACCACATCCTCGGCCACCGTGCTCGCCGCGCGATGGCCGGCCGCATCCAGCGCCTCGGTGATCGCCCGGATCACCGCACCGCGCACCGCGCCCGGATCGCGGAATCTGAGCTCCGCCTTGGTCGGATGGACGTTCACGTCGACGTCTGCCGGATCGACGGCGAGAAAGATCGCCACCACCGGAAAGCGGTCGCGGAACACGAAATCCGCATAGGCCGCGCGGATCGCGCCCACCAGCACCTTGTCGCGCACCGCCCGGCCGTTGACGAAGAAATACTGGCTCAGTGAGTTGGCGCGCGTGTAGGTCGGCAGCCCCGCCAACCCGGTCACCACCATGCCGTGCCGCATCGTTGCGAGCGGCACGGCATTGTCGCCGAAATCCCCACCCATCACGTCGCCCAGCCGGGCGCGCAGCGCTCCGTCACCCTCGCGCCCGGGCCAGTTCGAAGTCGTGCGGTCGGCGCCATCGAGCACGAACTGCACCTCAGGATTGGCCATTGCCAGGCGCTTCACCATGTCGGTGATCGCCCCCGCCTCGGAGCGCTCGGTCTTCAGGAATTTCCGTCGCGCCGGCACGTTGCCGAACAACTCGCGCACCTCGACGATGGTGCCGCGGTTCATCGCCAAGGGTACCGGCCGCGATTTCACCCCGTGCTTGACCGTCAGCCTGAGCCCGCTCGCATCCTCGGCCCGGCGCGAGGCGATCCCCAGTTCCGCCACAGCGCCGATCGAGGCCAGCGCCTCGCCGCGGAACCCCAGCGTCCGGATGTCGTCGAGCCCATCGTCGGCGAGCTTCGACGTCGCGTGTCGCTCGACTGACAGCGTGAGGTCGGCTTCGTCCATGCCGACGCCGTCATCCTCGATGCGGATCAGGCTTTGCCCGCCGCCACCGGTGGTGATGTGCACCCGGCTCGCACCGGCATCGATGGCATTCTCGACCAGTTCCTTGACCACGCTCGCCGGCCGTTCCACCACCTCGCCTGCGGCGATGCGATTGATCAGATCTTCGGGAAGCTGGCGGATGGGCAAGACGATTCTCCTGACGGGAGAATGTAGCGATGCGCCGTCGCCGCTGCCACGACTTTGCCGACACCCCCCGTGGTCGTTGCCAGCAGCGGATGCTACACACCGCTCATGCCCAGCCCCATGGACCAAGCTCTCTTGCTCGCCGAAGCCGCCGCCGCTGCCGGTGAAGCGCCGGTCGGCGCTGTCATCGTCGAAGGCGATCGCGTCCTTGCCGCCGAACGCAACCGCATGCGCGAGCTCAACGATCCCACCGCCCATGCCGAGTTTCTCGCCATCCGCACCGCCCTTGCCGTGCGCGGCACCGGCCGGCTCGATGGCTGCGACCTCTACGTGACGCTCGAACCCTGCGCCATGTGCGCCGGCGCCATCGCCCACACCCGGCTGCGTCGGGTCTACTACGGCGCCGAGGATCTGAAGGCCGGCGCCGTCGACAATGGCGTGCGCCTGTTCGAAAGTCCCAACTGCCACCACCACCCTGAGATCATCGGCGGTGTTGGGGCCAGGCGGTCGGGGGAATTGCTGAAGATGTTCTTCCAGGGGCTGCGGTAACGCCGACAATCCAGTGGCTGCGAACCCCCACCGGCCGACTGGTGGCGCGCGACCGCCCTACCGCGCCTCGGCCCGCATCGAGTCCTGCTGCTTTGTCAGGAACGACTCGATCCGCCCATCCAGCGCGCGCTTGAAGTTGTCCTTGTCTTTTTCGACATGCGCCACCAGCTCGCGCACCCGCCAGAACTCCAGCGCGCCGAACGCGCTGAGGTGTGGCCGCACGTAGACGTCGGGCGGGTAGGCCGCCATCATATGCGCGGTCAGCGAATGCATCATGATCTGCGCCGCGCCGAACCACACATCGAGCGCCTTGTGGTTGGTCTTGTTGAGCTGCTCGGACGGATCGCCATTGACGTCGACGCCGACGAGAATGTCGGTATCGGCCGCCGCCTGGTCGAGCGGCAATGGGTTCACCACGCCGCCATCGACCAGGAGGTGATTGGCGAACGGCACTGGCTTGAACAGGCTGGGGATCGCAATCGAGCCGGCAATCGCCTGCCGCAGCGGCCCCTCCGAGAACACCGCCTGATGCCAGGACTGGAAGTCGGTCGCCACCACGTAGAACTTGGTCTTCAAGTCCTTGAACTCGAGCGGGAACGGGTCGGGCAGGAACGCGTCGACCACCTGGCAGGCATCGAGCTGCACGTTGAAGCCGGACTGGAAGAAACTACCGAGGTTGCGCACCTGCGCCCCCCATAACCGCCCGGCAATGATCCGCATGGTGCCCAGCACGGCAAACGAGTGCTCGCGCAGTTCCGCGCCGGTCATGCCGCTGGCCCAGCCCGAGCCGATCAGCGCGCCGATCGAGGTGCCCGAAATCACATGGGGTCTGAGCCCCATCTCATCCATCGCCTCGATGTAGGGGATATGCGTCAGTCCGCGGGCCGAGCCGCCGCCGAGCGCCACCCCGATCCGCGGTTCCGGTGGGGGCGCCTGACCATGCGTGTGTTCACGAAACTCGCCACGCAGACGATCGACAATCTGCTGCCCCCGCCGCTGCAGCGGCGTCGGTTCGACCGGCGCTGTCATCTCATGGGTCACGATAAGGAGGTAGGATACGCTCTTCTCGTTTATAAGACGTTCAGGCGGGTTTGAGTTCCCTCGCGACCGCCCGCCAGCCGATATCGCGCCGGCAGAAGCCTTCCGGCCAGGTGATCCGGTCCACCTCGGCATAGGCCCGGTCGCGCGCTTCGCCCACCGTCCGGCCAAGCGCCGTCACGTTCAGTACCCGCCCGCCATTGGCGAGCAGCTTGCCATCGCGCCTGAGCGTGCCGGCGTGGAACACCATCAGCTGGTCGTCGTCCTGGCCGTTGATCCCCAGGATCTCGCTGCCTTTTTCGGGATTGACCGGATAGCCCTTGGCGGCCAGCACCACGGTCAACGCCACCTCGTTGCTGAAGTCAGGCTTTGCGGTTCTCAGCGTGCCGCGGGCCGTCGCTTCGAGCAGATCGAGCGCGTCCGACTTGAGACGCAGCATCAGCACCTGACACTCCGGATCGCCGAACCGTACGTTGTATTCGATCAGCTTGGGGCCCTTCGATGTCACCATGATGCCGGCAAACAGCACTCCGGTGAACGGCGTGCCGCGCTCCGCCATACGGCGGATCGAGGGCAGGATGATCTCGTTCTCAACCGCCGCCGTCACCTCCGGTGTCATCACCGGGGCAGGGGAATAGGCGCCCATGCCGCCGGTATTGGGGCCGCGGTCGCCGTCCCACACCCGCTTGTGGTCCTGCGCGCTGGGCAGCATGACCACGCTCTCGCCGTCGCAGAGCGCGAAGATCGAGGCTTCCTCCCCCTCGAGATACTCCTCGATCACCACCGTCGAGCCGCTCTCGCCGAACGCCCCCGAGAAGCAGTCGCGCACCGCGTCGGCGGCCTCCTGGATGGTCATCGCGACCGTCACGCCCTTGCCCGCCGCGAGGCCATCGGCCTTGATCACGATCGGCGCACCCTGGTCGTGCACATAGGCGAGCGCATCGCTCTCGTTGTCGAACCGGCCATAGGCGGCCGTCGGCACCTTGGCTTCGTCGCAGATCAGCTTGGTGAACGCCTTCGATCCTTCGAGCTGGGCCGCCGCCTTGCTCGGTCCGAAGCACAGCAGCCCCGCTGCGCGCACATCGTCGCCGAGCCCCGCTACGGCTGGGGCATCGGGGCCGATCACCACGAAGTCCACCCGGTTGGAGCGCGCGAACGCCAGCACTGCCGCATGATCGGTGATATCCACCGGCACGTTCTCGGCGATCTCACTGGTACCGCCGTTCCCCGGCATCACGAACAGCTTCTCGCAGCGCGGTGACTTGGCAATCGCCCAGGCCAGCGCATGCTCACGACCGCCCGACCCAATCACCAGAATGCGCATAGATGAGGTCTCCGATCGTGCGATGGGCGCTTGGCCCCGCGAGGCCAGCAAGCGACGACAGCGCCTTTAGCATTTGCTTCAATCCCTCGCCACCCTTGACGGACTCGTGCCTTTCCCGCACCTGTCACCCATGCCCGCACCGCTGACCAATGCCGCCGAGTTCACCGTCTCCGAAATCGCCCAGGCGGTAAAGCGCACGGTCGAGGACGAGTTCGGCCATGTCCGGGTGCGCGGCGAGATTTCCGGCTTCCGCGGCGTCCACTCCTCGGGCCACGCCTATTTCACCCTGAAGGACGAGAACGCCTCGATCGATGCGGTGGTGTGGAAGAGCTCGTGGCCGCGGCTGACCTTCAAGCCCGAAGAGGGTATGGAGATCATCGCCACGGGTCGGCTCACCACCTTCCCGCGCTCGTCGAAATACCAGATCGTCATCGAGCAGATCGAACCGGCCGGTGCCGGCGCGCTGATGGCGCTGCTTGAGGATCGCCGGCGGAAGCTTGCCGCTGAAGGGCTCTTCGCTTCCGAGCGCAAGCGCGAGTTACCCTATCTGCCGCGCGTCATCGGCGTCATCACCTCGCCCACCGGCGCGGTGATCCGCGATATTCTGCATCGCATCTCCGATCGCTTCCCCAGCCATGTCGTGGTCTGGCCGGTCCGCGTGCAGGGTGAGACGGCCGCGCCCGAGGTCACCGCCGCCATCAACGGCTTCAATGCGCTTCCGCCCAATGGTCCGATCCCGCGTCCGGATGTGCTGATCGTCGCTCGTGGCGGTGGCTCGATCGAGGATCTCTGGGGCTTCAACGAGGAGATCGTCGTCCGCGCCGTCGCGGCGAGCCGCATCCCCATCATCACCGCGGTTGGCCACGAAACCGATACGACGCTGGTCGACTATGCGTCCGACTATCGCGCCCCAACCCCAACGGCGGCCGCCGAGGCCGCCGTGCCGGTGCGCGCCGACCTCATCGGCTATGTCGACGAAATCGGTGGCCGCCAGCGCCACGCCATGCGCCGCACCGCCTCCAACTATCGCGATCGGCTGCGCGCTGCCGCTGCCGGCCTGCCGCGCCCGCTCGATCTGGTTGCGTCGGCCCGCCAACGCCTCGACCATGCCGCCTCCAATCTCGCCGCCGCCCTGCGGCACGCCGAGCAGAAGAAGCGCATCGAGTTCGGCCGCTCGGCCAACAAGCTGACGCCGAACCTGCTGACACGGCGCGCCACGGAGCTTGCGACCCGCCTCGACAATCTCAGCCGCCGCGCCGACACCGCTGCTTCGCGCACGGCCGAGCGCAAGCGCGGGCTGTTCGTTGCCGCCGCCGGCCGGCTCTCGCCCAAGGCGCTCAACAACGAGATCCGGCACCTGCGCAGCCGGCTGGACCCGCTTGCCGCCTCCCTCCATCCGGCGGTTGCGCGCCTCGTCGATCAGCGGCGCCGCAGCCTCGATCTCGCTGCCCGGCTGCTCGAAGCGGCGGATTATCGCTCGATCCTGCAGCGCGGCTTCTCGGTGGTCACCGATGCCGAGGGGCACATCGTCAAGCATACGGCAGACGTGAAGCCGGGCGACGCCGTCCATATCCAGGTCTCCGACGGCACCATTGGCGCTACCATCGGCAGCGGCCTCGTGGCCCGCAAGAAGGTGCGCCCGCCGCGCGACGAAGAAGGCCAGGAGAGCCTGTTCTGAAAAACGCCACGAACCGCGCTCAGCTATGCTGGCGCGGCTCCGGTCCGACCGGTTTCCAAGTCAGCCGATCTGACCTATATCTGGTGGTGCCATGAACATTTTCGACAAGAGCTTCAGCCCTTCCGAGGCGCAGGTCCGCTACCTTGATGCCGACTATGTCGTGCTGCGCCCCGGCAGCTTTGTGCGCTGCGCCATCACCGGTGTGCCGATCCCGCTCGACGAACTGACGTACTGGAACGTCGACCGGCAGGAACCCTACGCCAACGCCGATGCGGCGCACGAGGCTTACAAGCGGTACGGCCTCAACGCCCGCACCTGAGGCTCAAGGCTTGAAGCCGGTGGCAAGTCGCAGCCGCAGCGGCACCGCCACGCGCCCCGCCTTGCTGAGGCTGATATCCTCGAGTGCGCCCAGCGAGGCGAACTGCTTGTTCAGCGCTGCATCGTCATCGATATGCCCCGGCATGCCGATCAGGATGGCATTCCATCCGGCATAGGCCTCGGGCGGATTGAGATAGTCGAAATGCCGCGCGTCGCTGCACAGGCACAGCACCGGAATCTGCTTGCCGAGCAGGGCGTTGAGTTCGCCGGCGCGGACCCAGTTGAAGGTGCCGATAAACGTCCGGTCGTCGGCCGGCAGCCCGCGCCTGGCGAGCTCGGGCCGTACGGCATCCCAGGACAGCAGGGCGTCGGTCGGATCGGTGCCACCAAACAATTGCAGCGTCTGCTGGTCGAAACTGCCCCAGCGCGCCTGCATCGTCACCACGGTGGCCAGCGCTCCGAGTGCGAGCGCCGTGATCACTACCACGCCGATGGTGATCCGTCGGGTGATCCGTCCAGCGTTCGCCAGCCCCTCACCGAGGAGCGGGATGGCAAACAGCCAGCCGGGCATCTGCCAGTGCGGCAGCCCCCGACCGCTCAACGTCAGCCCGGTGAAGATCAGGATCGGCAGCAGCGCCAGGCAGACCAGTAGCCAGCGGCGTGGATTGCTCGCCCCACTAAGGATGCCGCGCACTAGGAACGTTCCCAGCGGCACGGCGATCCACGGCAGCAGGTAGACCGCCTGCGACAGCAGCGATTCGACCGGGCCGAATGGCCGCAACCCGCCGCCGCTGCCGACCCGGCCGCGACCCGCCTGAAAGGCGAAGGATGCCCAGTCGTTCTGCGCGTTCCACACCAGCACCGGCACGAAGCAGGCGAGCGCGATCGCGGCCGTCAGCCAGGGACCCGGCTTCAGCAGCCAGCGTCGCCCTTCGCGGGTGGTCGCAAGGAACAGCAGGATCCCCAGCACCAGCAGCACGCCGTGATATTTCGACAGCAGGGCCAGCCCCGCCATCAGTCCGGTCAGGGCCCACAGCCCCAGCCGCTGGCCGTCGCCGGGAACGAGGACGATTCGCGCCGTCAGCAGCGCTGTCGCCAGCGCCGCCGCCAGCAGCGGACCATCCGGGAAGATCAGCCCGAGATGGGCCAGGCCGAACACCGGCGCGAGGTTGAAGATCACCGTGGACCACAGCCCGGCGACGGCGCCGAACAACCGGTTCCCCAACGCGTAGATCAGCCACGATGACAGGGCGCCAAGCGCAACGAACGGCAGCCGCAACAGCAGCAGGTCTTCGCTGCCCCAGAGCTTGGCCCACAATCCGACCAGCCACAGATGCAGTGGCGGATGGTCGAAATAGCTGAGTGAGAACTGCCGCGCGATGCCGATGCTGTAGGCTTCGTCCACGCCGACCGGCAGGACCGCTGCGAGAGCCAGCCGAACGAATGTTGCCAACGCGATGACGGCCACGGCCAGGCGACCGGCAGACCGAGCTTTGAAGTCCGTACCGGATAGACCTTCGGAAAGGGCAGGCGATTGCATGGACGGTTGGGTCCTCGACCTGCCGCTTGCGTCTACTGCGGCGTGGCTAGCGTTTGTCTGCCATCAAGTCAAATTACCGTCCCGTAAGGAAGTCGAATAACTTCGGAACCCCACAATATACAGTCTATCCTGTCAGGGCTCTGCACGCTGTTGGATATGCTGCCGCACCCGCCGCAAAAACCATTCCGGAGCGGACGCATCCGTGGTTAGGGTGCGCCCCCTAGCGATATGCCAACGGGTTCCATGTCCGCCGAAACCAACAACCCCTTCGAGACCCCCGCCAGGACGGGGTTGGTTGGCGCCGAGATTTTTGCACTGGCGGTGGTGCTGTCGACGTTCGCGGCCAAGCTGTTCGTGGCGCTGAGCGTCGGTCTCGACGGTGATGAGGCCTATTACGCTCTGTGGTCGGCCTACCCCTCGGCGGGATACCTCGATCATCCGCCAGCCATTGCCGTGATGATCGCCATTGGACGCCTGATCGGCGGCGATTCGCTGCTTGGTGTTCGCCTGCTGCCGTTGCTCGCCGGGCTGGCAGTGCTGGCGGCGCTCTATCGCACCGCCCGGCTGTTGATCCCGGGACGCAGTGCTGCCGCCCTTGCCGCCGCCTGGTATTGCCTCAGCCTGCAGGGTGCGGTGAACTTCGTCGCCACCCCCGACGCACCATCGACGCTGTTCTGGACACTATCGCTGTGGGCAGCGGCCGAGGCCGTCTCGCGCTCACGCCCCAACTGGTGGTTGGCCGCCGGCCTGTTCGCCGGCGCGGGGCTTGCATCCAAGTACACCAACGCCTGGTTCGGCCTCGGATTGGTGCTGTTCGTGTTTGCCACCGCCGATGGCCGCCGTCAGTTGGCCCGCTGGCAGCTTTGGCTTGGCGGCATCCTGGCGCTCCTCGTGTTTGCGCCGGTGTTGTGGTGGAACTACCAGCACGGCTGGCAGTCCTTTCTGTTCCAGGGCGCGCGCGTCGTCTCGTTCGAGGAGCAGTTCGGGCGCCTGGTGAGCGAGTTCGTCGTCAGCCAGGCTGCGGCGATGGGGCCGGTGTTGCTGCTGTGCGCCCTGCTGGCCATGGGCGGCTGGCTGCTGGGTTACGGCAGGCGGGTCGGCGCCCGGCTGGCATTGCCGGTACTGACCACACTGCCTGTGCTCGTCTATTTCCTGTTTCACGCCTTGCATGCCCGCGTCGAGGTGAACTGGCTGCAGCCTGTGGCGCCGGTGCTGGCCTTGCTCGGCGCGGCCTTCGTTTGCTTGTTGCCGCCGCGACCGCTGGGGCGCTGGGTCGCAATCGCCGCCAGCGTCGTGCAACTGGGCCTTGGCGTTGCGCTGATCGGCTTTGCCTATGTACAGGCGGTCTATCACCCGCTTGACCTCGGCTATGCCGATCGCACTCGCATGCTGCGGGGGTGGGACACGCTGGCGGCAGAGATTCGCGAGCTCGCCGATGAGACCGGCGCCAAGGTGATCTGGACCGAGGGCAACTATCGGCTGACGGGCGAGCTGTTCTTCCATGGGCGCGCCGCCGGAGACTCGCGTCCGGTGCGCGACATCGCTGCTCACCCGCGCTACGACTTCCTGCCGGCCGATAGCCGCTATCCGGCGCTGTCGCCGGCGCTGCTGGTGGTAAGCGTGAAGACCCCGATCGAGGCAGGGGCGCTGCCGCCCCGCCCCGAATTCTCGCGCACCCGCCTGGTCACGGTGCTGAAGCGCGACGAGGGGGCAGGGCGAGGCGAAGAGTATTACGCGGTGCTCGCCGTCTCCGGTCCCACCGGCGCCTTGCCGCGTGCCGACTGAGGCGCCACCGCCGGCGCGGGGACCCGGACGAAGGCGAGGATCGCCATGGTCATGAATGCGTACTGCACGGTGTGGAACTCGAAGCCGATCATGATGATGGTCAGCTGGAACACCGCATAGCCGACACACAGGGTCAGCGCGAGGTAGAGCCGCGATACGAACAACGCGTCGCGTGGCGTGCGGAATACGGCGATGACCGGGGAGACAGACAGGATCAGGAAACTGATCACCCCGGGGATGCCTGCTCCTACGGCAAAACTCAACAGGCCGTTGTGCAACTGCCGGAAGCTCAGCATGCGCTCGACTTCGTTGTCCGGAATGTAGGGCAGGATGGCCGGCACCATGTCGGGCCAGCCATAACCGAATAGCGGGGCATGCAGGAACGCCTGCCAGCCGCCCCACAGCATCGTCAGCCGCTCTTGGGTGGATTGGTCGACAGCGCCACCGGCAATCACATCCTGCGTCACCGAAAAGCCGTCCAGCGCGCGTCCCATTCCAATCTTGGCGGCAGCGAACAGCAGGACGGCAGACAGCACGGCTACCACGCCGGCGACCACCAGCGGCAGGGTGCGATGCCGCGCCGGCGCCAGCGCCAGCCCGAACGCTAGTGCCACGAAGCCGAGCACCGGCGCGGCGATCAAGGCGCCGCGCGTCCCGCCCAGCAGCGCCGCCGACACGCCGAAAACCGGTCCGAGCAGGAACAACCAGCGGCGGTGTTTACCGGGCGCAAACACCCCGACCAACGCGATGAAGCCCAGCAGCATTGCCGTATCGGCAAAGTGGAACATGCTCATCAGCGGCTGTCCGGCGCGGTCGTAACCGAGCACTCCTACCTGCACCACCCCGACGATCACCGCGATGCCGGCGCCGGCCAGTGCCAGCCGTCCGATCAGCAGCGCACTGTCGAGCCGGGCGAACTTCTCGAGTTGCCAGCGAAACGGCACCGCCAGCAGCAGCGGCACGAAATTGAAGGCAAACAGCAGATCGCTCGGCTTCTCCGAGGTGAACAGGAACGCCAGCGCCGGCAGGGCTGCCGCGGTGACGAACATCACATCGATCGGGTTGCGGCTGCGCGACTGGAACGCCGCGATCACCGAAGGCGAGATCAGCGCAAAGATCGCGAACAGCAGCACGAAATAGGTGGTGAGCCGGCCCACGATGCACGGCAGGGCGAACAGGAACACGATCAGCGCCAGGCAGGCCCAGCGGATATAGGCCGGCGCGCCGGTCGCGGCCGCCGGAGTCATCTCCGCGCGCCTCGAGCCTTGGCGATGGCGTCGAGCGCCTTGAGTTCCGCCACCAGGCCGTCGATCTCGGTCAGCGGGATCATGTTGGCGCCATCGGAGGGGGCGTTGTCCGGATCCTCGTGGGTCTCGATGAATACCCCGGCAACACCGACGGCGACCGCCGCCCGCGCCAGCACCGGCGCATATTGCCGTTCGCCGCCCGACGATTCGCCGCGGCCGCCCGGCTGCTGCACCGAGTGGGTGGCGTCGAAGACGACCGGCTTGCCGGTCTCGGCCATGATCGGCAGCCCGCGCATGTCGACCACCAGGGTGTTGTAGCCGAAGCTCGTGCCGCGCTCGGTCAGCAGCACGCCCGAGGCGCCGGCACTGTCGAGTTTGTTGGCGACATTCTTCATGTCCCAGGGGGCGAGAAACTGCCCCTTCTTGACGTTGACCACCCGGCCCGTTGCAGCCGCCGCAACAAGCAGGTCGGTCTGTCGGCTGAGGAAGGCCGGTATCTGCAGGATGTCGACTACCTCGGCAACCGCGGCGCACTGCTCGCGCTCATGCACGTCCGTGGTGACAGCGAGACCGGTTTCACTCTTGACCGCTTCGAAGATGCGCAGCGCTTCGTCCAGGCCGATGCCGCGGAAGCTCCGTGAGCTGGTACGGTTGGCCTTGTCGAACGACGATTTGTAGATCAGCGGGACGCCGCGACGCTCGCCCAGTTCGGCAAGAAAGCTCGCGGTCTTCAATGCATGATCGCGGCTTTCGATCACACATGGGCCGAGAATGAAGGCAAGCGGGAGATCAGTACCAAACCCGACGCGCCGCCCGTTCGGCGCATCGACAAAAACCTGCTGCATCAAAACAAACCCGTATCGCCAGGCGTTTCGCCCGGTCGCATGTCCCACCCAACTAGTCGGAAATCGGCCCCGCTACCGACCTCTAGCACACCATAACTTCCTGTACGGAATTTGGCGCCGGCACGGTTTTCCCCAGGCTTTAGCCCCAGCGCCGCCAGGGCGAACCGTGCTGCTCCGTTGCTGGTCACCAGCAGGATCGTGCCGCGGGGATGTTCCTCCACAACCCGCTCGACGAACCCCCGCCAGGCCAGAAGGCGCCATTGCGCCCCAACCTCCCAGCCTTCTGGCGCCACCCACTGTGTCTCCCACAGCGTGATGGCATCGTTACCGATCCGCTCGATAACGGCGGATTCAGGCTGACCTTCGTCCGGCCCGTGGTCGATTTCGATGAGGAAGTCGGCTGTCTCGATCGCCTGTACGCCGGCGATGACTTCCGCCGTGCGACGTGTGCGCTTGAGCGGACCGCTCAGCACACGGTCAAAGCTCACCCTGTTGGCAGCGAAGTGACGGGCCAGTGCTTCCGCCTGGGCGATGCCTGCGGCGGTCAGCGGCAGGTCGCTGCGTGCCCCGATCCGACGCGGCGGCTCACCGCTCTCGAAAGTGTTGCCATGCCTGACGATGACCAGGCGCGTCACGAGCGCCAGTCGACGAACGGATCGCCGAGCTCCCCGATCAACCGCTCCGCCCGTTCGACATCGGCCGGACTGTCCACCCCGCTCATGGTGATCCGCCCCGGCGCGACAATCACGGCGCGGATGTCGAGCCCGAGCTCGATCAGCCGCAGCTGTTCCAGCCCCTCGAGCTGTTCGTACTGCGATTGCGGCGCCGCCTCGAACGCCTCGAGCGCGGCCGTGCGGTAGCAGTAGAGCCCGATATGCTGCAGCACCGGCGACAGCGGGCCGGCGTCGCGCAGCTCGGTCGGCTTGCGCATGAAGGGCAGCACCGCCTTCGAGAACCACACGGCGCGACCGGCGCCGTCGCGGATACAGGTGGTGCCGCTGGCGGGCGTCGTCCGCTTGTGGGCGATCAGTGCGTCGAGCCGCGCCCAATCCAGTTGCACTACCGGCGTCGTCACATCGGCGGTGGAACCCCGCGCCGTGCGCACGATCTCGACGATGTGCTCCGGCGCAGTGAACGGAGCATCCCCCTGCAGGTTCACTACCAGCCCGGCTGTCCGGCCGGTTGCTTTCAGCGCCGCCAGCGCCCGTCCGGAACCCGAGCTGATCTCGCTCGCCGTCATCACCGCCTCCAGCCCGAGGCGGTGCGCTGCTGCCAGGATGCGTTCGTCGTCCGTCGCCACCAGCACCTCGGCATCGCCGAGCTGGCGCGCCGCGACCATTGCTACGGCTGCCACGCGCTCCAGCAACATCCGCCCGGCGATCGGGTGCAGCGGCTTGCCGGGCAACCGGGTGGAGCCGTAGCGGGCCGGAATGACGATGAGGTCCCGCACCTCAGACGAGGCCGACGCGCAGGCAATCGTGCACATGCACGATGCCGACCGGCCGCAGGCCATCCATGGCGAAGATGGCGGTGATCCGCGGTGTGAGAGTGGTCATCTGCCGCAGTGCTTCGCTGAGCAGCGCATCGGCGCCGATAGTGCGGGGCCCGACGGTCATCACCACCGCGGCGCTCTGCTGCAGCAGACCGTCCGCCATGTGCCGGCGCAGGTCGCCGTCGGTAATGATGCCAAGCAGCTCGCCTGCCTCGTTCACCACTCCGGTGCAGCCGAAGCCCTTGGATGTCATCTCGAGGATCGCCGTCGCTACGCTGGCGTCTGCGCTCACCAGCGGCAGCTTTTCCTCACGGTGCATCACCTCGCCGACCGTGAGCAGGGCACTGCCGAGCGTGCCGCCCGGATGGAACACGTGAAAGTCGGCGGCCTCGAAGCCGCGTCGCCTGAGCAGCACCACGGCCAATGCGTCGCCGAGCGCAGCCATCATCGTCGTCGAGGTCGTCGGCGCGGCGGTGATATCGCAGGCCTCCCGCGCATCGGGCAGGGCGACGACGATATTTGCCGCCCGGCCCAGCCGCGAGTCCGGCCGCACCGTCACCAGCGCCAGCGGAATATCGAACCGCACGCAGTAGTTGGCGAGGTCGGACAACTCCGCCGTATCGCCCGATTTCGAGAACATCACGACGACGTCGGCCGTGGTGATCATGCCGAGGTCGCCGTGGCTGGCGTCGCCACCGTGCACGAACTGCGCCGGGGTGCCGGTGGAAGCGAGCGTCGCGGCGACCTTGCGCGCTATGTGGGCGCTCTTGCCGACGCCGGACAGGATGACCCGTCCGGGCGCCCGCTGGATCAGCTCCACCAGCGCCACGAACGCACCGTCGAGCCCGGCGGCGAGCGCCTCGAGGCCTTCCGTTTCCAGCCGGATCGCGGCGCGCGCTTCATCGAGTGCGAGCTGCTGCAGACGTGCATCGTTGGCAATGGGATAGCGCACGTGAGGACCCGGCCCGCGCCTTGCTGAAGACATGCCGTGGCTTATCAGCAATCGCTCGGGGCTCGCAAGGTTGTGCGCCGCGGGCGGACCGGCTAGTCAGCAGCGGTGAGGCCAACTGGAGTGACCGCGTGAGAGGAGCCGTGCCGCTTCGCTGGAAGGCCTATGGCGGGCTCGTCACCGCGGCCTCCTGGCTGCACTATGCGGTGCTGTCTCGCTTTTCCAGGAGCGACGAGGGCGGTACGGCCTGGTTTCTACGCCGCCTCAGCCCGCCGCTGCCGCAACCCGCGAGCGGCCGCCGCATCTGGATCCACGCCGTTTCGGCCGGAGAATCCAAGGTTGCCGAGCTGCTGCGGCAGCGCCTCGTCGCCCTCGACCCGTCGCTGTCGGTGGTTCTCTCGGCCACCACCTATTCCGGTTACGCCCGGGTCAGTGCCATCGCCGGCGAGGCAGCGAGCTTCATCATGCCGCTCGATACGCTCGAGGCCCAGCAGCGCATTTTCGAAACAGTCCGTCCCGACCTCCTGGTGCTGGTCGAATCCGAGTTCTGGCCAGCCCAGTTCGCCGCAGCGGCAGCGGCGGGCGTGCCGGTGGTGGTGGTCAACGCCACCATGTCGCCGCGCAGCTTTGCCCGTCACCGGCGCAACCCGGTCGTCGCCAGCCGCACGCTCGCCAAGGCACGCCGGATTTACGCCCAGGATGAGGCTATCGCTGCCCGCTATGCCGAACTCGGCGTGCCCCGCGAGCGCGTCGAGGTGGTCGGCAACCTGAAGCTTGTCCCGCTGCAGCGGGCCATGCCCACCGGCAAGGACACCCCGCCGCTCATTGCCTTCGGCAACATCCACCGCGACGAGATCGAGGCGCTCGCCCCGGCCATTGCAGCGCTGCGGCTGCGACGCCCCGATGCCAAGCTGGTGCTGGTTCCGCGCTATCCCGGCAAGACGCCTGGCGAGGTGCTGAGCGCCAGCTTCGGCGCGGAGCTTGCCATCGTCGACAACGAGGCCGCCATCGCCGAGGCCGGGGGCCTTGTTTGGCTCGATCAGATGGGCACGCTGTCCAAGGTTTATGGCCGTGCCAGCATCGGTGTGGTCTGCGGTACATTCTCGCCGATCGGCGGTCACGACCTCAGCGAGCCGCTCCACCTGGGGGCCGCCAGCGTGTACGGCCCCTTTGTCGAACGGCAGAAGCCGCTGCACGCCGCGCTATCGGCAATCGGCTGTGCTGTGCAGGTGCGTGGGGCGGACGAACTGCCCCAGGTAGTGCTGGAGTTGCTCGAGGATGATGCGCGGCGCCAGCGGATGGTCGAGGCGTTCCGTGGGGTGGCGGAGCAGGCAGCCGAACGGCTGGATACCCTGGCGTCAAGCCTGGTCGCACAAGTCGAAGCGCCGGCGCGCGCTGACCCCCACCCTTGATCCCTCCCCGCAAGGGGGAGGGAGACGCCAGAACCGCGATGCTAGTGTGAGGGTCTCCCTCCCCCCTGCGGGGAGGGGACAGGGGTGGGGGGGCAGCTCGCGCCGGATGACCGGTTCGGCCCCCGATCACCCCTACTCGTCGTCTTCCGGATTCAGCAGCCGGTGCAGGTGCACGACGAAGTAGCGCATCTCGGCATTGTCCACCGTCAGCTGCGCCTTCTGCTTCCACACCGCGTGGGCCGCAGCATAGTTTGGGTAGACCCCGACGAGGTCGACCGCATCGAGATCCTTGAAGACGATGTCCTCGCCCTTTTCCACTTCGCCGCCGATGACGAGGTGCAAGAGCTGCTGCTTGGGCTCGGGTTTCTTGGTCTTGCTCACGGCTTCAGACGCTCCAGATCGACTTCCTGTGGCTGCGGGCAGCCGTAGACCTTGACCAGCGCCGCATGTAGTGGCGCTTTTAGCGAAGGCTCGCATAGCGCCGCAAGCGCTCCATGCCGGGTTTCCGGGCGATTGAAGCGCAAGGCACCTATGCACACGTCCTCGAAGCCGACCCCGGCTTCGCTGAGAATGCACGCAGCGCCCGCCACGTCCCAGTCCTGCGCTCCGCGCCGCACCACCACCGCATCGAGCTTGCCCGAGGCAACCAGCGCCAGCCGGTAAGCGAGCGAGGGATAGAACGGCCCGCGCGTGTACTCGAGGCCCGCCGCCTGCAACTCCTGATGCACCGCCCCCGGCGCCGGGATCAGCGGGGCGGTACGGCCTGGGTGGCGCTGGCGCACCAGCGGCTTGCCATTGAGCCGGGCGCCATCGCCAATCGCCGCGTCATACATCTCGTCGCGCACCGGCGCGTAGACCACGCCGGCAATCGCCACGCCGTCCTCGACCACCGCCAGCGACACTGTCCAGCTGTCTTCGCCGCGGATGAAGCCGCGCGTTCCATCGATCGGGTCGACCACGAACACCCGGCGGTGGCTCAGCCGCTCCGGGTTGTCGACACTTTCCTCACTCAGCCAGCCATAGTCGGGACGCGCCGTCAGCAGCGCCGAGTTGAGGAACTTATCGAGGACGATGTCCGCCTCGCTTACCGGCGAGGCGTTCTCCTTGGTCCAGGTCTTGAGGTCCTTGCGGAAATAGCCCGCTGCAATGATCCCGGCGGTGACGGCAGCCGAGCGCAGCAATTCGCGATCGTCGGCAGCTGTGGTCGGGGCGGCACTGAGCATCAGGTTTCCGGGATATTGGCTGGGCGTGCTTCTAGGCGCATCCCCCGGCTGGAACAAGGCCCGGCATGCGGTGCGCGCCCGCTTGTGAACGCCCGGCGGCGGCTGCTTGGCCCCGTTACGGGCTTGTCCCGAGCCAAGTGGTTAAGGCCAGGCAAGCACACGCACTTAAGACTGCGTTACACCCGGTGACGACCCGCTAACCCTTCGCAAAACAACCTAAACTTAACCCAGTTTCTTAAGCGGGGTGGCAAGGGGGGCGGGTAGATTGGGGGCATCAAAGAGGGCGACAAAAACAAGCTCTCGAGAGTTGACAGGAAGGCTTATCATGCAGGGTCGTGTTGGGATCGACGGGTCGTCGGTTGTCATGTTGTTCGGTGAGGGGCGAGCCCCGCGGACACGTCCGCTGACTGCCAGGTATTTCGGTCCGGCCAACGACAACGGCCCCAAGGATCCGGTCAAGACCGTGACGGTGCGCAAGACGCTGGAAAAGAGCGGTGTCGCCATCAAGATCAAGGTGCCGGTCGATGAATTCATCGGCGTCGCCGTTTCGACCTCGATCACTGAAGAGGGTGTGCTGTCGAGCGCCATCGAGCTGGTACATGGCGATCCAGACCTCAACTACCGGGTGTTCGAAGAGATCGGCAATTCCAACGTCGTCGCCGAGTGGCAGAACTGGGGCAAGAAGCTCCGCCTGCCGCTGTTCATCAAGGCCGGCGACGGCAACCTCCTCCCCTATTCGCAGCAGGTCGACGGCATCGCGCTCGGCGTGAAGCACGACCGTCGCCGCCTTGCTGCCGACGCCGAGCGGCGGCCGCGTTTTCTCAACCGCCGCAAGCCCGGCGAAAGCAGTGCCTCCTGATGCAACCTTTGCGGCGCTGAGCCGTTTCTGAGAAGACCAACCGACAGCGATCCCATGCACGTTTGAACTGTCGGAAGACTCGTAGCGACCTCCAAATCCAGCTCGAGCCGGGGTCGATCCACCAGTGGATCGACCCCGCTTCTTTTTCATCGTTCATCGCCGCTTCAGCCGTCCTGGCGCAGACGCGCAGCGCCATGTCGAGGGGATGAACATGCCCAAATTGCTGATCGTTGCTGCGCTGCTTTTTGCCTTTGCTGTCGCTGAGGCTACAGCAGTCGAGGTAAAGCTGTCCGATCCCGTGCCGGGCCACCCAGATGTGACCGTTCTTGAGCTTATGCGTCAGGTCGTCACCGACCTTGAGATCGATGCGGACGGCTATGCGAAGGGAACCGCCATGACGCCGCTGCGTCCGGTCGCGGCCGATGAGGGCGGCGAACGGCCTGCGGTGATCGAGATCTACGATCCCCAGATCGTGCCGTTCCGCGTCGCCGGCCGCCCGCTCACCTTGCTCTATTCGGTGCTGGGGCACTCCAGCGACAGTGTCGCCGAAGTGGTGCTGCTGGCGCTCTACGACGAACAGCTCAGGCTGATCGATGCTGTCGATGTCGGCCTCTACGAAAACAACTGGTTGGGTGATGTCTTGCCCATCGGCGCCGGCGACGACCTCATTCGCCTGAACTCCGAGCACTTCAACTCGAGCCAGGGCTACGACGCCTCGCAATTGGTCTTCGTCAGGGACAACAGGTTCGCCCTCATCGACGAGATCTATTACTTCTCGGTCAAGGGCGGGAGCTACGAGGAGCTGCAATCGCTGGCGATCACCACCGTTCCAGGTGGTCCCGGCTATTGGCCAGTGACCGCCGCCATCCACGCGACCCGCAGTGTCGAAGCGCTCCAACAGGAGGAGGCCGAGGCGTCCGAGCCACTCGAGCCGCCCTACGACCGGACGATTACCCAGGTCTATGGTTGGAGTGCGTCGATCGGCGGTTATGTTGCCGACAGCGATGCCTTCGCGCGGCTCAACGCCGAGAACGAGGCGAAGTATTAGGCCGGCGGGCGCGGAAACGCCCGTCCTGCATGGCTTCCAGAACCAGAAAAGCGGCGGTTTCCCACCCGGCCTGGGTTTCGCCGGCCATCTCGGCGCAACAGCTTTCGCCTGGCACGAGCTTGAGTTTGCGCATCTGCATCTCCCGTTTCATTGCCGGCACAGCTACGCCGAACCGGGATTATGCAGAAGTCCGCTCTCCATGGAGGGATTATGCAGCAATCGGCATAATCACACGACGAGATCCAGCAGCAGTGCGGCGGTGAACGCCAGCCCGACCCAGTGGTTGGCCCGGAACCGCACGAGCGCGTTGGCCGGATCGTGCGGCTCGAGCGTCTTGATCTGCCAGCCGAGGATGCCGATCACCGAGAGCATGCCGAGGAGGAACGGCCAGCCCGCTCCCACCATCAGGCCTGCTGCTACCCACAGCACGACCGTGGCGGCGTAGAACAGCGCCACCAGCAGGCGCGCCCGCCGGCCGAACAGCCGGGCGGTGGATTTCACCCCCACCAGCGCGTCGTCCTCGATGTCCTGCAGTGCGTAGATCGTGTCGTAGCCGATGGTCCACAGGATCCCGCCGACATAGAGCAGCAACGGCGGCAGGGCGAGCGAGCCGGTCTGTGAGGTCCAGCCGACCAGCGCCCCCCAGTTGAAGGCCAGCCCGAGGAACAACTGCGGCCACCAGGTCACCCGCTTCATGAACGGATAGATCGCGACCAGGACCAGCGAAGCGACGCCCAGTATCACCGTGGTGGTGTTGAACTGCAGCAGCACCACCAGCCCCACCAGCGACTGCAGCACGAGGAACAGCGCCGCTTGCCGCTTCGTCACCTGGCCAGAAGGTATCGGCCGCGAGCGGGTCCGCGCCACCTTCATGTCGATGTCGGTGTCGACGATGTCGTTGAAGGTGCAGCCGGCCCCCCGCATTGCCACCGAGCCGATATAGAACAGGATCAGCGCCCACCAGTCGAAGCCGCGCCCCGGTTCGGCCAGCGCCGCCAGTGCCAGCGCAAAACCGCAGGGCCAGAACAGCAGCAGCAGCGGCAGCGGCCGATCCCAGCGCGCCAGCCGCCCGTAGGGCTTCAGCCATTCCGGCGCATAGCGGTCGAGCCAGTTGCCGCGGCTCGCGTCCGCGACCGTACCTGCTGCTTTTTCAGGGGTTTGCATCGTCTGTCTTGTATGTCTTGATGGCGGTCGGCCAGTTTCCTAGTCACGCGTACCACGATGCCCAGATCGCACAAGACCCTGCCTCGCCTCTATATCGAGGCGCCGCTCGCCGCTGGCGCGATACTGGAGCTTGGTCGCGACCACACCAACTACCTGTTGAGTGTGCTGCGCATGAAGGCGACGGATGCGCTCGTGGTGTTCAATGGCGCCGATGGCGCCTGGATGGCGAGGATCGCCAGCGACCATCGCAAGGGGGCGAGCCTCGAACTGGTGGTGCAGACCCAGCACCAGACGCCGAAATCCGATCTCTGGTTCGGCTTTGCCCCCCTGAAGACCGGCCGGCTCGACTACCTGGTGCAGAAGGCGACCGAGATGGGCGCCGGCACCATCCAGCCGGTGATCACCCGCTATACCCAGGTGTCGCGGCTCAAGGCCGACAAGCTGCAGGCCAACATCATCGAAGCGGCCGAGCAGTGCGAAGTGTTGAGCGTTCCGACGCTTGCCGATGAGATCGGGCTCGCCGAGCTCATCGCCCACTGGCAGCATGATCACGGCCTCCGTCGCCTGATCTTCGCCGACGAGAGCGCGCCTAGCCACGCACCCAATACCCAGTTGCTCGACCTCGACGGGCTGCCGGTTGGTATCCTCGTCGGCCCCGAAGGCGGTTTCTCCGACGATGAGCGGGCGCTGCTCCTCGCGCAGTCCTTCGTTATCCCGATCAGTCTCGGTCCTCGCATCCTGCGTGCCGACACCGCCGCGGTGGCCGCCCTGGCGGTCGTGCAGTCAACCATCGGCGATTGGCGATAAAGCCCATTGCATTCGGAGCGCGGCTCAGTATTGTCCGCCGCGCCCGGCCAGGAGCCCGGCAGTCTTGCCTTACTGGAGTGCCCATGGCCGGCGAAGAAAACGCACCGCTGATTGAATCGCGGGCTGACCTGCTTGAGGTCATGGCCGTCGGCGGCAAGCCGAAATCCGAGTGGCGCGTCGGCACCGAGCACGAAAAACACGTCTACCGCAAAGCCCCGCTCGCCCCGGTCCCCTATGCCGGTGACGATGGCGTGCATGCGCTGCTGAGGGGCATCGAGGCCCGCACTGGCTGGCATCCGTTCTTCGATCGCGGCAATCCGATCGGGCTGCGTAACCTCGGCGCCGTCGGCGGCATCTCGCTCGAGCCGGGTGGCCAGTTCGAACTCTCCGGCGCCCCGCAGCTCACCATCCACGATGCCGCCGCCGAGCTCGATGCGCATCTCGAGGATTGCCGCGTCATCGGCGGCCCGCTGAATATCCATTTCCTCGGCCTCGGCGTCACGCCGCTCTGGTCGGTCGCCGAAATCGCCGCCATGCCGAAGTCGCGCTACGGCATCATGACCAGATACATGCAGCAGGTCGGCACGCTCGGCACCTCGATGATGTATCGCTCGGCCACCGTGCAGGCGAACCTCGATTTCTCCGACGAAGCCGACATGGTCAAGAAGCTGCGCGTCTCGGTGGCGCTGCAGCCGATCGTCACGGCGCTGTTTGCCAATTCACCCTTCGTTGACGGCAAGCCTTCGGGCTACCTGAGCTTCCGCTCGCACATCTGGCTCAACACCGACAACGCCCGCACCGGCATGCTGCCTTTCGCCTTCGAGGAGGGCTTCGGCTTCGATCGCTACGCCGAGTATGCACTCGACGTGCCGATGTACTTCGTCATCAGGAAGGGCGAGTACATCAATGTCGCCGGGGAAAGCTTCCGCGCCTTCATGCAGGGCAAGCTTCCGCAGCTCCCCGGTGTCCGGCCGACGGTGAAGGATTGGGAGAACCATCTCTCGACCCTGTTCCCCGAGGTTCGGCTCAAGCAGTTCCTCGAGCAGCGCGGCGCCGACATGGGCGATCGCGACCACGTCCTGGCGCTCGCGGCGATCTGGACGGGGCTCCTCTACGACAGCGAGTCGCTCGATGCCGCCTGGGACCTGGTGAGCGACTGGACCGCAGCCGAGCGCCAGACGCTGCGCAACGAAGTGCCGCGCACCGCCATCCACACCCCATTCCGTGGCGGCACCGTCGCCGACATCGCCCGCCTCGTCGTCGATCTCGCCGGCGATGGCCTGCGTCGCCGCAAGCACCTTGCGAACGGCAAGGATGAAACGGTCTTCCTAGATCCGCTCAACCAGACCCTCGACCTCGGCAAGACCCAGGCCGAGCGCTGGCTCGACAAGTATCATGGCGAGTGGGCCGGCGACCTGACTCGCATCTTCGACGAAGCCGAGATCTAGGCTTTCTTTGTTCATCCTCCTCCCGCGTAGCGGGGAGGATGGTGGAGGAGGCGGTCCCAGCCTCCGAAATCCCTGCGCACCATTCGGTGGCTGCGGCCCCGCCCCCTCCCGGCCTCCCCCATCAAGGGGGTGTTGGCCGGTGGGTTTTTGCTGATTCCAGCCCCAACCTCCGAACGGCACCTCCCCCCTTGTGGGGGAGGTTGGGAGGGGGGTGGGCCGAGTGCACCGGGCGGACCAGACCACTCGTCCGCCAATCGCAAAGAATTATTTGCAAACAGTTCTTTGTAATCATAAGCTCCGGGCATGAAAGCCCCGACCCGCGAGATCACCCGTATCGTCCCCGATGCCACCGCCCTCAAGGCCCTGACGCATCCGGTGCGCCTGCGCATGCTCGGCATGCTGCGCATCGATGGCCCGGCGAACGCTACCCGCCTCGCCGAGCGACTCGGGCTCAACTCCGGCGCGACCAGCTACCACTTGCGCCAGCTGGCCCAGCACGGCTTCATCGAGGAAGTCCCCGACCAGCCCTCGCGGCGCGATCGCTGGTGGCAGGCCAGGCACGAGTCGACGTCGTTCTTCGAGCCGGGCGGTACGCAGGAGCAGTTCGATTCGAGCGTCGCCTTTGCCCAGGCCGCGCTTACCGAGCAGGTGAACCTGATGCAGCGCGCACAGGACGAGTTCGTCCAGTTGCCGTCCGAGTGGCAGGCCACCACGCAGATCAGCGATTTCACCATGGCGCTGACCGCCGAACAGGCCAACGCCTTGAAGAACAAGCTGCTCGAACTGCTCTGGCAGGCGATGCGCGAAGCGCCCGATCCCCGCGGCGAGCTGCCGCCCGGCGTCGAAGCCTACACCGTCATGCTGCACGCCTTCCCCTATCCTGGGCGACTGGTGGCAGGGCAGGGGGGCGACAAATGAGCCGCCGCCCGTTCCTCGCCTTCGCCGTTGCCGAGACCCTCTCGATCTCCGGCACGCGCCTTTCGACCATCGCCATTCCGTGGCTGGTGCTCACCACCACCGGCAGCCCGATACTGACCGGCGTCGTCGCCATGGCCGAGATGCTGCCCTATGTCGTCGCCAAGGCGCTGTCCGGTCCGCTGATCGACCGCATCGGCCCCAAGCGGGTGGCCATTGGCTGCGACACCGCCTCGGTCGTGGTGGTCGGTCTCGTTCCGCTGCTGGCACTCGTCGGGTGGCTGGGTTTCGAGCTGCTGCTCCCCATCGTCGTTGCCATGGGAATTCTGCGCGGGCCGTCGGATGCAGCCAAGATTTCGATGGTCCCCACCATTGCGAAACTGGCTGACGTGCCGCTCGAGCGTGTCACCGGCGTCGCCGGTGTCATCGAGCGTCTTGCGTCCACGGTCGGCGCGGCCGCTGCCGGTGGATTGATTGCCCTCATCGGCCCCGGCCTCGCCCTGGCGCTTAACGCTCTGACCTTTGCTCTCGCCGTGGTGGTGGTTGCCGTCGGCATTCCGATCTTCGATCGCGAGCCCGCCGGGACCCGCGGCTCCTATTTTGCCGAACTGCGCGAAGGCTTTGATTTCATCCGTCGCGATGCGCTGCTGGTCGGCATCGTGGTGATGATCACCACCACCAATCTGCTCGATGCCGCCTGGTCCGCCGTGTTGCTGCCGGTATGGACCCGGCAGGCGGGCTTTGATGCGGCGCTGCTCGGGCTCCTGTTTGCCGTGATGTCCGCCGCCTCCATCGCCGGGGCTGCCATCGCCACGGCGACCGGTGAGCGCCTGCCACGGCTTACGGTCTATACCGTGGCCTTCCTGCTTGCCGGCCTGCCGCGCTTCGCCGTGTTCGCCATCGACGCACCATTGCTGGCGGTATTCGTCACGCTGGCGGTTGGCGGCTTCGCGGCCGGCTTCATCAATCCGATCGTCAACGCCGTCATCATGGAGCGCATCCCTGCCGCGATGATCGGTCGCGCCAGCGCTCTGGTCGGGGCGCTGGCCTGGGCCCTGATCCCGTTCGGCGGCCTCGTCGGCGGCGCGCTCATCGCACTTGTCGGTCTCGCGCCGACGCTCTGGCTGAGCGGCCTCGCCTACGTCGCTGCAACGCTCCTGCCGCTCGCCCGGCGCAGCTTCCGCAGCTTCGGAAGCCGGCCGGGCGCAGAGGCCGCCTAGCTACTTCGTCTGCGCGGTCAGCACGCGGCTGCCGACCCAGGCGCCGATCACCACCAGCACCACCGCGAGCAGCAAGCCGATCCACACGATCGGGTCGCTGAAATGGCCGAGAAACACGGCGCGCAGCGCCTCGACGATGTGCTTGAACGGGTTGAAATTGGCCACGACCTGCAGCCAGGCCGGCGCCAGCGTCATCGGCAGGAGGATGCCCGAAAGCAGCAGGATCGGCAGCGCCAGCGTGTTGGCGATCGGCGCCAGGGCATCCTCGCTCTTGGTCGCCATGCCGATGGCGTTCGAGATGAACGAGAACGCCGCGCCCAGCAGCGCCACCAGCACCAGCCCGATCAGCAGCGCTCCGGCCGGAACGCGCAGGCCCATGAAGAAGGCCGCCCCGACCAGCACGATTGCCTGCACCAGGATCACCACCACGTCACGCAGCGTGCGGCCGGTGATGATCGCCGCCCGCGAGGCCGGCGACACCAGTTGCCGGTCGATGACGCCGGAGCGCCCCTCGGCGATGATGCCGAAGCCGACGAACAGCCCACCGAAAATCCCGAGCTGCACCAGAAGCCCCGGCACGAACACCTGCCAGGCGTCGCCCTCGAAACCGGAGGTTGCTGCGATCGTCTGCAGCAGCGGGCCGAACAGGGTGAGATAGAGCACCGGCTGCATCAGCCCGATCACCACCCATTCCGGCTGGCGCAGCGCCAGCAGCATCGAGCGCTCGAAGATGATCCAGGTATCGCGAACAAAGGACATGTGTCTTCTCCTAATCCCTGAGCGACCGGCCGGTCAGCGTCAGGAACACGTCATCGAGGGTAGGGCGATTGACGTCGACGCCGATCGCATCGATTCCCGCCTTGGTGAGGTCGCCCAGCAGCACCGGCAGCGCCGTGGCGCCGTCCGGCACATGGAAACGCACCACATGCGCCTCGGTCGCCGGCGTGTCCGCCCCCTGCAGCCGTCCTGCAATCTGGCTCGCCCACGTCGCGTCCGCCTCGCTCCGCAGCGTCAGCGTGATTGTGTCGCCCGACACCCGCTTCTTGAGCTCGGCCGGCGTGCCTTCGGCGACGATGGTGCCATGGTCGATGATCAGGATCCGGTCGGAAAGCGAGTCGGCCTCGTCCATGTAGTGGGTGGTGAGGAACACCGTGGTGCCGAGTTCGTCGCGAAGCTTCCTGATGTGATTCCACAGGTTCGCCCGGCTCTGCGGATCGAGCCCGGTCGAGGGCTCGTCGAGGAACACCAGCCTTGGCTGATGCACCAGACCCATCACGATATCGAGCCGCCGGCGTTGCCCGCCCGACAGCGAGCCGCAGGTCCGATCCCAGATCTCGCCCAGGTCGAGCGCCGCCAGCAGTTCCTTGCCGCGCTGGATCGCCACCTGCTTGTCGATGCTATACAGCCGTGCGTGGCTGACGATCTCCTGGCCCACTCTCGCCTCGGGCGAGGTCGAGCCGGCCTGGCTGACATAGCCGATGCGCCGCCGCACCTCGACCGGGTCGCGTCTGAGGTCTGCGCCCACCACGGTTGCCGAGCCATCGGTAGGTTTCAGCAGGGTGCAGAGCATCTTGAGCGTCGTGGTCTTGCCGGCGCCGTTCGGTCCCAAAAAGCCGACGATCTCCCCTTCGCGGACGCTGAGGTCGATGCCGCGCACCGCGTCTATGGTCTTGCCCTTGGCGCCCTTCGCCTTGAAGCTTCGCTTGAGGCCCTTTGCCTCGATGATGGTGTTGGTCACTTGCGCCTCGTTGTCATTGTTCGGCACGGCGATCAGCACGGCCGGCATGCGCCGGATCGGCTGGAATGGATGCGATTGCGGTTTCATATGCCGGCCCTCCGGCCGTCATTTTGCGTAGTCTTGGGTTGCGTGGTCTTCATGCTGGTTTGGCAGTCGACCGGCTTGATTTCGGTTGCTCGTCGCCAGACGGCCGCATGCGACATCCGGAAATCTTGCTTTCCCGGATATCTCATCGTATAATTATCTTATGGATCAAGATATCAACGAGTCAAGAGAAACTGAAGCCGCAGGCTTCGGCCTGGAATTCAAGGAAGCGACGCGCGCCAGCCAGGCCGCCAACGACCTGTTCGACGAGACGCTGACGCAGTTCCTGGGAATCAATCGCACCGATGGCCGCTGCCTCGATCTGATCGACCGGCGGGGCAGGGTGAGCGCCGGCCAGCTCGCCAACGACAGCGGCCTCACCACCGGCGCCGTCACCGCGGTGATCGATCGACTGGAAGCGGCGGGCTACGTGGTCCGGGCCCGGGACACCCTCGACCGGCGCAAGATCTGGATCGAGCTGACCGAGGACATGCAGGCCATCACCCGCCGCATCTTCGGTCACTATGAAAAGACCGGGCCGATGATGCTCGCCCGCTTCACGCCCGATCAGTTGGCGGCGATCATGCAATTCCTCGAGATCGGCACGTTCCTGCAGACCGAGATGGCCGAAGCGCTGCGCGAGCACCTCGACCCGCGCGCCACCACCCCGGCCGCCCGCCTGATCCAGGCGCGGGCCTTCGAACGGGCGGTGGAGGCCAACCGGACGCGGTTGCAGGCGGAGTTGAACGAGTTGCTGGACGGGAAGCGCTGATCGGGGCTCCCCACGCCCCCCTCTCTTGCGAAAACTAAGGACTTAGCTGCGCTAAGCCCAAGTTTTCGCTTTCTCCCCGCCAAGGGGGAGATGATCAGTGGCCCCCCACCGACATCGGACCGTCAGTCGGGACTCTCCCCCTTGGCGGGGGAGAAAGCGATTTCTTAGGTTTAGCCGTTTGGCTAAGCCTTAGAAATCGCAAGAGAGGGGGCGCTGGCGGCGAGGTGAGGCGCCGGGTTACTCCGCCGCCATCGGCAGGCTGTCCTTGCCGTCGAGGTTGCCCATGCTGGCGACGATGTGGCTGGCGAGCGCATCATAGATGCCGCCATAGGCGTGGCTCGCCCGCATGATGGCGATCTCGGCGTCGCGCAGCCGCGGCAGATCCTTGTCTTCGGCGATCACCCGCATTCCGGGCTGCAACGCACTCTCGGGCAGGAACCCGACCGCGAGGTCGGTCAGCACGGCACTGGCGATCGCCATGGCGTTCGACGAGGTGTAGGCGATGCGATAGTCGCGGCCGATGCGGTTCAGCACCTCGACCGCATTCTCCTTCCAGCAGCAATGCAGCCCGCCGGCGATCGGCAGCGGCTCGGTGGCCAACGCCTGCCCGCCATGCGAGGCAACCCAGAACATCCGCTCGGTGCGGAACATCTCGCCGTATTCATGATTGGTGCCCTGGGTGAAGACGATCAGGTCGTAGCGCCCCTTCTTCATCCCATCGAGCAGCTCTTCCGACGGCTGGCAGCGCACGTCGACCACGATCTTGGGGTGGGTGCGCTGGAAGCTGGAAAGGATCACCGGCAAGAGGCGGACCGCATAGTCATCCGGCACGCCGAAGCGGATCGAGCCCTTCAGGTCACCGTCCGAGAACACGTCCATGATCTCGGCATTGATCCTCAGCATGCGCCGCGCCCGCGCATAGAGCGCATCGCCATACTCGGTGAGCGCCACCGTGCGCCCGTCGCGGCTGAGCAGCGCCTGGCCGAGCCGTTCCTCCAGCCGCTTGATCTGCATCGACACGGCGGACTGCGTCTTGTTCACCCGGCGCGCCGCCTCGGTGAAGCTACCGCAGTCTGCGATGGCGCAGAAGCTCTGCAACTGGTCGAGATCGAGGGGAGTGCTCATCCCGTTTCTCCATCACGAAATTTGATGATCGAGATGAAATCTATTTGTTGGACGAATACAAGGCAAGGGCTCATATCAGGCGTCATCGGTGATCTCGCGATCGCTAGTGGCGACGCCGAAGTCGCTAGTGGCGACGCGTGATCGCTTGCCCCGCCCCGGCACTCCCCGCCCGGGCAAAGATGAAATTGGAGAACGACTATGGTCCACTTGCTTTCGAGCGAGCGGCCGTCGATGGCTGCCGCGTCGTCCAACCCGTTGCGCGCTCTGGTGAACTGGTTCGCCAAAGCCCGGGCTGCACGTGCTCGCCGCGTCGCCTTCGAGTCGCTTCTCGAGTACGATACGGCCCGCCTCGAGGATCTCGGCATCAACCGCCAGGATCTGTTCGAAGCCCTCGACAGCCCCAGCCAGCGCCCCGGCTACAAGCTGTCGCAGAAGCGTGCTGAAAGCTCCCGCCATTGGCTCAATCCCTGAGGATTTCCCGCAAGGGAAACTCCCGTCAGGGCTTCAGCCTCATCCTTGGCTCAACCCCAGTTGTGCCATCTTCGGGCCGGCTCACCCGCCGGCTCTGTTTCCTGATGAACTGCCGGACCTTCGGGTCCGGCTTTTTTGTTTGATGGGTCTGTAGCGCCGGACCCGCAACCCCTCGCCCCTGAGGGGAGAGGGTAGTGCAGCTAGGACCGTCAGGTCCGTAGCGGAACTGGGTGAGGGGTTCAGCTTCTCAGCGAGCGCGCATTGCACCGCTTCACCCCTCATCCGGCGCTGCGCGCCACCTTCTCCCCTGAGGGGAGAAGCGGCAGAGCTGCCAACGCCGGTCATGAAGACAGCCTTCAGGGCGTCTAGCGCGAACCATCCAGCCGCTCAGCTACCAACTCCTGCAGCCGCCACAGATGTGGATCGTGGATGCCGAGCTGTTCGAGGTGGCTCACCGTGTTGAACAGGTACTCGACCATCGAGCCGCGCGAGCCCACCGCCTTGGCGAGCACATCGGCAATCTCTGCCTCGCTTAATCCCGAAACATAGCGTCCGCTGTTGCGATCGATACAGAAGGTGAAGGCCCGCACCGGACCCTGTTCGGTCATCACTGTCACCCAGCGCGGCGGGAACGGCGAGGGTTTGCGGCCCATTTCGCGCCGGCAGAGCTTTTCGATGTTCTCCTCGGCCGCGCCTGGCGGCAGCCGGTAGAGCGCCCCCTTGCACGAGCCGCCTCGGTCGAGCGCCAGCATCAGCCCGGGATTGGTCTCCGAGCCGCGGAACCAGGTGTTCCAGCCGAGGCAGAAGGCCCGATGCCAGCCGCGCAGCAGCCCGGTGCGGATCTCGACGAAGTCGCACGCCGGCTTCCAGATCAAGGAGCCATAGGCGAAGACCCAGATCTGGTCCGAGCCGTCGTTGCCGGCGAGAATCTCCTGCGTGAACTGCCGGAAGTCCTCGTCGGTCGCCGTTTCGGCCGGCGGCAGCGGCCCATCCGGCGTCACCAGCAGCGCCATCCGGGCCACATGGGCCTCGCTCAGGCGCATCTGCCGTACCGGGGCCATCGCGGGTCCGTCCTTATGGAAGCTGCGCGAACCCGTCGCCGAAGCCGTTGAGGGACACCGGGATGCCGATTCCTTCTTCCGGCGTCTTGAACACGAAGAAGATGGCGCTCTTGCCGGTGGTCAGCTTGGTGATCAACTCGTCGTCGAGCACCACTTCGGCAACGCATCCATTGGGCAGACAGCGCACGAACGCCACGCGGCCGATATTGGCGCCGTCGATGTTGAGCCCCAGCCCGTTGGGCAGCAGCACGCCGAGCGGCGCCAGGACGCGCAGCAGCCGCGCCTGCTTGTCGGCCGTCTTCAACACGATCACCGACAGCCCGACATTGGGTTGGTCCTCGGCCGAGACGTTCTGGATCAGCGCGCATTGCTCAAAGCTGGCGCCCGGCGGGGTATCGCAGCTCATCTGCCAGTCGCCGTACTGCGCCTTCACCACGCCCTGCGCCAGGGCAGGGGACATCAGTCCCGCGGCAATCGCCAGCACCGAGAACGTCCGAACAACAAGCCCGAGGATTGGCTGCACCGATCCACTCTCTCTATATGTGACATAACGAATCCCGCGTTTCGGCGGGCTCTGCTTCTTAGTCGGCTGACCCCGCACGGCTGTCAACAAGCCGGCCCGCAGGATGCCGCGGATAAACGCCTGCCAATCAAGGCGAGCGTGAGGCGGCAGCCACATCGGCGAGAAAGGTGCGTTTTGACGCACGGTGCGACGAGAGGCATGAATTGCCTTGGGTCTGCCGATGTGGTTTAGACACGTTCCAAGTTTCAAGCGCTCCGAGGTTGAGTCGGGGCGGCGTTTCGCTATGCCGCAATTGCCCACCTCAACCCGCGCTAGAATACCGGACCAGACGGGATCTCAAGGGGGTTTTTTAGGTGACCGGCAAACTACTGAGTTCGATTGGCTCGCTGGGAGCCGCAGCCCTCGCATTCGCGCCGCTGATGGCGAGTGCGCAGGAGCAAGGCCATCCGGTGCCGGGTCAGATCGGGCTGCAGCCCTCCGTGACCCCGATCATGGATTCCATCCACGCCTTCCACGATGGCCCGCTGCTGTGGACCGCCGTGCTTATCGCCCTGCTGGTGCTGGTGCTGCTGATCGTCGTGATCGTGCGCTTCAACGCCAAGGCGAACCCCAAGCCGTCGACCACGACGCATAACACCCTGGTCGAGATCGTCTGGACGGTCGTGCCGATCCTGATCCTCGTGATCATCGCGATCCCCTCCTTCGCGGTGCTGACCGATCAGCTCACCGTCCCCGATGGACAGCGCAAGTATCTGGGCTCGAACATCTTCTCGTTCGGCGACGTCGAAGTTCCCGCCGCCGAGCTGACGGTCAAGGCGACCGGCCAGCAGTGGTACTGGGACTACGAGTACGTCGACCAGGGCAAGTCGATGTCGTCCTCGATCCTTTCCGAGGAAGCGCGTCTGGCCCAGGTGCCGGTGCAGCCCCGTCTGCTCGCCGTCGACTATCAGCTGGTCGTTCCCGTCGACACCACCGTGCGTATGCAGATCACCGCCGACCCGTCGGGCGTGATCCATGCCTTCGCCGTGCCCTCGTTCGGCATCAAGATCGACGCGGTTCCCGGCAAGCTCAACGAGACCTGGTTCAACGCCCGCAAGACCGGCATCTATTATGGTCAGTGCTCCGAGCTCTGCGGCAAGGACCACGCCTTCATGCCGATCGCGGTGCGTGTCGTGACGAAGGAAGAATTTGCGGCCTGGATGGCGGCGTTCGAGGCGGGTACCGTCGACGACGCCAACGCCACCCTGCCTGCACTCAGCTAAGGACCCGTGCGCGGGTCCTCGACCCGGCGCAGCGAGAATTCGATAAAGGGATCGCTCACTATGGCCGATACTCACGCTTTGGAAGCCCATGACAGCCACGGCCACGCCGCGGCGCATGATCATGGACATCCGACCGGCTGGCGGCGCTACGTCTATTCCACCAATCACAAGGACATCGGCACGATGTACCTCATCTTCGCGATCTGCGCGGGGGTGATCGGTGGGCTTCTGTCCGGTGCCATGCGCCTCGAGCTGCAGGAGCCGGGCATCCAGATCTTCCACGGCCTCGCGGCCATGGTCTACGGCGCCGAGGGCGATGCCGCGCTCGATGCCGGCAAGCATATGTTCAACGTGTTCACCACCGCTCACGCGCTCATCATGATCTTCTTCATGGTGATGCCGGCGATGATCGGCGGGTTCGGCAACTGGTTCGTGCCGCTGATGATCGGCGCGCCGGACATGGCCTTCCCGCGCATGAACAACATCTCGTTCTGGCTGCTCCCGCCGGCCTTCCTGCTGCTCATCCTGTCGCTGTTCTTCGAAGGACCGGCAGGCGCGCACGGCGTCGGCGGCGGCTGGACCATCTACCCGCCATTATCGACATCGGGCCAGCCGGGACCAGCGATGGACTTTGCCATCCTGTCGCTCCACATTGCCGGCGCGTCGTCCATTCTTGGCGCCGTCAACTTCATCACCACGATCTTCAACATGCGTGCGCCAGGCATGACGCTGCACCGCATGCCGCTGTTCCCGTGGTCGGTGCTGGTCACCGCGTTCCTGCTGCTGCTGTCGCTCCCGGTGCTTGCCGGCGCGATCACCATGCTGCTGACCGACCGTAACTTCGGCACCACCTTCTTCGCTCCTGAAGGCGGCGGCGATCCGATCCTGTTCCAGCACCTGTTCTGGTTCTTCGGTCACCCCGAAGTGTACATCCTGATCCTGCCGGGCTTCGGCATCATCAGCCACATCGTCTCGACCTTCTCGCGCAAGCCCGTGTTCGGCTACCTCGCGATGGTCTACGCCATGATCGCCATCGGCGGCGTCGGCTTCATCGTGTGGGCGCACCACATGTATACCGTGGGCATGTCGCTTGACGTGCAGCGCTACTTCGTGGCGGCAACTATGGTCATCGCGGTACCCACAGGCGTGAAGATCTTCAGTTGGATCGCCACCATGTGGGGCGGCTCGATCACCTTCCGCACGCCCATGCTGTGGGCCATCGGGTTCATCTTCCTGTTCACCGTCGGCGGTGTGACGGGTGTGATCCTGGCCAATGCGGGTGCCGACCGCGCCCTGCACGACACCTACTATGTGGTGGCGCACTTCCACTACGTGCTGTCGCTGGGTGCCGTGTTCGCCATCTTCGCCGCCTGGTACTACTGGTACCCGAAGATGTTCGGCATCATGTACAACGAGACGCTGGCCAACATCCATTTCTGGATCACCTTCGTCGGCGTGAACGTGATCTTCTTCCCGCAGCACTTCCTCGGCCTCGCCGGCATGCCGCGTCGCTACATCGACTATCCGGATGCCTTCGCGCTGTGGAACCGCGTGTCCTCGATCGGCTACTACATCACCTTCGCCGGTCTGGTGCTGTTCCTCTACATCCTGTTCGAGGCTGCCCGTAAGAAGCGTCCGGCCCCGGCGAACCCGTGGGGTGATGGTGCGACCACGCTCGAGTGGACGCTCTCCAGCCCGCCGCCGTTCCACCAGTTCGAGACGCTGCCGCGTATCGGCGCCGACACGAAGCACTAAGCAAGAAACTGTGCGCGGGGCCCTCGGGTCCCGCGGCAACCAAGGCGAGAGACATTGGCCTACGTGCACCACAGCAATGAGATATCGGTCCGCGCCCACGAGGCGCGGGTCGAAGACTATCTCGCGCTGCTGAAGCCGCGGGTCATGTCGCTGGTGGTGTTCACCGCGCTCGTCGGCCTGCTGCTCGCCCCTGGCGGCATCAACCCGTTCATCGGCGCGGTCGCCATCCTCTGCATCGCTATCGGGGCAGGTGCCTCGGGCGCGTTGAACATGTGGTACGATGCCGATATCGACGCCGTGATGAGCCGCACCGCCAACCGGCCGATCCCGGCCGGCCGCATGGAGCGCGATCACGCGCTCGCCTTCGGCCTCGTGCTCTCGGTGTTCTCGGTGGCGCTGCTCGGCCTCGCCACCAACTGGCTCGCGGCAGGGCTGCTGGCTTTCACCATCTTCTTTTATGCCGTGATCTACACGATGTGGCTGAAGCGCTCGACGCCGCAGAACATCGTCATCGGCGGCGCTGCCGGTGCCTTCCCGCCCATGGTCGGCTGGGCTGCGGTCACCGGCACGATCAGCATCGAGTCGGTGGTGCTGTTCCTCATCATCTTCCTCTGGACCCCGCCGCATTTCTGGGCGCTGGCGCTCTACAAGCAGTCCGACTACGGCGCTGCCGGGATCCCGATGCTGCCCAACGTTGCCGGCGAGAAGGCCACCAAGGTCCAGATCCTCGTCTATTCGGTGCTGCTGGTCGCTTCGACGCTGGTGCCGAGCTTCATCGGCTTCATGGGCCCGATCTACACCGCGGCGGCGGTTGTCACCGGCGCCGGTTTCCTGTGGTTTGCCTGGGTGCTCTTCCGCACCACCGAGACGGTGGCAATGAAGAAGGCCGGCCGGGCGCTGTTCACCTACTCTCTGAGCTATCTAGCCGTGATCTTCCTGGCGTTGATCACCGACCACGTAGCCAACATGCTGGGATGGCTCTGATGGTCGAACCCGTAAAGCGCGATGAAGAGGCCGAAGCCGCTGCCCGGCGCCGCCGTCGTTCGGTGGCCCTCGGGCTGGCGCTCGCCGCTTTCGTCATCATTGTCTACGTCCTGACCATCGTGAAGATGGGGCCGGCCGTGCTCGATCGGCCGCTCTGATGACTGACGCCTCGCTCCCGCAGACCCCGTCGCCCCGCAACCGCCGTGTCGCGATCACCCTCCTGGTGCTGGTCGCCGCGATGGTCGGCGCTGCCTATGCCGCCGTGCCGCTCTATCAGCTGTTCTGCCAGGTCACGGGCTTCGGTGGCACCACGCAGGTCTCGGAAGGCAACCTCAAGGGCGTCATCGCCCGTGAGATGACCGTGCGCTTCGATTCCAACGTCGAGGGCGCGCTGCCCTGGACCGTGACCGCCGCCAAGCCGGTTACCGACAAGATCGGCAACGTCGAGACCGTGGTCTTCACCGCTCACAATTCGTCCGACAAGCCCGTCACCGGCCAGGCGATCTTCAACGTCACGCCCGAGCAGACCGGCATGTACTTCAACAAGATCGAGTGCTTCTGCTTCACCGAGCAGACGTTGCAGCCCGGCGAGACCGTCGAGATGCCGATCGTCTTCTTCGTTGACCCCGATATCGCCCAGAACCGCGATCTCGACACCATCCGGGACATTACCCTGTCCTATACATTCTACGCCGTTAAGAGCGAGGGAACCTGACCATGGCTGCGCACGCCAAGCCCAACCACGACTACCACCTGGTAAATCCCAGCCCCTGGCCCTTCGTCGGCTCGGTCTCGGCCTTCGTCATGGCCGTCGGCGCCGTGCTCTGGTTCCACGACATCACCCCGCCTTGGATCCTGCTCGCCGGTCTGGTGGGCGTGCTCTACACCATGTACGCGTGGTGGAGCGACGTCATCAAGGAAGGCAAGGCCGGCGACCATACCCCGGTAGTGATGATGCATCACCGCTACGGCATGATCCTGTTCATCGCCTCCGAAGTGATGTTCTTCGTTGCCTGGTTCTGGGCCTATTTCGACGGCTTCTTCAACCAGGAAGCGCACGAGCAGTATGCCCGTATCGCTGCCATGGGCACCACCTGGCCGCCGACCGGCGTCGAGCTGTTCAGCCCCTGGCACCTGCCGCTGTTCAACACCCTGATCCTCCTGACCTCGGGCACTGCCGTCACCTGGGCGCACCATGCGCTGCTGCACCGCGACAAGCGCGGCCTTGTCTGGGGTCTGGTCATCACCATTGCGCTGGGCGTGCTGTTCACCTGCGTGCAGGCGCTCGAATATTCCGAGGCCGGCTTCCAGTTCACCGGCAACCTCTATGGCGCCACCTTCTTCATGGCGACCGGCTTCCATGGCTTCCACGTGCTGATCGGTACGATCTTCCTGATCGTCTGCCTGATCCGCGCCATGCGCGACTCCTTCACTCCCGAGCATCATCTCGGCTTCGAATTCGCCGCCTGGTACTGGCACTTCGTTGACGTGGTGTGGCTGTTCCTGTTCGCCTCGATCTACGTCTGGGGCAGCTGGGGCGTTACCCTCAGCCACTAAGGCGGAGGGGCAACCACACGAGTTTCGAAGGGCGCGGCAAAGCTGCGCCCTTCACATTTCCGGGGATAGAGATGGCCGATCACATCATCCGCGACGTCGCCAGCCTCGAGGCGCTCTATGGCGAAGTGAGCCTCGGGGCGCAGCTCAAGGAGATGCCATATCTCCACCCGCACTACGCGGCGCTGATCAAGGCTTCACCCTTCGCCATTCTTGCCACCTCAGGTCCTGGCGGCCTCGACGCCTCTCCGCGCGGCGATCCGGCCGGCTTCGTCGAGATCCTCGACGACAAGACTCTCCTGCTCGCCGACCGGCGCGGCAACAACCGCCTCGATAGCCTCCGCAACGTCATCGCCGATCCGCGTGTCGCGCTGCTGTTCCTCGTCCCCGGCGTCGGCGAGACGTTGCGCGTCAACGGCAGGGCCGAGATCTCCGTCGCCCCAGACCTGATGGCGCGTCTGGCCGTCGGTGGCAAAGAACCGCGCAGCGTGCTTGTTATTCACATCGACACGGTGTTCTTCCAGTGCTCGCGCGCCCTGGTGCGCTCCGAGTTGTGGAACCCCGACCGCCAGGTCGAACGTGCCAGCCTGCCGAGCCCGGGCCAGATGCTCGCTGCCACCAGCGAGGCCCGGATCGATGGCGAAGCCTATGACCGCGAATTGCCCGATCGCCTGAAAGTGACGTTGTACTGAACATGAGCGAACCAACCCCTGAACGCCTGCCGTCTCCCTTCGCCACCGGCCTTGCCTGTCGCTGCCCGCGCTGCGGCGAGGGCCCGCTGTTCTCAGGCTTTCTGAAGCCGGTGTCGCGCTGCGAAAGTTGCGGTGAAGACCTGAGCTTTGCCGCCGCCACCGAAGGCCCAGCCGTTTTCATCATCCTGATCGTCGGCTTCGTCATCGTTGGCGCCGCAGCGGCGGTCGAAGGGCTGTTTCATCCGCCGCCGTTCGTTCACCTGCTGCTTTGGCTGCCCAGCACGGTGATCCTGTCGCTGCTGCTGCTCAGGCCGCTGAAGGCGACGATGGTGGCGTTGCAGTACCACAACCGCGCCGGGGAAGGCCGTCTCGATGGCTGACGAGATCAGGCCGGTCCGACGCCCGGGCTGGTCCTTCTGGGCCTTTATCGGCTTCATGCTGGTGCTGATGGCGCTGTTCGTGACGCTCGGCATCTGGCAGGTCGAGCGGCTGGGCGAGAAGGAACGCCTGATCGCCAATGTCGCCTCGCGCATGACGCTCAATCCAGAACCGCTCCCGCCGGTCGGCGAGTGGTCCGCCTTCGACGCCGACGCCTGGAACTACCGACCGGTCACGGTCGCCGGCACCTTCCGGCCCGAGCAGACCGTGCTGGTGTTCACCAGCCTTGCCGACCAGCGCGGCAAGTTCTCCGGTCCCGGCTACTGGGTGATGACGCCACTCGAGCTGGCCGCCGGCGGTACCGTCTTCGTCAATCGCGGCTTCGTGCCCGAGGCCTCTGCCGAAGCCTTTGCCGCCGGCGGCACGGTCGAACCGGGCCTCGTGAGTCTCGAGGGCGTCGCCCGCGCCACCGAGGAAATCAACAGCTTCACCCCGGCGCCCGATACCGCCAAGCGCATCGAATGGGTCCGCAACACCGAGCGCCTGGCGTCGCTCGCTGGACAGGTGAAGCAGCCTGTCGCGCCCGTCTATATCGATCTGCCGGCGCTGGGCGACGGCACCCTGCCGCAGGGCGGCGAGACGGTCGTCAGCTTCCCCAACAACCATTTGGGCTACGCCATCACCTGGTTCGGTTTCGCCACCCTGGTGCCGTTCCTGCTGTTCTTCTGGGCCCGCCGCCAGGGGGCGCCAAAGTCAGTCAAGATGCCACCCAAGCCATGAAACTTGCGGCGCAGCCGCAGTTTCACTAGGGTGCGGCGCAATCCCAAACCGCGTGCACAGCAGGCACGTGCGAGAACAAGGCGGGGCGCTTTCCCTACATGCAGTTCGTTTCCACGCGCGGCGGGGCGGTCGTGCCCGGCTTCTCCGATGCAGTGCTTGCGGGTTTGGCAAGCGACGGCGGTCTCTATGTCCCCGAGCACTGGCCTCGGATCACCCCCTCCGAGATTGCCGCTTATGCCAACCGGCCCTATGCCGAGGTCGCCTTCGACATCATTCGTCGCTTCGTCGATGGTGAAATTCCCGATTCCCAGCTGAAGCGTATCATCGACGACGCCTATGCCACCTTCCGGCACCCTTCGGTCGCGCCGCTCCTCGAGATCGAGCCGGGCCACTTCGTGCTTGAGCTGTTCCACGGCCCTACGCTGGCGTTCAAGGACGTGGCGATGCAGTTCCTCGCCCGGGTGATGGATCACATCCTCGCCCGTCGCGGCAGCCGCGCCACGATCGTTGGCGCCACGTCGGGCGACACCGGCTCTGCCGCCATCGAGGCCTTCCGCGGTCGCGAGGCCACGGACATTTTCATTCTTCACCCCGAGGGACGTACCTCGGAGGTGCAGCGCCGGCAGATGACCACGGTGCTCGACGCCAATGTCCACAACATCGCGCTGCGCGGCACCTTCGACGATTGCCAGGACATCGTGAAGGGGCTGTTCAACAACCGCGGCTTCCGCGAGCGGAGCCAGCTCTCGGGCGTCAACTCGATCAACTGGGGCCGCATAGTCGCGCAGATCGTCTACTACTTCACCGCTGCCGCCTCACTCGGCGCGCCACAGCGCGAAGTGATCTTCACCGTCCCCACCGGCAATTTCGGCGACATCTTCGCCGGCTACTGCGCGGCCCGGATGGGCTTGCCGATCCGGACGCTGGCCATCGCCACCAATTCCAACGATATCCTCGCCCGCACCATCGAGACCGGGCGCTACGAGGTCACTGGCGTCACCCCCACCATCAGTCCGTCGATGGACATCCAGGTCAGCTCGAACTTCGAGCGTCTGCTGTTCGAAGCGGTTGATCGCGATGCCGAGGCGGTGAAATCGATGATGAGCGGGCTCAAGCAATCTGGCGGCTTCTCGATCCCCGACAAGGGCATGGCAGCGATCCGCCGGCAGTTCGTCGCTGGTCGCACCGATGAGGCAGCCACCGCCGCCACGATCAAGGCCGTAGAGGCGGGATCGGGTTATCTGCTCGACCCGCACACCGCCGTCGGCGTCGCCGTAGCGCGCGCGCTCGTCGGTGGCTCGGCGCCGGTGGTGACGCTTGCTACCGCGCACCCCGCAAAATTCCCGGCGGCGGTCAAGGCCGCCTCGGGCATTGAACCGGCTTTGCCGGCGTGGTTGTCTGATCTTTATGAACGAGAAGAACGCTTGACGGTGCTGAACAACGATCAGTCCGAGGTTGAGCAGTTCATTGCGGCACGTTCCCGTGCCGGAGGAGCATAAGTGACGGTCCGGAGTACGACGCTTCCCAACGGCATGACCGTTCTCACCGACGACATGCCGCACCTCGAGAGCGCGTCGCTGGGCATCTGGGTCAAGGCCGGCTCACGCAGCGAAACCGAAGCCGAGCACGGCATCTCGCATATGCTCGAGCACATGGCGTTCAAGGGCACCAAGACGCGCGACGCGCTGCAAATTGCCTCGACCATCGAGAATGTCGGTGGCGACCTCAATGCGGCGACCTCGGTGGAGCACACCGGCTACTTCGCCCGCGTGCTGAAGGAAGACGTGGCGCTCTCCGCCGATATCCTCTCCGATATCCTGCAGAACTCGCAGTTCGAACAGCACGAGCTCGATCGCGAGCAGCAGGTGATCGTCCAGGAGATCGGCGCGGCGCGCGACAACCCCGACGATCACGTCTTCGACCTGTTCCAGCAAGCGGCCTTCCCCGATCAGGCCATCGGTCGCACCATCCTGGGCACCGTCGAGTCGGTGAACAGTTTCGGCCCGGACTCCATCCGCGCCTACATGGAGCGCAACTATGTGGGCGACCACATGGTGTTGTGCGCCGCCGGCAACGTCGATCACGATGCGTTGGTCGACATCGCCAACAACCGTTTCCACGATCTGAAACCCACCGGCGCCCCGCCGCCGGACAAGGCGGCCTATGTCGGCGGCGAGCAGCGCCTCGTCTCCGACCACGAGCAGGCCCATATCGTGCTCGGCATGGAAGGGCGCGCCTACAATTCCGACGGCTTCTATGCCGTGCAGATCCTCGCCTCGATCCTCGGCGGCGGCATGAGCTCGCGGCTGTTCCAGGAAGTGCGCGAGAAGCGCGGTCTCTGCTACTCGGTCTACGCCTTCCACTGGGCCTTTGCCGATAGCGGCATCTTCGGCGTCGCCGCGTCCACCGGCGAGGACGAGGTGGCGGAGTTGCTGCCGGTGGTGCTCGACGAGTTGCGCAAGGCCACCGAGACCATCACCGACGAAGAAGTGATCCGGGTCCGCAACCAGATCCGCGCCGGCCTGCTGATGTCGCTCGAAAGCCCGTCGTCGCGAGCCGGGCAACTGGCGCGCCAGCAGATCCTCTGGGGCCGCACCATTCCGCTGCAGGAGACAGTGGAGCGGATCAACCGCATCACCGCCGATCGGGTCAAGCAGATCGCCCGGCAGGTGTTCGATGCCGGCCAGGTGTCGCTCGCCGGCATCGGCCCGGTCGCCAAGCTCCCCGACTATCGCGACATCGCGGCACAGCTGAAGAACTGAGGGCGTGGCGGCGGCGTCATGATGCTCACCTGGTTTGCGCGCGACGATACCCCGGTGCTGACGGGTCAGCGGGTGTTCCTCAGGGCGCCGCGCGCCACCGATTACACCGCCTGGCGCGATCTGCGCCGCGCCAGCCGCGACTTCCTGCGCCCCTATGAACCGCGCTGGACCGACTCGGATCTGGGCCAGCGTGTCTATGCCGCGCGCCTCAGGCGTGGCCGTGAGGAGGCCAAGGCCGGCACCGACTATGCCTTCTTCATCTTCACCCGCAGCGACGAGGAACTGGTGGGCGGTATCACGCTCTCCAACGTGCGGCGCCGTGCCGCGCAGTTCGTCAACCTCGGCTACTGGATGGGGCACAAGTTCGCCGGGCAAGGCTACATGACCGAGGCAGTGAGCCTCGTTGTGCCTTACTGCTTCGAAACCCTGGGTTTGCACAGAATCCACGCAGCTTTCCTGCCCGACAATCAGGCCAGCCGCCGCGTCCTTGAAAAAAACGGATTCACCGAAGAGGGCTACGCCGAACACTACCTCCAGATCGACGGCAGGTGGGCAGACCACGTGCTGTTCGGCCTTACCCGAGAGCGCTATGACGCTGCCGTTAGGCACGGTCGGCGGTGAATGCTTGTCCCCAGGGGGAAACCCCGTTACCTAGGTTCCCCAACCATGACCGCGGCAGGGCCATTTTTCAGCTAATGCGTCACATCCTCTACCTCGCGATGTGTATTGCGTTTGCGCTGGTCGGGACCCTTCCCGCTGCCGCCTTCGACGTCATCACCGCCCCAGAGAACGTCAACGCCGTGAACCTCACCGGCGTGGTCGATATCGTTCCCGGTGATGCCGGCAAGGTGCAGCTCTCCACCGCCGCCGGTGAGGACGGCATCATCCGGCGCATCGAGGTGCTGGCCTCGGCCGGTGGTACCAATCCCAACTGGGCGCTGTTCGCGCTACGCAACGATTCCGACGTGCAGCTCGAGCGCCTGCTGGTCGCCCCGTTCTTCCGTCTGCCGGGCTCGGGCGTTTTCCGCCCTGATCTGGGCGCCGAGCGCATCAAGGTGCTGACCCCCAGCGCCGGCCTCAGGCCGACGCGTCTCACCGACCGCGAGGCCGACGTTTTCGAGGTGGTGCTCGATCCCGGCGCCACCGTCACCTTCGTCGCCGAACTGTCGAACGGCGCGCTGCCCGAGCTTTACCTGTGGAAACCTGACGCCTACCGCGACTACGTGAACTCGTTCACCCTGTTCCGCGGCGTGGTGCTGGGTGTCGCGGCTTTGGCCGCGGTGTTCCTCACCATCATGTTCGTGGTCAAGGGGCGCGGAATCTTCCCGGCGACCGCCGCTTTCTCCTGGGCGGTGCTGATCTACCTGCTCGTCGATTTCGGCGTGCTCGGGCCACTGCTTGGCATCTCCAACGGCGCCATGCAGCCGTTCCGCGCTGCGGCCGAGGCCGGCATCGCCACAACCTTGTTCGGCTTCCTGTTTATCTACCTGAACCTCCACCGCTGGCACCTGCGCTTCATCCATCTGGCGCTGGCCCTCGTCGTGGTGTTCCTCGCCCTGTTCGGCTTTGCCTTCTTCCAGCCCTCGATTGCCGCGACCGTGGCGCGGCTGGTGCTGGCGCTGCTGGGGATCACCGGCTTCTTCCTGATCCTCCTGCTGGCGCTGCGCGGCTACGATCGGGCCGTGCTGCTGGTGCCGACCTGGATCATCTACATCGCCTGGCTGTTCTATGCCTGGCTGGTGGTCACCGGGCAGGTTTCGAACGATGTGGCGCAGCCCGCCGTGGCCGGCGGCCTGGTGCTCATCGTCATGCTGCTGGGCTTCACTTCGGTGCAGCACGCCTTCTCGGAAGGGCAGGTGTCGATCGGCACGCTCTCGGAAGTCGAGCGCCGCGCCCTGGCGCTCACCGGCTCGGGTGATTTCGTCTACGACTGGAACATCGAACGCGACCGCGTCGCCGTCTCGGATGAACTGGGCACCCGCCTCGGCGAGCGCCGCGGGGCGCTCCGCGGCTCGATCAAGCGCTGGCTCGATCGCGTCCACCCCGAGGATCGCGACCGCTTCCGCACCGCCTTCGACACGCTGGTCGAACTGCGCCGCGGCAAGGTCTCCGCCGACGTCCGCCTCACCGCCCATGATGGCAGTTTCCGTACCTTCCGCATGCGGGTGAAGCCGGTGCTCGGCGGCGATGGTCAGGTCAACCGCATCGTCGGCACCCTGCAGGACGTCAACGAGGATCGCGCCAGCCGCGAGCGGCTGCTGCACGACGCCGTGCATGACAGCCTCACGGGCCTCCCCAACAAGCAGCTGTTCCTCGACCGGCTGGAGCGCGCTTTGGTCCGCGCCCGCCTGCCCAACGGCACCAAGCCCGCCGTCTTCCTCATCGATATCGATCGCTTCACCGAGCTCGAGGAGCGGGTAGGGCACTCGGCCGCCGATTCCGTGCTGCTCGCCATCTCGCGTCGCGTCGCTCGCGTCATGCGCCCGCTCGATACCGTCGCCCGCCTCGGCGGCGACCAGTTCGGCGTCATCCTTGCCTCCGAGCAGGCCGCCGGCAAGATCGCCGAAACCGCCGAGCAGATCCGCAAGGCGCTGAAGTCGCCGTTCAACTTCGGCGAGCGCGACCTGAGTCTCACCGCATCCATCGGCGTCACCATCTATGACGGCAACCCGGTGGCCGCGCCCGATGTGCTGCGCGATGCCGAGCTCGCCATGTATTACGCCAAGCGCCTGGGCGGCGACCGCATCGAGGCCTTCCGAGCTTCGGCTCGCTCCATCGCCGCCTATTCCAAGGCCGGCGAGGAAGACCTCGATCGCGGCCTCCGCCACGGCGAGCTGGCGGTGCAGTTCCAGCCGATCATGGACATCCACTCCGGTACCATCGCCGGCTGCGAAGCGCTGATGCGCTGGAACCACCCGCAGCGCGGCGTGGTGGCGCCCGAGGAGTTCGTGCCGCTGGCCGAGCGCACCGGGTTGATCGAGCGGCTCGGCCGCGTCGCCTTCGAACAGGCCGCCGGTCAGGCCCGCGAATGGGCGGCCTCGCTGCCGCTGCCCGAGGATTTCTTCGTCTCGGTCAACCTCTCGCCGGCGCAATTGGCGACCGAGTCTTTGCTTAACGACATGCGCGCCCTGGTCTCCGACCACCGCCAGATCGCCCGGCACCTGAAGCTCGAGATCACCGAGAGCCAGGTGATGAGCAACCCTGAGCACTCGGCCTATGTGCTGAACGCGCTCCGCGCTCTCGGCCTTCGCCTGGCGCTCGACGATTTCGGCACCGGGCACTCATCGCTCAGCTACCTGCACCGCTTTCCGTTCGATACCATCAAGATCCCGGCCGCCTTCGTGCAACTGGGCGACGATACCGGCATGAGCCACACTCAGGTGCCGATCATCCGCGCCATCATCACGCTCGCCACCGAACTCGATCTCAGCGTCATTGCCGAGGGTGTCGAGACCATCGAGGAAATCGAGCGCCTGCAGCAGCTCAACTGCCAATATGCTCAGGGCTATGCCTTCGGCGCGGCGATGAGCGGCCAGGAACTGGGCAAGCGCCTGCAGAGCCAGTTCAGCGGGAAGTAGCGGCTTAGGTGATTGGGGCCACCCCCCTCCCGACCTCCCCCACAAGGGGGGAGGTGCCGTTCAGTGCGTGAGGCGCGATCCAGCCAGATCCACCAGCCCAACACCTCCCCCTTGATGGGGGAGGCCGGGAGGGGGTGGGGCCGCAGCTACGATGCAGCATTTGTGGAGCTAGGGCCGGGTGGTCGATGAGCGTGCCAAGAGTCAGGCCCGCATCGCCGTGGCCGGTCTGAAACGGTCGTCCGGATCGACGCCGCCTGGTACTTCGGCATAATGGCTGAACCGCATGGTGTACCTGCCGGCGCCGCTACTGAGAGCCCGCAGCGAATTGGCATAACCGAACATCGTGGAGAGGGGGACGAGAGCCACGACCAGATGGTCGCCTCCCCGGGCCTCGGTCCGCTTGATCCGTCCTCGCCGGGCGTTGAGGTCGCCGATCACGTCACCGACGACGGCTTGCGGCACCAGCGCTTCGAGCCACATGATCGGCTCGAGAGCTATCGGGCCAGCCTGCTCGATGGCCTGGTAGTACCCGGCGCGAGCGGCGGTCTCGAAGGCGAGCGTCGAGGAGTCGACGTCGTGATAAGCGCCATCCAGCAGCGTGAACCTGACGCCGACAATCGGAAACCCGATCACCGGGCCTGACCCCATGACCGATGCCACGCCCGTTTGCACCGCGAGGATGTATGCCGCGGGCAGATTGCCCTCGGCGACCACCGTGACGAACTGCGGGCCGTCGCCTGGCTCGATGCGGAACTTGATGCGGGCGAACTGGCTGCCGCCGTGCGACTGCTTCTTGTGGACGTAGTCGCGCTCGACCGTGCGCGTGATCGTTTCGCGATACGCCACTTGCGGAGTGCCCACGTTCAGTTCGACGCCGGCCGCCTTCAGGCGTTCGATCAGGTGTACGAGGTGGTGCTCATCCTGTCCCGATACTATCGCCTGGCCACTCTCCGCGTCGATCTTCACCCGGCACTCCGGATCATCGTCCGCAACTCGCGCGAGCGCCTGTCTCAGCCGATCGCGGTCGCTCGAATGGCGCTGCTCGATGGCGATGTCGACGACTGGCTCACCCATGCCCCGCCGTCGCACTCAGCGACGCGCGTGTGATCCCGAGGCTGGCGAGGGCCGCGTCGTAACGGTTCTCGATCGGCAGTCCGAACAGCAATTCCCTGGAGAATGGCACCGTCAGCCAGCCATTGCCCTGGATCTCGGTTTCGAGTTGCCCCGGGCTCCAGCCGCAATAGCCGAGCGCGAACAGCGCCTCGCTCGGCGAATCCTTGAACGCCATGGCCTTGAGGATATCGAGCGTCGCGGTGAGGCAGATGTCGTCGGTGACTTCGTAGGAATTGCCGACGCGGAAATAGTCCGACGAGTGCAGCACGAAGCCACGGCTCTTCTGCACCGGACCGCCGCGCAACACCTTGCGGTTGCGCACCGCGTCCGGCAGCTGGATCAACTCGTCCTTCTCACCCAGCTGCAGCTCTTCGAGGATGTCGGCGAACTTCATGTCCTCGAGGCTCTGGTTGATCACCAGGCCCATCGCGCCTTCGTCGCCATGGCCGACCAGATAGATCACCGTCTCGCGGAAGCGGTCGTCGCCCATGTCCGGCATGGCGACGAGAAACTGGCCCCTGAGCGACTCCATAGTCCAACACTCCTGGTACCGGCAGCGCCGGGTCGGACTAGTCTAAACCGACCCCGGGGCGCGTGCCTAGCTTCACGAAGACCTGATCCGCCTTTCTATTTGGGGTGCGCTCGGCTATCCGGAAACCCATGCGCATCCCGGCACTTCTGCTTATCCCCATGCTTCTCAGCCCTGCCATCGCGGCCGAAACGCCGTGGCAGGAGGTAGCGCCCGGCGCCAAGGTCCGGCTGATCTCCTCCGATGTGCTGAAGCCCGACGGCACCACCATGGTGGCGCTCGAAATCGACATGCCGCAGAGCACCAACACCTATTGGCGTGTTCCCGGAGAGACCGGCATCCCCACCGAGTTCGACTTCGGCGCATCTACCGGGGTCACCGGTCACGAGGTGCTGTGGCCGTTCCCGCTGATCGAGACCAAGACCGGTTACGTCGATTTCGTCTATCGAGGTCCCACCGTGCTGCCGGTCGAGCTGAAGCTCGATGGCAAGGCTGCCGATATCCGAGTTGGTATCGTGATGGGCGTGTGCTCCGAGATCTGCGTGCCGGTCGCCGCCAGCTTCCAGTTGCCGCTGGATTTCGCTGCCCCTGACCGAGCCCAGGGCCTTCGCATCGCGCAGGCGCTTGCGCTGACTCCGATGCCCTGGGATGAGCCGCGCGATCCGATTGCCTGGGTCGGCTTCGACAGCGCTGTCGGCGCTCTGGCCGTGCGGCTCGACGACGCCAAGGTCGATCCGCTGTCACTGATCGCTGACACGGGGGAAACCGGGCAACTCTTTGGGGCGCCGCAAAAAAGCCCGGATGGAAAACTAGTGCTCCTGCCACTGCTCGGGGGAGAAAGTAGCCGCGGCGTGGAGGGCATGCCCGTCCGGCTCACATTCATGACCGAAATGGGTCCGTTCTCGGTTGAACGGCGGATTGCGTCCGCCGGGTCGACTGCGGCGGGCGACTGATCTAAGGTCCGTCGCGCCCGGGCAGAGGGTGTACGTTCGATCATGGGAGCTTTCACTGAGATGACCATCCAGCGCGGGGACAGGATTCCGTCCGTTCCGGTCAAACTCGTGGGCAATGGCGACACGGTCGATACCACGTCCGACGCCGTGCTCGGCACCGGCAGGGTGGTGTTCTTCGCGGTACCCGGCGCCTTCACCCCGACCTGCGACACCTCGCATCTGCCGGGCTTCGTCTCCAATGTCGGCAAGTTCAAAGCGCTCGGCGTCGACCGCGTCGTCTGCGGCGCCGTCAACGACCATCACGTGACCAAAGCCTGGGCCGAGCGCTCCGAAGCGATCGGCAAGGTCGAGTTCATCGCCGATGGCGACGCCAACCTCGCCGACGCGCTGGGCCTTTCCAAGCAGATTTCCGGCATGGGCAAGCGCTTTGCCCGCTTCGCCATGATCATCGAGAACGGCGTCGTTAAGGACCTCTTTGTGCAGGATGTGGCAGGAGTGACCGTCAGCGGCGCGCCGGCGGTTCTGCTGGCGCTCGAAGCGTCGCGAGTTAGTGCGTAAGGAGCAGTCGCATGGGGTTTGTTGATTTGGCGGCGACGCGCGGCACAAAACTGGTTTCCATGGGCGTGCTGGCGCTCGCTCTCTCGGCCTGCTCGATGGGCAACATGTTCGCGCCCGCCGCGAGCGGCCCGTCGCCGATGGCTACCGCCAACCCCACGCAGCAGGAGCTGGCGACCGCCAGCACCAATGCACTGCCGGCCATTGCCACCGAATGCCCACCGATCAAGGTGCGCAATGGCGGCGAGGCGCTGTTCTATTACGGCAAGGGCAAGGTCGGCGACGCACGCTCCTTGAACTACCAGGCCGTCATCGAGAAGCAGTCGCGCAACTGCGTGGTTTCCAACGGGCTGATCACCGTGAAGATGGGCATTGTCGGCCGTCTGCTGCTCGGCCCCGCCGGCAACCAGACCAACGTCAACGTGCCGGTTCGCTTCGCGGTCGAACGCGACGAGGTGCCGTTGTTCTCCGAGCGCTACGAGATTCCGGTCACCATCACTCCGCCGAACCAGTCGGAAGAGTTCGTGAAGGTGGTCGAGAACGTTGCCATTCCCTATACCGGCGGCGAGCAGATCGTCATCTGGGTCGGCTTCGACAGCAAGTAAGCTGGCGCTCCAAGGTATCATCAACTCGATGTCATCCCCGCGAAAGCGGGGATTTCATTTTGGAAGCTGCCGCGTATCCCGGTCTCCCACCACGCCAAATGCGATTGCCCTGCTGTGGGCCAGGGTAGTCTGCGATTGACTCCGCCGCCCAAACCCGGCTTAGCATTTCTGAGCAGCGGGAGAGTCCGGTCCTGAACCGGCGCCGAAGGAGCAACCGCCCCGGAAACTCTCAGGCACCCGGACCGCTGCGAAACTGAACTCTGGAAAGCAGGCGATCTCGCCTCACCGAAGGAGCAACTGACCCATAGGTGGTCAGGAAATCTCTCAGGTTAGCGGACAGAGGGGGCACCGACGCGGGGGCGTTCGCTCGCGCGTTGTCGTGCAACGAGCCCCTGGTGTCCAAGATGGCCGATGAACCGGCAGACGACCTCAAGACCGTAGTCCTCAACGACAAGCATATTGCGCTGGGCGGCCGCATGGTGCCGTTCTCCGGCTACTCGCTCCCCGTTCAGTATCCCGCCGGCATCATCGCCGAGCACAAATGGACGCGCGAGCATGCCGGCCTGTTCGACGTCTCGCATATGGGACCGAGCTTTCTCGTGCTCGACGGCAAGTCCGGCGATGGCGAGGCCGACCATGCGGCGATCGCCGAGGTGGTGGAGCCGCTGATCTGTGGTGACATCAAGGGGCTGAAGCCGGGCCAGATTCGCTACACCCTGCTGCTCAATGAAGCGGGCGGCACCTATGACGACCTGATGGTCGCCCGCCCGGCGGCCGAAGGCTGGGGCGGGGCGCTCTACATCGTCGTCAATGCCGGCACCAAGGAAGCCGATTTCCAACGCATCGCCACTGCGGCGCTCGGCCGTGCCACGCTCAACCGCTCCGACCACTGTGCGCTACTGGCGCTGCAGGGGCCGGAAGCCGCCGCCGTGATCGACGCCATCGTCCCCGCCGCCGCCGAGCTCGGCTTCATGCACTATGGCTCGTTCGATTGGCGCGACACCAAGCTGGTGATCTCGCGCTCCGGCTATACCGGGGAGGATGGCTTCGAGATCCTCGTCGATCCCGAGCATGCCGCCGCCTTCTGGGACACGCTGTTGGCCGATGCGCGCGTCAAGCCGATTGGCCTGGGCGCCCGCGACAGCCTGCGGCTCGAGGCCGGGCTGCCGCTTTATGGCCACGACCTCGACGAAACCATCTCGCCGGTCGAGGCCGGGCTCAACTTCGCCATCTCCAAGCGTCGCCGCGAGGCCGCCGATTTCCCCGGCGCGCAGCGCATCCTCGCCGAACTGGGCGGGGTGCTCGACCGCGTTCGCGTCGGCCTGACCGTCGAGGGCGCCCCAGCCCGCGAGGGTGCGGCGATCCTCGATCAGTATGGCGCCGAGATCGGCGTCGTCACCTCCGGCGGCTTCGCGCCGACCCTCAGCCGCGCCATCGCCATCGGCTTCGTACCGCCCGATCACGCGGCGCCGGGCACCAGGCTGCAAGTGCTGGTGCGCGGCAAGACCCAACCGGCGGAAGCCGTCGCCACCCCATTCGTTCCCCATCGCTATGTCCGGAAGGCCAGCAAATGACCAAGTTCACCAAGGATCACGAATACATCACTGCCGATGGCACCGTGGGCATCACGCCCTATGCGCAGGAGCAGCTGGGCGACATCGTCTATGTCGAGCTGCCCAAGGTCGGCCAGAAGCTGAAGGCGGGCGACGAAGCCGCGGTGGTGGAATCGGTGAAAGCCGCTTCCGAGATCTACTCGCCAGTCTCCGGCACCGTGACCGCCGTCAACGACGCGCTCTCGGGTGAACCCGGCCTCATCAACTCGTCGCCCGAGGCCGACGGCTGGATCTTCAAGCTCGCGCTCGACAACCCGTCCGAGCTCGATGGGCTGATGGATGCGGCGGCTTATGAAGAACTGACCAAGTGAGCCGGCCCACCCTCCTCCCAACCTCCCCCACAAGGGGGGAGGTGCCTGCCGGTGTTGCTGGCACGATCGAGCCACAAGCACATATCTTCACCTCCCCCCTTGTGGGGGAGGTCGGGAGGGGGGTGGCCTCACGCACTGAACCCGCAATCTACGGAATCAACTGATGCGCTATCTCCCCCATTCCGAGCACGAGCGGGCCGATATGCTCGCCGTCATCGGCGCCCGGACCGCCGAGGATCTGTTCGCCCGCGTCCCCACACACGCGCTGCTGCGCGAGCCGGTGAACCTGCCGCGCCATTCGCCCGAGTTCCTCGTCGAGGCCAGGATGAAGGCGCTGGCTGGCCGCAACCATGCCGCCGGCGACGGCCCGTTCTTCATTGGCGCCGGCGCCTATCGGCATCACGTGCCGGCCAGCGTCGATCACCTGATCCAGCGTTCGGAGTGGCTCACCGCCTACACGCCGTATCAGCCGGAGGTCTCGCAGGGGACCCTCCAGATGCTGTTCGAGTTCCAGACCCAGGTGGCCCACCTCACCGGCATGGAGGTCGCCAACGCCTCGATGTATGACGGCTCGACCGCCACCGCCGAGGCAGTGCTGATGGCGCGCCGCCTCACCCGCCGCAACCGCATCATCCTGTCGGGCGGCCTCCACCCGCACTACCGCGATGTGGTGCGCACCTATCTCGGCGATGGTCCCGACCTGGTTTGCCTGCCGGCTTCGCCGGAAGGGCAGGGCGACATCCTCAACCGCATCGACGGCGAGACCGCCGCGATCGTCGTCCAGACTCCCGACTTCTACGGCCACCTGCGCAACCTCCGCGCTGCTGCCGATGCCGCGCACGCGGCCGGTGCGCTGCTGATCGTGGTGGTGACCGAAGTGGTGTCGCTCGGCCTGATCGAGGCGCCGGGCGCGCTCGGCGCCGACATCGTGGTGTGCGAGGGCCAGTCGATCGGCAACAGCCTCAATTTCGGCGGCCCCTATGTCGGGCTGATGGCGACCCGCAAGGAGTTCATCCGCCAGATGCCGGGGCGGCTGTGCGGTGAAACCGTCGATGCCGATGGCAATCGCGGCTTCGTCCTCACCCTCTCGACCCGCGAGCAGCACATTCGGCGCGAAAAGGCGACGAGCAACATCTGCACCAACTCGGGGCTCTGTGCGCTCGCTTTTTCCATCCACATGTCGCTGCTCGGCGAAGCCGGCTTGAAGAAGCTGGCCCGCCTCAACCACCACAATGCGGTGAAGCTGGCGAAGATGCTCGGCACCGTCCCCGGTGTCGAACTGCTCAACAAGAGCTTCTTCAACGAGATGACGATCCGCTTGCCGGTACCGGCGGCGCCGGTGGTTGAGATGCTGGCCAAGGCCGAAGTCCTTGCCGGTCTGCCGGTCAGCCGGCTCGAGCCTGACAATCCGGCCTGCGAGAACCTGATCGTCCTTGCGGCGACCGAACTCACCACCGACGACGATATTGCGATGCTGGCCGAGTGCCTCCACGCCGCCCTTGCGGAGGAAGTCCAATGAGCATGAACAACCAGGGTCGCCCCACCGGCGTGGGCACGTCGGATTTCACCTCGACCTCCGGCTCGTCGCTGCTCCCCAATGAGCCGCTGCTGTTCGAGATCGGTGACCGCGAGCATTCCGGCGTCGATCTGCCGGATGTGACGATCGACGGCAGCTTCCTCGGCGGCTTCGAGCGGAAATCCGAGATCGATCTCGCCGGGCTCACCGAGCCCGAGACGCTGCGCCACTATGTGCGGCTCAGCCGGCTCAACTACTCGATCGACAGCGGCATGTATCCGCTCGGCTCGTGCACCATGAAGCACAACCCGCGGCTCAACGAGAAGATGGCGCGGCTGCCCGGCTTCGCCGATATCCACCCGCTGCAGCCGGTCTCGACCGTGCAGGGCGCCCTCGCCATGATGGATGAGCTGGCGCATTGGCTGATGACCCTGACCAACACCGCCGCCGTCTGCCTTACCCCCAAGGCCGGGGCGCATGGCGAGATGGCCGGCATGATGGCGATCAAGGCGGCGCAGGAAGCGGCCGGGCAGGGGCACCGCAAGGTCGTTCTCGTCCCCGAAAGCGCCCACGGCACCAACCCGGCGACCGCCGCCTTCCTCGGCTACTCGGTGAAGGCCGTTCCGGCTCGCGACGACGGCACTGTCGATGTCGAGGCGGTGAAGGCGGCCTTGTCGCCCGACGTCGCGGCGATCATGCTGACCAACCCCAATACCTGCGGGCTGTTCGAGCCCGAGGTGATCGAGATCGCCGCCGCGGTGCACGAGGCCGGCGCCTTCTTCTACTGCGACGGCGCCAACTTCAATGCCATCATGGGCGTGGTGCGGCCGGGCGACCTTGGCATCGACGCCATGCACATCAACCTGCACAAGACCTTCTCCACCCCGCATGGCGGTGGTGGGCCGGGCGCCGGTCCGGTGGTGCTCTCTGCCGCCCTGGCGCCGTTCGCGCCGGTGCCGTTCGTGAGGAAGGCTGAGGGGGCGCTTGCCCTGGTGGAGCATGCCGAAGCCCAGCACCTGGGGCGGATCACCGCTTTCAACGGCCAGATGGGCATGTATGTCCGGGCGCTCACCTACATGCTGAGCCATGGTGGCGACGGCCTGGCGCAGGCCGCCAAGGATGCCGTGCTCAACGCCAACTACATCAAGGCGCGGCTCGAGCGGGTGTTCTCGGTGCCGTTCCCGGGGCAACCGTGCATGCACGAGGCGTTGTTCGACGACAGCTTCCTTGAGGGCACCGGGGTATCGACGCTCGATTTCGCCAAGGCGCTGATCGACGAGGGCTTCCACCCCATGACCATGTACTTCCCGCTGGTGGTGCATGGCGCCATGCTGGTGGAGCCGACCGAGAGCGAGAGCAAGCAGACGCTCGATCGCTTCTGCGATGTGATGCTGGAGCTGGCTGCCGACGCCAAGGCCGGCAACGCGGCCCGCTTTACCAGCGCGCCGCTGAACGCACCGCGCCGGCGCCTGGATGAGACCCGCGCCGCGCGCTCGCCGGTACTGAAGTGGGAGCGGCAGGAGCCGCTGCCGCAGGCGGCGGAGTAACCTCGGCCACGACAGGCGTGGTGGCGACCGGTTTCGCCACCACATCCGCCGCGAAGGCGCCCAGCAGCTCGTTGAAGCGCGCCGGCTGATCCCAGAACGGCGCGTGCCCGGCATCGGGAATGATGTGGCAGACATTGCCCCACAGGTTCCGATAGTGCAGCCCCGCCAGGTAGCTGAGCCGTGCCACCGGCTCGCTGGCTCCGTTGACCACGGCGACCGGCACGCTCGCTTCCTCGACCGCCAGCTTCTGGTCGGCGACGTCGCCGCGCAGCAGGCTCTTCGATACCGCGACGCGGACCCTTCCGTCGGCCCGGCGGATCGACTGCAGGAATGTCGGATCGCCCGCGCCGTGGTAGCACATCTCGTAGAAGCGCTGCGCCTCGCGTTCGCTGAACTGTTCCTTGGCGGCCAGCAGCAGGTCGAGATTGGTCTGGAAGCCGCGCAGCATGGCGACCGGTCCGCGACCGATCGGCGGTGCGCCGACGATCATCAGCCCGCGGACGCCGGGGTGCCGGGCCATCAGCTCGATGCCGACATGGCCGCCGAGCGACCAGCCCATCACCACCGGATGTTCGATGCCCTTGTGCTCCAGCACCTCGGCCACCGTCCGCGCCAGCCCGTCGACGCCGTACTCGGCGGGGGACTCCGCGTCGCCTGATGCGCCGTGTCCCGGCAGGTCGAGTGCAATCAGCCGGTAGCGCTCGGCGAGCTCGCTGTCGAACTGCCTGCCGAACACCTTGCGCGAGGCGCCCGAGCCGTGCAGCAACAGCAGCGGCTCGCCACCGCCGTCGCTTTCGCTCAGGCGAATGGAGGCAGATCTGGTCTGCACCGTGCTGTGGTAGATCGTCATCGGAGGCCGTCCTGTAAGCAGGAGGGGACTCTGCCAGACACTCACTACGCCCCGGTCAACCGGCACGGTGAAGCAACCGCCAATTGGAAAGCCGGTATTTTATCGAAACACAGGGCCGGGTTGCGCAACTGCTGCTTGTTTCTCGGCTGATCCCTTCGTAGCGTGATCGGGCAGCCCAAGTAGCGTCACAGGGGGACTACGCGTGGACCTGGTTCTGGACCTGATCATCAGCATCGTCAGCATCGCTGTCATTGCGCAGTACAGCTGGTCCCTGAAGGCGCACTTCAACTCGCCGAAAATGCCGACCGGCACCGTGGTGATCTCGGTCGTGGTTCTCGCCACGGCGGCAATCTACCTGACGCTGCTCTGGGTCGAGAGCCAGCCGCTGCTGGCCCAGTTTGTCGGCCTCGTCATCGAGTGCCTGGCTTTGTGGCTGTTCTGGGCCGCGATCAAGGCCTCTCGCGCCGCGCGGCTGAAGATGGCGTTCGACGTGCAGAATCCGCATGGCCTGGTGACCTCGGGCCCCTATCGCTTCCTCCGGCACCCGTTCTACACCTCGTACCTGATCTTCTGGATCGGCTGGGCCATCGCTACCTGGTCGCCCTGGTCGGTGATCCCGCTGGCGGTGATCACGGTGATTTATGTGCTGGCGGCGCTTGGCGAGGAGAGGAAGTTCTCCCGCACCCCGATGGCCGCCGATTACGCCAGCTACCGCGAAAAGACCGGCTTCTTCTGGCCGCGCCTGCCGGGCGTGGCCAAGAGCTAGGGCGACACGGCTCCAGGCAGGCTATTGAACAGGCCGAGCGAGGCGGTCAGCGTTGCCGGCAACGGCAGCCAGATGCCGGTTCGCACGCCGGCGCTGCGCAGCATCCGCGCCGTCCAAGCGTTGCAGCCCACGAAGATGGCGTTGAAGCTCCCTTCCGCCTCGTAGAACTTGTCGTTGCCGGTGAGCGCATAGCCGTCGATCGGCTGTACCTTTCCATCGACGCGCGAGAAGCTGGCGGCAATCTCCGACAGCATCCTGATATAGCCGGCCTCCGAGAGATCCATCGGGGTTACGATCGGGTTCGCCTGATCCACCTCGCCCAGCACGTCGACATGCATCACCGATGCGTCGATGGTCAGCGCCTTGAAGGTCGGCTCCGGCTTCATGTCGGCAAAGCTCGGGGTCTCGAGATAGAAAGCCCGGCCGCCCCAGCCGATCAGCAGCCAGCGAGCGTCGGGATGGCCAACCGGCAGCCCGGTTTCAGCGAGGAATGGCAAGGCCGCGAGGCTCTGCGCATCCAGGGGGATGGCGATGTCGGTGTGGATAGGGTTCGAGACGACGAGGATTCGCTGCACCAGCGGCGTGCCGTTGGGTTGTTCGAACACGGCTGGATGCGGGATCACCGCTCCCAGCAGCACGGCCAGGGTTGGCAGACCGATCAGCAGCAACAACACCAGCGCGATGCGCTTGAGGATCCGCATGCTTCCCCCGGCTCGCGGCAGGTGGCGAGCGAGGAAGGCTAAGCACAATGACGATGGAAAGGCAGTGCAGAAACGAACGATGAGGAGCGCGGCGGCTCCCAAGACCCCCTCTCTTGCGATTTCTAAGGCTTAGCCAAACGGCTAAACCTAAGAAATCGCTTTCTCCCCCGCCAAGGGGGAGATGATCGGTGGCTTCCATTCGCATCGAAGCATCAGTCGGGACTCTCCCCCTTGGCGGGGGAGAAAGCGAAAACTTGGGCTTAGCGCAGCTAAGTCCTTAGTTTTCGCAAGAGAGGGGGTCTTGGGAGCACGATGGCTCCCAAAAAGAAAATGCCCGCTTGCGCGGGCATCTCAATCTCAGCACTGCCACCGAACCTTAGTTCAGGCGGGCGGCCACATCCTTGATGGCCTGGTCGACCAGCACGTCGCCCTTGGTCGCGACCTGCTTTTCGAGCAGCACGCGGGCAGCGGCGACAGCGAGATCCGCCGACCGGGCCCGCACTTCCGACACGGCCTGGGCTTCCGCCTGGGCGATCTTGTCGGCCACGGCCTTCTCGCGGCGGGCCACCATGGCCTCCAGCGAGGACTTGGCCTCGGCGGTCAGCCGGAACGCCTCTTCGCGGGCGGCGGTGACGATGTCCTCGGCTTCCTTCTCGGCTTCTTCGCGACGGCGCGAATAGTCCTCGAGCAGGGCCTTGGCTTCGGCGCGCAGCGCTTCGGCTTCGGCGAGGTCGGTTTCGATCTTCTTGATGCGGTCGTCGAGCATCTTGCCGATCGTCTTGGGCACGCCGAAATAAACGACGATGCCGATGAAGATGACGAGCGCGATGGTCGCCCAGATGGTGGCGCCGGTGGTGGCGTCGAACCCGAAGCTCCACATCTCCGCTTACTCCTTCGAAGCCGCGGCAACCGCGGCCTTGGCTTCCGCCGCGGTCACGCTGCCAGAGATCTTGGCAACCAGCGCCTGGGCCGTCTCGGCCGCGATGCTGCCGACATTGGCGAGCGCTGCGTCCTTGTCGGCCTGGATGCGGGCTTCCGCTTCCGCCACGCGCTTGGCGAGCCCGGCTTCCACGTCGGCACGACGGCCGTCGATGTCGGCCTTGATCCCGGCGCGGGTTTCCTCGGCAATGCCGTGGGCATTCTTGCGGGCTTCGGCCAGCGCAGCCTCATAGGCGGCAGCGGCCTTCTCGGTCTCCTGGCGGAGCCGCTCGGCTTCCTTCAGGTCGCCTTCGATACGGGTCCGGCGCGTTTCGAGGATCGAGCCGATGCGGGGCAGGGCCACGCGGCTCATCAGGAAGTACAGCGCCGCGAACGTGATGGCGAGCCAGAGCAACTGGCCGCCGAAGCTCGCCGGATCGAAGGGCGGAAACACCTCCGCATGCGCCTCGGTTGAAGCATGCGTGTCGGTCGCGCCGGCGTCGGCCGGTGCTGCATGCTCACCTTCGGCGGCATGCTCCTCGGCGGGTGCAACGACCTCGCCCTGCTGGAGCGCGTCGCCACTTTCGGCCTGCGCCACGATAATGATGTCTTGGGCTGAACCCGCCATCTCGAAACCCTTTTGCGGCCGTTGAAGCCCCGGATCGAGACCCGGAGCCCGTGTTCGGTCGGCCTAAGCCGCCTGTCGCGAAATCAGACTGCGAACAGCAGCAGGAGAGCGATCAGGAACGAGAAAATGCCCAGAGCTTCGGTCACGGCGAAACCGAAAATCAGGTTACCGAACTGGCCCTGAGCCGCTGCCGGGTTGCGCAGGGCGCCCGACAGGAAGCTACCGAAAATGTTGCCCACGCCGATGGCGGCGCCGGCCATACCCACGGCTGCAATACCCGCGCCGATAAACTTTGCTGCTTCAGCTTCCATTTGTAGTCTGCTCCATTTTGCGACCGATTGGCGACGCTTGCCGTCGCCTCACTGTGAACCGGCCTAGATCAATGCGACGGATGGATCGCATCGTTGATGTACATCGAGGTCAGCACTGCAAAGACGTAGGCCTGCAGGGCCGCCACGAGGAATTCGAGCGCCGTGATCGCCACGGTCATCACCAGCGGCAGCAGTGCACCGAGCCAGCCGAGGAAGCCGAGGCCGCCCAGCGTCACGATGAAGCCCGCGAACACCTTGAGGGTGATGTGACCGGCGAGAATGTTGGCGAAGAGACGAACACTGAGCGAGATCGGGCGCGAGAGGAAGGAAACCACCTCGATCGGCACCACGATGGGGAGCACGTAGCCGGGGACCCCCGACGGCACGAACAGTTTGAGGAACTTCAGGCCGTTCTTGTAGAGGCCGTAGACGATCACCACCACGAACACCAGCAGCGCCAGGGCGAAGGTGATGATGATGTGGCTGGTGAAGGTGAAGAAGAACGGGATCATGCCGAACATGTTGGCGACCAGCACGAACATGAACAGCGAGAACACGAACGGGAAGAACTTCATGCCGGCTTTGCCGGCCGAGTCCGACACCATTTTGGCGACGAACTCGTAAAGCATCTCGGAGACCAGCTGCACCCGGTTCGGGACCAGGCTGCGCTTCTGCGTCGAGAGCAGGAGGTAGAGGGCGATCACGCCAACCGACAGCACCATGAACAGGGCTGAGTTGGTGAAGGAAATGCCGCCTTCACCGAAGGAGACGATATCGGTGATCTGGAACTGGTGGATCGGGTCGACTTTATTCGGATCGGCCAACTGCTGTTCCCTTTAGGCTCCGAGCCTTCACTCGTCTTCTTCGTCGTCCGGCGCGCGCATCGCGGCCGTGGGCGGCGGCGCCGCCCGGTTCATTTCCGCTGCAGAACGCACCACATTGAGCACGCCCGCCGCAAAGCCGACCAGCAACATCACCAGCATCAGCCAGGGACCGGTCTTCAGCCACAGATCGAGCAGGTAACCGATACCTGCGCCGACCAGGATGGCCGCAATAAACTCCGTGCCGAGCCGCATACCGCGGTTCCACCCGGACAGGTTCCGGTTGGCAGCGGACATTTCCGCGTCCCCCGGCGCTTCCTCGGCCGCCTGCGCACGCTTGATCCGCGCTGCAAGATCCGAGGTCAAGGGCCCCGCTTGTTCGCCACTCGGTGGACGCTTGGTATTGCGTGACTGTGCCATCCCGCTATCCCCTGCGCCTCCGGGCCAAAATTGGAACTGGAGCCCCTCGAAGTCGCGGGCAACATAGTGGCGGCCCCCACCAGTGTCAAGGCTGTGAACACACTGCTAACGCATTGATAAATAAGGAAGTTTATCCGACCGAAGGAGGTGTGACATTGAGTCATCGCGACTCTGGCCGCCACTATTGCGGCAAGGATGGGGCGCTGGGAACGCATCGACACCGATCGACCCCCACCCCTGACCCCTCCCCCGAGGGGGAGGGGAGCTACGCTAGCTTGCCGCCCGCACCGCCGCCTCGGCGCCTTTGAGGTCCACTGAGACCAGCTGGCTGACGCCGCGCTCGGCCATCGTGACGCCGAACAGGCGGTCGACGCGGGCCATGGTAATCGGATTGTGGGTGATCACCAGGAAGCGGGTTTCCGTCCGCTGGGTCATCATGTCGAGCAGGTTGCAGAAGCGCTCCACATTGGCGTCGTCGAGCGGCGCATCCACCTCGTCGAGCACGCAGATCGGTGCGGGGTTGGTGAGGAACACCGCAAAGATCAGCGACATCGCGGTGAGGGCCTGCTCGCCGCCCGAGAGCAGCGTCATGGTCGACGGCTTCTTGCCCGGTGGCCGAGCGAGGATTTCGAGCCCAGCCTCCAGCGGATCCTCGCTTTCGACGAACTGCAGTTCCGCCGTGCCGCCGCCGAACAGCGAGGTGAACAGCTCCTGGAAATGCGCGTTGACCTTCTCGAACGCCTCGTTGAGCCGTTGCCGGCCCTCACGGTTGAGGCTCTGGATACCGCCCCGCAGCTTGGCGATGGCCGCGATCAGGTCGTCGCGATCCTTGACCATCAGGTCGAGTTTCTCGCGGACCTCCTCGGATTCCTTTTCGGCGCCGAGGTTCACCCCACCCAGCCGCTCGCGCTCCGCCTTCAGCCGGTCGACCTGCGATTCGACCTGTGTTTCGGCGGGCAGGGCATGCTCGGGTCTGATGCCGGCGAGTTGTGCCGTCTGCGACGCCTCGATGTTGAGCGTCTCGTGCACCTGCCGCTCGATCTGATGGCGCTGCGCGATCAGTCCCTTGATCCGTTCCTCGACCCGGGCGAGCTCGGCGCGGAAACCGGAGAGTGCATCATGGGCCAGCCGTTGCGCCTTGTCGGCCTCGCGATGCCGGGTGTCGCCGACGCTGAGCGCGTCCGTCGCCGCCTGGTGCGCTTCGCGCGCCACGGCAATCTCGGCATCGAGGGTGCGCCGACGCTCGGCCAGGGTCTCGGGCGAGGCCTGCAGCGCCACGATCTGCTCGCGCACCTCGGCGGTGCGGGCGTCGAGCGTCGCCAGCTGGCCGGCGGCACCCTCGCGGCGGCGCGACCAGGCGGCGACGTCGGCAGCGATCTGGGTCAGCCGCGCGCTGCGCATCCGCGCCGTCGTCTCGAATCCACCGAGTTTCAGGCGTGCCGCGTCGGCGCTCTCGCGCAGCTCCGACAGCAGCGACTGGCGGGATAGAGCCAGGCTCGCAGCCTCGGTCTCGTCGCCGGCTTCCGCCAGCAGGTGCTCGGCCTCGGCGGCCGCGTCGGCGGCCTCGGCGAGGCTGGCATCGAGCCTGGTCCGCGTCTCGTCGAGCGCCACCTGGCGGGCGGCGAGATCGCTGATGGCGCGCTGCGCCTTATCCAGCTCACCCTGCGCAACGGCAATCTCGCGCTGCGCATTGCGCCACGCCTCACGCTCGCGCCGCTCATCGGTGCGGGCCGCGTTCAGCGCCTCGGTTAGCGCGGTGGCGTCGGCGCGCCGGCTGTTGCGCCGCGCCCGTACCTCCTCGACTTCGGCTTCGAGTTCGGTCAGCCGGTTGCGCTGTGCCAGCCGCTCCGCGGCGGCGGTCGGCGCATCCGCCGCAGCGACGAAGCCGTCCCAGCGCCACAGCCCGCCGGCCCTGGTGGTCAGCCGCTGGCCGGGTTGCAGCTCAGTCATCAGTCGCGCCGCATCGGCCGCATCGACCAGTCCGATCTGGTCCAGCCGCCGCTTCAGCAGCGGGCTGCCCGACACGAACTGCGACAGCGGCGTCGCGCCGCCCGGCAACGCGGGATCAGCGCCGGCGCTGGCGCCGGCCCAGTGCAGCGGCGCGCCGGCATCCGACGAGGCGTCGAGATCGTCGCCCAGCGCTGCACCGAGTGCCGTTTCGTAGCCCGGCGCCACCTTTAGCTGGTCGACCACGGCCGGCCATTTGCTGGCGCCGCCGTGGTTGAGGATGCGGCTCAGCGTCTGCGCTTCGGCCTCGAGCCGGTTCAACGCCGCCTCGATCTGCTGCAGCTCCGGGCGCAGGGCGTCTGCGGCAGCCTGTGCTGCGACGGCCGCGGTCTCCGCGCTGACAGCCGCGGTTTCCGCCGCTGTGGCGTAGTCCTGGGCCGCTTCCAGCGCCTCGCGCCTGGCGTTCAGCGTGGCGTCGGCGCCCAGCGTCCGCGCCAGTTGCTCGGCCTCCCGCGCCACGTCCGCGACCTGCGTCTCGAGCCGCATCACCCGCGAGCGCGCCTCGACGACGGAGCGCTCGGCAGCGGCGCGGCCTGCCCGCAACTGCGCCAGCGCGTCGGCAGCGGCGCGAGCTTCACCCTCGGCACTGGCCACCGCGTTCTGGGCGGCCTCTGCGGCAGCGCGGGCTGCTTCAAGCGCTTGCTGCTCACCCGCCACCTCGGCTTCGAGATGCGCGCGCTCTTCGCCCGCGGCCTGCAGCGCCTCGTCGCTCTCGCCGACCAGCGCGCGTTCGCGCACCGCGTCCTGCTCGATCTGCTTCAGCCGTTCGCCGAGTTCATTGAGTCGCGCTTCGGCGCGTCGCGCTTCAGTGTCCAGTTGCTCGGCGAGGATCGTCAGCCGCTGCAGCACGGCGCCGGCAGCGGCCTCCTTCTCGCGCAGCGGCGTCAGCGCCTTGTCGGCGAGGAACACCACCTTCTGCGCCTCCAGCTCGACATGCTGGGCCTCCGCCAGCTCGCGCACCAGCTTGGCTTGCGCCGCCTCGGCATCCTTCTCGTTGAAGCGCGCCGCGATCCAGCGAATGTGGAACAGCGTCGCCTCGGCCTTGCGGATATCGCCGCTCAGGGCACGGTAACGCACTGCCAGCCGGGCCTGCCGCTTCAGCGTTTCGAGCTGCTGCTCGACCTGCGCGATGACGTCGTCGACGCGCTCGAGGTTCTGTTCTGCCGCCCGCAGCCGAAGTTCGGCTTCATGCCGGCGCGAGTGCAGCCCGGAAATGCCGGCCGCTTCTTCGAGCAGGGCGCGGCGCTGCTGCGGCTTGGCGGCGATCAGCTCGCCGATCTGGCCCTGGCGGACGAGGGCAGGCGAATGGGCGCCGGTCGAGGCGTCGGCGAACAGCAACTGCACGTCGCGGGCCCGCACTTCCTTGCCGTTGACGCGATAGACCGAGCCTTCCTCACGCTCGATCCGCCGGGTGACTTCCAGCACATCGGCATTGTTGAGCGGCGCAGGCGCGGTACGATCGGAATTGTCGAGAACGAGGGTGACTTCGGCGGTGTTGCGGCCAGGCCGGCTGCCCGAGCCGGAAAAGATCACATCGTCCATGCCCGAGGCGCGCATCGCCTTGTACGAGCTTTCGCCCATCACCCAGCGCAGCGCTTCGACGAGGTTGGATTTGCCGCAGCCGTTCGGTCCCACCACGCCGGACAGACCGGGCTCCAGGTAGAGCTCGGTCTGGTCGCAGAAGGATTTGAAACCGTGCAGCTTGAGGCGCGTGAATTTCATCGCGCGCCCCGATAGGGCAGCGCGTTAGGAGAGCAGCGGATCGATTTCGGCCTTGAGAGCCTCAAACGAGTTTTCTCCAGTCAGCATCTTGCCGTTGATGTAGAACGTCGGCGTGCCCTGGAGCTTGAACTCGTCCAGCGCCTGGTCCCGCACCGCTTCCAGTCCCTTGAACAGGTCCTGATTCGTCAAGGCGGCGTCGTAGGTTTCCTTGGTAAAACCGAGCTGCTGGGCGATGGCGAAGATGGCGTCGTTCGGCGTGTTGGACGTGGCCCAGGTGTCCTGCGTCTTGAAGAAGGTGTCGATCACCTCGTGGTACTTCTCCGGACCGGCGGCCTCGGCCAGCATGAACACCACGGCGTCCAGCACGTTGCGCATGAACGGGCGCGGGATGAACTGGATCTTGTTGGTGTCGATATACTCGGTCTTGAGCTGCGGATAGACCGTGTTGGTGAACGCGGCGCAGTGCGGGCAGGTCGGCGACAGATACTCGATCAGCGTCACCTTGGCGTCCGCCGGCCCGAGCGGGTGGTCGGCAACGCCGCCGGCCGGCGCCATAAGCTTGGCCTGGTCGAACTGCTGGGCGAGGGCGCCGGTGGCGCCGAACAGCGCGCTGAGGCTGGTGCCTACGGCTGCCGCGGCGACTGCTGCGCCCGAGCCCACGAGAAGGTTGCGACGGTTGGCCACGAGTTTTTCTCCGTTTTCGTTGCTCGCCCTATATCGCGCCCAACTTAGGCGGGACAAGCACAACCGGCGATGAACATTTTGAGAGCTAGCGTGGCTTTCTGCGGGCCATCGCCTGGCCCAGTTGTCGAAGCGCATCGCGCACGGCCGGGTCGCTCACCCGCTCGACCGTGCGGCTGATCCTGGCACGGGTCACCTCCGGCAACGCCGGAACCGTCTCGGGCACGTCATCCTCGATCACGAATGGCTCGGCACTGAGCCGCACCTGGCCGATGAGGAAATAGCCATAGTAGCGGTTGATCGAGGCGGCGACCCGCTGGCCCTCGTGCGACAGGGCCAGGGCATGGCCGGGATGGCAGCGCAGGTAGAGTGTTGCTCCCTCGGCGCCCTTCTCGCCGCGCGGCCAGCTGAGCTTGTCCGGCCGGGTCACCTTGTCGTAGGGCGCCGGCGCAATGGTCGGCCAATGCGAGAGAATATCGCGGCTGGCAAAGCCGCGCTTCTTCAGCGCCGGATCGAGCACCCCGCCCAGCGCCTCCGCCACGCCGACCGCGCGGTTGAGCCGCTTGGGCGGTGCATCGTCCTTGGCTTTCGATTTCGGCTTGTCCGCCACTGGTAACAACTTCCCGCCGCCGCTTGCGCCCGCTGCCGCGGCGCGCCATCTGTGGCCGCCATCATGTCAAAAGCCGCGCCCCAGCAAAACCCCGTGCCGCTCGATGCGGCTGCCGTGCTCGCCTGGTACGACCGACACGCCCGTACCCTGCCGTGGCGGGTGGGCCCGGCCGATCGGGCCCGCGGCATCCTTGCCGACCCCTATCGCGTCTGGCTGAGCGAAATCATGCTGCAACAGACCACGGTTGCGGCGGTGGGGCGCTACTATGCGCGCTTCCTCCACCTCTGGCCCACGGTGGCCGATCTCGCCGTTGCGCCGCTCGAGGCGGTGCTCGTCGAATGGGCCGGGCTCGGCTACTACGCCCGCGCCCGCAACCTGCACGCCTGCGCCAAGGCAGTCGTCGAGCAGTTCGGCGGCCGGTTTCCAACCCGTTCCGTCGAGTTGCTGACGCTGCCGGGCGTCGGGCCTTACACGGCCGCTGCCATTGCCGCGATCACCGGCGACGAGCGGGTGGCGGTGGTCGACGGCAATGTCGATCGGGTGGTGGCGCGCTATCTGGCGCTCGAAGTCCCGGTGCGCGATGCCAAGGATCTGGTGCGCGGCACCGTCCAGGCCGTGGTGCCGGAACGCGCCGGCGATTTCGCCCAGGCGCTGATGGACCTCGGCGCCACCATCTGCGCGCCGCGCAACGCCAGTTGCATGCTCTGCCCGATCCAGCCCGGCTGCCGTGGCGCCAAGGGCGATCCGCTGCTCTACCCGGTGAAGCCCGAAAAGGCCGATCGCCCCACCCGCTACGGCCATGCCTTCGTCATGCGCGATGCCGATGGCGATGTGTACCTGCAGACCCGCGCCGAGAAGGGGCTGCTGGCGCAGATGACCGAGACGCCCGTGTCCGACTGGACGCCGGACAAGCGGGCCGTGGTTCACCCGGTTGCCTCCGACTGGCGTCACCACGGACAAGTGGTCCACGTTTTTACCCACTTTCGGCTCGAACTGGAGGTCTGGTCGACGCTCGTACCGCAGCCCGAGCAGCTCAAGGCCGGCTGGTGGGCCGATCCACGCGAACTCGACTCCGAAGCGCTGCCCAGCGTGTTCAGGAAGGTACTGGCCGCCGCCGGATTGCAGTGGGCCGAAAGATGAAAGCCGCCGGCTCCTGAGGAGCCGGCGGCGAGCGCAGCCTGAGTTGAATTGGAGGTCAGATTCAGGCCGAAAGTCGTTCCATTTGCGCGCGCACCTGGCTGCGGAAATCATCGATCGGAGCAAGCCGGCTGCCTTGCCGGGCGTGCCAGAAGGTCCAGCCGTTGCAGGCCTCCGCGCCTTGCACCAGCGCACCGACCCGGTGGATCGAGCCCATGTGGTCGCCCGAGACCAGCGAGCCGTCCGCCCGCACCAGGGCGCTCCAGCGCTGGCGATCGTCGTAAAGTTCGGTGCCCGGGGCGATCAGCCCCATCTCGACCAGCGAACCGAAGGCGACGCGTGGCGCCGCGCGCTTCGGCACGGCCGTCTCGATGGTGGCGGCGCTCAAGGGCCGGATCGAGGCGATGCGCTTCAGCGCCCCGGCGATATAGGTGTCTTCACGCTCGATGCCGATGAAGTGGCGGCCGAGCTTCTTCGCCACTGCGCCGGTAGTGCCGGTGCCGAAGAACGGGTCGAGCACCACGTCGCCGGGCTTGGTCGTCGCGCTGATCACCCGATAGAGCAGGGCTTCCGGCTTCTGGGTCGGATGCAGCTTTTCGTCGTCGGCGTCCTTCAGCCGTTCGGCGCCGGTGCAGATGGGGAACAGCCAGTCCGAGCGCATCTGCACATCGTCGTTGGCCTGCTTCATCTGCTCGTAGTTGAAGGTGACGCGGCTGTCGCGATCCCTCGCCGCCCAGATCAGCGTCTCGTGCGCATTGGTGAACCGGGTGCCGCGGAAGTTGGGCATCGGGTTGGCCTTGCGCCAGATCACGTCGTTGAGCAGCCAGTAGTCGAGATCCTGCAGCGCCGCACCGACGCGGAAGATGTTGTGGTACGAGCCGATCACCCAGATCGCGCCATCCGGCTTCAGGATGCGCCGCGCCGCTTTCAGCCAGGCGCGGGTGAAGATGTCGTAATGGGCAAAGCTGTCGAACTTGTCCCAGGCGTCATCGACGCCGTCGACGCGCGACTGGTCCGGCCGGGTCAGGCCCTGGTCCAGCTGCAGGTTGTAAGGCGGGTCTGCGAATACGAGGTCAACCGAGCCGGCCGGCAAGGCATTCATGTGCTTGATGCAATCGCCCACAAGGATGGTGTCGATGGGGAGCGGGCTCCCCTCCGCATTGGCGGAACTCGCCATACGCGCGGTACGCAACATAACTCGAACCCTGACGCAGTACTAACGGGATCGGTTGTAAGGCGTTAGGGTTAAAGGGGATTTAAGCTTCGAGGTTAGCGAGAAGTTAAGGCGCGGCTACGTGTCGTCCGCCTCAGGCGGCGATCGTCTTCATCCGCTGTGCCTGGATGCACGGGGCAAAATCCATGCGATGATGGCGGCCCGGCCCATGCGTGGTCAGCGCTTCGAGGTGTTGCGGGGCGGCATAACCCTTGTGGCTCGAGAAGCCGAACTGCGGCTCCTCGCAATCCATGATCAGGCACATCCGGTCGCGCGTCACTTTGGCGACGATCGAGGCGGCGGCGATCGACACCGAGCGCCCGTCGCCACCAACGATCGCTTCGCCGGGGCAGGGCAGATCCTTGGGCAGCTTGTTGCCGTCAATGAGGATGTGATCAGCCTTGACCTGCAGGCCCAGCACGGCCTTCCGCATCGCCCAAAGTGAAGCCTGCAGGATGTTGAGTTGCGCGATGATTGTGGGCGGCGCCACAGCAATCGAAACGATCGCCGAAGCCATGATCTTCTCGTACAGCGCCTCGCGCTGCGCCGCGGTCAGCACCTTGGAGTCGTTAAGCCCGTCGGGCACCTTGCGATGGTTGAGGATGACCGCCGACACCACCACCGGCCCGGCCAGCGGTCCGCGCCCGACTTCGTCGACACCGCAGACGAATTTCGCGCCACGCTTGATGGCGGCACGCTCGAACTTGAGCGTCGGCTTGCTGATGATGACAGGCGAATCGGACGGCATGTCCTCAAGCATCGCCAGTTGTGCTGGCTACGCAAGCGGCAGCAGCGTCACATCTGCCGGATCGGCGGCGGTGCTCATCGCCTCACAACGCAGTGCACCCCGGCAGGGTTCGCTTCAGAACAGCGTCATCTGACCATCGTCCACCGTCGGCGGCGTGAACAGATCCGTGCGTAGCGGCGCGATCGGCCGGTCGAGCTTGTAGCGCGCCTTGGCGAGATCGACCCGCTGGCGCAGCAGCGTCGCATAGGGCCCCTCGCCGACGAAGCGCGTGCCGAAATTCGGGTCGTTATCCTTGCCGCCGCGGGTGTCACGCACCAGACTCATCACGTGGCTCACCCTGTCGGGGAAATGCCGCAGCAGCCATTCGCGGAAAATGTCACGCACCTCGCCCGGCAGCCGCAGCAGGATGGCATTGGCGCCCACCGCGCCCTGCGCCGCCGCCGCGTCGAGGATGCGCTCGAGCTCCATATCGTTGATCGCCGGGATCATCGGTGCCGCCATCACCGTGGTCGGAATGCCAGCCTCCGACAGCAGCCGCACGGCTTCGAGGCGCTTTTCCGGCGTCGAAGCGCGCGGCTCCATCTTGCGCGACAGGATATGATCCATGCTGGTGATCGACAGCGCCACGCGCACCAGGTTCTGTTCGGCCAGCGGCTTCAGGATGTCGAGGTCGCGCACCACCAGCGCCGACTTGGTGGTGATGGTCACCGGGTGCCGGGTCTCGAGCAGCAACTCGAGGATGCCGCGGGTCAGTTTGTGCTGCCGCTCGGCCGGCTGGTACGGGTCGGTATTGGTGCCCATGGCGATCGGCTTGGGCTTATAGCGCTTATCGGCCAGCTCACGCCGCAGCAGGTCGACGGCGTTCGCCTTCACGTAGATGTCGCGCTCGAACTCCAGCCCGGCCGAGTGACCGAGATAGGCGTGCGTCGGGCGGGCGAAGCAGTATGAGCAGCCATGCTCGCAGCCGCGATAGGCATTGATCGAGCGATCAAAGCCGATATCCGGGCTCTCGTTGCGGGTGATGATCGACTTGGCGCGCTCGACATGCTCGATGGTTTCGAACGGCTTCAAATCCTCGACCTGTCCCCAACCGTCGTCGAACTCTTCTCGGCTCTGCCGATCGAAGCGACTACCCTTGTTGGTCTGTGCGCCGCGCCCGCGATTGAGCGTGGGGTCGACGTAACGCCGCGCGATCAGGTCCGCGTCGCGCGTGCCGTTCAACCGCTCCAACTGCTCGAAATTAGGGGCGCTGACCCGCATGTCCGTTCTCCAACCCCTCAAGCGACTCGCCACGGGTAACGTTCCGTTAGGAATAGCATCCCGGCAGGAACAGAACAAGAACAAACCGGTGGAGGGAGCCCCCGGACGCATTGACCCGCGCACGCCGGCTGCTAGGCTCTTTGTGTCAGAAAAGGAGAGGCAGGTGCGGTTAGCCCTGTCCCGCTGCGGCGGTCCTGGCCTTCGCTTCGGCGACTGAGTCCCATGACCTTGAACGGCGCTCCAATGGGGGAGCGTCGCAATGAAAGGTCTTGGCCAATGAAGCCTGCAGTTTCCGTCATTACTCTTGGCACTGCTGATCTCGCCCGCTCGCGGCGCTTCTATGCCGAAGGGTTCGGCTGGACGCCGGTCTATGAGAGCGATGTGATCATCTTCTACCAGCTCAACGGCGTGGTGCTCGGCACCTTTCTCGTCGCGGAACTCGAAGCGGATATGAACCGCAGTGGGTTGCGGACGCCGGGCGCCTTCGCGCTCGCCCACAACGTCGCGACTGAGGGGGAGGTGGCGCCGTTGATCGTGCAACTGGCGACGGCAGGCGGGCGGATCATCCGTCCGGCAGATGCCCCGCCGCACGGCGGATTACGTGGCTACGTCACCGACCCCGACGACCATGCCTGGGAGATCGCCTGGAATCCCGGCTTCGCCATGGACGACGACGGCAATGTCAGGTTCGGATTGTAGAACTGAACTCGGGTGGGGCTGAGCCCCACCCATACCATTCAGAGGCCGAGCAGGCCGCGGCGGCCCCACAGCACGAAGGCCGAGAGTGCCAGCAGCACGATGTTGAGGCCAAGCGTCTGTTTCGTCTCGCCGCGCTTGCCGTGAAAGCCGATCGCCAGCACCTGCAGCACCACCGAGCCGAGCGCGGCGAGCGGGGTAAGGAAGGCGAGAATGCCGGTGGCGAGCGGCAGCACCAGGCCGAGTCCGGCGGCGAGATCGACGAGGCCGATGCCCCGCACGAAGCTCGGCGCCACATCGCCGGGCCACTTCATCATGCCGGCAAGCTGCGGGATCGGCATCAGCACCTTCCAGTATGCCGCGAGCAGGTAGAAAAAAGCCGCTACGGTCGCGGCAATCCAAAGCCAGAAATCTAGGGAAGCGAGGAAGTCCATATTGTCATCCTTTCACGCGGCGCCTGCCGCCTGGTGTTGGCGTGGACTGTCCTCGATCGCCCTCCGTCCCACAATCAGGCTAACTCTGGAATGATCGTGCAGAATTCTGCATAATGGCGCGATGAACCTCGATGGCATCGACGTCTTCGTCAGGGTCGTGCAGGAGGGCAGCTTCGCCGCAGCCGCCCGCCTGCTTGGCATGCCCACCACCACCGTTTCGGCCAAGATCGCGCGGCTCGAGGAGCGGCTCGGTGTCACGCTGATCCAGCGTTCGACTCGGCGCATGCATGTCACCGAGGCAGGCGAGGCCTACTTCGCCTCCTGCGTCGAAGCGTTGAACGCGCTCGACGCCGGGCAAAGCCGGCTGGCGGCGGCGAGCGGCAAGCCGAGCGGTTTGCTGCGCATCACTGCCGCATCCGACATTGCCAGCACGGTGCTGCCGCCATTCTGCGAGCGCTTCCTCGATGCACACCCCGATGTCAGCATCGAACTGGTGGTGACCAACCGGCAGCTCGATCTGATCGGCGAGGGCATCGACCTCGCCGTGCGGGCCGGCCCGATGCGCGATTCCACCCTGATGAGCCGCAAGTTCGCCTGCGGGGCGCTGGGGCTATGGGCCAGCGAGGACTATGTGCAACGTCACGGCCTGCCGCAGACGCCGGACGAACTCGAAACCCACCGCATCATCGGGTTCTCCCGCATCCCCGAGAGCTTCCGCCTGATCGGACCCGAGGGCGAGAGCATCATGCCGCCGCAACGCTCGCGCCTCACCGCCGACGACATGCAGGCGATCCGCGCCTTCGTGCTCAGCGGCTATGGCATCGGGTTGCTCCCCGACGCCATCACGCCTGGCACCTCGCTCCGCCGCGTGCTGCCCGAATTCAGTACCGAGCAGGCGCATGTCTATTTCGTCTACCCGGCGCAACGCTACCTGAGCCCGAACGTCCGAGTGTTCATGGAGATGGCGCGGGCGGCGGCGAAGGAATTGGAGGGCGCGGGATAGGGCGAGGGGTGCCTACTGAGCCCTAAGTTGTCACGTGACGACCCGCCGGCAGACGGCCCCTCCCATCCTCCCCCATGAAGGGCGAGGTGCCCCGCCGGTGTGATTGGCGCGATCGAATACAGGGCCTCGACTCTTCACCTCCCCTCTATGGGGGAGGCCGGGAGGGGGCCGTTTCTATCAGTCGGGCTGAAAGCCCCCGGCAGATCGGGGCTAGCCCGCGACCTTCGAGAAATCCGCCACCTGCCGCATGGTGTCGCGCAGCTTGGTGAGGAGACTCAGCCGGTTGGCGCGCACCGCCGCATCCGGATCGTTGACCAGCACCGCCTCGAAGAACTTGTCGACCGGCTGGCGCAGCGTCGCCAGCGTGGTGATAGCGCCCTGGTAGTCGTTGGCAGCGACCTTGGCGCCTACCGCCACATCCACCGACGCAACGGCTTCGGCCAGCGTCGCTTCCTCGCTGAGCGACAGCAGCGCCGGATCGACCGGAGCGGTAAAGCTCCTGCCATCCTTCTTTTCCTCGGCGGCGAGGATGTTGGCGGCGCGCTTGTAGCCGGCGAGGAGGTTCTTGCCGTCTTCCGAGCCAAGCAGCTTCGACAGCGCTTCGACACGTTCGGTGATCTCCAGCATGTCGTTGCTGTCCTTGCCGATCACCGCGTCGACCAGGTCGTGCCGGGCGCCGGCATCGCGCAGGCTCACCTTCAGCCGATCATGGAAGAAGCTCAGCAGATCCGGCTCGACCTCGAGCGGGAAGCGCAGGTTGTTGTCGGTGACGATGCGGATGACGCCGAGCGCCGCGCGGCGCAGCGCGAACGGGTCGCGCGAACCGGTCGGCTTTTCATCGATCGACCAGAAGCCCTTGAGCGTGTCGAGCTTGTCGGCCAGCGCCACCGCAATGGCGACCGGCTCGCCGGGCACCAGGTCGGTGGGGCCGAGCGGCTTGTAGTGGTCGGCAATGGCATTGGCGATGGCCAGCGGCTCGCCCTGCGCCAACGCATAGTAACGGCCCATGATGCCCTGCAGTTCAGGGAACTCGCCGACCATGCCGGTGGTGAGGTCGGCCTTGGCCAGCATCGCGGCGCGCTTGGCGAGGTCAGGGTTGGCCCCGACCTTGGGGGCGATCTCGCCCGAGAGCTTCACCAGCCGCTCGACGCGCTGGAACTGCGTGCCCAGCTTGGCGTGGAACACGCTTTCCTCGAGCTTAGGCAGGCCATGCTCGAGCGGCAGCGCCAGGTCGGTCTGGTAGAAGAACCGGGCATCCGACAGGCGGGCTCGGATGACGCGCTCGTTGCCGGCGACGATGGTCTTGCCGCCATCGGCTGCGATCTGGTTCGAGGTGATGATGAAGAACGGCGCCAGCCTGCCGCTGCTGTCGCGTAGGCAGAAGCACTTCTGGTTGGCGCGGATCGTGGCGATGATCACTTCCTCGGGCACTTCGAGGAAGGCCGGGTCGAACGACCCCATCATCACCACCGGCCACTCGACGAGGCCGGCGACCTCTTCGAGCAGGCCTTCGTCGTGGATGACGCTCAGCCCCTGTGCGAAGGCGAGGTTGTCGGCATCGGCCTTGATGATTTCCTTGCGCCGGTCGATGTCGAGCACGACCTTGGCCTTCTCGAGCGCCTGCACGTAATCGTCGAAGCGCTTCACCCGGATCGCGTCTGGCGCGAGGAACCGGTGACCGAAGGTGGTCTGGCCCGAGGCGACAGTGTTGGATTTGAATGGGATGACGACAGGCTCGTCGTTGTCGGTACCGAAGGTCGCGGTGATGGCGCGCAGCGGCCGCACCCAGGTCAGCCCGCCATTGCCCCACTGCATGGATTTCGGCCAGTCGAAGCCGGTGATCACCTTGGGTAGGAGCGTTGCGAGGATGTCGGTGGCCTCAGCGCCTGCCTTGTCGATATGGGCGACATAGAACTCGCCCTTTTTCGGATCGCTCTCGATCTTGGCTTGCTCGATCGAGCTGAGCCCCGCGGCCTTGAGGAAACCGTCGATCGCCTGCTGTGGCGAGCCGACGCGCGGGCCCTTGCGCTCTTCGCGCGTGTCCGGCGAACGTGCCGGCAGCCCAGTCACGGTCAGCGCCAGCCGGCGCGGCGTGACGAACGCCTTGGCGCCCTCGTAGACGAGGCCGGCATCGACCAGCGCTTTGGTCACGGCCTTCTTCAGGTCCTCGGCGGCCTTGCGCTGCATGCGCGCAGGGATTTCTTCCGAGAACAGTTCGACGAGGAGTTCGGGCATCTCTTAAGACCGGGCGTTTGAAAGCGCGGTTTGCCTAGCAAGGGCAGGGGAGATTGTCCATTGCGGGGTGCGCGTCCTCATCCGATAGACCGGCGCGGGGTATCTTTGGAACGGGACAGGAGAGCAAAACCGGGGGCGCTACCACCCGCCGCCGCCTCCACCGCCTCCACCACCACCCGAGCCGCCGCCGCCACCGCTGGAAAAGCCCGAGCCTGACGACGAGCTTGGCTGCGCAGCGACCATCGCGGCGCTCATCCCTGATGCCACCGATGACACCGAATTGGCAAAGCCGCCCGAACTGCTCGACCAGTCACGGCCGCTATAGAAGCCGGGCGAATAGCTGCTGCCTTGCGCGTCGGCGACCGCGTTCCGAGCCAGCTCCGCTTCGAAATGCTCCGACCACGGTTTCTCGACGCCCAGTGCGATGGCGTAAGGCAGGATGCGCTCGAAGCGCTCCACCGTCATCGGCGGTTCGTCGGTCATGTTCAGCCGGTTCTTCTCGGCCGTGTTCATGTACATCTTGAAGCCGTCGAGCTGGTCCATGACCTTGCGACCCTGCACCGTCGGCGCCCGCATCAGCACGGCGAACATCACGTTGATGAAGATGATCGAGGCGGCGCCGAGCAGCGCCACATCCGGGCGGAACTCGCTGAGGAAGCTTGCCGCCGCGCCGAACAGGTTGCTGCCGAAGATCAGCGCCCACACCGCGAAGATGATCTTGGCGATGATCGGACTGCGCCACAGCCCCCTGAGCACGCCGCTGAGAATGCCGAGGAACAGCGCCCCGACGCCGGCGAACACCAGCGTCACCGGGTCGATCAGGTCGAACACCACCATGGCGAGGAGGATCGCCACGGAGAACGCGATGCCCACCAGCACGTAGCCGGTGTTGTTGCGGAAATAGACCGCCCGGTTCTCGGTCTCGATGGCCGAGACGAACTGGCCGCGCGTCTCGTTCAGTTTGGGGCCGGTGGTGGTGTTGACCGTCACCTTGCCCTGGGACTTGAAGTAGTCGAACAGCAGGCGCTCGGCGGGGCCGAGGTCGTCCGGCGAGGCCTTGCCGGTCACCGTGACGCTCAGCGTCTTGCCGGGGTTGTCGATCTTCACCAGGCCCTTGACGCCGAGATCGAAGATCGAGGCGGTGAAGGCGGTCCAGCCGCTCTTCTGCCACCCCATGCCGTCCACATACTCGGCGAGCCCCGGCGAGAACCCCTTGGGCGGGTGAAACAGCGGAATGATCGTGCCCTTCTTCGGGTCACGTCCCACAGCGCTCCAGGCGATGAGGTTGTAGAGCAGTACCAGGCCGACTGCGATGCCGGGCACCACGATGTCGCGATGGTCGCTCAGCCAGTAGAGCAGCCGGTCCAGCCCTTGCGGTTCGGCGAGGATCCCCTTCTGAAACGATGCCGCCACGCTGACGCCTTCTCCTGAAGCCAGCGGTCGGTTCACCCGGAAGATTGCCGTATTGTCGGAGGTGCGCGTGATGGTGACGGCCTGCTCCGTCGAGCCGACGGCACCGGTATAGCCGACCAGCCGGTCGATCACCGCGCCCCTGGGCAGGGTGATCGAGGTGACGGCCTGGTCGATCGGAAAGTTCCAGTAATTGCCGGTGGCGTTCCAGAACAGCTCGTCGTGATCGGCAAAACTGCGGCCCATCCGGCTCATCGAGTAGTGGATGGTGTACTTGTGCTGGCCATAGTTCAGCAGCACATCGGCATCACCGATGCGGATGCGCTTGAACCCCGCCCCGATATTCTCGAGCGAATAGGGCTCGGCCCGGCCGTCGCGCAGCACCGTCTTGACCGTGAGGTCGGAGCGCAGCCGTGAATTGTCGGGATTGATCAGGATCAGCGGGATGTCGCGATAGATGCCGCGGCGGATCTCATAGCCCTCGGCATTGACCTCGATGGTTTCGATGACGTCGACCGAGCCATCGGTGTTGAGGGTGACGGCGGATGAGAACGAGGTGATGGCTTCGCGGGCGCTGGCGGGCAGGGCGAAGAGCAGGGCGAGGAGGGCGATGACCACCGTCAGCGCGTGCTGCCACTCCCCTCCCGGTCTCCCCCACAAGGGGGGAGGTGCGGGCCGGTGCCTGGGCTCGATGGCGCCACGGCCTCCGCTCGGCGCCTCCCCCCTTGTGGGGGAGGCTGGGAGGGGGGTGGCCACTCGCTCGATGCTCATGTTGTAGTCAGAATTTCACCGAAGGCACGGCGCGGTCGGCCTCGTTCTCCAGCTCGAAATACTCGGCCTTCTCGAACTTGAAGGCATTGGCGACGACGTTGGAGGGGAAGCTCTCGACCGCCGTGTTCAGGTTGCGCACCGAGCCGTTGTAGTAGCGGCGCGCCAGCTGGATTTCGTCTTCGACGTTCTGCAGCGCGCTCTGGAATTCGAGGAACGTGGTGTTGGCCTTGAGGTCCGGATAGGCCTCGGCGATGGCGAGGAGCTTTCCCAATGCTCCGGACAAGGCGCCTTCGAGCGCACTGCGCTCGGCCGGACCGGCATTGGCGCCGGCAGTGGCGGCAGCGCGGGCCTGGGTGACGGCTTCGAGCGTTTCACGCTCATGGCCCATATAGCCTTTCACCGTTTCCATCAGGTTGGGGATCATGTCGGTGCGGCGCTTCAGCTGCACATCGATGCCCGACCAGCCCTCTTCCTTGAGCTGCCGCTTCGACACCAGATCGTTGTAGACGAAGATCGCGTAGCCGATCGCGACGACGACGATCGCCAGAATGATCAACCCAGTCATGGAGCCCTCCGCATGTGACGTCCTGAAGCGCTTTCAGGAAAGTCGTGAGACGATCCGGCCTCGAAAGCGTGACCAAACAAAGACCCTCAAGTGCTGCAAGGTGGCACCGGAGCGTTGGCATCGCAATTGAATTGCGTCGCCTGAATGCGAAATGAACGTGTTTTTGGAAGGGCTTCGCGACGCCGCCGGAATCTCAGGATGAACTTGAAGCCAGCAAATTCCAGTAGTTAACCGAACAGTGGTTACTCCAGTTCGCCGTCCTGCTTTTCGGCGTCAAGCACCGGATCGGTCTTGTGCTTCTTCTTTCGCTTGTAGACCTTGGGATCCTCCTCGACCTTGGGCTGGAACTGCCCTTCGCGCAGCGCCTTGGCGGCGGCGTTACGCGGTGCGATCTGCTTGCGGGTGAGGGGGATCTTCATCGGCTCAGCGCTCGGCCAGCCGCGGCATCAGTTCGACGAAATTGCAGGGCTTGTGCCGGTTGTCGAGCTGGGCGCGCAGGATCCCTTCCCAGGCATCGCGGCAGGCGCCGCGCGAGCCGGGGAGCACGAACACGAAGGTCTCGCCGATCAGCCCGCCGGTGGCGCGGGACTGCAGTGTCGAGGTGCCCACCGTGGTCGACGAATACTGATGGAACAGCACCGAGAACCCGTCCATCCGCTTCTGGAACAGCGGCTCAAGCGCTTCGGGGGTCACGTCGCGGCCAGAAAAACCGGTGCCGCCGGTGGTGATAATGGCGTCGACCTCGGCGTTCACCACCCACTCCATCACCTTGGCGCGGATCTGGTGGATGTCGTCGCGCACCACGGCCCGCTCGAAGCAGCGGTGTCCGTCGGCTTCCATCAGCGACTTCAGCAGCGCGCCGGCCGTATCGGTCTCGAGCGTCCGCGTGTCCGACACCGCCAGCACGGCGATCGACAACGGCGTGAACGGCTTGCTCTGGTCGAGCTCGGACTTGAACATCTGGCTACTCCGGCTTGGGCTTGTCCGACTTCTCGGTATCACCCGGCGCGTCGCCTTTCACGTGCCGTTCGACGATCACCGTCGGCTCGATCGGGTCTGGCACCAGCAGTTCGGTCTCTTCCGGCTGCGGCGGGGTGGGCGCCGGCGCGGCCGGGCGGGGCGTCGGTTTTTCGTCGACGCGCGGATCGAGCGTCACGGTGCCCGGCGACACACCCTTCTCGGCGCTCATGGCCCGGAAACGGACCCGGCCCGAGGCGTCGCGCACCGGGCGGATCTTCATGCGCAGGAACGCCGTGACGGCGAGCGCGCCGTGGAAGGTGGCGGTGACGATGAACAGCCCGACCGGGGCAATGGCATTCATCACCCAGCTGGCGATGATCGGGCCGATGGCGAGGCCAATGCCGAGGATCAGCAGCATGCCGCCGGCGACGCGTCCGAACTCGCCCTCCTTGGCGAAGTCGTTCGCATGCGCGACGGCGATCGCATAGAGCGGGTAGGCGCCGAAGCCATAGAGCCCGAACAGGATGAACATCAGCAGCCCGCTGCTCGGGTTGAGCAATACGGTGAGCAGCCCGATCACCGCCGAAAAGCCGCTGAGCCCGACGATCACCAGGCGTCGGTCGATCTTGTCGGAGAGCCGCCCGAACGGCGTCTGCGCTACGGCGCCGACCACGGCGGTGACGGCGAAGAGATAGGCGATGGTCGAGGCATCGAGCTTCTGTTCGAAGCCATAGACCGGCGCCAGCGTGCCGAACGTGCCGTTGGCCATGCCGCAGGCGAAGGCGGCAATCACCGCCAGCGGCGAGGTCTTGTAGAGCAGCACGACGTCGAGCCGCGCCGATGAAATCGGCCGCGGCTGCGGCGTCGAGGTCAGGGCGCTTGGCAGCAGCGCACAGATGAAGGCAATGGCGCCAACCACGAAGGGGATGTGGCCGAAAGTGCCGGTCACCGCCATGGCCAGCTGGCCGACGGTCGAGGCCGCCATGTTGATGGTGGTGTAGACCGAAAAGATCGTGCCGCGGCTGCGGTTATCCGCCACCTCGTTGAGCCAGCTCTCGACGATCATCGCTGCGCCGGCAAAGCAAAAGCCGGAAAAGGCACGCAGCACGATCCAGCCGATATCCTGCACCCAGAGCAGGTTGAGCAGGATCGTCACGGTGCCGATCGCCGCCATGATCGAGTAGGCGCGGATATGGCCCACGCGTTTCACCAGCAACGGCACGGTGATCGACCCGGCCACGAACCCCACCGACCAGCCGGTGCCGATCAGGCCCAGCGCCGTCAGCGAAAAGCCCTCCTCGGCGCCGCGCACCGAGAGCAGGAGGCCCTGCAGGCCGCCTCCGAACATCAGAAGAGCCGAGCCAATGAACAGGGCATAGATCTTGAGGGCGGAGGACATGGCGCTTTCTGTGGGTTCGGGGTCCTGAGGCGCTTGCCCTTGGAGTCGGACCAAATTCGGGCAGCACAATCAAGCGCCATCAATATTCTTGGCTGGATAGTCTTAAGTAGGGGTCAAGACCGGGGCCGGTTCTGGTCGGCCATTGCGGTGCATTCAGCCGCGGTTCACGCCAGGTGGGCATATCGATGTCGCCACCTCATCCGGCTCAGGAAGGCCCCAGGCGAAATGCGAGACGGTGACGAGATGCTGACCGAGCGACTGCGGCTGGTGCCGCTGACCGGCGAACATCGATTGGCCTTCCAGCAGTCGCGTCGGGCCTTCGAGGTGCTGCTCGGGGTGAGCCTGCCCGCTGGCTGGCCGGAGTTTCCCGAAGCTTTCAGCCCCGGCCTTGCCGAGGCGCCGGCGCCATGGTCGCCCTACCTGTTCCTCCACCGCCGGGAGCCCAGGCTGATCGGCAATGGCGGCTATGTCGGCGCGCCCGACGCCGAGGCTGTTGTCGAGATCGGCTACGAGATCGGGCCGGAACACCGTGGTTTCGGTTATGCCACGGAGGCAGCCGAGGCGATGGTCGCTGCCGCCTTTGCTGCCGGCGCCAGGGCCGTCATCGCCCACTCGCTCGCGGAAACCAACGCATCGAACGCGGTGATGCTGAAGCTTGGGATGCGCTTCGAGAGAGAGCTGGAGCAGGAGGGGATGAAGATCTGGCGCTGGCGCGTCGACCTGCCGGTCAACAGCCCGACGCCTGGCCCTGCCGTCTGATCAGTTGACGACGTCCTTGTACTTGCAACCCTTTTTCCTGAAGTCGGAGATGGCCCGCTGGGCGGCGTTGTAAGCCTCCTGGCGCTGCCGGTTGGTCTGGCCCTTGGTGTAGTACGACTCCATGTTGAGGTCGTAGATCTCGTAGATCGCCTTGCACAACTCGGTATTGTCGGTGGTCGATCCGGTATCCTGCTTCTGTTCGGCGAACGCGGCGGAAGCGGAGACAAGAACTGCCGCAGCGGCGAAAGCGGCTAGCGTTCTGGACATGGCGCAACATCCTTTGCTGTCCGAAGTCATTCTCGTAGCGAGTCTGACGCGCGAGGGCTGCCGCAAAGCCGAAGCGAATGTGCTCCGAGGCTATCAGCCGAACTGTCGGAAATACAGCAGAGGCGCTGGCATTTGCAGCTCGCTCGCGGTTCATCCCCCGCCGGGCGACACCGTCACTGGAGCGCGATTACCCCTCGATCGCCTGCTTCAGGCTCAGCATGTCGCGCCAGGCTAGGGCCTTGCTCGCCGGCGTGCGTAACAGGTAGGCCGGGTGGAGGGTGGCCAGTGCTCGGGTCTGGTGGCTGTTGATCGTCAGGTCGCGCCACTGGCCGCGCATGCGGGTAATGCCGTTCTGGGTCTGGAACAGCGATTTGGTCGGCACGTTCCCCAGCGTCACCAGGAACTTCGGTGCCACCAGCTCCACCTGTCGCAGCAGGAACGGCGTGCAGAGCGCCATTTCCTCGGGCGACGGGTCGCGATTGCCGGGCGGGCGCCACGGCACCATGTTGGCAATGTAGACCTTGCTGCGGTCGAGCCCGATTGCTCCCAGCATCCGGTCGAGCAACTGTCCGGCGCGCCCGACAAAGGGCTTGCCTTGCAGGTCTTCCTGCTCGCCCGGGCCTTCGCCCACCAGCATGATGTCCGCCTCGGGGTTGCCGTCGGCAAACACCAGCTGGGTGGCGCGCTTCTTCAGCAGGCACCCCTCATAGGCATTCATCACCGCGCGCAGCTCGTCGAGCGTCTGCGCACCGGCGGCCAGCGCAGTGGTTTCGGTCGGATCTGAGCTCAGCGAGATGGCGATCGGTGCCGCTGCCGGAGCGGCGGTCGCCGCGGCAGGTGCCGCCTCGGGGGCCGGGATCGGCCGGGCGCGCGACGGCGCCGCGGACGCTGCAAAGCGATCGACCGGCTCATCCCCGACGGCAAAATCCACCCCGACGGCGCGGTACCAGTCGAGCACCGCCCGGGCTTCGGCGTCATTTAGCGGTCGATTTTCGGACATGGGTTCTGTTATGTCACAGCCCGTTTTCTCCCGCCATCCGTGAATGGACCTGACCTTGGCCGACGCCGGCAATCGCGAGATCCTCGAGACCGACGTGCTGATCGTCGGGGCCGGTCCTGCGGGCCTCAGCGCCGCCATCCGGCTGAAACAGGTGGCCCCGCAGCTCTCGGTCACAGTGGTGGAAAAGTCCGCCGAACTGGGTGGCCACATCATTTCGGGCGCGGTGATGAACCCGGTGGGGCTCGATGCGCTGCTGCCGGGCTGGCGTGACCTGGGTGCGCCGGTCGGCCCGGCGATGACCCGCGACACCTTCCATTTCCTCACTGCCACCGCCGACATCGCGCTGCCGCAGCTGATGATCCCGCCGCAGATGCAGACGCCTGGCGCTGTGATCGTCAGCCTTGGCGATCTGGTGAAGTGGCTCGGCGAGCAGGCGCAGGGCCTCGGTGTCGATATCTTCCCGATGACCGCCGCTGTGGACGTGCTGACCGGTGCGGGTGGCCGGGTCGAGGGCATCATTACCGGCGATCTCGGCGTCGATCATGCCGGCAACCAGAAATCCACCTATGCCGCCGGCATCGGCCTCAGGGCCAAGTACACGCTGATCGGCGAGGGCGCCCGAGGTTCGCTCGCCAAGCACCTGATCAACCATTTCGGCCTTGCCGATGGACATGATCCGCAGCTCTACGGCCTCGGCATCAAGGAAGTGTGGGAGATCGCGCCGGATCGGCACGAGGCCGGCCGCGTCGACCATTATCTGGGCTTCCCGCTCGATAATGCGACCTCGGGTGGCGGCTTTGCCTACCATGCTGCCGGCAACAAGCTCTATCTCGGCCTCGCGGTACACCTGAGCTACAGCGACCCGACGCTTTCGCCCTTCGGCGAGTTCCAGCGCTTCAAGACGCACCCGGCAATTGCCCGGTTGCTGGAAGGCGGCCGCCGGCTGAGCTACGGGGCGCGGGCGATGACCTCGGGCGGCCTGCAATCGGTACCCGAGCTGGCCTTTCCCGGAGGTGCGCTGATCGGCTGCGCGGCGGGGTTCATGAACGTTCCGGCCTTGAAGGCGATCCACAATGCCATCCGCTCGGGCATGGCGACCGCCGATCGCGTTGCCGCGGCAATCGGCGAGGGCAGGGCAAACGATACCCTTGAGGGACTCAACGACAGCGTTCTTGCCACCGGCATCGGCGAGGAGCTCAGCCGGGTGCGCAACGTCAAGCCGTTCTGGTCGCGCTTCGGCACCTATCTCGGCGTGTTGCTGGGCGGCTTCGACATGTGGTGCGAGGCGCTGTTCCGCTTCTCGCCGTTCGGCACGCTGCGACACGGCAAGGCGGACTACGAGAAGCTCAAACCGCTCGCCGAGGTGACGCCGCGAACCTATCCGCGGCCGGACGGCGTAAAGACCTACGATCGGGCCGCGTCGGTCTATCTCGCCAATCTCAGCCATGACGAAGACCAGCCTGTGCACCTGAGGCTCGCAGACCCTGAACTGCCGGTGCGCCAGAACCTGCCGCGCTATGGCGAGCCGGCGCCGCTCTACTGTCCGGCCGGGGTCTACGAAATGGCGGAGGAGGGGGGCACGCCGGTGTTCCGCATCCACGCCGCCAACTGCGTCCACTGCAAAACCTGCGACATCAAGGACCCGGCCCAGAACATTACCTGGGTGCCACCCGAGGGCGGCTCTGGCCCCAACTATTCGGGGATGTAACCGTCCTCCGGACCTCACTTCATTGTGCCTGCCTCTTGCGGCGCAGTCGCAAAATCGCCCATGTTTCTTGGGCTAGTCAGCCGCTTCCTGCCTTCCTCGGAGATATCGAGCCTCGTGACCCACAAAGCCCGTCTCGCTTCCGGCGTCCTTCTCGCCGTCGCGCTCACCATCGGCGGCGCCGCGGCGCTCGAATCGAGTGCGGCATTCCCCCTGACGGATCAGAGCGTCACCGGCAGCTACCTGGCCGGCCGGCAGGCGCTCTCCGACCTCAGGACCGAGGACGCGGCGCGCTATTTCCGCACCGCCGCTGAAGGCGACTGGGACAACCCGATCATCGTCGAGCGCAGCTTCATCGCCTATGCCGCGAACGGGCAGGTGTCGGACGCAGCGCGCGTCGCCAAGCACCTGCTCGAGCTCAGTGCTCCCAATGATCTGGCGAGCCTCGTTATCGGCACCGAGGCGGTGAAGCAGCGCCGCTACGCCGCCGCAGCCAAGGAACTCGAGAATGTCGGCGGCGATACCTTCGCCGGCATCACCGGCGGCCTGCTGCATGCCTGGGCGCTGGTCGGCGAGGGCAAGAAGGCCGAAGCCAACAAGGTGCTCGACGAAATCGGGCAGGGCGGGCTCGAGGATTTCCTCGTCTTCCACCGCGCGCTGATGGCCGATGTCGAGGGGGACAGCAAGGCGGCGCTGGAATTCGCCGCCAAGGCCTATGAGGCCGATCCCTACGTTGCCCGCATCGTCGAAGCCTATTCCCGCATGCTGGGCAATGCCGGCCGCTTCGATGAGGCCGAAAAGGTGATCGCCAAGTTCGAGGCCGAAGGGCTGGATCATCCGCTGGTCGCCGCGGTGAAGGCCAAGATCGACAACAAGCAGCGGCCGGGCGTGTTCGCGGCCGACGTGCAGTCCGGCGCCGCCGAGATGTTCCATTCGGTCGGCGTGGCGCTGGCCCGCGAAGGCAGCCCCGACGTCTCCGCGGTGTTCCTGCAACTGGGCATGTATCTCGACCCCAAGGCCGACGTCATCGACCTGGTCTATGGTCAGTTGCTGGATGGCGCCGGGCAGCACGACGCGGCCAACGCCATCTACGACAAGCTGCCCGCGGATTCGCCGATGAAGCCGATGGCAGTGGTGCGCGTCGCCGAGAACCTGAGCGCCACGGGCAACCGCGATGAAGCGTTGCGCCGGCTCGGCAATATCGTCGCTTCCAACCCCAATGACCTCGAGGCGCTTTCGGTGCTCGGCGACATGCAGCGCGCGGCGCAGAAATATGCCGAGGCGGCCGATACTTACACCAAGGCGCTCGGCGTCGCCGGCGGCGATGCACCGGGCGACTGGCGCTTTTACTACGTGCGCGGCATCGCCTACGAGCGCGCCAAGCAGTGGGACAAGGCCGAGGTCGATTTCAAGCGCGCGCTGGAGCTGAACCCGGACCAGCCGCAGGTGCTGAACTATCTGGGCTACAGCTGGGTCGATCAGGGCGTGAACCTGATGCCGGCGCTCGACATGATCGAGAAGGCCGTAGCGGCGTCGCCGAACGACGGCTACATCATCGACAGTCTGGGCTGGGCCTTCTACCGCCTCGGCCGCTTCGATGATGCGGTCAAGCAGCTCGAAACCGCGGTGCAGCTGCGCTCGACCGACCCGGAGATCAACGACCATCTTGGTGACGCCTACTGGCGCGCCGGCCGCAAGCTCGAAGCCCGCTTCCAGTGGAACATTGCCGCGGCCGTCGACAAGGAAGGCGCGGTCAAGGAGCGGGTGGCCAAGAAACTCGCCGACGGTCTCGATGCCGTCTCGCCGGCCCCCGATGCTGGCCCGGTGGCGGAAGGTCAGGCCACGCCCGCCCAGTAGCATGCTGCAGGGCTCACTCTCCGAGGCGGCACCCGCCAAGGTCAACCTGGCTTTGCACGTCACCGGACGGCGCGCCGATGGCTACCATGAGCTTGAAAGCCTGGTGGTGTTTGTCGATGTCGCCGACGAGGTGACCGCACATCCGGCCAAGACCGACCGGCTGCGCGTCACCGGTCCGTTCGCGGCGGCAGCGGGCGGCGGGGATTCCAACCTGGTGATGCGCGCCGTCAAGGCGTTCCGCGCCCGCTGGCCGGATCGCCTGCCTGATGGCCTCGACATCGCCCTGACCAAGAACCTGCCGGTGGCGGCCGGGATAGGCGGCGGCTCGGCTGACGCCGCCGCCATGCTCCGCCTGCTCACCGGCATGGCGGGCGGCGATCTCGAACTCAGCGAGCTCAATGCGCTGGCGCTGACGCTGGGCGCCGACGTGCCGGTCTGCCTGCTGTCGCAGCCCTCGGAAGTGCGCGGCGTCGGCGAGATCATCCACCCGCTACGCGGCTTTCCGCCCACCCACCTGGTACTGGTCAACCCGCTGGTGCCGGTGGTGACCGCCGATGTGTTCCGCCGGCTCGAGCAGCGCACCAATCCGCCGATGCCGGCACTGCCGCAGCCGCTGACCCGGCCGGCGCAACTCGGGCTGTGGCTGGCCGAGACCCGCAACGATCTCGAACCCGCCGCCATTGCCCTGGTGCCGGCGATCGGCGAGCTGCTGCGCGAACTGCGGGTGCTCGATGGTTGCGCGCTGGCCCGCATGTCAGGCTCTGGCGGCACCGTGTTCGGCCTGTTCGGCTCGGCCGCCCAGGCGCATCAGGCCGCGCACGACATGCGCGCCAAGTATCCGCAGTTCTGGGTGGCGGCAGCGCCGGTGATCAGCTGAACGAACCAGCCTTCAGTAGGCCCGGGCTACAGTGAAATCGGCGATATCGCCGAGCAGCGCCTTCATCTCGCTGGGCGGCAGCGATTTCAGCGCCTCACGGGCGCGGTGGGCATGAGTGAACGCCTGTTCGATGGTGCGGCCCAGCGTGTCGTAGCGATCAAAGATCGCCACCACCTGCTTGAGTTCAGCCCCTCCGGCATCGGCGGTTCCGAGTGTCCTCGCCACGGTCTCGCGCTCAGCCGGCGTCGCCTGCTGCAGCGCAAGGATCACCGGCAGGGTCATCTTGCCCTCACGCAGGTCGTCGCCGGTATTCTTGCCGAGCGTGCCGGCCTCGCCGCGGTAATCGAGCACATCATCGACCAGCTGGAAGGCGAAGCCGAGCTCGCGACCGTAGCGGCGGAGTGCCTCGCAGCCGGCGGCATCGGCGCCTCCGGCCATGGCGCCCACTTCGGTCGCCGCCTCGAACAGCTTGGCCGTCTTGGCGCCGATCACTTCGTCGTAGTCGGCGGCGGTGGCGCTGAGATCGCGCGTCTTGGCGAGCTGCAGCACCTCGCCCTCGGCGATGATCGTTGCGGCCTGCGAGATCACCTTGAGCGCAGCAATATTGCCGGTATCGACCATCATCATGAAGGCCTGCCCGAGCAGGAAATCGCCGACCAGGACGCTGGCCTGGTTGCCCCACTTCATGCGGGCGGCGGCGCGGCCCCGGCGCATGTCGCTTTCGTCGACCACGTCGTCATGCAGCAAAGTCGCGTTGTGCATGAACTCGACAGCGGCAGCGAAATTGACCTCGCTGCCGTTCGACTTGCCGAACAGCATCGCCGCGGCGATGGTCAGCATCGGCCTGAGCCGCTTGCCGCCCGCGTCGATCAGGTAGCGCGCCACTTCCGGCACCAGTTCCACATGCGAGCTGGCCTTGGCGAGGATCATCGCGTTGACGCGATCCATCCCCGGCCGGGTGGCGTCGAGCAGCCGGTCGAGCGCGCCGGCGCTGGTCATCGCCTCGTTTGCCGCTGCCGCCGATAGAGCCATGAAATCCCCGGTTTGAGCTACGCATCCGGCACCCTATAGTCGGGCGCCTGCGAACTGTCGCGATGGTGCGATGTCCCTAGACGAAGCCACTGATCTTGTAAAACAACAAACGCTGACGCGCGATGCCTTTTTGGGTGGCCGCCTCACCGTGTCGCAGCCCGAAAAGGGCTTCCGCGCCGGGCTGGACTCGGTGTTGCTGGGGGCTGCGGTACGCGACAATACGCATAGCCTGCTCGATCTGGGGGCCGGGGTCGGCACGGCTTCGCTGGTGGCGCTCGCCGATTTGCCGCAGCTCGCCGCCACGCTCGTCGAAGCCGATCCGGCAATGGCAGCCATCGCCGTGCTGAACCTGGCGGGCAATCAGATGTCGGCACGCGCAAAGGTACTGACCCTGGACCTCACGGCGCCGGGACGCCTCAGGGCAGCGGCCGGCCTCGCCACCGACCATTTCGCCACGGTGATCGCCAATCCGCCCTTCTTCGATCCGGGCCGCGGCTCCGCCCCCTCAAGCGCCCGCGCCGGGGCGCGCCACATGCAGGACGAGGCTCTCGATCTTTGGGTCAAGACCGCGGCAACGCATGTGGCTCCCGGCGGCGAGGTGATCTTCATCCACGTCGCTGAAGCATTGCCGCTGCTGCTGGCAGCATTCACCCGGCGGTTCGGCGCTGTTACCGTGCTGCCTTTGCTGCCGCGCGACGGCGAGGCGGCAAGCCGGGTGCTGGTCCGCGGCATCAAGGGCTCGCGCGCCCCGTTCGCGCTGCTCGCCGCCCGGGCCATGCATCAAGCCGTGGGGCGCGGTTTCCATCCGGAGTTCGACGCCATCTTCCGCGGCGCCGCCCGCCTCATCTGGTAATCCCGCCGCTGGGCACATACATGTGCCCGGTCAAAAACGAGGCGTCACATGGGTTTGCGGTCGTGGATCAAACGCAGGATGGGGCAGACCGGTCCGGTCGTTCCGGTGGTGCGGCTGCATGGCGTGATCGCCGCCGACCAGCGCCCTGGCCGGCTGAACATCGAGGCCGTGGCGCCGCTGCTGAAGCGCGCCTTCGCAGTGAAATCCGCTCCTGCCGTCGCCCTCGTCATCAATTCGCCCGGTGGCTCTGCCGTGCAGTCTCGATTGATCTCCAAGCGGATCAGGGATCTGGCCGACGAGAACGGCAAGCCGGTACTGGTATTCGTCGAGGACGCAGCGGCCTCAGGCGGCTACTTCATCGCCACGGCGGGTGACGAGATCATCGCCGACCCTTCTTCGATCGTCGGCTCGATCGGTGTGATCTTTGCCAGCTTTGGCTTCGTCGAGACGCTGAAGAAGGTCGGCGTCGATCGCCGCGTACATACCGCCGGCCGCAACAAATCGACCCTCGATCCTTTCCTGCCGGAAAAGCCGGAGGACGTGGAGCGGATCAAGCAGATGGAAAGCGAGATCCACCAGGTCTTCATCGATTGGGTGAAAATGCGCCGCGGCGAGCGGCTGAAGGCCTCGGACGACCAGCTGTTCACCGGTGAGTTCTGGAGTGGTGTCAAAGGCCTCGAGCTTGGCCTGGTGGATAGCCTCGGCGACCTGCACGAGGTGCTGCGCACCCGCTTCGGCGACAAGGTCGAGCTGCTGCCGATCGCGCCCAAGCGTGGGCTGCTCACCCTGCCGCGTGTCGGCCTCGCGGCGCTGACCGGCGATATCGCCGCCAGCATCGAGGACCGTTCGGTCTGGGCGCGGCTGGGTCTCTAGGCGATGACCGGCACGCTGCTTCGCATCCTGATCTTCGGCGCGATCATCCTCCTGATCCTGTGGGGCGTTAGGAAGATCTGGCGGGATTGGACCGGCCAGTTCAAGCAACTCGACAAGGAGCGCCATGAGCGCGACCTGCGCGAGCGCCAGCGGCCCGACGTCATCACCTTGAAGCGCGACAAGGACGGCAAGTTCCGGCCACCTGAGGATGACGGGCGCTAGATAGGCGACGACAAGCTCGCAGCCGGCCGCTAGCCTCTTTGCCGAGAGGGAGTCGCGAGCATGGTCGGCACATTGCTGCGGAGTCGCCACTCTGAGCATCATGCCCAGGTGACGTCGGTAGAACTTTTCTTCGATCTGGTCTTCGTCATCGCCGTTACCCAGATCTCGCATGCGCTGGTCGAACACCTGACCTGGCTTGGCGCGCTCGAGGCGGCGCTGTTGCTGCTGGCGATCTGGTGGGCCTGGATCGACACTGCCTGGATCACCAACTGGCTCGACCCCGAGAAGCCGCTGGTCCGGCTGATGCTGTTCGTGCTGATGGGCATCGGGCTGGTGATGTCGAGTTCGCTCCCCGAGGCGTTCGGCGATCGTGGCCTGGCCTTTGCCATCGCCTTTGCCGTGTTCCAGCTGGGGCGCACTGCCTTCATGCTCTGGGCGGTGCGTGGCCGGCCGACGCTCTATCGCAACTTCGTCCGCATCATCACCTGGTACGCCGCCTCTGCTGCATTGTGGGTGGTCGGCGGCCTCGCTGGCGGCGAAGCGCGGCTCGTCTGCTGGCTGATCGCCGTGGCGCTCGACAGCGTGTCGCCGGCACTCGGCTTCTGGGTGCCGGGCCTGGGGCGCACCGATACCCGCGACTGGGACGTCGATGGCGGCCACATGGCCGAGCGCAGCGGGCTGTTCGTCATGATTGCGTTGGGCGAGTCAATCCTTGTCACCGGGGTCGGCTTCACTGAGCTCGCCTGGACCTCGGATGTGGTGCTGGCGATGACCGTGTCGCTGCTGCAGTCGATCGCCATGTGGTGGATATTCTTCGGCCAGCATGCAGAAGCCGCGAGCGCCGCGATCTCCACCTCATCGGATCCGGGCCGCGTGGCGCGGCAGGCCTACACCTATGTGCCGATCCTCTTGGTTGCCGGTATTGTCGTTTCGGCGGTCGGCGACGAGATCGTGCTGGCGCATCCGATGGGGCACCTGGAGCAGGCGAGTGTTCTGGTGCTCCTCGGCGGCCCGGCGCTGTTCCTCTTTGGCGCGGCCCTGTTCAAGCTCGCCGTGTTCGGGCACTGGTCAATGCCGCGCTTCGGTGGTTTGCTCGCGGTTGTCGCTCTCTACCCGTTCGCCGCCGGCCGCTACTGCTCTCCACGCTGACCACGGGCATCGTGGTGCTGGTGGCGGTCTGGGAGGCGGTGGAACTGGCCCGCCATCCCGAGCGCTACCCGGTGGCCGCTCGGCATCATTCGGAATGAACTGCGGAATTGACCCATTGCGTCGGTCCAACTAGGTTCCGCCCGCCATTCGCACCCCGGAATATTGCCGATGCCCGACGCTTTGCCCGCCCACATGGACCCCCGGAACTCATTCCAGGGTCTGATCCTGACGCTGCAGCGCTTCTGGGCGGAGCAGGGTTGCGTGATCCTGCAGCCTTACGACATGCAGATGGGCGCCGGCACGTTTCACACCGCGACGACCCTCAGGGCGCTGGGACCGAAGCCGTGGAAGGCCGCCTATGTGCAGCCGTCGCGGCGCCCCAAGGACGGCCGCTACGGCGAGAACCCCAACCGGCTGCAGCATTATTATCAGTTCCAGGTGATCCTGAAGCCGTCGCCCGACAACATCCAGGAACTCTACCTGCAGTCGCTCCGCGAGATCGGCCTCGATTCCAGCCTGCACGACATCCGCTTCGTCGAGGACGACTGGGAGAGCCCGACGCTGGGTGCCTGGGGCCTGGGCTGGGAATGCTGGTGCGACGGCATGGAAGTCAGCCAGTTCACCTATTTCCAGCAGGTCGCCGGCTTCGAGACCAAGCCGGTGCCCGGTGAGATCACCTACGGGCTCGAGCGCCTCGCCATGTATGTGCAGGGCGTCGAGAACGTCTACGATCTCAACTTCAACGGCCGTGAAGGCGACGAGAAGGTCACCTATGGCGACATCTTCCTGCAGAACGAGCAGGAGTTCTCGAAGTACAATTTCGAGGCCGCCGATACCGAGATGCTGTTCCGGCATTTCAAGGATGCCGAGGACGAGTGCCGTGCCATCCTGAAAAAGGGTGCTGACGGCAATCGTCAGACCATGGCGGTCCCGGCCTACGAGCAGGTCGTCAAGGCCAGCCACAACTTCAACCTGCTCGACGCGCGCGGCGTGATCTCGGTGCAGGAGCGCCAGAGCTACATCCTGAGGATACGCGAGCTGGCCAAGCAATGCGGCGCCGCCTGGCTGCAGACGGCGGGCGGCGGGGCGGAGTAAGACAAAGGGGCCGGTGAACGGCCCCTTTGCTTTCGGTGGCTTTGTCGAATTCAGGCGCCGGCGCTGGCGGCCGGGATCGAGCGGCGCTCGACATAGTGGCCATAGAGCGTCGTCAGGATGCTGACCCCGACCAGCATCTTCACCCAGCCGGTGGCGAGCGTCCAAAGCAGCGCGAGGAAGCCGCCGATCGGGCCGGCCATCGCCAGGACGAATGCCGGGATGTCGATTACCACGGCCGCAATCGCCGAGAGCACGGCGAGGATGATGATCGGCACGTTGGCGCCGTTGGTAGCTTCCCAGGCCTGACCGAGGGTCAACTGCTTGCCGATCGCAACGGCCGGCAGCAGCGGCGCGAGGCGATAGAAGATGATCAGCGCCGCGGCGATTGCAACGATACTGGTGATCACGCCGCCGATGACGCCAAGCAGCGGCACGGTGACCAGCCCAACGATCGCCGCCAGCACCAGTGAGACCAGGAAGCCAAGAACACCAATGCCGATCGAGTAGAGCCCATACGATATCATCCGCTGGCCATTGAACGCGGGAAACTGGCCGGCGGGCATTTCGTCGAGCAGGATGTAGCGGTGCCAGGCAACCGCGATCCAGACGAACGCGACAAGCGCGAGAATGAGGGTCAGAAGACCAGCCGGCGCGGCCGAGAGGACCGCGGCAGTCGCCTGCTCGGGCTGGGTCGGCGTTGGAAACAGCAGGCCGAGCAGCAGTGTCGGCACCGCGTAGATCAGGTAGAGCAGGCCGGTGATCTTGAGGGCGTTGCGCCAGTCGCTGAGCACAAGCCGGACCGAATGAACAAACATGTCGACGCCCACGAAAAGCTCCCAAGTGTTCGTGACGGATATGAAGGTGAGGCCGAGGCTAGCGAAAGCGCGGGAGTCGCGGAAGCTTCGGGCGCGAAATAGTCTGTATGACGTCTGCTTAGCGGCAAATCACTTCGAGCCCATCGGCACCGGTGAAGCGGAACGTGGTCTTGCCACTATCATCGGTGGCGAACATGCCGGTGAGCTGCATGTCCTTGAGCGGGCCGGAGAGCGGGTTGACGTCGGTTCCTGCCGAAGCGACTTGCCCGCTGGCGCTGTTGCCATCGACATTCTTGAACGAATAGTCGCCGGCGACGAACAGCGTCAGCTCACCCAGGTTGGCGCCGTTTTCGCTGACACAGGCATAGACGCCGGGCGGCGGAAACTGCGCCAGGGCAGGGCCGGCGATGAGAGCGAGAGCGGCGGCAAGGACCAGTGGGCGCATGGTCGCAATCCTACCACCGCCGTCGGATCGGTGCCTAGACCGGTGGCACCAGGCCTTCGGGCTTTCTCCGCCTGCCCTTGAATGGCTCCATCCCCTCATTGGCGAGCTGGTCGGCGCGCTCGTTCATCTCGTCGCCGTTATGGCCCTTCACCCAGTGCCAGTTGATCTTGTGGCGCTGGGTGGCGGCGTCGAGCGCCTGCCACAGTTCGACGTTCTTGACCGGCTTCTTGTCGGCGGTGCGCCAGCCGTTCTTCTTCCAGCCATGGATCCACTTGGTCAGCCCGTCCTTGACGTAGTTGCTGTCGGTGTGGAGCTCGATCTCGCACGGGCGCTTCAGCGCCGTCAGCGCTTCGATGGCAGCGGTCAGTTCCATCTGGTTGTTGGTGGTGAGCGGCGCGCCGCCCTTCAGTTCCTTGACCGTGTCGCCATACTGCAGCACGGCGCCCCAGCCGCCAGGGCCAGGGTTGCCCGAACAGGCGCCGTCAGTGTGGATGATGACCGAGTTCACGATGGCCTCCGCTGGATCAGAAACTGGTGCGGCATGCCCGCAATCTCCGCGACATGAGTGGGTTCCATGCCGATCTTCCGCATCACGGCGATCGACGCCAGGTTGCCGGTATGCGTGAACCCGACAAACCGGTCCTCGTGCCGCGTCGCGAAGAACCAATCGCTAAGGGCTCGCGCGATCTCGGTGGCATAACCCTGGCCCCACCAGTTGCGTGCCAGCGAGTAGCCGATCTCCGGCGTATCGCCGAATTGCGAGAAACCGGCGCGGCCGACGAAAGCCCCGTCCGACCGGCGCACCAGCCGATGCTTGCCCAGGCCGAGCTCACGCCACTCGGTCTGCCACTCGCCGAGCCGCCGTGCCGCTTTCTCCCGGCTCCAGGTTTCGCCCCTGGCATCGAGATAGCGTTGCACATCGGCATTGCCGTGGAGCGACAGCAGTTCCTCGACGGCATCGGCCGTCCAGTGCTCGAGCCGCAGCCGTTCCGTTTCGAGCAGGCTGCTCACGCCGCCGCCGGGCGATCGTAGCGATAGAACTCGACATCCGGATGGCCGTAGCTGTCGCCGGTGTGAGTGTAGACGCCGCCGAGCTTGCGCAGCACCTTGAGCGAAGCTTCGTTGCGGGCGTCGGCAATGCCGAGGAAATGGTCGCGGTCGGTTTCGCGCCAGTACCAATCCCTGAGCCCGCTTGCCGCTTCCCAGACGTAACCGTTGCCCCAGAATTCCGGATAGAGCGAGTAGCCGATCTCCGGAATCTCTTCGGGTCCGTGGATGCCGAAGCCGCAGCGGCCCACCAGCACCCCGTCCACCTTCCGCGTGACCCGGAGTTTGCCCATCTTCTGGCGATCGAACAGGGCGATCCAATGCGCCAGCGCCGCGTCCATCTCCTCGACAGTCCAAGGCCGACCGTGCCCCGTGAGAAAGCGCGCCACCATGGGGTCGCCGTGCAACCGGTAGAGATCCCCGATCTGGTCTGCGCGCCAGCCGGAGAGCACCAGCCGGTCGGTTTCGAGAAGCGTCAGGTCGGTCATACTGCGGGTTGCGCCCTGAGTTCGCGGGGCAGGTTGAAGACGATGCTCTCGCGCTGTTCACCGCTGGCGCTGACCGCGATATCGAAGCGCTGTGCGAAGGCTTCGATCACCTCGTCGACCAGCGTCTCGGGCGCCGATGCGCCGGCGGTGATGCCGAGCGTCCTGATTCCTTCGAAGCGGCTCCAGTCGATCTTGTCGGCGCGTTCGACCAGCGAGGCATTGGCGCAACCGACGCGCTGCGCCACTTCCACCAGTCGCACCGAGTTGGACGATTCCGGCGCGCCGACCACGATCATCGCATCGACGTTCGGCGCCACCCGCTTCACCGCCTCCTGGCGGTTGGTGGTGGCGTAGCAGATATCTTCCTTGTGCGGCAGCGCGATCGAGGGGAAGCGGCGGCGCAGCACATCGACGATCGCCGAGGTGTCGTCGACGCTGAGCGTCGTCTGCGTTACGTAGGCAAGCTTTTCGGGGTCGCGCGGCACAAAGGCCTCGGCTTCCTCGACCGTCTGGATCAACGTAATGGCGCCATCGACCAATTGGCCCATGGTGCCGATCACCTCGACATGGCCGGCATGGCCGATCAGCACGATCTCGCGGCCCTCGTTGTGATGCCGGTTGGCCTCGATATGCACCTTGGAAACCAGCGGGCAGGTGGCATCGAGGAAGAACATGTTGCGCGCCCTGGCGCCTGCGGGAACGGATTTCGGTACACCATGCGCCGAAAACACCACCGGCGCACCGGTGTCCGGGATCTCATCGAGCTCCTCGACGAACACCGCGCCCTTCTGCTTCAGCCCGTCGACCACGTATTTGTTGTGCACGATCGCGTGGCGCACATAGACCGGCGCGCCGTAGCGCTCCAGCGCCAGTTCGACGATCTGGATGGCGCGATCGACGCCGGCGCAGAATCCGCGCGGCGCACACAGCGTAATGTCCAAGTGCGGCCTTGTTTGCATAGGAGAGCAGATGCGTTCAATGGCCGGGCAAGTCAAGCTGCGAACGCCGCGACCGATGCGTCCGGCAAGCGACCCCTGATGGGGTCTGAAGTGTGCAGTTGCGGCGCAACGGCCTGAACGGCAATATGTTTCGCTAAAGTTGGTCGGAAGGTGTCCCGGTGACCCTCGCAATGGAAATGTTCGCGATCGCGCCCGCCACGGGCAAGGCGAACCTTTCCGCTATCCAGGATGGGCTGCTGGTGGGCAAGGCCTTGTGGCTGAGCCGCGCCGCCAATGCCGGCTTGCCCGTCGCCCCCACCATCGTCATCAGCCGCGCCGCCTGGAATGCCTTGCAGGAAGAGCGCAAGGCGCATGACGATCGGCTGCGCGTCCATTGGGTGGCGACGCTGTTCCGGCTGGTCGGCCGCAATGGTCGTCCACCGGCGCTGGTGGTGCGCACCTCGAGCGCTGCGCACAGCGCCGGGCTGATGCCGGCCCGGCCGGGACTGAGCCCGCCGGCAAACGAAGTCGAGTCGGTCGATCCGGCCCGCCCGCTGGCGCGAGCCATCTCCGATGCCTTTGCCTCCTATGCCAGCTTCGATCCGCGGCCGGAGCGCCAGATCGTCATCATCCAGGCCATGGCCGATGGCGACGTGCGCCAGTTCCTCACCCGCGACCCGCAGAATGGCGCTCTGGGTCCGGCACCGGTGAACGGCACGCCGTTCGGCCCGCTTCCGGCTTCCGCCACCGCCTTCGTCGACCTGCTCGACGCGGCTGCCGGCCAGCATCTGAGCTGTCTCGTTTCTGTCGAGGGCGAGACCATCCGGCTGCTCTCCGCCCGCGCCGCGCCGGCGTCGGCGGCGGCCGAACTGGAAGCAGCGGTCGACCGCGTGGCGCGCGGCCGCTGGACCCAGCGCGAGGCGGTCACCCACATCGATCCGGCCCGGCTGCAGCAGATGCTGCATCCCCGCCTGCGCTCGCCCGAAAGCTCCACCGTGCTCGCCAATGGCCTCGGGGTTTCGCCGGGTGCCGCCAGCGGCATCATCGTCTTCAACTCCGAGGATGCGGCGCGGCTCAAGGCGCGTGGCCGTCACTGCATCCTCGTCGTCACTGAAACCGGCCCCACCGATATCGAGGGGATGAAGGCGGCAACCGGCATCCTCACGGCACGCGGCGGCATGACCAGCCATGCCGGCGTGGTGGCGCGCATCACCGGCAAGCCCTGCGTCGCCGGCGTGCGGACGCTGAGCGTCAACCTCGCCGAACTCACTTGCCGGATCGGCTCGAGAGAGTTCCGCCAGGGCGATCGCATCACCATCGATGGCACCGATGGCTCGGTCTATCTCGGCGCGCTGCCGCTGGCCCAGCCGCATATCGGCGGCGCCATGGGCAAGCTCCTCGGCTGGTCCGACGCGTCGCGCCGGGTGGCGGTGCGGGCCAATGCCGAAACCGTCGAGGCGGTGAACACGGCGCTGAGCTTCGGCGCCGAGGGAATTGGGCTCGCCCGCTCCGAGCACATGTTCTTCTCGCGCGAGCGCCTCGTGGCGCTGCGCCGGCTGATCCTCTCCGAGGATGCCGACGACCGCGCCAAGGCGCTGACCGGGCTCGTCGACTTCCAGACCGAGGACTATTCGGCGATCTTCATGGCGATGAAGGGCCGGCCGGTGACGGTGCGGCTGTTCGATCCGCCGCTGCACGAGTTCCTGCCGCGTACCGACGAGGACATCGAAGAAACCGCCGAAGGGCTCGGCCTCGAGGTGCGGGCGCTGAAGCTGCGGCTCGACCGCATTGCCGAGATCAACCCGATGCTTGGCCATCGTGGCGTGCGGCTGGCCATCACCTATCCCGAGATTTTGAAGATGCAGATCGAGGCGCTGTGCGCCGGGGTGCGGGCCGCATCAGCCCGGCAGTCCGAGCCGGTGACGCTGGAGGTGATGGTGCCATTCGTCTCCACCGTGTCTGAAGTGGTGGAGATCAAGCGCCAGACCTACGCCATCGTCGAGCAGGCCGGCCTGCCGCCGGCAGCACGGGAGCGCTTCGCCTTCGGCACCATGATCGAGCTGCCGCGCGCTGCGCTCAGGGCCGGGGACATCGCCGAGCACGTCGACTTCTTCTCGTTCGGCACCAACGATCTGACCCAGACCACCTACGGCATCAGCCGCGACGATGCGCCGGCCTTCCTCTCGGCCTACCAGCGCAAGGGCCTCTACGATCTCGACCCGTTCGTGACCCTCGACCAAAAGGGCGTCGGCGAGATGATCGCCATAGCCATCGAGCGCGGCAAGCGGGCCAACCCCAATTTGAAGATCGGCATCTGTGGCGAACACGCCGGCGACCCGGCCTCGCTGTGGTTCTTCTCGCGGCTGGACGTCGATTACGTCAGTTGCTCGCCCTATCGCGTGCCGGTGGCGCGCCTGACTTTGGCGCAGTAGGCGAGGCCGGTTGGAGCCAAACCAAGTCAACCTGGCTGCCCCATTTCGCCCGCATATGGCCCATTCTCGGCCATTCCCGGCTCGTTCTGGCGCCAGATTTCCCTTGTTTACGGTCGGCTAACCCTAAACCCGCATTATCGCGAAAGCCGGCATTTGCGTCACAGTTTATCTAGATTGCCGGCGCGTCGTTTGTTGCGTTCGCGTGGATAGTAAAGCGTTCTGATGGCCCAATACCGGACCACCCCGATGCGCCGGGCTCGCAACGAGCTCGCCGTGCTCAAGGCCTGCGCAGGTTTTGCGCTCGCGATTTTCGCCCTTGCCGGACTGACCGGCGCTGCTCACGCCCCCGATGGCGGGTCGCTGTCGGCGTATGAGGCGAGCCTGACGCGGCCGACGCTCAGCCGTTCCGGCACCGACGTGATCATCACCGGTTCGATCGACAACATCTTCCTGTCGCAAAGCTTTGTCGGCGCCAACCGCGCCATCAAGCAGGATCGCGCCCGTCCGACTGTCGAACTGGCCGAACTGACCGCCAGCTTCGCCGATATCCGCGCCAAGATCGCCGCCGCTCGCAATCCCAAGGGCGTGGCGGTCGAGACGGCAAAGGCCGACCTGTCGGATCTGACCAGGAGCGACACCAAGCTGCCCAAGGACATGCCGGTGGCGGTCGCCGCGCTCAACCCCGCCTGGACCTCGCCGGCGCTCGACGCCATCGAGGGGCTGGCCGGCACCGGCAGCGACATCCCGATGCCGCACACCATGTCGCAGAAGCTCGCCTATGCGCGCGCCGACCTGCCGGCCACGGTGTTCGACGGTTCGGTGCTGAACAAGTCGGGCAAGAAGGTCTCCGACAAGGAAGTCTGGTGCATGGCCACGGCCATCTACTTCGAATCCCGCGGCGAGAGCTATCGCGGCCAGGTGGCGGTGGGGCAGGTGGTGATGAACCGCGTCGCGCACAAACTCTACCCCGACACCATCTGCGGCGTGGTGTTCCAGAACCAGAACAAGCGCAACGCCTGCCAGTTCTCCTTCGCCTGCGATGGCATCCCCGAGACGGTGAACGATCAGAAGTCCTGGAAGCAGGCCATGGCCATCGCCAAGGACGTGATCTCGGGCAAGGAATACCTGACCGACGTCGGCTACTCGACCCACTATCACGCCACCTACGTCTACCCGCACTGGGCGCCGCGCATGAAGAAGAACGTGAAGATCGGCATGCACGTGTTCTATCAGTTCAAGCGCGGCTGGAAGTTCGGCTGATAAGCGGCTGGAAATGGCTGCTCTTCCTAGTGGCCGCCGTGCCTCCAGCACCCCCCTCTCTTGCGAAAACTAAGGACTTAGCTGCGCTAAGCCCAAGTTTTTGCTTTCTCCCCCGCCAAGGGGGAGAGTCCTGACTGGCGCTCCGAAGTAAGTGGCGGCCACCGATCATCTCCCCCCTTGCGGGGGAGAATGGAATTTCTTGGGCTTAGCCCTTCGCTAAGCCTTAGAAATTCCAAGAGAGGGGATCGTGGAGGGCACGATCTTGAGACGTCAAACTCACGTCCTCAGAACGTCGCCATCTTCCGCTTCACCTTGTCGATGAACCCCCTGAGCCCTGCCTCGGTCTGGTTGTTCATGTCGTAGAGCGCGAGGTAGGTCGGGGGCATCAGCGTGCCGAAGGTGGCCCAGGCCCAGCGCATGGCGAGGCGGCGCGGCGGGTCGCCCATAATCATGGTGCGGAAGCGGTCGCCGCCATAGGTGGTGACGTAGGCGACCTTCTTGATGTTCTTCATCCCAGGGATCAGCTTGCCCTTGTCGGGCGCGTCGCCGCCTTCGAGCACGAACGACACGCCCGGCAGGAAGATGCGGTCGAAGAAGCCCTTGAGGATCGCCGGGTAGCCGTAGTTCCACACCGGGTGGACGAAGACGATCTTCTCGCAGGCACGCAGCCGGTCGACATAGGGCTTGGTCAGCGCCGTGAGGTTCCCCGGCACGTCGTGATACTCGAGCCGCTCGGTGCGGCTCATCGCGGCCTGGAACTCCTCCTCGTAGAGGTTGAGCGCGTCGACCTCGTCGCCCTTCGCCCTCAGGGACTCGCACACCGCATGGAACAGCGCGCGGTTGTAGCTGGTTTCGACCGGATGGGCGTGGACGACCAGCACCTTCATTCGGCAGCGCCGCCCAGCGTGTAGAGGCCGGTGAACAGCCAGGTGCGACCGGATTCGAAATCGAAATCCGGATCGTCCCAGGCGATCATCTTGCCGGGGTTGAGGATGCCCTTGGGGTCCGCTTCTTTCTTGAACTGCAGCTGCGCCCGGTCGGTCCGCTTCATGCCACCTTCCTCGAGGGTGTAGCGGTGCGGGTTGAAGACGAGGCAGCCATTCTCCTCATGCAGCCGGATGATCTCCTCGAGCCGCTCTTCCGAGCTGTAGCGGACGATCGGCAGGCCCGAGAACACCACGCGGCCGTCGAAGCGGGTCATCTCGATATGCATCGGCATCTCGTCGCCGAACGTGTCGACCGCCCACTTCACGTGGGCAAGGTCGGGGTACTGGGTCTGGAGGTAGGTGATGGTCGGGTCGATCTTCAGCCCACGCAGCGTGGTGTGGTTCCAGGCCAGCTCGTAGATCGGCGGCAGCTTGGCTTTTTCCTCAGGCGTCAGCGTGTCGGCGCGATAGAGCAGGTCGCCCTCGTGGAAGGCGACGAAATCGACCAGCGCCGGCACCGCGGCGGGCGCCGCCATCAGCAGCACCACCGACTGCTCGCGGCTGCGGATATAGGGGCGGTGGCGGTTGAAATAGTCGTGCGCCACCGGTGCAGCGACCGGCGAGATCTCCTTGCAAAGCAGGCCGTCCTGCAGCGCCACCTGCTCGGCGAAGGCGCAGGCATCGATGATCGAATCGAAGCCGACCATCATGTCGACCCAGTCGTAATGCGCGGTCAGCGGCATCTCGGCTTCGACGATGATGCCGTTGGTGCCATAGGCATGCGCCACCTTGAGGATGTCGGGCCCCCTGAGGTCGAGCACCCGCGGCTCGGCCTCGCAGGTGACCACCTTCAGCCCCAGGATATTGCCGAAGTTGCGCAAGCCGCCCCAGCGGATCGAGCCGACGCCACCCGAGCCGCCGGCAATGAAGCCGCCGAGCGAAGCCATGCGATAGGTCGAAGGGTGGAAGCGCAGTTCGCCATTGACGGCGTGGATGGTCTGCTCGTCAAGCTGCTCGAGGATCACACCGGCTTCGGCGCGCACCCGGTCCTGCTCGATCTTGATCACCTTGTTGAGGTTCATCAGGTCGAGCATGGCGCCGCCCGAGAGCGGCATGGCCTGGCCGTAATTGCCGGTGCCGGCCCCACGCGGGGTCACCGGGACCTCGTACTTGAAGGCCTCGCGCAGCACCGTGACCACTTCGTCGACCGAGCGCGGCGACACCACGATCTCGGCGGTGACGCCTTCGAGCTGCTGCTTCAGGCGCGGCGAGTACCAGTAATGGTCGCGGCTCTTCTGCTGCACGATGCGTGGATTGTCCTGCACCGGGATATCGCCGAGCGCGGCGCGGAAGGCGGCAATGTCCATGGTCTACTCCATCAGGTCGTCGAGTTCGCGATAGTCGGGAAGGCTCGTGTCAATCGCCTTGCCGGCGCGCAGCACGATGCGGTCATGTTGCGGGCGGGCGTTGAGTTCGGTCCAGCTGCGGGCTCGAAACAGCACGAGATCGGCGGGCGCGCCGATTTCGATCACCGCCTTGTAGGCGAAGCCGGCATGCGCCGCGGGCGCCGAGCCGACCGCCCGCACCCAGTCCCAGGCCTGGTCCTGCGGGTGGTCGAACTGCAGGATCCGTGCGCCCTCGCGCAGCACCTCGACGCCGTCGAGATCGCCATAGGCATAGAACGGGTCGCGGGTATTGTCCGAGGCAATGGCGACCACCGCGCCGGCCGCCTTGAACTCGTTGAGCAGCGTGGCGCCGCGCCGGATCGGCGTGCGAACCGTGCCGTTCGAATTGACCCGGTCCTGCAGGTAGATATTGCACATCGGCAGCGAGACGATGGCGATGCCGGCCTCGACCGCCTTGTCGATGGTCAGGCGCTGGGTGCGCTCGTCCTGCACGGTCAGGACACAGCAATGGCCCGCCATCACCTTGCCGGTAAAGCCGGTTTCCAGCACCGCTTCAGCCAGATGCAGCAGGGCATGGGCCGAGGAATCGCCGGTCTCGTCGGTGTGAAGGTCGAGATCGAGCCCGAGCTCGCCGGCCTTCTCCACCACCCGCAGCATAGCCTCCTTGGAGCGGGCATACTCGGCGACCGAGCCGCCGAGAATACCGCCCGAGGACTTCACCTGCTGCGCCACGGCGTCGAGCTCGCCGGGGTTCACCAGCGTGTCCGGCCCGACGATGGAGACGGCCTGCAATTCGATGCGGCCGGCCCACCGGGCGCGCATCTGTTCGAACAAGGCCCAGCTGATCTCGTGCTGTGGCGGGGCGCTGTCGAGATGGGTGCGGATCGCCGCCGTGCCATGCGCATAGGCGCAGCGCAACGCGAAGTCGAAGCGGCGTTCGACATCGGCAGCGGCCCAGTTGCGTTCGCGATCGGCGCCGACCGCGAGCAGCGCGCCGAGCCAGGTGCCATCGGGGTTCTGCTTCCGCGGCCAGATATGGCCCTTGTCGAGGTGGGTGTGGATGTCGACGAAGGCCGGCAGGATCAGTCCGGCATCGAGATCGTGGCTTGGGCCGGCGATTGGCGCGGAGCCGGCGGGACGGATGGCGGCGATGCGGCCGTCGGCGATCTCGATGTCGAGGGTTTCAACGTCGCCACTGCCGATCTTGCCACGTGCCGCGCTCGGGACCCGGGCGTTGCGGAGCGTGACCGTACCGGTGGAGAGGGCAGGGGTGCCGTGCATCAGTGGTGCCCACCATCTGTCTCAGTCAGCACGCTCAATTCTCCCGCTTCACTGCGCTCTCGTGCCAGCGGTGCAGTGACAGCCAGGCGATGAACGAGGTGATGCCGAAAATGGCGATGCCGGTGCCGGTGAGCAGGATCAGCGCCGCGAACAGCCGCGGGATGTTGAGCCGGTACTGCGACTCGAGCAGCCGGAAGGCGAGGCCGGAACCCTGGCCGGCGGTGCCGGCGGCAAATTCGGCGACCACCGCGGCAATGAGCGCCAGCCCACCGGCGATCCTGAGGCCCGCCATGAAGTAGGGCAGGGAGGCCGGAAGCTTGAGGAAGATCAGCGTCTGCCAGCGCGAGGCGCCATAGAGGTCGTAGAGGTTGAGCAGGTTATGATCGACGCTCTTGAGACCGGTGACCATGTTCGAGAGGATCGGGAAGAACGCCACGAGGAAGGCAATGATCAGCAGCACCGTCTGGGTCTCGGGCACATAGATCAGCAGCAGCGGTGCAATGGCGATGACCGGGGTCACCTGCAGGATCACGGCGAATGGAAACAGCGCCAGTTCCACCCATTTGCTCTGCACCAGGATGATCGCCATGGCGACGCCGCCGATCAGTGCCAGGATCAGCGCTGTGAAGGTGATCCTCAGCGTCACCAGCAGCGAGGGTGCCAGCGTCGGCCAGTCGGCGACCAGCGACGTCACCACATCGCCCGGGGTGGGCAGGATGTATTTGGGGATACCGTTGAGCACCACGATCAGGTGCCAGGCGATCACCGCCAGCACCAGCATCGCGACCGGCACCACGACACGCAGCACCCGCTCGGTATTGGAGGTGCGCGGGCGAAGAATGGCGACGGCGCTGTCGGTGCCCGCTTCATCGTCGGTACTGGGGGCAGTCTGCACGACATTGCTCATCAGTGCGTTCCCCCGCCGGCGTGGATGGCTTCATGCAGCGCGTGCGACACCTCGTGGGTGGCGGCGCGGTATTCTTCCGAGGTGCGATATTCGGCGTTGCGCTCGCCACTGCCGTTGAGCGGCAGGTCGGCGAACACCTGGCCAGGACGGGCCTTCATCACCACGATGCGGTTGCTGAGATAGACGCTTTCGAACACCGAGTGGGTGACGAAGATCACCGTGACGCCAGACTGTTTCCACAGCCGCAGCACGTCGTCGTTGAGCTTCTGCCGGGTGATTTCGTCGAGCGCCGCGAACGGCTCATCCATCAGCAGCAGCTTCGGTTTGGTGACCAGCGCCCGGGCGATCGAGACGCGCATCTTCATGCCGCCCGACAGCTCGCGCGGATAGGCGTCGGCGAAATCGGCAAGGCCGACCGAGGCCAGGGTTTCCATGATGCGGGCGCGTGCCGCCGACTTGCTGACGCCTTCGAGGCGCAGCGGCAGGTAGACGTTGCCGAACACCGTCTGCCAGGGCATCAGCGTCGGTTCCTGGAACACGAAGCCCACGTCGCCTTCGGGCAGGCCGCGCGAGTTGATCTTGGACGACGGCCAGTCGATTGTTCCCGAGCTGGCGCCGCCGAGACCGGCAATGATCCTCAGCGCCGTGGATTTGCCGCAGCCGGACGGGCCGAGCAGGCTCAGGAACTCGCCGCGTTCGACGTCGAGCGACATGTCCTTGAGCGCCAGCGTGCCATTGGAGAAGACTTTCGAGACGTTGCGCATCGAGACGACGGTCTGCGTCGATTTCGCTGCGGTCCCCGGCTCGGCGAGGGAGAGATCGGTCAAGTGCGTGAGCCCACGTTAGGGTCGAACGGCGCGGGCGGGATTGCCCGCGCCGAGTTGGTTAGCGGTGGTCTTAGCTTACTTCGCCAGCTCTTTGCCAAGGCCGTGGCACACCAGTTCAGTGGTAAATGCCTGGGTGTAGTCGATGCCGTCGGCGAACAGCCCGACCGCCTTCATCTGTTCGTAGAAACCCTTCCAGCGGGCGTCGGTCATGCAGCCGATGCCGTTGGCTTCGGCGTCGCCGGAGACGACGATGCCGTATTCCTTCATCTTGGCGAGGCCATAGGCGAGCTGACCGTCGGTCATCTCGGGATTGTCCTTTTTGATCAGCTCGTTGGCCGCGGTGTTGTCGCCGTAGAGGTAGTTGTACCAGCCGATGATGGTGGCCTCCACGAAGCGCTTGGCCACGTCCTTGTTGGCGTCATACCAGGGCTTCATCGTCTCGATGGTGGTCGAATACGGTTCGAACCCGTTATCGGCGAGCAGGAACACCTGCGGCGCGAAGCCGGCCTGCTTCTCGATCTCATAGGGCTCGGAGGTCAGGTAGCCCTGCTGGATCGCCATCTTGTCGGCGATGAACGGCGCCGGGTTGAAGGTGTAGGGTTCGAACTTCTCGTCGACGAAGCCTTTGTAGGCAGTCTTCATCCAGCTGAAATACGAGATGAAGCCATCCTTGGAGAGGATGTATTTCGAGGCGCCGGCGAGATCGGCAAAGGTCTTGAAGCCCGCATCCGGATGGGCCAGCAGCACCTGCGGGTCCTTCTGGAAGATCGAGGCGATGGTGATGGTCGGGATGCCTTCCTTGACCGCGTCGATCGCGGTGGTCGGGCCACCCATGTAGAAGTTGATCTGCCCGCCGATCAGCAGCGAGCGGTTGGCGCCCTGCGGCCCGCCCTGGCGGATGGTGACGTCGAGATTGTACTTGGCGTAGGTACCGTCGGCGACAGCCTGGTAATAGCCGCCATGCTCCGCCTGGGCCAGCCAGTTGGTGCCGAAGCTGACCTTGTCCTGCGCCATGGCGCCGCCCATGCCCAATGCTAGCGTTACCACGCCGGCAGAAATGAGCTTGGTGAAGTCGATCATCGTTAGTCTCCCTGTTAAGGTATCCGCCGGGGCTTGTCCCCCGCCCGGCCGTTAGGCAAACTTCCGTGCCCGCGGGCACACCAGACCATTCATTCCGCGCCGGATCGCAAAAGAAAAGCCCAAAAATTGCGCCATTCAGCGAAGTGCTGCTGGAATAGGCAATACGGTTCAGAATGGGGCTTACATTCGCAGTCGTTTGACGCTTAGCTGAGCATACACATCGGGGGTCCTGTGCATAAGCCGCTTTCGCCATCATCGATTCACCCCGCGTTCTCGCGGTACAGCCTCGGGATCGAGGTCAGTTCGCGCTCGCGTTACGTGTTCTGTTCCGGCCAGGTCGGCATCAGGGCTGACGGAACGATTCCCCCGGACTGCGCCACCCAGACCCGCATCTGCTTCGACAACATCGCCGCCGTGCTGGCCGAGGCCGGCATGGGCTTCGGCGACGTGGTCAAACTCAACGCGTTCGTCACCGGCCGCGAGCACCTCGCCGAATACATGAAGGTGCGCAACGAGCTGTTCCCGGAGCCGTTTCCGGCCTCGACGCTGATGATCGTCGGCGGCTTCGCCCGGCCGGAGTTCGTGGTTGAGATCGAGGCGATCGCCGCGGTCCCCAGCTGATCCTCAAGAGCATTTCGCCGTTTCCTTCAAACGGCGAAATGCTCCAAGTCGGTGATCTATCGTCCCCGCGCAGCAAGAGACCACATATGAGCTACCGCAAGATCTGGTGGAACGACTTTTCCGCCTTCGACTTCCACGGCATCGACCCCAATAAGACCATCGCGGTGTTCCCCACCGCCGCGGTCGAACAGCACGGCCCGCATCTGCCGGTGGGAACCGACACCATCATCAACCAGGGGCACCTCGACCTGCTGGTCGAGCGAGCGCCGGCCGATCTCGACATCCGCATCCTGCCGGTTCAGGCGATCGGCAAATCCAACGAGCACATCTGGCAGACCGGAACGCTCAGCCACACCGCCACCAACCTGATCGATGCCTGGACCCAGATCGGGCTGGAGATCGCCCGGGCAGGGGTGAAGAAAGTGGTGTTCGTCAACTCGCATGGCGGCAACGTCTCGATCCTCGACATCGTGGCGCGCGAGCTTCGGGTGCGCGCCGGCATGCTGGCGGTGAAGACCGGCTGGAGCCAGTACTGGCCCAAGGACATCTACTCCGATATCGAGAACCGCCACGGCATCCATGGCGGGGACAGCGAGACCTCGGTGGTGATGCATCTGCGGCCCGAACTGGTGAACCGCGACAAGCTGCAGGATTACCCCTCGGTCGCCGCCCGCGACGAGCAGGCCTACAAGTACATGCGGCCGATCGGACCGACGAGCTACGCCTGGATCGCCAGCGACATCCACCCGCTCGGCGCCGCCGGTGACGCGCACCTGGCGACAGCGGACAAGGGGCGGATCACCGTGGAGACGGCGGTGGGCAGCTTCATCGAACTGCTGCGCGAGGTGGAGCGCTACCCGCTGCCGGGCACGCGGGGGTAGCGCCGGCGGCGTGGGGTAACAGCTGGCGCCGGTGGTTGCCGACCCCCACCCCCGACCCCTCCCCATCGGGAGGGAGACGTCAGCCTCGATACCTGCGTGAGGGTCTCCCTCCCCTTGTTTAGGGGGAGGGGACAGGGGTGGGGGTCGGCCGACACCGGCCTTTGCATCTTGCACCGGCCTCTCCATCGCCCTCCCATTGCGCACCTGCCTCGCACCCGCTAATCCCAGCATATGCAGCAGTTTCACTCTCCCGCCAGCACCCTGAACCTCGACGGCAAGCCGATGAGTTTTGCGAGCCTTGCCCGGGTCGGGGCCCGCGCGGTGTCGCTTGCCGCCGATGCCGCCGCAATGGCGCGGGTCGATGCCTCGCGCCGGGTGGTCGAAGACAAGATCGCCCGCGGCGAGGCGGTGTATGGCGCCAATACCGGCGTCGGCGCCATGAAGGATGTCGAGTGGTCGCCCGAGGACCTCGAGATGTTCAATCTCGGCCTGGTGCGGGCGCACCATTTCGGCACCGGCGCGCCGTTCCCCAGTTCCGTGGTGCGGAGCGCCATGGCGATCCGCGTCAACACCGCGCTGACCGGTCGGGTCGGCTGTTCGCGAGGGCTGGTCGACGCCTACCTGGCGCTGCTCGACAAGGACGTGGTGCCGGTGGTGCGGCGCACCGGCTCGATCGGCACCGCAGATATCGGGCTCATGGGCCAGATCGGCGCCGTGCTGACCGGGGTGGGCGAGGCCGTCTACCAGAACCGGCGCATGTCGGCGGAAGCGGCGCTGGCCGAGGCGGGGCTGCAACCCTGCCGCATGGCGCCACGCGACAGTCTGGCTTCGATCAGCGTCAACGCCGTCGGTTTTGCCGCGGCGGCGGAGGCTGTGCGCTCGGCCGCTTCGGCAATGCGCATGTTGCTCGCCACCAGCCTCACCACGGCTGGCGCGCTTGGCGCGTCGCGCGATCCGTGGAAGGCGGTGGCGCATGTAGGAACTGAGCGTGAGGCCGAGATCGGCGCCTGGCTCTACCACAACGCCATGGGCTGGGATTGGCCCAACGCCACCCATGTGCAGGACCCGCTGTCGCTGCGCATGATGGCGCAGGTGTTCGGCTCGGGCTTCGATACGCTGCTGGTCGCCGGGCGCACTGTGCTGGCGGCGACCGGCCGCACCGACGACAACCCGGTGGTGGTCGACGAACAGGTACTGACCTCGGGCGGCTCACTGCCGCTCGACGTGACGATCTACCTGCAGACGGCGCAGTTGGCGCTGGCGCACGCGGCGCGCAACTCGTTCAACCGCTGCGTGCTGCTCTCGAACGGGGCGCGCCGCGACCTGCCGATCAACCTGGTGCCGCGCGGCGCCATCGCCACCGGTTTCGGCCCGATCATCAAGCTGGCCGGTGAGCTGTTTGCGCGGGCGCTGTCGATGGCGATGCCGGTCTCGGCGCAGTCGCTGGTTGTTGCCGCCGGGCTCGAGGACGAGGTGTCGTTCCTGCCGCTGGTGGTCGAACGCTTCGAGCGGCAGGTGCGGGCGCTGAAGCGCCTCGCAGCGCTCGAGGGGCTGCTCGCAGCCCAGGCGATGGATATCCACGGTGACCGCCCGAGCGGCGTGCCGGCGATGATCTACGAAAAGGTCCGTAAGCACGCGGCCTTCTACCAGGTCGATCGGCCGCTCTCGGCCGAAGTCGAGATCATCGAAAGCGATCTCGGCTCCGACCAGAGCATGGCGGAACTGATTTCCCACGCACCCATTCCTCAACTGGACGAGTTTTTCGCGCTCGGGCCGGTCGCGTAGCATGCCGGGGTATGACTTTTGTTTGGCGCCCGTATAGGTTTGGCGCCAATTCCGGCCTCAGGGACTGCACGGCTGGAACAATAAGGAGACCATCATGCTTTCGAAGAAACTGCTCGGCGCTGTTGCAGCGCTGGCCTTCACGGTGACTGCGGCGAACGCCCAGGTCGTCGTGTCGTCCAAGATCGATACCGAAGGTGGCTTGCTCGGCAACATCATCAGCCAGGTGCTGCAGGCCAATGGCGTCGCCGTAACCGAGAAGATCCAACTCGGCGGTACGCCCGTCGTGCGCCAGGCAATTACCGCCGGCGAGATCGACATCTATCCCGAATATACCGGCAACGCCGCGTTCTTCTTCGAGAAGGCCGACGATCCGCTGTGGAACGATGCCGCCAAGGCGTATGAAGAGGCCAAGAAACTCGACTACGACGCCAACAAGATCGTCTGGCTGTCGCCTGCTCCGGCCAACAACACCTGGGCGGTTGCCGTCCGCAAGGATGTCGCCGACGCCAACAAGCTCGCGACCTTCAGCGAACTCGGCGCCTATATCGCCGGCGGCGGCAACATCAAGCTGGCCGCTTCGGCCGAGTTCGTCTCGTCGCCGGCGGCCCTGCCCAAGTTCCAGGAAGTCTACGGCTTCACCCTGAAGCCCGACCAGTTGGTGACGCTCTCGGGTGGCGATACCGCGGCGACCATTGCGGCTGCCGCGCAGCAGACCAACGGCGTCAACGCCGCCATGGTCTACGGCACCGACGGTGGTATTGCTCCCTCGGGTCTCGTCGTCATGACCGACGACAAGGGCGTGCAGCCGGTCTACGAGCCGGCCCCGATCATCCGCGAGGCGGTGCTCAAGGCCAACCCGCAGATCGAGGAGCTGCTGAAGCCTGTATTCGCCAAGCTTGACCTGACCACCCTGCAGACGCTCAACGGCCGCATCCAGGTCGGTGGCGAAGCTGCCAAGGACGTCGCCATCGACTGGCTGAAGCAGAACGGCTTCCTGAAGTAAGCCGCCGCACGGTCAATGCATTTTGGGGGTGGGCAGGACGACTGCCCACCCCTAGTGTTTTGTGATGGCTTGGCTTCGCATCGTCACTGCCCCTCACCCCAGCCCTCTCCCCAGCGGGGAGAGGGGGCGGTGTGGCACTGTCCGAGCAACCCGCGTCCCCTCTCCCCTCTGGGGAGAGGGTCAGGGTGAGGGGAAGGTGCGGCTGTGACCGATATCTCCTTCTCCCAATCCCGCCGCCTGCCATTCGCCGTCGACAAGCTCGGCGTGCTGATTGCTGCCCTTGCCGCCATCGCCGCCTTCCTCCCCTTCGCTGCGTTCCGCGCCAACCGCATCGTGCTGGGCGAGGCCAAGGGCCTCTTCGCAGCGCTCCCCGGGTGGGAAGCTGCCGTTCTCGCCGCCGTTCTGGCCGCGGGCATCGGCATCGCCCTGTTCCGCACGCCGACCTTGTGGCGGCTTGCCGCCAGCCTCGTTGTCCTGGCGCTGTTGTTCGTCGCCATCGGCCATGCCGGCACGTTCCTCACGCCGCCAGGCGACAAGATCGCCCGGGTCTCACCTGGCGCCGGGTTTTGGCTCCTTATCTTTGCCTTTGCGCTGCTGGCGGCCGACGCCATCGCCCGGCTGAAGCTGAAGCCGTGGACACGCATCGCCGTGCTGGCCGCGGTGGCGGTGTTCTTTGCCGTGCTGCTCGGCTCGGGCACGCTCAACGATCTCTCGATCCTCCGCGAATATGCCAATCGCGGCGACACCTTCTGGCGCGAGGCGCAGACGCACCTGGCGCTGGCGCTGGGCTCGCTCGCCGCGGCGACGGTGGCCGGCATTCCGATCGGCATCCTCTGCCATCGCAGCGATGCCTGGCGCGCGCCGGTGCTCAACGTGCTCAACGCCATCCAGACCATTCCGTCGATCGCACTGTTCGGGCTCCTGATCGCGCCGCTTGCCTGGGTGGCGGCGAACATTCCGGGCGCCTCGGCGGTCGGTATCTCGGGCATCGGCGCGGCGCCAGCGATGGTGGCGCTGTTTGCCTATTCGCTGCTGCCGGTGGTCGCCAACACCGTGGTGGGTCTCGATGGCGTGCCGGCGGCCGCCAACGACGCGGCCAAGGGCATGGGCATGACCGACCGGCAGCGTCTCGTGACGGTGGAGTTCCCGCTGGCCTTCCCGGTGATCCTCACCGGCATCCGCATCGTGCTGGTGCAGAATATCGGCCTCGCCACCATCGCCGCGCTGATCGGCGGTGGCGGTTTTGGCGTCTTCGTGTTCCAGGGCGTCGGGCAGACTGCAATGGACCTGGTGCTGCTCGGCGCGGTGCCGACCGTGGCGCTCGCCTTCGCCGCTGCCGTCGTGCTCGATGCCATCGTCGAGATGGTCTCACCCAAGGATACGCACCGTGATTGAGATCGAAGCCCTCACCAAGGACTATCTCGAGCTGACCGTGGTCGACCACGTCAGCCTGACCGTCGCCGACGGCGAGATTGCGGTGATCGTCGGCACCTCCGGGTCGGGCAAGACCACGCTGTTGCGGATGATCAACCGGCTGATCGAGCCGACCTCGGGAGCGGTGAAGATCGACGGCGAGGATACCCGCGCCGTGCCGGCTTTCGAGCTGAGGCGCCGGATCGGCTACGCCATCCAGGGCCACGGGCTGTTTCCGCACCGTACCGTGGGGCAGAATATCGGCACCGTACCGACGCTGCTCGGCTGGGACAAGGCGAAGATCGCGGCGCGGGTCGATGAACTGCTCGAGCTGTTCCAACTGCCGGCGGCCGAATTCCGTGACCGCATGCCCAGCGAGCTGTCGGGCGGGCAGCAGCAGCGCGTCGGCGTGGCGCGAGCCTTGGCGGCCGAGCCGAAACTGTTGCTGATGGATGAGCCGTTCGGCGCGCTCGACCCGATCATCCGCGCCAAGGCGCAATCGGATCTCCTCGCCATCCAGAAGCGCTTCGGCACCACCATCGTGCTGGTGACGCACGACATGGAGGAGGCGATCCATCTCGGCACGAAGATCGCGGTGATGGACAAGGGCCACCTGCTGCAATATGCGCCGCCCGAAGAGATCATTGCCCACCCGGCGACGCCTTTCGTAGCCGAACTGATCGGCACCGGCGAGCGACCGTTCCGCCTGCTGTCGTTGTGGAGGGTCCGCGACCTGGTCGAGCCCGGGCCGGCCCAGGGCGAGCCGATCTCTGCTGATGCCTCGCTGCGTGACGCCTATGCCGAGTGCCTGTGGACCGGCCGCGAAATGCTGCCGGTGATCGACGCTGAAGGGACGATCATCGGTCGCATCCGGCGCGACGACATCGCCCACCGGGCCGAGCGGCCGCAATGAAGCCGGGGCTGATCATCCGGCTGCTGGTTCTGGCGCTGCTGGTGGCGTTCATCGTCACGCCCGAGAGCTTTGCCTGGGTGTTCCAGCCGCTGACCAAGAACGGCCAGCCGGCGATCTACATGCAGAATTCGCTGCTCAACCTGACGCTCAGCCACTTGACCATCGTCGCCATCGCCACCATCGCCTCGACGCTGTTGGCGGTGGGTCTCGCCATTCTCGTCACTCGCCCTTTCGGGGCCGAGTTTCTGCCGCTCAGCCGCTCGCTCGCCAATATCGGCCAGACCTTCCCGCCGGTCGCGGTGCTGGCGCTGGCCGTCCCGGTGCTGGGCTTCGGCACGGCGCCGACTTTGGTGGCGCTGTTCCTCTATGGCCTGCTGCCGATCTTCGAGAATGCCCTCACTGGGCTCACCACCTTGCCGCCGGCCGTCACCGAGGCGGCGCGCGGGGTCGGCATGACCGACCGACAGCGATTGCTGGGCGTCGAACTGCCGCTTGCAACGCCAGTGATCCTCGCCGGCATCCGACTCTCGGTGGTGATCTCGGTGGCGACCGCCACCATCGGCTCGACCGTTGCAGCCTCGACACTGGGCGAGGTGATCATCGCTGGGTTGCTGTCGAACAACCTCGCCTTCATCGCCCAGGGCGGCCTGGTGGTCGGCGTGATGGCGGTTCTGATCTATGATGCGCTGTCGGCGCTCGAGCGGGCACTGATGGCCCGCACCGGTCAGCGCCGGCTGCAGTCGTAGGAGTCCGCAAAGCATGTCCGATTTCGATCTCGTCCTCGCCGGCACGGTGGTGCTGCCATCCATGGTGATCGAGGATGGCTACGTCGCGGTGCGCGACGGCAAGGTGGTGCATGTCGGCGAAGGGGCGCCGCCGCACGCGCACGAGCGGCATCTGCTCGGCAAGGCGCTGATCCTGCCCGGCGCCATCGACGCGCAGACTCACTCGCTGAGCCAGAAGAACCAGGAGGATTTCATCTGGTCGACCCGTTCGGCGGCGGCCGGCGGGGTCACCACCATCGTCGACATGCCCTATGATGAGGGCAACCTCGTCTGCTCGGCCGAGGCGGTGCGGATCAAGGTGGCGCATGCCACCCCGCAGACCCGGGTGGATTTCGCCCTCTATGGCACGATCAATCCGGAGGAGGGCGCGAGCCGCATCGCCGAGCAGGCAGCGGCAGGCGTCGCGGCGTTCAAGTTCTCGACCTTCGGCACCGACCCGGTCCGCTTCCCCCGCATTTCACCGCCTCTGCTCGCCGAGGCCTTCGCCGAGGTGGCGAAGACCGGGCTGACGGCGGGCGTCCATAACGAAGACGATGAGAGCGTCCGGGCCGCCATGGCGCGGGTCAAAGCCTCCGGGATCACCGACTGGCGGGCCCATGGCATGAGCCGGCCGCCGCTGACGGAGCTCCTGGCGACGCTGCAGATTTATGAGACCGGAGCGCAAACCGGCTGCGACGCGCATGTGGTGCACTGCTCGCTGAGCCGTGGCTACGACATCGCTGCCGACTATCGGGCGCACGGCTTTGGCGCCACCATCGAATGCTGCATCCACTACCTGACGCTGGACGAGGAAAACGACGTCCGGCGGCTGGGTGGCAAGGCCAAGATCAACCCGCCGATCCGCCCCCGCGCCGAGGTGGAAGCGCTATGGCGGCAGGTCGCGGCCGGCAATGTGACGCTGGTCTCCACCGACCATGTCAGCTGGTCGGAAGACCGCAAGACCAATCCCGACATGCTGGCCAATTCCTCGGGCGTGCCGGGCCTCGAGGCCATGGTACCGCTGTTCGTCAAGGGCGCCATGGAGCGCGGGATATCGCTGACCTGGGCGGCAAAGCTGATGGCCGCCAACCCGGCCAAGCACTTCCGGCTGGGCACTAAGGGCGCGCTCGAGGCTGGGAAGGACGCCGATATCACCGTGCTGGTCGATCGCCCGACGGTCTACGACGCAGCGCGGTCCGGGCACAACGTGGTGGGCTGGTCGCCGTACAACGGGATTGCGCTGCCCTGGACGGTGGCAGGGACCTGGCTGCGTGGGCAGCCGGTGTTCGACGGAACGAACGTCGCCGAGCCCGGGGCAGGGCGGTGGGTGCGGCCGTGAGCATTGAGTGCTTGGCCACCCCCCTCCCAACCTCCCCCACAAGGGGGGAGGTGCCCGCTGGTTCATTGGGCGCGATCCAACCTTACTCTCGACTCTTCACCTCCCCCCTTGTGGGGGAGGCCGGGAGGGGGGAGCCCCACGCTCGGTGCCACCCATGACCCGCAACCTCCCCACCCAGGAAGCCCGCATCGCCGAGGATATCGCTACCCTCGCCGAGATTACCGAGCCCGGCCGGCCCTACACCCGCCGCGCCTTCACCCCGATGTTCCTCAGCGGTCGCGAATGGCTGGTCCGCCGCTTCGAGGCCGCGGGCCTCGAGACTCGCATCGATGCTTCCGGCAACCTGATCGGTCGCCGTCGTGGGCGCACGGGTGGGAAGACCATCATGCTCGGCTCGCACTCCGACACCGTACCCGATGGCGGGCGCTTCGACGGCATTGCCGGCGTCTCCGCGGCGCTCGAGGTGGCCCGTGCGCTGCACGACCAGGGCGTACAACTCGAGCACGACCTGGAGATCGTCGATTTCCTCGCCGAGGAGGTGTCGATCTTCGGCGTCTCCTGCGTCGGCAGCCGCGGCATGGCCGGGGTCCGGCCGGACAACTGGCTCGACCGCGAGGTCGACCAGTTCACCCTGCGCGAGGGGATCGCCGAGGTCGGGGGCAACCCTGGGAAGCTCGAGAAGCGCGAGGACATCGCCGCTTTCCTCGAGCTCCATATCGAACAGGGGCCAGTGCTTGAGGACGGCCATCTCGATATCGGCGTGGTGACGGCGATCGCTGGGATTACCCGCATCGAAGTGGTGGTGAATGGCCGTGCCGACCACGCCGGCACCACCCCGATGGGCTCGCGGCAGGATGCGCTCACCACCGCGGCAAGGCTGGTGGTGCGGATCGAAGAACTGGGCACCTTGCTGAGCAAGGGCAAGTTCCATTTCGCTGCCACCGTGGGCGAATTCTCGATCGAGCCCGGGGCGGCCAATGTCGTGCCGTCACGAGCCCGGTTGCTGATCGATGCGCGGGCTGAGCGGCGCGAGGACATGGAGCGGTTCCTCGCCGAGCTCACCGTGCTCGTTAACGCGACGGCCGCGGCGACCGGGGTGGCGATAGAGCCGCCATTGACCATTTCCGACAATTTGCCAACGCCTTGCGACCCGTTCGTGCTTGATACGCTGGACGCGGCAGCCGTAGCCGTGGGGGCGCGCCATCGCCGCATGGCCTCGGGCGCCGGGCACGACACGGCCTGGATGGCGCGGGTGACCAGGGCGGCGATGATCTTCATCCCCTGCCTCGGCGGCCGCAGCCATACGCCGGAAGAATACGCCGAAACGGCCGACGTGGCGCTGGGCGCCGCCGTGCTGCTGGAGGCGGTGAAGCGGTTGGACAAGGAATTGTAGTGTGGGTCGCGTACTAACCGAAAAGGATGTGGAAGCCGCGGTGAAAGGCGGCTCCGTCTATGCCGCCGGCGGTGGTGGCTGGGCCGACCATGGCCGCATGCTCGGGCTTGCCGCGGTGAGCGTCGGCAAGCCCGAGCTGGTCGATATCGAAGAACTTGATCCGCGCGATTGGGTGGCGACTGCCGCCGCGATCGGCGCGCCAGCCTCGACCACGCCGTGGGAGATGCGCGGCGTCGATTACGTCAAGGCGGTGAAGCTTCTGGAGAAGGCGCTGGGCGACAAGGTCCGCGGCCTGATGATCGGGCAGAACGGCAAGAGCTCGACCCTCAACGCCTGGCTGCCGAGCGCTATCCTCGGCACCAAGGTGGTCGATGCGGTGGGCGATATCCGCGCCCATCCGACCGGTGACATGGGCTCGATCGGCATGGCCGGCAGCCCCAAGAAGATGATCCAGACCGCCGTGGGCGGCAATCGCGCCGAGAACCGCTACATCGAGCTGGTGGTGAAGGGCGCGACGGCAAAGATCTCGCCGATCCTGCGCACCGCGGCCGACATGTCGGGCGGCTTCATCGCCTCCTGCCGCAACCCGCTGCGCGCCAAATACGTGCAGCGCAACGCCGCGCTCGGCGGCATCTCGCTGGCGCTGAGCCTCGGCGAGGCGATCATCGCGGCGGAGAAAAAGGGCGGCTCGGCGGTGATCGACGCCATCGTCAAGGCGACGGGCGGCAGCATTCTGGTGAAGGGCGCGGTGACGAAGAAAGACCTCGTCTACACCAGGGAGGCCTTCGATATCGGCCGGTTCGTGCTGGGCGAGGGCGACAAGGCCGTCACCATCCACACCATGAACGAATACATGGCGATCGACGATGCCGGCGGCAACCGGCTCGCAACCTTCCCCGATGTGATCGCCACACTGGACGCCGCCGGCCAGCCGCTGAGCGCCGGGCAACTGCGCGAGGGCATGTTCGTCTTCGTCCTGCACGTCCCCAAGAAGGTGATCCCGCTCTCTTCTTCGGTCGTCGACCCGGCGGTCTATCCGCCGGTGGAGAAGGCCATGGGGATTGAGCTGGCGAAATACGCGCTCGAGGGCGTCAAGCGGAAGAAGAAGGCCCGGAAGGGCTGGGCTTAGCCGTGCTGTTCGGCGATAGATCGATCTTCGCTATCGATTGCGAGATCACCAGCCGTCATCCACCTCATCAGGCCTTGGGCAAGTTCGTTGTGTATTTGGCAGGTCGTCGTTTCGGGGTGGATGAGCCTGAGGCGAGCATGCTTGCCAACTCCATCGACGCCATCGGGGAGCGTCTGCTCAATAGGGGGCTTCACACCCATCGGATGTTTGACGCTACTCCTGCCGCGGAGATCGCCAATGCCTACCTAGGTGAGGTGTACCGCAGCGATGTGCATGAGCGCGTGAACTGGAGCACCCTTGTCTGGGGCCCGACGGCGACGAGGCGTTTGATGATGGCAGCCACATTCTTCAGGTGGATGCCGGATCGTCGGTAAGGCTGATTGGATTCCGGAATACGGGCGATACGTTAGCGGCTGACGAGGTGGTCGACCTCACGATGCTGCCCGATGCATTCTACTCGGTGCTTGCGCAGTGCGTTGCTTGGTACCGGAGCCAAATTCACTAGCTGACCATCACGGGCGGCGGTATCAAAAGCCACCATGCCAAAACCCAATCCCCGCCACCCCAATTTCCCCATCCCCTCCGGTCCGACGCTCCGCGCCAAAGGCTGGCGGCAGGAGGCGTTGCTGCGGTTGCTCGAGAACGTGCTGGCCGTCGGCGAGGACCCGGACAAGCTGATCGTCTATGCCGCGCTCGGCAAGGCGGCGCGCAACTGGGCGGCGCATCGGCAGATCGTCGCGACGCTGACCACCATGGACGAAGACCAGACCCTGATCATCCAGTCAGGCAAGCCGATCGGGCTGCTGAAGACCCATGCGCAGGCGCCGCTGGTGATCATGGCCAACTGCAACATCGTCGGGCAGTGGGCCAAGGCCGAGGTGTTCTATGAGCTCGAGAAGAAGGGCCTGATCGCCTGGGGCGGGCTTACCGCCGGGGCCTGGCAGTATATCGGCAGCCAGGGCGTCATCCAGGGCACCTATGAGATCTTCATGCGCATCGCCGAAAAGCGCTTCGGCGGTTCGCTCGCCGGCCGTTTCATCCTCACCGCCGGCATGGGCGGCATGGGCGGGGCGCAGCCGCTGGCCGGGCGCATGGCGGGTGCGGCAATCCTCGATGTCGATGTCGATCCGGTGCGGGCGCAGCGGCGCAAGGAGATCGGCTATCTCGAGGAGATCGCGCCCGACCTCGATGCCGCGCTCGAGATGATCGCGGCAGCGGTGCGCGACAAGCGGGCGCTTTCGGTGGGACTGGTGGCCAATGCGGCCGAAATCTATCCCGAAATCCTCAGGCGCGGCATAGTTCCCGATATCGTCACCGACCAGACCAGCGCGCATGATCTCGTCTACGGCTATGTGCCCAAAGGCATGAGCCTCGATGAAGTGCGCCGGCTGCGCGTCGACGGCCAGGGGCAGTTGATGGCGGCGAGCCGCGCCTCGATCGCTGACCACGTGCGGGCCATGCTGGGGTTCCAGGCCGCCGGTTCGGAAGTGTTCGACAACGGCAACCTGATCCGCACCCAGGCCAGGCAGGCCGGGGTCGAAAACGCCTTCGATATCCCGATTTTCACCGAGGCGTATCTCCGCCCGCTATTCGCCCGCGCCATCGGGCCGTTCCGCTGGATGGCGCTGTCCGGCGAAGCCTCCGATATCGCACGGATCGACGATCTGGTGCTGGAGATGTTCCCGGACAACAAGATCGTCACCAACTGGATCCGGCTGGCGCGGCAATACGTGCCGTTCGAAGGTCTGCCGGCGCGCATCGCCTGGCTGGGTCACGGCGAACGGACGGCACTGGCATTGGCGGTGAACGCGCTGGTGCGGGATGGCGAGCTCAAGGGACCGGTGGCGTTCTCGCGCGACCATCTCGATGCCGGGGCGATGGCGCATCCCAACATCATGACCGAGAACATGAAGGATGGCTCCGACGCCATTGCCGACTGGCCGTTGCTCGACGCGATGCTGCTCACCGCCTCGATGGCCGACCTGGTGGTGATCCACTCGGGCGGCGGCGGCTATGCCGGCTACATGACCTCTGCAGGGGTGACGCTGGTGGCCGACGGCACCGAGGCGGGCGACGCGCGGCTGTCGCACGCGCTGACCAACGACACCTCGCTCGGCGTGATGCGCTATGCTGATGCCGGCTACGACGAGGCGGTGGACGAGGCGGCGAACAAGGGGATCGGCTGGTTCGATCTGCGGGAGAGCTGATCGGCCACCGAGTTGGCGGCCGACCCCACCCAGCTGCGCTAGGCGGCGAAGCCGCCAACCTGTGCTGCCCTCCCCATCAAGGGGAGGGAGAGCGAAAACCGGGGTCTCAGTAGGCGTCTCCCTCCCCCTTGTGGGGAGGGATCAAGGGTGGGGGTGCCCCACGCGCCAATGTCGGCGCCCCTAGTTCTTCGCCGCGCCGGTCTTGGCCGCCTTGGCTTCGTCGTACCACCACACTGTCGGGAAGCCGATCGAGAACTCGGGCAACTCGTCGGGGTGGCTGAAGCGGTCCCAGCGGGCGATGCGGGATTTGCGCAGCGTGTAGGTGGGCACGGTGTAGTGGTGCGCCAGCAATACGCGGTCGAGCGCCCGGGTCGCGGCGATCAGCGTCTCGCGGTCCTCGGCAAAGATGATCTTGTCGATCAGCGCGTCGACGCCCTTGTCGGAAATGCCGGCATAGTTGCGGCTGTCGCTCTGTGCCGCCGAAGCCGAGCCCCAGAAATCGCGCTGCTCGTTGCCCGGCGAAAGCGACTGCGCCCAGCCGGTGTAGATCATGTCGTAATCGCGGTTCTGCGCCCGCTCGATATATTGTGGCGAATCCACCGAGCGGATGCTGGCATTGATGCCCAGCCGCTTGAGGTTGGTCTGGAACGCCGTGGCGATCGGCTCGATGGTCGGGCCATTGAGCAGGATCTCGAACGTCACCGGCGTGCCGCTCGGATCGATCAACTGGTTGCCGTTGAGCGTGTAGCCCGCTTTGGTCAGGATCTCATTGGCGGTACGAAGGCTCTGGCGGAGCTTGGTCGTATCGCCGTTGACCGGGTTCTTGTACTCGGTGGTGAACACCGAGGCCGGAACCAGATCCTTCACCGAGTTGAGGATCTCGAGCTCCTCGCCCTGCGGCAAGCCGGACGAGGCGAATTCGGTGCCATAGAAGTACGAGTTGATGCGATCGTACTGGCCGAAGAAGCGGAGCTTATCGAGTTCCTCGAAGTCGAAGGCGTAGAGCATCGCTTCACGCAGCGCTTCGTTCTGGAACAGTGGTTTCCTGAGGTTCGGCACAAAGCCGACCAGGATGCCCGAGCCGCGATAGGCGTTCTCGAACAGCTCCTTGACCACCTTGCCCTCGGTGACGGCGGGGAAATCGTAGCCGCCCTGCCAGCGCAGCGCGAGGTTCTCGTCCCACCAGTCGAACTCGTCTCCCTTGAAGCCTTCGAACTCGGCGGTGGTGTCGAGGAAATACTCGTATTTGAGGGTCTGGAAGTTGTTTTGGCCGATGTTGAACGGCTCCTTCAGACCCCAGTAGTTGGGATCGCGCTCGTAGGTAATCGAGGCGCCGGGGCTGAAGGCCGCCAGCTTGTACGGGCCAGACCCCAGCGGCGGCTCGAGGCCGGGTTTCGAGATGTCCCGCGGCTTGCCGTCCGGGCCGGTGCCCTCCCACCAGTGCTGGGGCAGGACGATCAACTGGCCCATGATGTTGGGCAGTTCGCGGTTGCCACCCTTGTCGAAGGTGAAAGTCACTTCGCCGGGTGCGGTCACTTCGGCTTTGGTGACGTTGGCGAAGTAGTTGGCCTGGCTGGGGTTCAGTTCGATGACCTTGTTGAAGGTCCACACCACGTCCGCAGCGGTCACCGGCTCGCCATCCGCCCACTTGGCGCGCGGGTTCATCCGGAAGGTAACGGAGGAGAAGTCGTCGGGGTAGCTGAAGGCTTCGGCAAGATTGCCGTACTGGGTGGAGGTCTCGTCGAGCGAAGGGGTGGTCAGCGTCTCGAACACCAAGCCGATGCCGTCGGCAGGTTCGCCCTGTGGCAGGATCGGGTTGAAGGTGTCGAAGCCACCCATCGAGCTGAGCCGCACTTCACCACCGATCGGCGCGTCGGGATTCACGTAGTCGAATTTCTCGAAGCCGGCGGGGTATTTCGGCTCGCCGATCAGCGAGCCGCCATGATGCCAGACTTTCTCCTGGGCGATCGCTGGGCTGAACGCGAGGAGCGCGGCGAGGGTAAGGGCGGCAAGCTTTTGCATGAAGGCCTCCATTCGGGGGAGAACGTGTTGTCGGAGCTTAGCGTCAGGGGCGATTGCGTCAAAACTTTCACTGCGCCACCTCAGCTGACGGCACGGCTTCGACGGCGAAGGCGGCGGCCATCAGGGCGCGGGTGTAGTCGGACTGCGGCGTGGCGAAGATCTCGGTGGCCGGCCCGTGTTCGACCACCTTGCCGTTGCGCATCACCATCAGCTGGTTGGCGAGCGCCCGGACCACGCGCAGGTCATGCGAGATGAACAGGTAGGTCAGGCCATGGCGCCGCTGCAGATCGCGCAGCAGGTCGACGACCTGGGCTTGGACGCTGACGTCGAGCGCCGAGGTCGGCTCGTCGAGAACGACGAATTTCGGCTCGAGCACCATGGCGCGGGCGATGGCAACACGTTGGCGCTGGCCGCCGGAGAACTCATGCGGATAGCGGTGCCGGTCGGCGGGATCGAGACCGACCTCGGTGAGGGCGCGGACCACCCGCGCGTCGCGATCGGCCGCACTGAGCTCGCGGTGGTGGACCCCCAGACCCTCGGCGATAATCTCGGTGATCGACATGCGTGGGCTGAGCGAGCCGAACGGGTCCTGGAACACGATCTGCAGGTCCTTGCGGAGCGGCCGCATGCCGGCCCAGGAGAGCTGGTCAATGGCCTTGCCGATATAGACGATGCGGCCTTCGGACGAGACCAGCCGCAACAGGGCGCGGCCGAGCGTGGTCTTGCCGGAACCGGACTCACCGACGACGCCCAACGTCTCGCCGCGGCGAATGGTGATGTCGATGTCGTCGACTGCCTTGATGTGACCAACGGTACGGCGCAGCAGGCCGCGCCTGACCGGGAACCAGACGCGCAGCTTTTCGGCGGAAACGATGGTCTCGGCGGACATATCGGTGGTCGGTGGTTCGCCTTTCGGCTCCGCGGCGAGAAGCTTTCTGGTGTAAGGATGCTGCGGGTTGGCGAAGATTGCTTCGGTCGGGCCGTGCTCGACGATCTTGCCTTCGGTCATCACGTGGGTGACCGGTGCCATCTTCCGGACGATGCCCAGATCGTGGGTGATGAACAGGATCGCCATGCCGCGCTTCTTCTGCAGCGACAGCAGCAGTTCGAGAATCTGCGCCTGCACGGTGACGTCGATGGCGGTGGTGGGTTCGTCCGCGATCAGCAGTTCCGGCTCGTTGGCGAGCGCTATGGCGATCATCACGCGCTGACGCTGGCCGCCGGACAGCTGGTGCGGGAAATCATCGAGGCGGGAGACGGGGTCGGGGATCCCGACTTCCTCGAGCAGTTCGATGGTTCGCGCCCGGGCCGCGGCGCGGTTCATGCCGTGGTGGATGACGAGTGCCTCGGAGACCTGCCGCGCCACGGTGTGCAACGGGTTCAGCGAGCTCATCGGCTCCTGGAAGATCATCGAGATGGCGTTACCGCGCACCGCTCGGATGCTCGCATCGTCGGCGCCGAGCAAGTTGGTGCCTTTGAACAGGATGCGGCCGCCGGGATAGGTCGCGGCGTGGTGGGGCAGCAGCTTCAACACCGAGAGCGCGGTGACGGATTTGCCGGAGCCACTTTCGCCGACCAGCGCCACGGTCTGGCCGGGCAGGATGTCGAAGGATATCCCCCGCACCGCATGAACGATGCGATCGTCGGTCTGGAAGTCGATCTGCAGGTTGTCGACGCTGAGCAGCGGTTCGGTCATAGCCGCACCGCGAAGGTCTTGCGTGGATCGAACGCATCGCGCACCGCCTCGCCGATGAAGACAAGGAGGATGAGGATCGCGGCGATGACCACAAAGCTGGTGATCGCGAGCCAGGGGGCAAACAGGTATTCCTTGCCTTGGCTCAGCAGCTCGCCGAGCGAGGGTGAACCGCTCGGCAGGCCGAAGCCGATGAAATCCAGCGAGGTGAGCGTGGTAACCGATCCCGCGACGATGAATGGCGCGAAGGTCAGTGTGGCTACGGTTGCGTTGGGCAAAAGGTGGCGCGTCATCAGTGCGAGGTTCGACACGCCCAGGGCACGCGCGGCGGCGACATATTCGAGGTTCCGGGCGCGCAGGAACTCCGCCCGCACGATGCCGACCAACGCCGTCCAGGAAAACAGCAGCAGGATGCCGAGCAGCACCCAGAAGCTGGGAGTAAGAACGCTGGAGATGATCAGCAGCAGATAAAGGGACGGGATGGCGCCGTAGATCTCGAGGAAGCGCTGGCCGGTGAGATCGACCCAGCCGCCGAAAAAGCCCTGGATGGCCCCGACGGTGATGCCGATGATGGACGAGAAGAAGCTGAGGATCAGGCCGAACATCACCGAGATGCGGAACCCGTAGAGCAGGCGGGCCAGCACGTCGCGGCCCTGATCATCGGTGCCGAGCCAGTGGAAATTGCCGAGGCTGCAATTGGGATCGTCGACGCCTTGCGGCAGCAGTTGGCAACGCACCTCCACCGACTGCATCCAGGAAGGCGCGGAGGGCACCGGCACGGACAGCGCATCATCGACGGTGCTGTAGGAAAAGCGGATCGGCGGCCACAGCATCCAGCCGTTGGCGTTGATTTCATCGGCGATGAACGGGTCGCGATAGTTGGTGACGGCGAAGAAGCCGCCGAACTTGGTCTCGGGATATTCGATGAGAGCCGGGAACAGCAGTTCGCCCTTGTACGAGGCGATGAGCGGCCGGTCGTTGGCGACCAGTTCGGAGCAGAGCGTCACCGCCAGCAGGACGAGGAAGATCCACAGCGACCAGACACCCCGGCGGTTACCTTGGAATACCTTGAGCCGTCGCCGGTTGATCGGCGACAGCAGCGGCGCCGAGCGCGCCGCATCGGCGGGGGCGAAGGCGATGTGCGGCGGGCCGAGGCGTAGTCCGGTGGCGTGCATCACACCTTCCGGCTCTCGAAATCGATCCGCGGATCGATCCACATGTACATGAGGTCGGAGATCAGCCCAAGGACCAGGCCGACCAGCGAGAAGATGTAGAAGGTGGCAAAGACCACCGAATAGTCGCGGTTGATCACCGACTGGTAGCCGAGATAACCGAGCCCATCGAGTGAGAACACCGTCTCGATCAGCAGCGAGCCGCCGAAGAATGCGCCGACGAATGCGGCGGGGAAGCCGGCGATCACCAGCAGCATCGCGTTGCGGAAGACATGGCCGTAGAGCACCCGCTTTTCCGTGAGGCCTTTGGCGCGTGCCACGGTGACGTATTGCTTGGAAATCTCGTCGATGAACGAGTTCTTGATCAGCATGGTGGCGGTGGCGAAGGCGCCGAGCGCCATGGCGGTGATGGGCAGGGTGATGTGCCAGAGATAATCGAGGATCTGACTGTACCAGGGTAGGCTCGACCAGTTCTCCGAGACCAGGCCCCGCAACGGAAAGATGTCGAGGAAATTGCCGCCGGCGAACAGCACGATCAACAGCACGGCGACGACGAAATCGGGCAGGGAATAGCCAACGATGACGATGGTGGAGGTGCCGACGTCGAAGCGGCTGCCGTCCTTGACCGCCTTGGCGATGCCCAGTGGGATCGAGATGCCGTAGCTGAGCAGCGTCATCCATAGCCCCAGCGTGATCGACACCGGCAGCTTCTGGATGATCAGGTCGATCACCGGCACGCCGCGTGAGTAGCTGTCACCGAAATCGAAGCGGACGTAGTTCCACACCATGGTGAAGAAGCGCTCGAGCGGTGGCTTGTCGAAGCCGAATTGCTTCTCGATGCGGGCAAGGATTTCGGGCCGGATGCCCTTGGCACCGCGATAGGTCGAATTCTCGTTCTGATCGCTGGACTTGACGACGTTCTGGCCGGCGAAATCGCCCTCGGCATTGCCGATGACGCCCTCAGAGACGCTGACCGACTGGCCGCTCATCTGCGCGATGTAGTTCTCGACCGGACCGCCGGGCGCAAACTGGGTGATGACGAAGGAGACCACCAGCATCCCGAGCAGCGTCGGGATCATCAGCAGCAGGCGTCTCAGGATGTAGGCGCCCAATGGCGGCTCCAGTCGTCCGTAGTCGGTTCAGGCTAGCAACGCAGCACTGTGGGCCGGAATGCGGCAAATCACCAAGGAGTGAATGTCACGGGCGCACCGCGAAATCGACGCTTATGGCGTCACCGACCGCGAAAATACGGTCGCGCGCCACCGCGTACTCTTCTCCCTTGAGGTGCTCGAGCATCAACGGGACCTCGCGCGGCAGCCGGTTCAGTTCGCCGAGGTATGTGCGATAGTCGAGCACGCCCTCGCCGATCTGCACCTCGTCGAGATGCAGGGCCGCCTGGTGGTGCAGCTTGATATCCTTGGCGTGGCACGACACCACCCAGTGGCCCAGCTTGTCGAAACACTCTCGGATCAGCGCCCCGTTATCGAAATAGACCCGCGGCGTCATGATGATGTTCACCGGGTCGAAATGCGCCCCGAACATCGGCCGGTCGATGGCATTGATCAGTTCGACATAGCTGTCGACGCTGTCGGGCAGCGAATACTGCATCATTTCGAGCGCGAACTTCGCGCGGGTCGGCTTCACGGTGTCGAGCAGATAGCGCACCGTCTCGACGCAGGCGTCGAACGCTTCGGGGCCCATGTTCTCGGCGGCCGGCGCATAGTCGGTGCCGGCGCGGAACGAGCCGATATAGCTGACGGCGCAGCCGGCGCCGACCGCATCGGCGATGGCGAGCCGCTCGACGGCGTAGGCGAGGTTGGCCTGGCGCACCGCTTCATCGGGCGAGACGAGGTTGCGCCAGATGCCGATTTCGGCCAGCACCACGTTCTCTGCGGCAAACGCCTGCTCGATCGCCACCAGCCGGTCGCGATCGTCGAGCCTCACCTCCGGCACATAGGCTGCCCCATAGCCGAACTCGCGATGCGCGCGGGCGAAGGCATAAGGGTCGTCGCTGCCGATCGGCAGGCCGTGACCACCAAGTCGGATGGCCATCAGACGTGGTTCCGCCAGCTATGCTGCGGGTTGTAGTCGAGCATGCGCCGCGCCTTGTCGATCGACAGCAGCGTGCCGTTCTGGCTGAGCTCGCGCTTGTGCGTCACCTTGGGAAACACTTCCGCCATCAGCGACATGTTGGAGCGGCTCATTACCGTATCCTGGTTAGCAATGATGAACGCCTCGAACCCCTTGAACTCGGCCTCGATGCCGCGGCGCACCGCCTGCGCCCCGTCGCGTGCATCGATATAGCCCCAGAGGTTCCATTTCCTGAGCTTGGGGTCGGCGTCGAAGGCCGGGAAGGCTTTGTAGTCTTCGACATCCATGACGTTGGAAAAGCGCAACCCGACGATCTTCAGCTCCGGATCCCAGCGGCAGAACTGCGCCGCCATGGTCTCGTCGAGCAGTTTGCCGAGCGAATAGGCCGTCTCGGGTCGCGGGAAATACTCCTCGTCGACCGGCACGTAGGGCGGCGGCGTTTCGAAGGGCAGGCCGAGCACGGTTTCGCTCGAGGCAAACACGACGTTTTTCACCCCGGCGAGCCGGCACGCCTCGAACACGTTATAGCTGGTGGGCACATTGTTCGCCACGGTGCGGCTGTTGGCGAACAGGCCCGGCGCCGGGATGGCGGCGAGATGCACCACCGCATCGAATGGGCCGCGCCGCTCGTCGACGCCGCCGAGGATCGCCTGCGCCACCTGGCCGAAATCGGTGAGGTCGATGCGCACCGTCGGGCAGATCGGATCCTTCGGCAACGTCTGGTCGACATTGAGCACCGAATAGCCGTTGGTCACCAGGTCCTTCAGCACTGCCCGCCCGAGCTTGCCGCTGCCGCCCGTCACCAGAACCTTGGCCATCTCGTCGTCCTCCCGAACTGATTTGCACAAAAGCCTAGCACGGCTCGGGGCCATTCTGTCACGAGCCTGAACGCACTCGTCAGTGCCGGTTCAAAGCCGATGGCGCAGTCTCTTCTCCAGCGTCAGGAGGCGGATTGCTTCATCGCGATCCCCCCGATTTGGAAATGACCACGACGCGCGGTTTCCCCCGCCGTCTCAGATCAGGAGACTGAAATGACCAAGCTCGCTCTCGCCGCAACATTTGCGGTTGCCATGCTGACTTCGTTCTCTGCTCTTCCCGCCAATGCCCAGAGGTGTACGGCCAATTACTGCGGCGACCAGCCGTCGACGCCCGAACCCAATTGCGGCGATCAACTCGGCGTCTTGAAGCGCGTTCTGCCTGCCGAGGTGCTCGGCGTCGACAGCCATTACCGCGTCTGGATCACCGAGTTCTGCACCCACGAGACCTTGATGCGCTCCGACGGCAACGCGGCTTACCTCCGCACCGCCATCGCCAAGAACGACGTGCTCACCGACGTGCTGACCGAGCGCGGCTTCCATGCCGATGACGTCTACGCGGTCAAGATGATGGGCGACGATACCATCAACCTCTACGTCCACGATTTCGGACGCTGATCCAACCCCTTGGTGCTAAACTGACGCCGGATCGGCCGCGAGGCCGCCCGGCGTTTGGCGTTTGTGTTGCCCGCGCCGGTTTGAAGGAGAAACCGAAATGTCGAGAGTCCTGCTGGCTGCCCTGCTTGCCATCGGCCTGGGCGCTGCCACCATCCCCACCGTTTTCGCCACCGCCTTGCCGATCGAGAACGACGACGTCTGCCAGGATCACCTGGGTGGGCTCAACCGCATCGATCCGGCGGAACTCGCGGCCGTGGTCGATCCGCAGCGGGTCTGGGTGACGGAATACTGCGCCAACCATTCAATACTGCCCGCAGAGGGCAACGCCGCCGGCCGGCGCGCCGCGATCGCCGACAACGAGGCAATGGTTCGTGCCTTGCGTCAGAAGGGCTACACCCCGGCTGACGTCTACGCGATCAAGATGATGGGCGAGGATACGGTCACTCTCTACGTTCACCGCTAGGCCCATTTGGGTTGATCTGGCGCAGGGGCGGGAACCCGGACGGTTCCCGCCCCTTCCTCATTGCTGCCGTCACATCGCCTTGCCGATGAATGCTGGCTGAATGGCGGGCTCAGTGGGGGTTCAATCGGGCGCCGGCATATTCGGGACAACAGAACGAACTCTGGCCCCCGAAAGGATGCCCCGATGAACAGATCCCACGAGAAACTGCTGGTTGCGACCCTCGCCGGTCTGATCATCGCCAGCGCCGCCGTCTTCGCCATCCAGCCGGCCATGGCCGCCGGTTACGACGTCGAGAGCCCCGCCCACATCGTCGGTGTGAAGAAGTGGGATACCCTCAACGTCCGCAAGTGGCCCGCGTCCTACTCGCAGAAGATCGGCGAGTTCGAGCCCAAGACCTCGGTCTGGGTCGAGCGCTGCATCATCGCGCCGCAGGGCGGCTCGGACTGGTGCCTCGTCGAACAGCAGGACACCAAGGGCTGGGTGAACGCCAAGTTCCTGAAGCTGTCCTACGACTGGGACATCTGATCCCCAGGTTTCCCGCCGCGTTGCTCCAAACGGCGCGGCAGGCTCCTACGACGACCCGACTACCCCCATGCACACGTGCCTTTGACTGACCTCCGAAACATTGACTTCACGGCCCGGACGCGTTCCCTAGGAACCTCCGGGCCTTTTCTTCTGAAGAGTTGAGTTTTGGACGCCAACCCCATCCTTATCGAACAGACGCGCGGCAGCTTCGTCGAGAATCGCCACCGCGGTGCCTTTGTGATTTCCGACGCCGAAGGCAATGTCGTCGCTGCGGCCGGCGATATCTCGCGCCCGGTTTTCCCGCGCTCGGCGATCAAGTCGATGCAGGCTCTCGCCATGGTCACCTCAGGTGCCATCGATCGCTTCGGATTGAGCGACGAGGAACTGGCGCTGGCCTGCGCCTCGCACCATGGCGAGGATGTGCATGTCGAGGGCGTGACGCATTTCCTTGAGCATATCGGGCTCGGCGCCGGCGATCTCGAATGCGGCGCGCACCAGCCGAGCAACAGCAGGGCACGCGAAGCGCTGCGCGCCCATGGACTGGAGCCGAGCCAGCTGCACAACAACTGCTCGGGCAAGCACTCGGGTATGCTCAGCGTGGCGCGTGCCCTGGGCGTCGACACGCATGACTACGTGACGCGCGGTCACCCGGTGCAGGTAGCGGTGCGCCGGGCCATCGAAACGGTGATCGGCGAGCCGCTGAGCGAGGATCGCTGCGGCACCGATGGCTGCTCGATCCCCACCTGGGCCGCGCCCCTTTCGGCCTTCGCCCGCGGTTTCGCGAAGATGGCGACGGGCGCCGGCCTTCCGTCGGACCTCGGCAGCGCAGCCACGCGCATCTTCGATGCCGCGACCAGGCATCCGCTGCTCGTCGCCGGCACCGGCCATCTCGATACCCTGGTGATGGAAGCGTTCGGCGGCCGAGTCATGCAGAAGGGCGGCGCTGAAGGCGTGCAATGCGGCGCCATCCGCGACAAGGGCTGGGGCTATGCGCTGAAAATCGACGACGGCAACATGCTGGCGAGTCAAACCCTGGTCGCCAACCTGCTGCTGCGCTTTGCCGATCCCGATGCCGGCCAACGCGCCGTATTGGAAAAGTTCGCCCGCCAGTTGGTACGCAACGTGCGCGGCTTCGAAGTCGGCGAAATGCGGGCCGCCTGACCGGGACCCAAGGACTTGCCGGCCGGCAGCGTCCAATCCATCAAGCAGAGCGTTCGGAGACCTCGCATGCGCCGTGCCGTCGTAACCATCGTTGCCTCAGTCCTGCTGAGCGGCGTCGCTCTTGCCGGCCCGGCCTACACACCGCCCAAAGTCTCGACGGCGAAAACGGTCGAGGCCCCCGACGATCTCCGCGCCGCGGCAACGGAGCTGCTGCAAGCCGTCACCGCCAAGGACGTCGATGCGATCGGCAAGCGGTTGGCGCCCAGGATTGCCATCGTCACCGGTACGCTCGACCTTTCGACGGCGCGCCGCACCAGGCTCGAGGGGCCTTGGCAGAGCGCCAAATCGCAGGTGGCGGACCTCGGCAACAATACCGGTGGCGACTGGGACCTGCCGCCCGATGTCGATATCGGCGTATTCTTGACCAGGATGGAGCTCGATTTCATCAGCCAGTCGCTGACCGACGGGCAGCCCTGGGGCACTGACGCGGCGGTGAAGGGCGCCATCTGCACCTACGCGCTGGGGCAGGTCGATCCCGCAGCCGTGCGGCGCGCTGCCAGGGCACTCGACACCAGCGGCGACAACTTCGTCGGCGTGAAGCGCGAGATCGAGCTGTTCGACACAATGGAAGCTGGCGGCAAGCCGATCGGCAAGGTCGTTCCCGGCCTGCTCTACGCCACCGATTATGACGCGGAGACCTCGACCGAGTGGACGGCCTTTCACCTGCCCGCGGGCGGCGTCGGTTTCGGCAGGACCAGTGGCGATGACTTCGATCGCCCCTACGCTTCAGGGCTTTGCTTCAGGCAGCAGGCATCGGGCGAATGGGCCGTGGTCGCACAGGCGTCGACCGGCCTTTAGTCGCTTATCGAATTGTCGGCCAGGGTGACGTGCGGGTATTTCGCGGCGTCCTTGACCAGGTCCTCGACCACCACCTTGTCCCACTCGAGGCCGACAATGCCGTTCTCGAGTGGGGCGTTGACGATGTTGCCGGTGATGGTGACGGGGCCGGGCGAGGGGTTCTGCACCACGCTGACGCCGATGCCGGTGGTGGTGGCATAGAGCACGTTGTCCGCGATGATGACGTCACGCAGGAAGCTGCCGCGGCCGGCGAGGATGCCGATGCCGGGGACGTTGTCGATGCTGTTGCCCGAGATGCTGGTCTCCGCTTCGGCATAAATGCCGAACGGGCGCGTATCCGGATTGACCTCGGAGCGTGAGCGGATGTTGCGCACGATATTGCCTGAACAGACCGCCAGTCGCCCGCCGGAATCGAGATTGGTGATCGAGATGCCGGCCGCGGCGCCATCGACGATGTTGTTGGAGATGACTGAGCCGGAAAAGGCGAACTCGGAAAAGATCGCCACCTCGCCCGAGTTCCGGCACACATTGCCGGTGACCGCGACATTACTGGTCGAGTTGAGCCGCACCGCGGTGAACATGCAGTCGGCGATCTGGTTGTTGGCGACGATCACGTCGTTGCAGCGGAACACGTTGATGCCGTTGCCGTTCTGGCCATTGCCGCCGTTGGTGGCGCCGATGCCGTTGATGGTATTGCCGGTGACCACCGAACCATCGTGGCGGGGCTTGCTGCCCCAGATCAGCACGCCGCCATTGCCGCACTTGCTGATCCGGTTGGAGGCGATGTTGAGGCCGCGGCCATCGACCGAAAAGATCGCGGCTAGCGCGTGGCCGGTGAAGTCGCAATCCTCGATATCGGCTCCGGCGTCGCGGACGGCAAGACCGTTGGCGGCGCCGCCAACAAAGCTGCAATTGCTGAGCGTAACGTGATCGCTGGCCTCGATCTCGACCAGCCCACGATCGGCGCCACTCGGTCCACCATTGCCGCGGGTGAAGGTGAGGCCGGAGAAACTGACATGGGCACTGCCGGCGACGCGAAACACCGGTGCATCGCCGGCGGCGGCGAGAATGGTACCCCCCGGGATACCCGAGATCACCACGTTGCTCGGCACCTGCAGGTTCTGCACGTAATAGCTGCCCGAGCCGAGGAACAGCGGTCGGCCTTCCTCGCCGGCGCGCAGCAGCGCTTCCTGCATAGGCCCGCTCTGGTCGTCGAGACTGCCCGGCACCAGGTTGAGCGCCGCAGAATCGAGCGACTGCGCACGCACCCCGCCGGCAAGCGGCAGGGCGACGAGGCCCGCGAGAATATGACGGCGGTTCATACGCATGGCCGGAGTGTAAGGGCGCAGGGGGCGGTTTGGGAATTGCCGATTCCGGCACCTTCCCCAGGCTATATGGGATTGAATCCAACCGAGCCTACACCCAATGGGGGAGGGGATCGTCGTCCCGCTTTCATTTGGCAGCCAAACCCCTCGCCGCTATAGAGTCCACCACCGGTTATCGAATCCTGTGAGGCGTCATGCTCCTTCCCGACAAGATCTATCTCGGCCAAAGCACCCGGCCGGAATACCTGGCGCTGAAGTACGGTAACCGGCATGGGCTGGTGACCGGCGCCACCGGCACCGGCAAGACGGTGACGCTGCAGTCGATCGCCGAGGGGTTCTCAGCTGCCGGCGTCCCGGTGTTCGCCGCCGACATCAAGGGCGATCTCTCCGGCATCGCCAACATGGGCAAGATGCTCGATTGGCAGGTCAAGCGGGCCGAGGAGATCGGCTTCACCGACTATGCGCCCAACAAGTTCCCGGTGATCTTCTGGGATCTGTTCGGGCGGCAGGGCCACCCGGTGCGGACCACGATTTCCGAGATGGGCCCGCTGCTGCTGAGCCGCATCCTCGATCTCAACGATACCCAGGAAGGCGTGCTCAACATCGCCTTCAAGTATGCCGACGATAACGGCCTGCTGCTGCTCGATCTCAAGGACCTGCGCGCGCTGCTGGTGGAAATCGCCAACAACGCCAAGGATATCTCGGTGCAGTACGGCAACGTCGCCTCGGCCACCGTTGGCGCCGTGCAGCGCTCGCTGCTGGTTCTCGAACAGCAGGGCGGCGACCAGTTCTTCGGCGAACGCGCCCTCGATATCCGCGACCTGATGCGCACCACCACAGACGGCAAGGGCTATGTCTCGATCCTTGCCGCCGACGAGTTGATGCGCGCGCCGCGGCTCTACGCCACCTTCCTGCTCTGGCTGCTGTCGGAGCTGTTCGAGGTGCTGCCGGAAGTCGGCGACCCGGAAAAGCCCAAGCTGGTGTTCTTCTTCGACGAGGCACACCTGTTGTTCGACGATGCCCCCAAGGCGCTGGTCGACAAGGTCGAGCAGGTGGTCAAGCTCGTGCGCTCGAAAGGCGTCGGTGTCTACTTCGTGACGCAGAACCCGGCCGACATCCCCGATGCCGTGCTGGCCCAGCTTTCGAACCGCGTGCAGCACGCGCTGCGCGCTTATACGCCCAAGGAGCAGAAGGCGGTGCGGATGGCGGCCGAGTCGTTCCGCCCCAACCCCGAGTTCTCCACCGAAGAAGTGATTACCCAGCTCGGCACCGGCGAGGCGCTGGTCTCGGTGCTGGAAGACAAGGGCGTGCCTTCGATCGTCGGCCGCACCCTGATCCGGCCGCCCTCGGGGCAGGTCGGACCGCTCTTGCCCGAGGAACGGCGCACGGTGATCGCCAACTCGCCGGTAGCTGGGGTGTATGACACCGTGGTCGATCGCGAGTCGGCATTCGAAGTGCTGACCAAGAAGACCCAGGAGCGGCAGGCAACGGAAGCCGCCGCCAGGCAGGCCGAACTCGATGCCAAGCAGGCGCAGGCCGACGCCAAGGCCGCTGCGGCGCAGGAACGCGCCGAGCGCGCTGCCCAGCCGCGGCGCTCGACCCGGCAGACGCCGACGGAAGCCGCGATCACCTCGTTCAGCCGCACCATGGCCAATGGGCTCGGCAAGGCGCTGCTGCGCGGTATCCTCGGCGGTCTCACCCGTGGCCGCTAACGTCGCGCAGAACCATCCGGCGCTGGCGGTCTTCGCGTCCGACAAGGGGCCCGGCGATGCCGAGCGCAGCTCGCTGATGTCGCAGGCCGGCACCCTGCTGGCGCGGCACGGGGCACGGATCATCTGCCTCGCCGACGAGACGCTCGACAATATCCCGCTGATCACCAGCGCTCGTGCCGCCGGCGGCGAGGTGCTGATTGTCGCCGACGCGGCCTTCCAGGCGCCGGCGGCTTTGGCCGAAGTGCCGGTGGAACGGATCGATGATCCGGAGGCGCGGGTGAAGCGGGTCGGGGAACTGGCGCAGGGTTTTGTCGGACTGCCGGGTTCGCTTGCTTCCGCGGCAGCGCTCTATCGCACCTGGGTGCGGGCCGGCGCCGGCGCCGGTGGCAAGCCGGTGGTGCTGCTCAACCACCACCGCGCCTTCGAGGCGATGCGCGGCATGGCGACGGACATCCTCAGCCATTCGGTGAACCACGCCGAAAGGGTGGTCGTGTTCACCGACAATGTCGATGATCTATGGAACAAGGTGGCCTGGGCGTTGAACGTCACGGCCTGACCGCTTGCAGCAGCCGGCGCGGTTCAGTGCGTCGGCAGCGGTCGCTCGCGCGTCCATAGCGGGATGACGTTGCCGTACTGCGAGAAATCCGGCCGGCGGGACGATGTCGGGCGCACCGGACGGTAGCCGGCGAGGCTGGCGGCGCGTCGCGCGATCCGCGATTGCACGCGCTCCAGCAGGTATTTCGGTGACATCGGCTTGACGATCACCTCGTCGATGCCCGAGGCGATGCAGAGGTCCTTGGTCTCGGGCGACACGATACTGGCGAGCGCGATCACCTGGTAGTCGTGATGCGGAATGGACTGGTCGGCGCGCAGATCGCGGCTGACGCGGTCGGCGCGGGCCGAAGCACTGTCGAAATCGGTGACCACGATATCGACCGGCGCGAGCCGCATATAGGTGACCAGGGCCAGTTCGGATTCGAACGGGCGAACGCGGAAGCTCGGCACCGCAGCCAGCACCATGCTGAGGATCGAGCTCAGCGCCGGGTTGGCGACGAGGATGGCTATGGTGCGGACCGGTTCGGCCAAAGTCTCGCGACGCTCCCAATGGTTAAGCGATTGTTACCATTGCGCCGCAGCCGGCGGAAGCAGCAGCAAATGCGGATGAGGCGATTTTCCGCGAGACATCCGCCGGCAAAAGAAAAGGGCCCGCCGGAGCGGGCCCTGAACGTCGTCTGCAGCTGTGCTGCGATGCCGTCAGCGAGCTTCCTCGAACAGGAACTCGACGTGTTCCCAGTTCACCAGGTTGTCGAACCAGGCCTCGAGGTACTTCGGGCGCGCGTTGCGGTAGTCGATGTAATAGGAGTGCTCCCACACGTCGACGCCGAGCAGCGGCTTGGCGTTGCCATGCACCAGCGGCGACTCGCCGTTGGCGGTCTTGGTGACCTGCAGCTTGCCATCCTTGAGCGACAACCAGGCCCAGCCCGAACCGAACTGCGTGGTGCCGGCATTGATGAAGTCGGCGCGGAACTTGTCGAAGCCACCCAGGTCGGAATCGATCGCCTTGAGCAGCGCTGCCGGGACCTTCCCGGCGCCGCCGCCACCGTTCGGCTTCATCCAGTTCCAGAAATGCACGTGGTTGTAGTGCTGGCCAAGGTTGTTGAAGAGCGCCGGATCCTTGCCGAACACTTCCTTGACCGCGTCCTCGAGCTCGAGCACTTCGAGACCCTTGCCCTCGGCTAGCTTGTTGCCGTTGGTGACGTAGGCCTGGTGATGCTTGTCGTGGTGAAACTCGAGCGTCTCTTTGCTCATGTACGGGCCGAGCGCGTCATAGGCGTAGGGCAGGGGGGGAAGTTCGTATGCCATTCTGGATGCCTCCTTGGGGGACAGTCTCTATGATTGTTGGCCGCTGGGCTGGCTTCGATATAGGCCCTTTGGCATTGCTCAACAATTCCCGCTTTGGGTGGAATTATGCCAATCCGACGCAACTGAGCGCAAAGGCATAGCTCAGCCCGGTCTCCTTGAGCTGGTCGAAGCGCCCCGACGCGCCGCCGTGCCCGGCCCCCATATGAGTCTTGAGATAGAGCGGGTTGGCATCGGTCTTGGTGGCACGGAGCTTGGCCACCCACTTGGCCGGCTCCCAGTAGGTGACGCGCGGATCGGTGAGGCCGGCGAGCGCGAAGATCGGCGGGTAGTCGATCGCCGCCACCTGTTCGTAGGGGGCGTAGCCGGCAATGCGGTCATAGGCCGCCTTGTCGGTGATCGGATTGCCCCATTCGGGCCATTCCGGCGGGGTGAGCGGCAGCGTCTCGTCGAGCATGGTGTTGAGCACATCGACGAACGGTACCTCGGCGATCACCCCCGCCCAGAGATCCGGCCGCATATTGGTGACGGCGCCCATCAGCAGGCCTCCGGCCGAGCCGCCCTCCGCAACGATCCGCTGCTTGCTGGTATAGCCCAGCTCGATCAGCGTTTCGGCGGCCGCGATGAAATCGGTGAAGGTGTTGGTCTTGTAGTCCCGGCGGCCGTTCTTGTACCAAGCATAGCCCTTGTCCATGCCGCCACGGATATGCGCCGTAGCGTGAACGAAGCCGCGATCGACCAGCGAGAGCTTCGACACCGAGAACCCCGCGGGCAGCGCCATGCCGTAGGCGCCGTAACCATAAAGCAGAGCCGGCGCCTTGCCGTCGAGCTTGAGGCCCTTGCGATAAAGCAGCGTCACCGGCACCCGCTCGCCGTCCTTGGCCGTGGCGAAGATGCGCCTGGTCTCATAATCCTCGGGGTTGTGCCCCGACGGGACCACCTGCTCTTTCAGCAGCGTACGTTCGCGTGTCACCAGGTCGAGGTCGTAGGTCCGCGACGGCGTGGTTGGCGACGAATAAGTGAAACGGATCGTCCGGGTGTCGAACTCGAAGCCGGCCGACATGCCCAGCGCGTAGGCCTCCTCGTCGAATTTCACCGTCCACTCTTCGCCATCGTCGAGGTTGCGCACCACGATCCGCGGCAGCCCCTCCGAGCGCTCGAGCCGCACCAGGTGGTGACTGAGCAGGATGATGTCGAGGATCAGCACGCCGGGCCGGTGCGGCACCAGGTCGATCCAGTTCTCGGCTGCCGGATTGTCGGCGGCAACGGTGACGATCTTGAAGTCCTCGGCACCATCGGCGTTTGTGAGGATATAGAATACCCCGTCGCGATCCTCGACGTCGTACTCGCGATCGGTGAGGCGCGGCGAGACCAGCTTGGGCGTGCCGCCGGTGCGGGTGTCGATCAGCCAGAACTCCGACGTCTGATGGTCGTGCGCATCGATGACGATGTAGTTGCGGCTGAGCGTCTCGTCGACGCCGACAAAGAAGCCGGGGTCTTTCTCCTCATAGACGATCTCGTCATTCGCCTGCGGCGTGCCGAGCACGTGGCGGCGGACCCGGAACGGGCGGTGGTTGTCGTCATACTCGGAATAGTAGATGGCGCTGGAATCGGCCGACCAGACGCCGCCGCCAGCGACGTCTTCGATCACTTCGCCCGTGTCCTGACCGGTGGCGAGGTCGCGGATGTTGAGGGTGTAGAACTCCGAGCCCTGCCGGTCGGCGCTCCAGGCGAGCAACCGGTGGGATGGGTCGTGATCGCCGCCGCCAAAGCCGAAATAGCCGTCGCCGGCTTCGATATTGCAGTCGAGCAGCACCTGTTCCTCGCCGCCGTCACGCGGGGTGCGCACCAGGATCGGATATTGCTTCCCTTCCTCCATGCGCGAGTTGTAGGCCCAGGGGCCGTCGGCCGACGGGATGCCGCTCTCGTCTTCCTTGATGCGGCCGCGGATCTCCCGATAGATCCTGTCAGTGAGCGCCTCGTGCGTCGTCTCGAAGGCCTCGGCGAAATAGGCGTTCTCCGCCTCGACATAGCTGCGAATGTCAGTGGGCAGGGTCGAGGGATCCTGCATCACCTCCTGCCAGTTGTCGGCCCGCAGCCAGTGGTACGGGTCCTGCCGTGTGGTGCCGTGATTGGTGGTGGCATGCTGGCGACGTTCGGCGACGGGTGGGGTGGGCATGGGGGATCTCGATGAAAGCTCGGAGGGTGGTATTACCCTACGACGTCATTCCCGCGAAGGCGGGAACCTAGTGGGATGCTGCAGCTCCAGTGGAGGTTGAAAGATCGCACTGGGTTCCCGCCTTCGCCGGAATGACGCCGGTGGGGGTGGGGCGGTTTGGGGACGCGAATGGACAGCGAGAAGGACTTCTACGTTTACATGCTCGCCAGCAAAGTGGGTGGGACGATCTATATCGGGGTCACCAGCGATCTCATTGGTCGGACTTACATCCATCGCGAAAACCTGGTGCCGGGTTTCACCAGCAAGTACGGGGTGCACCGGTTGGTGTGGTTCGAACAGCAGGGGGATGCCGAACACGCGATCCTTCGTGAGAAGCAGCTGAAGAAGTGGAACCGGGCCTGGAAGATCCGGCTGATCGAGCAGAAAAACCCGGCATGGGTGGATCTCTACCCGACGCTATTTACCTGAGCTATCCCCACCCACCGGCGTCATCCCCGCGAAGGCGGGGACCCAGTGCGATGCTGCCACGCAAGCGGAGGAGGAAGCATCCCACTAGGTTCCCGCCTGCGCGGGAATGACGCCGGTGGGTGGGAACGAACGCCGTTAGCTCTACGCCTTCGGTTCGAACTGCAGGCTGGTGCCGTTCATGCAGAAGCGCTCGCCCGTCGGGTTGGGGCCGTCGGGGAAGATGTGGCCGAGATGGGCGCCGCAATTGGCGCAGTGGGCTTCGACCCGGACCATGCCGTGCGAGCGGTCGACGGTCTGGGCCACCGAGCCCTCGATCGACTTGAAGAAGCTAGGCCAGCCGGAGCCGGATTCGTACTTGGTGTCGGCGGTGAACAGATCCGCGCCGCACGAGGCGCAGTGATAGACGCCGTCGCGTTTTTCGGTGTTGTAGATGTGGGACCAGGGCCGCTCGGTGCCGTGCTCCCTAGCAATGCGATAGAGCTCGGGGCTGAGCGTGGCGCGCCACTCTTCGTCGGACTTCTGAACCTTGAAGGTCTCGCTCATCAGGGAATCTCCGTTACGCGGCAAGATATGGCGATTGTGACGCCGAACCGCAAATCGGCAGGCGCTCACAAACCTGTGGTGCAGATTGTCGCGCCGACCGGTTTGCCTTGCCGGGGCAGGGCGAGGGGCTAAGGTGGCGGGGATGCGAATCCCACAAGGGGGCGGACCCGGGTGGAGGCCACACCTGATATTGCGATCGTTCTTGCCGTGCTGCTGCCGTTCGTCGCGGCAGCGCTGGCACCGCTGGTGCACCGGCTCGTCGGGGATTTTGCCGGATGGGTCGTGGCGCTGGTGCCGGCGGCCGGGTTCGTGGCGCTCTGGGCGCTGCTCGGCCGAGTGTCGGACGGTGAAGCGATCCGCGTCGCCTGGCCCTGGGCACCATCCTGGGGGCTGGAACTCAGCTTTCTCGTCGATGGGCTGAGTCTCGTCTTTGCCCTCACCATTGCCGGGATTGGCGCGTTCATCCTGCTCTATTCCGGCGCCTACCTCAAAGGGCACAAGCAGGGGCGGTTCCTCGGCTTCCTCCTGGCCTTCATGGGCGCCATGCAGGGGCTGGTGCTGGCCGACAACCTGGTCGCGCTCTACCTGTTCTGGGAGCTCACCTCGGTTGCCTCGTTCCTGTTGATCGGCTTCGATCATACCCGGCAGGCGGCCCGGCGCGCCGCCATCCAGGCGCTGGTGGTGACCGGTCTGGGTGGGCTCGCCCTGCTGGCGGCCGGGGTCGCGATCTACGTCAGTTCGGGCGGCTGGGAGCTCAGCACCGCCGGCGATCTCGACGCCAGTCCCGCCTATCCGCTGCTGGTCGGGCTGGTGCTGCTCGCGGCCTTTACCAAGTCGGCGCAACTGCCCTTCCACTTCTGGTTGCCCAACGCCATGGAGGCGCCGACGCCGGTCTCGGCGTACCTCCATTCGGCCACCATGGTGCAGGGCGGCGTCTACCTCGTGGCGCGGATGACGCCCCATCTGGGCGGTGAGCCGATATGGAACCTGACCCTGATGGGGTTCGGCGGTGTGACGCTGCTCTGGGGAGCGATCGCGGCGCTGCGGCAGACCGATCTCAAGCAGATGCTGGCGCAAACGACGCTGGCGTCGCTCGGCCTGCTGATGCTGTTGCTGGGAGCCGGGACGGAGCTCGCGGTGACGGCGGCGGTGCTCTATTTCATCGCCCATGCGCTCTACAAAGCCGGGCTGTTCCTCGTCGCCGGCGCCATCGATCACGGCACCGGCACCCGTGATATCACCATGCTCGGCGGCTTGCGCGACCCGATGACCGTGAGCTTCATCGGCACCATCATGGCGAGCGCCGCGATGTTCGGGCTGCCGCCGCTGCTCGGTTTCTTCGCCAAGGAAGAAATGTACGCCGCACTGGCGCTGGGCCAGTTCGAATCGCTGCTGGCGCTCGCGGCGCTGGTGCTCGGCAACGCGCTGCTCGGGGCGATCGGCCTGGCGCTCTTGATCAAGCCGTTCATGGGGCAGGTGCTGGCGACGCCGATCGAGCCGCACGAGGCGCCGGTGGCAATGCTGGCGGGACCGGTCGTGCTCGGCGTGCTCGGCATCTTCTTCGGCTTCGTGCCGACGCTTGTCGGGCAGTTGGCCGTGGCCCCGGCGACTGCTGCAGTGCTCGGCGTGGAGGTCGAGACGCACCTCAAGTTCGGCATCGATCTGCTCGGGCCGGCGTTCTGGTTGTCGGTCGCCACCTGGGTGCTGGCGATCATGCTGTTCCTGCGACTTGACCTCGCGCGTACGCTGCTTCGGCGCGCCGCGACGGCGATTGGCTGGAGCTTCGATACCGGCTTCGATTTCGTCTATTTCGGCATCGTCCGGGTCGCTGGCGCAGTGACACGGTTGCTGCACCATGGCCGGCTGGAACTCTACCTGTTCCTGGTCTTCGCGCTGCTGGTGGTCGCCGCGATCGGGCCCCTCTGGCTGCTGGATGGGCTGCCGCACGGGCCGAGGACGCTGGACCTGCAGTTCTACGAATGGGCGCTGGTCGGGCTGGCGCTGCTCGGCGTGGTGACCGTGGTCTATGCGCGGAGCCGCCTGTTCGCGATCCTCGCGCTCGGCGTCCAGGGGCTGGCGGTAGCGCTGCTCTACCTGGTGTTCGGCGCGCCCGACCTGAGCTTCACGCAGTTCATGGTCGAAATTCTCTCGGTGGTGATCCTGGCGCTGGTGATGACCCGGCTCGATCTCGACAGCGCCGACCCCCGCCCGCTCGAGGATTGGGCGCGTGACGGCGGCGTCGCGCTGCTCGGCGGTATCGCCGTCACCATGCTGCTCTGGGCGGTGATCGAGGGCCCGTTCGACCCCAGGCTTTCGACCTTCTTCAACGCGCACAGCGTGCCGGTTGCGCACGGCCACAACGTCGTCAACGTCATCCTCGTCGACTTCCGCGGCCTGGACACCCTGGGCGAGATTTCGGTGGTGATGACCGCAGGGATTGCCATCCTGGCGCTGATCCGCGGAGCGAAGCGGAACAAGCCGGCCGATGCCGCCGCGGCGTCCGCTCCCAGGCGCCGCACAAGGAAGGCTGCGGCATGAGCTCGCTGATCTTTCGCACCATCGCGCCGCTGCTGGTTGCCGTGATGCTGGTCTTTTCGGTGTTCGTGCTGTTGCGCGGGCACAATGAGCCGGGGGGCGGCTTCATCGGCGGGCTGATCGCCGCGTCGGCGCTGGCGATCTACGGCATGGCGATGGGCGTGGATGCCGCGTATAGCGCCCTCAAGGTCCATCCGCTGGCATTTGCCGGGTTCGGCGTGGCCCTCGCCGGGCTGGCGGGAGCCTTGTCGATCCTGTTCGACGTGCCGTTCCTCACCGGGCTGTGGACCATCTTCGAGTTCGACGAGGTGGAGGTGGCGATCTCGACGCCCATGGTGTTCGACATCGGCGTCTACTTCGTCGTCTTCGGCACCATCTCGGCGGTGGCGCTGGCGCTCGAGGACGAGGAGGGGGACGCCTGATGGATCACGTCATCGCCGCTCTCGCCGGTGTCTTTTTCGCCGCCGCGATCTATCTGCTGCTGTCGCGCGCGCTGATCCGCATGCTGCTCGGGCTGGTGTTGCTGGGCAACGCGGTAAACCTCTTGATCCTCGTCGCTGGGCGGCTGGGCCGGATCGTGCCGCCGATTGCGCTGGGTGACGCCCGGGCACCCTTGGCCGGAGCGGCAAACCCCTTGCCGCAGGCCTTGATCCTCACCGCTATCGTCATTGGCTTTGCCATGTTCGCCTTCCTCCTGGTGCTGGCCTATCGCGCCTACCAGTCGCTCGAGGCCGACGACACCGACCGCATGCGCCTCACCGAGCCGCGTGGCGGCCCCAAACCGCCGATGAGCTACTGATGCCCGGGGTCATGCAGGATTTCGCGACGCATCCGACTGACTGGCTGGTGATCCTGCCGGTGGTGCTGGCGCTGCTCGGTGGAGCGGTGCTGTTGATGCTGCGCGGCGCGCGGGAGGCTCAGTTCTGGCTGGCGCTCGGCATCGTGGCGGTGATCTTCGTGTCGGATATCGGCCTCGTGCTGAAGGTCAGCGAGACCGGGCCGGTGGCGATGACCATGGGGCGCTGGCTGCCGCCCTTCGGCATCAGCTTCGTCGCCGACCTCACCAGCGCGGTATTTGCGCTGGCGGCCGCCGGCGTGACGCTGCTGCTGCTGGTCTATCTGCGCATGGATATGCCGGATCGGGCCAGGCGGGATGGCGTCTATCCGCTGATCCTGCTGCTGCTCGCCGGCGTGAGCGGTTCGTTCCTCACCGGCGACCTGTTCAACCTCTATGTCTGGTTCGAGGTCATGCTGATCTCGAGCTTCGGGTTGATGGTGCTGGGCGGGCGCAACATTCAGCTCGACGGCACGGTGAAATACGGCTTCCTCAACTTCCTTGCGACGACGTTCTTCCTCGCCGCGCTTGGGCTGCTCTACGGCACGCTGGGGACACTCAACATGGCCGATATCGTCGGCCGTGCCGCCACCGCCAACCCGGCGGTGATGGCCTCGATCGCGGCGCTGCTGCTCCTGGCCTTCGGCATGAAGGCGGCGGCGTTTCCGGTGAACGCCTGGCTCCCCGCCAGCTACCACGCCCCGCCGGCGGCGATCTCGGCGCTGATGGCAGGCCTGTTGACCAAGGTGGGCGTCTACGCCTTGCTTCGCGCGCTGGTGATGCTGCTGCCGGCGAGCCGCGAGGTGCTGGAGCCGGTGCTGGTCCTGGTGGCGATCGGCACGCTGCTCCTCGGGCCGCTCGGCGCCATCGCCGAGACCAACTTGCGGCGCGCACTGGGCTTTCTGGTGATCGGCGGCATCGGGGCAACCATTGCCGGCGCGGCGCTGGGCAACGATGCCGGGCTCGCCGGCTCCGCTACCTATGTCCTGCACGCCATGCTGACCATCACCGGGCTCTACCTCGTGGCAGGCCTGCTCGAGGCCATGACCGGCGAGACCGATACGCGGCGCATGGGAGGCATCTACGCGGCTGCGTCGCTGCCCTCGCTACTGTTCTTCGTGCTGATGCTGGCGGTGGCTGGGGTTCCGCCATTCCTCGGTTTCTGGCCGAAACTGCTATTGGTGCAGGGCGGCATCGAGGGCTGGGGTGCTGGCCGCGACGGTTGGGGCCTGGCCTTGTGGGTCGCCGTGCTCGCCAACGCGCTCTTGACGCTCATTGCGGTGAGCCGGCTCTGGGCGCACATCTTCTGGCGCGCCGGGCATGAAGGGGTAGCAACCGAGGCGCCGAACCCGGATTTGAAGCCGCTGAGCCGGCAGGTCCGCTGGCTCGGGCTCGGCTCAGCCAGCGTGCTGACGCTGCTGGTGCTGCTGCTCGGGCTGTGGCCGGAGCCGCTGCTCGGTTTCGGCAAGCAAGCGGCGGCCGGGCTGCTGCATCCGGCCAACTACGTCGTCGCAACCGGCCTTGGAGCTGCGCCATGAGCCTGGTTCTCCTCACTATCGTCCTGGCGTTGGGATGGGCTGCGGCCACCGGTAGCTTCACCCTGCCCAACCTGCTGCTCGGTGCCCTGGTCAGCGCCGCCTGCCTGTTCGTGGTGCGCCAGTTCGTGTCCCGCCCCAACATCCTGCCGCGGGCGCTCCGCATCGTGGCGCTGGGCTGGCTGTTCATCACCGAACTGGTGGCGAGCGCCCTGCGCGTGGCCCGCCTGGTGCTCCGCCCCGATCTCAACGCCCACATCCGGCCGGCGATCATCGCCTTTCCGCTCAGCGTCACCGGCGATGCGCAGATAACGCTGCTTGCCAACCTCATCACCCTGACGCCGGGAACGCTCAGCGTCGATGTCTCCGAGGATCGGCGGTTCCTCTACATCCACGCCATCCACGTCACCGATCGGGCGGCGTTCATCAAGGAGATTGCGGAAGGCTTCGAGGCCAAGGTGGCGGGAGCGTTCCGATGAGCGGTGCGATCGCCTTGCAACTGGCTACGCAGATCGCGCTCGGGTTGCTGCTGATCGGCATGCTGCTGGCGGTGATTCGATTGATCCGCGGCCCCAATCTAGGCGATCGCATTCTGGCTCTAGACATGATCACGGTGCTTGCCACTGGCTTTATCGTGGGCGTGGCGCTGCTGACCGGCTTTTCGCTCTACGTCGATATCGCCATCGCGCTGGCACTTGTGGGGTTCCTCGCCACCGTGGCCCTGGCCCGCTACCTGATGAGCCGGGCGCAGAAGCGGGAGGCCGAACGATGATTGTCGAACTGGCACAGTATCTTGCCGCATTCCTCGTGCTTGCCGGGGCCGTGTTCAGCCTGATCGCGGCAATCGGCGTGCTGCGGCTGCCCGATCTTTACACCCGCCTGCATGCAGCGTCGAAGGCCGGAGCCATTGGTGCGGGGTTGATTTTTCTTGCCCTTGCAGTGGTTTCGTTCGACGGCGCGGTGATCCTGCGCTCGTTACTGGGCATCGTGTTCCTACTGTTATCCACCCCGCTCTCGGCACATTTGCTCGCTCGTGCGGCATATCGCTGCGGGGAAACGCCGACCGCTGCGACGACTGTGGACGATTTGAAGTGAAACACTTTGGCAACTGCACATTATTGCCGCAAATCAAAGGTTATACACATAGACGACAGTTGCTATTGCATTCGCAATGCAGCGGTGCTATTGAACCAGTCCAGGGCAAGGCTGCCACCTCTTCGCCCTGACATACCGCAGAAAAGGACCCGAAATGACCGATATCATCAGCGGCATCGCCGCGGCTGACAACGATCTCATCGATCTGAGCGCTGACATTGTCTCCGCTTATGTTAGCCACAATGCCCTCAGCGTTACCGACCTGCCCAAGCTGATTGCTGACGTGCATGCTGCCCTCCGGAATCTCCAGTCTCCCGTCGCGGCTGAACCGGCCGAGGAATTGAAGCCGGCCGTCCCGGTTCGCAAGTCCGTCGCCCCGGACTTCATCATCTGCCTCGAGGACGGCAAGAAGTTCAAGTCGCTGAAGCGGCACCTGCGCACCCACTACAATCTCTCGCCCGAAGAATACCGCGAGAAGTGGGGCCTGCCGGCCGACTACCCGATGGTCGCTCCGAACTATTCCGCGACCCGCTCGCGCCTCGCCAAGGACAATGGCCTGGGCCGCAAGGCCGCCTGATCGCCTTCAAAGCGATCGCCGACTGTCTCATGGCCGCTCCGCAAGGGGCGGCCATGCTGCTTCTGGAACCAGGTCTGGGTGGGCGAGACTCGGGTGCCCGCATCATGGGGGCCGCTGATCCGCCGGCTGCCGGTAGCTGGCGAACAGCTGGCCGCAGGCGGCATCGATGTCGTTGCCGAACGAGGCGCGGATCGTCGCCTTGACTGCATGTTGCGCGAGGATGCTGCAGAAGCGCCGGGCGCCTGAAGTATCGATGCGAGTGAATGCTGCCGGGGCCGCCGCGATCTCGTTGTATCTGATCAGCGAGACGTGCAGCAGTTGTCCCTGTCTGAAGCGCGCCCTCACCAACTGCGCCAGCGCCAGGGCATGGTCGTCGCTGTCGTTGACGCCGGCAATCAGCACATAGGCGACATAGGCTTTGCGCCCAGTCACGCGGACGTGCCGGTCGAGTGCCTGCATCAACTCGGCGATCGGATACTTGCGGTTGATCGGCATCATCGCCGTCCGCTGCTCATCGAAGGGCGAATGCAGCGAGAGCGTCAGATTGACCTGCGGCAGTTCGCGGCCCAGCCGTTCCATCTGCGGCACGATGCCGATGGTGGAGACGGTGATCCGGCGAGGACTGAGGGCGAACAGGTCGGGCCGCGTCATCAGCCGGATAGCGTCGAAGGTGTGGGTGTTCGACAGCGCCTCGCCCATGCCCATGAACGAGACGCTGTCGATGGTCCGGCCGCTGAGGTGAAAATCCAGCAGCTGGTCGGTGATCTCGTCGGCCGTCATGTTCCGCAACAACCCGAGCCGACCGGTGGCGCAGAAACTGCACCCGAAGCCGCAGCCGGACTGTGAGGAGATGCAGAACGACTCCCATCCTGCGAGGAATTTCAGAGCCACGGCCTCGATGCGCTTGCCGCCCGGCAGATCGTAGAGGACCTTTTGCGCCTGTTCGGATTCCTGCGACGCGACGCGGGTGAGCGACACGACCTGGTCGGAGAACTGGTCGGCGAGACGTTCTCGCAAACTGCGGGGCAACGCCGACATCTGCGAGAAGCGACCGATCCGGTCACGGAAGATGGACTGTATCACCTGCCGGTAGCGGAAAGCGGGCGCTCCCGCGTCTGCGAGGTACTGTCTGATGCGATCGTATTTGCTGGTGTGGGGAGGGGTGGAGTGAGGTGAGAAATCACGTGAAAAAGACACGACTGTTCGTCCGCAGGAATGTGTTCACATTCAGCGGCGACCTGCCGGACTCTCAGCGATTTGCCTTGGGGCAGATGGCCGCAACAATCAGGAGATCGTTGCGGCGTCCGTGTGTGCTGGTATTGGCGCCATTTCGTGCGTCAGAACCTCGTTTTCGATACGCGCCCGATAGTTGGCGCGGTTTGTCGTCTCTTACGCCCCGGGCGCGGCGGGAACAAGTCGCAGCGGGTAGTCCCGCCGCCGATGACCCTATAGGGTTGCGGGAGCTTACATATCGATGGTCCCCGATGTCCGATCGTAGTCGTCTCTCGCCTGGCATTGCCTTTGCTCTCGCCTCAGCAGTGCTTTTCGGCGCCTCGGCGCCGCTGTCGAAACTGCTGCTCGGTTCGATCGATCCCTGGTTGCTGGCCGGCGTGCTCTACCTGGGGGCCGGCATCGGCCTGGCGGTCGCCCATCTTGGCCGCCGCGTACTTGGTCTCGAGAGCCCCGAGGCGCCATTGCGGCGCGCCGACCTCCCGTGGCTGGCGGCCGTGGTGCTGTTCGGCGGCGTGATCGGACCGGTGCTGCTGATGTTTGGACTGTCGCAGACCTCGGCGGCATCGGGTTCGTTGCTGCTCAACCTCGAAGGTCTCGCGACCATGGGCATCGCCTGGTTGTTGTTCCGCGAGAATGTCGACCGGCGCCTGCTCGTCGGAGCGGCGGCTATCCTTGCCGGCGCGGTGCTGCTCTCGTGGCAGGGAGAGGGGGCGCGGCTCGATTGGGGCGGACTGCTGATCGCTGGAGCCTGCCTGTCGTGGGGGATCGACAACAACCTGACCCGCAAGCTGTCGTCCGCCGACCCGGTGCAGATCGCCATGATCAAGGGCCTGGCGGCCGGGACGACGAACATGGTGCTGGCGTTGAGCCTCGGTGCTCAGCTCCCGACAATCGGCGTTCTCGCGGCGGGCGCCGTAGTCGGCCTGTTCGGTATTGGGGTGAGCCTGGTAATGTTCATGCTGGGTCTGCGACACCTGGGGACGGCGCGCACCGGCGCATATTTCTCCCTGGCGCCGTTCATCGGCGCGCTTCTCGCCCTGGCCCTCTTCGGCGAGGGGCTGACCCTGCAACTGTTCGGCGCGGCTGCGTTGATGGGCATCGGCCTCTGGCTGCACCTCACCGAGCAGCACGAACACGAACACCAGCATGAGGCCCTCGAGCATGAGCATGCCCATGTGCATGACGAGCACCACCGGCACACCCATGAGGGACCGGTGACGGAGCCCCACTCACACTGGCACAGACACACCCCGACGCGGCACAAACACCCGCACTACCCGGACTTGCACCATCGTCACGGTCACGGCTGATGGCTCAGCCGCAGCGGTCGAGCACCTTCTTGATCGCTGCCGACGAGCCCTTGGCGGCGAAACTGTTGCTGTCGAAGACCTCGAGCCCGCCCTGCGACTTGCTGCGGACATAGGCGATGCGGATCGTCGCCTTGGCCTGCTGCGCGATGCGGGCCCATTGCCGGGCCACCGGACCGCGGACGATCATCGAGCTGCCGTCGCTGTGGATCAACGGGATCTCCTGGGCGAAGCTGCTGCCGCTGGCCGCCGAAACGCTGGAGCCTTCGGCCGGGTCCGGAGTAATTGCGAGATTCATCGCACTCGCGCCGGCCACCTGTCGGTGCGGCGAGCGCACCCAGAAACCCATCGCCAGGTCACCGCCGCGGCAGGCGAACTGGAACTGCGCCTCGCCATTGTCGAGATAGGCGATCGGCACGCTGCCGCCCTCATAGGTCCATTCCGCCGCGCTGGCCGCAGTGGCCAGCAGGAGCACGAGACAAGCCGAAATCACCCTGAGCATGCACATCCCCGTCAAAGACGGCGGACCGTAGTGGAAGAGCGGCGCCGCTCGCAAGCGATGCCGCGATCAAGGTGTGGAGAGCCGTCCGACTATGCCGCCGCCATCTGGCTGTCGGTGAACACCGCATGCTGCGCCGCGTAGGCGCGTTGGAAGGCGGGCCGTGCCTTGCCGCGTTCCATATAGGCGACGAGGTTCGGATGCTCGGCCAGCAACTCGGAGCCTTCGAGCCGGCGCAGCACGCCCACCAGCACCAGGTCGCCGGCACTGAACGCGCCGTCGAGCCAGTCAGCGTCGCCAAGCCGGCGCGACAGGTCGCCCAGGCGATAGCGGATGCGGGCATCGACTGTCGCGAGGTGCTCCTCGTACCAGGACTTGTCACCCTCGAGATACTCGGCGGCTTCGCGATCGACGATTGGCGGCTCCACGGTGGCAAGCGCGGCGAACATCCAGGTGATGGCGCGGGCCCGGGCGACAGGGTCCTCCGGCAGCAATCCCTGGTTCCGCTCGGCGATGTGAAAGACGATTGCGCCGGACTCGAACAGGGTGAACTCGCCATCCTCATAGGTCGGGATCTGCCCGAAGGGCTGCAGCACGCGATGCGCGGATTCCTTCAACTGGGCGAACGACACCAGTCGAACATCGTACGGCTGGCCGACTTCTTCGAGCGCCCAGCGCACCCGCATGTCGCGTGCCTGTCCCTGGCCGCCATCGGGGGAGGTTGCAAAGGCCGTAATGGTCGGGATCATCTCAGAGCTCCGGTGTTGGCATCGGGCTGGCCAATCCAGCCTTCATTTCTAGTCGAAGCCCCGGAGCGGGATTCGACATCGGCCGGTCGTTTTTTTGATTGGAGCGACGCGGGGCCACCAGGAACCGACCTCTCGGAGGCTACGCCGCATAGGCGATCCAGCCCTTGAAGCTGAGTCCGGCAAAGAACAGGCTGATGCTCTCGAAGCCGGCGTCGCGCAGCATTTGCTCGTCTTGTTCCGGCGAGAGGATCGTCAGCCTGGTGCCGATCGCTTCCCGGGCGGCCTCGAGATGGTCGGGCTGGGTACCGCGTGGCGCGCCGTAGGCCACATGCCGGGCGATCCACTGCGACCGTTCCGGCTCCTCCTGCGCAAAGCTGATATGCGCCACAGCCAGTGGGGCGCCCGGCTTCAGTCGCCGCCGCAACTGCCGCAGCGTTTCAAGTCGTTCGTCACGCGGGATGAAATGGAAGGTGAGGAGACTCGTCGCCCCATCGAAGGGGCCCGCCGGTGCCGAGTCGACAAAGCCGCTATGCAGCAACACGCGCGCACCGTATGGGCCCACGGTATCCTCGGCGAGCGCCAGCATGTCTGGCGATGGGTCGACCCCGTCGAACAACCACCCTGGTTGCGCCTCGGCCAGCGCCCGGAGTTCGAGCCCGCCGCCGGCCCCATGCACCAGAATCTTGCCGTTGCCGGGCACCCGCTCGGCCAGCAACATCTCGACCATGCGGTGCAGGCTGGAAAAGCCGGGAACCTGGCGCGGCGGACCGTCCAGGTAGCCGCGATTGCGCAGTGGCGTGAACGCGCTGCTCATCTGTGCATCTTCGGTTCGATGGACATGGCTGCTCCATTTCATGTATCATTCGTTGATACGAAATATTGAAGTGGTGGTCAACCGCCTGGGTTGACAGGCGCACTGGCAGCTTTCAGGACAGGCGAATGAACAAGGACACGCGACTTTCCGGCATCCTGCATGTGCTGCTGCATCTGGGGCAGGTGAGCGTCCCGCTGACCTCCGAGGTGCTGGCCAGGACTATGGGAACCAACCCCGCTATCGTGCGGCGGACGATGGCCGGGCTGCGGCAGGCAGGCCACGTGCATTCGGGCAGGGGGCACGGCGGCGGCTGGATGCTGGCGCGGCCACTGCACCAAATCACTCTGCTGGACGTCTACCAGGCGCTTGGTCGGCCCACCCTGTTTGCCTTCGGCAACCGCAGCGACAACCCCGAGTGCAAAGTCGAGCATGCCGTAAACGCCGCGCTCGGCGACACCATGGCTGAGGCGGAGGCGCTGTTCATCGAGCGCTTCGGCGCCATCACCCTAGATCAGCTGATGCCGGCACCTGGTTCGGCGCCCGGCGCCCACGACCACGCGCACGCCTAGCCGCCCCGTTCAGGCCGCTGCCAGCGCGCGGGCTTCGCTGCGCATCCGGTTGACCATGGCGACGAGGCCGTTGGAGCGCTGCGTGGTGAGGTGCTCACGCAGGCCCAGTTCGTCGAAGATGGCGATCGCGTCGGTTTCGGCGATCTCGCGTGCCGGCCGCCCGGAATAGAGCGCGACCAATACGGCAACGAGCCCGCGCACGATCATCGCATCGGATTCGCCGCGATACTCGAGGTGCGCGCCATCGTGGTTGGACACCAGCCAGACCTGTGACGTGCAGCCATGCACCTTGTTCTCGGCATTCTTCTCGCTCTCGGCGAGCGGCGGCAGCGCCTGGCCAAGCTCGATGATGTAGCGATACCGATCCTCCCAGTCGTCAAGGAAGCTGAGGTTTTCGGCGATCTCGGTGAAGGCGGCAGGATGGGTCATAGCTGGATAGATAAGAGAGCGAGTAGCGAATAGCGAGTAGCGAATGGGGCGCGCTGCTCGCAATTCGCCGCTCACGACTCGCCGAAAAAAGAGAGCCGCAGTGCGGGGCAGCGCACTGCGGCTCGGCCAGGGATCGCTGCTGGAGTAGCGTCGGGGAAGTGACGCAACCCCTGGCTCAACCCATCCGATCCGGTCGCGGTCGGGGGAGCGGGACCGGGATGTTCGACGTCATTTGCATGGGTGTGTCGACGGACGGGAACTTGTTGCCGGCGAGGACGGTGAGCGCGGCCTTGCCGCCGGCGCATTCGAGGGTGCTGCAGTCGCTGGCGAGAACTTGCGAGACGATGGCCTGCTGGCCGGCCCTGAGGGCTTCGGCCGAGGCATCGCTGGCGGTCTTGCCAAGGTCGAAGTCCTTCGGCGCGATGATGAGGAACATCACCGTCAGCCAGAATGCAGACCTCAACACGAACATCGCCGCCTCTTCCCGTAACCGGCAGTCCACCTGCCTTGTGTTTCGCTGAGACTAGGCGAGCCGACTTAAGTCCGATTTCGGGATTTCGATAAAATTGTAGGCAAATGTCGAAACGCGGGCAGCACCTGGGTCCGCCGGTTCACCCCCGAATCCCCCGGGACTGAGGCCGTCAAGCGACAAGCGCCGGCCCATCGGAAGCCCGCTATCGGCGCAACGAACTGTTTACGCTAACCCCAGAAAGCCCCTGCGCAACGCCATGGAACGGGTGCGCAACCGGCCTGCCGGCTCTTCCCCTTAAACCGGCATTAGGCGTTCGGGTGGAAGCTCCGGGCAACAAGAAAATAGGCGGCGGGGCGGTTGGTTAGAGTTATGCGTAGCCTCTGGACATTGGTCAGCGATGCGATGCGTCGCGCTTGGCGCACCGAGCCGGTGCGGGGCGCGGGCGGGCGTCCTGAAGCCTTGCGCCGGCAGGCCATTGCCACCAACGCCAGGCTCGCCCTGATCCTGAGTTTGATCGGCATGCCGGCGGCGCTTTATGCGCTGACCCAGTCGATGCTGCTTCCCTTCGTGCTGGCGACCGTCGGCGTTGCCGCGGGCGTCCTGACCATGGCGCTCTGCCAGCGCGGCCAGTACGAACGTGCCGCAGCAGGGCAGGTCTATGCGACGCTGCTCGGCGGGGCGCTGCTGACCGTCGCTGATCCGGCGATCGCCGATTTCGGCCTCGCCGTGGCGGTGCTCGGCCCGGTGCATGCGTCGCTCCTGACCCGCACGCCGGTGAAGAAGCGCGCCTGGGCCATCCTCGTCGCCGTGGTGGCGCTGGGCGTATTGGCGAGCTTCGGCATCTTCGCCTGGCCGCAGCCGTTCCACATGAGCACCACGCTGATCGGCGGGCTGGTGTTTATCATCACTGCCGCAATCGTCGCGCATTCGGCCAATCGGCTGAACACCGTGTTCGAAGTGTACGAGAAGGCGCAGATCAACGCTTATCGGCACCTGATCGAGCACGTGCAGGACGCCGTGATGCGCTTTGCCAGCGACGGCACCGTGCTGTTCACCTCGCGTTCGGCCGAAAAGTTGTTCGGCTGCCGCCGCTTCGAGCTCAGCGGCAACGGCCTCGTCGAGCGCATCCACGTGATGGATCGTCCGACCTATCTCACTGCCTTCGCCGAGGCCAACCAGGACGGCCGCACCCGTCGCGTCGAGATCCGCATGCGTCGCGACGAGCCCGGCCCGTCGGCCGCCGCGCCGCGCTATGTCTGGGTCGAGGCGTCGCTGTCTCCGGTGGTCGATGCCGATCTGCCGGCCGCTCGCAACGAAGTCGTCGTGCTGCTGCGCGACGTCACTGAGCGGCATGACTACATGAACGAGCTGCAGCGGGCCCGTAAGCTCGCCGAAGAGGCCTCGAGCGCCAAGTCGCGCTTTCTTGCCACCATCGGGCACGAGCTGCGCACCCCGCTCAACGCCATTGTCGGCTTCTCCGAGATGATGACCTCGGGCGTCGTCGGCGAGCTCAGCCCGCAGCACAAGGAATACGCCACCCTCATCCAGCAGAGCGGCCACCACCTGATCGACGTGGTCAAGATGCTGCTCGACATGAGTCGGCTGGAAGCGGGCAAATTCGAGCTGACCACTGAGGCGATCGCGCCCGAATCGCTGGTCGAGCCCTGCCTGAAGATGGTCGACGCCATGGCGCGCGACAAATCGGTACGGCTGATGACCGATATTCCGCGCAGCCTGCCGATGCTGATCGCCGACGAGCGCGCCTGCCGCCAGATCCTGATCAACCTGCTGTCGAATGCGGTAAAGTTCTCCAACGAGCATTCGGTGGTGACGCTCGCCATGAAGCGGCAGGGCCGGCACCTCGCCATCTCGGTGGCCGACCATGGCATCGGCATGGGCGAGGAATCGGTGAGCCGAATCGGCGAGCCCTTCTTCCAGGCGCAGGATGGCCTCGCACGCCGCTACGAGGGTACGGGCCTGGGTCTTTCGATCGTCAAGGGACTGGTCGAGCTGCATGACGGCACCCTGCATGCCAGCTCGTCGCCGGGAGAGGGGACAGTGATGACTGTTCTGCTGCCGATAAACGGTCCGGAAACCAAGGTGGAGGAAACTGCTGCCGTTACCCCGCTTCACCGGGACCCGGTTCAGCAGCAAATGCCCACCACATGGCACGACGACGAAAGAAAAAGAGCCCTATGACGGCAGCAACTCTTGCGCACCTGCCCTTGCAGGTCGGCAGTGTCGCCATGGCCCACGCGGGCCGGGCGGCGCTCTGGGTCATTGCGCGCTATATGCGCTCGCCCCTCACCAATTCCGCCATCGCCGCCTTGGTGGTGACCTCGGCCATGGCTGGCTCGAACGCCCTCTATGGCCAGCGCCACGAGCACCCCTCGCCGCTGTTCAGCGCCGGCATCGAATCGCAGGCCGAGCTTGCCGACGTCGAACCGGTGATTCCGAAGACCCGACCCAAGAGCTTCGTGATGAACGCGCCCGCCAAGGTGCAGCGCCAAGTGGTGGCGGCTGCTGCCCCGGTCGACACCCAGGGCGGACCGATCGGCAACAAGGACGTGTTCGAGGTCCAGCGCAAGCTCGAGCGGCTGCAGCTGTTTACCGGCACGGTCGATGGCTATTACGGCCCGCAGACTGCGCGGGCGTTGAAGAAGTTCGAGGAACTGCGCGGGTTGAAGCCGACCGGCGAGCTGACGCGCGACATCATCGAACTGGTGCTGGCCGCACCGCTGTCGACGCCGGCGCCGCAGCCGGTCGTGCCTGCTCCCGCACCCGCCGTCGAGCAGCAGAAGCCGGCGGCGGCGGTGACGCTGCCCAGGGTCGAGGCCGCGCCGGTCGAAGCCGAGTTGCCCAATACCGTACAGCCCAAGACCACCGCCGCGGTGAAGCCACAGTCGCTGGCCGTGATGGAGCAGCCCAAGCCGCTGGTCTCCGATATCGAGACCGGCTCGATCGCGCCGGCAAAGCAGGCGACCGGCAATACGCTGCTCGGCCGCCCCGTGCCGAAGTCGCCTGAAGCAGCGCTCGAGATGGCCGCCGAAACGGCCGGGGATGCGATCAGCACCATCGTCGATGGCGTGCAGTCGATGACCATGACCACGCCGCCCAAGGCGCTGCCGAAGAAGCCGGTGGCGCAGCAGCAATTCGCTGCCGAAGCGAACGCGCTGACCACCGCCGAAGCGGCGCCCGCCGTGGCGCTGATGCCGAAGGCCGCCGCTGAGCGGACCGAGCTTGCGGCCCTGCCGGACAAGCCGCAGGTCGGCGTGCCGCTCAAGATCGAAGAGCCGGCTCCGCCCAAGCCCGGTGAGGCGATCGCCGTGCTCGATACCGAAGCAACGCCCGAACAGCTGATGGCGCCGTTCTCGGTGACCGATCCGGTGATCGTTGCCAAGGTGCAGCGCGGCCTTGGCAGCCTGGGCTTCCTCCACGGCCCGGCCGACGGCGTTGCCGGCGAGGCCACTGCCAAGGCGATCCGCAACTTCGAGGTCTACTTCAACTACAAGGTGACCGGCCGGATCTCCCCCGAACTGCTCGACCTGCTGGTCGACAACGGCGCTTCGATCTAGCACCGCCATTGCGCTCGCCGGCCTCTCGCGGTCGGATGGCGCATGGATTCGGCACCGATTCACACCGAGATCAGGCGCGCCTGGCGACCGGGCGAGCGCCTGATTCTCCTCGGGCCGGGCGGCGTCGGCAAGTCGACCCTCGGCCTGGCCCTCGCCGGGGTGCTGGGTTGGTCGCTGATCGATCTCGACTTCGAGTTCTGCCAGCAGGTCGAAATGATCGGCGCGTTCATCGCCGCGCACGGCTACGAGCGCTATCGACTCGAGAACTTGACCCTGGCCGAGCGATTGATCGGAGCGGCGTCGCCTTCGACCGTTTTCGTGACATCCTCCGGGTTTCTCGCCGCCGGGCCCGACACGGGTGATCGCCGCCGGGCCGACCGGCTGGTGGCCGCCGACTACGGCATCACGCTGCTGCCGGCGCTGGAGATTGCGGTGGCGACGCCAATCGTGGTGGAGCGGCAACTGGTTCGCGGTTTCGGCTTCGAACGCCAATCGGAGACGCAGAAGTTCCGCGAGCGCTTCGCGATCTACCGCAGGACCGGAGACCTGCTTGTGGCTTCGGTAGCGTCGCCGCGGCGGACCGCAGCGAGCATTGTCTCAACGCTCGGCCTCGGCGCGACGGTCTAGCCAGGCAACGGCTTTTCCGGCACAGGTGAGCGATGTTTCGCACCGACCTCTGGGTTTCGGCGTTCGTGCGCCGCCATAACGATATCGGCCATATGTGCGTGGTATCGCGCCGCGGCGATCCGATCGCCGGGCAAATCTTCGTCGAGGTCGATCACCTCAACGGCGAGGTGTCGCTCTATACCCCGGCGCCGGCGACCAGCCTTGGTGACAATCCGGAGGCGCGGGTGTTCCAGTTGCGCTTCGACCATGTCGAGCCGGACAAGGTGCGAGAGCGGATCGCACGCGAGTACGATTTCGACCCGGACCTGTGGGTGGTGTCGCTGGAACTGCGCAGCGGCGAGCTGGGGCTGGAGGTAGCGAGGGTTTAGCTCGCCCGCGCTCCGATCCGCGCCAGCGCCTCGATCGCCTGGTCGACCACCGGGTTGCGTTCGCGGGTCTGCGGCGGCGGGATGCGGCGGCGTTCTACCTCGAACGGCTTGTATTCCGGCTTGGTCATGTCGAGCAGGTTCACCTCGCCGCGCCAGGCGCTCATCAGGAACGCCGTGGCGTCGACGCTGACCGTCTCGAACAGCTTTGAGAACTGCGCCAGCGCCTTGGAGCGATCCTCGTCGTGCGAGGTGGCGTGGATCAGCACCTTGAGCCCATCCTGGGCATCGCAGCCGAAAGCCCGCAGCACCACGAACAGCGCCGCCCCCGAGGTGTCGTGGGCGATCTGCCCGCAGCGCACTTCATCGAGCCCGGTGATCTGGTGCAGCAACCTGGTGACTTCCGGCCGGCGGTTCTCGGCGAACAGCTTCATCAGCGCGCGGGTGAGTTCGCCGGTGGCAACCGACAGCTGCTCCAGTGTGCGCTTGATCGGCGCGGCGGGTGTCTGGCGCTGGGCGAAGGCGTTGATCACCTTCACCCGGTCGTTCTCGCCCAGGTCGAAGAAGGCCGGGGCCAGCAGCGCCGCGTCGAAATCCTCGCGCGCCGCCAGCGACCAGGCCACCTGGTGGTCCATCTGCGCCGAGCGGGCGAGGGCGCTGAGATAGGGACCCCGCGGTACGATCGCCGTGTTGGTAGCGATGGCGCGATAGACCTTGCGGCTGTTCATCTGGAACAGCCGGCCCAGCACGTTGTTGGAAAGGTCTGCCCGGCGGGCAAGGGCGGCGCCCAGGATCACGTCGTTCGACGAGATCACCTTGAGCATCGTACCTTCGGAGAGCTTTGGCGCCGAAACCAGGAAATCCGGCAGGTCGTCGCCAAGGTGGCGCACCACCAACTGCTCGAGCTCGGGCGACAGATCCTCGGAGCGGCCAAGCGTTGCCGCCGCCTTGGCGCGGGCAGCCGGCGCCGCAGATGGGAACAGGCGCTGGGCCAGCGCCGCAAACTGTTCCATTTCGGCACTGGTCGGCCGTCCGCGCCGCGCAAACGCATCGCATGCCGCGCACAGCAGCGTGTTCGTTCGATCGACGCCGCCCGTCTCGATGAGGAGCTGGAACGTCTCGTAAGGCTGGAAACCGATCATAATTCGCCCTGAGAGGCCCCAGGATTCGGGCCTCAACCACAGGTCCGACTATTTCAGGCAAATCGTTAGCGAACTGTTAACCTTGACGAACTCTTAATGGCTTTCATCGGGTCCCTGCGTCGCTCCCGATTTGCCGATGGAAATGGGTCCGCGGCAAACATCGCCCGCCCGCCCGGAGGCAAGGTTGGGAAAGCTGGTTCAACTACCAAAGCGTGGACGCACGAGAACGCGCGCCCAATCGGCGGGCACGGGCGAAGTCCTGCTGTTCACCGGGATCCGTTACGAGCGGGGAGGGGGTTCCTCGCCGATGCCGGACAAGCCGGTGGGAACTGCCTCGGGCGGCAAGCGCCGCCGTGGCTGAGTTGCGTTGGGTTGGCGCCCTGGGGCTGGCGCTGCTGCTTGCTGTCGCGCCTGCCGGCGCGCACGAGCTCGGCGATTTCGGCCGGGTGAAGCCGGGCGTTCTCAACGACAAGCTGATTCCCGAGACCGACAAGCTGATGCGGCGGCTGGGCAACCAGCCGGTCTCCGACTTCAATATCACCGACGAGGAGCGCGAGATGCATGACAGGGTCTACCGGTTCCTCATCGCGCGGCACGCCAGGGATTGGGCTTTCGACTACGAGCAGGTGATCTTCGTCGCCGGCGTGTTCAGCTCGCGGCCCGACAAGTTCGACCTCTACTATCGCTGGCTGACCAACGAGCGCTACGCCTCCTCACGCGTGCGCTTCAACACCATTGCCGACGATGTCGGCGCGGACCTGCTGACCCTGCCGACCACCTTCAAGGCGATCTGCGCGGTGATCGAGATCGACCGGCAGCGCGCCGTCGCGGCTGCCGAACTCGACGACATCGAGCCGGCCATGCTCAAGCAGTTGCGGCTGCGCAAGGCCGAGAACGATCTCTATGTCGGCCGCTTCATCGCTGCGCTGGGCTACCGCTACGGCTCCTATGGCTATGCCCTCGACCACTTCCTGGTGGAGACGCCGCATGGCGAAGCGGTGGAGGTCGACGAACGTCTGAGCCGCCTTGCCGTCTGGGTCGACCGTGCCGAAGCGCTGGATTTCTGCGGCGATGCCTGGAACGACCGCGATACCCGCGACGGCGCTCTCCCCGGCCGGGTGCTGATGGATGCCCCCAGCGAGGGCGAATACCGCAAGTAGTTCGACGCCGCCTGATCTCAGGTGGCGATGGTGCCGCACTTGAGGGCGCTCAGCGCCTTCTCGTAGCGGGCGCGCATTTCCGGATGCGGCGGCGCCAGGCGCACGACGACGAACAGGTCGTCTTCCTTGGCTTCGACGATCAGCAGCCCCTCGGCAATATCGAGCTTCTGCTCGGCGAGCAGGCGCGTCTGGCCGGGGTTGAAGATGCCGAGGTCGAGCGCCGTGCCGATGCCGTCGCGGTTGGTGGTCGAATAGACCACCGTGCCGGCGCGGCTATAGACCGCCACCGACCAGAAGGCCTGGGGCAGTGTGCCGGTGACGGAGGCGGGACCGTTGCGCAGGTCCACCCGGCACACCGCATAGGCGAGCTCGGGGTCGAGCCGCAGCGGGTTCGGTTGCCCCGCGGTAGCGGCGGCGAGCACCGTGGGGCCGGGACCATCGCCCGCTGCCGCCACATGGTCCCAGGCGGAAGTCGCCGACAGCGCCGGCAGGCTGAGGATCACGGCGATGTGGATGATGCCGCCCAGGACGGCACCGGCCAGCAGCCAGAGCAGGGTGCGGATCATGCGCAAGCCTCGCGGATGATCGAGGGCAGGGCCGCAACGTCGGCGCCGACGCCCGACAGGCTCGAAGTATCGTAGAGCGTCAGCACCAGGTCGAACGCGCCGTCGCCGGTGATCTCCAGCCAGTTCTGCGGCGCCATGGTTTTCGAGACATAGAGCTCGACCGATCCATCGCCGGCGCGGCTGAGGCGGGCGCTTTGGAAATCTGCCGGGCCATCCTCCCGGGTGATCGGCCGGCCGTCATCCGGGGCCACCGGCACCAGCGTCCAGAACCGTGCCGCCGGCGTGCTGCCATCGATGCGATAGCGGCAGGCGCGGTCGAGCCGGCGGTTGTCGCTGTCAGTGGTGGCGATGAACTGGATGCCCTCGCTGGCTCCGAGTTCGAGCGCACCCGAACGGGCGATGAAGGCGCGGGTATAAGGATCGGGGGCCGGGATGCCGACGTCGCGCCACGCCGACCAGGGGCCGATCTCGATGGCGCCGAACAGCCGGCCGTCGCTCAGCGCATACCAGCTGAGGCCGAAACCGACCACCAGTGCGACCAGCAGCATCGCGCCGAGATGAACGAGAAAGCGCAACGGTTACAGCGCCTTGGCTGGAGCAGGGGAGGTAACGGCAAGCGCCGCCTGGTTGCTGGCGCCGCTCAGCGCATCGCGCAGCCGATCGGCAACTTCCAGCAGCTTGTTCGCCGCGCCGGGCTTCAGCCCGGGTGGACGCTCGGCGGCAGGCGCTGCCGGCTGGCCTTCCTCGGCGTTGGCGATGACGAATGGCGCCGGCGCGAAATCGACGCCTTCCACCGGTTTGATTTCGATGTTGGTGTGGGCATAGGCCATGAACTTTTGCCAGGCGACGGTCGGCAGCGTGCCGCCGGTCAGTTCCTTGGTCTTTTCGTAGTTGTCGTTGCCGAACCAGACGGCGGCAACGTAGTTACCGGTGAAGCCGCAGAACCAGGCGTCGCGGTAGGACGAGGTGGTGCCGGTCTTGCCGACCGAGGGAACGCCTTCGATCTGCGCTCGACGGCCGGTCCCGGATTCCACCACCCCGCGCATCATGCGGTTCATGTACTTGACCGTCTGATCCGAAACCACGCGCTCGCGCGGCGCATCGGGATCGGCATCGAAGATCGGGTCGCCCGTCAGCGTGGTGACGCGGGTGATGCCGAAGGCCGGGGTCTTGTAGCCATGGTTGGCGAACACCGCGTAGGACGACGCCATGTCGATGACGCTCACCTCGGCGGCGCCCAGCGCCAGCGAGCGGGTCACCGGGAAATCGTTGGTGAGCCCGATCTTGTGGGCGAAGTCGGCGATCGGCTGGCGGCCGGTCTTGATCGACAGGTTGACCGGCACGGTGTTGATCGATTGCTGGAACGCCGAGATCAGGCTGATGCGGCCCACCGAGTTGCGCGAATAGTTCTGCGGGCACCAGTTGCCGATACACTGGGTGGCGCCGCTGACCACGGTATCCGGGTCATACTCGGGGATCAGCTCGAAGGCGGTGGCGTAGTCGAACAGCTTGAACGCCGAGCCGGGCTGCCGGTTGGGAACGATGGCGCGGTTGAACTGGCTCTTGCCGTAGTCCATGCCGCCAACCATGGCGCGGATGGCGCCATTGGGTTCGAGCACCACCATGGCGGCCTGGCTGACATTGTACTGCTCGCCCTGTTCGCGCACCACCGAGGTCACCGCATCCTCGGCATAGGACTGCAGCACCGGATCGATCGTGGTGCGGACCACGAAGCTGTTGGAGCGGCTGTCGGAGGCTTCGATCAGCTTCTTGGCTTCCTCGAAGGCGTAGTCGAGGAAATAGTTGGGCGAGTTGGCCTCGGCCGAGCGGTCGATCGGTACGGCCGGGTTGCGGCGTGCCGCCGTGACCTGGCCCTCGGTAAGAAAGCCGGCATCGACGAGGTTCGACAGCACCAGGTTGGCGCGGCCGCGGGCCGCCGCGAGGTCGACATGCGGGGCGTATTTGGTCGGCGCCTTGAACAGGCCGGCCAGCATCGCCGACTCGGCGAGGTTGATGTCGGTGACCTTCTTGCCGAAATAGAACTCCGACGCTGCCGCCACGCCGAATGCGCCGCCGCCCATATAGGCGCGGTCGAAATAGAGCTTGAGGATCTCGTCCTTGCTGTAATGCCACTCGAGCCAGACCGACAGGAACGCTTCCTTGATCTTGCGCTCGAGCGTGCGCTCGGAGCTTAGGAACAGGTTCTTGGCGAGCTGCTGGGTGATGGACGAACCGCCCTGGGTCGAGTTCTCGCCCTGGGCGTTGGAGACGAGGGCACGCAGCGTGCCCACCACGTCGATGCCCCAGTGCTCGTAAAAACGCCGGTCCTCGGTGGCGAGCGTCGCCTTCACCAGGTTGTCGGGCAGCTTGTCGAGCGGGTAGGAGTCGTCGGAACGGATGCCGCGCCGGCCCACCTCGTTGCCGTAGCGATCGAGGAAGGTGACGGCATAGTCTTCTGCCTTGTTGAAGCGGCCGGTGGCGGTGGCATCGAACGCCGAGAGCGCAAAGGCGGTGGTGATCACCATGCCGATGGCCAGGAAGCTGAAGCCGTCCGACAGGATCTCGACAAAGAAGCGCTTGAAGCCCGAGACGCGGAAGCGCGAGAAGAAATCCTCGACGCGCGTATAGCCGCGCCCCAGCGACTGGCCGAACTCATAGAGCGCCGAGTCGAGCCAGGCATCGGCCGCCAGCATCCGGGTTTTTTTGCGCCGCTTCTCTTTGTGGTAGAACGGATCCTGCACCGGACACTCCGCGGCGTGCGCGACAAAATCGGGGAGCAGGAGCATTTCGCCGCTGCAATGAAACGGTGAAACGCCTCAGGCGCCCCAATGGTCTTGAATCTCCCCAATTTGGGGCGCATTGGCAAGGCAGTCGCTCGAATATGATCAGCGCAGAGTTTGTGCAAGCGCAGTTGACGGCATGGCGGGAGCACAGCGGAAGAGTCCACGGCTTTTCCATCGCTCCGCCGAGGCGCCACACGGGAACCTGAATGGCCTTCTGGGAAGAAAAGACGCTCGAGGAAATGACCGCGGTGGAGTGGGAATCGCTCTGCGACGGCTGTGGGCGCTGCTGTCTGATGAAGCTCGAGGACGAGGACACCGGCGACATCTACGTCTCCGACGTGCGCTGCCGGCTGCTCGACGGCGACAGCTGCAAGTGCTCCGACTACCCCAACCGGCTGAAAGTGGTGCCCGACTGCATCAAGCTGACGCCCGAAAATGTCCGCACCATCGAGTGGATCCCCAAAACCTGCGCCTATCGCCGCATTGCCGAGGGCAAGGGCCTGGCCTGGTGGCACCCGCTGGTCTCGGGCGACCCCGACACGGTCATGGCCGTCGGCGTCTCCGTCCGCGGCCGCACGGTCCCCGAGCAATCGGTGAAGCCTGGCGAGTGGGAAGATCACGTCGCGGATTGGCCGAACTGGGAACCGCCCGAGGAGATCTGAGCGCCGCGGCGTCAGTGCGGATTGTTCACCCAACCGGGGACCTGATACTCCGGCGTTACGCCCAGTATCGGGGTTGTTCCCATTGCATTGACGGAAGTCGCGCCCGAGCTTGCCGAAGCGCCCGCGGTCGGAAATGTGCTCGCCTCGATAGCGGCATTCGGCCGTTCGCGTAGAGCCTTGCACCAGACATAGGTTGTGTCTCGAGACAAGTCGGGCAGATAGGCGGCGCCAAGTTGATACCTGCTGGCCGCATTGAGCGTCTTTCTGCCGAGTGATCCATCGACCGGGCCCGGGTCAAATCCAAGCCTGGTCAACTCCTGCTGGACGCAGGCGGTGTCGGCGAACGCTGCAGAAGTACTGAGAATGATGGCGATCGCGCTGAGCGCCCCACGCATTATTGTTTCTCCAGCAAGATCAATTGCCCGATGCAGTATGTGCGATAAGTGCATGGCCTGTTGGCAGGCGGCAAGACCTAGAGTTGCTTGGTCAGCCAGAGCAGCAAGTCATCGTCGACCGGCAGCGGGGCGCCCGGCACAACTGGCTGCTGCCGGTAGGTGACACCCTTGCCGTCAGGCCCGTAGCCGAGCCGGACATAAAGCCGCTGCGCCGCACCGTAGTCGGCATAGAGGCCGACGCCGAGCCCGATAGTGGTATGGCCGCGCTGGCGCGCCAACTGCTCGAGGGCGCCGATCAGGCCGGTGGCGATACCCGTGCCGCGGTGGGCGACATCCGTCGCGAGATCGTGGATTTCCGGAATGCCGTTCGCGGCGAAGCCGGGGTAGCTCGATCGCCACAGCAGGCTGCCATAGCCGACGGCAACTCCCCTCAGCTCCGCGACCAAGGTGGTTCGCAAGCCGGCCTCGACCTGTCCGATGACGTCCAACCAGTGTCTCTCGTGCCGGTTCCAGCCGTTGCCGCCATCGCGACCGATGATCGATATCACATGGGTCGGCGCAAGTTCGGCGATGTCCATCATGCGCCCAGGCTAGCCCGCCGCCGTCCCGACAGGAAGCGCCTCACCGCTCGCGGCACAGGGCCTCGAAGCGCGCAGCCGCCGCCGAGAGGCGGCGTTCGCGGTGGCGGAGGATCGAGAACTGGCGAGGTGGCAGGTCGATCTCGAGAACCTGCAATTCGCCGCTGGTGATGAAGGGTGCAACCACCATCTCGGACAGGGCGGCGGCGGCAGTGCCGGCGCGGACGGCGCTGAGCACCGCCTCGTTGGTGGGGAGCACCAGGGCGACCTGCAGCGCGGCCGGCTCGTACCCCGCCGCAGCCATCGCCGCTTCGAACACTGCCCGAGTGCCCGAGCCGGGTTCCCGCATGATCCACCTGAGGTCGCCGAGCTCGGCGCGCACGACAGCGGCGGTTACGGCCACCAGGCGATCGCGCACCACCGGCGTGCTGGCGAGCACCGGCTCATCGACATCACCTTCGACGAAACCGAGTTCGGCTCGCCCCTCGACCACCGCCTGTGCCACGGCATCGGTGTTGCCGGCCTCGAAGTTGATGGTGACGCCGGGGAACTGGCTGTGGAAGGCCAGCAGGCGCTGCGGCAGCCAGTAGTTGGCGACCGTCTGGCTGGCCTGCACATCGAGAATGCCGGTTCGAAGGCTGCCCAACTCACTGAGCACCGACTCGGTGTGTCGGATCTGAGCCAGGGTCAGCCGTGCTTCGGCCAGCAGCACCCGCCCCTCACGCGTGAGTTCGATCCGGCGCCCGACGCGATCGAACAGCCGCACGTCGTAATAAGCCTCCAGCGCCTTGATCGCGGCGCTCGCCGCCGAGGGGGAAAGCCCCACCGCATCGGCACCCTGCGTCAGGTGCTCGCGTTCGGCCACGGCGATGAAGATGGAAAGCTGCTCGAGCGTCATTGTTCTGAAAATCAGAATGAAACATGCGCATCTATGTCATTTTCGCGAATGTTCGCAATCCCTATGCTGCCTCGGAGTTGATCTGGAGCATGCTGTGCTATCGCGGCGAGAGATTTTAGGCGTCCTGCCCGGTTTGGGCCTGGCGATCGGCGTTACGGCGCTGGCGGTGGGTGTCGAAAGGCTCGAGCTATGGCTGGTGGGCCAGCGCTACGTCGATGGCCTTGTCATCGCGATTCTCGCCGGTACCGTGATCCATACCTTTATCGGCCTCAACACGCGCTTCGTTGCCGGCGTGCAGTTCGCTGCGAGGACCATTCTGGAAGTCGCCGTCGTCCTCCTGGGCGGCACGATCAGCGCCGCGGCGCTGGCGCAGTCCGGCTTCCAACTGGTCGCCGCGGTCGCAGCGGTTGTGGTGCTGGCGCTGACCGCCAGCTATCTGGTGGCCCGCTGGCTCGGCCTGGACGAGCGATTGGCGACGCTGGTCGCCTGCGGTAACTCGATCTGCGGCAACTCGGCCATCATGGCGACGGCGCCGGTGATCGACGCGCCCGCCGAGGATGTTGCGGCCTCGATCGCCTTCACAGCGGCGCTGGGCATTGTGGTGGTGCTGCTGCTGCCGTTGGTGTTCGGCGTCCTTGGGTTGACCGAATGGCAGTACGGCGTGGTGGCCGGCCTCAGCGTCTACGCCGTACCGCAGGTGCTGGCCGCCACGGGACCGGTTGGCGTGCTGAGCACGCAGGTGGGCACCCTGGTGAAGCTCATGCGGGTGCTGATGCTGGGGCCGGTTGTGCTGTTCGTCGGGCTGCGCCAGGGCGGCAAGAGCGCTCGCCTGAGGTTCTCCGTACTGGTGCCGTGGTTCATCATCGGCTTCCTGCTCGCCATGCTGGCTCGTTCCTTCGAACTGCTGCCCGAGGTGACGATCGGCCCCCTGCAGCAGGCGTCGTCGCTGCTGACCCTTGTTTCGATCGCGGCTCTCGGGCTGTCGGTCGACCTCCGCAGCGTGCTCGGCTCCGGCGGTCGGGTGCTTGCTGCCGGCTCCCTTTCCATCCTCGTGCTGGTGCTGCTGGCGATCGCGACCGCCTTCACCCTGGGCGCAAGCTGATCAGCGAGCCGCCAGCGAGGCGGGGCGAGCAGGCGGTTGCCGCTTGCTTCGACCCAGCAGCATCTTGAGCTCGGCCAGCTGCGCGCTCTGCCGGCTATCGTCGGCGAGGGTGCGCGCCCACAGGCTGTCGGGCTGGCTCTGGTCCAGCGGCACCAGCCAGCCGCGGGGTCGGCGTATGGCGATGCGATCGATACCGTTGCGCTCAGCGTCGATCGCCAGCATCAGGTCTTCCATATCGCCATGCGGCCAGCGGCGTGGGTCGATGTTCATCAGCCCCGACGCAAAGGCCACGGTGCCGGAGCCAAGTTCATCGACGACCCGGTCCGCCCGCAGCCGCTTGGGGAAGGGGCGGGTCCTGCGATCGCGGGCATAGCTCGTGCCGGGCTCGGGATAGTCGGTGCCATGCACGCCGACAAACGCCCGGCCGCCATAGCGGCAGACGGCGGCGGCCATCCGCTCGACGTAGTCGGGCGGGTAGAGAATATCGTCGTCAAAGCAGAAATAGAGGCAGGGAGCGGTCTGCTGCAGCAGGCCGTGGAACTTGCCCGAGGCGCGGAACGGCGTGTCTGCCGGGGCCAGCACCGGCACGATGCGGGAGTGGCGCGCCACCGCGGGGATGGCATCGTAGCCATGCAGGAACAGGTACAGCCGCTCCACCTGCGGCACGATGCAGGCCAGCACTTGCTCCAGATCCCCGGCGCGAGTGGGGATGCTCGCCATGCCACCGATACGGGGCAGGGTGGCAAGGCGGAGCTTGCGCTGGCGGCTGGAATGGACTGATGCGATGAGGCGCGTCGTTATTGCAGCGAGAATAGGGTTCATGTACCGGCAGGAACTAAGTGCTGTTGATGTCGGCCCGACACCCGAAACGGTCTCCCGAAGGACTCCTCTATGTTACCGGCTGCCAGGGCTGACAACCACATCTACCTTTCGCCGCATTACGACGACATTGCGTTCTCGCTTGGAGCCCAGGTTGCCGCCATGCCTGGCGGCCGGTTGATCAACCTGTTCACCCGCAGCGGCTATGTCGCCGGCACGCCGACCGACCACTGGCCGGATGCGGCGACGATAGAGCGGGTGATGGTGCTGCGTCGCGCGGAGGACGTGGTGTTTTCCACGCGCTTCCAGCTCGATCGTCTCGACCTCGGCCTCGAAGAACCGCCGGTCCGGCGGCGCTCGCCATGGGACCTTGCCGGCCTTGCCGACGACATCGAGCAGGTTCGCACCCCGCTGACCCAACTGCTCGGTTCGCTCCCGCCCGCGACACGGATCTTCTGCCCGGCCGGGATCGGCGGACATGTCAATCACCTGGCGGTGCGAGCGGTGGTGGTGGAACTGTTGCCCGAACTTGGAGAGCATTCGGTGCTGTTCTACGAGGACCTGCCTTATGCGGCGTCGCGGCGGAAGCGGCGACCCGGCATTGCCGATCTGCACGTGGCGCTCGGGGGCAGGCGGCTCGGCCGGCAGGCCTGGGGCTCGAGTGCGGCCAAGCTCGAGGCGGTCAATTGCTACCCGTCGCAGCTGCCCAAGCCGCCCACGCTGCGACGGTTTTCGCCGCGCACCATCTGGCCGCTAGGGCCGCACGAGGCCGTCTGGCAGGCGTTCACGGCTTCGTGATCGGAACTTTATCCCCTGCCTTGCCGTTCCGCGGGAGCGAGATTGTGGCAGCGCGACTGCTCGTAGACTCCTGACGCATAAAGAAAGTCAGTATCGCTGCCATTTCGAGGCCGTACTTCGCCGCAATGATGAATGGCAGATGAACGATGCCTTTATTCAAGATTCAGCCAAAGTTCATATTTATCCGGCCAACCAACCACATCGACCCGAACCTTTTCTAGGACGCATGACCATGCACCTCGCGACCAAACTCGCCGCCGCCGTGCTCGCCACCATCGTCGCCACGGCTCCCGTCTATGCAATCGCCGCCGATCCGACCGGTACCTGGCAAGCCGATGACGGCAAGAGCCGCTACAAGATCACTCAGTGCGCCGGTGGCGCGCTCTGCGCGCGCCTGATCTGGCTGCGCGACAAGGATGACGTGAACCGGCAATACCTGAACCAGGTGATCGTGCAGGGCACGCAATCCTCCGAGAACAAGTGGACCGGCACCGTCAAGCATGCCGGCGACGTGTTCTCCGGCACCATGACCATGACTGGCGACGACAGCCTCAAGGTCAATGGCTGCCAGGGCATCTTCTGCCAGACCGTGAGACTCAGCCGCGTTTGAGGCTGCTTCGATAGGCAGCCTTCAAGAACTGCCGAACTGGAAACCCGCGCCTCCGCCGGCGCGGGTTTTTTGCTGCCGGATCACCACCGCTGCAGGCGTTTCGGGGCGAACCGGTCGAGACACCCTAGGCCTCGGCGATCATCGCGATCGATATCCTCAGGCCGGGGACTCGCAGGGGAAGCTTGGCACCCTGCCGGGCCGGTGGATCGACCGGAAACCACTTCAGCCACTCCTCGTTCATGCCGGCGAAGTCATCCTCGTTGGCGAGGATCACCGTCGCGCTGACCGCCTTGTCGAGGCTGGTTCCGGCCGTGGCGAGAATGGCGCTGATATTGCGCAGCGCCTGAGCGGTCTGCTCCTGGATCGTCTCGCCGACCAGCTTGCCGGTCTCAGGTGAATAGGGCGCCGTGCCGGAGACGAAAACCAGACCGGCACTGCTGACGGCGTGACTGAAGTACGGGGATGGCTTTGGCAGCTCCGCCGAGGTGATGATGGTGCGCGACATGCGTTTGATCTCCCGTCTGGCTCCGCCGCAGCCTGGGAGGCGGGCCGTGAACCGCGGCTGAATGACTGCGCGTCACTTGCCGCTGTCCGGCGGCCACCCCCGCGGAGCATTTGGTGTCCAGGGGCCCTCGACGAACGTCGCCTCGCTGTCGCCGACCCAGGGGGGCGCGGTGATGCAGATGAAGGTCAGCGGCTCGGCGCCGGTGCAGCGATACTGGAACGCAGTCCCCAGCGGAATGTCGATCGAAACTCCGGCCGTCAGCTCGGTCGTCTGCTCCTGAGCGGCATCGCGCCGCCAGATCTGCCCCTTGCCGGAGAGAATGTACCAGAACTCGCTCACCGTCGCGTGGATGGTGGCTCGGTTCACCTGGCCCGGCGGAACCGTGGAGTGGATCATGCCGCCCCACGCGCCCTCCATCAGCAGGCGCACCTCGGCGCCCGCCGGCGAACGGGCATCAGGAGCGGGCGGAAACGAGCGGGTCTGCATGAGGCACCTTCCCTCAGCAGCATACGACACGCAACGCCACGCGGTGAAGCGAGGCGTTCTGCGATGTCCTGAGGGGATGGCGGGATTGGAGCATCGAGGAGGCGCATGTCCGGCAATCACATCATCGCGCCGCATCTTGTCGTCGTTCCGTACCGGGCTGTAGCGGTGGGGCATGAACGAGTCCGATCCACTCCTCGTCAGCCATCTGGCGGACTACCGGTTCGACCGCCTGCAGGTCAGTTGTGCCAGTTGCGGGCGCCACGGCGACTATTCGGTCAGGACGCTTCGCAAGCTTTATGGCAACCCGCCGATGGTCGAGGTGCCACGCTTCGTTGCCATGCGCGGCAACTGCCCGCTTGCGCTGCGCTTTCCCGGCAAGGATTGCGATGCACGCTTTGCCAACCGTGCTGCCCCCCGGGCGGTGGAGTATCTGGGCTCGGCGTACCATGCCGGTTGGAGTGTCGTGCTGACTTGCCAGCGCAGCCACCAGGGCCTGAAATCGGTGAAGCCGTGCCGCGAGCCCTACGTCATCGACCTGGGAAGTCTCGTGGCGGCCCTGGGTCATACCTTCCCGATCGACCAGCTCGGGCAAAAACTCTGCTGCCCCAACTGCGGCAGTGCCCACTACGATCTGCGCTGGATCGTGCCCAGGGAGCCCCCATCCACCGCGCAGGTGCCGCTGCGCAAGGTGGGTTGAGCCCTAGAACAACGTCGGTTCGCGTACTCCGGGCAACTCGGCCTCGGGTGGCGGTGGGTCTTCTTTCGGACCGATCGAGACCACCTGCAGCACGCCGGGCGGGAGTGGGCGTTGCAGCTTGCGCGCCTCCTCCCATGGCGCCGTCATCCAGGTTTCGATCTCCTCGGGCGTTCGAAGGATCACAGGCATGGCATCTGGGTTGGCCACTGCCACAACATCGTTGGGGTCGGTAGTGAGGAACGCGAACAGATCGCTCGTGAGAGCGTTCTGGCCGATGCGCCGCACACTGGTCCATTGCGGCGCCCAGATGCCGGCAAAGAAGGCAAGCGGTCGCTCCGGGTCGAAAGCGAACCAAGTGTGCCCGAGCTTCTTGCCGTCGGTCCCCACCAGATTGCTGAACTCGGCGAAGCTGTTGAACGGCACGATGCAGCGGAACTCCGGCGCCAGCCAGCGCTGCCAATGCTTGCTGTCGGTGTTGCGGACGTTATGCGTGCCCTTGTCGGGCTCGTTGGCGACCATTTCGGCAAACTCGTCCGGTGATATCGAGCGCCCTTCCTTTTCGATCAGGCGGTTCGCCCGCTTCTTTGCCGCCTGGTACAGTGCCTGCGACGAGGTCGGCATGCCCCACCACACATTCACCAGTTCGCGGAATCCGGGTTGGTTGCGGATGATCGGCGCCACCGTGCCCGGATAGACCCCTGTCAGCGGCGGCATGTTGCCGATATTGGCGCCAACCTTGAAGGTGAAGCGCAGCCGGCGCAGCGCCTCGACATTGGTGGTAACGGTGTAGGCGTAGCACATGCGACGGACGCTAATGGTGCGACAAGGCGCCGGCAAGGGCCGACCAGCCACCATCAACGCGCCCGGAGGCAGCGCAGCCCACCGGACTCGGTGGGCTGCGACGCTTGGCTCTACAGCGTGCCCCGGATGCCGGCGGTGACGCCCAGGCTGTAGCTGTCGCCCGGGTGGTTGAGGCTGGTGCCGAGATTGGCTTCGCCATAGAGCGACAGCTGATCGCCGGCCCAGTTGACCGAGCCGCCCAGCCCGATGCTGCCCCACAGCGGGTCGGCCTCGTTGACCAGCGTATCGCCGCCAACGCTCGTTGCCGTGCCATCGAGGAACTCGTAGCTGAGGTTGGCAATGCCGTAGAGGTGGGTGCGCCCGGTCTCGCCGGCGGTATCCTGCCACTGGGTCTCGTAGTCGGCCGAAATGCCCAGGCGACCGAGCAGGCTGTCGCCGCTCTGCAAGGCAACGGTCGAACCGTACGAATCGAAGTTCTCGAAATCGACCGAGGAATAGGCGAGTTGCGCCTGCGGGGTCACCGACCAGCCATTGCCGAGCGCCAGTTGCTGGCCGGCTTCAAGGCTGAGGGCATAGCCGAAACCGGCATTGCCCGAAACCAGCGGCCCGTCGAGCAGATCGGCGCTGAGCGTGCTGTCGAACCAGTTCAGTTTGCCCTGTGCATCGAGGTAGAAGCCCTGGTTGCCGTACCAGGTGAGCGTCCCGCCCAGGCCGATCGCGGTGCCTTCGATACCGCCATTGCCGGAAGCCGCACTGATCGCGGCCGAGATGGTGCCGAGCTGCGCGTTGAGGCCGCCGACCAGCGTGCCGGCGTCGCTCTGCTGGAGCACACCATCGGCGCCGGCCTGCAGGCGCCAGGTATCGACCTCGTAGCTGGCGGCAGTGCTTGAATTGTCGGGGGCAAGAGAGGTGCGGCGTGCGTCGATCCGACCCCAGATGCCATTGCCCTCGGTACTGCCCGCCGACCAGGAGCGGTTGCCGACGCGCTGTTGCAGGCTTTCGGACGTGTTGAAGGCCTGCAGCGCCGCCGCCGCGTAGGTCTCGATCACCGGCGCCGCCGGCTGGAACACCGGCGTATCATCGGGGTTCAGGATGCTGCGCAGGTACCAATCGCCATCGGCAACGTCCGGTGTGCCCTGATAGAGGCCGTAGAGGTAGGCGCCGCCGATCACCGCCTGCTGGCCTTCATGCACGGTGTCGCCGAGCAGGCTGAAGCTGCCGTCCGACGTGCCGTCGACATCGATGATCCGGATGCCGTTCGTGGTCTGGCCGCCGGCGCCGCCCAGGTTGGTCACCTTGACGTTGGTCGTGCCGGTGCTGTTGCCGGTGATCTTCAGCAAATCGGTGCTGGAGCCGTCGTTGCCCAGCACGGTCTCGATCTGCAGCAGCCCGCCACTGCCGGTATAGTCGCCGTTGATGGTGAGCGTGCCGATCCCGTTGCTGCCGGGCGCGATGCTGCCGCCGGCAGCGACGCTGGTATCGCCAACAGTGCCGGTGCCGGCGAGCGCGCCACCGGTGACATTGACGATCCCGAAGCCAAGGTCGGTATCGCCGAGGTCGCCATTCACCTCCAGCATGCCGCCGCTGATGGTGGTCAGGCCGGTGAAGCCAAGCTGGTTGGCATTGAAAATGGTGCGGCCGGCCACCTGGTTGATGGTGCCGCTGCCGTTGATCGGGATCTCGAAGACGTAGCCGGTTTCGGTGTGGTTGAAGTTGATTTCGGCGCTGGCGGCGAGGGTAACCGCGGAAGCCTGCAACGTGCCGGCACCTGTCGCGGCCTCGCCGACAGCACCGCCGATATTGAGCGTGGCGTCGCTGTCGACATGCGTGCCGCCGAGCACCAAGGCGCCAGCGCCGTCGCCGATGGTGACCTTGCCATCATTGGCGAGGGTCAGCGTGCCCCGTCCGCGGGCGCCGAGGGCAAAGCTGCCGGCATCGATCAGCGAACCGTCGCCTGAAACGATCACGTCGAAATCCCGCACGACCGAGCCGGTCGTTGCCGCTGCAACAGCCACGGCATTCGCCTCGACCACGCCACCGTCGAGCACCGACAGTTTGCCGCGCTGCAGGTAGAGCGTCGTCGCCACTGCCAGCTTCGAGCCTGGGCCCGAAACCACGCCGGTGACGGGTGATGCCTGTACGATGTTGCCGACGCCGCCGAACGTCACGGCGCTCGTGGTGCTCAGCAGGCCACCGCCGGTGACGTTGATCGTCCCCGTTACCCCGCTCACCTGGTTGATGCTCGTGACGTAGAGCGCCGAACCGGCGCCGCTGACGTTGATGTTGGATTTGCCGTACTGCCGGACGCCCGATGTGGTGTTGAGCACGGCGCCGGACAGCACATTGAGCGTCCCCTCGCCGGTCGAATTACCGAGATCGATGGAATCGGCGCCGGTGCCGGTCACCACGGTTCCCGCCCCGGAGATGGTCAGAGTTGCGACATTGCCGGGATTCTTGGCGATCGCGAACAGCGGCGTCGTGTTGGTCGTGTTGTGATGGACGGCGATCTTGCTGCCGCCGTTGATCAGCGTGGTCCCGCCGATCACGCCGATATGGGTGACCCCAGACGCGGTGACGCCGTTGATCTCCAGCGTGCCGGTGCCCGTCTTATTGAGGACCGCTTGATTGAGCACACCGTTGCCGAGCACATTTCCCTTGATGGTCAGCGAAGCGCCGCTGGCAACGTCAAACGCGGCACCGGAGGTAAGGGTGAGGGTGTTGGCACCCGTCACAACCGTGATGGCCTTGCCGGCAACGGCAGCGGGCGGAGTGGTGATCGAGAAGCTGGTGGTAAGTGTGATGGTCGAACTGGGGTCGGCGCTCGCTTGCGCTGCGGCGATGGCGGCATCGAGTTCGATCTGGTTGGCGACGTTGTAATTCGCGGCGCTGGCTGGAGTGGCGAGCAGCGCCAGCAACGAGACGCCTGAAAGGAGAAGGGGAGCCCTCCGGTTGAACGGCAGGCGCCGCACGGTGTCCGCAACACCGGCATTCGCACTCAGATAGGTCATCGCATCTCTCGTTGGTTGGCGGGTGGCCGCGCCGATGGTCGAAAAAGCAGTAGGTCGCCGTGGCTTCGGCGGCCGGTAGTCGAAATCAGACCTTGCGTTTGATCCCGGCGGTGGAAAGGAGGGCTGCGGCAAAGGCCTCCCCAACGGGAGTGGCCGCGCGCCGGCGACCTTCGCGCTGACGCACAGAATCGACTGCTCGCTCGCCCGGAGCGCTCACATCAATGGTCATATTATCTCTCTAGTTGGCGAGTGGCCTCGCCGGTGGTCCGCCCCGTCGCATCGGCAAGATCAGATGCGACCTGATCGCTCAATCTAGACAATGACTTATTCGCAACGCTGACAACGTTAGCTGACACTTCCTGTCTTGGAAATGACACCATTGATCACAATTTAGTCGACTTTCGGCTAAGCTTGCCGAAGCTGCATCGGAGGCCGCCATGGCGAAGTTCAGCATCGTCCCGTTCACCGATCTCACACCGGCACAGCGCGAGACTGCAGCCGAGATTCTGGTCGCGGCACTCGCGCACGTGCCGGCGGCCTGGAAGACTATCGGCGAGGGCCGCGACGAGATCGAGAAGCTCATGTCCGACCCGGAATGGAGTGGCCTTGCTGCCGTGAACGGTGAGGCGCTGTTGGGCTGGGTGGGGGTGATAGAGAGCTATTCCCACGCCTGGGAACTGCATCCGCTGGTCGTCGCGCCGGCGGCGCAGGGGAGGGGGATCGGCCGCCAACTGGTCGCAGCGCTCGAGGATAAGGTACGCGCGGCCGGCGCGTTGACGCTGTATCTGGGCAGCGACGACGATTTCGGCGGCACCACGGCGTTCGGCGCCGACCTCTACGCCGACACGGCGTCGGCGTTGCGCGACCTTGCCGCAGTACCAGGCAAGAAGCACCCGCTCGAGTTCTATCGCAAGTGCGGGTTTCGCGTCATCGGCTTCATCCCCGACGCCAACGGCGCGGGCAAGCCCGACATCTGGCTGGGCAAGCGCCTGTAGCGCCTGCGCGCTGCTGCCGCAGGGGTAGGTGAGGTTTCGTTAAGCACGATCTCGCTAGACCGGGCGCGCGCCCTGCTCGCGGCAGAAGCCGGAGGGACGCCGACCAGGGGGCCTTGCCGTGACGAACTCGGATATCAACTCACTTCCGCTGCGCGAGCGGCTCGACTTTGTGCGCCTCGATGGGGCAGCACTGACCGACCTCTCGGCCCTGCAGCCGATGGTGGACAAGCACCTGCCGGCCGCGCTGACGGCATTCTACGAGCGCCTGACCGGCGTGCCTGAGATGGCGAGTTTCTTTGCCGGCAGGCCGCAGATGGAGCGTGCCATGTCCAAGCAACTGGTGCACTGGCAGTCGATAGCGAGCGGCCGCTTCGATGGCGATTACCTCGAGTCGAGCCGACGGATCGGCGAACGGCACGCCAAGATCGGGTTGGAGCCCCGCTGGTATCTGGGCGGCTATGCACTGATCCTCGAGCAGTTGCTGACCGCGGTGCTCACCGAGACGCTGGCGGCGCCCGAAAAGCCGCGGCGGCTGTTCGGCAAGGCTCCCGAGGCCGTCGACGCCGGGGACCTGTCGCGAAAGCTCTCGGCGCTGGTCAAGGCCGTGCTGATCGACATGGACCTGGCGGTGACCGTCTATTTCGACCGGCTGACCGAAGCCGCGGCGGAACGCGACCGGCTCGCCTCAGAACGCATCCGGCGCGCCGTGTCGCTGACCGGCGAGACGCTGCGGCGGCTGGCCGATGGCGATCTGACGGCACGCATCGCTGCCGAGTTCGACGCCGAGTTCGAGGAGATCAAGGACGACACCAATGCCGTAGCCGACCGGCTAGAGGCGATCGTTCGGCAGCTGCGCAATACCTCGGGCTCGCTGAAGACCGCGACCGGTGAGATTCTTGCGGGCGCCAACGACCTGTCCGACCGTACCACCAAGCAGGCCGCCACCATCGAGGAAACCTCGGCGGCGATGGAGCAGCTGATGGGCACCGTGGCGGCCAATGTGGCGAGCGCCAAGGCCGCGACCGACAGCGCCCGCGCCGTATCCGATGCGGCCGATGCCGGCACGGGCGTGATGGCCGAGGCCAACGACGCGATGGAGCGGATCACCGGCTCGTCGGAGAAGATCGCGAAAATCATCGGGCTGATCGATGACATCGCCTTCCAGACCAACCTCCTTGCCCTCAACGCCTCAGTCGAGGCGGCGCGGGCCGGGGAGGCCGGCAAGGGCTTTGCGGTGGTGGCGGTGGAAGTGCGCCGGCTGGCGCAGAGTGCCGCGGCGGCGTCGGCCGACATCAAGGCGCTGATCGAGCAGAGCGGCGCCGACGTGCGCGACGGCACGGCGCTGGTGACGGCGGCAACGGCAAAGCTCGCGGCCATCCACGCTTCGGTGCGTGAAAACCAGACGCTGATGGAGGGCATCGCCGCGGCCAGCGCCGCGCAGGCCGAAGGCATCGGCGAGGTCACCGTGGCGGTCCGCCAGATGGACGAGATGACCCAGCACAACGCCGCACTGGTCGAACAGATCAACGGCGCTATTGAACAGACCGAACAGCAGGCGGCCGAGCTCGACATGCTGGTCGATCAGTTCACCGTGTCGGATGGGGACGCGGTCCGGGCGAGGCGGGTGGCGTAGGGGGCGTGGCTCTCTAAGTGCCGTCTCCCTTAAGGTAGAGGCACTGCTAAGGGTCGCTGAAGTGGACCGTTGAGAACAGTCAGGCGCCCAAATCATAGCACCATGCCCGAGGTGATCGTGCCAGCGGCCTGAAAGGCAAATCCGAAAACTATCAAGGCGATTCCGACACGCAGCGGCGGGCGTGGACGCCGGGCGTCTAGCGCCCTCTTTTCACTGAGTGCTGCCGCAAGCAGCTGTTCGGTAGCTTCTGGCAAAGTGCCGCCCTCTACCTTCGCAACGCGCACGCCGAGAATCTTCGCGGCGAGTGTTAGCTCCCCCTCCGGAGGGAGGACATGGTACGAGCTGTCGAACTTATCGGTGGGGCGGCGACTTGGAGCCGTGACGGAGAAGCCGTTTACCTGCATGTAGGCTCGTACATCATCCAGCAGCCGTTCGGCTCGATCGAGTCTTGCTGCCGGCAGAATGTCGGACGCCAGTATAAGAAACCCGACAATGTCGAGAATTAGTCCCACAACACTTAGTGCTGCGCCCGGCGCGATCATCGTATTGCCTCACGTGGACTGGGAATACGTACCAGATTCGCTTCAGGTGCGCGTAAGTGTTGGTCTCCGCCCATCCGCCAGCCCTCGCTGGCGGGACTGCCGCGAGGGGGGCAGTCGGTCTGGCGGAGTGGGGTGGCGCACAATGTGATCGGGGAGGCCAGGGCCTCCCCGATGGGTTCACTCCGCCGCCTGCGGCATCGCGTTTGGTACACGCACGCCTGACCGCGGACCGGCTGCCGCGATCAGCGTCGTCACCACGGCCAGCGCCGCGACGAACGCGCCGCCGGCGATGTAGGGCTCCCAGCTGAAGCCCGGCGCTGCCGTGAAGATGGCCGAGACGGCCGCCAGCACGATGCCGCCGCCGATCTGGAACGAGGCAAACAGCAGACCTGAGGCCAAACCAGACTTGTCGTCTTCGACGTCGGCGAGGGCAGCGACCTGCACCGAGGGGTAGGTGGCGGCATAGCCGAGGCCGAGGAACAGCTGGGTGACGATCACCAGCGCGACCGGCTCGAACCGGCCGAGGGCCAGCACCCAGAACACATAGCCGGCCGCCTGCAGCAGGACGCCGATGGCCATCACTTTGGTGGTGCCGTTGCGCTGGGCCACGCCGGCAAGCCGCGGCGCAAGGAACATTACGCAGGCGCCGCCCAGTGCGAAGCTGAAGCCGGTGGCAAAGGCCGACCAGCCATAGACATGCTGGTAGTAGAGCGTCGCAAGGAACTGGAAGCCCACATAGACGCCCTGGAACAGCGCCGCGACGATATTGGCGTGGCTCAGCTTCTTCCGCCGGAAGATCGACAGCGGCACCATCGGATCGTGATGGCGGGCCTCGACGACGAGGAAGATGCCGATCAGCGCCAGCGCAGCGACCAGCGGCCCCCAGGTGAGGGGGGCAGCAAAGCCGGCGGCCGAGGCGTTGGTGACGCCGAACACGAACAGCAGCAGGCCCGGCGTGATGGTGATGGCGCCGGCCCAGTCGAACGAGGCGCGCTTGCCCCCGTTCTTTGCGTCAGGCGGCAGGACGAACGGCGCGATGACGAGGACGAGGATGGCGACCGGCGCCGCCATGACCAGCGTGGCACGCCAGGTGAGGACGGTCACCGCCCCACCCAGCACCATGCCGAGCACGAACCCGGCGGCGCCGGTCGAGGCGAACAGGCCAAGCGCCTTGGCCCGGGCCTGACCCTCACCGAAGACGTTGAGCAGCAGTGCCAAGGCGGCCGGCGCGGTGAAGGCGGCGGCGATGCCCTTGATCAGCCGGGCGGCGATCAGCGTCGGGCCCGAGTCGACGAAGGCGCCGGCGATCGAGGCGGCGGCGAAAATGCCGAGCGCCCAGAGGAACACGCGGCGGTGGCCGAAGATATCGGCAACCCGGCCGCCCAGCAGCAGGAAGCCGCCATAGCCGAGCACATAGGCGCTCACCGCCCATTGCAGCACATTGGGCTCGAGCCCGAGTTCGGCCTGGATGGCAGGCAGAGCAACGCCGATGGTGGAGACATCCATGGCGTCGAGGAAGTTGGCGGCGCAGAGCAGGAACAGGGCCAGCCCGGCGACGCCTCCAATCTTGGTAGAGGTCATCGAAAATATCCCTTTCGCAATGCCGCCGTCGCGTGTGGGGAGGAGCGCCGGCCGGCAGAGGGAGCGGAACCTGACGACCTCTGATCCATATTGCAAATCGATAGTCGACATGCGAGGTATCACTGGCAATGATGAATGACGCCGCCCTTCGCAAGATCGATCTGAACCTGCTGCTGGCCTTCTCGGTGCTGATGCAGGAGCGCAATGTCAGCCGCGCCGCCGAGCGACTGTTGCTGGGCCAGCCCGGGCTTTCGGCGGCGCTGAAGCGGCTGCGCGAGGCGCTCGACGACGAGCTGTTCGTACGGGTCGGGCGCGGCCTGCAGCCGACGCCGCGGGCCCTCGACATTGCTCCGGCGATCGAGGATGCGCTGGGCAATATCGAGCGGGCGATCCGCATGCCCGACGCGTTCGACCCCCTGAGCTACGAGGGCACCTTCCGCATCGGTATGTGCGACAACCTCGAGACGGCGTTCTTCGGGCCGCTGGCAGCGCGGATCCGGCGCGAGGCGCCCAATGCCAGGCTGATCTCGGTGGCCTCGCACACCCATCACCCCGGCCAGCAGCTCGACGATGGCGCGTTCGATCTGAGCGTCTCAGTGCACCCGGAGCCGGCCTCCTGGCACATCCGCCAGGCGCTGTTCAACCAGGCCTCGATCTCGATCTACGACCCCACGCAACTCAAGCTGAAGGCGCCGCTGAGCCTCGAGGATTTCACCCGCGAGGCGCACATCGCCGTGTCGTTCGAGGGCGATATGATCGGCGACGTCGACGCGGCGCTCGACAAGCTCGGGCAGACACGACGGGTAGTGGCCACCGTACCGCGCTTCTCGGCGCTGCCGACGGCGCTGAGCGCCATGCCGGCCATCGCCACCATCCCGGAGTCGATCGCGCGCTGCATGGCATCGCTGCATGGGTTGGAGATCTCGCCTCCGCCGGTGGAGCTCGAAGCCTCGCCGGTGTCGATGCTCTATCGTCGGGTCGACCGTGCCGACGGACGGGCGCAATGGTTCCGCCGGGTGTTCGTCGAGGTGGCGCGCGAGGCGCTCAAGACCAGCGGTTGCAGCTGCGACATCGCGGTGGCGGCTTGAGCATGAACGCCGGAGCGTGGGGCCACGCCCACCCTCAGTTCCTCCCCACAAGGGGGAGGGAGGCGATAGCTGCAATGCCTCGGTTCAGGCGTCTCCCTCGCCCTTGTGGGGAGGGATCAAGGGTGGGGGTGCCCCACGCTCAGGATTTGGCTGGAGGGCCAACATGACCAACACCGTTCGCGAGCTGCGCCTCGTCATCACCGTCGACGATTTCGAACAGGCGGTGGCGTTCTGGCGCGATACGATGGGGCTGAAGGAGCAGATCTCGGTCGGCGATGACGACGGCCACGTCGCCATCCTCGGCGCCGGGATCGCGACACTGGAGATCAGCGACAGGAAGCACGCCGAGTTCATCGACAAGATCGAAGTCGGCCGCCCGGTAGGCGGGCAGTTCCGCGTGGCGCTGCGCTTCGATGATGTGCCGGCGGCCACCGACCTGCTGGAGGCGGCAGGCGCCAAGGTGCTGGGTACGCCCCGGCCGACGCCGTTTCGCTCCACTAATTCGCGGCTCGAGGCGCCCGATGGCATACAACTGACTTTGTTCGATGCGGAGTGAAGCGTGAGCGACTACCAACTGATTGAGCGGACCCCGACGATCGAGGAATACCGCGAGCTGCGCCGACTGTCGGGGCTGAGCGGTAAATCCGAGGCGGCGGCGGCGCGCGGCCTGCCCAACACTATCCATGCGGTGGTGATCGAGCATGCCGGCGCGGCCATCGGCATGGGCCGGGTGATCGGCGATGGCGGCACGGCTTACCAGGTTACCGATATCGCCGTACTGAAGGCACACCGGGGCAAGGGGCTGGGCAAGCGGATCGTCGCGGCGCTGGTCGAGTGGCTCAAGGCCAACGCCCCGCCGACCGCCTATGTCAGCCTCATCGCCGATGGCCCGGCCAAGGCGCTTTACGCCCAGTACGGCTTCGCTGAAACAGCGCCGAAATCGGTCGGCATGTACCTATGGCTGAAGTAATTCGGATGCAGGTTCAGTGGCTTGGCGAGCCGAGTCGCTGACGCGGTTCCGTACGGTCGGACTGCGTGAACGGGTAGCCGTCGCGGATATGGGCGTTGAAGTAACGCCCCTTGGACGGCGAGCGCCGCAGCGCATCATACTCGATGGCCGGCACTTCGAGATAGTCGTAGCGCCGGCCGGACGGGCGGAACCAGACCGAAAGCGTCTGCGTCTCCGGGTCGTATGCCATGTCGGCAATCACCGTGGACGGCATGTCGGATACCTCCATGCCGTCCTAACGCTTCGGTCGGCAGTCCGTTGCCGATGCTACTCCAGTTCCGCTACGGCGACGTCGACATCGAGATCGGGCCAGCGCAGACCGGTGCCGCCATCGGTAAAGCGCCAGTTGAGGCGGGCCGCCGGCGAGCCGTCGCGCAGGCGAGGATAGCGGGTGAGCGGCGTGATCAGCTCGCGCCCATCCTCCAGTTTGATTTCAAGCGTCGCAGTGCCGAAGCGCACGTCGATGGCCCGGGAACCGGCATTGGTGGTCGTGCTCATTGGTCCTCCTCCTCAGAGCATCCGAGGCGCCTCCGGCAGGATTGAGCCTCCCGCCTCGAGAGCGCGACAGATCAGAGTGAGCGTAACCGCGTTCCGGCGAGGCGAGAAGGTGGTAAACGGCTGAGCGCACTGACTGTTAGCCCTCCTGTCGGCCGGCGCCGCCGAGCGGTGCCGCACAGGGACCCGCCTCTGTTCATCCCGCATTCAGCCATTCGCCCGCATAACCCTCCGATGACACAGAAACTGACATTGGTGGCGGCCGGCGTGTTGACGCTCGGGCTGGCGTTCGGTGTTGCAGCACCGGCGGTGGCGCAGGAGTGCCTGAACAAGCGCGAAATCCAGCAGATGATCGACAATGGCGAGCTGGTGCAGCTGTCGCAGGCGATTGCGCAGTCGGGCGTCGACGGCAAGATCATCAGTTCGCAGGCTCGGGTCTGCATGGTCGGCGGCCAGTGGGAATGGCAGGTCAACGTCATGGACGAAACTGGCGAAAGCAAACCTGTGAGCTTGCCGGCTCAGTGAAGCCTCACGTAAAATCAATATCGGACACTCCTCGCGCGTAGGGCCGGCTGCTGCCGGGCGCGGCGGGTGTCGTGGCGGCAATAGGGGACGTTCGATGCGCATTCTCGTCGTGGAAGACGACACCAATCTCAACCGGCAGCTGAAGGATGCGCTGACCGAAGGCGGCTACGTCGTTGACGTGGCGTTCGACGGCGAGGAAGGCCATTTCCTCGGCGATACCGAACCCTACGACGCGGTGGTGCTCGATATTGGCCTGCCGCAAATGGACGGTCTCTCGGTACTCGAGGAATGGCGCCGCGCCGGCAAGAAGATGCCGGTGCTGCTGCTGACCGCCCGCGACCGCTGGAGCGACAAGGTGCAGGGCATCGATGCCGGCGCCGACGATTACGTGGCCAAGCCCTTCCATATGGAAGAAGTGCTGGCCCGCGTCCGTGCCCTGGTCCGCCGGGCCGCCGGCCAGGCTTCCAATGAAATCAGCGCCGGTTCGGTGCGGCTCGACGTCAAGGCCGGCAAGGTCACGGTGGATGGGCACTCGGTGAAGCTCACCAGCCACGAGCTGCGGCTCTTGAGTTACCTGATGCACCACAAGGGCAAGGTGATCTCGCGCACCGAGCTGACCGAGCACCTTTACGACCAGGATTTCGACCGCGATTCCAACACCATCGAGGTGTTCGTCGGCCGTTTGCGCAAGAAGCTGCCGGACGATTGCATCCAGACGGTGCGCGGGCTGGGTTACCAGATCGCCGAGGACTGAGGGCGGGCTATTCCTACCGACCTGGCCACTGCCGGGCTGACCGGCCACTTCGTGTCAACCCGGCCGAGCGAGCGGGGCGCCAATGACTGACGCGCCTGGCGCCGCCAGCAGCATGAAGAAGGGGTCGATCGCGGCCTCGTTGTTTCTGTTGTCGGCCGGCTGGCTGATCGTCGCGCTGGTGGCGACGGCGTTCCTGCTGACCGAGCTCTACTCGCGCGCGCTCGACAACAGCCTGGTCGAGACGCTGGAGTTTCACGTCGAGACGCTGACCGACCTGAGTCTGCTCTCCGACACCCCCAAATCGGACCAGATCAAGGTGGCCGATCCGCGCTTCGACCGCACCGGCTCGGGCTGGTACTGGGCGATCCGCGACGACAAGGGCGAGCTGCTCAACTTCTCCAACTCCTATGTCGGCATGGTGCTGGGGCCGCTGCCGGGCGCGTTCGACGCCACCAACTCCAAGTCGGCCGTGCTGACCGACCCGTTCAATATCAAGATCCGGGTGATCGAGCGCGCCGTCACGGTGAACGGCATGCCGCTGCACATCATGGTGACCGGCTCGCTCGACGAGATCCTGTCGCTGGTGGACGAGTTCCGCGGTCAGACGTTGATCGTGCTTGGTGCCGTGGCGATCATGCTGGCGGTGATGTCGACCATCGTCGCGCGGCTGGCGCTGCGGCCGATCAATCGGCTGAGGCGCGAAGTGGAGCAGGTGCGTGAGGGCGATGCAGCTTCGCTGACCGGTGCCTACCCGGCCGAACTGGCGCCGCTCTCCGAGGAGATCAATGAGCTGTTGCGCTCCAACGCACAGATCGTCGAGCGCGCCCGCAACCAGGTGGGCAACCTGGCGCATGGGCTGAAGACCCCGATCGCCGTGCTGCGCAACGAGGCCAGCGCCGACAAGAAGAACAGTCTCGCCAAGGTGGTGGCCACCGAAACCGAGAAGATGAGCCAGCTGGTGACGACCTATCTCGACCGGGCCCGGCTGGCGGCGCGCTCGACCGTGGTCGGCAAGAAGGCCGACGCCACCCATGTCATGCTGCGGCTGACCCGGGTGATGCAGAAGCTCAACCCGCAGGTGACCATCGCCATGGTTCGTCCGGACGCCTCGCTGCCCTGGTTCCGCGGCGATGAAGGCGACCTCGAGGAAATGGCCGGCAACCTGCTCGACAATGCCTGCAAATGGGCGAAGTCCTCGATCGGTGTCACGGTGGTGGCAGAGCGCAGTGGCGCCGCAGCGAACCTCCTGATCAAAATCGACGACGACGGGCCCGGCCTGACCGAGGAGGAAGCGACCAAAGTGTTGCGTCGCGGTGTCAGGCTGGACGAGAAGACCCCCGGTTCCGGGCTGGGCTTGGATATCGTCAAGGAACTGGTTGACGTCTACGGCGGCTCCCTGCAATTGAAACGCTCAGTGCTGGGGGGCCTCCTGGCCGAATTGCGGCTTCCGGCCGCAAAGGTTGCGGGTTTCCGCACTTTTGCCTCAATACGTAAGGAATAAGGGCCTCGGCCACCCCCTCGAGACCGACATGCAGCAGATCGTCCGCGCCGTTCCCCTCTTTGCCATGCTCCTGCTCGCCGGTTGCAGCATGGGTCCCTCGACCTCAGACGTCGCCCTCGGGCCGACGCTGCCACAGCCGAACTCGACCCTGGCGACGCAGCCGACCATCACTCCGGCTTCGCTGCCGGCGCCCGGCGCCATCCAGTCCGCCAGCACCAGCTCGATGAACGATGTGAGCGCGTTCCTCGACGCTTCGGTGCTTGGCCAGCTCTCCGCCAAGGACAAGTCGGAAGCGGCAAGCGCCCAGTTCAACGCCCTGACCTTCGGCCGCCCCGGTGCACCGCGCACCTGGATCGGCGACAAGGGGGTCAGCGGTTCGGTGACGGTTGGGCCTTATGTGACCGTCAACAATACCAACTGCCGCGATTTCACCCACACCGTGACGATCGCCGGCGCGCCGCACGCTCGCAAGGGCACCGCCTGTCGCGAGGCCGACAACACCTGGAGCGTCGCCGGCTGACGCCTTCGCCGGTTGTCGAAACCGGCGTCATCTGACTGCGATGTGATCGCCGACCGGCGGCTGCGGATAGTCTTTGTTTACCGTCGCGCGCTAGGTTCGAGGACTATTCTCGGACCCTGACGCCCGCCGGTTTTCATGCCCGATACTGCCACTCGTCTTTCGTCGTCTGGATCGGCGCGCTCGCAGCGCGGCGTACGGCCGTTCTTTGGGCTGATCGATGCCGTCGTCGTTCCCGGTTCGGCCGGATTCGATTTCGACGGCGGTGTTGCCGAGGCGCATGCCCGCGGTGTCTGGACCTGGATGGTGCGTGACCTGGCGCCCGACCTGATCGACGCCAACGCCAGCGACGAGGATCCTGCCGCGCGCCAGGCGCTCGATCTGTTGATGCCCGAGTTGCTGCAGCGGGCCCGTGCGGCCATCGCGGCGGTGGCGACGCCGGATGCGGAGCGCCGCATCCAGCTGCAGATGGGCGGCGAGGAGGCCCATCGCCGCGTCGGTGTGGTGCTCAATGCGCTCAAATGCCGAAGCCTGCTCGACAAGGCCCAGGCCTTTGGCCGAGCCGCGAACGGCATGACGGACGAGACGGCGCTCGGCGTTGCGCTGCAGTCGATGCCGCTCAATGACCACGCCGTTTCGGCGCTGCTGTTCCAGGCGGCAATGGGGCAGGTGAGCCATCCCGGCCGCCTGATGGCGTCGGCGATTCGCCTCGCCGGGTCCGCCACCGAGGCGTCGCTGCAGCGCGCCGGCTTCGCGCCGCTGATCGAGGCGATACTGTCGCATGCCCAGGCGCAGATTCCGGCACTCGACCAGCATGGAGCCTTCGCCGACATCGATCTCACCTGCCGCGCCATCGACCGGTTTCACCGGCTGATGCGGGCGATAACCGGCTATGTGGAGCTCGGCCGCCTGACCCGCTGGTCGACGGCGGTCGCGGCGCTGACCAAGACGGTGTCGGAACTGGTCGAACCCAAGCTCCGCGACGTGTCGCCCAACGTCAACCTGGCATTGCGCCGCCATTCCGGCACCGACCGGCTCGACAGCGACCAGGTGCTGGCGGCGCTCAACGGCTGCTATGTCCTGGCGACCATCCGCGATTGTCGCGACTCGCTGGCGCTCAACGCCATGTTCGATCAGACTTGGACGCAGGTCGGGCAAGCGCTGGAAATGCACGTGCAGCGCAACCTCGAACTGTTCCGCCAGAACCCGGGCGACCGAGTGACCGGTGCCCGGCTCGATGCGGCGATCAAGATGGCCGAACTGCGCTTCAACCCTGATTACGCCGACGTGCTGCGCCGCGCGCGGGAAACCGCCGAAAAGCGTGCGGGCTGAAGGCGGCCGCTTTCGCCGACATCAGGACCGCAGCTTCAACCGCTCGACCAGCCGCGCTGCCACCGCCGTCCCCGCATCCCGCACGTAGAGTTCCGTCTCCGTGGCTTCCGGCACCTTGCCCATCAGCGCGATGCCGCCATTGGCGCCGGGGCGGTGCGGGGCGTAGGTGATGCCAATGGCCTTGAGCGGGTCGTGCTGCCCCGAATTCTCGAAGATCAGGCAGCCGGCCTCGAACGAGCGGGCATCGGCGGCGGTCAGGGCCCAGATTTGCGGCTTATCGCCGAAACGGCCGGTGAGGTAGGCCGGCGGCGTCGGCACCTCTTCCTCGGACGCGGGACGGTTGGGCACGCGCCAGCCAGTGTCGCTGATTTCCCCCGAGAGCGCGCAACGTTCTGCCGCGACCGAACCGGCATCGCGGGCCGCCATGGCGCCGATATCGACCGCGGCCGCGATGTCGCCGAGCCCGAGCTGTACGGCGCGGGTGGCAAGCCCCGAGACGCCGTGTTTGCTGGCCGCCGCCGCCCGGCGGGTGATCAGCGATTGTCCGCGATCGAGATAGGTGGCGCCGCGCGCCGCCGGACGGAACGGCGCCACCGGGTTGCGGGCGTCCGCAGTCTCGAAGGCCTCCTCGATGATATTGTCGACCACCGGCGGAGCGTCCTTGCCGAGGAACCTGAGCACTGCCGCCTTGCCGCTGCTGAGCGCGGCGGCGGTCGTATGATAGCCGGCGGCTGAGCCGGCCAGCGCCACTGCCGCCAGGGTGCCGCGCGGACCGAGCCAGCCATTGGCCGCATCCCACGCGGCCGGGCCACCAGCGCGCAGCCACAGGAAAATCTCGGGCTGCCAGGCGCCCGCGGCGACCAACTGGTCCGTCTCGATTGCGGTCGAATCCTGGGAGATCTCGTCGATGGCGACAGCGAAGCCGACCCGCAGCCCCGGCTTGTTGCGCTCGAGCGGCTCGGCATGGCTGGGGGCCAGAGCCGAGGCGAGTGTAATGCCGGTGGCCTTGGCGAAATCGACGAAGCGCGAGGTGGTGCTGAGCCGACTGTCGACGATGCGTTGCACCTCGATCCCGGCATCGGCGGCATGCAGTGCCAGCCGGTAGGCGAAGCTGTTGGGGGTGGTGAACAGCGCCCGTCGCCCTGACCAGACGCCGAACCGTTCGGCGCGCTGGAAAGCGGTCAGCGCGCCGACGATCCCCGGGATACGGTTGCCCGGAAACAGCGGCAATCGCTCGAGTGCGCCGGTGGCGAGGATGACGTGTCTGGCGTTGACAGCGATCACGCGCGACACCGGCCGGCCTGCCTCGACCACCACCTGGTGCACTTTCAGCATCGTACCGCTGATGGCGAAGGCCTCAGCGCGAGTGAGCGGTGTCACCTGGCCCTTGCCCTCGAGGCTCGCGATCAGCCGTTCGATCACGGTGTCGGGTGAGGCTTCGGCGTCGACAGCACCGAAATAGCGGATGGTGCCGCCAAAGCTCTGGTTGCGCTCGATCAGTACGGCGCGCTTGCCGGCGGCAGACGCCGCCGCAGCGGCGCTGAGACCGGCCACCCCGGCGCCGACGATGGCGAAATCGGCCTCGATGAGTTCGTCGACTGTGGCGTTGTGCCAGGGCGGGCTGCCCAACGGCGTGTCGCCGAAGCGATGGTTCAGCGTCCGCGCCGGGCCGAGCAGCTTGTGGCGAAGCGACCCCAGCAGGCCGCCCGAGGCGATGGGATCGCGCCGGGTGCCGATGGTAACGAGGTTGAGCCCCGCGAGGGCAGGGGTGCGCTCCATCGGCAACGCGGCGCCTTTGCCGGAACTGACCAGCGGCGCAAATTCCTCGTCGAGCGCCAGCGCATCGTCACCATGGCGGCCGGCGATCTGGATGCCGTTGGCGAGGGCGGCGGAGAGCACGGTGTCGCCGGCAAAGCCATGGATGGTCCGGCCGTTGAGTCGGAACTGCAGCGGCGACTTGCGGTCGAGTTCGGCGCCACCAAGGCCGTGCGGAGCATCGGGTGCGAGGCGATTGGCAGGCTCGCTCATGCCGGCACCGCCCGATAATCGGCGGCCAGCAGCCGCTGGTTGCCACGGGTCGGGCCACGCGCCGCGAACCACTCTGCCTCGTCGATCGGAGTGGCTCCAGCGACATGACGGGCGATGGCCGGCGCGAGAAATGCCCCGGTCGGACCGAGCGCGGCGATCACCAGCGCCTTGTGCCCGCGCGCCGGGCCGATGAACGGGCCGCCATCGCTGGTGCCGAGGCTCTCGACCACCGTTTCGCCGGCGAGGCGCAATGCCTCGCCACGCGATATCGCGCTGCCCAGCCGGGCCCGCGCTGTGGTCGGATCGCCGGCAAGGAGTGCCGAGACGCTGACCTTGCCATCCTGCACCAGCACCACGCCGCGATCGAGGAACGAGGTGTAGGGAGCGGGCAGCGGTTTGGCCGCATCGAGCAGCATGGCGGCACCTGGCACAGGCTCCAGGCTGCGGTCGCGCGCCTCCTCAGGCAGATACTCGAGGACGGCGTCGTCGCCGGCGAGGATCACCTGCGCCGCCTCGACGCTATGGTCGCCATTGGCGATCCGGGCGGTGCCGTCCTTGCGCAGCGTCAGGTCGGTGTCGGCGCGATCGAGATGGCGCACTTCGTGCCTGGCAAGCCAGCTTTCGAGCGCCGGCTCGAGCCGACCATGAGCAAGCAGCTGCGCATCGCGGACCCGCAGCATCAAGCCCTGGGCAATGGCGCGATCCGCCACCGGCTCCACGGCGTAGCCCAGCGCAATGGCGAGGTGGCGAAAATGGCCGAGCGCCGCAATGCTCTCGGGCGTTTCGGCGACGAATAGCGGGTCGGTGCGGCTGACCAGTCCCTTGCCCCAGCCGTTGACCAGCCTGGTGGTCTCGGCTGCAGCGCCCTTCAGCAACCGCAGGGTTTCGGGGCGGGTGATCGGCGCGACGGAGATGTCGATGCTGCGCTGCAGCCGGAACGGCGAGAACGGCTCGCCGACGAGGCAGACCCGGCGCCGGTGCTCGATGGCGAGCAAACCCGCCAGCAGTCCCGCAAGCGGGGTGGAGCCGAGCACCAGGTAGTCGTAGCTGTCGTCGGCCATGGGATCAGCGAACCATCGTCTGGGCTGCGGCAATGCGCCTCCCACACATCGCTGTGTGCAGGTGCATAATTTGCCCGAATGCCTTTATAGATCGGGCGCGTTTTTGCACCTTCGCATGAGGCAGAGCCCTGCACATGATCTTTTGGTCGCTCGCTTTTGTGGTCACAGCCGTCGCCTGCGCCGCGCTCTATTATGCGGGGGCCGGACGAAGGGTCAACGCGACTGCCGCTGTTGTAGACAGCCCTGAGATCGCGCACCTCAAGCTGCAGTTGAAGGAAATCGAGTCGGACCTTGCCCTGGGCCGGCTCGGCGTGGCCGAGGCGACGGCGGCGAAGGGCGAACTGGCGCGCGAACTGATGCGACTGAAGGCGACGACGAAAGCGGCAACTGACCCCGGCGCACGCCGAGGCCTCGTGGCCGCCGCGGCAGCCGTGACGGCGGTGCTGGCGTTCGGCGTCTACGGCGCGCTCGGCCGCCCTGATCTGCCGGCGCAGCCGCTGGCCGAGCGGCAGGACGTGCCGCCGCCTGAGATGACGCTGGATGATGCCATCGCCCGGATCGAGGCACAGCTCCAGTCCAAGCCCGACGATCTGCGCGGCTGGACGGTGATCGCGCCGGCCTACATGCAGATGGGCCGCTTTGCCGACGCGGCGACGGCGCTGCGCAAGGCAATCGAGCTCGACGGCCCGACCGCCGATCGCGAGACCGATCTGGGTGAGGCGCTGATGATGGCAAACAACGGCGACGCCACCGGCGAGCCGCTGGCCCTGTTCCGCAGCGCCTCCAACCGCGACGTCACTCATGTTCGCTCGCGCTACTACCTCGCCAGCGAAGCGATGCGCGAAGGCGACTTCGAGACGGCCAAGGCCGAGTGGCAGGGGCTGTTGAAGCTCAGCAAGGGCGGCGAGCCCTGGCTGGCCAATGCCGAGGCGGGGCTGGCGGCAGCAGAAGCCGGCCTCGGCGGCGACATGCCGGCCAATGCCGACATCGCCGCCATGGTCGAAGGCCTGTCGAGCCGGCTCAGCGAGAGCGGTGGCACGATCGACGAGTGGACCCGTCTGGTGCGTTCGCGCCTTGTGCTGGGTCAAACCGAACTGGCGCAACAAGCCTATGATGCGGCCCGCAAGGCCTACCCGGTAGCGGGCGAACGCGCGGAACTCGATGTTCTCGCAGCGGATAATGGATTGGTAGCAAGCAATTGACTCGTAAGCAGAAACGCTTAGCCATCATCGCCGGACTCGGCGTTGTCCTCGCCTTCTCGGCGACGCTGATCTTCATGGCTTTGCGCGACCAGATCGTGTTTTTCTATTCGCCCAGTGAAATCCACGAAAAGGCGATTGCCGCCGGCACCCCCATCCGTCTCGGCGGACTGGTCAAGGCAGGAACCTGGAAGCGCGAGGGGGAAACCTCCGATTTCGTGGTGACCGACGGCCAGACCGAGATGGCGACGCACTATGTCGGGCTCCTGCCCGACCTGTTCCGCGAGGGGCAGGGGGTGGTGATCGAGGGCAGCGTCACCCCGGAGGGGACGTTCGCGGCGACCAACGTGCTGGCCAAGCACGACGAGAACTATATGCCTAAGGAATTGGTCGAAGAGCTGAAGAAGCGCGGCGAGTGGCAGCGCGACGGAGCACCGCTGTGATGGGGCCGTCTGCTTCGGTTCTTGCGCGTTTCGCCCCGGGAGTCATCGCATGAGCATCGAACTCGGCCATTTCGCCCTCGTCCTCGCCTTCGCCATCTCGGCCATCTCGGCCATCGTCGGGCTCATTTTCTGGAAGCGCGAGGCGCTGGCCGGTTATCTGCAGCAGGGCGCGGTGCTGCAGTTCGTGCTGGTGGCGGCGGCATTCGCGGCGCTGATCCAGGCCTTCGTCGTTTCCGATTTCTCGCTGAAGCTTGCCTATGAGCACGCCAATTCGGCACAGCCGCTGATCTTCAAGATCACGGCGGTGTGGGGCAACCACGAAGGCTCGATGCTGCTCTGGGTGCTGATCCTGGTGATCATGGGCGCTGCCGTCGCGGCCTTCGGTCGGAGCCTGCCCAAGGACCTGCTGACCCTGGTGCTGGCGGTGCAGAGCCTGATCGCCGCGGCTTTTACCGGCTTCACGCTGTTCACTTCGAACCCGTTCCTGCGGCTCTCGCCCGCGCCGTTCGAGGGGCAGGACCTCAACCCGATCCTGCAGGATATCGGGCTCGCCATCCATCCGCCGCTGCTCTATCTCGGCTATGTCGGCTTCTCGGTCTGTTTCAGCTTCGCCATGGCGGCGCTGATCTCGGGCCGCATCGATGCCGCCTGGGCCCGCTGGGTGCGGCCATGGACCCTGCTCAGCTGGTGCTTCCTGACGCTTGGCATCGCCATGGGCTCCTACTGGGCCTATTACGAGCTCGGCTGGGGCGGCTGGTGGTTCTGGGATCCGGTGGAAAATGCCAGCTTCATGCCGTGGCTCGCCGGCACGGCTCTGCTGCACTCGGCTCTGGTGATGGAAAAGCGCAACGCGCTGAAGATATGGACGATCTTCCTTGCCATCATTACATTCTCGCTGAGCCTGCTCGGCACCTTCATGGTGCGCTCGGGCATCCTCACCTCGGTGCACACCTTCGCTTCGGACCCGACCCGCGGCATGGTGATCCTGGGTCTGCTGGCGGCGTTCATCGGCGGAGCTTTCTCGCTGTTCGCGTTCCGCGCTTCGACGCTGCGGGTGGGCGGGCTGTTCGCGCCGATCAGCCGCGAGGGTGCGCTGATCCTCAACAACCTGTTCCTCGCCACCGCGACCGTCGCGGTGTTGGTGGGGACGCTCTATCCGCTGCTGCTCGATGCGCTGGTCGGCGAGACCATCTCGGTGGGCGAGCCGTTCTTCAACCTGACCTTCGGCGTGATCATGGCGCCGCTCCTGATCATCCTGCCGTTCGGGCCGTTCCTTGCCTGGAAGCGCGGCGACCTGATTGCGGTGACGCAGCGGCTGGCGGGCGCCGCCGGGCTGGCGCTGTTTGCCGCGGTGCTTTGCTTCGCACTCACCGGCGGCGAGGTGTCGCTGGCGCCGCTCGGGCTGCTGCTCGGCTTCTGGGTAGCGTTCGGTGCGCTGGCCGAGCTGGTCGATCGGGCGAAGTTCTTCCGCACCGACGTCGTCACCTCCTTCAAGCGCTTGTTCGGCCTGCCGCGCACCGCCTGGTCGACGGCGATCGCGCATTTCGGCATCGGCGTCACGGTGATCGGCATCGTCGCCGCCACCGCCTGGCAACAGGAACTGGTGACCACCATGGTGCCGGGTGAGGGCGTGGTGCTCGCCGAACATCAGGTGACCTTCGAGGGCATGGAACATGTCGAGGGGCCGAACTTCGTTTCCGACACCGGCCGCTTCGCCATCCGCGCGCCGGGCGGCGGGGTCCGCACGGCGCTGGCCGAGCGCCGGGTCTACAATGCCAGCGGCCAGCCGACCACCGAGGCGGCGATCGAGACCTACGGCTTCAGCCAGCTCTACGTGCAGTTGGGCGAACCGCAGGCCGACGGCAAGTCGGTGGTGCGGCTCTGGTACAAGCCCTATGTCACCTTGATCTGGCTCGGCTGCCTGCTGATGGCCGGTGCCGGCTTCCTGTCGCTGAGCTACCGCCGGCTGCGCATCGGTGCGCCGCGACCGGCATCCGCCCGGGTGGCCGCCGAATGAGGGCGCTGCTGGCTCTCATGCTGCTGGTGCTGCTGAGCGCTCCGGCGCTGGCAGTGCGGCCGGACGAGATGCTCGCCGATCCGGTGCTCGAAACGCGCGCCCGCGCCATCTCCGAGGGGCTGCGCTGCCTTGTCTGCCAGAACCAGTCGATCGACGACTCCGACGCCGATCTGGCGCGCGATCTGCGCCTGCTGGTGCGCGAGCGGCTGACTGCCGGCGACAGCGACCAGCAGGTGCGCGACTACCTGGTCGCCCGCTATGGCGAATACGTGCTGCTCAACCCGGTAATGGGCCCGCATACTTTGCTGCTGTGGATCGCGGCGCCGGCGGTGCTGGTGATCGGCGGCATCGTGGTGTTCATCGGCGCACGGCGGAAGCGCGCGGCCGGGCAGACCGCGCTGACGGACGAGGAAGCCAAGGCGCTCGAGGAACTGGAGCGCTGAGGGCTGATGGAGCGGTGCCGCGCTCCGACTAATGCGGTCCGAACAAAATCGGCACCGTCGCCGCGACCAGCAGCACCGCTGCGCCGATATTGAAGGCGGTGGCATAGGCCGGTTGCACCAGGAAGCGCCGCAACATGGCGCCGCCGGCGGACCACACCGAGACGCAGGGGATCGAAATCAGCGCCATCGCTGCTGCGGCCAGCGCCAGGTTCAGCGCGTAGCCGTCGGCGGGAAGGTAGGTGGCGGCGGCGCCGGTGGTGATGGCCCAGGCCTTGGGGTTGATCCACTGGAAGGCGACCGCCCCGGCAAAGCCGAGCGGTGGCCGTTCGTCGGCTTCGATGCTGATCGGTCCGCTGCGGGCGATCTTGATCGCCAGCCAGACCAGATAGGCGGCGCCCGCCCAGCGCATCGCATCGTGCAGGGCCGGGAACGCTTGCAGCAGCGCGCCGATGCCGAGCCCGACCGCCACCAGCTGCAGCGCTACGCCGACAGCGATGCCGGCAACCAGCGGCATCGAGCGGCGCACGCCGACCCGCACGCCCGAGGCCAGCGCCATCATGTTATTGGGGCCCGGTGTGCCGGTAAGCACCACGCAGAAGAGGAGGAACGGGAGCAGGATGGCTGGATCGGTCATGTCGGCAGCGTAACGCCGGCGATAAGGCGTGGTGTTGCAATCTGCGGCGTCAGATGGCACTTGTTTGCAACAAATGGCTGACCTCGATCGCATCGACCAACAGATATTGCGCGAGCTGGGGCGCGACGCGCGCTTGTCCAACATTCGGCTGGCCGAGCGCGTCGGGCTGTCGCCCTCGGCCTGCCTGCGTCGGGTGCAGGAGCTTGAGCGGCGGGGCATCATCAGAGGCTACCGAGCGGTGATCGACCGTTCGCAGCTCGGGGCAGGGTTTCGCGCCTACGTCTCGGTGGGTCTGTCGAGCCACACCAAGGCCAGCCAGGAGGCTTTCGAGAAGGCCGTGGCGCTCGCCCCCGAAGTGGTGGAATGCCACAACGTCACCGGCGCGATCGAGTATCTGCTGCGGATCGAGGTGGCCGACATCGAGGCCTACAAGAGCTTTCACACCGATGTGCTGGGCACGCTGCCGACAGTGACTGCGATCACCACCTACGTGCTGCTCGGTTCGCCCAAGGATGAGCGGGCTTAGGGGGGCGGTGCTCGATCTCTCCTTCATCTCCCCCCTTGCGGGGGAGAATGGAATTTCTTGGGCTTAGCTTCTTGGCTAAGCCTTAGAAATTCCAAGAGAGGGGACATTGGAGGGCACGGTGGCTCCCCACGCCCCCCTCTCTGGCGAAAACTAAGGACTTAGCTGCGCTAAGCCCAAGTTTTCGCTTTCTCCCCCGCCAAGGGGGAGATGACGACTGAAGGGCCCGCGCTTGTCCCGACTCGGCGTCCGGCGCTACGCCTTGCCCCGTGCTCCCCACCGACCTCCTCCCCGCCGATCTCGAGCTGAGCCTCGCTCTTGCGCTCATCCTCCTGAGCTTCGTCACCTCGCTGATCACCGCCACGTTTTCGCTCGGTGGCGGCACGCTGATGGTGGCGGTGCTGGCGCTGGTATTTCCACCTGCCGTCGTCGTGCCGCTGCACGGCGCCATCCAGCTCGGCTCGAACAGCGGCCGGGCGCTGGTGCAGCGCCAGCACATCCAGTGGCAGCTGGTGTTGTGGCTGTCGCTGGGTGGGGCGATCGGCACCATGGTCGGCGGTCAGTTTGCCAGCCTGTTGCCGGCGACGGCGCTGCAGATCGCAATCGGCGCGTTCGTCCTCCTCACCACCTGGCTGCCCCAGCCGAAAATCGTCGGGCGGTCGCGAGTGGCGCAGGTGCTCGGTGGCGGCGTGATCGCCGCCGTCTCCATGGTGGTCGGGGCAACCGGACCGCTCGTCGCAGTGTTTATCAAGGGGCTGGCCGATCGGCGGCAGCTGGTCGCCACCCACGCCATGCTGATGACGCTGCAGAACAGCTTCAAGGTGGCGATGTTCGTATGGCTCGGCTTTGCCTTTGCCGCCTACCTGCCGTTGATCATCGCCATGATCGCTTCGGGCTTTGTGGGCACGGCGATCGGCAGCCGGCTGCTGGTGAAAGTACCTGAGACGGCATTCCGCTGGGGCTTCAAGATCGTGCTGACGCTGGTGGCCCTCGATCTGTTGCGCGAGGCGCTGTTCTGAGCGCTCGGCAACGTTCGGAAACATTACCGATAATTAACGCCCGGGTCACAGTGCAGAAAGGCGGTGGGCTCCATATCTCTGGGCCATCAAGAGTGCCTGACTGAAGGAGATCATCATGCCCTCGACTAAGTTCAACGCTCGCCGCTGGCTCGGGGCTTCGGCTCTGGCGATCCTCGCCGGCATCGGTGGTGGTACTGCCTTCGTTGCGGCGACCGCCCCCTCGACTGCCCAGACTGCCACCCTGGTTCCCGCCGCGCAGATCACCGCGCCGGCCGTGACCAACGTTCCGAACTTCGCCGACCTCGTCGAGGCGGTTAAGCCGGCGGTGGTTTCGATCATCGTCGAAGGCGGCGAGAAGGAGAATCCCCGCCAGCTGCAGCGCGGTGGCCCGCAGTTCCGCTTCGATTTCCCCGACCTGCCCGATGACCACCCGTTCAAGGACTTCATGGATCAGTTCGGCCAGCAGTTCGGTCAGGGCGGCGGCCAGGGTGGCCAAGGCCAGCAGCAGCCCCCGCGCAAGTTCATGGCAGCCGGCTCCGGCTTTGCCATCTCGGCTGACGGCTACATCGTCACCAACAACCATGTCGTCGAGAACGCCGACAAGGTGACCGTGGTGTTCGAGGACGGCAAGGAAATGACCGCCAAGGTGATCGGCACCGACGCCAAGACCGATCTGGCCGTGGTCAAGGTCGATGGCGTGACCGACCTGCCCTTCGTCAAGCTGTCCGAAACCGAAGTGCGTGTCGGTGAGTGGGTAGTGGCCGTCGGCAATCCGTTCGGCCTCGGCGGCACCGTCACCGCCGGTATCGTGTCGGCCCGTGGCCGCGACATTGCCGGCTCGGCCTATGGCGATTTCCTGCAGATCGACGCGGCGGTGAACACCGGCAATTCCGGTGGCCCGGACTTCAACATGCAGGGTGAAGTGGTCGGCGTGAACACCGCCATCTTCTCCCCCAATGGCGGCAATGTCGGTATCGCCTTCGCCATCCCCGCCAGCGTCGTCAAGCAGGTGACTGGCCAGCTGATCGAGAACGGCACGGTGACCCGTGGCTTCCTCGGCGTCGGCATCCAGGACGTGACCAGCGACATCGCCGACAGCGTTGGTCTCAAGGCTGCCGCCGGCGCGCTCGTCACCGAGCCGACCAAGGACAGCCCGGCTGACAAGGCCGGCGTGAAGTCGGGCGACGTGATCACTGCCGTGGACGGCAAGGAAGTCAGCAATGCGCTCGACCTGAGCCGCACCATCGCCGGCAAGAACCCCGGCACCGCCGTGGAGCTGTCGGTCTGGCGCGATGGCAAGGAGCAGAAGATCTCGGTGACGCTTGGCAAGCTCGATGAAACCGCCAAGCCGAGCGAAGAGCAGCAGCAGGCTCCCGCCGAGGAACCGGCCGCTCCGGCTCCGACCAGTGTCGGCCTGACCCTGGTGCCGAACTCGGGCGGTGAGGGCCTCTTGATCCAGGACGTCGATCCGAACTCGGCCGCGGCTGAGAAGGGCTTCGCCGTGGGTGACACCATCCTCGAGGTCAACAACCAGCCTGTGTCGTCGGTCGCCGACTTCGAAAAGGCGGTGCAGGGCGTCAAGGATGCCGGCCGCAGCACAGCTCTGGTCAAGGCACAGCGCGACGGCAACACCCGGTTCATCGGCCTGCCGATCACCGAAGCCAAGTCGTAACCAGCATCGGGCTCCGGGGCGCACGCTCCGGAGCCCGTTCCCTTACGTCGTCCTCGCCAAGACCGGGATCCGCAAGGGTTCCGGTTTTTGCCGGAATGACGCAGGATAGCGCGGGGCCAGCCACATGAAGATTCTGCTGATCGAAGATGACCGCGAAGCGGCAAGCTACCTGATCCAGGCGCTCGACGAGGCCGGACACATCACTCACCATGCCAGCGACGGCGAAACCGGCTACGCCATGGCGTCGTCGATGGACTACGACGTGCTGGTGATCGATCGCATGCTGCCGCGTCGCGATGGTCTTTCCATCATCGAAAGCCTGCGCGCCGAGGATGACAAGACCCCGGTGCTGATCCTGTCGGCCCTCGGCGAAGTCGACGACCGGGTGACCGGGCTGCGCGCCGGTGGCGACGACTACCTGGTCAAGCCCTACGCCTTCACTGAACTGCTGGCGCGCGTCGAGGTGCTGGCCCGCCGCTCCTCGCCGGCCGAGGCCGCCACCAGCTTCGAAGTGGGCGGGCTGGCGCTCGATCGCCTCAGCCGCAAGGTGGAGCGCGATGGCGAACAGATCCTGTTGCAGCCGCGCGAGTTCCGCCTGCTCGAGTACCTGATGAAGAATGCCGGCAAGGTGGTGACCCGCACCATGCTGCTGGAGAACGTCTGGGACTATCACTTCGACCCCCAGACCAACGTCATCGACGTGCACATGTCGCGGCTTCGCGCCAAGATCGACAAGGGGCATGCCAACCCGCTGCTGCACACCATCCGTGGCGCGGGCTACATGATCCGCGACTGACCATGTTCAGGCTCGCCCAGCTCTGGCGCACCACCACCGTGCGCCTCACCGCGCTGTTCATGCTGATCTTCGTGATCTTCGCGGTGGTGCTGCTTGGGCTGATCACCTGGCAGACCTCGGTGCAATTGCAGCGCCAGCAGACCGACGCCATCGACCGCGAGACCGTGCAGTTGAAGCGCCTGGACAGCGACGGCGGCTTCCGCGCCACCATCATCGCGGTGCAGCGGCTGGCGAGCCAGCCCGGGCCGGGCATCTATTATCTCGCCGATCCCTCGGGCCAGCTGATCGTCGGCAACGTTACCGATCTGCCGCCCGAAGTGCTGGCGGAATCGGGAACCTACAGCTTCAACTATTCCAAGCCCCGGCCGTTCGACGATCCGGACAACGAGGCCGGCGACCCGGCGCCACAGCGCCAGGGCTATGCCATGGTGCGTTCCGAGAAGCTGCCGAGCGGCCTGATCCTGGTGGTCGGTCGCGACGTGGTGGAACGGCGCGGGTTCACCGCCATCGTGCTGCAATGGTTCGCCGTGGGCGCCGGCGGCATCCTGCTGTTCTCGCTGGTTGCCGGGGTGCTGACGGCGGTGCGCGTGCTGCGCCGCATCGACACGATTTCGTCGACCTCCAACAAGATCATGTCGGGCAACCTGAGCGAACGCGTGCCGGTCACCAAGCGCAACGACGAGTTCGACGCGCTCGCCACCAACCTGAACCTCATGCTCGACCGCATCGAAAAGCTGATGCAGGGGATGAAGGAGGTGACCGACAACGTCGCGCACGACCTCAAGACCCCGTTGACCCGGCTGCGCAACCACGCCGAGGCGGCCTTGCGCGACGGGCAGGGTGAGGAGACCCGCAAAGAAGCGCTCGAGACGACCATCGAGGAGAGCGACAAGCTCATCAAGACTTTCAATGCGCTGCTGATGATCGCGCGCGCCGAGGCTGGAACACCCTCCGGCGCCCTCAGCGAGATCGACCTGAGCGCCGTCGTAGCCGATGTCGCCGAACTCTACGGCCCGCTGGCCGAGGACGAGGGCCTTATGCTGGAGACCGATATTGCCGAGGGCATCAGGATCAACGGCAACCGCGAACTGCTGGGACAGGCGCTGGTCAACCTGATCGAGAACGCGCTGAAATACTACGAGCCGCGCGAGGACAAGACCGGCCGGATCACCGTGAGCCTCAAGCGCGACGGTGCCCGGGTGCGCATCGAGGTGGCCGACAATGGTCCGGGCATCCCGGTAGAGGACCGCGGCCGCGTCGTCGAGCGCTTCGTGCGGTTGGAAAAGAGCCGGACGGAGCCGGGTTCCGGCCTTGGTCTGTCGCTGGTGGCGGCGGTGGCGCAACTGCATAAGGGCGAGTTGCGGCTCGAGGACAATGCGCCGGGCGTGCGGGCGGTCGTCGACCTGCCGGCCTGAGCCGGGCAATCTCCATGCAATTTGCGACGGTCTTGTAAACCCGTTGAGACGGAAGCCGTGGCATGAGGCAGGCATGACCACCTTCGTAGTCCACATCCCGGCCGCGGAAGTCCACCGCTTCTACATGTTCGATCAGGGCGCGGTGCAGCGCGTGCCTTCACCGCATGTCGTCAGCCTGCGGCCGGATCGCTCGATCATGGTGGTGCGCACCACCTTCCGGACGGTCAGCAAGATGGCCAAGATGTTCCCCGATTGGCACTTCCAGGCGCTGCTCGGGGTCTAGTGGGGCCTGTCTAATCCTCGCTCAAAGCCACTGCTGGTTCTGCTAGTGCGCCGTTTGCACCGACGTCTCGCCAATCCCGATGCCGGCGACTTTGCCGCCCTTGATCAGGTAGCCGATATACTGGGCGATGTCGGAGTAGCCACCCGGGCGGTCGGAGCGGTAGGCGATCTTGCTGCCCGAGGCGCTGCCGAAGGTTGCCTTGAGGTCGGCTGTGGAAGCGCCGAGGCCGGGGATGCCGAAATTCGGGGCGGTAAGCCCGGCCGGCGCCGCATCGCAGCTCTTGGACGGCTTGCTGGCAGCTTCCGCCGCCACCATCATCACGAACTCGTAGCCGCCCAGCGCGTTGGAGATGAACCACACATTGGCGCCCTCGGCGCCATAGCACAGCCAATCGGCGCGGCCGGCACCATCGCCCTCGCGCCGGATCGTGCCGCCGAAGGCCTTCTGGACGTCCTTGAGCTTGGTGCGTTGCAGCTGCACCGTCAGTTTGCCCACGCCGATCGCCTTGACCGGCGCTTTCTCGAGGTTGGCTTTGCTGAAGTTGAAGCTGTTGCCGAAGATCGCCTGACCCATGCCGTCGAGGCCGGCGGCCGAGGCGGGAACAGCAGCGAGGGCGAGGGCCATCAGAACGGGGGCAGTGAGGGCGGCAATACGGGTGCGCATGCAAGCGATCTCTGAGGAGTTTCGGCCGGCGAAAATACTTGCAGTGCGCCGGAAATCCAGTGGCTTTTGGTCGGAGATCAACAGTGTTGATCCGATTTGTTCGTCCCCGGGAGGAATGACATCGCCGATGCGGCGCGCTATCGAACGAATATGAAAGTCGCGCTCGAAACCCTTCTCGCTTCAGCCCCTTATCTCAAAGATCTCGCCGATCGGCATGCCGACTGGTTCGCCGCGGCGCTCAGGCTGTCGCCCGATACGGCGCTGGCGGCGGTGCTCGACCAGGTGGCAAAGGCCGGCCAAGGGGCCGCGAGCGAGGACGAAATCGGGCGCGAGTTGCGCATCGCCAAGGGCCGGGTGGCGCTGCTGGCAGCGGTGTCCGAAGTCGAGGGGCGCTGGACCACGGCGCAATCGACCGCCGCGCTGTCGGACCTCGCCGATGCCGCCCTCGACGCCGGTCTCGAAGTGCTGCTGCGGCTCGCCGCGGCGCGCGGCCTGACCGAGGCGACCGCGGCCAATTCCGGGCTGGCGCTGTTTGCCCTCGGCAAGCATGGCGGGCGCGAGCTCAACTATTCGAGCGACATCGACATCGTCGCCTTCTTCGACCCTGAGAAGCGCGCCGTGAAGGAAGCGGGGGAGGAGACGAAGTTCTTCACTCGCATTGTCCAGAAGCTCGCCTCGCTGATGCAGGATCGCACCGAGCACGGCTATGTGTTCCGCACCGACCTGCGCCTCAGGCCCGATCCCGGTGCTACGCCGGTGGCGCTGCCGACCGAGGCGGCGCTCGCCTACTACGAGAGCCGCGGCCAGAACTGGGAGCGCGCCGCCTGGATCAAGGCCCGCCCCTGCGCCGGCGACCGGGAGGTGGGCGAGCGCTTCCTCAAGGATCTTGCCCCCTATGTCTGGCGCAAGCACCTCGACTTCGCCACCATCGCCGATATCCAGGCCATGAAGCGCCAGATCAACATCACCAAGAACGTCGGCGACGCGCGGGTCGCCGGCCACAACGTCAAGCTCGGGCTGGGCGGCATCCGCGAGATCGAGTTCTTCACCCAGACCCAGCAACTGATCGCCGGCGGGCGTGACCAGACGCTGCGGGTGCGGCCGACCGCCGTAGCGCTAAAGGCGTTGGCCGCAGCCAACTGGATCTCGAAGCGTGCAGCTGAAGATCTGACCAGAATCTACTGGTTCCTGCGCGGCGTCGAGAACCGGCTGCAGATGCTGCGCGACGAGCAGACCCACGTGATGCCGGAGGCGGAAGCCGATATCGCGGTGATCGGAACGCTGATGGGCGAGAAGGATCTGCCAGCGTTTGAAACGGCTTACCGGGCGGCGTTGAATCAGGTTGTCGGCTACTATTCCGACCTGTTCGCCGAAGGTGAAAGCCTCGCGGCAGGCGGCGGCAACCTGGTGTTCACTGGCGCCGACGATGACCCGGAGACCATCGAGACGCTCTCGGGCATGGGCTTCAAGGCGCCGGCCAAGGCCATCGAGACGGTCAAGAAGTGGCACTATGGCGGTTATGCAGCGACGCGGGCCGCGGCGGCGCGAGCCCATCTCACCGAACTGCTGCCGGCGTTGCTGTCGACCATTTCGGGCGCCGGCAATCCGGACGAGGCGCTGGCCCGCTTCGACAACTTCCTGTCGCGTCTGCCCTCCGGCGTGCAGCTTTTCGCTTTGTTGCGCAACCACGAGAACCTGCGCAGCCTCTTGGTCGCGCTGATGGCCTCGGCGCCGCGCATGGCCGACGCGGTGATCCACCGCGCCCATGTGATGGACGGGCTGATCGATCCGGCCTTCGCCGACGACGTAAGGCGGCGCGAGACGCTGCTCGGCAAGATCGAAGCGTTCTTTGCCGATGCCCGTGACTACCAGGACGTCATTGATCGGGCCCGCATCATCGGCCAGGAGCAGATGTTCCTGATCGCTGCCGGCCTGCTGGCCGGCTCGATGGACGCGGCTCGGGCAGGGGAGCAGTTCACCACGCTCGCCGAGGCGCTGCTGACCCGGCTGTTCGATGCGGTGCGGCGCGAATTCGAGAAGCGACACGGTGTGGTGCCCGGAGCTCGCGTGGCGCTGCTGGCCTTCGGCAAGATGGCGAGCCGCGAGATGACGGCCCGCTCCGACCTCGATTTCATCATGCTCTACGAAACCGATGGTGCCGACGAGTCCGATGGCGAGAAGCCCCTGGCGGCAAGCCAGTACTATGCCCGGCTGACCCAGCGGCTGCTGGCGGCGCTCAGCGCCCCGACCTCCGAGGGCGTGCTCTACGAAGCCGACATGCGCCTCAGGCCGTCAGGTAATGCCGGCCCGCTGGCCACCAGCCTTGCTGGCTTCATCCAGTATCACCACGAAAGCGCCTGGACCTGGGAGCACCTGGCGCTGAGCCGGGCGCGCGTCGTCTATGCCGACGGCGAACTCGGCGCCAAGGTCGACGCGACGGTGGCCGAGATCCTGGCGCGCCCCCGCGATGCAGCCAAGACCATCGACGACGTGCTGGCGATGCGCGCCCTGATGAGCAAGGAGCGACCGCCACGCCACGCCTTCGACCTGAAGCTGGCGGCCGGGGGGCTGATCGACCTGGAGTTCATCGCCCAGTCGGCGCAACTGGTGGCCGGTGGCACCGTCGCGGCCCCGCAGGCGACGACTGGCGTGGTACTGCGCCGTCTGGCCGAGACCGGCCTTGTGCCCGAGGGCCTGCGGCTGGCCGAGATCCTCGAACTCTATTCCACGGTGCTGCAGGTGATGAGCGCGGCGCTCGCCGATCCGTTCAAGGACGAGGGCTGGACCGAAGCGTTCCGCGAACTCCTCGCGCAGCGCACCAACACCCCGAACTTCGAGCGGCTGGCCGCCGACATCAGTGAGATGGAAGGCGAGGTCAGCGCCGCGGCCGTTGCATGGTACGCGAAGGCGCGGGGGCTCTAGCCCTCACGTGCCGACCGGCAGGTGACTCAGTCCGTAGGCACCGAGGAACTCCGACCAGTCGTTGATGATGTGCGCGCCGGCCGACACCCACAGGTTGCGGGTGACGAGGAACGAGATGGTCAAGACGATGCGTGCGGTGCCGATGATGCCGAGGCACTGCAGGATGTTCCAGTTGTAGGTCTGGAGGTGCAGTGCCGAGAACCACAGCGTTGAGACGATGACGGCAATGATGATGCCTGTTCGCCTGGACATGCCGAAACGGCTGACGCATAGCCACAGCACGGCGAGCAGCGGCAGGATGGTGGTCAGTTCTTCGCCGATCAGCTGGATGAAGGTGCGGGCGAGGAACTGCAGCAGATCGGTCAACCCCAGGGTCGTCAGCGCCGCCACACTGGGGTTGGCCGTCATCGGGGCGACGAGGTTAAGGAGGAAGCCGGCAGCTCCCGAGACCGCCATGGTGAGGACCCCAAAGCCCAGCGATTGGCCAAACTGCTTGATGCCATAGCGGTGGAACAACGCTGTCCAGTGCGGGCCGGCGGCCAGGGCGAGGGCGCCGAGCGAGAGGCCGACGAAGAGGATCGCGGGGATGAAGTTCAGCGGAAAGTCGGGCAAGGGCAGGGCGATGAGCGCCGCGAAGGCAATGGCCGTCGCCGCCAGCACGATCAGCCAGCCACGCCCGTCTATTTCGACTGGCTGCCCGTTGTAGAATGGCAGGTCCGTGCGCTCAGTCATCCGTGCCCACATGGCGTTGCCGAAGCCGGTCGGCACTACGCCATGGAAGCACGGCGCCGTCGAGGGCGGTCAAGCAGGGGCGTAGGCGACTTCCACATCCAGCACCCAGGTGATGCCGAAGCGGTCGCGCAGCATGCCGTAGAGCGGCGACCAGCCGGCAGCGGCGAGGGGCTGCAGGACCGTCGCACCGGCGCTGAGCCTCTGCCAGTAGCCGGAAATCTCCTCGGCGTCGTTGCCGCGCACCGAAACGAAGACCGGGATCTCGCCAGGGTTCCAGTTGAGGCGCGAGGGTACGTCATAGGCCATGACGCGGAAGCCGTTCGCGGCCTCCACCTGGCCCCACATCATCTGCTCGGCCTCATCGGGGTGCTGCACGGCGCCGGCATCCCTGTAAGTAACGACCGCCTGCTCGCCGCCGAACACGGACTGATAGAAGGTGAGGGCGGCGCGGGCGTCGCCGCGGAAGTTGAGGTGGGTGGTGGTCTTGATGGTCATGGCGGGCTCCTGTTTGCTGGCCTGATGCGACCTGCTATAGCCGGTCCCAACTGCCACTTTCTGTCAGTTGGATGATGGCCAGACCCGACCGGCTTTTTCGCCTGTTGCAGGCGATGCGCGAGATGCCCGCGCCGATCACCGCTGCGCGTCTCGCCGAGGCAACCGAGGTGTCGCTGCGTTCGCTCTACCGCGACATCGACAGCCTGCGTGCCGCCGGAGCCCGCATCGAGGGCGAGCGCGGCTACGGCTATCGGCTGATCGAGGACTACGCGCTGCCGCCGCAGAGCTTCGATCGCGACGAGATCGAAGCCCTGGCGCTGGGGCTGGCCGAGGTGAAGCGGATGGGCGACCCGGCCTTGGCAAGAGCTGCAACCTCGGTGCTGGCCAAGGTCGCGGCGACCCTGCCGGACGATCGTGAACAGCACCTGTTCCACGCGGTGTCGCAGGTCTACCGCCCGGAGGCGCGTTTTGCTGCCGGACCGGACATGGACATCGTCCGGCAGGCGTGCTGGCGCGAAGAGGCGCTGGCCATCCGCTACACCGACAAGGCCGGCACCGCCTCCGAGCGCACCATCCTGCCACTTGCCATCGTCTACACCGAAGGTGCCCTCACCGTCCTCGCGTGGTGCTGTTTGCGAGAGGCGTTCCGCATGTTCCGCTCGGATGGGATCAGCGAGGTGAGGCTGACCGGGACCAGCTTCCGGCCGCGACGCGTGGTGCTGCTGCGGGAATATCTGGCCGAGTTGCACCTGCGCAAGGCGGTTGCCTCAACAAGGCAGTGACGCTTCTTCCACATCTGGCCGCCGATCGTTGGTTGATTGGTAAGACGAATGGTGCAACTTACTGTATCGAGAGTCCTCGATCGGCCGGTTGACTAACGGCGGTGGGCGGGCTGTTTCGAAATCGTGGGGGAATAAATGCGCAAACTGCTTCTGGCCTCTGCTTTGCTGCTGTCGACGGGATATGCGGCTCAAGCGGCCGATCTGATCGTCATGCCCGAGGAAGAGCCGGTGGCCGTCTCGACCAGCCCGAGCATCTATGTGCAGCTGCTTGGTGGCGCCTCACTCGGCCTCGACGTCGATTTCTTCGAGGGCGGCGTCAATGACGAAAACTACACCATGGACACCGGGTTTGCCGCGGCGGCGACCCTGGGCGTCATGGTCATGGACAATGTGGCCATCGAAGGCGACCTGTACTGGACCGACCGGGTGTTCACGACGGAGCCCGACTACGATCTCTCGACGCTGAGCGCCATGGTCAACGTCAAGGCGTTCCTGCCGCTCAACGAGATGTTCACCATCTACGGCGCTGTCGGCGTCGGCCACATTACTTATGGCGTCAACCCCGACGAGGGCACCTACAGCGGGTGGGGCTACCAATTGATCGCCGGCGCGACCGCCGACCTAACCGAGAACATCGCCGTGGTGGGCGAGCTGCGCTACCAAAGCGGCTTTGGTGAGATCGCTTATGATGACGACGACTTCTACGGCATCAAGGCGCCGACGGCATCTGCCCTCGTCGGTTTGAAGATCAGTTTCTGATCAAGAACCCAGGCATCGGACCAACGACCCGCTTCGGCGGGTCGTTTTCGTCAGACTCTAGGCCGCCTTCGCCGTTTGCTCCGCCAACACCGGCAGGCTGACGGCCACAGTAGTGCCCAACCCCTGCCGACTGTCGATGGCGAGGTGCCCGCCGCTCAGTTCGGCTATCGCTCGCGCAATCGCAATACCCAGCCCGGCGCCTTCGCGATCGCGGGTCAGCGCGGCATCGCCGAACACGAACGGCTGCGACAGGGTGGCGAGGCGTTCGGCGGTCATGCCGATACCGGTATCGGTGATCTCGAGCACCACGCCGTCGGCGCCGGCATAGGCCGCGAGGGTGACCTTGCCGCCACGCGGGGTGAAACGCACCGCGTTCTCGACCAGGTTCGAGACCATGCGCTCGAGCGCGAAGCGGTCGGCGGTCAGCAGCGCGTTGCAGGGGCCGCCCAGACCGAAGATCACGCCGGCATGCTGCGCCTGCCCGGCGAAGCGGCGGAACACCCCGACCAGCAGTTCGTCGGCGGTGAAGCGGTCGCTCCGCATCTCGCGCCGGCCGCCTTCGAGTTCGGCCAGTTCGAGGATCGAGCCGAAAAAGCCGAGCAGCCGCTCGCCTGAGCTCTTCACCGCTTCGACATAGCCGAGGTAACGCGGATCGCCGAGCGCGCCATAGGGTTGCTGCCGCATCATGTCGGCAAAGCCGATAATGTGGTTGAGCGGGGTGCGGATGTCGTGGCTGAGATGGGCGAGGAAGCTGGTCTTGGAACGGCTGGCGGCTTCGGCGCGGAGCTTTTCTTCATGGTAGCGCCGGGCCAGCAGGCGCTGCTCCTCGCGCACCGTGGTCAGCAACTGGTTGGTGCGGCGGCTTTCGGTGACGTCCATCAGGAGGGTGACGAAACCGGAGCCCTCGATCGGGCGTTCTTCGATCAGCAGTGTCGAGCCGTCTTCGCGATGCAGCTCGAGCAGGCGGTTCTCAAAGTCCTCGCGCACCGACTGCATGTAGCCGCCCTGGGCGAGGCTTTTCACTACCTCATGGTAGGCGGCGCCGGAGGAGAGCGCGTCCGGCAAGACCCCCAGCCGCTCAGCGAAGCGATCGTTGCTGGCCAGGAGCCGCGCATCGGCTCCCCAGCAGGCCACCCCGAACGGCAGCGTATCGATCAGCGCGGCATAGCCATGCGCGGCGTCGCGGCCCGTCAGACGGGTGAGCAGCCACTCCAGTGCACCGATGGCGGTGCGACGCAGCCAGCTGCCTCGCACCATGCCTTCAGGCGCACGGAATCGCTTCGCCTCGTCGCCGGATTGCTCCGTCGGCCGCATCAAGTTCTCCGCCTATGTGATTGGGACGACCCAGTGATTTGCCCCGATGGGGGGACTTTGAATCCGCTTCGCCGTCACTGTCCAGAGGGGTCCCCGGGTGCCGTGACGGCGAAGCGAAAAATCGTGAGTCGATTGAATCACTTAGCGCCGAAGAAAAATTCTTCCAGCGCTAAGGATCTGTTAACCAGCCGGCGTCCGCTCGAGGATATCGGCCGTGTTGCGGCTGAGCCCGCCCGATTCCTGCAGCGATTTCAGCGCTTTCTCCGCCTCGTTGCGACGTACGGATTCGAAGCTGCGCCATACGCGGAACGCCGTAAGCACGCGCGCCGCCACCTGCGGGTTGCGCTTGTCCACGTCGCCTACGAACTCGGCGAGGAAACGGAAGCCGGCCCCGTCCTTGCGCGCGAACTGCGTCGGGTTGTTCATGCCGAGGGTCGCCATCAGCGCCCGCAACCGGTTGGGGTTGTTCTGCGCCGATTGCGCTATCCGGCCGCTGATCGTCGTCTACACCATGGCGCTCTACGGTACTCGCCTGGTGTTGACTGCGCGAAGCACTCCAGGATGTTCCGGGCCCGACAGCTTCAACTGCGGTCAGCCGGGACGACCTTCGGCCGCGACGTGTGGTGCTGCCACGCAAGTATTGGCGGAGCCGCAGACCGACACGGGTTGCTGCCATCGGCTTGTACTGCCCCAGTACTTGTTGCGCGATGGGTATTCAGGGACGAAAGAAGCGGCGAGGTCGCGTAATACGCGGCAGAATCGTCCAGTTCCGCAGCAATTGCCGAATTGCGAGTCTGAATGACTGTGGCGCAAATACCGCAAATACAGTATTTGCGGGTTGACCGTGTTGACCACTAAGGGGTTTCGTAGGTACGTCCATCGTACAACTACGGAGGGACTCACGTGAGGCGGTTCGTGGCTACGGGGTTGGTGGTGCTGCTGATGGGGCTCAGCATCGGGGCGGGTATGGCCGCTGACGTCCCATTGCCAGAGCCGGAGAGTCAGCCGGTTGCGGTTTCATCGGATCGCTTCAATGGCTTCTACGTCGGCGCGGATATTGGCCTGGCGCTTGACCGGGTTGCGACCGACCACACGCTTTTCGGCGACGCCCTGGTTGCCAACGGCTTCCTCAACCTTGCGGGGCAGCCCTGCGACAATGTTGCGGTGTGCACCACCTCATTCGATGATTCCGCCTCACGGTTTACTTGGGGAGCCTTTGCCGGCGCCAACGTGCGGATGGACGACTTTGTTCTCGGCGTGGAAGCGAGCGCGAGCTCCGGTTCCGGCAACGAAGTGGTTAGCGAGTTCGATAGTGTCAACCAGTTCGGCACCGACACAATCGACATCGTGTCTGCCATCGACTGGACGGCAACTCTGCGGGGCCGTGCGGGCGTCGTGATGAACGATACGATCTTGGCTTACGCGACGGCCGGCCTTGCCGTCGGCGCGGTGAGCGCGAGTGTTGAGCGGGTGTGTGACGGCTGCATCGTCGGCACGAGCAGTTCGTCCGCTGAGCAGACGGCCTATGGTTGGACTGCCGGCGCAGGCATTGAGGTTGCCATGGACGACAACTGGACGCTTCGCGGCCAGTATCTGTACCTGGATCTCGGAGACCTCGAACAGTCGACTGCTGCCGACAACTCGTTTCCCGAGACGGAGATCGTGTCACACTTCTCCACGCAGCAGATTACCGTTGGTTTGAGCTACAGCTTCTAGCAGCTAATTACAGAACGCTCAGCGGGGTCCAGTTCGGGCCCCGTCGCTCTTGCGTGCGGGTTGGCTGTTGACCAGCGAGAGCAGCGCTTTTTTCGGGCCAGCTACCTGGCGCTAAGGATCTGTTAACCAGCCAGCGTCCGCTCGAGGATATCGGCCGTGTTGCGGCTGAGCCCGCCCGATTCCTGCAGCGATTTCAGCGCTTTCTCCGCCTCGTTGCGACGTACGGATTCGAAGCTGCGCCATACGCGGAACGCCGTAAGCACGCGCGCCGCCACCTGCGGGTTGCGCTTGTCCACGTCGCCTACGAACTCGGCGAGGAAACGGAACCCGGCCCCGTCCTTCCGCGCGAACTGCGTCGGGTTGTTCATGCCGAAGGTCGCCATCAGCGCCCGCAACCGGTTGGGGTTGTTCTGCGGGAAATCCGGCGAAGCGAGGATCGCCTTGATGCGCTCGAGCGCCGCGTCGTCCGTTGCCAGCGCGTTTAGCGACAGCCACTTGTCGAGCACCAGCGGATCGGCGGTGAACTGGCGATAGAAATCAGCCAATAGCGCATCGGCATCGGTGGTCCAGGACTGCACCACCGTCGAAAGCGCCGACAGGCGGTCGGTCATGTTGAGCGCCCGCTCATACTGCTCGCGTGCCAGCTTGGCTGCGCCTTCCGCCTTGCCGAGTACCAGGAGAGCGAGCGCGGTATTCTTCATCGAACGCCGACCGGTCTGCTGGAAATCCGGCGAATAGGCGAGGCGGCTGTCATTGGTCAGGTAGACCTTTTCCAGCGTCGGGGCGAGCAGGGCGATCAAGGCCGTCACCAACCCGGTCCGCACCTCATGGATGCGGTCGGGATCGACATCGCTGCCGATGGCACGTGCGATGGTCTGCTCGTTGGGCAGGTTCAGCGCCAGCGCCTTGTAGGCCGGGTCCAGTTCCTTGGAGCCGAGTGTCTCCTCCAAAGCGTCGGCAATGGCGGCAACCTGTGCGTCGCTCCACGGCTTGCCCGCGGCCGCGTCGAGCAGCAGCCGCATCGAGACGTCCTGCAGCGCCTGCCAGCGGTTGAACGGATCGGCATCGTGACGGGCGAGGAACAGCTGGTCCGCCTCGCTGGCATTGGTGGTGAGGTTGACCGGGGCGGAGAAGCCGCGGAACAGCGAGGGTACCGGACGGTTCGGGATGCCGGTGAAGCTGAGGCTGAGCTTGTTGGTGTCCATGACGATCAGGTCGTCGCGCACCTCGCCGCCCGACACCGAAGCCCAGCTCATCGGGCTGCCATTGGGACCGATGAGGCCGAACTTGATCGGCAGCACCATCGGCTGCTTCTCGTCCTGGCCCGGGGTCGGCTTGTTCTCCTGCACGATATCGAGGGTGTAGGTCTGCGTCGCGGCGTCGAACCGATCGGTGATGCTGACATCGGGAGTGCCGGCCTGCAGGTACCATTGCTGGAAGTGCTGCAGGTTCTGCCCCGAAGAATCCTCGAACACCTTGATGAAGGCTTCGATGGTCGTGGCGTCGCCGTCATGCCGCTCGAAGTAGAGGTCCATCCCCTTGCGGAAGCCGGCTTCGCCCAGCAGTGTTGCCAGCATGCGAACGATCTCGGCGCCCTTCTCGTAGACCGTCGCCGTGTAGAAGTTGTTGATCTCCTTGTAGCGGTCGGGCCGCGCCGGATGGGCGAGCGGGCCGCCATCCTCGGGGAACTGTGTCTGGCGCAACTGCCGCACGTCGTCGATGCGGTTCACCGGCCGCGAGCGCTCGTCCATCGAGAACTCCTGATCGCGGTAAACCGTCAGGCCTTCCTTGAGGCAGAGCTGGAACCAGTCGCGGCAAGTGATTCTGTCGCCTGTCCAATTGTGGAAATACTCGTGCGCGATGACGCTCTCGATGTTGATGTAGTCGGCGTCGGTGGCGCTCTCCGGTTTGGCGAACACCAGCTTGTCGTTGAAGATGTTGAGGCCCTTGTTCTCCATCGCGCCGAAATTGAAATCGGAGACGGCGACAATGTTGAAAATGTCGAGATCATACTCGCGGCCGAAGCGGCGCTCGTCCCAGGCCATGGAGCGCTTCAAGGAGTCCATGGCGTAGAGGCACTCGTTCTCCTTGCCATGCGCGCAGTAGATGCCGAGCGCCACCTTGCGGCCCGATGCGGTGGTGAACTCGTCGTGGATCGAGCCGAGATCGCCCGCCACCATGGCGAACAGGTAGGCCGGCTTCGGGAACGGATCTTCCCACACCGCGAAATGCTGGCCGTCGGGCAGGGCGCCGGTTTCGACCAGGTTGCCGTTGGCGAGCAGGATCGGCGCCAGCGTCCGGTCGGCGGTCATCCGGACCTTGAACGGCGCCAAGACGTCGGGGCGATCGAGATAATAGGTGATGCGGCGGAAGCCCTCGGGCTCGCACTGCGTGCACCAGGTGCCGCTCGAGCGATAGAACCCCATCAGCCGGATGTTCTTTTCCGGCTCGACCGCGACTTCCGTCTCGAGCACGAAGCGCTTGTTCGGCGGCTGGTGGATGGTGAGCCCGGTGGGGGTTGCTTCATAGGCCGTGAGCGCCTGCGGCAGCCCGTCGATGGCGACGGTGCGAAGCGTCAGTTCCTCGCCATCCAGCACCAGCGGCGTTCCCGGCGCGGTGTTGGCGCGCGGCACCAGCGTCAGCAGCGCGCGGATCACCGAGGTATCGGGGGCGATCCGGACATCCAGTTCGACCTTTTCGATCGCGTAGGGGGTCTCGGCATAATCCTTGAGGAAGACCGTCTCTTCGTTCTCGCCGCGCATCAAATGCTCCGCTGCATCAACTCGTTAACCAACTGTGGCGCAGGCGCAACAGCCGAATCCAAGGGTTAGTGTATTCTATGCGGCTGACAACCAGCCACGTGGAACGATCCTTGCCGAATTCGGCGCTATTGGGATCGACGCGCGGCTGGCCCGCCAGCACGCACCTCCGTCACGCTATTGGCGTGACGTGTGCGTAATCCAAATCAGACGAGAGGGTAAGCCCTCGGATGGCAAGAGCCGCTTGACCTCAACCTAGGTTGAGGCCGTAGCCGTGCCGCCATCCCAGGGTGGACGGAGGAGACGGTCGTGATCGACAGAGTGTTCAAGTGGTTCGAGGATCGGCTGAACCCCTATCCGCTCGGGGAGCCGACGCAGCCGCCCAAGGGCCTGGTCGCCTTCTGCCTGCACTACTGCAAGGGCGCCAAGCGCTGGCTGATCGCCATGGCGATTCTGGGCGCCGCCATTGCCGCCGGTGAGATTGCCCTGTTCGGTTTCATGGGCTCGCTGGTCGACTGGCTGAGCACGGCCGACAAGGCCACATTCCTCGAGACCGAGGGCTGGAAGCTCGGGCTGATGGCGCTGGTGCTACTGCTCGGCCTGCCGCTGCTGCAGATCGTCGACACCCACATCATCCACCAGACGCTGATCGGCAACCTGCCGCAGCGCATCCGCTGGATGGCGCACCGCTACCTGCTGCGCCAGTCGATGAGCTATTTCCAGGACGAGTTCGCCGGCCGCATCGGCGCCAAGCTGATGCAGACGGCGCTCGCCGTGCGCGAAGTGGTGATGAAGCTGCTCGACGTCACGGTCTTCGTGGTCGTCTACTTCGCCGGCGCCGTAGTGCTGGCGGCGATGAGCGACCTCTGGCTCGCCGTACCGTTCCTCGTCTGGCTGGTCGCCTATGTGGCGCTGCTGGTCAGATATGTGCCGCAGCTGGGCAAGATCTCCGAGGCGCAGGCCGACGCGCGCTCGCTGATGACCGGCCGCATCGTCGACAGCTACACCAATATCGCCACGGTGAAGCTGTTCTCGCACTCGCGTCGCGAGGAAGCCTATGCGCACGAGGCCATGGACCAGTTCATGGGCACCGTGCACCGGCAGATGCGGATGATCGCCTTCCTGCAGATCATCATCCCGCTGATGAACAATATCCTGCTGTTCGCGGTGGTGTGCGTCGGCATCAACCAGTGGATCTTTGCCGGCATGACCCCCGGCGCCATCGCGGTGGCGGCGGCCCTGGTGCTGCGCTTCCAGGGCATGAGCCAGTGGGTGATGTGGGAGATGTCGGCGCTGTTCGAGAACATCGGCGTGGTGCGCGACGGCATCAACTCGATCTCGCTGCCGCGCGTCGTCGCCGACCAGCCCGACGCCAGGCCGCTCGGCCCGGTCAAGGGCGACGTCCGCTTCGACGATGTCGGCTTCCACTACGGCAAGCAGTCGGGCGTCATCGATCACCTGAACCTCTCGATCAGGCCGGGCGAGAAGATCGGTCTCGTCGGCCGCTCGGGCGCCGGCAAATCGACCATCGTCAACCTGCTGCTGCGCTTCTACGACCGCGAGAGCGGCCGCATCACCATCGACGGCACCGACATCGCCACGGTGCAGCAGGATACGCTGCGCGAGCAGATTGGCGTCGTGACGCAGGATACGTCGCTGCTGCACCGTTCGGTACGTGAGAACATCCTCTATGGCCGCCCTGACGCGACCGAGGAGGAGATGCTCGCCGCGGCGCGCCTCGCCGAGGCCGACACCTTCATCGACGGGCTGGTCGATCTCAAGGGCCGCAAGGGCTACGACGCCCATGTCGGCGAGCGTGGCGTCAAGCTCTCGGGCGGTCAGCGCCAGCGCATCGCCATCGCCCGGGTGCTGCTCAAGAACGCGCCGATCCTGGTGCTCGACGAAGCGACCTCGGCGCTCGACAGCGAAGTCGAGGCGGCGATCCAGGGCCAGCTGCAGCTGCTGATGCGCAACAAGACGGTCATCGCCATCGCGCACCGCCTTTCGACCATCGCCATGATGGATCGGCTGGTGGTGCTCGAGCAGGGCAAGATCGTCGAGCAGGGCACTCACGCCGAGCTCATCGCGCTGGGTGGCGTCTATGCCAAGCTCTGGGCCCGCCAGTCCGGCGGTTTCATCGAGATGGATGCCCAGGAGGAGGCGGCCGAGTAGGCCGCTTCCCGCAGAGATAACTTCAACCATCCCAAGGAGGGGACAAATGGAAACTCGCAATCAACCCGGATTCATCGACCTCAGCGCGGGCCCTAACGCCAGCTGGTCCAAAGTGAAGCGAAAACAATCCGTTAGAGCCCTGACCTGACTCGGATAGTCAGTTACCGGGCTCGGAAAATGAGTTCAAAATGCTCAACCGAGTCATTGCCTGGTTCGATGCCCGCTACTCTCCGGTAGCGCTGGCCAAGGACACCCAGCCCCCGATGGGGGTTACCAAGTTCACCATGTATTTCGTCAACCAGTTCCGCGGCGCATTCCTGCTCCGCATGGTGCTGGTTGCCATCGGCTCGATCGCCGATGCGATGATGCCGGTGTTTGTCGGCGTCGTGGTCGGTCTGCTCGCCACCACCCCGCCGGGACAGATGTTCGAGCTGCACTGGCAGACCTTCCTGTGGATGATCCTGGTGATCGCCGTGATCCGGCCGATCACCTTCCTGCTCGATACGCTGGTCCGCAATCATTCGATCGTGCCCAACCTGGTCGACATCGTTCGCTGGCAGAGCCATTGGCACGTCATCCGGCAGACCTGGAGCTACTTCCAGAACGATTTCGCCGGACGCATCGCCAACAAGATCATGCAGGCGGGCGAGTCGATCGAGTCCTCGGTCAACATGACCATCGATGCCGTCTGGTACGCCGGCATTTTCGTGGTCGTCGCGGTCGTGGTTCTGGCGCGCCTCGACTGGGTGCTGCTGGTGCCGATCGGCATCTGGCTGGTGCTCTACGGCATTCTCTTCACCATCGTCATGCCGCTCATCGCAAGGCACTCCGAGGAACTCTCGGAAGCCAAGTCGGTGATGACCGGCCGCGTCGTCGACAGCTACACCAATATCCACACGCTGAAGACCTTCTCGACCGACGGGCATGAGGACGCCTATGTGGCGGACTCGGTGAACGAGCACGCCATCGAGTTCAGAAAGCTCATGCGGGTGTTTACCTACATGTGGTCGACGCTGTTCCTGCTGAACGCCGGCCTGGTGATCTCGATTGCCTGGATCGCGCTCGCCAGCTGGAACGCCGGAACGCTGAACGCTGCCGCGGTGGCGACGGCCATCCCGTTCGCCCTGCAGATCATGAACATGTCGGGCTGGATCCTCGATGTCGGCTCCAACATCTTCCGCCAGATCGGCACCACGCGGGATTCGATGGTCACCATCGCCCAGCCGATCACCATGCTCGACAAGCCGGAAGCCAAGGACCTTGAGGTGAAGCAGGGCGGCATCGCCTTCGACAACGTCACCTTCAACTATTGGCGCGGCAAGGAAGGCACGGTGATGGAGGGGTTCAACCTCGACATCAAGCCGGGCGAGAAGTTGGGTCTGGTCGGCCGTTCGGGCGCCGGCAAGTCGACGCTGGTCAACCTGATGCTGCGTCTGTTCGACGTGGAATCCGGTGCGATCCGTATCGACGGGCAGGATGTTCGCGACGTGACGCAGGAAAGCGTGCGCGCCGCGATCGGCCTCGTCAGCCAGGATACTTCGCTGCTGCACCGCTCGGTGCGCGAGAACATCAAGTATGGCCGCCAGACGGCGTCCGACGAAGAGATGATCCGCGCTGCCGAGCAGGCCAAGGTGGCCGAGGTGATCGCCGGGCTCGTCGATCCCAAGGAACGGCGGGGCTATGACGCCCATGTCGGCGAACGGGGCGTCAAGCTCTCGGGCGGGCAGCGCCAGCGCGTCGCCATCGCTCGCGTGCTGTTGAAGAACGCCCCGATCCTGGTGCTCGACGAGGCGACCTCCGCTCTCGACAGCGAAGTCGAGGCGGCGATCCAGGATCAACTGGTGTCGCTGATGCAGGGCAAGACCGTGATCGCCATCGCCCATCGGCTCTCGACCATCGCTGCGATGGATCGCCTGGTGGTGCTCGAAAAGGGCCGCATCGTCGAGGAAGGCACGCACGCCGAACTGCTGGCCAGCGGCGGGCACTATGCCCAGCTCTGGCAGCGCCAGTCTGGCGGCTTCCTCGATATGAAGGCCGAGGCGGCGGAGTAGGGCACCGGCTCTCCCTCCCCCTTGCGGGGAGGGTAGCGAAGCTGAACTTGGCCTCGGCCAAGTTCATGGCGCAGCTAGGGTGGGGGGAGCAGCAGGCTCCGAGCCCGCGGCTCCCCCCACCCTTGACCCCTCCCCGCAACGGGGGAGGGAGACGCTGGGGGCGCTGTCAGCGTCTCTACCTTACCCCGATTTCACGTTCGCTTCGTTAGGACTCAAGCTATTGAGGGTTCAACGAGAACACCCATGAAGCTGCTCGAGCCCATTCACCGCTTCTTCGAGCACTGGACCGATCCGTTCGGCCGGTCCGGCGATCTGCAGCCGCCCGCCATCACCTGGCGGTTCTTCTGGTTCTACATCTCGCAGGCCAAGCTCGCGTTTCTCGCCCTGCTGGTGCTGGGCGGGCTGGTGGCGCTGGTCGAGGCAGCCTTGTTCTACTATGTCGGCCGCATCGTCGACATTCTCGACAGCTCCAGCCAGGCCCAGGGCTGGGCCGGGCTGATCGCCGGGTTCGGGCCGGAGCTGGTGTGGATGCTGGTGGTGACGCTGGGCATCCGCTTCGTCATCACCTGGCTGTCGGCGACGGTGGAAGAGCAGACGGTCAATCTCGGCTTCTACAATCTGGTGCGCTGGCAGGCCTATGCCCACGTGATCCGGCAGAACCTCACCTTCTTCCAGAACGACTTCGCCGGCTCGATTGCATCCAAGGTCTGGCAGTCGGGCGGCGCGGTCGGCGACTTCATGGTCAGCCTGCTGCAGGTGGTGTGGTTCATCGGCATCTATACGGTGACCACCGTGGTGCTGGTCGGCCAGCTCGACTGGCGGTTGGCGGCGGCGGTGCTGGCCTGGGTCGCGGCTTTCGCCGCGCTGGCCCGCTACTACGTGCCGCGCATGCGGAAGTATTCGGCCGGGGCGGCGGAACAGGCCTCGGTGCTGACCGGGCGCATCGTCGACAGCTTTTCCAACATCCAGACGCTGAAGCTGTTCGGCACCGCTGATGCGGACGACAAGTTCGTCAGATCCGGCTTCGACAGCTTCATTGCCGCGATGACCAGGCTGGCGCGGACCCTGGTCGGCGTGCGCACCGCGATGGGCATGCTCTCGGGTGTGGCCATCGCCGGCATCGCCGCGCTCTCGGTTCACTTGTGGACCGAGGGGCTGGTGAGCGTCGGCGGCGTCGCCTTCACCACCGGCTTGGTGCTTCGGCTCTACAACCTCCTGGGCCGCTTGATGAACCAGCTCAACGGCCTGATGCGCAACTACGGCACGGCGCAGAACTCGGCCGAGCTGATCGCCCGCCCGCTCGGGCTCGTCGATGCGCCGGATGCCAAGCCGCTGCTGGTGACCGAGGCGGCGATCCGCTTCGACCATGTCAGCTTCAAATACGACAACGCCTTGCCGGTAATCGATGATCTGCAGCTTCAGATCAAAGCCGGCGAACGGGTCGGCCTGATCGGCCGTTCGGGGGCGGGCAAGTCGACCATCGTCAACCTGCTGCTGCGCTTCTACGACGTGCAGGGCGGCACGATCTCGATCGACGGGCAGGATATCGCCAAGGTCACCCAGGAGTCGCTGCGCGCCAATATCGGCGTGGTGACGCAGGATACCTCGCTCCTGCACCGCTCGATCCGCGCCAACCTCACCTATGGTCGCCCCGATGCCACCGATGACGAGATGTTTGCTGCGGCGGCGTCGGCGGAGGCGGACGATTTCATCGAGCACCTGATCGACCAGAAGGGCCGTACTGCCTACGACGCCTTTGTCGGCGAGCGTGGGGTCAAGCTCAGTGGCGGCCAGCGCCAGCGCGTTGCCATTGCCCGGGTGCTCTTGAAGAACGCTCCGATCCTGGTGCTCGACGAAGCGACCTCGGCGCTCGACAGCGAAGTCGAGGCGGCGATCCAGGGCCAGCTGAAGACGCTCATGCAGGGCAAGACTGTGCTCGCCATCGCGCACCGGCTGTCGACCATTGCCGAGATGGACCGGCTGATCGTGCTCGAGGCGGGCCGCATCGTCGAGCAGGGCACCCACGCCGAACTGCTGGCCGCCGGCGGCCATTACGCCACGCTGTGGGCCCGGCAGTCGGGTGGGTTTCTGGATCTCAAGGCAGCGGAATAAACGGCTACTTCACCGCGTGGGGCACCCCCACCCTCATTCCCTCCCCACAAGGGGGAGGGAGGCGATAGCTGCACCGTCTCAGTTCTGACGTCTCCCTCCCCCTTGTGGGGAGGGATCAAGGGTGGGGGTGGCCGCACGCACGATGTGCGCTTACTTCCGCACTCGGTAGTGCAGGTGCGTGACGCCTGCGCCCTCGAGCACCCGCAGCCGCTCCAGCTGGCGCAGCCCGAAGCCCAACCCGTCGAACAGCCGTGTCCCTGCGCCGAGCAGGAACGGCACCTGGTGCAGCATCAGCTCGTCGAGCAGCCCGGCCTGGATGGCCATCGGTACCAGCGTGCTGCCGCCATGCATCATCACGTTGCGGGTTCCCGCCGCCGCCTTGGCCTCGCGCATCGCCACGCCGAGATCATCGACATAGTGGACGTTCTTCCACTTGCGCACCCACTCGGGCGCCTCATGCTGGCTGACGATGTAGATCTCGACGCCGTCATGGTGGTTGCCGTTCCAGCCGCCGGCCGGCTCGAACGTGTGGCGTCCCGCAACGACGGCGCCGGTCGCCATGGTCTCGTCCCAGATCAGCCGGTTGACGCCCCTCAGCTGTGCCAGCGCGGCATCGAAATCCCCGCCTTCGGCATCGCCGAACACCCAGTCATGCAGATGCTGGCCTTGGTCGCCCAGCCCGTTATCCGGCCGGACATTCGGGCCGGTGATGAAGCCATCCGCCGACATCGACATGTAAAGCACGCTCGCGCCCATCGTCTCTCTCCTCGGTTGAGCGGCATCGGCCGCTTTCACCTTACCGACGAGTGAACGCCGCCGGGATCGACAAGGCTCCTACTCGATTTCCCGCAAAAATGTTTCGAGGCTCGAGTCGAATGCCTCATCTATGCTGCCGCCAAGATTGAAGGCATTGCCGATCTCCATCAGCACGAAGCCATGCAGGAACGCCACCAGGGTGCGCGAGAGCGGCAGGATGCGTGCTTCGGCGATCCCGGCGGCTTTCAGCTCCTCGAACAGCGGCTGGGCCGAGAACAGACAGGCGGCGCGGATCTCGGGATCGTTGAAGGCGTTGCCGCTATAGATCGCCTTGTAGCGATTGGGCGCGGTGCGGCCGAAGCGCCGGTAGGCGGTAGCCATGGCGATCAGCCGCGACTTTGCACTCGGACCCCGCGTCTCGCGCCTGAGGTAAGCCTCCAGGTCATGCAGGATCTCGATCTCCACCACCTTGAGGATCGCCGCGCGGTCGGCGAAGTGCTTGTAAAGCGAAGGCGGCTTGATGCCTGCGCTCTGTGCCACCGCGCCCATGGTGAGCGCGTCGGGGCCGGAGCTTTCGACCAGCACCCGGGCGATGCGCGCGAGTTGCGGGGGTGAGGTCTTAGCGGGCGTCGGCATTGCGCGCCGCCTTCCTGGCGGGGCCGATGAGCCCAAGATGCGTGTGGTGGGCAAACCCAGGGTACTTGAGACCGTAACCCACGGCGCGGTCCATGCCGATATGGGATGCCCAGATCAAGGCGATTTCGACGAGCCAGAACACGCCGCCGAACCAGCCAATGGCGCCGAGCACGGCTGGGACCGCATAGGTGTGGGCAAGGTTGTAGATTTTTGCGCCCGCGGTCTCGCCGGCATAAAGCCCGAAGAAACTGAGGTCGGGTGCCAGCAGCAACACCGCGAACAGCCACCAGTTGCCACCAAGGAACCAGTAGGCGGTGACGGCGGCGATCAGCGCGACCAGCCCCTCGATGCGGAGCGTGCTGACGACAGACTTGGGCGGGAAGCCGGGAGTGGAAGGCATGACAACCTCAATGGCTAATGAACGTAGCCATGATAGCTACATACATTAGCTATTGGAGTCAAGCGGGCCCGGAGATGTAGCCATCGGTGCAGGTGACGCTTGTAGGGAGTGGCGCCAGCAAGTTGGCGGCAACAGGGGGAGCGCTGAGCCGCCCTCACTTCCGCGCAAATGCCTCGCCGATGGCCTGGAACGCCTTGACGATGTCCTCGGGGGAGGGAGAGCGCTTGGGATCGACCAGCCACTGGGCAATCACTCCGGTGGTCACCGCCAGCATCAATGAGCCGATGGCGCGCCTGGTGCCCGGGTCTGCATCGGCCGCGGCGAAATCGTCCCCGAGCCCGATCCGGGCGTCCTCCTGCCCTGCCGCGATAATGGCCGAGAGTTCGGGAAGCCGCATGGCGGTAGCGGCATTCTCGAAACTGGCGAGCGACAACTGCCTGTCGCCGGAAACGGCGGCCGCAAGGTCGCGCCAATGCATGGCGAAGCGCGTGCCGTAATCGGCGGACGCATCGACCGGCTCGGCCCCGAAGCGGTCACCCCATTCGCTGATCATCTCGATGATCGCCTGGGTCATCAGCGCGTCCTTCGAACCGAAGTGATAGCCGATCGACGCGAGATTGGTGCCCGAGGCGGCGACGATGTCGCGCGCCGTGGTGTTGGCGTAGCCCTTTTCGCGCAGGCACTGCTTGGCGCCGGCGAGCAGATCTTCCTTGTGTCCCATGCGCTTTCCTCGAGGGCGTTCCTGTTCCTAACGGCTGCGACGAGTCGTTTCTATACGTTCGTATGAAATTCATCTAGACAGATGTTTTATACATACGTATGAATATCGGCATCGCAACAGGAGATGCCGTGATGACCCACCACCCGATCCGTACCGTGCTGATCTCCGGCGCCAGCGTCGCCGGCCCATCTCTCGCCTTCTGGCTCAGCCGCTACGGCTTCCAGCCCACCATCGTCGAGCGCGCCAGGCAGCTGCGCGAGGGCGGTTATGCCGTGGATTTTCGCGGCACCTCCATGGAGGCGCTGCGTCGCATGGAACTGCTCGATGCGGTGAAAGCCGAGGCTACCAATATGGGCGACATGTACTATGTCGACCGTCGTGACCGCGAAGTCGCAACCATGCCGGCTGCCGCTTTCAGCGGCGAAGTCGAGATCATGCGTGGCGACCTCGCGCGCATTCTCTACGACGCCACCAAGGCCGGCACAGAGTACATTTTCGGTGACTCGATCGCCGAACTCACCGAGCTGGACGACGGCGTCGAGGTTCGCTTCGAGAGCGGCAGGGTTCGGAATTTCGACCTGGTGATCGGCGCCGACGGGCTCCATTCCAACGTCCGCGCGCTGGCCTTTGGCCCGGAAGAACAGTTCGTGCGCGACCTTGGCCTCTATGCCTCGATCTTCACCGTGCCGAACCGGCTGAACCTCGACTATTCCGGCCGCCTGTTCAGCGCTCCCGGCACCATTGCCGGCGTCTACAGCGCGCGGCAGAACCGCGAGGCGCGGGCCCTGATGTTCTTCGATGGGCAGTTCGGCGATTACGATTATCGCGATGTCGGGGCGCAGAAGCAGTTCGTCAGGCAGCGCTTTGCCGGGCAGGGCTGGTACGTGCCGCAGATCCTCGCCGACATGGAGTTTGCTCCGGATTTCTACTTCGACACCATCAGCCAGGTGGTGATCGAGCGCTGGTCGCGCGGCCGTGTCGCGCTGCTTGGCGACGCCGCGCACTGCGCCTCGCCGCTATCCGGCATGGGCACCGGCATGGCAGTGGTCGGCGCCTACATTCTCGCCCACGAACTCAGCGCTTCGCGCGAGGATCACCGGGCGGCGTTCGCGAACTATCAGCTGAAGCTCCAGCCGTTCGTCGAGGCCAGCCAGAGCCTGGCGCAAAAGGCAGTCGGCGGCTTCGTGCCCAAGGGCAACCTCGGCATCTGGATGCGCAACCTGATGATGAAGCTGCTGCCGCTGATGCCGGCCGACATGGTGCTGAAGGAAGCCTATGCCGCGGCCAATGCGATCAGCATCTGAGGGGAGGGGCGGCGTCGCGAGGCGCCGCCCTTCGACTTACATCGCCATCAGTTCGGCGACTTCGACCGAGCCGCCGGCTGCATAAATCGGGCAGCCGCGCGCCAGGGAGATCGCGTCGTCGAGGCTCCTGGCTTCGAGGATGGAGTAGCCGGTCAGGGCATTGCCGTTGGTGCTGGTGACGCGGCCGTCGGCGCCGATGGTCTTGCTCGGGCCGGCCGGATTGCCCATGTCGGCGACGGCGCCGCCCATGCCCTTGTACCAGGCCATCCACTTTTCCATCGAGTCCTCGAGGTCGGCGGGTGAAGTCGCGGGCGATCCGTGAAAGCCCAGGATGTACTTTGCCATTTCTCTGTTTCCCTGTTTGCCGCTGCTTGATTGTCACATGCTGGTCGGCAGGTTCAGCGGTTTGCCTGTCTCGAGCAGCGTCTTCAGCCCCGCGACGACCACCGGCCATCCGGTATCGATGCCGGCATTGGCTTTCTCGTAATCGTGGTGGGTGATGGTGAACTTGACGACCTCGCCCAGCGGCTCGATGGCGAAGGTGACGAGCGTCGGCTGTGAGTTCTCGGCCCAGCTCGGAATGAAGCTCGAGACGATCTTCTTCAGCGGTTCGATCTCGATGACTTCGCCATCGAGCATCACCTGCCCGTCGCCGGTGAGGTAGCGGAAGGGGCCGCCGCGCTTCAGCTCGCTGTCGATGCGCGTGCCGTAATAATAGAGCGCCGTGAGTTCCGGCCTGGTGAGCGCATCCCACAGCGCCTCAGGCGTCGTCCGGATATAGGTCTCGAGCACGAAATTCGGTTTGTCGGCCATCGGTACTGAACTCTCCAACTGCTGCTTCAAATCGAGGGCGAAGCGCGCGAACGGCTTCTGGTAGGGCGCGATCCACCGATCCGCGACTTCCTGGATCGGCGAGGCATTGAGGTAGTGGTACTTGAACCGCCCTTCCTTGCGGCTCGTCACCAGCTTCGCCTCTTCCAGCACCTTGAGGTGCTTCATCACCCCGAACCGCGTCATCCCGAGCCCGCTCTCGAGCTCGGTCAGGGTCTGTCCGGCCTTGTCGCGCAGGCTGTCGAGCAGCTGCCTTCGGGTCGGATCGGCCAGGGCTTTGAAGACGGCATCCACGGTCATCAAAATAGGTGACCAAATGGTCACATGTCAAGCCGTCGCTCCAAAGGCTGAGAGACAGCGCCAGTTGCCGCCCTTAGTCTTGCTGTGCCTTGGAGGGGCAGGGGAGTGGCATCGCGGCTGATCATGACGGTGTTCTTCGTCCAGGCGCTGGCCTTCGGCGCCTGGCTGCCGCGCATTCCGGACATCCAGGCGCGGCTTGGGTTGAGCGCTGCCGAGCTTGGCTACGCGCTGCTCGGCCTGCCGGTCGGACTGCTGATCGCGTTGCCCTTCGTCAGCATCTTTGTCGGCCGCACCGGCGGACGCTCCGCGGTGCTGTGGAGCCTCCCGGCCTTCATCGTCGCGATCTGCCTTCCGGCCTTCGCCGTGAACGGCATCGTGCTGTTCCTCGCACTGGCGTCGGCCGGTCTTGCGATGTCCACGATCGAGCTTGGAATGAACATCGTCGCCGACGAGATCGAGAAGCGCGACGGCGTGGTGATCATGAGCCGCTGCCACGGCTTCTGGAGCCTCGGCATGATGGTGGGCAGCCTGGCCGGTGCTGCGGCGGCGCATTGGGGACTTCCGCCGCAGGTTTCGATTCCGGCCGTCGCGGTGCTGGCGTTGCTCGTAGGCCCGGTGGTGGCGATGCGCCTGCCGCGTGACCCCTCGATCGGCAGCAGCGGCGGCGAAGCTCCGGTCTCGGGCCTGTTCATTCCCGGCGCCATCATGCTGGGCATCTGCATTGTCGCGCTCGCCAGCAATATCCTCGAAGGCGCGGCGGCCGATTGGTCGGCGGTCTATCTGCGGCAGGTACTGGGCGCCGATCCGGGAGCCGCCGGGCTCGGCTATGCCGCCTACTCGATGCTGATGGCGGCGGGCCGGTTCAACGGCGACTGGGTTCGCAGCCGCTGGGGCGCCGTGGCCGTGGCACGTGGTTGCTATGCCCTGGCACTAGCCGGCCTGTTGCTGGTGGTGTTCGCTCCGGACTATCCTTGGGCGCTGGCCGGCTTTGGCGGTTCGGTTGGCGTGCCGTTGGCGGTGAGCGCCGCGGCTTCAGCGCCAGGACACACGCCCGCTGCCAATGTGGCATTGGTTTCGCTGGTGTCGCTGGTCGGCTTCCTCCTGACCCCGCCGATCATCGGTTCTCTGGCGGAGCTGTTCGGGTTGCGCTTTGCGCTGGGCACCCTGCTGTTGCCGGTTTTCGTGGTCGCAATCGCCGTTGCGTTCACGCTGGCGCGGCGACGGGTACAGCCGGCAGCGTCACCCGCCTGACGCCATTGGCACCTGTCGAGAAGCCCGCTACAACGCCGACCGCAATCGATTTCATTTCGGTTGCGACGTTGAAATACAAGGCGGCCACTGCCGCCCTCGAGGAGAGCTCCCCATGGCGAAGACCAAAACCGCGGCGGTGTCCGCCAAGTCCTCGGCCGCGCCGGCCAAGTCCGGCTACAGCGAACTCGATCTCGCCGGGCAGTTCCAGCTGAGCTCGCCAAAAGCCAAGATCAAGGCGCCGATCACTCTGCCGGGCGACGTGCATACGGCGCTGCTCGACGCCAAGGAGATCCCCGACCCGTATTTCGGCCAGAACGAAGTCGACGTGATGTGGGTCAACAAGACCCCGTGGACGGTGGAGCGGAAGTTCGAGGCGGGTGCCGCCGATATCGATGGCTACCTGACGCTGACGCTCGAGAACGTCGACACCATCGCCACCGTGATCCTCAACGGCGAGGCGATCGCCGAGACGCAGAACCAGTTCATCCGCTACGACATCGACGTTACCGGCAAGATCACGCTCGGGGTGAATACGCTTCGCATCGAGTTTGCAGTGACCCGCGACGTGGCCAAGGCTCGTGCCGACGCCCACCCGTTCCCGATCCCGTTCACCTACAACTACCTGTCGAACGGCCTGGAAGGCGTGCACATGAACTTCGTGCGCAAGGCCGCCTGCCACGCCGGCTGGGACTGGGGCATCTGCCTGATGCCGACGGGTGTCTATGGCCGCATGGTGATCCGCCGCTCGAAGCTGGCCCGCCAGGAGAGCGTCACCGTCGAGCAGGCGCATGGCAAGAAATCCGTCGAACTATCGATCACGACTCGGGTTTTCGCTTTCGCCGAAGGCTCGGTCGAACTGATGCACGAGATCGACGGGCAGAAGCTCGCCGACAAGGTGGTGGTGCGCCCGGGCGAAAACGTCTTCACCCACAACCTCACCGTCAGGAACCCGAAGCTGTGGTGGCCGAACGGGCAGGGCGAGCAGCCGCTCTACGAGCTCTGGACCACGCTCGACGGCGAGGTGACGAAGCGCAAACTGGGTCTGCGCAAGCTCGAATGGCTGGTCGAAAAAGACGAGATCGACCACAGCTTCAAGGTGCGGATCAACGGCCGCGATATCTCGATGTTCGGCGCCAACTGGATCCCGGCCGACGCCATCCCCTCGCGCATCACTCCCGACACCGTTCGCGACCTGCTCGAGAGCGCCAAGGCGGTGAACATGAACATGCTGCGCATCTGGGGCGGCGGGCAGTACGAGCCCGACTATTTCTACGAGATGTGCGACGAGCTCGGCATCCTGATCTGGCACGACTTCATGTTCGCCTGCATGAGCTATCCGTCGGACCGGGCCTTCCTCGCCGATGTGCGCACCGAGATCACCCAGCAGATCCGCCGCCTCAGCCACCACGCTTCGATTGCGCTGTGGTGCGGCGACAACGAGGTGATCGGCTCGCTCCACTGGTACCCCGAGACCAAGGCGGCGCCCGAGCGCTATGTCGCCAACTACGACCGGCTCAACTCCATGCTCGGCTACATCGTCGAAGACGAGGATCCGACCCGCCGCTTCTGGCCGTCCTCGCCGTCGCTTGGCTACATGGACTATTCCGATGGCTGGCTGATGGATACGCGCGGCGACACGCACTATTGGAGCGTCTGGCACTCGGCCAAGGATTTCTCCGCCTATCGCGACGTCAACCCGCGCTTCGCCTCCGAATTCGGCTTCCAGAGTTTTACCTCGATGAACATCATCGAGAGCTTTACCACCCCGGCAGATCGCAATCCGACTTCGCCGGTGATGGAGGCGCACCAGCGCAATACCGGCGGCAACTCGCGCATCCTTGAAACCATGACCCGCTATTTCCGCTTCCCCTCCGGCTTCGAAAACATGGTGTTCCTGAGCCAGATCCAGCAGGGGCTCGCCATCAAGACCGCCATCGAATACTGGCGCTCCACCAAGCCGCGCTGCATGGGTACGCTCTACTGGCAGATCAACGACGTCTATCCGGTGGCCAGTTGGTCGAGCCTCGACTATGGCGGGCAGTGGAAGCTGCTGCACTACATGGCGAAGCGCTTCTACAATCCCATCAATGTCGTGGCGGTGCCGGACGGCGACACCATCCTCCTCAAGGCCATCAACGATACCGCCGAGAAGGCTGAAATCGCTGTGGAAGTCCAGGCGGTGGATGCCAACGGCAAAGCCCGCGTCATCGCTACCGCGAAGGTGAAGACCAACCCTGACAAGGCAGTGGTGGCGACCAAACTGAAGCTTGCCGATCTGGGGCCCAACGAGTTCCTGTTCTTCTCCTGGACCGCCGAGGACGGCAAGCTCCTGGGCGAGAACGACTACTTCGCCAAGGCCTACAAGGCGTATGAGCTGGGCGAGGCCAAGGTGAAGACAAGCTGGTCGGGCGGCGACAAGGCGCCGGTGCTGACGCTCAGTGCAGACAAGCCGGCGGTGTTCGTCACCGCGACGGTGGATGTGCCGGGCTATTTCTCCGACAACGCCGTGACGCTGCTGCCGGGGCGCGAGGTGAAGCTGAGCTTTACGCCGCGGAAGGGGGCCAAGGTGTCGAAGGACGCGCTGGCCAAAGGGCTGAAGGTCGGGCACCTCAGGCAGACATACTGAGTGCCGGCGTGGGCTGCCCCCACCCTTGATCCCTCCCCGCAAGGGGGAGGGAGACGCAAACTGAGGCGCCGGTGAAAGGGTCTCCCTCCCCCTTGCGGGGAGGGGACAGGGGTGGGGGTCCACAGCCACCGGCCTCGCTTAGGGAACCAACACGATTTTCCCCACCGACCCTCGGCTTTCGATCAGCCGGTGCGCCTCGGCAGCGTCGGTCAGCGGCAGCCGGTGGCCGATATCGACATTCAACGTGCCATCCGTCACCGCGCCGAACAGCCTGTCGTACGAGGCCCTCAGCACCGACCCACGCCGCGCCGGATCGCCGAGCAGCGACCACAGCGAGAACCCCGCGATCGTCTGCGCTGCGGCAGTGACCCCCGCCATCTGCTCCGGACCGAAACTCGGATAGACCCCGCTGGCCCCACCATAGACGGCATAGCGTCCCTCCGGTGCGAGCAGGGGCAGGCTGGCTGCCGTGATCTCCCCGCCTGCCGCATCGAAGATCACGTCGTACGGCCCCGGCGCCTCGCTTACCCAGTCCCGCGCCGTAGACACCACCACCCGATCCGCACCGGCCGCCGTCGCCGCATCGCGTTTCGCCGCAGTGCCGACCGTGCCGACGACCCGTCGGGCACCACCCAGCCGGGCCAGCCGCACCAGCAACTGCCCAACGCCGCCGGCCGCCGAGTGCACCAGTACCGACTTGTCCGCGACCGGGTTACGCGCCAGCAGCTGTTCCGCCGTCAGCCCCTGTACGGCCAGCGCGACGGCAGCATCGAACGACACCGCGTCGGGCAGCTTGAACGCTACCTCGGCCGAGAGCGCCACGAACTCGGCATAGCCGCCATCGAGCCGCGGCTCGGCGAAGATCGCGCCCAGCACCCGATCCCCGACGCCGAGGCCGCTCACCCCTTCGCCCACGGCGGATACCGTTCCGGCCACCTCGCCGCCGGGAATGAACGGCATTGGCAGCTCAAGCCCGGAGCGGCCGGCGCGGATGATGGCGTCGCCGAGATTGAGCCCGATCGCCTCAACCTTGATCAGCACCTGGCCAGGTGCGGCGGTGGGCGCCGACACCTCCGTCAAGCGCAGTTCTTCGGGGCCGCCGAACGCCGAAAACGAAACAACCTTCATGGGAAATCTCCTTGTTCAGGGCGTCCCTTGTTCCGATATCCAACGTCGCTCGCTACAGACTTTCTGGTGTCATACGCACCGTCAGGTGCGCTTGGAGAAACCCGCGATGAACCGCCTCTCGACCTGGCCGCTCGAACGCACCCTGCAGATCATCGGCGGGCGCTGGAAGCTCTACATCCTGTTCCATGTGCTGGCCGGCCCGCAGCGGCTGTCGCAGTTGCAGCGCGGCATACCCGGTATCTCGCAGAAGGTGCTGGTGCAGCAGTTGCGCGAGATGGAGGAGCATGGGTTGATCACCCGAAAAGTCTTCGCCGCCGCGCCGCCCCACGTCGAATACAGCGCCACCGAGCTCGGGCTGTCGCTGGCCCCGCTGATGGACAATCTGCAGAACTGGGGCATCCGCCACGCCAAGGCCACCGGCGACCACGCGCGAATGGTCTATTGCGATGGCTTTGCCGCCGAGAACCGCGCTGCGACCGCCGCCTGAGCGGTTGACGCTGGGGCATCGCCGCCCGACAATCGCGGCAGGAGATTTCGACCGTGACCAACAGCGAACGACTTGCCCTGGGATTGATCGTCATCGGCGTCTTGAGCCGGCTGATCCCGCACCCGCCCAACGTCACGGCGGTGGTGGGGGTAAGCCTGCTTGGCGCCTACGCCATCCGCAGTCCGTGGTTGGCGGCGCTCGTTCCGGTTGCCGTGATGGCGCTCGCCGACATCGTGCTAGGCTGGCACAGTTCGGCCCTGTTCACCTATGCCGGCATGCTCGCCAGTGTCTTGATCGGGCGCGGCCTGCTGCGGCAACTCTCGCTACTCAGGCTCGGCGGCGCGGCCTTCCTCGCCAGCCTTGCCTTCTTCCTCATCTCCAATTTCGGCGTCTATCTGGGCGGCTATTATGGCTTTGGCCTCGATGGGCTGGTGGCCTGTTATGTCGCCGCCATTCCGTTCTGGGGGCTGAGCCTCATTGGCGATCTGGGCTCGACGGCGATCCTGTTTGCCCTGTTCGTCCTCGCCAGCCGCCTTGTCGAGCGTGACCCCGGCGCCGCAGGCGCCAGACTTTAGTTCAACCGAACTGTTTGCTGTGGCGCTGCCATTGACAGGCCCGGGCCGCGCGCCCTTTGGTGGACCGGTGCCGCGTCCCTGAGCGGCCCGTCGGACTCATCAATGACCTCCACCATCGCCCCCGTCGAGGAGCGCCGCAATTTCGGCATCGGCCTGCTGCTGTTCAGCCAGCTGTTCTTCGCCACGCTCGACACCTCGGCCAAGTATCTCGGCTTCATCGGGCTGCCGCTGACGCAGATCGTCTTCATCCGCTACGCTATCCACGTGGCGCTGGCGATCGCCCTGTTCCTGCCGTTCCAGCGCAGCCTGTTCGTCAGCCGGAACTGGAAGCTGCAGCTGATGCGCGGGCTCTGCCTGCTTGGGGTGACGGCGGCCAATTTCGGCGCCATGCAGTTCCTGCCGTTGACCGTGACCGGCGCACTGATGTTCACCATGCCCTTGATGGTCACCGCGCTTTCCGGCCCGCTGCTCGGCGAAAAGATCGGCTGGCGCCGCTGGGCCGCGGTAGGCGTCGGCTTTGTCGGCATCCTGATCATCGTCCGCCCGGGCACCGCCGCCTTCCACCCCGCCTCGCTGATCTGCCTCGCCGGCGCGCTCTGCGCCGCGTTCTACGGCATCATCACCCGCAAACTCGCCGGGGTCGATTCCGCCGCGACGCAGCAGGTTTATTCGGGCCTGATCGCGCTTACCTGCATTACCCCGTTCGCCTTCAACGGCTGGGTCTGGCCGAGCGACGGGGCAGGGTGGTTCGCCTTCATCGCCATCGGCGTCACCGGGATGATCGCGCACCAGCTCAACACCATCGCGCATCGCTTCGCGCCGCCCTCGACGCTGGCGCCGTTCAGCTACACCGAACTGCTGCTCCTGGCGCTCGCCAGCTGGCTGATCTTTTCCGAGCCGCCCGATGCCTGGTTCTTCCTCGGCGCGCCGATCATCATCGGCTCAGGCATCTACATCTGGTTCCGTGAGCGCCAGCTCAACCGGCCGACCACCGTCGAACCGGTGGAGGATTGAGCGTGGCCAGTCCCGTAAAACCCGTCGAGGATCGCCGTCCCCTGGCCATCGGCCTGATGCTTGCAGCCTTGTTCTGCTACACGGTGATCGACAGCTGCGCCAAGCTGATGGTGCAGGCCGGGCTGCCGCCGATGGAGGTGGTGTTCGTCCGCTATGCCGGCCAGTTCATCCTGGTACTGGCCTTCTTCCTGCCGCGCGAGGGCAGGGCGCTGGTGGCGACGCGCAATTTGAAGCTCGAGGTCGGGCGTGGGCTGTTCCTGCTCGGCTCAACCATCTTCAACTTCATCGCCGTGGTCTACCTGCCGCTGACCATCACCTCGGCGATCTCTTTCACCATGCCGCTGATCCTCTGCGCCCTGTCGATCCCGCTGCTCGGCGAGACGGTCGGTTGGCGACGCTGGCTGGCGATCGGGGTAGGCTTCCTGGGCGTGATGATCATCGTGAGGCCGGGGACCGAAGCCTTCCACCCTGCCGTACTGCTCTCGCTGGGAACGGCCGTCTGCGCCGCCCTCTATAACCTCTCGACCCGCGGTCTCGCTGGGGTCGACAGCACCTCGACGCAGCAGTTCTATGCGGCAGGCGTCGCAACGGTCTGCGTGTTGCCGTTCTCGCTGGGTGGTTGGGTCTGGCCGACCGATCCGCTGATCTGGTTTTGCTTCGTGGTCATCGGGATCGCCGCGCTGATCGGCCACCTGTTCGTCACCACGGCCCACCGCTACGCGCCAGCCTCGGTGCTGGCGCCCTTCGGCTACCTGCAGATTTTCTTCATGACCGGCGCCAGCTGGCTCGTCTTCAACCAGCCACCGGACATCTGGATCTATATCGGCGCTCCGATCGTCATGGCGTCCGGCCTCTACATCTGGCTGCGCGAGCGCCAGCTGTCGAAGGCGGTAGTCACGGAAGTGGCGGTGCAGGACTAGAAGCCGTTGAAGACCATGTCGTAAGCGGACTTGATCTCGTCGTAGTACCGGTCGAGGTTGTCGATTGGGCTGCGCAATGCCCGCGCCTCCACCGTGATGATGAACTGAGTCACCATCACGTACGACGTTCCCTCGATGGCGAATTGCGGGTTCAGCCGTTTGTGCCTCGGCGGCGCTTGCTCTGGCAGCATCAGCGGAACGACGATACGACTGTCGAAGTCTCCGAGCAGGTCAGTCTGCACATCCAGCACCAGTTCGCCGTCGCCGAGCCGGAAGACGTCGAACTGAGCCATTTAGAATGCGCGGTACTTCTGCAGCGGAAGCCCGTGTTTTGCGATGTACTCGTTTGTGCCTCGGACCACGTCGGCGTTTTCCTCGGACCAGCGTCGCGCCTTTTCGGCCGCCACAGCGCGGGCGATCCCGACCTCTGCCGCCCTCGACAGGTTGATCTTCATCGCCTTGGCTTCATCCATGAGGGCGCCGTCGATGGAGAGATTGGCGGCGCGACGCAACGCATTCGACATTGTTGCCTCCGAGTATGCGCATAGATATGCGCATACTCCACGATTTTGCAAGTTGTTCGACCGTTGGGTCGGCTTAGGCTAAGCCACCCGCTTCCGCAGCAATCCACTGCCCGGCGCGAACAGCAGCGCCACGAGGAACACGCCAGCCTGGATCAGCACGATGCAGGGCCCGGTGGCGCCGTTGATGCTGAAGCTGATCAGCGTGCCCAGCACCCCCGAGCCGATGGCCACCGTCATCGCGATGGCGAGCATGGCTTCAAATCGCTTGGCGAGCAGGAAGCCGATGGCGCCGGGGGCGATCAGCATGGCGACGACGAGGATGATGCCGACCGCCTTGAGCGAGGCGACGATGGTGATCGAGAGCAGGGCGAGCAGCCCATAGTGCAGCAGCTTCACCGGCAGACCGATGGCCCGGGCGTGTTGTGGATCAAACGCATAGAGCAGGAAGTCGCGTCGCTTGGCGAGGACGATCAGCAGCGTGCCGAGCGCGATGATTGCCGTCTCGATCAGGTCCTGCCAGGTAACGCCCAGCATGTCGCCGAACAGGATATGGCTCAAATGCTGGTCGGTCTCGATGCGGGAAAACAGCACCAGCCCCACCGCGAACATGCCGGTGAAGACGATGCCCATGGCGGTGTCTTCCTTGATCCGGCTGTTGTCCTTCAGGTACCCGGTGCTCACCGCCGCAAACAGCCCGGCGACGAATGCCCCGATGGCGATCGGCAGGCCGATCACATAAGCGATGACGATGCCCGGCAGCACGGCGTGCGAGATGGCGTCGCCCATCAGCGACCAGCCCTTCAGCACCAGAAAGCACGACAGCACCGCCGACACCGCGCCGACGAGGATCGCGACGATCAGCGCCCGCTGCATGAAATCGTAGGTCAGCGGCTCGACGAAGAAGGCGTAGAGTGCGTCCATCAGCTCACTCCCGCTTCGCGCAGCGCCCGCCGCCTTGCCGCAAGCCGACCGTGCTTGGGGGCAAAGAAGAAGGCGAGGAGGAACAGCGCTGTCTGCAGCGAGACGATGACGCCGCCGGTCGCCCCGTCGAGGAAGAAGCTGATATAGGCGCCAACCGCTGCGGTGGCGGAACCGAGGATCACTGCGATGATGAGCAGGTTGCGGAACCGGTCGGTGAGCAGGTACGCGGTGGCCCCTGGCGTCACCACCATGGCGATGACGAGGATGGCGCCGACCGTTTGCAGCGCCGCCACCGTGCACGCGGCGAGGAGAGCAAAGAACAGCACCTGCAACGCGCGCGGATTGAGGCCGACGGTCCGCGCATGGTTCTCATCGAAGAACACCAGCATCAGATCCTTCCACTTGAGGATGAGGATCGCCAGTGACACCAGCGAGATGATCACCACCTGGATGACGTCGCCATCCGAGATGCCGAGGATGTTGCCCATGACGATCGCCTGCACGTCGACCGCCGTCGGGTTGAGCGAGACAATGAGCAGGCCGAGGGCGAAGAACGAGGTGAAGATGATGCCGATGACGGCATCCTCCCGGAGCCGGGTGCGCGCTCGCACCAGCACCATCGAGGCCGCCGCAAGGCCACCCGCAACGAAAGCACCGGCAGAATAGGGGAGGCCGAGCAGGTAGGCCGTGGCGACGCCCGGCACCACCGCATGGCCGAGGGCATCGCCGATCAGCGACCAGCCCTTGAGCATCAGGTAGGCCGACAGGAAGGCGCACACGGCGCCGACCAGCGCCGACACCCACATGGCTTTCACCATGTAGTCGTAGCTGAAGGGGACGAGCAGCTCCTCGATCATTTCGTATCCGGGGATTTGCTCGGCGACGCCGGCTTGCTGCCGCCATTCTCGCCATAGAACACCACCGGACGTTCGTCGTCGGTGAGTACGGTGACGCGACGCTGGTCCTTGTCGTCGTGGAGATCCTCGCCGGCGAGCTGGAAATGCCGCAGCACCCCGCCAAACGCCTTCTCGAGGTTGGCCTGAGTGAATACCTCGGCAGTGGGGCCGAAGGCCAGCACGGTGCGGTTGACCAGCACCACCTGGTCGCAGAAATCCGGCACGCTGCCCAGGTTATGGGTCGACACCAGCATCAGGTGGCCCTGGCTGCGCAATTCCTGCATCAGCGCGATGATCGCTGCTTCGGTCTGCACGTCGACGCCGGTGAACGGCTCGTCGAGGAGGATGATCCGCCCCTCTTGCGCCAGCGCCCGGGCGAGGAACACCCGCTTCTTCTGTCCGCCCGACAGCTCGCCGATCTGCCGCTTGCGGTAGTCGCTCATGCCGACCCGGGCCAGCGATTGCTCCACCAGTTCGCGGTCGCGCGCCGAAGGCATGCGGAAAAAGCCCATATGCCCCTGCCGCCCCATCATCACCACGTCTTCGACCAGGACGGGGAAGTTCCAGTCGACTTCCTCGGCCTGCGGCACATAGGCGACGATGTTGCGTTTCAGCGCGTCGCGGACCGGCAACCCGGCGATCCGCACCGTACCGGCGATTGGCTGCACGAACCCCATGATCGCCTTGAACAGGGTGGACTTGCCGCTGCCGTTGACCCCGACGAGTCCGGCAATGGTGCCGGCGCCGAGCCCGAAGGTCGCGTCACGCAAGGCGACGTTGCCATTGGGATAGGCGACGGTGACCGCTTCGACCTCGAGGCTCGGTTGCGGTGCCGGGTTCCACGCCTCGTGCGGGACGTTGGCGGTCAAAGTCACTTCCCAAACCCCTTGGCGATGGTGTCGACGGTGACTTCCAGCAGCTTGAGATAGGTGGGCGTCGGGCCGTCTGCCTCGCTGAGGGAGTCGACGTAGAGAATGCCACCATACGCGGCGCCGGTTTCCTTGGCGACTTGCTTGGCCGGCTTGTCGGAGACCGTGCTTTCCGAAAACACCACCGGGATCTGGTTGGCGCGGACCGCGTCGATCACCTTGCGGACCTGCTGTGGCGTGCCCTGCTGGTCGGCATTGATCGGCCAGAGGTAGAGCTCCCGCATCTGATAGTCGCGCGTCAGATAGCTGAAGGCGCCCTCACTGGTGACCAGCCAGCGCTGTTCGGCCGGGATCTGCTCGAGACGGGCGCGCAGCGGCGCATCGAGCGCCTTGATCTCGGCCGAGTAGGCTGCGGCGTTGGCGTCATAGGTCGCGGCGTTTGCCGGGTCATACTGCAGCAGCGCTTTGCGGATGTTCTCGACATAGAGCAGGGCGTTGTTGGGCGACATCCAGGCATGCGGGTTGGGCTTGCCGGTATAGGGGCCTTCGCCGATGCTCATCGGCTCTACCCCGTCGCTCACCACTACCTGCGGCACGTCCTTCACGTTCTCGAAGAATTTCGCGAACCACTGCTCGAGGTTCATGCCGTTCCACAGCACCAGATTGGCGCCCTGCGCCCGGACGATATCGCGCGGCCCGGGCTGGTAACCGTGGATCTCCGCCCCCGGCTTGGTGATCGACTCGACCACTGCGGCGTCGCCGGCGACGTTCCGCGCGATGTCGGCGATGATGGTGAATGTCGTCACCACCTTGAACTTTTCTGCCGCCAGCGCAGGCAGGGGGAGGATCGCAATGGCAGCAACGAGCAGGGCGCTGAACGAGCGGCGGCTGAACATGAGTTTCTCCAAAAGGCTCTGGTGCGGCTAGAACAGGGTGCCGCCAAAATCGACGAGCAGCTTCACATTGAGCGCGGCGATCACCACCGCGATGACACTGGCGAAAACCACCAGCCATAGGGGGGCGACGAGCGCGCCCATCTTCTTCTTGTCCGCCGTGAACATCACCAGCGGGAACACGGCGAAGCTGAGCTGCAGGCTCAGCACCACCTGGGTCAGGATCAGCAGCTGGCCGGTGCCCTGCTGGCCGAACCAGATGGTGACCCCGGCCGCCGGAATGATGGCGATGGCGCGGGTGATCAGGCGACGCGCCCATGGCGCGAGGCGAATCTTCAGAAATCCTTCCATCACGATCTGGCCGGCGAGCGTCGCGGTGACGGTCGAGTTGATGCCACAGCAGAGCAACGCGATGCCGAACAGGGTGGGGGCGATGGCAAGCCCGAGCAGCGGCGACAGCAGGTTATGCGCCTCGCCGATCTCGGCGACCGTGGTGTTGCCCACCGCATGGAACGTAGCGGCGGCGAGGATCAGGATCGAAGCATTGATCAGCAGCGCGAACATCAGCGCCACCGTCGAGTCGATGGTGGCGAACTTCAGCGCCTCGCGCTTTTCCGGCAGCGTCTCGCCATACGCGCGGGTCTGCACGATGCCCGAGTGCAGGTAGAGATTATGCGGCATCACGGTGGCGCCCAGGATGCCGAGCGCCAGGTAGAGCATTTCGGGGTTGGTGACGATCTCGGTGGTCGGCGCAAAGCCGCGGATCACCTCGCCCCAGTTCGGGTCGGCCAAGGCGACCTGCACGGCAAAGCACACGGCGATGACCCCCAGCAGGGTCATGATCAGCGCTTCGACCCAGCGGAAGCCGAGCCGCTGCAGATAGAGGATCAGGAACACATCGAGCGCCGTGATCACCACGCCGATCTCGAGCGGGATGCCGAACAGCAGGTTGAGGCCGATTGCCGTACCGATCACCTCGGCGATGTCGGTGGCGATAATGGCGATTTCCGCCATCAGCCACAGCACCCAGGCGACCGGGCGGGGGAAGGCGTCGCGGCAGGCCTGCGCCAGGTCGCGGCCGGAACCGATAGCGAGGCGCGCGCACAACGACTGCAGCACGATCGCCATGATGTTGGAGACCAGCGCGACAATCAGCAGCGTGTAGCCGAAGCGCGAACCGCCGGCCAGCGAAGTGGCCCAGTTGCCCGGATCCATGTAGCCGACGGCGACCAGATAGCCTGGTCCGACAAAGGCGACGGCGCGCCGCCAGAAGCCGCCCGACCGGCTGACCGGGATAGTGCGGTGGACATCGGTCAGCGATGCATCGCCACGCTCGCGGCGCCAGCCGGAAAACACCTCGTTCGAACCGATATCCATCGTCCTGCCTTCAGGTACGGGTCGATCCGCAAACGGGTTCGACGTCGCAAGTTAGTTGCGAATGGTTCTTAATAGCATCTAACTTTCGATGCTTGTCAACTGCGTCCCTCCGCGATTGCTTTTGAAAGCGGTTTCTTTCACGGTGGGGCAACACCGAGCGGCGGACAAATCGCCGTCGGACCGGGGGATATCTATGCCTGCCTTTCGCCTGATCGACGCCAAACTGCCGGATTTCGGCATTCCCGCAACGCGTCCAGAACTCGACCGTTCCGTTTATCTCGCCCGCTTCGCGGCCCTCGGCCGGGCCCGCCGTGCCGCCGGGCTCGATGCGCTGGTGGTCTATGCCGACCGCGAGCACTCGGCGAACATGAGCTACATCACCGGCTTCGATCCGCGCTTCGAGGAAGCGCTGCTGCTCATTACCCCCGACACCACCCCGACCCTGCTGGCCGGCCCCGAGAATCTCGGGCGCGCCGCCAATGCGACGATCGAGGTGGAGGCGCGGCTCTATCCGCCATTCGGACTTCTGGGGCAGGATCGCACCAAGACCCCGGCATTGGCGGAAGTGCTGCGCAATGCCGGCATTGCCGCGAACCAGCGTGTCGGTGTGCTCGGCTGGAAGTACTTCGGGCCTGACGAGGCCTCCAAGCCTGAATCCTGGCTGGAAACGCCGTCCTACATCGTCGACACGTTGCGCCAGATCGTCGGTGCGGACGGTCGCGTGGTGAATGCCAACGCGCTGCTGATGCACGCGGTGAGCGGGCTGCGGGCCGTCAACGAGATCGTCCAGATCGCCCAGTTCGAGTTCGGCGCGGTCGCCTGTTCAGAAGCCGTCAAGGCGGTGATCGCCAATGTGCGGCCCGGGATGAGCGAGTTCGAAGCGGTGCAGCAGATGCGGCTCGGCGTGCTGCCGCACTCGTGCCACACCATGTTCTCATCCGGTGACAAGCTGGTCGGGCTCAACAGTCCCTCGGGCAAGAAGCTGGCCAAAGGCGATCCGATGACCTCGGCGGTCGGCTATTGGGGTGGGTTGTCGAGCCGCATGGGTTGGCTCGTCGAAGACGAGTCGGAGCTGCCGGCCAATGTGCGCGACTATGTCGACCGCCTTGCCGGCCCGTATTTTGCCTGCGCCGCGGAATGGTACGAAACCATCGGCATCGGCGTTACAGGTGGCGAACTCGATGCGCTGGCGCGCCGCCACCTCGATACGCCGTTCTTCAAGCTGGTGCTCAACCCCGGTCACCTGATTCACCTCGACGAGTGGATGAACACCCAGGTCTATCCGGGCTCGAAAGAGGTGTTCCTGTCGGGCCAGGCGGTGCAGTGCGACATCATTCCGGCCGCTGGTCCGCCCTACTATGGCGCCAACATCGAGGACGGCATCGCGCTGCTGGACGACAAGGGCAGGGCCGAACTGAAGTCGGATTTCCCAGACGTCTGGAACCGTATCCAGGCGCGTCGCGCCTTCATGGGCGATGTGCTCGGAATTCGGCTGAAGCCTGAGGTCCTGCCGCTCTCCAACCTGGCCGGCGCCATGCCGCCCTACTGGTTGTCGCCGAACCGCATCGTTTCCAAAGCGTGATGTCACATGAGCGGCGTCACTTGCCAATTGGCGCGACGCCCTCTATCCGTTCTGCCATCGACATTTGGCTGACATCCGGCCGTATGCCCCCGCTCTCGGTCAGGCGCACGATAGGACTCCAAAATCGACTGACCGGGCAGGGTGATCCTTTTGTCGTTCTGTCCACCACATCACTGCGAATGAGGGACCACCCTATGGAAAAGGGCACCGTCAAATTCTACAACGATCAGAAGGGCTATGGTTTCATCCAGCCCGATAACGGCGGCAAGGACGTCTTCGTCCATGCTACCGCTCTGCAGCGCGCCGGCATGACCGGTCTCGCAGAGGGCCAGAAGGTCTCGTTCGAGACCGGCGAAGACCGCCGCACCGGCAAGATCGCCGTCACCGAGATCTCCGCCGCCTGATTGGCGTAGGGATTTGAGTTGAGAGGGCCGGGGACCGCATGGTGCCCGGCCTTTCTCTTTCGTCAGGCTCAGTGCTTGCCGCTGCCGGCCTCGCCCCAGGTGATCAGCCGCGCGCTGCGGTGGCCGGTGAGGTAGATCCATAGCCAGCTGATCGCCACCGAGACGCGGTTCTTGAGCCCGATCAGAAAGTAGATGTGGGCCAACCCCCAGGTCCACCAGCCGATCCAGCCGGTCAGTTGGATCCAGCCGAAGTCGATCAGCGCCGCGCTCTTGCCGACCGTGGCGATATCGCCCAGATGCCTGTAGCGGAACGGGCCGACCGTCTCGCCGTTGAGCCGGGCGCGGATCATCGCGGCCGCATACTTGCCGCCCTGCTTTGCAGCATCGCCGATCCCGGGCACCGGTTTGCCGTTCGGAGCCGCCACCGTCACGGTGTCGCCGATGGCGAAGATGTTCGGGCTGCCGGGCACCGTGAGGTCGGGCTCGACCTTGATCCGTCCGGCACGATCCGCCTCGACACCTAGCCACTTGGCCGCCGGCGATGCCAGCACGCCTGCCGCCCAGATGATGGTGTGGGCATGCAGGACCTGCCCGTCGAAACGCACGGTGTCTGCCGTCACCTCGGTAACCGGCTGGCCCAGCATCACCTCGACGCCGAGCTTTTCCAGCGCCGACTTGGCATAGGCCGAGAGGTTCTCGCGGAAGTTCGCCAGTACTCGCGGTCCGGCCTCGATCAGGATCACCCGTGCTTCTTCAGGCCGGATCGAGCGGAACTCGTGCTTCAGCGTGGTGCGCGCCAGTTCGATCACCGCACCGGCCAGCTCCACTCCGGTCGGACCGGCACCGATGATGGCAAAGGTGAGCAGCGCCTTGCGCTTGTCCGCATCGGCTTCGCGCTCAGCCGCCTCGAACGCCAGCAGCAGCCGGCGCCGCATGGCGGTTGCATCCTCGAGCGTCTTGAGTCCCGGCGCGAACGGCTCCCAGTCGTCATGGCCGAAATAGGCGTGTCGCGCACCGGTGGCGATGATCAGGCTGTCATAGGGCACCCGCCCGCCGTCTTCGAGTTCGACCAGTTGCGCCTGTTTGTCGATGCCGGTGACGTTGCCGAGCAGGGTCGTCACTTCCGGCCGGTGCTTGACCAGCATGCGGATCGGCCAGGCGATTTCCGACGGGCTGAGCGCCGTGGTCGCCACCTGGTAGAGCAGCGGCTGGAACAGGTGATGGTTGCGCCGGTCGATGACGGTGATGTCGACAGCGGCGCCCTTGAGCTTCTGGATTGCCGCCAGGCCGCCGAACCCGCCGCCGATCACGACGACCCGATGCCGTTGAGCCGAGTTGGTCATTTCGAACCCCACTTCCAGTGCCCGCACTGCATGTAGGTCTTTGATCCATAATCTCAATGAACGGCGCGCGCGCCGCGCGCAGGCCTCGCATGCAACCATGGCAGGGGAGGCGACGGAGGGAGCCTTGCACGATCATGCATGGGGGTAAGGCTCCCTCCTCGCTGGCGCGTCTCGCGCCACGCCCCGCCGCGAACGGCGGGAACCTGTCTAGGCGGCTGAGCCGTCAAACTCTCGCTTCGCCGCCTCGATGCTCTGCTGGTTGCGTACTGCGAACGAGCCGAGCGGACGAACGCTGGCAGCGAAGTCGCGGCCGAGTTCGGTGAGCTCGTACTCGACCCGCGGTGGGATGGTGGCAAACGCGGCGCGGGCCGCAAAACCATGCCGCTGCAGGTTGCGCAGCGTCTGCGTCAGCTGCTTCTGCGAGATGCCGTCGACGGCGCGGGAAATCTCGTTGAACCGCAGCTTGCCGTCCCGCATCGCCGACAGCACGTCGACGGTCCAGCGGGCACCGGCGAGATCGAGCAGGTCGTGGACAATCTCAAACTGGCTGGCCATGTCGTCTTACCCTGTAGTTGGTGTGGTCCACCCGGCCGCTGAGCGCGGTCGGGCTTGGTCGTTCATTCGCCCATCGCGTGGGCGCGTTCCTCGGCGGTCATCGGCTTGGCAGCCTTGGGCCGGCGGAGCAGGAAGACGATCGGCAGCGACACGAAGGTCAGGATCATCATCAGGTGGAAATCATCGAGGAAGGCGAGCATTGCCGCCTGCTGGGTGATCATCCCGTGGATCGTTCCGACCACATTGGCGAAGCCACCATAGGCCGCCGCGAAATCGCGCAGCGGGCCGGAATCGAGCGTGATCCGCTCAGCCAGCTCGCCGTAGTTCACCACCTGCATCTGCGCCAGGATCGTCGTCACCACCGAGATGCCGACACCCTGGCCGACATTGCGGATCAGGCTGAACATCGCTGTGGCATCCACCCGGTACTTGGCATTGATGGTGGCGAAGGCCAGCGAGTTGAGTGGCACGAATACAAAGCCCATGCCGATGCCCTGCAGGAACCCCGAGATGAGGATCGGTCCCGAGCCCATGACGATGTCGAACTCGGTCATCATGTAGAGCGAGTAGCCCATCAGCAGGGTGCCGCCGACCACCAGGAGGCGCGGGTCGTACTTCGACACCAGGCGGCCGACGATGATCATCGACACCATCGTGCCGATGCCGCGCGGGCCCATCAGCAGGCCGGTCTCGATCACCGGAAAGCCCATCAGGTTCTGCAGCATCGGCGGCAACAGCGCGAGGCCCGAGAACAGGGTGATGCCGGTGATGAAGATCAGCACCAGCCCGGTAACGAGGTTCCGGTCCTTGAACATTCCCATGTCCATGAACGGGTTCTCGGCGGTGAGGCAGTGCACCACGAACACCCACAGCCCCGAAATGGCAAGCAGCAGGTAGAGCCAGATCTCGGTCGAGTCGAACCAGCCGACCCCCTGGCCGCGGTCGAGCAGCATCTGCAGCGACGCCACCGCCAGCGCCAGCATGCCGAAGCCGAAGAAATCGAACTTGCGGATCTTGATCGGCGTCTGCGGCATCAGCGCCGCCAGCATGAAGAAGGCGATGATGCCGACCGGCAGGTTGACCAGGAACACCGCGCGCCAGTTGAACGTCTCGGTCAGCCAGCCGCCCAGCGTCGGCCCGATGATCGGCCCGAACATGATGCCGGCGCCGAAGATCGCCATGGCCTGCCCGAGCTGCTCGCGCGGGTTGATGTCCATCATCGTTGCCTGCGCCAGCGGCACCAGCATGGCGCCGCAGATGCCCTGGATGACGCGGAACGCCACCATCTGCGCGAGGTTCGTGGCGATGCCGCAGAGCAGCGATGCCGCGGTGAACCCGACCACAGCCGCGAGCAGCAGGTTGCGCCGGCCGAAGCGGTCGGAGAACCAGCCGGTCAGCGGCGTCGCGATCGCCGCGGCGACGATATAGGAGGTCAGCACCCAGTTGATCTCGTCCTGCGACGCGCCGAGGCTGGCGCGCATATGGGGCAGGGCGACATTGGCGATGGTGGTGTCGAGCACCTGCATGATCACCGCCACCATGATGGCGGCGGTGAGCAGGCCCTTGTTCCTGACGACGACCGTGGGGGCCGAAACAGCGGCAGCGGCGGCCATGTTAGAGCGCCTTCGGGCTTTCGGCAGCCTGGGCCCCTTCGGGCTTGGTGTCGACGTTGACGGTGGCGCTCATGCCGGCGCGGAGCAGGTCGGTGCCGGTGTCGCAGGCGATGTTGACCGGCACGCGCTGCGTCACCTTCACCCAGTTGCCGGTGGCGTTCTGCGCCGGGATCAGGGCGAACTCCGCCCCAGTCGCCGCGCCGATCGAAGCGACCTGGCATTCGATCGCCAACCCCGGATAGGCGTCGACCTTCACTTCGGCCGGCATGCCGACGGCGAGCGTGGTGAGCTGGGTTTCCTTGAAGTTGGCTTCGACCCAGGTGTCGCCGGTTTCGACCAGCGTCGCGATGGTCGAGCCGGTATTGATGAACTGCCCGACATTGAGGCTCGCCACCTGGCTGACGATGCCATCAGCCGGAGCCAGCACGGTGCTCTTGTCGAGGTTGCGCTGGGCATTGTCGCGCGCCGCCAGGGCCGCGCGCACCGCCGGATGATCGTCGGTCTTGATGCTGGGGTCGCCACCGAGCGCCGCCGTGGCATTGGCCACGTCTTGCTGCTCGAGCGCCACGTTGCTCTGCGCCTGCTGCAGGGCCAGCCGCGAGTCGTCGAGCGCCGACTCTGCCGAAATGCCCTGCTTCTGCAGGTTCGACGCGCGGTCCCACTCCTTCTGCCGGATCTCGAGCGTCGCGTTGGCAGCGTCGAGCTTGGCGCTGGCGATGGAATAGCCGACGCGCAGCTGCTCGACATTTACCCGTGCCGTGGCAAGCGCCGCGTCGGCCTGGCTGAGCGCGATGCGGTAGGGCTCGGGATCGATGGCGAACAGCGTGTCGCCGGCCTTCACCGACTGGTTGTCCTTGACCGCCACCGAGACGATACGGCCGGCAACGTCCGAAGAGATCGAGACCTTGGGCTGCTGCACATAGGCGTTGTCGGTTTCGACGTAGCGCCCGCCGGTCAGCCAGAAATAGCCGCCGCCCGCCGCCAGCAGCACCGGCACTGCCAGCATGATGGCGAGCCGCCGGCCGGAGCGCTTCTTCTTGGCCGGCGCCTCGGGCGCCGCCGGAGCCGCAGCCTCGGGCTTGGCGGCTTCGACGGCTGCTGCGGTGACGGGCTTGGCTTCGCCGGGGGCAGGGGGCGTGACGCGGGCGTTCATAATCAGACTTCCTCGAGATCGGCCGTCTGGCCGGTAAGATTGTCGCGCATCCGGGAGAGCGCGGTGATTACGGTTTGCCGTTCCTCGGGGGTGATGCCCTCGAGCGCGGCTTCATACATGGCGAGCCCGACTTTGCGGGCCGTGGTGAAAATCTCTTCGCCCTCGGCAGTCAGCCGGGCGAGTTTGGCGCGGCTGTCGGTCGGGTCGGGGTAGCGGTCGATCAGGCCGCGCTTCTCCAGTCGGTCGAGCACCCCGGAGATCGTCATCGGGTCGGTGTCGGCTGCAGTTGCCAGCGCCACCTGGGTAATTCCGTCATTCAGCGCGATCTGCGCCAGCACGCGCCACTGCGGCAGCGTGATGCCGTGCACCTTTGCTTCTTCCTCGAAGCGGCGCTTCATCAGCCGGGCGACTTCATGGATCAGGTAGCCCATCGGGGCCTGGTGTTTGTAGCTCAGGTTCGATTTCATAAGTGCACATATAATAAGTGCACATACGACGTCAACGCGCGGAACTATTAGAAACCAAGCTAAATCTGCATGGCTGGCATTTTTGCCCCGCATGCCCTATTTGCGGACCATGACCCACGACCTCGCAACCGCACGCCGCTTCAGCGTTGCACCGATGATGGACTGGACGGATCGGCATTGCCGTTATCTGCATCGGCTCCTCACGTCGCACGCGTTGCTGTTCACCGAGATGGTGACCAGCGCGGCGGTGGTGCATGGGCCGCGCGAGCGGCTGCTGGGGTTCGACCAGGTCGAGCAGCCAGTGGCGCTGCAGCTTGGCGGTTCCGATCCCAAGGAGCTGGCCGAGGCGACCCGCATCGCCACCGAGTTCGGTTATCGTGAGATCAACCTCAATGTCGGCTGTCCGTCCGACCGGGTGCAGTCGGGCCGCTTCGGCGCCTGCCTGATGGCCGAGCCGGAGCTGGTCGCCGAGTGCGTCCGCGCCATGCGCGATGCCACCGATGTGCCGGTAACGGTGAAGTGCCGCATCGGCATCGATGACCAGGACACCGAGGAGAGCCTCGATCGCTTTGCCGACGCCATGGTCGCGGCCGGCGTCGAGGCGCTCTACGTGCATGCCCGCAAGGCCTGGCTCAAGGGCCTGAGCCCCAAGGAAAACCGCGAGATCCCGCCGCTCGACTACCCGCGTGTCTACCGCCTCGCCGAGCGGCTCAAGCCGCTGCCGGTGATGATCAATGGCGGCATCAAGACCATCAAGGACGCCGAGGCGCACATGGCGCACATGTCTGGCGTCATGCTCGGCCGCGTCGCCTATCACGAGCCGATGCTGCTGACGCTCGTCGACGAGCGCTTCTTCGGCGCGCCGAAGCAGTCGGTCGAGCTGCGTGACGTGATGCTCGCCATGGCCGACTACGCCGAGCGCGAAATCGGCAAGGGCGCCCGCCTCAACAACATCACCCGCCACATGCTCGGGCTCGCCAACGCCCGGGCCGGTGCCCGCACCTTCCGCCAGATCCTCAGTGTCGACGCGGCGCGCAAAGGGGCAGGGCCGGAGGTGATCATGCGGGCCTTTGACGCGCTCGAGCCGGAGCTGCAACTGGCGGTTTAGCTCAGGCTATCCCCGTGGGGCTCCCCCTCATCCGCCCTTCGGGCACCTTCTCCCACAAGGGGAGAAGGGTCCGCCACCGACATTGCAGTCGGGCCTTCTCCCTTGATGGGAGAAGGTGGGCGAAGCCCGGATGAGGGTGGGGCCGCTTGCTCGAAACTCACCCCTTGTCCTTCCAGAAATCCGCCTGCAACTGCGCCGCTTCCTCGGCCAGCAGCGGGCCGACGACCTCGGTTGGCCGCTGCCCGGCCTCGAACACGATGTGGCAGGGCAGGTCGAGTGTCGGGTTTTCCTCGTGCGCGCCGGTTTGCGCCTTCAGGTCCCGTTCGGTCTGGCCGAACACCACACGGCCGATGCCGGCCCAGTAGATGGCGCCCGAGCACATCGCGCAGGGCTCAGCCGAGGTGTAGAGCGTGCAGTCCTTCAGCTCTTCGAGGCTGAGGTTTTTGGCCGCCCACGAGGCCAGCAGCTTTTCCGCATGCGCGGTGCGGTCACCGCCCTCCGAGCTGTAGCCGTTGCCCTGTTCGCGCAGCACCTTGCCGGTCTTGTCCGCGAGCAGCGCGCCGAACGGATGGTCGCCGCCCTCACGCGAGCGCTTGGCGACCGCGAAGGATTGGCGCAGCAGGGTTTCGTCATGGGGGCGTTGTGGCATCGAGGTCTCCGTCAATCTCCGGAGACTATGCCCGAGCCCGGGTCAGTCGACCAGTTCGAGCGCGTTGCCGCTCACCGCATAGCGGGTAAGGGTGCCGAGGAAGGTCATGCCGAGCAGGCTCTGCTCCAGTGCGCCCTGTTCGGCGATGAAGGCGCGCACGTTGTTGCGCACGATCCCGCCGACCTCGACCTGATCGAGAGTCACCGCAGCGGCCTTGCCGGTGCCGTTGGCGGTGGAAACCGAGATGTCGTAACGCAGCGTCTCGGTGGCATAGCCGGCCTTCTGCGCATCGTCATGCGTCAGCACTACGGCGCTGGCGCCGGTATCGAAGATGGTGCGCACGTCGGCGCCGTTGATCGTGGCATTGATCTGGAAATGCCCGTCACGTCCACCGCGGAAGGTGGCGCTGCCGCGTTCGCCGTCGACCACGGCGATGCCCGGCATCAATTCGCCGAACACCCGCGACGCCACCAGCGTCAGGTCGTCGCGATAGGTGTAGCCGACCAGCACGACGCCGAAGATGCCGGCCCACAGGATCAGGTTGCCGAACAGCTCGGAGAATTTGTAGCGCCGCGAGAACAGCCCGCCGGCCACGAAGATCAGGATTGCGACCAGCGGCAGCAATTGGCCGAGCTGATCCTGTGTGAGGCCGACCATCGACCCGGCGTCGGCGCTGACCAGCAGGGCCAGGCCGATGGCGATGACGAGGGCGAAACCGATGAACAGCATGCAAATCCCTTAGCTGATGCCACCCACGATAATGGGAAGCCTCAGGCACAATTCAAGCACTGCGCTGGCCGGAAAACAGTGAACTCTCTGCGACCAGCCCGTCGCCGACAATATCGAAGAAGGCCCTGACTCGCGCCGTCTTCCTGAGGTCAGCATGGGTGACGATCCACAGCTCGCGTGTCAACTCGATGACCGGTCCCGTGCCGGCCCGCCGCAAGCCCGGTTCGATATCGCCGAGGTAGCAGGGCAGCACTGCGTAGCCGATTCCGGCCTTGGCAGCGGTGAACTGGTTGATCAGGCTGTTGGCGCGATAGACGATATGACGCGGCTCGATCTTCTCGCCGAGCCAGTCGGCAGCTGCGATCCCCGTCACCTCGGCGCCCCAGCCGATGAAGTCGCGCCCCTCGAGGTCATCGAGTCGGTCGAGCGAGGGCGCCGCATAGATCGCCCAGGCGATATCGGCAAGCTTGCGTCCGAACAGGTCAGGCTCCTTGGGCCGGGTGACCCGAAGCGCGATGTCGGCCTCGCGCCGGCTGAGGCTCAGCACCCGGTTGTCGACCACGAGCTCGACCACGATCCCCGGATGCGCCTCGCGGAATCGCGCCAGCTGTCCGGTGAGCACGCTGTAGGCCAGCGTCTCCGACGAGGTGACGCGTAACGCGCCGGTGAGGCGCTGGTCGCGGCCGCCAACCTCGCGGCTCAGGGCATCGGCTTCCGTCTCCACCCGCTCGGCGGTGGTGGCGACCCGCTCCCCCTCGGTGGTGCTCTGGTAGACCCCGCCCGGCAGCCGCTCGAACAGCCGCACGCCGAGCTTCTCCTCCAGTGCGTTGAGCCGCCGGAAGGCAGTGGAGTGGTTGACGCCGAGCGCCGTGGCGCCGCCGCCGAGGGTGCCGGCGCGGGCAATGGCGAGCACCAGCTTCAGGTCGTTCCAGTTTTCCATCGCTCCAACATAGCACCTCAGTCGCTTGCAATCATGCAAGTCACGATGGCAAAAACGCTGTTCGCCTTTCGCTGTTGCCGCGACTAGCTCTTCGGCATCACCAACCGGAGAGACTGAAATGCAGCTCTACTATCACCCCTACGGATGCTCGCTTGCCCCGGCCATCGTCGCCGCCGAAGCCGGTATCGACCTGGACTTCGTCTATGTCGACATTATCGGCGAACCGCACCGGCTGGCCGACGGCGTGCTCTACTCGGAGATCAACGCTCGCAACTACGTGCCGCTGCTCGGGCTCGATGACGGCACCGAGGTCAGCGAAGCCGGCATCATCGTGCAGTATCTTGCCGACTTGAACCCGGCGGCCGGGCTGGCCCCTGCTCACGGCACGACGGAGCGCCGGGAGCTCAACCAGTGGCTGACCTTCCTCGGCACGGAGCTGCACAAGACCTACTCGCCGTGGCTGTTCCACCCAGAGGTCGGCGAACTGGCGCAGGACTATGCCCGCAAGCGCGTCGCCGCCCGCTACGCCATCGTCGAAAAGCAGCTCGAGGGCAGGGCCTGGCTGCTGGGCGAGAGCTTCACCGTCGCCGACGCCTACCTGTTCGTCATGGTCAACTGGGCGGCGGCCGCCAAGACGCCGCTGGCTGACTTCCCCAACATCCGCGCCTGGTTCGAGCGGATGAAGGCTCGCCCGCAGGTCCGGGCCGCCATCAAGCTCCACTCGGTCAGCCCGACGGCGCAGGCGGCCTGAGCTCCCCTCCTGGCGGACGCGCTAGCGCTGCGGGGGAGCAGGCCCACAGCTGGTGCTGGGCCGCTAGACGAACACCAGCAGCACCGTCAGCACGGCGACCTCGATCAGGGCTTGCAGCGCCCCGATCAGGTCGCCGGTCTGCCCGCCGATCAGCTTGCGGCAGGTCCATACCCACGCCGCGGCAACACCGGCTGCAGCGGCAAGGCTGAGGACCACGGCGACCACGCTGGTGAACGGCGCTGCCAGCACGAAGCCCAGCAGTACGGCGAAGCCCATGCCGGCAAAGAACGCCTTTCGCGACACCCGCCCGACCGAGGCCGACGCTCCACCTTCGCGGGCATTGGGCAGCGCCACGCTGACCCAGAGCGACGCCGATCGGCCGATCACCGTCGAAGCCAGCCAGATCGCCCCGGCGGCCAGCGGATTGAACGCCGCCACTGCGCCGATCGCCGTCACCCTGAGCAGCAGATAAAGCCCGATCGCCGCGACGCCATAGGTGCCGTGGCGGCTGTCCTTCATGATCTCGAGCCGTCGTTCGATCGTCGCGCCACCGACCAGTCCGTCCGCGCTGTCGGCCAGCGCATCATCGGCCATGGCGCCGGTAGCGACCAGCATTGCGGCGACACCGAGCGTTGCCGCGAAATAGCTCGGCACGCCGAGCCATGCGGCGAGCATCATCAGCAAGGCCGGGACGAACCCGATGGCGACGCTGGTGAAGCTGAGGCCCACGGCGATCCGGTTGAGGTTCGGCTTTTCGAACGGGCTGTCTCCGGTGGGGAGCCGTGAGAAGAACCTCAGCCCCATGATCAGGTCGTCCGCGAGACGCCAGCCATAGGCCTCCGGCTGCGGCGGCGCCGGCTCCGCGCCCGGGCGATAATTGTCCTGCCGCGGAGGCGTGCGGGGCGCGTCGTCGCTCACTTGCGGTTCCCTTGCCATGGGTTGATGCTCGCTTGTCCTTCAGCCGAGGGGGCAATGCAAGATGAGTGTCACGCAGTTCGAGCTGGTGTCGCATTGGCGGATCGCCGCGCCGCTGGATCGCGTCTGGCCTGAAATCGTCGACGTCGACGCCTGGCCCTCCTGGTGGCGCGCCGTCCGCAAGGTAGAGCGGGTTCGCGACGGCGACGCCACCGGGGTCGGCGCGCTCCGCCGTCTGACCTGGGCCACGGCGCTGCCCTACACCATTACTTTCGAGGTGATTTCGACCCGCATCGAGCCGATGCAACTGATCGAAGGCCACGCCAGTGGCGAACTCAGCGGCGTAGGGCTCTGGACCCTCGAACCCGACGGGAACGGGACCGCGGTGCGCTACGACTGGCGCGTCGATCTTGGTAAGCCATGGATGCGCAGCTTCGCGCCGCTGCTCCGTCCGGCCTTTGCCTGGAACCACAATGTGCTGATGGGCTGGGGCGAAGCCGACCTCAAGACCCGGCTGGGCATCGGTTGATCCCCGGGTCAGCCCTGATCCCGATCACGCTGGACTCTTGGGGGCGGACTCGCCCATGAGTGACGTCCCCTGAGCCGGAGCCGAACGTGCCCTCTCCCTTCGCCGACATCATCGACCTCCTGCACATCGCTCCCGCGGGTGACGAAAGCGCTGTCGCGGCCATCCGCCAGCGCGATCGCCAGCTGACCAAGCCGCCCGGCTCGCTCGGCGAACTGGAGGGCCTGGTCGAGTTTCTCGGCCGCTGGCAGGGCAAAGCCAAACCCACCCTCGACAACCCGATGGTGGCGATCTTCGCCGCCAATCACGGCGTCACCGATCAGGGCGTCTCCGCTTTCCCGCGTGAAGTGACGGCGCAGATGGTCGCAAACTTTACCGCCGGCGGCGCCGCGATCAGCCAGATCTGCGCGCTGCATGAGCTGAACCTGCGCGTCTTCGAACTGGCGCTGGAATTGCCCACTGGCGACATTACCCGCACCGCCGCCATGGACGATCGGATGTGCGCCGCCACCGTGGCCTACGGCATGGAAGCGGTGGCGGGTAAGCCGGACCTGCTGGCCATCGGCGAGATGGGGATCGGTAACACCACGGTCGCCGCCGCGATCTACGCCGCGCTGTTCGGCGGCACCGGCGCCGACTGGGTCGGCCGCGGTACCGGCGTCGATGACGCAGGCTTGCAGCGCAAGGCCGATGCCGTGGATCGTGCCCTGGCGCTGCACAAGGACGCGCTGAGCGATCCGCTCGCCATTCTTGCACGCCTCGGGGGGCGTGAAATCGCCGCCATGCTCGGCGCCATCATCTCCACCCGCCAGCAGAAGATTCCGGTCATCGTCGATGGCTTTGTCGCGACAGCGGCGGCGGCCATCGCACAGGCGGTGAACCCCGATGCCATCGATCACTGCATCTTCGGCCACCTCTCGGGCGAGCACGCCCATGCCCGGGCGCTCGAGGCGATGGGCAAACGGCCGCTGCTAAACCTTGGCATGCGGCTGGGGGAGGGGAGCGGCGCGGCCCTGGCGGTCGTGCTCGCCAAGACCGCGCTCCACCTCCACAACAACATGGCGACCTTCGGAAGCGCCGGGGTCAGCGACAAGGGCTGAAGCAGGCCCTAAATCTGCTCGGAATAGCACCGGTAGGTGCATCGGTTCAGCAGGCCACGGCGCTTCAAGTAGCAGGTGTACTTGGTCTTGATCGTCTGGTTCGTCCCGGTGATCTCCAGGGTCTCGATCGAAGTCGTCCGGCTCGGGCAATCGGAGAGGATAATTGGGGCAATCCCTTCGGGGACCACCGGGTCACGGTCTCGCTCCGTGGTGCCGCCCTTTACCTTGTGCCTTAGTGCCCAGGCCTCGAGGTCGGCCAGGATCTTGAGCCAGGTCGGATGAACGACGTTGCCGTCCTTGTCGAACATGTCAGTAACCGGACGCGTCGTGAAGGCCCTGGCACGCCGGTCTATCGCGGCAAACTCCCGCTTCTGGTCGTCGCTCCAGCGCGACACCTTTACCCGAACCTTGAAGTCGGTGGTCGTCATCGTTGCCCTCCAGCAAGAACGCACCCCGCGTCATGACGATGGCGCCGGACGATCCGTCGCCGTCAACGTCCCAGTCGGCAAGCGGCCAATGGATGGTTAACGGGCATCGAAGAGTCGTTGCGATCTGCTGAACGGCCTGCGCTTGCCAAGATCGCGCTGCGCCTCCACAACAACGTGGCAACCAGGCACGCCAAGGTCTGCAAAACGGGGGCATGGACGATGACCACGGCCGGTGCAGCGGCAACCATCGACCTCGCGACTGGCCATTTCGCCGCCCTGCTAAGGCGCAACACCGGCGACCTGATCAGCGGCCTCCACCTCATCGGCTCCAGTGCCGATGGCGACTTCCGCCCGGCACGCAGCGACCTCGATTTCGTTGCCGTGCTGTCGCACCCGCTCACCGCCGAGGATGCCGAGGCGCTGGTGCTGGTTCATCGCAGCTATCGCACCGATCCGACACTGCCACGCCTCGACGGCATCTGGGTCACCGCAGCCGAACTGGACACTGGCCCGGACGCCATCGGCGACGGGCCAACCTCGCAGCAGGGCGACTTCGTCATCGCGGCGCGCGGCAACCGCAACCCCGTCACCTGGCACGCGCTGCCCGAGGCGATCACCGTGATCGGCGAACTCGATCGCGCCGGGCTCTGGCAGGACCGGGAACGGCTGATCGGCTGGGTGCGCGACAATGCCGACACGTATTGGCGCCGCTGGTCGCGCCACGCATCCGGCTTCACTCCCGCCATGCTCGGCCGCGGCGCTCCGATGTGGGGCGTCTTGGGCATTAGCCGGCTTGCCTACACCAAGGCTACCGGAGCGATCGCCTCAAAGTCTGCTGCCGGCGAATGGGCACTCGAGGCGTTCGAGCCGCGCTGGCGGCTGATCCTCGAAGAGGCGCTGGCTTATCGCCGCGGCACGGCGTCGAGATATGGCAATCCGTTTGCCCGACGCCGCAATGCGCTGGACTTCGTCGCGATGGCCATCGCGGAAATCGTCGCAAGCTAAAGTCCCCGTTCGCGTGCCACTTCCTCCACCGACCGAGCACACACTTCCACGGCTCGCGCCAGCTGCTCTGGCGTTGCGATCAGCGGCGGTGCCATTTCCAGCGCCGTACCGATCGCCGAAGCGAGGATGCCGTGGTCGCTCATCCGGCGGACGATCGCCGCCACCGTATCGTCGGTGAACGCGGCCCTGGTTGCTTTGTCGGCAGCGAAATCCACACACCACCACATGCCCAGCCCCCGCACCTGACCGACGATTCGGTGGGTATCAAGTGCCGCCGCCAGCTCGGCGCCGAAGCGCGTGCCGTTGCGCCTGCCTGCCTCGACCAGCCCGTCCCGCTCCTTGATGTGGATAGCGGCGTTCGCCGCTGCCGCCATGCTGGCGTGGCCGGCGAAGGTGTGGACGTGCCGGAACAGCGGGATCGCATCGGCGATCTCGTCGCGGGTGATCACGGCGCCGATCGGCCCGTAGCCGGCGCTCAGCGCCTTGGCCATGGTCATGATGTCGGGCTCCAGCCCGAAATGCTCGCTGGCGAACCAGGTGCCGGTGCGCCCGAACCCGGTGATCACCTCATCGACGATCAGCAGCACGCCATATTTGTCGCAGATCTCGCGCACCCGGTCCCAGTAGCGCCGCAGCGGCACCTGCACGCCATGCGCCTGCATCACCGGCTCGCCGATAAAGGCCGAGACGCTTTCCGGTCCCTGCAGCTGGATCTCGCGCTCGAGATAGGTGGCGCAGAGTTCGGCATACTCGTCCTCGGGCATACCGAACGGGTTGCGGTAGCGGGTCGGGTTGGGAATGAAACTGTGGCCCGGCACCCGTGGCTCGAACACGTCGCGCACAGCCAGCCAGTCGGTCACCGACAGCGCCCCCATGCTGGCGCCATGATAGGCGTTCCAGCGCGAGATCGTCTTGTAGGCTCGCGGTTTCCTGCCGCTCTCGCGCTGGTACTGCTTGGCGAGCTTCAGCGCGGTCTCCACCGATTCCGACCCACCGCTGGTAAAGGCCGAGCGCTTCAGCCGCCCCGGCGCCAGCTCCGCCAGCTTGCCGGCCAGCCGCAGCGTCGGTTCGGCGAAATGGCTGGTGGTGCCGATATAGTGCACCGCACTCATCTGCTCGAACACCGCCGTCGCGATCTCGCGGTTGCCGTAGCCCAGCGAGTTGGCGCGGGTGTGCGAGCCCATCATATCGAGCCGGGTGACGCCATGGCTGTCGGTCAGGGCGATCCCGTCGGCCGCGACATAGATGGTCGGCCCCTGTTCGCGCACGATGCGCTGGTCGGCGACGGGAAAGATGCAGTTCTCGAAGGCGAGCCGGGTCAGCTCGTCGGCATTGGCAATGGAAGGCATGGATTCCCCCTTTTGACTGGGGAGTATGCGGCGAACCGGCCGGTCGGGCCATTGCCAGAAGGTACCGCTTGCGCGTGCCTCAGCTGGCTTCTGAGTAGATCCGCAGCCGCGGCTTCTTTTCCACCACCGGCGCTAGCGCATCCATGACGCGGGCGCGCGGGAAGGTGGCAATCACCTCGGTGCCGAAGCGGAGCTTCGAAAACAGGTCGAACCGCCCCTGGTGCAACTCCATGATCTTCTGCACGATCGGCAGGCCGAGGCCGGCGCCCTGTTCCGCCGATTTCTGCGCCAGGGAGCCCTGGCCGAACGAGCTCAGCACCGTCTCGATCTCGTTCTCGGGAATGCCGGGGCCGTTGTCGCGTACGCTCAGCAACTGGCCGCCATCGCCCGAACGCGTCACCATCAGGTGCACCTTGCCCGATTGCGGGGTGAACTTGATGGCGTTGGAGAGGAGGTTCAATACTACCTGGCGGATCGCCCGCTCGTCGCCCCAGAGCTTGGGCAGGTTATGCGCATAGCTGACCGAGAGTTCGATCCCCTTGCCCTTGGCGCGGATCTCCACCATGCGCCGGCAATCCTCGGCGATGTCGATCAGCGACACCGCTTCCTCGTTGAGGTCGTACTTGCCCGCCTCGATGCGGCTGAGATCCAGCAACTCGTTGATCAGGTTGAGCAGGTGCTGGCCGGACGAATGGATGTCGCCGGCATATTCCTTGTACTGCGGCACGTTGTGGGCGCCGAGCAGCTCGGACTGCAGCACTTCGGAAAAGCCGATAATGGCGTTGAGCGGGGTGCGCAGCTCGTGGCTCATCGTTGCGAGGAACTGCGATTTGGCGATGTTGGCCTGCTCGGCGTGCCGCCGGGCCTCGTCGCTCATCTCCCTCGCTTCCTCGAGCTCGTTGATCAGCGCATCCTTTTCGGCCTGGTGCTCGATGGTTTCGAGCTCGGAGGCGTAGAGCTGTTTGGCGAGATAGACGAAGAACATCTCGCCGCCCACCACCACTGCGGCCAAGGCCCAGTTGAGCGTGCCGCCGGCCAGCAGCAGGGTGATGGTCACCGTAGCCGCGGCGGGAAGGGTGCTCATCAGCGTGGCGCCCGGGAGCGTCCGCGTCGATACGGCGTTGGCGGCGATGCCTACCAGCGTGATGGCGAACATCGCCACCAGCAGCGCCATGCGGTCGTCGGCCACCAGCGTGAACAGCGCCAGCAAGGCCCAGGCGATGCCGTTGACCAGTTCCGCGCCGATGAAGGTTGCCGTCCAGTTGCCGGCATTGAACTTGGCGGGGTCCTCGGTCTTGAAGCGGCGACAGAGCCAGACCACCGCAAGGTTGGCGATGATCACCAGCGTGGCCCAGCCGGCGGCGGCCAGCGGCGAGACCCAGAGGCTGGAAAACAGCGTCAGGATCAGCACCAGCGCCGGCACGGCCAGCAGGCCGCCGAGCCGTGAGCTGGCATACTCGTCCAGCAGTTCGAAATCGAAGGAAGCGCGGGTGCCCGAACTCGAGGTGAGACGCTGTCGTGCGTCGAAGACTGTCCGCTGCGAGTTGCGACGAAGCTCGCGGCCCATCTGGGCGCGCACGTCCTGATCGTGCATCGCGGGCTTTACCGACATTTACGCAGTACTCGACTAAACACTACGAACAGGAAACGCGTTCGTTACGCTTGTGCAAAAACCCTTAGCCTCGCATGGTTAAGTTTGGGTGAAGGGCAGGGGCTGCAAATGGGAAAAGCCCGTGGTGAGAAGCAGTTGCAGCCCATCCTGCATCGAGCCATGCCCGCCTGGGCCAACGGTCGCCGCAACCCGTTGCCACGTCGTCGCAAGGTGCCTTGGCGCAGCTGGCTGGTCATCCTCGTCGGGCTGGCGATCGTCGTCTACCTGCTGCAGCCCGATGCGCCTTTCAACCTCGATGGTCCGCAGTTGACCGGCCAGGTCGAGCGGGTGAGCGATGGCGATACCATCGATGTCGCCGGCCAGCGCATCCGCCTGCCTGGGATCGACGCTCCGGAATGGAACCAGACCTGTCGTACAGCGGCAGGCGGCTCGTGGGAGTGCGGCAAGGCAGCTGCCGGCCGTATGCGGGAGTTGACCCGTAACCGCACGCTGTCCTGCCGTCCGGAAGGCCACGACCGCTACGGCCGGCTGTTGGCCGTTTGCCGTGACGGCAAGCTGGATATCGCCGAGGCCCTGGTCGCCGACGGACTTGCCATTGCGACGGACAGCTACCTGGGAGCCGAGAGCCAGGCACGACGCGCCAGGCGGGGCGTGTGGCAGGGGCAATTCGATACTCCGGCCGAGTGGCGCCGACGCGAGGCTGAGGGCGGTGCCGCGGAGGCCGGCAACCCCAGCCGCTTCGAGCGTTTCCTGACCTGGCTCTGGAGCCTTCTACCTAGTTGACAGGCGCAAGATGTTTGCGTTGTATGGCCGCCTTATCCGACCATCTTTGCGTTATCGCGCTGATTTCCTCACAGTCACGCAATCTGATTTCTAGGGGGCTGCCATAGCTTTGGACAAGATCGATCGCAAGATTCTGGCGCTCCTGCAGAAGGACGCGACCACTCCTGTTGCCGAAATCGGCCGCAAGGTAGGGCTGTCGACGACGCCGTGCTGGCGGCGCATCCAGAAGATGGAAGAGGATGGGATCATCAAGGGCCGCGTTGCGGTGCTGGACCCCACCAAAATCAATGCTGGCGTCACGGTGTTCGTGTCGATCCGCACCAACGAGCACAACGATGCGTGGATGCGCAAGTTCGCTGCCGTGGTGGAGGACTTCACCGAGGTGGTCGAGTTTTACCGGATGAGCGGCGAAGTGGATTACCTGCTGCGCGTCGTCGTTCCCGACATCGCTGCCTATGACTCGTTCTACAAAAAGCTGATTTCGAAGATCAATCTGACCGATGTCAGCTCGTCCTTCGCCATGGGTCAGATCAAGTATACCACGGCCCTGCCGCTGGAGTTCGCCATCGTCTCCGACGACGACAAGTAACATGGCCATTACGCGTGCGAGGCTGCGCCAGCTCATCGGGCTGGTGGAACCGGCTGTGTCGCTGAGTGCTGCCCAGATCGAGCAGCGCGACGACTACGAGGTCGAACATCTGACGCTCCGGCTCGGTGATACCGAGGTCCGCGGCATCCTCACCCGGCCGCTGAAGGTCGAGGGCAGGTTGCCGGCGATCCTCTATGGTCACTCGCATGGCGGCCGCTACGACATCGGCGCCGACGAACTGCTCGACGGTCGCGAGTATCTGCTCGATCCGCTGGGGCCGGCGTTCGCCCGCGCCGGTTACGTGACGCTCGCCATCGACATGCCGGTGTTCGGCAAGCGCGCCACGGTCACCGAGGGTGCGGTGGCCAAGGCGTTGCTCTGGTACGGCAAGGGCCTGTTCAGCCAGATGCTCTGCGACCACTCGGCGGCGCTGACCTATCTGGCCTCGCGCCCGGATGTCGACGCGGAACGGATCGGCGCTTTCGGCATCTCGATGGGGTGTACGCTGAGCTACTGGCTGGCGGCGATGGACGAGCGCATCAAGGCCGTGGCGCACCTCTGCTGCTTTGCCGATCTGCGCAAGATGATCGAGCTGGGTAACCACGACGGTCATGGCGTCTACCTGATCGTCCCTGGCCTGTTGAACGAGGCTGATGCCGGCGCCATTGGTGCATTGGTGGCGCCGCGCCCGCAGCTCATCTGTATCGGCGAGGCGGACTCGTTGACCCCGCCGGCTGCCGTGGCACTGGCGTGGGAGGAAACCAGCGCCGCCTACGCCAACGCGCCCGGCCGGTTGCAACTGGTGTCGGAGCCCGGCGTGAAGCACCAGGAGACGCCGCGCATGCGCGCCGCTGCGCTCAGCTTCTTTGCCGGCAACCTCTAACTCCGCCCGGCGATTCCGAGGCCGCCATCGGCATAGCTGACGAAGCGCACGCCGTGGCGGCTGAACGCCTCGCGGATTGCAGCGAGGTTCTCGTTGCGGACCGCGCGGTGGCCGGGCATCTCGACCCGGCGCACGGTCGAGAACGATACTCCCGACTCCTCGGCAAGCTCGATCGCCGTCCAGCCCAGATAAGCGCGCGCCGCGCGGATCTGCGCATGCGACAGCGTATCGGTCGGTGTTTCCGTCAGCCCCGGCTGCAGGTGCGAAAGCTGGTTCACGAGCGGGGTGCCTCCCGCCACAGATTCGTCCGACCATTCGCCGCGCAGCCGTCATGCACAGCAATGCCTGGTTGTGTATCTATTATTGTCATTTCCCCCACATCAGAACGCTGGTTTGTTGCCCCCCAACGCCTGAAGTCACGCCGACGCCTTCATCATGCACCGTATTCGGCTAATCGCACCTGGCCCAGTACCGGGTATGATCACATTTTGCCGATGAGCAAAAATCGCTCAGTCGATGCATTGCGCTGATCTAAAAAGAACAAAAACTGCTCTGCATATATAGTTGCAGTAACTGGAAAGGATCGACAGCCCAGTTCGCGGCGACAGAAAATGTAACTTGAGCCCCACTGTCAATGATCAATTGATCACAGCGCTGTCAGACGCACCGGTTTCGCCAATCGTCGCAGCTGGTGGGACGTGGGCGGCCCGACGCTTGAGCGTTCGACTTTTCCGATGAGCCGTCTATTGTGCAGTTGCCGACAGGACGAGAAACGTCCGTCGGGCGCCGCTCGGCGCGAGGCCTGGAGGGGCGAGACATGCGGGAGGAATTCGATCACATCGTGATCGGAGGGGGAGCGTCGGGCTGCGTTGCGGCGGCTCGGCTGGTGACGGATGGGGACCGCCGGGTGCTGCTGCTCGAGGCGGGCTACTCGCATCACCACCCGCTGCTCGACATGCCGCCCGGCATCTTCAAGCTGATCAACGGCTCCAAGTACATGACCTACCATCACACGGTGCCGCAGCAGCACCTGAACGGTCGTGTGCATGATATTCCGCAGGGCAACGTCCTGGGCGGCGGCACCTCGGTGAATGCCCAGGTGTATATGCGTGGCCGGCCGTCGGACTATGACGAATGGGATCAGATCCTGCGCGGCAGCAATGATGGCGCCGCCTGGGACTGGGCGACGGTGCTGCAGCACTTCCGTCGTATCGAAGGCAATAACCGGCTGAGCAACGACTTTCACGGCAACGACGGCCCATTGCTGGTCTCCGACCCCGGCCATGTCGACGACGTGTCGCGCTGGTTCGTGCAGAGCGTGCAGCTCAAGGGCGAGCCGCTCACCAACGACTTCAACGGCGTCGCCCAGCGCGGCGTCGGCTTCTACCAGTTCATGAACCGCAAGGGGAAACGCTCGAGCGCCGCCTATGCCTATGTCGAGCCGTTGAAGGATGATCCGCGTCTGACGGTCCGTCTTCGCGCCGCCGTGCAGAGGATCAATATCGAGAACGGCCGTGCCGTCAGCGTCACTTATCGTGATGGCAGCGGGGCGGAGCACACGGCCTATTCCTCGGGCGATATCGTGCTGAGCTCAGGGGCGCTGGTCACGCCGAAACTGCTGATGCTTTCCGGCCTCGGCCCCGCCGAACAGCTCGACAGCCATGGCATCAGGACGCTGGTCGACCTGCCCGGCGTCGGCCGCAACCTGATCGACCATCCCGAGGTCCCGGTGATCTCGGTTGCCAACGGTCCCTATGGCTATTTCAAGCAGGGGGTCGGCTGGCGCATGCTGAAGAACGGCCTCAACTTCAAGCTGTTCGGCAACGGCCCGATCCTTTCGGCCGGCTTCGAGGCCGGCGCCTTCATCAACCCGGTCGATCGCGACGCGCCGCCTTCCATCCAGGCCTTCTGCGTGCCCATCGTCTATCTCGATCGGGATCTGCTGAAGGTGTTCGACGACACTTACGGCGTCACCATCACCACCGTGCTGGTGAAGCCCAAGTCGCGCGGCTATGTGGAGCTTCGCTCCGCCGATCCGGCCGACATGCCGCTGGTTTCGCCGCATCTGCTGCAGCATCCCGACGATATGCAGATGATGGTCGAGGGCCAGCGCTTCTTCCGCGATGTGCTGCTGTCGGGTCCGCTCGGCAAGCGCATCGAGAAGGTCATCGCGCCGCCGGGTCCCGATCTCGGCGACGAGGTGATGGCCGAGCATTGCCGACGCTTCGTCAAGACCAACTATCACCCGGCCAGCACTGCCAGGATGGGCGCCGATGGCGATCCCATGGCGGTGCTGGACGCCCGCCTGCGGGTCCGTGGCGTCGACAACCTGCGCGTCTCGGACATGTCGGCAGTGCCCAACATCAATGCCGGCAACACCACCGCGCCCGCCATGATGCTGGGCGATCGCTGCGCCGATTTCATCCTCGGCCTGGACCGGCCGGCCGCCGCCACCATGCACTAAGTCTGATTTGTCTGGTGGTCGGAGGAGCTCTCCGACCACGCCCTGGAGAAAGCACGATGATCTTCGATCTGTTTCGTCTGGACGGCAAAGTCGCGCTGGTCACCGGCGCCACCCGCGGCATCGGCCTCGGGATCGTCGAAGCGCTGAGCGACGCCGGCGCCCACGTCATCTTGTCGTCCAAGGTACCCAAACCCGAGGTGGTCAAGCACTTCAAGGATCTGGGGCGGCGGGTCGACTACCTGCAGGGCGACGTGCAGGACCCGGCGGTGCCGGCCCAATTGATCGCCGAGGCAGTGAAACTCGGTGGCGGCAAGCTCGATATCCTCGTCAACAACGCCGGTGTCGCCCAGCACGGCGAGACCCACAGCTTTCCCGAGGAACAGTATCGCCGGCTGATGGACATCAATCTCGATAGCGTGTTCCGGGCCTGCCAGGCGGCGCTTGGTCCGATGCGGGCGCAAAAGAGCGGGGTGATGCTCAATATCGGCTCGATCTCCGGCCTCATCTCCAACATCCCGCAGCCGCAGGCCGCTTACAACGCATCCAAGGCTGCCGTGCATATGCTGACCAAGAGCCTTGCCTCGGACTATGCCGAGGACGGCATCCGCGTGAACGCCATCGCCCCCGGCTACATCACCACCGACATGACCAATGGCGGCCTCTCCGACCCGGTCTGGGGTCCGGTCTGGCGCGACATGACGCCGATGAAGCGCCCGGGGTCGGCTATCGATATCGGCGCCGCAGCGCTGTACTTGTGCTCGCCGGCGTCGGGATATGTGACCGGCGAGGTGCTGGTGGTGGATGGGGGGTACACGGTTCGGTAGGACGCACAGGCTCCGATGCGGCAACCACCGGCGTTTCAGGAACCCACTGTCAGCCGCCGGTCACGCTCATATGCCGGCTCAACGCCGGCGCAGTGTGGTCGCGATCAAGCACGAAATCGTGCCCTTTGGGTTTGAGCAGCATCGCCCGGTCGAGCGCCACGTCCAGCGCTTCCGGCCCGCCGTCGCGGATCGCCGCCCTCAGATCCACCATGTCGTCCTGCCCCAGGCACATATAGAGTTGGCCCGTCGCCGTCAGGCGCACCCGGTTGCAGCTCTCGCAGAAATTGTGGCTCATCGGCGTGATGAAGCCGACCAGCCCATTGGTTTCGGCCACATAGTCGTACCGCGCCGGACCGCCGGTGCGGTGTCCGGTGGGCTCCAGCGTGTATTTGGCCTTGAGCCGTTCCCGCATTTCCCTGAGCGGCAGGTAGGTGTCGACCCGGTCGATGCCGACCTCGCCCAACGGCATGCCTTCGATCAGCGTCAGCCCGAAACCGCGGCCATGCGCCCAGTGCAGCATCGGCTCGATTTCGTCCTCGTTGACGCCGCGCATTGCCACCATGTTGATCTTGATCTTCAGCCCGGCATCCGCCGCGGCGTCGATCCCATCGAGCACGTCGCCGATGCGCCCGCGCCGGGTGATCTCGGCGAAACGCTGTTCGTCGAGCGTATCGAGCGACACGTTGAGCCGCCTGACGCCCGCCCTGGCGAGCCCGGTGGCGTGGCGCCGCAACTGGCTGCCATTGGTGGTGAGCGTCAGCTCCTCGAGCCCTTGCCCGATGTGGCCGCCGATCTTGTCCACCAGCTCCATGATGTCGTGCCGCACCAACGGTTCGCCGCCGGTCAGCCGCACCTTCTTCACCCCGCGGGCAACGAAGGCATTCACGATGGTGTCGATTTCCTCAAAGCTCAGCACGTCCTTCTTGGGCAGGAACGTCATGTGCTCGGACATGCAGTAGACGCAGCGGAAGTCGCAGCGATCGGTCACCGACACGCGCAGGTAGGTGATGCGCCGGCCGTAGCGATCGATGAGCGGGCGCTCCGCACCTGTCGGCGCGAGGTTCGGCTGTTCGAGAAGCGTCAGGGACATTCCCCTTTTTACCGCACACTGGCCCGGACATCAAAACAAGAAAGGGCCGGCTCCGTGGAGCCAGCCCTTCCGGATTCGCAGTGCTCGGCCTTACTGGTGAACAACCACCAGGGCGCCGACCTTCACTCGCTCGTAGAGGTCGGTAACGTCCTCGTTGGTGAGCCGGATGCAGCCCGACGATACGGCCTGGCCGATCGTCCACGGCTCTGACGTGCCGTGAATGCGGTACAGCGTCGAGCCGATATAGAGGGCACGGGCGCCAAGCGGATTATCCGGGCCGCCGGGCATGTACGCCGGCAGATCCGGGACGCGCTTGCGCATCTGCGCCGGCGGCGTCCAACCCGGCCACTCGGCCACGCGGGTAATCCGGTGCTGGCCCGACCAGCGGAAGCCGTCACGGCCGACGCCGATGCCGTACTTCATCGCCTTGCCGTCGGCGAGCACCAGGTACAGGCGGCGCTCCGACGTCTCGACGACGATCGTGCCCGGCTTGAACTTGGTGTCGTAGTCGACGATCTGCTTGGCGATGGCGCTGCCGCGCCGCGAGCCGGCCTTGACCGCGCCCGCATCCGACCAGGTGTCGGTGACGGGATCGTAGACACGCTTTGCTGCCGTGGCCGGAGCGGCCAGCGACAGTGACAGGATCGCCGACAAAAGAGCGGCGACCACTATCTTGGTCTTGGAGATTTTCTTCAAACTGCGCCTCTTGACGTAATCGACCCTGATTCAGAGCCAGTCTCGGATGGTTGATAAACTGTTCCTAACAGGCAGTGAACGGCCCATGCCACGATTCGGACAAACTCAGAACACCACGGCCACAATGTGTTGCCTCGATGTGACATTTCCATTCACCTCTGCGTGAAAAGGCTAGGTTGACAGGGCTTCGTGCCTCTCTTAGGTCGGCCCAAAGGGGAGGGCCGCGCCATGAGCGACGATCAGAAATACCGTGCCGCCGAGGCGGCGATGGCAGAGGTGAAGAGCGGCATGCGGCTGGGGCTCGGCACCGGGTCGACTGCCAAGCACTTCGTCGACATCGTCGGCCGCGCCGTCCAGGACGGGCTCGACGTGGTCTGTATCCCCACGTCGGAAGTCACCGCGGCGCAGGCCAGGAGCCTCGGCATTCCGCTCACCGATCTCGAGAGCACGCCCGAACTCGATCTCACCGTCGATGGTGCCGATGAACTCGGCCCCGGTCTCGCCTTGATCAAGGGCGGCGGCGGTGCCCTGCTGCGCGAGAAGATCGTCGCAGCCGCCTCCAGGCGGATGATCGTCATTGCCGACCAGAGCAAGCGGGTCGAAATGCTCGGACGCTTCCCGCTGCCCATCGAGGTCAATCACTTTGGTCTGGGCGCCACGACCGCGGCGGTCGGCGCGGTGATGGCCGATTTCAACGCCGAAGGCGCGCTGCGCCGCCGCCTGAAGGCTGACGGAACGCCGTTCGTCACCGACGGTGGACACGCCATTCTCGACGCTTTTTTTGGCCGTATTCCTCAGCCAGAAGCGCTGGCGAAAGCCTTGGCCGACATCCCGGGCGTGGTCGAGCATGGCCTGTTCATCGGGCTTTGCCGGCGGGCTTACGTGGCCGGTCCGGCGGGTGTCGACGTTCTGGACGGCTGAATGCCGCTCGGATAGAGGCTAATAGGGGAAACACAACCAGATGGGCACCAAGCTGATGACGTCCACCTTCAAACGCGCGCCGATGCTTGTCGCCGCATTGCTGTCGCTGATCCTGTCGAGCTTCGTGGCGTTGCCCGCGATGAGCCAGGAAGCATCCGAAATTTCGCCCGAGCACCTGGCGCTGGCGCGCAAGTACATCGACCTGACCGACACGGCCGGCCTCTACGAGGCCACTGTCGTGCAGGCTGGCATCAACACCTACAAGCAGTTGCTGCCGCAGAACCCGGAAATCGCCACCCCGCTCAACGAAGCGATCGAGAAGGTGATCTCCACCTACAAGGGACGCAAGGGCGAACTGTTCGACCAGTTTGCGCGCGTCTATGCGCTCTCCTTCACCCAGGAAGAGCTGCAGCAGATCGTCGATTTCTATTCCACCCCCACCGGCACCAAGCTGGCCAAGTCGAACTCGGCGATGAGCGGCACCATCAACCGCATCATGGACGTCTTCGTCGGCAACCTGAACACCGAGTTCTTTACCGCCGTTCGCGCCGAACTGAAGGCCAAGGGTATCGAAACCTGAGCCCAGGCACCCTATCTGCTTTGAGGCCCCGCCATCGCGCGGGGCCGTTTTTTGTTCGGGGTATGCGATGAGCGACAGTTACGATCTGGTGGTGATCGGCGCCGGTTCTGGTGGTGTGCGGGCGGCGCGGATCGCCGCGACCTATGGCGCCAAGGTCGCCATTATCGAGGAGTATAGGGTCGGCGGCACCTGCGTGATCCGCGGCTGTGTGCCCAAGAAGCTCTTCGTCTACGCTTCGCGCTACAAGGACCTGTTCGAGATCGCGCCCAGCTTTGGCTGGGACGTCGGGAGCCCGACCTTCGATTGGGCGACCCTCGTCGCCAACAAGGACAAGGAAATCGCCCGCCTGGAAGCGGCCTATGTCGCCGGGCTCGAAAAGCCCGGCGCCGAGATCATCCGCGACCGCGCCACCATCACCGGTCCCAACAGCGTCAGGTTGCAGAAATCCGGCCGCGAACTCACCGCCGGAACCATCCTCGTTGCCACCGGCGCCCACCCCTTCATTCCCGACATCCCGGGCAAGGAGCTCGGCATCACCTCGAACGAGGCGTTTCACCTCGAGGCACTGCCGCACTCCATCCTCATCGAGGGCGGTGGCTTCATCTCGGCCGAGTTCGCGACGATCTTCTCGGGGCTCGGAGTCCATACCACCATCGTCTACCGGGGTGACCGGCTGCTGCGCGGCTTCGATGAGGACCTGCGCGTCGGCCTCGAGGCCGGCCTCGAGGCGCGCGGCGTCAAGATCATTCACCAGACCAACGTCCTCGGCCTGCGCCAGACCGGCAAGGACATCACCGTCAGCTTCTCCGATGGCGTCGATGCGCCGTTCGGCGCGGTGATGTTTGCAACCGGGCGCTCGCCCAACACGGCGGGCCTGGGTCTCGAAGCGGCGGGAGTCGAGCTGAACGAGGATGGTGCCATCGCGGTGGACGCCTACTCGCGCTCGAACGTGCCATCGATCTACGCCGTTGGTGATGTCACCAACCGCGCGCAGCTGACCCCGGTCGCCATCCGCGAGGGGCATGCCTTCGCCGACACGGTGTTCGGGGACAAGCCGACCGCTGTCGACCACTCGCTGATCGGCGAGGCGGTATTTGCCGAGCCCGAGGTCGGCACGGTAGGGCTCACCGAGCATGACGCCGCTACCCACGGCGACATCGACGTCTACGTCACCCGCTTCCGGCCGATGATCAACACGTTGTCGCTGAAGTCCGAGCGCATGATGATCAAGCTCATCACCAGGGCCGGCGGTGGCGAAGTGCTTGGCGTGCACATCCTCGGTCCAGGCGCCGCCGAGATCATTCAGATGGCGGCGATCCCCATGGGCATGAAGGCGACAAAGGCCGATTTCGATCGCGCCATGGCCATGCACCCCACCGCTGCCGAGGAACTCGTGACCTTCAAGAAGCCGAGCTACGTCTACCGGGGCGGCCAAAAGCAGTAACCGGCGGCGGCTTCACAGCGCCGCAATCCCCTGCTATTCCGCCGCCGACTGGGAGATACGCGTGATGCCGACGACTTGGACGCCGCAGAGCTGGAGACAGAAACCGATTTCGCAGGTGCCGGTCTATCCGGATCCGGCGAAACTGGAGGCCGCCGAGGCGCAGCTCCGCAAGTTCCCGCCGCTGGTATTCGCCGGTGAAGCCCGTGAGCTGAAGCATCAGCTGGCCGAAGTTGCCGAGGGCAGGGCGTTCCTGTTGCAGGGCGGCGACTGCGCCGAGAGCTTTGCCGAACACGGCGCCGACCACATCCGCGACTTCTTCCGCGTCTTCCTGCAGATGGCGGTGGTGCTGACTCACGGTGCATCCAAGCCCGTGGTGAAGGTGGGGCGCATCGCCGGCCAGTTTGCCAAGCCGCGCTCGTCCGATACCGAGACCATCGATGGCGTCACCTTGCCGAGCTATCGCGGAGACATCATCAACGACATCGGCTTCACCGAGGCGGCGCGCGTTCCCGATCCGGAACGCTTGCTGCTGGCCTATCGCCAGTCGGCCGCGACCCTCAACCTGCTGCGCGCCTTCGCCTCCGGCGGCTATGCCGACCTGACCCGCGTGCACGAGTGGACGATGGGATTCATGAAGGATTCCAACGCCTATCCGCGCTTCGAGGAACTGGCCCAGAAGATCGATGACGCCATCGACTTCATGCGCGCCCTTGGGCTCACGCCGGACAACACCCCGTCGCTGCGCGAAACCAAGTTCTATACCTCGCACGAGGCCCTGCTGCTCGGCTTCGAGGAGGCGCTGACCCGCCGGGACTCGATCACCGGCGACTATTACGCCACCTCCGGCCACATGCTGTGGATCGGCGACCGTACCCGCCAGGTCGACGCGGCGCATGTCGAGTATTTCTCCGGCATCCGCAATCCGGTGGGCGTCAAATGCGGTCCGAGCCTCGTCGCCGACGACCTGCTGCGCATCATCGACAAGCTGAACCCCTCCAACGAGGCCGGTCGCATCACCCTGATCGGCCGCTTCGGCTCGGACAAGATCGCCGACCACCTGCCGCGCCTCATCGAGGCGGTGAAGGCCGAGGGCAAGGTCGTGGTGTGGTGCTCCGATCCGATGCATGGCAACACCATCAAGGCCTCGAATGGCTACAAGACCCGGCCGTTCGAGCGGGTGCTGGGGGAGGTGAAGAGCTTCTTCGACATTCACCGCACCATGGGCACCTATGCCGGCGGCATCCACATCGAGATGACCGGCGACGACGTGACCGAATGCACCGGCGGCGGCGTCGCGGCGATCACCGAAGCGGGGCTGCAGGACCGCTATCACACCTATTGCGACCCCCGGCTCAACGCCAGCCAGGCGCTGGAGCTGGCCTTCCTCGTCGCCGAGGAGCTGCGGCTGCAGCGTCCGGCCCGTTCCGAGAGAATTGTGGCAGCCGAGTGAACTAACTCGCTCTCGGCTGCGTTACTGGCCTACGGCTCCGCGTGCGCGGGCAGTAACTCCACGCGCCAAGCGCGCCAGCCCTGGTGATCGATGCCACGTTCGTTCTTTCCGCGGGCCGACGCCGCGACCAAGGCCCGGTTGGATCGTGACCCGGTCATGCTCCTTGCCAACAATTTCGATTGGGCCGCAACTGAACTCGGCCCGATCGCCGGCTGGCCGGTAGCGCTCCGCTCTGCGGCCCGGCTGATCATGACGGCCGCCGCGCCGATGGCGCTGCTGATCGGTCCGCGCGGCATAATGCTCTACAACGCCGCCTATGCACCGATCGCCGGCGGCCGGCATCCCGGCGCCTTCGGCACCTCCGTGTTCGACAGCTGGCCTGAGGTGGCCGAGTTCAACCGCGACGTCATGCGGCAGGTACTGACGGGACAATCCCTGGCGTTCAACAGCCAGCCCTTCGTTTTCACGCGCAACGGCGCCCCCGAGAACGTCTGGCTGAATCTCGATTACTCCCCGGTGCTCGATGATGACGGCAGCGGTCTCGCCGTCCTCGCCATCGTTCAGGAAACCACAATGGGCGTGCTTGCCGAGCAGGCCCTGGAGGAAAGCCGCGAGAAGCTCGACCTGGCCCTCAGTGCATCGGGTATGGTCGGCGTCTGGGACTGGAACATCGTCGATAACATCGTCACCGCCGATGATCGCTTCGCAGCGCTCTACGGCGTGACGCCGGGGGCCGCAGCGGTGGGATTGCCGATCGAGACATTCCTCGCGGGCATCCATGCCGATGACCGGCAGCGGGTAATTGCGGAAATCGGCGACAGCCTGAAGCAACCGGGGCCGGTGCGGTTCGAGTATCGCCTGTCGGCGCGCGAAGGCGTGCCGGAGCGCTGGGTGGTCGCGTCGGGCCGAGTCATTACCGAAGGCAACGGCAGGGCGGTGCGCCTGCCGGGCATCGTGGTGGATGTCACCGACGAGCGCCGCGTGGCCGAGCAACTGGTCGAAAGCGAGCAGCGCTTCCGTACGCTCGCCGACACCATGCCGCAGATGGTGTGGTCGACCCTGCCTGACGGCTATCACGACTATTACAACGCGCGCTGGTACGAGTTCACCGGCGTTCCCGCCGGTTCGACCGACGGCGAAGGCTGGAATGGCATGTTCCATCCCGAGGATCAGGACCGCGCCTGGACCGTCTGGCGTCACTCGCTCGCCACCGGCGCTCCCTACCGCATCGAGTATCGGCTGAAGCACCACAGTGGCGCTTACCGCTGGGTGCTGGGACAGGCATTGCCGATGCGCGACGGCTCCGGCCGCATTACCCGCTGGTTCGGCACCTGTACCGACATCCACGAGCAACGACTGGCTCAGGAGGAGCGCGAGGTCATCGCGCAGGAGCTCAGCCATCGCATCAAGAACATCTTTGCCGTCATCGGCGGCATCATCAGCCTGAACGCACGCACCCATCCGGAAGCCAAGGACTTCGCCGACGGGCTGCGTGGGCGCATCCTGGCCCTGGGCCGCGCGCATGATTTCGTGCGCCCCCATTCGCGCGAGTCCGCGGCGCGCTCGAACCCCTCGTCGCTGCAGGCGCTGATCAGCGACTTGCTGCAACCCTATCGCGACGGCGATACCGAGCGGGTGGAGTTCCGGGGCGCCGACGCAACCATTGACGATGGCATCGCCACCCCGCTGGCGCTGCTGTTCCACGAACTGGCGACCAATGCGGCCAAGTACGGCGCACTCTCCCGCAATGATGGGCGGGTGGAGATCACCAGCGAAGTCGTCGGTGCCGACTATCTGCTGTGCTGGCGCGAAGTCGGCGGCCCCGCACCGCAGCCTGGTGCGGTCGGGTTCGGATCACGGCTGATTTCCTTGAGTGTGGAGGGGCAGTTGCGCGGCAAGCTGGAGCGGCGCTACGGCGAAACCGGGCTGGAAGTCGATATCAGCATCCCGCTGGCGTCGCTCAGCCGCAGTGCCGAGCTCAAGCCAGTGCCGGCTGCGACCCGAACGAGCCAAACAGTCTGAGCCGGCGCGGCGGCTGAGTCTTGTCCTGCGTTTGCTTGCGCACCGAGATGGCGAACTCGACGGCCTGGCGCAGTTCCGTGTTGTCGACCGGCTTGGGGATCACGCCGATCGTCCCAGGCACGCCATCGCCCAACTGCGCCGGGTTCGCCGTCATGTAGACGACGGTGACGCCGCGCGCCGCAAGCTTGCGCCCAACTTCGATGCCGGTCGGGCCATCGACCAGGTTGAGATCGACAAAGGCCAGCTCGGCGTCATCCGCCAGCGCCATTGCCTGGCGGCTGTCCGATGCGATGCCCACCGGCTCGTGGCCCAGGTCGTACAGCAGGTTTTCAAACTCGGCGGCGACGAAAATCTCGTCTTCCACCACCAGAACCTTGCAACTCATCGTCGTATTCCAAGTCAGTTTACGTCTTGTCGGTCCAACTCAATTGCCGCCCAGAAGGTTGCAGCCCGGTTCTGCATGGCTCCTCTGTGGCGGTGGAAAACGCGACAATGCTTATCAAATTGTAGATTCGCGCCGACCTGTCGCCGGACTCAGTTGCAGTTTGCCAGTTCATTTAGCGGAACATTAACCCTAACCGGTCATGAATAGCTCACGTACGCGTTTGTTGCGGAGCATCCGATGTCCATCCGTCTGGCCACCAGTCTCGCCGTTCTCGCCGCCGCTGTCGGCAGCCCGGCCTTGGCAGCCGACTGGGGCGAGGATTGGTCGCCCGAAGAGGTCTATCGCGGCGCCTACTCGACCGAGCCCAAGGACTGGACCGAGATGGGTGACGAGACCGACGGCATCCACATCGAGACCGGGCTGCGCTACTGGTATTCGTGGGGCAGCCAGAACTTCGATCTGGGTCCGCTCAACTTTCAGGAAACCGACAATGCGCACTCGGTCGAGGCGCACATCCGGGTAGACGAGGATGCCACCCGCACCTATGCCAAGGGCTGGGCGGGCTACTCCTTCGCCATCAACGGCGACTACACCGATCCCTATGGCAGTGCGCCCGTCAGCGACGGCGTCCTCGGCTATGCCGGCGCCGATTTCGGCTGGAACGCCTTCGGCGACGGCAAGGGCACCGGAATAGGGGGCTTCGTCGGTTACAACTACTGGAACAACTCCCCGCGCACCGGCCGGGCCAACTACACCACGGCCACCGGCGCTGGCGACATAACCTGGGACGACCAGAGTGGCGTATGGTCCCTGCCGGGCGACAGTGTCGACGACAAGATTGAGCTGCACATGCTGCGGCTTGGTCTCAGCGGCAAGGCCGAGATCAACGAGTTCCTCGACTTCAGCGCCGAGGTTGCAGCGGTGCCGTTCGCGTCCATCAACGGCGTGATGGGCGGCCATGCTGGCTCATCGAGCGGCGACTTGGGCCCTTATCCAGGCTGTCCCCAGGGCGCAGGCCCCTGCTTCTACGAGTTCAACGGCTCTCCAACCACGATCAGCGGTTGGGGCTACGGCGCGATGGGTGAGGCCATGCTGGGCATCACTCCCGTCGAGAATCTCACGGTGCGGGTGGGCGGTCGTGCGTGGTATGTCGGTGGCACCTACGATGCCACGTGGCGCCAGGTCATCGTGACCGCGCCGCAGGAGCTTCCAGATGTCGGCGCTCCGCCGGCGCCGCCCGATCCGCCATACGGCGCTCCGACGCTGACTCAGCAGAACGTCATCTCAACCGAGAACCCGTTCTCGCTGTTCCGCTACGGCCTGCTTGCCGAGCTGACCTACTCGTTCTGACCCGCCGATCGGACTTCTCCAGTCAGATCCCGCACGACCCGCTGTCCGCTTGCCCCGACCGGGGTGAGCGGATAAGTCTTGCCGCGTTTTCAAACGGCTCGGATTTCCCACGTGACCGATCGTCTCCGCATTGCTCTCGCGCAGCTCAATCCGACCGTGGGCGCCATCGCGCAAAACCTGGCGCTGGCTCGCCAGACGCTGGCCGATGCCGCCGGGCAGGGCGCCGATATCCTCCTGTTTTCCGAGCTGTTCCTCACCGGCTACTTCCCCGACGACCTGCTGTTCAAGCCGCGCTTCATCGCCGATGCGATGGCCGCCGCCGAGGATTTTGCCCGCGCCACCGCCGGCACGGCCGTCACCGCGATCATGCCGACGGTGTGGCGCGAGGGCGGCAAGCTGTTCAATGCCGTGATCGTCTGCGAGGCGGGCGTCATCGTCGCCCGGCGCTACAAGCGTGAGCTGCCCAACGACGATATCTTCTACGAGAAGCGTTACTTCGAGCGCGCCGACCTGCAGGAGCCGGTAACGATCAAGGGTGTCTCGATCGGTATCCCGATCTGCGAAGACATCTGGCACCCGGACGTCTGCGCCCATCTGGTCGACCAGGGCGCCCGCATCCTGCTTTGCCCCAATGGGTCGCCTTACTGGCGCAACAAGCAGGCCACCCGCTACAAGCTGGTCACCGATCGGGTTGCCGAAGACAACGTGCCGCTGCTCTATCTCAACCAGGTCGGCGGCCAGGACGAGCTGGTCTATGACGGCGCCAGCTTTGGCATCGAGCCGGGTGGTCGGCTGGTGGTGCAGGCCAGGAGCTTCGAGCCTGAGATCCTGATGTCGAACTGGGCCCGGACCCCGGATGGGTGGCGCTGCACCGATCCACACGTCACGCCGCTCTCGAGCGTCGACGAGGCGCCGTGGCGGGCCTGCGTGCTCGGGCTCCGCGACTACGTCAAGAAGAATGGCTTCAAGTCGGTAGTGCTCGGCCTTTCCGGCGGTATCGACAGCGCGGTGGTGGCGGCGATGGCGGTCGACGCCATTGGCGCAGAGAACGTCCACTGCCTGATGCTGCCCTACCGCTACACCTCGGAGGAGAGCCTTGCCGACGCCCGCGACTGCGCGCAGCGGCTGGGCGTTCGCTATGACGTCGTCTCGATCGGCGATCCGGTGGAAGCTGCGCTCAACGAGCTGCAGCCGGTATTCGGCAACCGCCCGCAGGATCTGACCGAGGAGAACATCCAGTCGCGCATGCGCGGGGTCTACCTGATGGCGGTCTCCAACAAGCTCGGCTCGCTGCTCCTCACTACCGGCAACAAGTCCGAGATGGCCGTCGGTTACGCCACCATCTACGGCGACATGAATGGCGGCTTCAACCCGATCAAGGACATGCTGAAGATGCGTGTCTATGAGCTGGCCGACTGGCGCAACAGGCACCGCCCGGCCGATTGTCTCGGTCCCGATGGGTTGGTGATCACCCAGAACATCATCGACAAGGCCCCTTCGGCCGAGCTCCGCCCCAACCAGACCGACCAGGACTCGCTGCCGCCGTACCCGATCCTCGACGAGATTCTCGTCGGGCTGGTCGAGCTCGAGCTCAGCGTCGCCGAAGTGGTGCAGCGCGGCGAGGGGCGCTTCGACCGTGCCCTGGTCAAGCGTATCGAGAAGCTGCTGAACATCGCAGAATACAAGCGCCGCCAGTCCGCCCCGGGCGTGAAGATCTCCCGCAAGGCTTTCGGGCTGGGCCGCCGCTACCCGATCACCAACGGCTATCGCGACGAGAATCTGATCGCCGAGCCGATCGGGCGGCTGGACAGCAAGGGTCTGGAATGACCACCGTCCGCTACGCCCCGTCGCCGACCGGCCGCCTGCACCTCGGCAACGCCCGCCCGGCGCTGATGAACTGGCTGTTCGCCAAGTCCACCGGCGGCCGCTATATCCTGCGTCTCGACGACACCGACGTCGCCCGCTCCACCGAGGCGTTCGCCGAAGGCATTCACACCGACCTGAACTGGCTCGGCATCACGCCCGACCTCAGGGTCCGCCAATCCGATCGCACTGCGCTCTACGACACGGCGCGCGACAGGCTGATCGCCGCCGGCCGCCTCTATCCGGCCTACGAGACGGAGGAGGAGCTCGACAGCAAGCGTGCCCGCGCCCGCCTGCTCGGTCGTCCGCCGGTCTACGATCGGGCCGCTCTGCAGCTCACGCCGGAGCAGAAGGCGAAATACGAAGCCGAGGGGCGCAGGCCGCATTGGCGCTTCAGGCTGGATGGCCGCCCGGTCGAGTTCGTCGACCTGATCAAGGGGCCGCAGACGGTCAACACCGCCTCGATGTCCGATCCGGTGCTGGTGCGTGCCGACGGCTCCTACCTCTACACGCTGCCCTCGGTGGTGGACGACATCGAGCTGGGCATCAGCCACGTGATCCGTGGCGAGGACCATGTCAGCAATACCGGCACGCAGATCGAGATTTTCGAGGCGCTGGGTGGCAAGGTCCCGGCCTTCGCCCATCACAACCTGCTGACCGGCGCCGAAGGCGAAGGGTTGTCCAAGCGCCTCGGCTCGTTGTCGCTCGAGGAGTTGCGGGAGGCCGGGTTCGAGCCGATGGCTGTCGCGATGGCGGCGGTGCTCACCGGCACCAGCCTGCCGCTCGAGCCCTATCCGGATCTCACAGCACTTGGCCAGGTGTTCACGCTGGATGCCGTTTCGCACGGTTCTGCCCGTTTCGATCCGGCCGAACTTGCGAGCCTCAACGCCCGTATCCTGCATCAGATGCCATTCGAGACCGCGCGTTCCCGCCTCGCGCCACTGGGTCTCGCATCCGAGGCACTATGGCTGGCGTTGCGCGGCAATCTCGCGGTGTTCTCCGATATCGTCGACCTGGCGACCCTTGTCTCGGGTCCGGTCATACCGGTGATCGCCGAAGAGGATCGAGCGTTTCTCAGCCAGGCGAGACAATTGCTGCCGGCCGAGCCCTGGGACGAAACGACCTGGTCGAAATGGACCGAGGCACTCAAGGCCGCGACCGGCCGCAAGGGCAGGCCCCTGTTTCACCCGCTGCGCCTGGCTGTTACCGGCCGGGAGCAGGGGCCCGAACTCAAATCCCTGCTGCCGCTTGTGGGGCGTACGGCGTGTCTGGCCCGACTACCCTGACCCGTTTGTCGCCGAACTGAACGATCCGCCCGGGCTGGTTGGCTGCCGCCGGCGCGACGACGGCGACTACCGGCTTGGGTGTCTCGCCCGGCGCGGCCGGCCGCGGGCGCGGCAATGGGATGTCGACGAACTGCGTCAGTTCGGCCACCTGGGTCGGGGCGACGGTCGGCGAGATGCGGCGTCCGTCCCGCAGCGGCAGCGGGAACGTCGCTCCGCGGAACGTCACCATGGCTCGGGTACCGCCGGTCGGTAACTCGGCGAGGGTGATAGCGCCCTGGTCCTGCGTCGAGGTGCACTTGCTGGTGGTGTCGAACTCGGTGCGGAACTTGAACGCGTTGGGCAAGGACGAATAGGGCTCGCCCCACTCGTTGACCATCTGCTCGGGCTCCTGCCCCGGATTGTCGTAATAGTAGAGGTCGACGTCCAATCCCGGACACATCGCCCGGCACTGCTGCGCGTCGTTGGCGACATAGTCGACCAGGGTCGAATAGCTGATCGGCCACCAGAACCCGTCGGTCTTGCGCACGCACAATGTCCGCACCGTGTGATAGTCGCCGTAGGGGTTGAACTCTTCGCCGCGGATGCCGCCGGCGCCGTCGTCGCCATCGGTGAACACGCCGAACAGCCGCTCGAACAGGTTGCCGCGATCGCCGCGATCGACGTTCACGCGCGAGCGGCCATCGCAATCGAAGCGTGCCATTTCCTGCAGGATCGCCTCGCGCTGCTGCGCCACCGCCTCGCCGGTACTGACACTCTGCGACAATTGCTGCACTTCCTCGCGGCCGCGCAGCACTTCACGCGCCAGCGCCCGGCATTCGGGGCTGAGCCGCCGGCCGGCTTTGGCATCGTCGTTGCAGCCCTGGCGCACATAAGCGCTTTCGGAACGCTGGACTTCGCGCTGCAGGCGTTTCAGCGCGCCGCCCTGAGAATTCTGGAAGTCGGAGTTCCGGTCGAGCGAGCGCAATGTCGCCTGCAGGCGCGCGCAGCTGTCGGCCTGCGCGTAGGCAGTCGACACATCGATCAGCAACCCGGCCCACGCCACCAGGAACAGCAGGGCGAAGCGGAGGAGAGCGGCCGCGCGCAGATTGGTAGTCAGTTCGAACCGGATCGTGTGGCCCTCCGCCAGAGCGCTTCGGGAAAAGCTGTGAGACTTTTCTGGTTCGGAAGCGCGAAAACCAAAGACTTGCCTAGTCGGCCAATACGCCCAAAGCGAGACGCCGCCCGTGAGATTCGTCACAAGCAATAGCACAGCACGGGCGCCGGTTAACGCCTCGTGACGGTGGCTGCAACGTCGCGTGACGGTGGTAACGCAGGCGTGACCGAGCCGGCTGGTGCTAGCTGGGGCCGACCGACGCCGGCGCCGCGAGACCGCTCGCCACCGGGGTGGAGTCTCGGCGAATGGGGCAACAGCAGGGCCGTTCGCGTCCATTCTTTGCTTTTCTGCAGTAGCCCGGCCCAGCTTATGTGCTTAGGTGCGCTGCATCGCGCCTTGTCGCTGGAGTACCACCTTGCAAGCTCGTATCGCTTCCGCCGCCCTCGCTGGGATGCTCGCCCTTTCCCTGGCTCCCACGGCGCAGGCGCAAACCCCCGCCGACTTCACCAAGTTCACCGAGACCTGCCTCGCCGCCCAGGCATTCCTGTTGGGCGAAGTCCCCGAGGGCGTCGACGCATCGCTGATCCTGACCCCGCTTTGCGGTTGCCTGACCGGCGCCCTCAAGGACATGCCGCAGAAGGATGTCGACATCCTCGCGGCAGACCTGCGCGGCGAAGGTACCGACGAGCTGCACGCCGCCCACGGCAGCTACGAGAAGGTGACAGAACTCGCCCGCGAGGGCCTGACCACCTGTTTCGCCAGCCCCGAGGTGACCTCAGCGATGCAGACCACGATGCCGCCGTCTGCCGCGCCGGCACCCGCCGATCCGGCTGCACCGGCGGCCCCGCAATAATCGATCGGTCGGGGGCGCTTCGGCGCCCCTTGCTTTTTGTCGGCGCTGCGGTCAGATTGCGCGCCATGAAAACCGGCACCGCGAACTGCATTACCGGCTGCATTATTATCCGCTAAGCATTGCTGGCGGCGCGGTTTTCTTCATCCTCTGATCTGTAGTCCCGAAGAACCCGTCCGCGAGCGTCTCATCGTGCGCGAGGAACTCTGACTTTGGGCGACATCACTCTGAAGCTCCACAACACGCTGACCCGGGCGAAGGAGGATTTTGTCCCCATCGATCCCGATAACGTCCGCATGTATGTGTGCGGGCCGACGGTGTACGACTACGCTCATATCGGCAATGCCCGCCCGGTAATCGTCTTCGATCTGCTGTACCGGCTGCTGCGCCACATCTACGGCGCCGAGCACGTCACCTACGCCCGCAACATCACGGACGTTGACGACAAGATCAACGCCCGGGCCGTTCGCGACTATCCCGGACTGCCGCTCAACGAGGCGATCCGCAAGGTTACCGAGAAGACCGCCAACCAGTACTTCAAGGATGTCGCGGCTCTGGGAACCCTGGAGCCTGATCATCAGCCGCGCGCCACCGATTTCATTCCGGAGATGCAGTCGCTGATCTCGACGCTGATCGGCAGCCGGCATGCCTACGAGGCGGCCGGCGAGGTGCTGTTCGACGTCGGCTCGATGCCCGACTACGGCAAGCTGAGCGGCCGTAACCTCGAGGACAACCTGGCCGGCGCGCGCATCGCCGTCGATGCACACAAGAAGAACCCCGCCGATTTCGTGCTGTGGAAGCAGTCGAGCGCCGAAGAGCCGGGCTGGGACAGCCCGTGGGGCAGGGGGCGCCCGGGCTGGCACATCGAGTGCTCGGCGATGAGCGAGCGCTACCTCGGCCAGGTGTTCGATATCCATGCCGGCGGCCTCGACCTGATCTTTCCGCACCACGAAAACGAGATCGCCCAGTCGCGCTGCGCCCACGGTACGCCTGTCATGGCCAACTACTGGCTGCATAACGGCTTCCTGCAGGTCGAAGGGCAGAAGATGTCGAAGTCGCTCGGCAACTTCATCACCATCTCCGAACTGCTCGAAACCGACAGGTTCGGCGGCCGCAAATGGCCGGGGGAGGTGCTGCGCCTCGCCATGCTGATGACCCACTACCGTGAGCCGATCGATTTCTCGGTGAAGCGTCTGGAAGAAGCCGAGCAGAAGCTGCGCGACTGGCAGCGCGCCGCCAAGCCCAGACCCGGCACGCCGCCGGAGCCGTCGGTGGTCGCCGAACTCACCGACGATCTCAACTTCCATCGCGCTTCGGTTGCACTCGACGCCGTCGCCCGCAGAGCCAACCGCGGCACCGAAACTGCTGCCAACTGCCTTGCCGCGACGCTGGAGTTCCTCGGCTTCACCACCGATGGTCTGCTGACCGCCGCCACCGCTGACGCCCCGGCTGGGGTCGAGGAAGCCGTCGCCGCTCGCCTCGCCGCCCTCAACGCCAGGGATTTCGCAAAAGCTGACACCATCCGGGCCCAATTGCTGACACAGGGTGTCCAACTGATGGACTACAAGGACGAAGCCGGCCAACGCCAGACCAGGTGGGAAGTGGTGAGGTGAGCGTCATCATCGACCACGTCGGCCTCAAGGTCACCGACTTCGTCCTCTCGCGCGACTTCTATACCGCCGCGCTGGGTGCCCTCGGCATCAAGCTGCTGGCGGAGTTCGAGTATGATGGGGTGAAGTCGGCGGGTTACGGCGTCGATCGTCCGACCTTCTGGCTGGGCACCGGCAAAAGTCTGCGCGGCGGCGATACGCACGTCGCCTTCGTTGCCTCGAGCCGAGCCGCCGTCGAGGCTTTCTACACCGTGGCGCTTGCTGCCGGTGGCCGCGACAACGGTCCGCCGGGTCTGCGCCCACTTTACTCGCCCGACTACTACGCTGCCTTCGTATTGGACCCTGACGGAAACAACATCGAGGCCGCTTATGTCGGCCCGGAGGGAGGACGCCCATGAGCGCTTTGGATCACGTAGCCATTTCGACCGCCGACTACCCGACCTCGCTGGCCTTCTACGAAAAGGCGCTGGCCCCGCTCGGCATCAAGACGCACATGAAATTCGAGGGCGAGGAGGGCAACGTCGCCGGGCTCGGCTCGGAGCAGCCGTTCCTGTGGATCGGCGATGGCGGCAAGCTCACTGGCGGCCGGGTGCATCTGGCTTTCAGCGCCCCCAATCGGGCTGCCGTCGATGCATTCTATGCCGCAGCGATCGCTGCCGGGGGCAAGGACAATGGCCCGCCGGGCCTGCGTCCGCACTATCACGCCACCTACTACGCCGCCTTCGTCTACGATCCGGACGGGCACAACATCGAAGCCGTGTGTCATGCCCCCGAGTGAGGCTCCGTTTACCGGCGGCTGCCAATGCGGCGCCGTGCGTTTTGCCGTCGGCCGGCTCGGCCGCGGCTCGATCTGCCATTGCCGCATGTGTCAGAAGGCCTTCGGTGCCTTCTTCGGCCCGCTGATCACCTCATTCGATGTCGTCTGGACCCGCGGCGCGCCGAAATATTTCGAGAGTTCCGACAAGATCAAGCGCGGCTTTTGTTCGGAGTGCGGCACGCCGCTGACTTACGAGGAGATCGGCCGTCCGGCCGATCAGCAGGTCGAGATCGCCATCGGCGCCTTCGACGATCCGACTGTCGCCGCACCGGCGATCCAGGTCAACCTGGCCGACAAGCTGCCCTTCTTCGATGGCCTTGCGACGCTGCCGGTTCGGACCGAGTACGCGGCTGGTTGGCATGAGTTCATGGCGAGCCTCGTCAGCCACCAGCACCCTGACCATGACACGGCCGAGTGGCCACCCAGACAAGGTTTCCCGGCGTGACGCTCCGCACCTACTATCCCGAGATCGAGCCATACGCTTCCGGCCATCTCGATGTCGGCAACGGCCACCAGATTTACTGGGAGCGCGTCGGCACGCCTGGCGCCAAGCCGGCGGTGTTCCTGCATGGTGGCCCAGGCGGTGGGCTCAGTCCCAACCAGCGCCGTGTCTTCGACCCGGCGCGCTACGACGTACTGTTGTTCGATCAGCGCGGTTGCGGCAAGTCACGCCCGTTCGCCGAGCTCGAGCATAACACCACCTGGGATCTGGTCGCCGATATCGAGCGGTTGAGGCAGATGGTCGGCGTCGAGCAATGGCTGGTGTTCGGTGGCTCGTGGGGCTCGGCGCTGGCGCTCGCCTACGCCCAGAAGCATCCGGACCGCGTCACCGAACTGGTGCTGCGCGGCATCTTCACCCTGCGCCGGTGGGAACTGCTCTGGTACTACCAGCACGGCGCTTCGCTGCTGTTCCCCGACAAGTGGGAGCGCTTCATCGCCCCGATCCCGCCGGTCGAGCGCGGCGACATGATGGCCGCCTATCGCCAGCGGCTCACCAGTGCGGATCGCGACATCCGGCTTGGTGCCGCCCGCGAATGGGCACGCTGGGAGGGCGAGACCATCACGCTGTTGCCCGACCCGCAGGTCAGTGACGCCTTCTATGGCGACGAGTATGCGCTGGCGTTTGCCCGCATCGAGAACCACTACTTTGTCCATGCCGGCTGGATGGACGAGGGCCAACTGATCCGCGACGCCGGCAAGCTCCGGGATATCCCCGGCGTCATCGTGCAGGGGCGCTACGATATCGCATGTCCGCCACAGACTGCCTGGGACCTGCATCGGGCCTGGCCTGAGGCGGAGTTCATCATGGTCGAAGGGCAGGGGCATGCGATGAGCCAGCCCGGTATCCTCAATCATCTGATCGAAGCGACCGATCGCTTCGCTGGAGGTGGAATGTGAGCGACGACAGCTATCGCTTCCGCGAGTATTCGGGCGGCTGCCAATGCGGCGCCGTCCGCTGGCACGCCACCGAGCTGCGCGACAACCCGCATTTTTGCCATTGCCGCATGTGCCAGAAAGCGGCTGGCAACGTCTTCATCGACCTGGTCGGCATTCGTCACGAGCACCTGACCTGGACACGTGGCAAGCCGAGCGAATTCAACAGCTCCGATGTCGCGGCGCGCGGCTTCTGCAGCAATTGCGGAACGCCGCTCTACTACCGTTCGCTCGGTGGGCCGCACGTCTCGATGACCATCGGCTCGTTCGACACTCCCCATCTCATCCCGATCCTCTACGAGATGGGCCTCGAAGGCCGTCATCCCGGTCTTCGCCCGGTTCCGGGCGCCGAGCAGATCGGCACCACCGAGGAGGGCGATGGCGTCGAAGCGGTGGCGCGGGTCCGTGCCTCCAACCACCAGCACCCGGACCACGACACCACCGAGTGGGTGCCGCACCATGGTTGATGTCCACCTTTCCGGCGGTTGTCAGTGCGGCGCGGTGCGGTTCCACATCACCGGGAACGTCGGCACGCCGTCGATCTGCCATTGCCGCATGTGCCAGAAGGCCCATGGCGCGCCCGTCATCGGGTGGCTGACCGTGCCGGACGACAAGCTCGACTGGACGCGGGGCGCGCCTGCCGCATTCCGGAGCTCGGCCGAAGCGGTACGCAGCTTCTGCGGCCACTGCGGTACACCCTTGGCTTTTCATCGCGACGGCGCGGCCGCAACCGATATCGCCACCGCCGCGCTCGACGAGCCCGAGCGGTCAGCCCCGGTGCGGCAATACGGCATCGAAGCCCGCATGAGCTGGTTCGATACTGCCCACCTTCTCCCTGGTGAGGTGGCCGGCGCGTGCAACAGTTCCTTTCAGCACCCGGACCACGACACCGCCGACTGGGTGCCGCACCATGTCTGACGTCCACCTCAGCGGCGGCTGCCAATGCGGCGCGGTGCGTTTTCGCGTCGACCAGCAGCCCGAGAACGTCCATGTCTGCCACTGCCGCATGTGCCAGAAGGCGGTCGGTGGGCCGTTTGCCGTCATCTGTCCGGTCGACAAGATGAACTTCCACGTCACCCGCGGCGAAATCAGCTGGTTCAAGAGTTCCGAACTCGCCAACCGCGGCTTCTGCCGCCATTGCGGCACGCCGCTGATCTTCGACTACCCCTGGGCGCCTGATATCGGCGTGCTGTCCGGCGCCTTCGACCAGCCCGACCTGGTGCCGCCGGTGATTCAGTATGGCAACGAGAGCCGCGTCAGCTGGTATGCCCATATCGGCGAGTTGCCTGGCGATACGCCGACCTATTCCGTCGACCCCGAAGGCCGCCTCGCCCGAATTAGGGCCTCGAACCGACAACACCCCGATCACGACACGGCCGAATGGCCACCCCATAACTGAGTATCTCGTCATGACTGCCCAAGCTAAGGAACGGCTCTACCTTTTCGACACCACGCTGCGCGACGGTGCACAGACCGCCGGCATCGAGTTCTCGCTCGAGGACAAGATCTCGGTCACCGCGCTGCTCGAGCGTCTTGGTGTCGACTACATCGAGGGTGGCTATCCCGGCGCCAACGTCATCGACGACCAGTTCTTCACCGAGAGCCGCACCCGCGATGCCATCTTCACCGCCTTCGGCATGACCAAGCGGGCAGGCCGCTCGGTGGGTAACGACCCGGGCGTGCAGGCGACGCTGAACGCTGTTTCGGATGCCGCCTGCTTCGTCGGCAAGTCCTCGTCGCACCAGGTGAAGGTCGCGCTCGGCATCTCGCTCGAGGAAAACCTCGAAAGCCTGCGTGAGACGGTCGAAGCCACGGTTGCGGCCGGCAAGGAAGCGCTGGTCGACTGCGAACACTTCTTCGATGGCTACAAGTCCGACCCCGACTATGCGCTGCGCTTCGTGCGTACTGCGCGCGACGCCGGCGCCCGCTGGGTGGTGCTCTGCGATACCAATGGCGGCACCATGCCGTCGGAAGTCGCCCAGATCGTCGCTGAGGTCAGCCGAGTGGTGCCCGGCGATCATCTCGGCATCCATGCCCATGACGATACTGGCCAGGCCGTCGCCAATACGCTGGCCGCCGTTTCCGCCGGTGTCCGCCAGATCCAGGGCACGCTGAACGGCATCGGCGAGCGCTGCGGCAACGCCAACCTCATCACCCTTATCCCGACACTGGCGCTGAAGCCCGGCTTTGCGGATCGCTTCGAGATCGGCGTCAGCAGCGAGCAGCTCGCTGACCTCACTTCGATCTCCCGCGCCTTCGACGATCTGCTCAACCGCGCGCCGGCCCGCCAGTCGCCCTATGTCGGCACCTCGGCCTTCGCCACCAAGGCCGGCATCCATGCCTCGGCGCTCGCCAAGGATTTCTCGACCTACGAGCACGTGCCGCCCGAGGCGGTCGGCAACGAGCGCAACATCATGGTCAGCCAGCAGGCTGGCAAGTCCAACCTGCTCGCGGCGCTGAAGCGCCACGGCATCGAGATCGGCAAGGACGATCCCCGTCTCGAACGGCTGCTGCGTACCGTCAAGGAGCGCGAGGCGCGCGGTTACTCCTACGATGGCGCCGATGCGAGCTTTGTGGTCCTCGCGCGCGAGGTGCTCGGTACGCTGCCGCAGTTCTTCGACGTCGAAAGCTATCGCGCCAGCGTCGAGCGCCGCCACAATGCCCGGGGCGAGCAGATCACCGTTACCGAGGCGGTGGTGAAGATCCGCATCGGCGATGACCTGCTGATGTCGGTGGCGGAAGGCAACGGCCCGGTCAATGCGCTCGACCTTGCCATGCGCAAGGATCTGGGCGTGTTCTCGTCCCGCATCGCCGATCTCGAACTGGTCGACTTCAAGGTGCGTATCCTCGACGGCGGCACGGGCGCGGTCACCCGTGTGCTGATCGAAAGCCGCGATGGCACCGGCGAGCGCTGGTACACGATCGGCGTCAGCCCCAACATCATCGACGCCTCATTTGAGGCGCTTTACGAGTCGATTACCTATAAGTTGATGAAATCAGAGGCAGCCTGAGACGCCGGAACGGTAGGGGGCAGGTTGCCCCATGTTCCCCGGAGGCCTCGCTGAGCCGGACCGACGACCGACGTACGTTGCTGCTCGCCCTCGGCGCCGCCGGGGTGACGCTGGCTGTCGTCCTCGGCGTCATCGGCCTGCCGGCGGTCAACGCCTGCTCGGCCGATCCGCGTGGCGTCGTGACCTGCCTGCGCGATATGGCCGACCGCAAGTTCGACCTGCCGGGCAGCATTCCCGGGCAGGTCGTTGACAAGCCGTCCGCCGCTGAGACATCGCCGCCGCCGCCGGTCGTCGTGGCCGAGACCGGGAGTCCAGTTGCTTCGGGCGGGCCGCTGGAGGCGCCGGCCGTCGAACCGGCTGCTGCGCCGCCCACATCAGCGCCTGTTCCCGCTGCGGAGGTGAAGCCCGCGGCTGAACCGCGGCCAGCTTCGGTTGAAGTGGTACCCACCACGCCGGTGACCGCGCCGCTCGCCGCCGCGGAAATGGCGGCCGTCCCGGAGCCGGAGGCGGAGCTTGCTGCCGTGGAGTCGCCAGCCGCTGCGTCTGGGCCCGAGGCAACGAAGCCGGACGACAGTGCCCTGACCTGGAGCACCGCTTCGCCGCCTCAGGCTGCTCCCGAAGCCCCTGCGGCGGACGAACCCGTCGCTGCTCCGCCTCCTGCTGCAAAGTCCGCGCCGTCAACCGAAGCGGTCGAGCCATCCGCAACGGACACAGCCGAGCTGACCGAGCCCGAGCCGCAGTCGGAGCCGACCGCCTTGCCCTCGGTTGGCGCACCGCAGCCGCCGCTCGTGGTCGCCAATGCCGAACCGGCCACGGCACAGCCTCCGGCCCCCACGGTCGCTGCCCCGGTCATTCTCGCCCCGACGATCGACGCCATCGAACTCGATGCAGGTGCGAGCTTCGTTTCCGGCTCGGGCCCGGCGGGGGCGCTGATGCGCCTCTATGCCGACGGCCAACTGGTCGGCGAAAGCCCGGTGGAGGAGGGCAGGTGGCTGGTCGAGGGTAGCAACCTGCTCGACAGCCCTCGCCGCGAATTGCGCGTCGAGGCCATCGAGCCCGGTACCGGCAAATTGCTCGGCGTCGCGGCCATCACTGTCGAGATCGAGCTGCCTGATGGCGGGACCCCGCCAGACGAACGCCCGGAAACGACGCCGGACCTCGGTAGCGGTGTCGCGCCTGCGCCCGAGCCTGCCCCTCCTGTCGCCAGGACCCCGACGCCCATCGCCGCACCTCCCGCCCTCGCCGAAAACGAGCCGCCGCTCAGCACGATCCTCCCGGAGGCTGAGTCGGTCAGCGAACCGGCGGTGGTGATCGAACCGGAGGTTGCCGAGGCTGATCCGGCTGCTGAGCCCGAGCTTGCGGCGCCACCCCCCGACCCACTGCCACCTCTCGCGCCAGTGGTGCCAGAGGGCGAGTCTGCGTCGGTCGAGATTCTCGCGCCGTCTACACTGGAGCCAACCATCTTGCCTCCGGTCGGCGGCAACGGCGAGGCGCCATCGACGATCAGCCTGCCGACGCCGAACGCACCCGCGCTGATCGCCGAATTCAACGTCGCGGCCGATGAGCCGGTCCTACCTCCCGGACAGCCCGTCACCATCCTGCGGCTGCTGCCCTTCGGCGATCCGGACGAGGGCCGCTACAATGTCGGCAAGGCCATCATCCGCCGCGGTGACACGCTGTGGAGCATTGCCCGCCGCTACTACGGCCACGGTATCCACTACCGCACCATCTTCCATGCCAATCGCGAGCTGATTCACCGTCCCTGGCGGATCTTTCCCGGCCAGGTCTTCGACCTGCCCCTGGTCACCGACGACTGACGCGATCCCTGACAGGGTTATGCCCGCCTATCCGGTTCAACTGCCCAGTCAGGCAGGTGGTTTCGCCTTGCCTTGGCGAGGCCGATCTTTTATCGCTAAATAACGATGAACCCGATGCATGACGACGACATCGCCAATGTGATGCGGGCCCTCGGACATCCCGTCCGGCTCAACATCCTGCGCATCCTCGCCGCCCAGCGGGCGGGCGATTGTTGCTGCACAGATGTCACGCAGAACCTGTCGCTGGCCCAGTCCACCGTCAGCCAGCACATCAAGGTGCTGCTCGACGCCGGTCTGGTCGAGCGTCACCCCAAGGGCACGCGCAACTGCTACTCGCTGCGCGCCGATCGCCTCGCCGATTTCGGCGTCGCCTGCACCGGCTTGTTCACCGGCCTCACCGATCACCCGGTCAAAGAGCTCGCCTGATGTCCTCCGCCGATGAGGCAACCAAGCGCCCCACCGTCAGCGCGGAGGAGGGTGGCCTGCTTGCCACTGTACGAAACCTCTGGGGCTATATGTGGCCAGAGGGTCGCCCCGACCTGAAATGGCGGGTCATCCTCGCCATCGGCGCTCTGCTGGTGTCGAAGGTCGCCACCACGCTGATCCCCTTTGTCTACAAGTGGATCATCGACAGTCTCGACGGCACCACGCCCGATACGGCACTGGTCATGGGCATCGCCATTCCCATCGTGCTGGTTGTCGCCTTCGGCGTCGGCAACATCATCGATGCCGGCTTCCAGCAGCTGCGCGATGTGCTGTTCGCCTCGGTCGGCCAGCACGCCGTCCGCAAGCTGGCGCTGCAGACCTTCGAGCACCTGCACAAGTTGTCGCTGCGCTTCCACCTCGCCCGCCGCACCGGCGGTTTGAGCCGGGTCATCGAGCGCGGCACCAAGGGCATCGAGACCATCGTGCGCTTCACGATGCTGAACACCGCGCCCACGCTGGTCGAGTTCGTCATCACCGGCGTCATCTTCATCGTCATGTTTGGCGTCAGCTACCTCTCGGTGCTGGTCGTCACCGTCTGGCTCTACCTGTGGTTCACCATCAAGGCTTCGAACTGGCGTATCGCCATTCGCCGCGACATGAACGACAGCGATACCGACGCCAACGGCAAGGCCATCGACAGCCTGCTGAACTTCGAGACGGTGAAGTACTTCGCCAACGAGAAGATGGAAGCACAGCGCTTCGATGCCTCGATGGAAAAGTACGAGCGCTCGGCCATCCGGATCTGGACCTCGCTCGGCTTCCTGAACTTCGGCCAGGCTCTGATCTTTTACACCGGCACGGTGATCATCCTGATCATGGCAGTGCTGGGTGTCATGAACCGGACGCTGACGCTGGGCGATTTCGTTCTGCTCAACACCTTCCTGATGCAGATCTACCGGCCGCTCAACTTCATCGGCTTCGTCTACCGCGAAATCCGCCAGGGCCTCACCGACATCGAAGAGATGTTCAAGCTGCTCGATCGTGCGCCGGAAATCCAGGACAAGCCCGGCGCCAGGCCGCTTGCCGTCACCGGTCCGGTGGTGAAGTTCGAGGACGTGAAGTTCCATTATGACGCCGATCGCCCGATCCTGAAGGGCATCAGCTTCGAGGTTCCCGCCGGCAAGACCATTGCGGTGGTGGGCCCGTCCGGCGCCGGCAAGTCGACCATCTCGCGGCTGCTCTATCGGTTCTACGACGTCATCGAGGGTCGGATCACCATCGACGGGCAGGATCTGCGCGACGTGACGCAGGAGAGCCTGCGTGCCGCCATCGGCATGGTGCCGCAGGATACGGTGCTGTTCAACGACACCATCGCCTACAACATCCGCTATGGCCGCCCCGATGCGACCGACGACGAGGTGAAGAAGGCTGCCGAGCTGGCGCAAATCGGCGCGTTCATCGAGAGCCTGCCCAAGGGCTATGACACGCCGGTGGGCGAACGCGGCCTGAAGCTCTCGGGTGGCGAGAAACAACGCGTCGCTATCGCCCGCACCATCCTGAAGGGCCCGCCGATCCTCATTCTTGACGAGGCGACCTCGGCGCTCGATTCAAAGACCGAGGAAGACATCAAGTCGGCCCTCGACGTGGTCTCGGCCAACCGCACCACGCTGGTGATCGCTCATCGGCTCTCGACCGTCGTCAACGCCGACGAGATCATCGTCTTGCGTGACGGCCAGATCGCCGAACGCGGCACCCATCATCGCCTGCTGGTCAAGCAGGGGCTCTACGCCCAGATGTGGAACCGCCAGCGCGAGGCATCGGAAGCCGAGGAGCGCATGCAGCGCGTCGCCAACGACCCCGAAGGCTTCGTCAAGCGCGGTCTGCCGGCGGCGGAGTAGTGCTCAGTTCGGTCGTACTCTCGATTCATGATCGAAGCTGCGGCCACCCCCACCCTTGATCCCTCCCCATAAGGGGGAGGGAGGCGACAACCTCCACATCACGGCTCCAGCACTCTCCTTCCCCCTTGTGGGGAGGTAGCGAAGCAGGTTCGAGCGAAGCCGGAACCGTCGCGTAGCTGGAGGGCGTAGGCCCCACGCTCTGGCGCAAATGCAACCCACCCCTTGACCAATCCGTTGCGTCCGACCAAACAGCGCCGGCCAATGACCCAACCCTCCCGCAACGCCTCGCTCGACGCCCTGCGCGTCCTCAGTCTGTTCGGCATCGTGACGCTGCACGTCGCGGGCGGCGGCTTTGCCGACAACAAGCCGCTCGGCTTCGTCGTCGATGAGCTCAGCCGTTTCGCCGTGCCGGTGTTCTTCCTGATGTCGGCCTATTTCTGGAAGGACGCCGACCTCGTCGCGCCGCTGCGCCTCGCCAGCAAGGTCGCGCTCCGGGTCATGCCGGCCTTTGCCGTGATCCTCGCGCTCACCATCGGGCTGCGCTTGCTCGAGGGCGGACGGCCGGGGTTCGAGCCGACGCCGGGTGGCCTGCTGCTGCTGCTCTGGTCGGGCGGCCCCGCCTTCCATCTGTGGTTCCTACCGGCGCTGGTTCTGGGCAGCGCCGTCGTCGCGACACTGGTGAAGTTCACCGGCCTGCGCTGGACCATCGCCATCACCTTGGCGCTCTATCTCATCGGCACCCTCATCGGCGCCTACTCGAAGCCGCTTTTCGGTCACGGCAACCCGTTCTGGATGGATCGCAACGGACTGCTCTTTGCCCCAATCTTCCTCGTCGCCGGAGTCTTGCTGCGCCGCCACCGCCATGGGCTGGCTGGCCTGCCGATCCCGGCGATCATCCTAGCGGTCGTCGCCTTTGCCGCACTGCACGTCGCCGAGGGCTACTTCGTCGTCGGCCGTTACGCTCTCGGCCACGATTACTCGCTCTCGACCCTGGGTTACGGCCTCGCCGTCGCGATCCTGTTCATGCGCATCGAGTTGCACAGCCCGATCTGGTCGTCTCTGGGCCAGGCGACGTTCGGCGCCTACCTCATCCACCTGCTGGTGCTCAAGGTCCTCGCCGGCAGTCTCGGGCTCGGCCGCTACTCCTGGCTGATGATCATCCTGGGCTTCACGATCAGCCTCGGCCTGGCTGTTGCCTGGAGGGCAGGGCGCGCATCACTCGCCAGATATCGGGCAGCCGCTTAGCCCGGGCAGCGACAGCTTCCCCAAAATGAAAAGGCCCGGATCGCTCCGGGCCTTTTCAATTCGTTGCTGTCGTCCAGCCTACTCGGCCGCCTGGCGGCTCACCACCGTGACGCCGTCCTGCTCGGTTTCGACGAGGCCCGAACCTTCGGTCTTGATGAACCGCTTCGAGCTGTCGATGTCGGCCGGGATCTCGACCGTTTCGCCTTCCGGCGTGACGGCAGTGTGCTTGCGCCCACCGAAGATCGCCCGGAACGGCCACGCGATGGCGTTGCCGATGGCTCCGAACACCGCGCCGAACAGCCTGCCGATCCAGCCGTGGCGGATGACGCTCGGGGCGGTGATCATCACCGGCACCATCACCAGGGTGAGGGCGGTCGAGACGAACAGGCCCGAAACCAGCGCCGCCGAGAGGTGCGTGAACCACGAACCGGCGAGGCCGCCCCAGACGATCTCGCGCCGGATGAAGTCGAACTCGACGTTCACCGCCATCGGGATCACGCCCAGCGCCGTCACCGTGGCGGTGAGCAGCACCGGCCGCACGCGCTGGGCCGCAGTGATCAGCATCGCCTTGGTCGGCTCCACCCCGTCACCACGGTTGTAGTGGTTGTAGGTGTCGATCAGCACGATGCCGTTCTTCACCACGATACCTGCCAGCGCCACGATGCCGAGGCCGGTCATGATCGCCGAGAAGCTCATCCCGGTGATCGTCATGCCCAGCATCACACCGGCCAGCGACATGACCACGGTCGAGAGTGTCACCAGCACCTGGTAGAAGCTGTTGTACTCGAGCAGCAGCACCAGGAAGATGATGAACAGGGCAGCGGCCAGTGCCTGCATGATGAAGGCATTGGTATCGCCGATCTGCTCGTCCGCGCCGCCGAACGCCACCTTGGTGGTCGACGGGAAGCCCTGCTCGGCCACCCAGGCCTTCAGCTGCTCGACCTTGGCGTCGGTGGCAACACCCGGCGTCAGGTTGGCCGCGACGTTCATCACGTAGAGGCCGTTCTTGCGGCTGATGTTGGCGACCTTCGGCACGGCTTCGCGCTTGATGAAGTTCGACACCGGCACGAGGCCCTGCGCCGTGACCACGCGGAGCGAGTCGAGGCTGTCGAAGCTGCGCTCTTCGAGCGGCAGGCGGACGCGGATATCCAGTTCGTCATCCGCATCGTCCGGCCGGTACGAGCCGAGCTTCACGCCCGAAGTGACCAGCTGCACGTAAGGGCTGAGCTCGCGCACGCCGATGCCGTACTTGGCCGCGGCGACGCGGTCGATGGTCACCTCCCAGTCGATGCCGGGAGACGGACGACCGTCTTCCACGTCCATGGTGTCGCCGAGCTGGTTCTCGACATAGTCGCGCAGCTTGGTCACCACCGGCGTCAGATCGGAATAAACCGTGCTTTCGACCGTCAGGTTGATCGCCTTGCCGGCCGGCGGGCCGTTTTCCTGCGCCGCGATCTGCACTTCGAGGCCCGAGATGTTCTTCACCCGGTCACGGATGTTCTGGAAGATCTCCTCAGCCTTGACGCGCTCGTTCCACGGCTGCAACTGCAGGTTGAACTGCCCGATGGTGTCCGGCGGACCACCGCTCGACATGGCGCTGCCGCCACCCGAGAAGGTCATGATCGAGTCCTGCACACCCTGCACCTGCAGGATCTGGTTCTCGACTTCCACCAGCATGTCGCGGATCTCGGTCGGCGAGTAGTTGCCGCGCGCGATCACGTTCACCGTACCGAACTCGGCTTCGGAGGCCGGGAAGGCTTCCATGCCGGTCGGATTGGCGATGTAGGCGTAGAACATGAAGCCGACGACGGTGAAGCCCGCCAGCAGCGAAATGATCGGATGCCGGATCAGGTGCTGCAGCGTGCGCACATAGACGCCCGTCGGCCCCTTCACCTTCTTCACGTCGAACTTGTCGGGGTACATGACGACGTCCGCGGCTTCCTTGGCCTTGGGGTCGACATGCTTGGAGGCAATGATCGCGCCGATCACCGGCATGAACACCAGCGCCGAGAGCAGCGAGGCGCACATCACCACGATCACGATGATCGGCAGGTAGCTCATGAACTTGCCGATGATGCCAGGCCAGAACAGCAGCGGGATGAACGCACCCAGCGTCGTGAAGGTGGCCGAAACCACCGGCACGAACATCTTGCGCGCTGCGAGGATGAACGCCTCTTTCTTGCTGACGCCCTCCTGCAGCTTTCGTTCTGCGTACTCGACCACCACGATCGGGTCGTCGACGAGCACGCCCACCGCCAGCACCAGGCCGAACATGATCATCATGTTGATGGTCATGCCGAGCATCTGCACCACGAGGAACGCGATCATGAACGAGATCGGGATCGAGGTGCCGATCATCAGGGCAGGGCGGACGCCGAGCGTGGCAACGCAGGTGACCATCACCAGCGCCACCGCGGTCAGCACCGCGGCTTCGAGCGAGCGGAACAGGTTCTTGGTGGAATCTGCCTGGTCGACGAGGAAGCTGTGCTGGATGCCCGAGGGCCAATCCTTGGTGAACTCGGTGGTGACCGCGCGGACCTTGTCCGAGATGTCGATGACGTTGGTGCCGAGCTTCTTGATCACCCCAAGCGTGATCGCCTGCTGACCATTGACGTGCGCGTACTGGGTCGCGTCCTGGAAGGTCCGCGTAATGGTCGCCACGTCGCCGAAGGTCACGACATTGTCGCCATCGGCCTTGATCGGCAGCGAATAGACGTCCTCAGCCGTGGTGATGAGCCCCGGCACCTCGACGTTGAACGAACCCTGTCCGGTATTGAGCGTACCGCCCGGCACCACCATGTTGTTCTTGGCCAGGGCGTCGAACAGCTCGTTGGCCGTGAGGTTGTAGGCCTCCAGCCGGCTCATATCGATGGTGACGGCCAGCATCTCGTCGCGCGAGCCGGAGATCGACACGCTCTGGACCGTCGGGATCGCTTCGAGCTCTTCCTTGAGGTCCTTGGCGCGCTGCACCAGAGTGCGCTCCGGCACATCGCCATACACCGCCACCGAGATGGAGGGCATGTCGGTGAACGAGATTTCCGTCACCGACGGCTCGGTCGCATCGTCGGGCAGTTCGCTGGCGACACCATCGAGCTTGGCGCGAATATCGGCCAGCGCCTTGTCGGCATCGGCGTTCACGTCGAACTCGAGGAACACCGAGGCGTGGCCGGTCGACGAGGTCGAAGTGTAGTTCTTCAGCCCGTCGATGTCCTTGACGCGGTCTTCGATCGGCTTTGCCAACAGGCGCTCCGCGTCACGCGGGGAAACGCCGGTCTGGCTGGTCGACACGTAGAAATACGGGATATCGATCGCCGGGAAGCTTTCCTTGGGCAACGACATATACGCGCTGAAACCGGCGAGGAGCAGCAGCGCCATCACCGTCAACACGACCCGCGGCATGCGCAGGACGCGTTCGAGGAAATTCATCATGAGTGCACCCCTTCAGCCTTGGTCTCGGCCTCAACCGATTCCGGCTTGCCCGTAACGTTGGTCGCGTTGACCTTCTGACCCGGCACGACATACTCCTGACCCATCGTGATCACGTCGACCGACGGGGGCAGACCCGTGACCCAGACGCCCTGGCGGGAGTCCGAGATGATGGTCACGGGGTAGAATTCGACGACGCCGTCCTTCACCGAGCGGATACCAAGGGTACCCTCGTCGTTCAGCGTCAGTACCGACTGCGGCAACAGGTGCGCGGGCACCGTACCCATGGTGACCATGGCAGTTGCCGTCACGCCCGACAGCACCTTGCCATCGGCGTTGGGGATCTCGATCTCGACCGGGAACGAACGGGTGGCCTCGTCGGCGAGCGAAGCGATGTAGCTCACCTTGCCTTCGACGGTCTGGCCGGTCACCGTCTCGACCTTGGCCGGCAGGCCAAGTTCGGCACGCGCGATGCGGGCTTCCGGTACATTGGCGACGAACAGCATCGGATCGAGCTCGACCACGGTGGCGCAGGGCTGGCCAGGGCTGAGCACGCTGCCGACCGTCGCCACCGGATCCTGCACGACGCCGGCGACCTTGGTCACCACCTTAGCGCGGTCATATTCCTGCTTGGCCTGGTCGAAGCCGGTCTGCGCCTGGCGCAGTGCCGCCTCCGCCGCGATGCCCGTATTGGCAGCCGCGAGCCCCTTTTCGCGCAGCGCCTTGTTCGAGTCGAAGGCGTTCTGTGCCTGCGCCAGTCCGGCTTCAGCCTGCGCCACGGCGGCGGCGCGGGTGCCTTCCTCGAGCGTGCAGATCAGGTCGCCGGCCTTAACGGACTGGCCCTTGGTGACGTTGACCGCCGTCACCACGCCCGAGGTCTCGGGGGTGATGGTGGTCACATTCTTGGCCTTGGTGCGGCCGCGCAGCGGCACTTCCACCGGCATGGCCTGCATGTTGTAGGTCTCGGTCCTGACCGACTGGGCCGGAGCCGAAGCACCGCTGGCCTCAGCCACGCGTTCCGCGATCGTCAGCGCTGGATCGACTGCGCCCTCGGCGACGTGGTGCGTCGTCTCGGCGCCTTCGGCGTCCTTGCTGAAGAACGAGATGATCGGCTTTTCGCCGTTCCCGGGACCATTGCCCCCTGCCACGAAGACGCCGCTGCCGAGCCACAGGGCCCCGGCAATGACGATGGCGCCGGCAACGCCGTAAGAAACGATCGCACGCATTCTGATACCCTCTATTCCGCTGCTGCAGCGTCGTCCCTGTCGGAACGGGCCAGCGCTATCAGTTCATCCCCGTGCGCCTCGATGTAGTCACGAGCCGCCTGCATACAAGTGCGGCCGTAATCGATGACCCAGGCGTCTCCGGGGTGGTTGTGTTGTTGTTTGAGCCGGTCGAAGTCGGCGAGCGTCGCGTCGATTTCGACGATTCGTTCATTCAGCCGCTGCTCGACCAGTGACTGCGGGAGTTCCGAAGCGAAGCGCAGGAACAGCAGAAACTCGCTGCGGAACTCGTCTTCGCCAAGCTTTTCGAACATCGACTGGATGAACGCAGCGCGGCCGGTCGGCGTGATCGAATAGATCTTCTTGGCGGGCTTGCCGTCCTGCTGTTCTACGCGCGCCGTAACCAGCTTTTCCTGTTCGAGGCGCGCCAGCGAGGGATAGATCGCCCCATAGCTGGCGTCGATGAAATACGAATACTCCCCTTCAACGGAGAGCTTTCGGATCTCATATCCAGTCGCGTCGCCATCGTAGAGGATGGCAAGGCAGATGGTTCTGACGTTCATTGGCTACCTATCCGGCTGGCATATAACGGACCAGCATATGCCGGGCCTATATATGGAGCCGGAAGAAAGCGCAACAAGGGCTGCAAGAGGGGCTGCCATGCATTTTCTTCATGGCCAACCGTTTGAATACTAACGGTTTCCGTCAGGCGTCGGCGAACCGCAGCATCTCGGCGAGGGCTCGAAGCGCCAGCCTTTCGCTGGCTGCGGCTACGAACCAGGCATTGAGAAACCCGTTGTCGCGGTGGCCGCAGGTGAGCGGCGCCCCGTCCATCCCCAGTACCACACCACCCGCCGCCTGCAGCACAGCCTGGCCGGCGGCGGTGTCCCATTCCGAAGTTGGGGTAAATCGCGGGTAAAGCTGCGCAGTGCCTTTGGCGAGCAGGCAGAACTTCAGCGACGAGCCGACCGAGACATCCTCGGCCACCTCGAGCGTGTCGCACAGTTCGGCCAGCGCCGCGTGTCCGTGCGAGCGGCTGGCGACGATGCGTAGCGGGTGCTCGGCTTCGGCAACCTGCAGCGGCCGCACGTCTGTAACGGCGCCGGCGCTTACCTGGCCTACGAAGGCCCCACCGGGGCCGCCCCAGTAGATCTCACCGGTCTCGGGCGCCAGCACCACGCCGCTGACCGGGTGCCCGTTCTCGCAGTAGGCGATATTCACGGTGAACTCGCCGTTGCGTTTCAGGAACTCCTTGGTGCCGTCGAGCGGATCGACCACGAAATACCGCGTCCCCAGTTCGGGGATCCGCCCTGCGGCGACGCTCTCCTCGGCCAGTACCGGCAGTCCGGTCTCGGCGAGGTATTCCAGGATGATCGCCTCGGCTCGCTGGTCGGCCTCGGTGACCGGCGAGCCGTCCGGCTTTTCCATGGCTACGACCGGACGATGGTAGACCTCGAGGATCACCTCGGCCGCGGCGATCGCCGCACGATTCATCAGCTCGGCAAACGGCAGGCTCATCGGATTTCTACGTCCAGTCCGAGGTCGAGCGGCCTCGCGCCCATGGTGATCTGGCTCGATGAGATATAGTCGACCCCGGTCTCGGCGATGCCCCGCACGCGCTCCAGCGTCACGCCGCCGGAGGCTTCGAGCCGCGCCCGGCCCGCGGTCAGCTTCACCGCCGCGCGAAGCAACTGGTTGTCCATGTTGTCGAGCATCACGATGGTGGCGCCGGCATCGAGAACTTCAGCCAGTTCGTCGAGAGTGGTGACCTCGATCTCGATCGCGACGAGGTGTCCCGCCGCTGTCCGCGCCGCGCGATAGGCCTTGCCGGCGCCGCCCGCCACGGCGATGTGGTTGTCCTTGATCAGGATGGCGTCGCTCAATGCGTAGCGATGGTTCGCGCCGCCGCCGCAGCGCACCGCATATTTCTCGAATGCCCGGAGCCCCGGCGTGGTCTTGCGCGTATCGCAGATCTGCGCGCCGGTGCCGGCCACTGCTTCTACAAACTTGCGCGTATGCGCGGCGATGCCGCTGAGATGATTCAGGAAATTGAGCGCCGTCCGCTCGCCGGCCAGCAGTTGCCGCGCATTCCCCGACACCACCGCGACGATGTCTCCTTTGGTCACCACGGCGCCGTCGGCGACCTGCGGATCGATGGACACGCCGTCACCCAGTTGCCGAAACACCTCCCGAGCCAGCGGCAGCCCGGCGATCACTCCAGCCTCGCGTGCCGACAGCGTCGCCGTCGCCACGGCGTCAGCCGGGATGGTCGCCTGTGAGGTGAGGTCACCGGCCAGCCCCAGGTCTTCGGCGAGGGCGCGGCGAATTGCGTTTTCGATGAGGGCAGGGGGCAGGGCGCCGATAAGGGTGTTGCGCATGTCTGGGCTCTGGTGCTGGCGGCCAGCGGTTTACGCGAGCGCGCCACCCCACGCAATGCCGCGCCGCCCGACGCTCATTACCTCCACGGTCGGAACAAATCGGGTGCGCAGTCGTTCCGACCCAGCGCCAGTTCTGGGCGGGTTGGCTGTTGCATCACAAGAAGAACGGAGAAAAACCATGCAGCTCAAGCGCTTATTGCTTACGACCACGAGCCTTTGCATGCTCTCGCTGCTCCCGCTGACTGCCCTTGGGCAGGATGCGGGGCTGACGGCAGCCTACGACGCCTATGTCGAAGCCCAGAGCGGCGACGACGCAGAAGCCAAGGCCGCGGCCGAGGCGGCGTTCCTCGCCGAGTGCCAGCGCATCGGCGCACCCGACCTCAAGCAGTGTATCGCCATTGCTACCGGGACCGCCACCGTCGACCAGTCCGCGCCTGCAGAGGAGCCGCCGCCGGCGGCCGAAGAGCCCGCGCCACCGGCTGAAGAGCCGACGCCTCCGGCTGAGGAGCCTGCACCGCCCGCGACCGAGCAACCCGCGCCCGCCGAGCAACCTGCCGCTCCGGCCGAGCAGCCGGCGGCTCCAGCGGAGCAGCCACCAGCAGCCGAACAGCCTGCTGCCCCCGCAGAGCAGCCGGCCGCACCTGCCGAGCAGCCGTCGCCCGCCAGCGACCCGGCGCTGATCGCTGCGTTCGAGGCTTACGTTTCAGCCAGCTCCAGCGGCGATGCCAATGCCAAGGCTGCCGCCGAAGCTGCCTTCCTCACCGAGTGCAATCGTCTCGGCATTCAGTCGCTCGACGAGTGCCTGGCGCTGATGGGCGGTGCTCCGGCCACTCCGGCGACGCCAGCCGAACCTGCAACGCCCGCCGAACCCGCCCAGCCGGGTGAGCCTGCGCAGCCAGGTGAAGCTCCGGCGACCGACCAGTCCGGTCAGCCGCTCGAAGTGGTGCCTGACCAGGAGACGCCGGATGCTCCGGCCGCACCGGTGCTCGACAGTGCCAAGGATGCAGTGGGGGCCGGTGCCGAACAGCCTGCTCCGGCCCAGCCGCCGGCTGCCGAAACGCCGCCCCCGGCTACCGATGCCGAGGCCCAGACCCAGGCGCCACCGCCGGCCGAGGAAGTCGAGGCGACGGTCGTCACCGAGGGCAAGCGGGTCGACCAACTCCCGGCTCCCGAAGCCCCTCCGGCCGCTCAGGAGGCCAGGAAGGATGGCGACAAGCTGATCATCAATATCGGCATCAACATCGACATCTTCACGCCCTACAAGGATCGCGACCGTATCGGCCGCGGCGACGAGGTCTATTACGAAGAGCTCGACAATGGCCGCTACCGCCAGACCGTCATCCGGCCGGACGGCACCCGCGTCGTCACCGTGTGGAACCGCTACGGCGAGATCATCCGCTGCGTGAAGGTGCTGCCAGACGGTACCCGCATTATCCTGGTCTTCTCACCCGACGACCGTCGGGACGACGACTGGCGCGATCCGGGCGACGACCTGCCGCCGTTCTACCTGCCGATCCCGGTCGATGATTATGTGCTCTACAGCGAACGCTCAGACGAGGGCGACATCGAACGCTTCCTCAGTGAACCACCGCTGGAGAAGGCCGCTCGGGTCTACACCGTCGACGAGGTGAAGCGTTCCGCCCGTATTCGCGACACGGTGCGCCGCGTCGAGATCGGTGACCTGACCTTCGACACCGGCTCGGCCCAGCTCGGCCGCGATCAGGTCGGCTCGCTCGGCAAGGTCGCCGAGGCGATGAAGAAGATCCTCCAGCGCAACCCCGGTGAGACCTTCCTCATCGAAGGCCACACCGACGCCGTCGGCTCGGACGAATCCAACCTCGTCCTCTCCGACGAACGCGCCGGCACCATCGCCGACCTCTTGACCGAGTTCTACGACATCCCGCCGGAGAACCTGACGACCCAGGGGTATGGCGAACGCTACCTCAAGGTTGAGACGGATGGCGCCGAGCGGGCCAACCGCCGCGTCACCGTCCGCCGCATCACCTCGCTGGTCTCCGGCGGCCAGGGCTGACGGACAGCGGCAGCATCAACTATCGAAGCCCCGGGAGCATCCCCGGGGCTTTTTCTTTGTCGGCGGAAATGCTTGCCGCCATAGACAAGCCAAAGTCCCCGTTCTAATTGAACGTCGTTCACTGGAGTTTGCGTCATGGCCCGTCGTGCCGATCATTCCAAGGAGGAGCTGGCGAGCCTCGTGGTCAACACCGCCGAGGAGCTGATCGCCGAGGAGGGGATCGACGCGTTCTCGGCCCGCTCGCTCAGTCGTGCCATCGGCTACACCGCCGGCACGCTCTACCATCACTTCAAGGATCTCGATGACATCGTCACCCAGGTGAACACCCGCACACTGGTCGGCCTGGCTCAGGCCTTTGCCGATGCCACGCCGTCGGGCGATCCGCGCCAGATGCTGCACAACTATGCGGACGCCTTTCTCGGCTACATCACGCTGAAGCGGAACCTGTGGAACGCTCTGTTCGAGTTCCGCCGCAAGCCCGACCAGCCGGTGCCGCCCTGGTACATCGAGGCCATCGCCTCGCTGATCCGCATCATCGCCCAGTGCTTCCACGACATCCGGCCCGACCTCGACGACAAGACGGCCCGCCAGTCGGGGCAACTGGTCTTCGCCTCGATCCACTCGGTCGTCTCGCTGGACAGTTCCGGCCGCCTGAGCCTCGTCATGGATCGCGATATCGGCAAGGTCGTGCACGAACTCGTCGACATGCACATCCTCGCCTACACCCACCGGGCGAAATAGGTTCTCCTGCGGGGACAGGCCGGCCCGCTGCACATGGCTGCCTGAGCATTGACTCCCGACTCGCATCGGTTGATGTCGGATGGGGAGGGATGGCACCCAGGCGTGCCGCAGTCACTCGACCTCGGCGCCCAACTCATTGATTTCACTTAACATCAAAGACAATCTAAACGCCGTTCAATTTTTCTCTTGAACGGCGTTTAAAACCCTGTATGTTGATCATCGTGAACAGCGTTCAATTAAACGCCGACACCAACCGAAGGGAGACGCACTGCGATGTTGAACGTTCTGAAGACCCTGTTCCTGGGTGCCTCGGCCCGCGCCGAGGAGCAACTCACCGACCACTTCGCCATCGACCTGATCGAGCAGAAGATCCGTGAGTCCGAAGCAGCGCTTGCGCTCGCCAAGTCGACCCTCGCGGCGCTGATCATCCGCCAGCGCAACGAGACCCAGACCCTCACCCGCCTCGAGACCCAGATTGCCGATCTCGAGACCCGGGCGCGCCAGGCGCTGGCCGCCGGTCGTGAAGACCTCGCCGCCGATGCGGCGGCTGCCATCGCCAGCCTCGAGAACGAGCGGGCCGTGCGCCGCGACACACTCGCTCAGCTCACCGATCGCGTGGCTCGCACTCAGGCTTCGGTGGAGAAGGCCAACCGCCGGATCATCGATCTGCGGCAGGGCATGATCTCGGCCCGCGCCGCCGACGCCGAGCGCAAGGCGCAGAAGTCACTCAACCGCTCGATCGGCAACACCAGCGCCATCCGGGAGGCCGAAGACCTGATCGCTCGCGTCGTCAACGGCCCCGATCCGTTCGCCGAAAGCGAGGTGCTCGACGAGATTGACGCCGGGCTCAGCCAGACCGGCATCCGCGATCGCCTCGGCGATGCCGGCTTCGGCGACAAGACCAAGGTCCGCGCCGACGACGTACTCGCTCGCCTCAAGTCTACCAGCCTCTGAACCGCAACCGCATTCGAACCAAAGGGAACCTCAAAATGAACTCCGACAACAACCAGATCTACATCATGTTCAACGCTGCCGGCGTCGCCGCCGCGCTGTTCCTCCTCTCGCTGTCGCTGTGGCTTGCACCGGTCGACCTGTCGACCAAGGGCTACTGGGGCATGGGCATCGTGCTCTTGATGGGGAGCCTGGTGAACCTCGTCAAATACCGCACCGACGACCGCAACGCCCGCGACGTGGTGCGGCAGCTTGAGCAGGCCAAGAACGAAAAGATCCTCAAGGACTACGTCGGCAACCAGTGATCCCAGTCACGGCCGACGTGGAAGCCCCGGGCCAGTTCCCGGGGTTTCTGTTGTCGACCCTGCCTGGTGACAAATGCACCGGCCCCCATCTCCCCCCTTGCGGGGGAGAATGGAATTTCTTGGGCTTAGCTTCTTGGCTAAGCCTTAGAAATTCCAAGAGGGGGGACGTGGCGGGCCCCGCCAAGGGAGTGATGGCTGAGAGATCGAGGCTCACCCCAGCCGATAGGGCACCACTTCTCGCCGGTCGACGTCGATCTCCAGCCGTGCATCCATCGGCGGCACCGAGCGCTGGATGCAGTTGGTGCGCGGGCAAATCCGGCAACTGATGCCGATCGGCTCGAAGCCGCGCGTCAGGTCGAGGTCGGCGGCATAGGTCAGTCGCCCTGCATGCGCCACCTCACACCCCAGCGCATAGGCGTAGCGCCGTACCGGGCCGCGAAAGCCGCCGGTGTGCTTCTCCTCCGACCAGGCGAGGCAGAGGTAGCGGTTCCCATCCGGGGTTTCTGCAAGCTGCCGCGCGATCCGGCCATTATGCTCGCCGAACACCCGGTGCACGTTCCACAGCGGGCACGCTCCGCCGAAGCGCGGGAACTGCAGCGGCGTTGCCGAGTGGCGCTTGGTGATCGTCCCCGCAGCATCGACGCGTGCAAAGAAGAACGGCACGCCGCGCGCCTTGGGCCGCTGCATGGTCGAAAGTCGATGCCCGACCTGTTCCATGGAGGCGCCGAACTCGAACGCCAGTTCCTCGACATCGTAGCCGGTCCGGTCCGCCGCCGCGAGGAACGCCCCATACGGCATCTGCAGCGCCCCGGCGAAATAGTTGGCGAGCCCCAGCCGGCAGATATCGGCGGCCTGTTGCGTCTTGAACTCCGCCCCGGCGACGATCCGGTCGATCAGCTCCGCCTGTTCGATCAGCGCCAGTTGCACGCCGAGCTGGAAGTACTGCGTCGTTGGCGCCAGTCGCCCGTTCAGCACAATGGCGCGCGCGACCCGATCGAACCGTCGCAGTTGATCCGGTGCGTTCGGCTCTTCGAACAGCACCGAAATCTGGTGCCGGGTCGTCAGGTAGCTGGCCAGTCGCTCGAGCCGGCCATGCAGCGCGAGGCCGATGCGCGTCGCCAGGCTTTCCGCCGCCAGATCGAGCGGATCGATGTAGTTGTTGGCATAGTGGAAGAAGTCGCGCACTTCTTCGTAGCTGGTCTGCAGCCCGGGGCCGCCAACCATTGCTGCGTCGGCGCCCATCAGCCGCTCGTTCGCCTTGCGATAGGCCTCGTAGAGCCGCAGCAGCGCTCGTGCCGTATCCGGCGCGCTTGATGCCACCGACTTGAGCTCGATCAATCCGGGCGCTGCTTCGCCGAACAGCGGATCGGCCATCGCCTCGCGCAGATCTGCCAGCACCCGGTCGGCGCCTTCCGAAGTGAGCTCGGTCAGGTCGAGCCCGAAATTCTCCGCCAGCGTCAGCATCAGCGCCGCGGTCAGCGGCCGCTGGTTGTTCTCGATCTGGTTGAGGTACGACACCGAGATTTCGAGGCGCCGCGCCAGCTCGCGCTGCGTCAGTCCTGCCTTGGTGCGCGCCGCCCGCACTCGGGCGCCAGCGAAGATCTTTCGGTCAGCCATTCGCAAGTTCGCAATTTCACAGTTTGCAACTTTGCAGAATTAGCAGGTCCGCACATTCCTGTCTCTCGCCGTGTCATCGGACCGTGTAAGCTGGCGCATGAGTTAAGCTCAGGGGACTCCATGCAAAAGATCATTGCCGCACTCGAGCAGCGGCGCAGCGAGGCCCGTCTCGGCGGTGGCCAGAAGCGCATCGAGGCGCAGCACGGCAAGGGCAAGCTCACCGCACGCGAGCGCCTCGAGGTCCTGCTCGATCCCGGTTCGTTCGAGGAATACGACATGTTCGTCACCCACCGGGCGGTGGATTTCGGCATGGAGCAGAACATCATCCCGGGTGATGGCGTGGTCACCGGCTGGGGCACCATCAATGGTCGCCTGACCTACGTGTTCAGCCAGGATTTTACGGTGTTCGGCGGCTCGCTCAGCGAGACCCACGCCCAGAAGATCTGCAAGATCATGGATCTGGCGGTGCAGAACGGCGCGCCGGTGATCGGTCTCAACGATTCCGGCGGCGCCCGCATCCAGGAAGGCGTCGCCGCGCTCGGCGGCTACGCCGAGGTATTCTGGCGCAACGTCCAGGCCTCGGGCGCCATCCCGCAGATCTCGGTGGTGATGGGCCCCACTGCCGGCGGCGCCGTCTATTCGCCCGCCATGACCGACTTCATCTACATGGTGAAGGACACCTCCTACATGTACGTCACCGGCCCGGACGTGGTGAAGACCGTCACCTCCGAGATCGTCACCCACGAGGAACTCGGCGGCGCCTCCACCCACACCAAAGTCTCGTCGGTCGCCGACGCCGCCTTCGACAACGACATCGAGACCCTGCTGGAAGTCCGCCGCTTGTTCGACTTCCTGCCATTGAGCGCCGCGGACAAGCCGCCGGTGGTAGCCGTCAACGACACCGTCGACCGCGCTGAGCCCAGTCTCGATACGCTGATCCCCGACAGCGCTCAGAAGCCCTACGACATGCGCGAGGTGATCCTCAAAATCGCCGACGAGGGCGATTTTCTCGAGATCCAGAAGGATCATGCCGGCAACATCCTCGTCGGCTTCATCCGTCTCAACGGCAGCACCGTGGGCGTCGTCGCCAACCAGCCGCTGGTGCTGGCCGGCTGCCTCGACATCAACTCCTCGAAGAAGGCCGCGCGGTTCATCCGGTTCTGTGACGCCTTCTCGATCCCCATCCTGACGCTGGTCGATGTCCCGGGCTTCCTCCCCGGCGTCGCCCAGGAATATGGCGGCATCATCAAGCATGGCGCCAAGCTGTTGTTTGCTTATGCCGAGGCCACCGTCCCCAAGGTCACGGTGATCACCCGCAAGGCCTATGGTGGTGCCTATGACGTGATGGCGAGCAAACACATCCGCGCCGACGTCAACTACGCCTGGCCAACCGCCGAGATCGCGGTGATGGGCGCCAAAGGCGCGACCGAGATCCTCTACCGTTCCGAACTCAACGACAAAGACAAGATCGCCAAACGCACCGCGGACTACGAAGCCCGCTTCGCCAACCCCTTCGTCGCCGCCGAACGCGGCTTCATCGACGACGTGATCATGCCGCACGGCACGAGGCGGCGGGTGGCACGGGCGTTCGAGACGCTCAGGAACAAGAAGCAAGCCGTGCCGCTGAAGAAACACGGGAACATCCCGCTGTGAGGGGCTGTCTGCCACCCCCCGGCCGTGCCCCGCGCGTCTCCCTCCCCCGTTGCGGGGAGGGATCAAGGGTGGGGGGAGCAGCCCTCTCGATGTCGGAGGCAAGGCGCCAATGAGCACAGAACTCGCCCGAAAGCTCCGTCGTGACCCACCCGAACCCGAGCGCCGCATGTGGGCAATCCTCTTCCCGCTGCGTCGCTACGGCTACAACTTCCGCCGCCAGGCCCAGATCGGAGCCTATTATGCCGATTTCGCCTGCCGCCATCCGGCAATGGTGATCGAAGTCGACGGTGAAACCCACACCACCGACCTCGCGCAGTCCAACGACGCGACCCGCGACGACTATTTCGTCGGACGCGGCTATCGCGTGCTGAGGTTCTGGAACAACGAGGTCATGGAAAACGCCGAGGGCGTCTACCTGACCATCGCAGCAGCACTTGCCGAAGCATCCAGCATAGCTGCTCCCCCCACCCTTGATCCCTCCCCGCAACGGGGGAGGGAGTCGACTGCAGGCTCCGGGGTACCGCACGCGCAAACCGATAAGAAGACGTTCTGATGTTCTCCTCCCTCCTCATCGCCAATCGTGGCGAGATCGCCTGTCGCGTCATTCGTACCGCCAGGCGCATGGGCATCCGCACCATCGCCGTCTACTCCGACGCCGATCGTGATGCCGTGCATGTCAAACTTGCAGACGAGGCCATCCACATCGGTGGTCCCGCCGCCCGCGACTCGTACCTCTCGATCGAGAAGATCGTTGCCGCCTGCAAGGCAAGTGGCGCTGAAGCCGTCCACCCGGGCTATGGCTTCCTCTCCGAGAACCCCGCCTTCGCCGCTGCCCTCGAGGCCGAAAACATCATCTTCGTCGGTCCGCCGGTCAAAGCCATCGAGGCGATGGGCGACAAGATCACCTCGAAGAAGCTCGCCGCCGCGGCCGGCGTTTCCACCGTGCCCGGCCATATGGGGCTCATCGCCGACGCCGAAGAAGCGGTCACCATCTCGCGCACCATCGGCTACCCGGTGATGATCAAGGCTTCGGCCGGTGGCGGCGGCAAGGGCATGCGCATTGCCCACAATGATGCCGAGGCCCGCGAGGGGTTCGAACGCTCGAAATCGGAAGCTGCCTCGAGCTTCGGCGACGATCGCATCTTCATCGAGAAATTCGTCACCGAGCCACGGCACATCGAGATCCAGCTGATCGGTGATCAGCACGGCAACGTGCTGTGGCTCAACGAGCGTGAGTGCTCGATCCAGCGCCGCAACCAGAAGGTAATCGAAGAGGCGCCGTCGCCGTTCCTCGATGCCGCAACCCGCAAGGCCATGGGCGAGCAATCCGTCGCCCTCGCCAAGGCGGTGGGTTACACCTCCGCCGGCACTGTCGAGTTCATCGTCGACAAGGACCGCAACTTCTATTTCCTCGAGATGAACACCCGCCTGCAGGTCGAGCATCCGGTCACCGAACTGATCACCGGGCTCGACCTGGTCGAGCTGATGTTCCTCGCTGCAGCGGGCGAGAAACTGCCGCTGACCCAGGCCGATGTCGGCATAACCGGCTGGGCCATCGAGAGCCGCATCTACGCCGAGGACCCGTTCCGCAACTTCCTGCCCTCCACTGGCCGGCTCACTCGCTATCGCCCGCCGGCGGAGGAGGTTTCGCCTGATCTCGTGGTGCGCAATGATACCGGCGTTGCCGAGGGCGGCGAGATCTCGACCTTCTACGACCCGATGATCGCCAAGCTCTGCGCCTGGGCGCCGACACGCGGCGAGGCGATCGATGCCATGGAAGTGGCGCTCGACGAGTTCGAACTCGAGGGCGTCGGCAACAATATCCCGTTCCTCTCGGCTGTGATGGGGCAGGAACGGTTCCGCGCCGGCCGCCTCACCACCGGCTACATCGCCGAGGAATTTCCCAACGGCTTCAGCGGCGTAGCGCCGGATGCGGAATCTCTTACGCATCTGGCGGCGCTCGCCTGCTGCTCGGCCTTCGCCCTCGACAAGCGGCTCTACCCGACGACGCCCGAGCCCCGCGCCGTGATCATCGGGGATCAGCGCTGGGACTTCTCGGTGCGCGCCGACGGCATCGAGTATTGGCTCACCGCCCCGGATGGCAAGAAGCTCCTGGTCGAAAGCGGCTGGAAGCCGGGCAACAGCCTCTGCATCGCCCGCGTCGATGGGCGCCTGCACCACGTGAAGCTCGATCGCGTCACCGGCGGCTTCCGCCTGCGCTGGCGCGGCGCCGATCTTGTCGCCCGGGTGCTGCTGCCGCACGTCGCCGACCTGATGCCGCTGATGCCGGTGAAGGTGCCGCCGGACCTTTCGAAATTCCTGCTTTGCCCGATGCCCGGCCAGATCGTCCGCATCGATGTCGCCGAAGGCGATATCGTCGAAGACGGCCAGACCCTCGCCATCGTCGAGGCGATGAAGATGGAGAACGTGCTGAAGGCCGAAAAGCGCGCCCGGATCAGCAAGGTCCGCGTGAAGCCCGGTTCGGTGCTGGCGGTAGACGAGGTGATCCTGGAGTTCGAGGCGGTATGAGCGTCGGGCCGACCTTCGCCGACTGGGCCAAACTCGCCCAGAAAGACCTGCGCGACACTCCGGTGGAGTCGCTGAATCGCGACTACGGCGATCTCCCGATCCGCCCCGCCTACTTCGCTGACGATGTCGACCCCGCCGTCGCCGCGTCCCTCCCCGGCGCCGCGCCGTTCACCCGCGGCGTGCGCGCCACCATGTATGCCAACCGGCCCTGGACCATCCGGCAATATGCCGGCTTCTCCACGGCGCGCGAGTCCAACGATTTCTATCGCAAGAACCTCGCGGCCGGCCAGAAGGGCCTCAGCGTCGCCTTCGACCTTGCCACCCATCGCGGCTACGACAGCGATCATCCGCGGGTCACCGGCGATGTCGGCAAGGCCGGCGTCGCCATCGACAGCGTCGAGGACATGAAAATTCTGTTCGACGGCATCCCGCTCGATCAGATGAGCGTGTCGATGACCATGAACGGCGCCGTGCTGCCGGTGCTCGCCATGTTCATCGTCGCGGCGGAAGAGCAGGGGGTGAAACAGGCCCAGCTCGACGGGACCATCCAGAACGATATCCTCAAGGAGTTCATGGTCCGCAACACCTACATCTACCCGCCTGCGCCGAGCATGCGGATCGTCGGCGACATCATCGCCTACACTGCTCAGCACATGCCGAAGTTCAATTCGATCTCGATTTCCGGCTACCACATGCACGAGGCCGGGGCGACTGCCGTGCAGGAGCTGGCCTACACCATCGCCGACGGCATCGAGTATGTGCGCTCGGCACAGGCGCGCGGCCTCGATATCGATGCCTTCGCGCCGCGGCTGAGTTTCTTCTTCGGCATCGGCATGAACTTCTTCCTCGAGGTGGCAAAACTCCGCGCCGCGCGGACGCTGTGGCACAAGTTCATGACCGAGCTCGGCGCCAGGGACGCGAAATCGCTGGTGCTGCGCACGCATTGCCAGACCTCCGGCGTGTCGCTGACCGAGCAGGACCCGCACAACAACATCGTCCGCACCACCATCGAGGCGCTGGCTGCAGTGCTCGGCGGCACCCAGAGCCTTCACACCAACAGCTTCGACGAAGCCATTGCGCTGCCGACGGAATTCTCCGCCCGCATCGCCCGCAACACCCAGTTGATCCTGCAACACGAAAGCCGCGTCACCGATGTGGTCGATCCGCTCGGCGGCTCCTACTACATCGAGGCTCTCACCGCCGACCTGGTGGAGCGTGCTGGCGCGCTGATCGCCGAGGTGGAGGCCGAGGGCGGCATGACCGCCGCGGTGCAGGCCGGCACGCCGAAACTCGCGATCGAGAAAGCCGCCGCCCTGCGCCAGGCTCGCGTCGATCGCGGCGAGGACGTCGTCGTCGGGGTGAACCGCTACCGGCTCGAGAACGAACCACCGATTGCCATCCGCGAGATCGACAACAACAAGGTGCGCGACGAACAGGTGGCTCGCCTCGCCGAAATTCGCCGCATGCGTGATTCCGATGCCGTTGCCGCTGCGCTTGGCTTCCTCAAGGAGCAGGCGAGATCCGGCGGCAACCTGCTCGCCGCCAGCATCGCCGCCGCCCGTGTGCGGGCCACCCTCGGTGAGATTTCCGCCGCGCTGGAGCAGGTCTTCAACCGCCACTCGGCGGTCACCCGCGTCATCTCTGGCGTCTATGCCGAAAGCTACGCTGCCGATCCGCAATATGCGCAGCTCACCGAACGGATCGCTGCCTTCAATGCTAAGGAGAAGCGCCCGCCGGCACTGTTCATCGCCAAGATGGGGCAGGATGGGCACGACCGCGGCGCCAAGGTGATCGCCACCGCCTTCGCCGACCTCGGCTTCACCGTTCACATGGGCGACCTGTTCGAAACCGCCCCTGAGGTTGCCGACCATGTCGCCGAGCTGAAGGTCGACGCCGTCGGCGTCTCCTCGCTCGCCGCCGGCCACAAGACCCTGGTTCCCGAGCTGATCGGCGAACTGCGGGGCAGGGGCCTCGGCGACGTCACCGTCATCGTCGGCGGCGTCATCCCCGAGCAGGATTACGATTTCCTGCGCCGGGCCGGCGTCGCGGAGATCTTCGGCCCCGGCACCAATGTGCTGGAAGCGGCGTTCTCGGTGCTGAACCAGATCGAGGGAAGGCTCTCCAACCGATGATCGGTCGCCTCAATCACGTCGCCATCGCCGTCCCGGACCTCGCGGCTGCTGCAGCGAAGTATCGAGATCTGCTGGGCGCCGACGTGCATCCCCAGCACGAGCTGCCCGAACACGGTGTCACGGTCGTCTTCGTGCACCTCGAAAACACCAAGATCGAACTGATGACCCCGTTGGGGGAAAACTCGCCGGTGAGGAAGTTCCTCGATGCCAACCCCTCGGGCGGCATGCACCACGTCTGCTACGAAGTCCCCGACATCGCGTCGGCCATCCGCACACTGGTCGAGGCCGGCGCCCGCGTCCTCGGCGATGGCAAGCCCAGGATCGGCGCCCACGGCCTTCCGGTGGTGTTCCTGCATCCGAAGGATTTCGACGGCACGCTGATCGAGCTCGAAGAGGTAAAGCCGGAATTGCAGCCGGCGTGACGCCCGGTGGCTCGACCGACAGCGCCGCAATCCCCAGGCGTGGCATTGCTGCAATTGGCCCCGACCGCGCCCTGTGCTACGCGAGCACTCGTTCGATCGGCCCGGGGCTCCTATGCTCAAGATTCTCCGCAACGCGCTCACCGACATTGTCGGCGGCTACGAGCAGCGCCGCGTCTGGATCGCGCTGGCCACCGAAGACATTTTCGACCAGCACCGTCGCACGACCCTCGGGCCCCTTTGGCTGCTGGTGAACTACTTCGCCTTCGCAGCGACCTTCATCTTCATTTTCACGCCGCCGCCGCTGGACCCGTTGCATGCGATCTATATCGGTGTCGGTATGCTGGTGTGGTTCTACATCACTGACACGGTCACCCAAGCCGTATCGCTGTTCGAACGAGAGGAGGGGTTCATCAAGGGCACCACCTTGCCACTCTCGGTTTACGTCATGCGGCTCACGCTCCAGAACCTGATCCGTTCAGGCTATGCATTGCTGGGGTGTGTGGTCATCCTGCTTCTGGCGGGGGTCAGCATTACTTCGGCCTGGCTATGGTCTGCGCTGGGCGTCGTGGTTGTTCTCGTTGCGTCGCCTGCGGTGATCACAGTGTTCGGCTTTCTCGGCGTCTTCTTTCCCGACAGTCAGTTCATCGTTCAAAACCTGATGCGCGTCGGCATGTTCGCCACCCCGGTGTTCTGGGGCGCCGCTGACGGCGACCCTATTCGGACCGTCCTGTACTACTGGAACCCATTCACCTATTTCCTTGCCATCGTGCGCGAGCCGATCGTTGACGGCAACGCACCGTTGAGCTCGCTCTGGGTGTGCCTCGCCATCACTCTTGCAATGTGGCTGGGCGCCGTCGCCCTGTTGGGCGTGTTCCGTCGCAAGGTGGCTCTGATCGTCTGATGGTCTCCATTCGCGCCCATGATCTGCACCTTAATTACCAGGTGCGCGAGAAACTGACCCTTCGTCCGCGCGACAACCGTGTCCAGCAGACGGGTGGCACGATCTCGGGGAGCGGCTCCCACCGCTTCGTCACCGCGCTCGACGGTGTGAGTTTCGAGCTGCAGGCTGGTGATCGGCTGGGCTTGGTCGGCGCCAACGGCGCGGGGAAGACGACGCTGCTCAAGGTCCTCTACGGGATCTACGAGCCGACTGCTGGCAGCCTCGACATTCGCGGCAAGGTCGATGCCCTGTTTAACATCAACCTCGGCTTCCGCCCCGAGGCCACCGGGCGGCGCAATATCCTCTTGCGCGGCCTGATCAATGGTTGGACCGAGGACCAGATCGCCGAACGCACCGAAGAGATCATCGAGTTCTCAGAGCTCGGCGAGTTCATCGACATGCCGTTCAAGAGCTACAGCCAAGGCATGGGTGCCCGCCTGGCGTTTGCCATCGCCACCACGCTGGAGCCCGAAATTCTGCTGATGGACGAGTGGATCGGCGCGGGAGACGCGAGCTTTCAGAAGAAGGCAAGCGATCGGATGAACCTGCTCGCGGAGAAGGCCGGAATTATCGTCTTGGCCAGCCACAGTGAGGAGATACTGAAGAGTGCTTGCAACAAGCGGATGGAGTTGGAGAAAGGTCGAGTAAAGGCCTTTCAGTAGCCACAGACAACGACTGCCGGAATGCTCTCAAGAAAGTACCTTCGAGACGAGGAACTGTTCGATACGGTCGGCGGCAAGTTGCGCTCGATTGTGTAGGGCGGACCCTGTGGCCAAACGGAGAAAATCCTCGACATGCGCTCGCCATTTCCGTCCCCGCTGGATGCGGGCGATGCGCAGTATCTCGTTCGCCGAGTAGTCCTTCGCAACTATGCCCGCTCGCTCATACTCGCTCCCACGTTGGTCAGGCACGACAACGGTAGGCACACGGGCCACCAGTCCCTCAAGCGCGGACGTCGAGCCCGTAGTGATGAGCATGGAACTTCTGCGGAGCGCGGTCTGGAATGGTTCATCCGGACTCGAGAGCATCGTAGGTGGAACCAGGCCGCTAAATGCAGCGCGCAACTCAGGGTGCGGCCGGATGACGACTTCCGCCCTTGCCGCGTTGCGCAGGTCGTGCAGCATCCGTACTATGTCCGCCGATGGCGCTTCCTGGCCCGCAAACAGTATTCGCTTTCGACGCCAACCTGCAGTTAGTGGCAGAGCTGGCCTCACTTGATCGAGTTTTGGCAGGGCAGCTGCGATAAGTCGTTGTCGTAACTCTGCTGGCGCGAAATCTACATACAACTCCCCAAATACCATCAGCGCGTCGTACTGGAAATCGGCCCAGTAATTGCTCCAATTCTGAACAAAGCCATGCTGGCAACCCAGCACAGTCGTCGATCCCTTGTCCGACATGAGGTAACGGGCCAACTCCAGCTCGGGGCCGGCGTGACATGTGGTCAGCATCAAGAGGTCCGGCGACCACTTCCGGATCAAGGGAAGTGCTTTATCCGCGAGGGCGCGAGCTTCGAACTGAGGTAGTTCGCGAAGGGATCTCGCGATCGGGATGCTCCCAATCACTGGAAACGGGAGCTCTTCCATACCGATGCTGTCGGCATCGCACGTATGCGGAAAGATCAACGCCTGCACTGTGTGGCCGCGCTGTTTCAGTATGTTCAGCGTTGGCAGCCAGTTGGCTATCGATCGCTTGGCAATTCCGGTAAAGCATATACTGGCCAAGCCGATCGTCCTCCAACAAATCTGAACTGTGCTTTAGGTTTACCGTCAAGTCATTAGGTGGCTTCACCACAAACGCCAGGAAATTCCATCGTCCAGGCCAAAATGCGCGCGTCCCACAAAAACCCCATAAGAGCGACGGCGGACCGATAGTTGTTGAGAGCGATGCAATCGAAGTAACTGTTCCACTCCCGGACCACATTCAATTCAGAAATGGTCATGGGATTGTCTTCCCACAAGACGACGATTCTATTTGAGCCGAGTGTCTGTCGCAGAACAGTGCCATTCGATGAGAGTTCGTTCGGTCTCAGGAGCAAGAGGTCGTCATTTGACGCTACGCTAGTTGCCGTCGCTGAGCGCAGGCGCTGCCGCGCGATAGCGGCATAATCCTTGCCATCATTGGTACCGGTTCGATAACTCATCAGTCCGTATCGCCGTCGGACTTCGTTCGTCTTGCGGAACTGATTTACGCGAGCCGAACTCGTTACCGACTGTTGGTGGATCCGGTGGCGATACCATTCTTCATCAAGGTGCTGCATCCGCCCGGTACGGGAAACTCTCAGGGCCAGTTCCCAGTCTTGAATGCCGTCGTAGCGCTCGTCGCACCCGCCCACCGCGACATAGGTTTCTCTCCGTATGACCTTGAGGTGCGATGCGACCATGCCGTCCAGTAAGTCGTGGGCAATGTTCCCGCTGGGAACAAGCCACTCGTATCCACCGTAGCGAGCAGACCGGAGTGCCCTTCCACCCTCATCGATATCGACGCGATTGGTGAACAGGTAATCCGTTCGTCGGTCGCTCGACAGGACCTGCCGCAGACGGCGCAGGGCGCCGGCTACGAGTTCGTCGTCGCAGTCAACAAAGCAGACATACTCGCCGCGCGCGTGCGCAATTGCCTCGTTCTGAGCCGCCGAGATTCCCGCATTCTCGGGTAGGGTGATGACGACCAGTGCAGGGTGCGCGGCCCTAAGTCTGCCGAGGAGAGCCGCAACTCTTGGGTCGGTGGATCCGTCGTCCACAAGAACAACCTCCGCGCCATCGTCGATCTCGGGGAAAATCGAACTCAGGCAGGTCAAGAGGTGATCATAGTGATTGTGAATCGGAACCATCACCGAGAACATCGGCCGCGTGGAAATCGGTAGCGAGGCAGACAGTAGAGTGGACACCAGTCGTTCCTGCGTGTCTGGTATCGGAGCTGGTGTAGTTGTGATCGTCGTGGATACCGCCGCGACGTCGTTGGTCGCGTTTCGCTGATAGAAGGACCGATGCCAGTCTTCCGCCGACGGCAGGAACTCGTCGGCCGCATCGACAGATTCGGCAATTATTTCAGCTGCCTGAAGCCACGCCTCGCCCATCTGCTTGAATTTCGCCTTCGTCATTCCACTCGCGTGCTGACGGTAGATCGCGCCGCGAAATGGCAGATAGCCAAACTTGGATCCGCGGGCTGCGAGCCTCGACCAGAAGATCCAATCTTCCTTGCCTTTCACGCGAGTATCGAAACGGGTGTCCTGTAGCGCAGTCGCCCTGATCAGCGCGCAGTGGATCGGAATGACAAAACCACGTTCCCAGATATGGAGGAACGTATCCAGTTCGAGGTCATACTGACCAATTGCATCACGAGTCAGATTCTCGACGAGATCCTGATCCTCGTCGCATAGCTCGTAGTTGCAAACGGAAATGTCGCGATCAGTCCTTGTGAGGTGCGTGACCTGCCGAGAAATCTTGGCAGGCATGAGCATATCGTCGCTGTCGAGGAACTGGATAAAGTCCCCTGTTGCTAACGACAGGCCGGTATTTCGCGCTCCGGAAAGTCCCATGTTCTGCTGCGTAACAACCTGAACGTCAGGGTTCGTGCGGGTCAGGCTGCGCAGGTAAGACTTGGATCGGGGCTCTGTGCTGCCATCGTTCACAACGATGATCTGCATCGGTCCATCGTAGGACGCGCGAGCACTTCCAACCGCGCGTTCGAGAAAAGCTCCCTGATTGAAATATGGAACAATGACGGAAACGAGTGGCTTGTCGCTAGAATGGGGCATGGTCAGTCAACTCGAACATAACCGCTAACGGTGCGTAGGTTTGTCCTGAAGGCATCACGGCTGTGCCTTTCTTCAATCAACTGTCGCAGTCTCCCAGCACGGCGGCTCGCCTGATCCTCATCTGATGCAAGGGACTCGATCGCTTCCAGATAGTCCGCTGGAGTAGGGTCCGGCGGGACCAGGTACCCGGTGTCCGGCCCAATCAGTTCGGGCACCCCTCCCACTCCGGGGGCAACAATAGGAACGCCCAACATGCCGACTTCGAGGAGGATGTTCGGCATTCCCTCCCACCGGGACGTAAAAACAAACCCGTGATAGGGGCCCTTGGCCAACAGATCGAGCGGCGCGGAGAAGGGGCCGTGAAAATGAACGTTCGGAGGCGCGCCGTGTAGGGGGTCCCGCTGACCTCCATCCACGACCCGCGAGCCGAAAACGTGGAACTGGTGCTGCGGTGCCAACGAAGCAGTCTCAAGCAGAAGGTCAAGCCGCTTCTCCGTGTCGAGCCGACCCGCCCAGAGCAGTTGGAGCGGTACCCTATGCTGGGGAGTGACGCGCGTTTGGGCGACGATCCTCGGAGGGTTATAGAGTGTGCGCACGTCCCGAGATTCGTCAGTTGCGAACAGACTCTTGGCGCTCTTCGCAAATGACTCGTTGTCAGTGAGCAGAGTCGAGATGAACTGCCATGCGTCCTTGAGATAGATTGCGGCGTAACCAGTCAGTTGTCGTCCCGGTCCCTCGAATTGTAGTGCAAAGATACTCGCGAAAATCCGGCTGAGTTTCTGAAGCTTGACGCCGCGTTCCGAGAGAATCTGCCATCCGAGGTCCGAGTTGACGATGTGGATCACATCGGGCGCCACCGCATTCACTATCCGAAACAGGATGCGCTTTCTCTCTTCGGGCACCAGCCGCTCAGTTGCCTCTGCCATGGCCAAGTGCCTTGCAGCAATCGGAAGCTCGATGCCGCCCGCCATTGGAGAGGGGCGGTCGGTGGTAATGATCAATGCCCGATAGCCGGGTATGGTGTTACAGGCTTCAATATAGTTGAAAGTCGCCTGTTCAGCCCCGCCGTTCGCAAGAAAGGGGAGCAGGTAGATGTGGGTGATCCGACCAGTTGCTTGGCCCTCCGTCCCCCACACTGCCTCCAGCAGACGCTCGAAGATGACTTCCTCTGTGACCGACGGCATCACCGCCAAGTAGTCTGCGGCGCCTGTCGGGCGAGGGGGCTCTAGTTGCGGGCCAAGCGGCTCCGGAGCAAGCACAACTTTGGTTACGCCGGGGAGCAGCTTCCGCAACCTGGTGCTCAGCCGATGTCGAAGCAAGGCCGAAAACGGCAGCCGCCGATAGTAGGCGTGTGCAGCACGAAGCAGGCGCGTGTGAAGGCGGCTCAGTCCCAGCGCGTCCTTAAGACGGTAGCCCACAGCCGACACCGCGCGCAGCGGTGCGGTAATTGCCCACGATCGACTGCCCTCCACGACACGAAGGCGATCGCTAAGGTGTCGGCTGGATAGATTCGCTCGAGTAAGCTCGAGCATTGCTTCCCCGTAGCGTTCCTCAAGTTGCTCGACGGCGGCCCGCAGGCGAGCGATCTCCTGGCGTGCACCGGCTGTATTAGTGTGGCCTTGCTCCGTTAGCGGAGAAATATCGTCCATCGCGTCAGGTTCACCTAGTTTCGAGCAACCGAAGGTGTGGTTGCCTCAGTCAAGTCGGAGTAGTCGCGTACCACCCAGATCGTCGGCCTTCTGATCTTTCTGGGAAACCACGGGATCGCCTTCCAGCGGCCACGCAATGCCGATTGACGGATCATCCCAGCGGATCGAGCGCTCACTCGCCGCGTGCCAGAAATCCGTCGTCTTGTACAAGAACTCCGTTCCGTCCTCGAGCGCCAGAAATCCGTGCGCGAAGCCAGCAGGGATCCAGAGCTGCTTATGGTTGGCGGCGCTCAACTCAACTCCTGCCCACCGCCCGAACGTTGGCGAACCCTCGCGAATATCGACGGCGACGTCGAAGGCTGCCCCCGCCACAACTCGAACCAGCTTGCCCTGAGCGTGCGGCGGCACCTGGTAGTGCAACCCTCGGAGTACGCCTTTGTGGCTGATGGAGTGGTTGTCCTGCACGAAGTTGCCGGCAAATCCGGTGGCGTTGCGGAACCTTGCCTCGTTGAAGCTCTCGAAGAAGGCGCCACGCTCGTCGGCAAAGACGCGCGGCTCGAACACCATCAACCCGTCGATGTCCAGCTTCTGGATATCCATCAGCCCCGCCCTTCGCGCAGCAGCGCCGTCAGATACATGCCGTAGCCGCTCTTTTTTAGTGGTTCTGCGAGTCGCGCCAGCGCTTCATCGTCGATCCAGCCGTTACGCCAGGCAATTTCCTCAGGACAGGCAACCTTGAAGCCCTGCCGCTTTTCCAGCGTCGCTATGAACTGTCCTGCCTCGAGCAGCGAGTCGTGCGTGCCGGTGTCGAGCCAGGCGAAGCCGCGCCCCATGCGCTGCACGCTGAGTGCGCCGCGCTCCAGATAGAGCCGGTTGAGGTCGGTGATTTCCAGCTCGCCGCGTGGCGACGGCTTCAGGCTCCGCGCCAGCTCGACCACCTGTTCGTCGTAGAAATAGAGCCCTGTCACGGCATAGTTCGATTTGGGCACCTTGGGCTTTTCCTCGATCGAGATCGCCGCGCCAGCGTGGTCGAACTCCACCACGCCATAACGCTCCGGATCGTTCACATGGTACGCGAACACCGTCGAACCATGTTCCTGGCGGTCCGCGCCCTGCAGCAGTTTCGCGAGGTCATGACCGAAGAAGATATTGTCGCCAAGGATCAGTGCTGATGGCCCGCCCCTGACGAAGTCGGCCCCGAGGATGAAGGCCTGGGCCAATCCGTCCGGACTGGGTTGGACCACGTAGCTCAGTTCCATGCCCCACTGTCGGCCGTCGCCGAGCAGCGTGCGGAAGCGTGGCAGATCGTCTGGTGTCGAGATCACCAGCACTTCACGCATGCCGCCGCTCATCAGGGTCGAAAGCGGATAGTAAATCATCGGCTTGTCATAGACGGGCAACAACTGCTTGGAGACGGTCAGCGTCGCAGGGTGCAGGCGCGTCCCCGCGCCGCCGGCGAGGATGATGCCGCGGCGGGTCATCGAGTAGCCTCCGGAAGTAAGGTGTCGAGCGTTCCAAGCACATCGGTCTGCCACTCCGGCAGATCAATACCGAGCGCGTTGCGGAGCTTGTGCGTAGCGAGGCGAGAATTGTGCGGTCGCCGTGCCGGCGAAGGGAACGCGCTGGAGGGAACCGGCAGTACCTGTTCGGGAGAAACCCTCAGCCGCACGCCGCGCCTCAGCGCCTCAGCAATGACATAGCTCGCGTAGCCGTGCCAACTCGTCTCCCCTGCCGCGGTCAGGTGATAGATGCCACTGGCGAGCGGCCGGTCGTGCGCGATCTGCCTGAGTACGCGGGCCGTCACCTCCGCAATCAGCCTTGCACTGGTCGGTGCCCCCACCTGGTCGTGGATCACCCTCAGTTCGTTGCGGCTCTGCGCCAGGCCCAGGATCTTGGCGATGAAGTTGCTCGGGCCGGGCGCATGCACCCAACTGGTTCGAAGAATCAGGTGCTTGCCGCCAGCCTCCTCGATCGCAAGTTCGCCGGCGCGCTTGCTCGCGCCGTAGACGTTCAGCGGCCCTGTCGCATCGTCCTCGACGTAGGGCGCGGCCTTCTCGCCATCGAACACATAGTCGGTGGAATAGTGAATCAGCCAGGCGCCGGCCGCCCTCGCCGCCCGCGCGAGGGCGCCAGGTGCATCGGCGTTTATGAGTTGCGCCAACTCTGGTTCGCTCTCCGCCTTGTCGACGGCGGTGTATGCCCCGGCGTTGATGATGACATCGGGCCGTTCACGATCCACGACCGTTGCCAGGTCGTCTGGCCGCCCCAGGTCCGCCCCGTCTCGACCAAGAGCAATGATCGTGCCGAGCGGGGCCAGCGACTGGGTCAGCGCCGTGCCGACCTGGCCGTCGCGCCCGAGGATCAGCAGTCTCATCCGTACTGCCTCGCCACCCATTCGCGATAGGCCCCGCTGGTCACATCGGCGACCCAGGCCTCGTTTGCCAGATACCAGTCGACGGTCCTGGCAAGGCCGCCCTCGAATGCTTCTGCGGGTCGCCAGCCAAGCTCGCCAGCGAGCTTGGCTGGGTCGATCGCGTAGCGCCGGTCGTGGCCCGGCCTGTCGGTCACATGGCTGATCTGCGTCGCATAACTCGCAGCGTCGGCGCGCGGACGTCGCGCGTCGAGCAGGGCGCAGAGGGTCCGCACGACCTCGATATTGGTCTTCTGGTTGTCGCCGCCGATATTGTAGGTCTCGCCGGGCACGCCTGCCTCGAGCACTCGCCTCAACGCCGAGCAGTGGTCGCCGACATAGAGCCAGTCGCGTACTTGCAGCCCGTCGCCATAGATCGGCAAAGCCTTGCCGTTCAATGCGTTATGGATGATCAGCGGAATCAGTTTCTCAGGAAACTGCAACGGCCCGTAGTTGTTCGAGCAGTTGGTGACGATGCAGGCTAGCCCGTAGGTCTCGCGATAGGCGCGTACCAGGTGGTCTGAGGAGGCCTTCGAGGCTGCATAGGGACTGTTCGGCTTGTACGGGTTGGTCTCGGCAAAGGGCGCTTCGTCAGGCTCGAGCGTGCCGTACACCTCATCGGTCGAGACATGCAGGAATCGGAAGGTAAGCCGCTTGCTTTCGTCGAGTTCGGCGACATACGCCCTCACTGCCTCGAGCAGGTGCAGGGTGCCCATCACGTTCGTTTCGAAGAACGGAGCAGGGCCGGAGATCGACCGGTCGACATGGCTTTCCGCGGCGAAGTTGACCACCGCGCGGACCTCATGCCCGCGTAGCAAGCGACTGACAAGAGCGCCGTCTGCGATTGAGCCGCGTACGAAATGGTGCCGGTTATCGCCACCGAGCGGAGAAAGGTTGGAGAGGTTGCCGGCGTAAGTCAGCGCGTCGAGCGTCACGACCGGCTCGTTATCGGCGGCCAGCCAATCCAGCACGAAGTTCGAGCCGATGAAGCCGGCGCCGCCGGTCACCAGGATAGTCATTGTTCGGTCATCCTCTCCCGCTGGCGGACCTTAGCCGCGATGTTCGTCATCTCCTACTGCACTAGAGCTTGCCGAGCAGGCCTGCAGCATAGAGCGATAGCTGCCCCATAGTGGTTTGCCGGTAGACACCGGAGCGCCACAGGTTCACCAGTCGATCGGGCAGTGGGCCCACGCGCGCCTGCCGGAACCGATCGAAGATCTCCGCCGCGGCCGGCGTCAACAGATCGCGACAGGCGTCAAGCGCCGCGACATTACCGTCATTCCACAGCGTGAAGCGGCCGCCGAATGCCGCCTTGACCCTGGCGAGCCGTGCTGGCCAACCCTGGTTGGAGCCAACGAGGTTCTTCCCATGCTGGCGATAGCGCACATGTGGGGTCTGGTCATAGGTGACGTGCCCGCCAGCGCCCGCGACGATCAGATAGGCGAACCAGTCGTGACTGACGAAACCCGTCCGCTCGGCGGCCTTCCGTATCAGTTCATGTGCCGCACGATTGAGCACCATGGTGTTGCCGCCACCGATGTTCTGAACCAGCGCATTGGCAAAATCTGGCGGCCGGCGAAACAGCGGTGAGTGCGAACGCCCCTGGCCGTCAGCGTCTGTGATAATGGTCCGCGCACAGTACAGGGCCGGCCGGCAGCCCTGGAGTTCCAACGCCGCAATAGCGACCCGGGTTTTGTCGGCGAGCCAGACGTCATCCTGGTCGCAGAACGCGACGTAGTCGGCATCGACGTTGGGGTTGACCAGCAGCGAGCGGAAGTTGGCGGCAAAGCCGCGCCTCGGGCCGGACAATCGCACAAAATTGCCTTTGCTCCAGGAAGTGGCCCAGCGCTCCAGTGCTGTCGACGTCCCATCGGTCGAGCCGTCGTCTGACGCCCATACATCGATCATGGGCCATGTCTGCTGGTCGACGGACCGCAACTGCTCGTCGAGAAAGCCGGCGCCATCATAGGTCGCCAGCAGCACGGCCAGCCGCCCTCCGGCCGCCGTCATCGCCCATGGCCTCCGCTAACCGCACGCCGGTCCGCAACAAACCAGCGCGCGCGAAGACCGAAATGTCTGCGTCGCATAACCACATAGCCTTGATAGTCCCGACCTCGAAAGGCGGGCATTGTCGACGGTCCACACTGACGACTGCGCCGTGCACCATAGCTAGGACGCCTGAATGATCAAGCGGCTTTGCTTGCGAGATCTTGTGTAAGCTGGGCCAAGGTGTCGCGGCCACATCGGCGATTGGACGAAAGCACTGTGAGGTGATCATCAGAAGTTCGTCATCGCCGGCCTTCAGCCGACTTGACGATGCGCGGATGGAATAGGGTCTGGCAGCCACGTCATGCCGACGGCTCAGTCGGTCAAGGCATGAGGCGCCACAGACCCAAGCTGGTTGGGGTGCTCCACACCTCAGGAGGGAATGGCGCTTGTATGCGCGGACGTCTAGGTCGCGGTCGACGGCTGCGGGGAGACAGGCTGTTGTCGCAATCGATCACGCAATGGTTCTATCGCGGCAGATTGGAAGGCTACCATACCAGCTGACAACACCAACGTTAGAGGGGTTGATATCGCAACCATCGAGGCGCTGCGCGGGAGAAGACCGGGGAGGGTCGCGTTAAGCAGCGCCGCGACGAGAATGTGTATGAGAAACATCGGGTAAGCCAGATCACCCATAAATCGATCTAGCCGCCTGGCCCCTTCGGATGCTGTCACGTCAGCCAGAACTGCAGCGACCAAGGCCGATGCGCCGATACCGAGATAGAAGAGACTTTCCCCGACAATGCTGCCGTTGATGCGCCCCACCAAGAAGGCGCTGATCAGAACCACCAGATAGCCGGCCAAAGGTAGTGTGCGCCAATGCTCGCCCGTTCTGGAGAGTAAGTTCCTGATGCGATGGGCGTGGAAATAGGTAATTGCCCCAACGGAGAAAGGCAGGAGCGCCGAGTACCAGGGGAAGTATCGTGTATCATGCGAGCCAGCAGCCAGCCAAACATGTATACCGATGCCAATCGCTAAGCCGGTCCATGCCAACCGTTTCGACCGAGCAACCACAAGCCATAGGATCGCGTAGTTGATGACTTCCACAGCGACCGACCAACTGGTCGGAACTAGTTGTGGGACGGACAAGTCCGCCATCGGGACCAAGAGATAATTTGCGAGCCATTGCCACGATGAGCTCGGATTGCTGATGATCGGGTCGAATCTATCGAGTGCCAGCGCCGAAGCAGCCAAAGCGGACGCTGAAATGACCAGGAAGTAGAGAGGATAGAGCCGCAGCATGCGGTTGGTGGCGTAGGGCAGCACACTGAAACGATAGACCTCGTTGAGCACCCGGGTCATCAGGAACCCGGACAGCACATAGAAGCCAAAGACCGCGTGCTTTCCGAGGCTGGCACCGTGCGAGGGGCCGAGGTGGGTATAGACGACTAGAAGCGCCAGCAGCAGGCGAAATGCTCCAAACATGCCTGGCCCCTATCACACCAGCCACAGCAGAGGCAGGGCGGCGGGAGATCTGATCGTGCAGAGTTGCGGCGGGCTCGCGGGGAGCCAGTGGGCCGCGACCTATTCGCGCACTTTCTCCAAAAGCGTAACCGCGTCGGCGTTAGCGGTGCCGGAAAGCACCGGCGGCGGTGGCCACGAGATGACCTTGCTGGCTAGGGACCGTAGTCCGACGCGGCTGCCAAAATGGCGCATCATCGGTTCGGAAAAGAACGCGCGCCAACGCGGATCTTCCGCATAAGTACCTTCGGGGTTGTCTTGTGTGTTCGAATAGTGAATTAACGCCCGTCCACCGGGTCTCAAAACTCGCGAAATCTCGCTCAAATATGAAATGACGTCAGTAGCTTCAAAATGGACCATCGAGTCGTAGCTATAGACGGATGAATAGCTGCCGCTTGGAAGCGGATGCAGATCGGCACCGCTGTTGACAAGATATTTGACTCTCGAGCGTCCGGAAAAGCGTGTCCTGCAGGCGTCGATGTTGCTCTGGTTGATATCTACCAACGTCAAGGTGCCGACTTTGTCGACTATCTGTGCGGCGTGACGACCGCGGCCGCAGGCGATCTCGATTGAATCGTCAAGGTCGAGTTGCTCGAACAGCGGACGAAAGACGCTCTGTACGCCCCAGAACAGGCCAAGGCGATCGCCTGCCTCGACCTCCTCGTAGTACGGAGTCTGAACATGTGCGTCGCCGAGACGCGTGCGAATTTCTTTGACCAAGTCACACATGCGGACATGCTTCTAGGCGAAGGTCCATCGTGTCAAGCCGACACAGTGGCCCCCGTGCACGCCCCGCCCAACCCATGCTAAGCACCTTCATCCTTGGAGGAGGAAACCATGCTCAAGGGGATTGATCCCGTTCTGAATGCCGACGTGCTGCATGCGCTCAAGTCGATGGGGCACGGCGACGACCTGATCATCGCCGACATGAACTTCCCCTCGGATTCGATTGCGCGGCAGACCGTTTACGGCAAGCTGCTGAAGCTCGAGAACGTTACTGCGGGCCGCGCCGCCGAGGCGATCCTGTCGCTGATGCCGCTCGACAGCTTCGTGCCGCATCCGGCTTTGCGCATGGAGATCGTCGGCAAGCCCGACGAGGTGCCGCCGGTGCAGCAGGAGGTGCAGGCGGCGATCGACAAGGCCGAGGGCAAGCCTTCGCCGATGGGCTCGATCGAGCGTTTCGCCTTCTACGAAGCGGCCAAGCAATCCTACGTCGTGATTCAGACCGGGGAACGCCGGTTCTATGGCTGCTTCATCTTCAAGAAAGGCGTGCTGCCGCCCGAGGCCTAGAGCGCTTTCCGGAAGAAGCCTGCCCCGCGAAAGCGGGGATTGCCGACTTCCGGTCTAAAAGCGTGACCAGCAAAAGCGCCGGTGGCGCCCGCCAGCGCGCAAGGCCGAACGGTGCTCCTGCCGAAACTGCGCATTCACTGGTGAAAGCAGGCACTACTCACCAATGAATGCAACCCCCACTTTGTGCATTGGGTGTGCCAGGGACCCTCGCCAACGTGTTGACTTCTAACATGTCAGCTTCATACCATTCCTCAGCATCCCGCACATAAGGGAGCTCCCTGGGGAGGGACGTAGGCAGGGGTTGAGGGACTTGGGTTGCGCCGTGGCGCGGCCCGACCTGCACGTTCAATTCCCATCGAGCGCCGGCGCGGAGGCGACAACGCCGCTGGAAGCGGCGCTTTGAGGGAGAACAGACGTGAAACTCGAACTCTACAACCGGGTTATGGCCATGCAGGCCAACCGCCGCAGCTTCATGAAGGGCGCTGCCGCGCTTGCTGCCGGCACGGCACTCAGCAGCACTTTCGCGGGCCGCGCCTTCGCCCAGGACAGCGTGCGCGCCCAGATCCTGCAGATCCCCGGCGTCGGCAAGGGCTCGCCCACCGATGCCGACTGGCAGAAGGTCGGTGAGCTCTGCCTCGCCGCCACCAAGGCCAACGTCGCCGAGGGCGAGTTTGCCGGCGTCGAGCTGACCTTCATGGGGCTCAACAACCAGAACCTGCACAACTTCCTGTTCCGCGGCTTCCTCAAGCCGTGGGAGGCCTATACCGGCGCCAAGATCAACTGGATCGACCTGGCCCAGGCCGACTATAATCCGCGCCTGCAGCAGTCGATCGCCACCGGCACCGTCGATTTCGACATTGTCGAAATGGGCGCGCCGTTCGAGGGTGACACTGCCGGCAAGGGCCTGCTCGACGAAATGCCCGACTGGGTCAAGACCCAGATCGAGGCCGATGACCTGGTGAACTATCTCAAGGCGCCGGTCGGTACCTGGGACGGCAAGACCTATCGCATCAACATCGACGGCGACTGCCACACCTTCGCCTACCGCAAGGACTATTTCGGCGACGGCTCGATCAGCGGCATGGCGGACGTGCCGACGCACTGGGAGGATTTCCCGGCGTTGGCCACGGCTCTTGTCGGCAAGAACGATCCGATCACCGGAACCCCGGCCTTCGGCTTCATCGATCCGCTGAAGTACCAGTGGGGCGGCTTCGGCTTCTACTTCCTCGAGGATCGCGCGGCCGCCTATGCCAAGCATCCCGACGATCCGGCCTGGCTGTTCGATCCCGAGACTATGAAGCCTCGCGTCAACAACCCGGCCTGGGTGCAGGCCATCCAGGATGTGCTCGATCTGGTGAAGGCCAACGCCTATCCGCCCGATCAGCTGAATGCCGATCCGAACGCCACCGCCTTCTCGCAGTTCCTCGGCGGCACCGGCGCGGCGCTCACCTGGTGGGGTGACGTGGGCTCCAACGCCCGCACCTCCGATACCTCGGTGGTCGGCGACGTGGTTGGCTTCTCGATCAACCCCGGCGCCAAGAAGGTCTACAACTCCAAGACCAGCGCCTGGGAAGAGAAAGAAAACTTCGCGCCCAACATGGCCTATATCGGCTGGGGCGTGTACGTCACGAGCCGCGTCTCAGCCGACGAGAAGAAGCGCAAGGCTGCCTGGTCTGCCGCTGCCCATCTGGGCGGCAAGGACATCTCGCTGTGGACCGCGGCCTATCCTTCGGGCTTCCAGCCCTACCGCAACTCGCACTTCCAGTACGACGAGTGGGTGGCTGCCGGCTATGATCGCGCCTTCGTCGAGGATTACCTCGGCTCGAACCTCGACAGCTACAACCACCCGAACGCTGCGATCGAGCCCCGTATCCCCGGCATCTTCCAGTACTACTCGATCGCCGAGGACGAACTGGTGAAGGGCATCAACGGCCAGTACGCCGGGGCCCAGGAAACCGCCGACGCCATCGCCGCTGCCTGGGAGAAGATCACCGACCAGATCGGTCGCGACAACCAGATCAAGCTCTACAAGGCCTCGCTCGGCATGTGATGCCGCAAGATGTGAAGTCACGCCTGGCGTGATTGACAATCCACGGCTGGTGGCGGACCGTCACCAGCCGATTTAGTTCCGAACGCGAACTGTCCAAGAGGCGTGGATGGCGTTGACTGAATCACCGAGCTACGGCGCCATCTCGCGTCGCCGCAGGGATGGGGGCAGGGCGCTGGTCGCGGCCGCCACCGTGCTGTTTCTGGCTGTGGGGCTGCTGCAGGCGCTGAACTCTGCCGGGCTTGTACCGCTCGGCCTCAAGGATTGGCGGCCAACGCTCTATGCCTTTCTGCTCTGGTCTGTGGCGCTCGGCGTCGGCCAGGTGATGATGCGTGGCGATGCTGGCCTCAAGGCGCTGTTCATCCTGCCCGCCGCGCTGTTCACCGCCGCCATGGCGATCTTCCCGACGCTGTTCGGCCTTTCCATCGCCTTCACCGACTGGAATCTCGCCTCCCTGACCGGCCAGAAGTTCAATGGCTTCGACAACCTGCTGCAGCTGATCGGCGACCCGTTCTACTGGAACGCCATGCGCAACATGGTGATCTACGTGCTCTTCGTTCTCGTCGAGTACGCCGTCGCTTTCGGCCTCGCGCTGCTGCTCAACGCCGAGATCCGGGCGCGCAAATTCTGGCGTGTCGTCTTCCTCATACCGCTGATGCTGTCGCCGGTGGCGGTCAGCTGGATGGTCGGCAAGTCGATGCTCGAATACCGCTTCGGCCCGGTGGCCCGCTTCGCGCGCTGGCTGGGCTTCAACAATCCGAGCTTCTTTACCGACCCCTGGATCGCCCGGCTGTGGATCGAGGCGATGGATGCCTGGGTGTCGATCCCGTTCGTCATGATCCTGCTGCTCGCGGGCCTGCAGGCCATGCCCAAGGAGGTCATCGAGGCCGCCAAGGTCGATGGCGCCTCGCCCTGGCAGCGCTTCTGGCAGGTGGTCTTCCCGCTGATGCTGCCGGTCTCCATCACCGCAATCGTGTTGCGCATCATCTTCAAGCTGAAGCTCGCCGATATCATCATCACCGTCACCTCGGGCGGTCCGGGCGGCGCCACCGACAGCGTCTCGAGCTTCATCTATCGTGAGTACCGTGACCGCTCGAATGTCGGCTACGGCACCATGCTGGCGATGTTCTATCTGGTGGTGATCGTGATCTTCATCACCCTGCTGCTGAAATTCCTGCGCAAGCACATGCAGAGGATGACCTGATGGCCGCCGAAGCAACCATCTCCGCCCCATCAGCGACTGATGCCGGCGCCGCCAGCCGGCGCCTGAAGCATGTCGCCGGCAAGGTCGGCATCTATGCCGCGCTGGTGTTCTGGGCTTTCGTCTCGCTGTTCCCGGTCTATTGGACCATCACCACCTCGATGAAGGTGGCCAAGGATGTGCAACTGGGCCGCCTGATCCCCTGGGTGGATTTCCAGCCCAACTGGCTGGGCTGGCGTTCGCTCGGCCTCTCACCAGATACCATCGGGCAGGTCTCGACCGTTCGCGACGAGTTCCTCGATCGCTTCCTCAACTCGATCTACACCGCCTTTGGCGCCTCGTTTCTCGCCGTGCTGATCGGCTCGCTCGCCGCCTACGGCCTCAGCCGCTTCCAGTACAAGTTCCTGTGGATGAAGAACCAGGATCTGAGCTTCTTCTTTCTGAGCCAGCTGATCCTGCCGCCGGTCGTCCTGGCGCTGCCCTTCCTCGTGCTCTACCGCGAGCTGGCGCTGCTCGACAGCATCATCGGCCTGGTCCTGCTCTATACGCTCACCGTGCTGCCGATCGTCATCTGGATCATGAAGGACCAGTTCGACACCATTCCGATCGAACTCGACGAAGCGGCGCAGGTCGATGGCCTTGGGCCCTGGGGCACGTTCTTCCGCATCATCCTGCCGATGGCGCTGCCCGGCATGGTGGCGGCCTTCATCCTCTCGCTGATCCTCTGCTGGAACGAATATTTCTTCGCCGCCCTCCTCACCGGCGCCGAGGCAAAAACCCTGCCGGTGATGGTCGCCAGCCAGACTGGCTCGCAGGGCATCAACTGGTGGAGCATGGCCGCCCTCTCCACCGCCGCCATCGCGCCGCTGGTCGTCGTCGGCGTGCTGCTCGAGCGCTACATCATCCGCGGGCTGACCGCGGGCAGCGTGAAGGGGTAGGGCGGTCGAGGCGTAGGGATACGTCAAACGCGTCCAACCCACCGGCGTCATTCCCGCGAAGGCGGGAACCTAGTGGGATGCTTCCAAGGACAGTGAGGTGGAGAGTCCGCACTGGGTTCCCGCCTTCGCGGGAATG